>BNJV01000540.1_pt1 | contig 642442 bp, 1114 predicted proteins | sample 8540591 | NCBI WGS metagenome assembly BNJV01 (sample SAMD00202457, study PRJDB9452) | human saliva metagenome | host: Homo sapiens
ATCTCCGGGCTTTCTTCCGTACTTAGCAACCAACTCTGCTTTCTTCTCTTTGTAATCATCTCCTTCTTTGCGTTTCACGCAAGTCTCACGAAAAACGGAACAAGCGTCGGAGTGCGCTTTGCTACGTCTTCGCGTTATAAAAGTTCGGGATTTCCCTTTGAAGAAAATCCCCCTCGTGAAAAAGCACTGTTGCCTCTCTTCACGAGGAAATATGATACTGTATCTCCTTCCAGCTGTCAAGGTTTTTCGGGAGTCAAGTTCAAGCACATTCCGGGGCACAAAATTCAAGTCCGCCCTTTTTCCGGAATCGCTCTACCATAAGCAAATCCGCCTTTTAACTGTGCTTTCAAAGCATCCAGATTCGGAGCGCTTTTGCTCCCGAGTCCTCTGTAAAAAGCTGATGCGAATCTTTTTCGCCGTAAATCTCTTTATCAAAGTTAAGAAGGTGGCTTTCGATAGTTAGGGATTTTCGTGGAAATACTGATTTCTTCCGATGTCTCGTCATCGCATCGTATTCTTCTCCCAAGACCATCACCCTTGTATAATACACGCCTTCCTTCGGGATGAGCTTCCTCTTTCGGGAAAATGTTCGCTGTCGGAAAGGACAGGCTTCTTCCGATAGCTTTCTTTCCGTGCACTACAGTTCCATTTATACTGTGGTCTTCCGGAGAAGCGCACCGCTTCTTCCACTCTTCCCTCTTCCAGGGCTTTTCTTTTCTAATATAGGAGCTTGAAATTTCCACCTTCTCTCCGGAAGGCTCTTCGTCAACACTTTATCCACCACCGTCAGGCTAAAAGCCGTATTTTCCCTGCAAATTTTTCAAAAGCTCTACATCTCCCGGCTCCCTGATAGCCGAAGCGCAGTCGGTTCCCACCACAAGATGCTTTCACCTTAAGGCTTCGATCTGAATGATTCTCACAAAAATCTTCGGACTCATGCGTGCCGCTTCTGCTACAGTTGATAGAGATAAACCTCCTGACAGCCGGCATTTTTCAAACGGGTAAATGCTCATCCTCCGTGGAAAGCATTTCTTTTCTCCCTGTAAAAAGAAGCTTCCTTTTTCCATCGTAAAAGAAAGAACTGCAGGCTTTAAGCCCTCTTCCACTCCAATGCGGAAAACGGAAGAAAAAGATTTTTGATGTCCCAGATGCACACCGTCAAACTTCCCGAAGGTCAGCACTGTCGGAACCTTACTGTACAGTGCCGGCTTCAAAAAAGAAGAAAGCGCTCCTTCCTTTATATACTGTTCAATTTCGGAGAGCGTCTTACTCTCTTTCAAGTGAAATTCTCCGACCTCTTCCCGGAGTAGCGTGACATACAAGCCTTCGTTCCGAGCTTTTTCTCCTATTTCCGTACAAAGCGTGCGAATATACGTGCCTTTCGAGCATTTTACACGGAAAGTAATTCTTTGGTGCTTTTCAAGGCAGGAAAGCGCAGCAATCCTCTCCGGAGCCGTCGATAGAAAAGAAGCTCTATGGAAAAATGGCAATGGAGAAGGTTTTTTCTATCACGATTCCTTCTCTGGCCATACTGTAGAGTCGCTTTCCTCCAACACTTTTAGCACTGTACATGGGAGGAATCTGCTCTCTTTTTCCTAGAAGAGAATGAAAAAGGCGGATAGAACTTCTTCTTTTGTAACATACTTTTCCTCTTCCGATAAAGCTGCCCCGTACTGTCTTCCGTATCGTCTCCACACCTAGGAGCATTTCAGCCCGATAAACCTTCACTTCACTCATAAGGCTGTCCACCAGCTTGGTCGCCTTTCCCACACAAACAAGAAGCACCCCTTCCGCTATAGGATCCAAGGTGCCTGCATGTCCCATCTTCTTTTTCATGGAGAATTAAAGCGCGGAGCACATCAAAGCTCGTCATCCCCGCTTCTTTATTGACATTGATGATTCCATCCATAGTTTGTATTATTATCTCTTAGCTTCTCCCAACGGTATAAAGTCTAAGTCACTTTAAACGCGGAGCTGATTATAAAAAATGGTCTAACATTTTTCTTGATTCGTTATAGCCTATTGATTACTGCCTGTTGCTTACAAAGTCCGGCGCATCCGTCTGCTTTCTGAGCTCTCGATAATTTTTCCCAAAATCGATGCTGTATCCCCTTTTTAAAGCTGCAACCTGCCGCCATCTGCTGACCGCCTCCGGCAAAGTGTGCCGCCACAGTGGACACATCCAGTGCCGTATTGTTGGAGCGAAGGCTCACTTTATAGGTATTACTTTCCTACCTCATAAAGGAAAATCACACCGTCCACCTCTTTTGTTTCCCTGAGAACGCTGACGATGCCGTCCACATCCTTCTGATCCACGGAAAAACTTTCCATGTCCTTCATACTGAGAGAAGAAGCAAAAATACGCCCCTCCATATGAGCTTTCCCTCTAAAAGCACCTTTCCCGTAACACGTTGCTGATTCACTGTCTTCATATAGAAACTGTCATCGATGATGGAGGAAAAAGGCAATCCCCTTATCCATGCATTTCCTACTATCTCCATTGTATGGGAACTTGTAGAACTGTATTTAAAGACACCGGTATCATGAATGAGTTCCGGTATAAATACAGGTTGCCACTTCCTTTGTGAAATACCGTTCATCCATTAAATCAAAGCTGATTTCGCAGGTGCTTGACGCGTCAGGCAGGATGGTATGATGCGGAAACTCTTCTCCGCTACTCGTAATGTGATGATCCACGACATAGCGTTCTTTTTCTCGCATTTTTCTCGCGGTCGCCCGTATTCTCCCAGTCTTTCATAAACTCCACAATCACAGATGATGGCGAGGTCATACTCGTCTTTAGGAATGTCATGGCGAATCTCGAGAAGCCGGGAAGGTAGGCAAATTTATTGTTCGCTTCCATCAGGAACACTGTTACTTCCTTCTCCGGAAAACGTCCCAGAATATAATTTTTCCAGCCCAAAGTAGAGCCCAAACAGTCTCCGTCCGGGCGAGTATGCCCTAGTATACAGATATTTTTGCCTTTTCTATCAGAGATTCCAGAAGCTCTCTCATGTTTTTGCCTCACTATTCTTCCTCTTCTTTATAATGATTTTCCCGATTCACCGCCTCCCCTACAGGACGTGCCTCATCCTCCAGTTTTGACCTTATTAATCAAGGCATCCATCGGGAACCATACTCTACGGAATGATCCGGGACAAATTGTAATTCCGGAGTATGTCGAAGATTCAAGCTTTGCGCTAATTCCCTTCTTAAAAATCCGGCGCGCCTTCAGTCCTTCTATAGTCCTGCCAAGACTTTCCTCACTTCCAAGACAGGAAACATAGACTTTACAATACTGTAAATCGGTGCTTAAGTCCACTCCGGTCACATCACAAAAGGGAGATACACGACTATCCTTTACTTCGTTCCGAATCAGGACAGATAAATTTCTTCGTACATCTTCATTTCTTCTTTGATTCTTAAAACTTTGTCTTTTCAAGCTACACCTCTTCCTTATTTCACATCAGAACAGGCGAGATACCGCGCTTCGCAAAATGATTCTCGTTCTTGATAAGATGTCTCGCATTCTCTCAGTCACTTGTTGAGAACAAAAAAGCTGTGAAAGAGCAAAGATAAGTTCTTTCACAGCCCCCATTTATCTCTTTACTTCTTCCATGATATAAACTTCCAACTGGTCACCTTCCTTAATATCGGTATAATCTTCCAGAACAATACCGCACTCCTGCTTGGTTCCTACTTCCTTTACATCATCCTTAAAGTGTCTGACGGAGGCAATATTTCCGTCAAAAGAGGCTGTTCGCCGTCTCTTGTAAGGCGCGCCTTCGCTCCTCTTTGTACCTTACCGTCCGTAACGAAAGATCCCGCAATCACACCTACTCCCGGAGGACTTAAAGATCATCCGCACTTCCGCATGGCCGATGATTTTTTTCCTCAAAGACAGGAGCAAGCTTATCCCTTCATCGCCAGTTCAATATCTTCAATTACCTTATAGATAATGTTATGAGACGAACGTCTACATTTTCTCTTTCGGCAATATCCTTCGCTGTAATATCGGGCTTCACATCAAATCCGATAACAATCGCATTTGGAAGCAATGGCAAGATTAATATCGGACTCGATTGATAGCACCTACGCCGGAATGGATAACCTTGACCTGCACTTCTTCATTTTTGAATCTTTTATAGGAATCCCGAACCGCTTCCCACGGATCCTTGTACATCCGCTTTAAGCACAATCGGAAGATCTTTTCAACTCACCTGCCTTAATCTGATCAAAGAGCGCATCAAGACTGACTTTCTTTCTGGACTCTTCCACCATCTTCTGCTTTCCTTCGAGACGAAAGGTATCCGCATAAAGCCTTCGCCTCTTTCTCGTTATCCTTCACTTGGAAAAATCTCTCCGGCATTCGGTACAGAATTTAAACCTAAAAATCTCAACCGGCATGGAAGGCGTTGCCTTCTTAATCCGTCTTCCCTTGTCGTCAATCATGGCACGAACTTTACCGAAAAGCGGAGCCCACAGCCACAACATCTCCCTACACGAAGCGTTCCTTCTGCACAAGAAGTCGGGCAACGGAACCTCTACCCTTATCGAGTTCCGCCTCAATCACCACGCCATAGGCTTTACGATTCGGATTAGCCTTGAGTTCCAGAACATGCCGCCTCCAAGGCAATATTTTTCCAAAAGATTTTCCAAGCCCTCTCCGGTTTTTGCGGATAGGGCGAGCAAATGGTGCTTCCGCCATAATCTTCCGCAACCAAATCATAGGTCATCAGCTCCTGTTTTACCTTCTCCACATTTGCCGTCAGCTTATCAATCTTGTTAATAGCTACTATAATCTCGGTATTGGCGACCTTAGCATAGATTAATGGCCTCAATGGTTTGCAGCTTAATCCCGTCATCCGCGGCTACAACCAGTACGGCAATATCCGTCGATTGCGCACCGCGCATACGCATGGCGGTAAAGGCTTCATGTCCGGGAGTATCGAGGAAAGTGATTACTCTCGGCTCTCCGTTTACCTTAACGGAAACCTGATAAGCACCGATGGACTGGGTAATTCCGCCATGTTCCTTACTCGTTACATTCGATGTTTCGAATCGCATCGGGATGGAAGTCTTACCATGGTCAACGTGTCCCATTACAGCGACGACAGGCGGACGAGACTCCAAGTCCTTCTCCTCGTCGACCTCAGAATCCTGTACCAATTCATAATGACATCGACTTTTTCTTCCATTTCGCAAAAGAATATCGTATTCTACCGCAATATTCTCCGCTTCTTCATAAAAAGCTCCGTGTTCAGTGTTACAATCTGTCCTTTTAAGAAGAGCTTTTTTTGATAATGTCGGCTGACTTCTGTTTCATCTTTTCCGCAAGCTCTTTAATCGTAATGACTTCCGGAAGGGTAATAGACTTAATGGTTTCTTCTACTGTTTTCACTACTTCGAGGCTTAATAAAGGCTCCTTTTCCTGTCTTCTTTACCTTAACCTGATCATCTCTCTCGTAGGATTGTGTTGCGCCGTACTTGTTCTGCTTTCTCTGCGCTCTGTTTTTCTGGGAAATTGTTGCCTTTTTCATTTTCAAAGCTCTGCTTCCCGTAAGTTTTTCTTCTGGGTTTCACGGCGTCATGCTTTACGCGACTCTGCTTCTCCACAATTTCCGATGTAAAGGAGGTGCGACCGCCTTCTTTCCCGCTTGTGCCTTGCTTCTTCCTTCAAAAGGCTTTTTGTCTTCCTCCTTGAAAAATCCGCCTCTTTTTCTCACTATCCTTTCCGAAATTCTTCGTGAAAGCAGGTTTCTCTCTCTGTTTTTAGGAAATGCCGGAGCTTTTCTTTCCGTATTTTTCCTTATCCGAAGACTTTTCCCTCGCCTTCTTTTGCCGCCTCTTCCGCTTCTTTCTTTCTGGCCTCTTCTCTTTCCCTTTCTTCCTTAAGAATTCTTTTCTTACCTCGAGCCTCTTTTTCTTCTTCCGCCTGTTTTTCTGAATGGCATTTAAGGCCTTAGAGGGAGTCACCTCTTGCCGTTCCCGGAGGAAGCGGTCTTCCGTTAGGAGACTTCTTCTCTTCCTCCTTCTTTGTCGCCTCTTTGCCTTCTTTCGCCTTCTTGTCTTTATCTGAAAATTTACCACTCAGAGGGTGGTTTTATGATTGACAGAATTCTGAGAATGGAAAACCACAGCCAATTTTTCTTCTTGACCGTACCTTCTTCCTTTTTCTCCGCACTGCCTTTTTGCCTTATTCTCCTCTAACATTCGCATTTCCCTCCATTCATAATCCCGACTATTCTCTCCCCAGAGCCTTCATCCTCTATAGATGAGAAGAACGCATTTCCTTACCGATAATTTTTCCCGAGCTCCTCTTTTTCCCATATTGATAAAAAGGAATTTTGTAGTAAAAACAACTGTTATTAAACTTTTTGTCGTGTTTTCAGAGGCATCTTCCGCTACAAACACAACTTTTGCCCTACCCTCTTTGATGGATTTCTCCACGGAAAAGCTCCCCTGCTTTAATCTTTCCCGCCTTCATCGCAAGTCCGATTAAACCATAAACTCTATTCTGCAATTTTTAATTTCCTCCTTCAGCTTCATTAAGCTTTCCTCAGAATATTTTCCTTAAAGGCTCTGAAAAAGCCTTCCTTTTCTCCGCCTTTTCCAAGCAGGAAATCCTTGGACAAAGATAAGCCCCTCTTCCGTTCTTTTTCACTTAAATCCAGACAATATACGCCGTCTTCTCCCCTAACAATGCGTAGAAGATCTTTTTTCGCTTTCTTTTCATTACATGCTATGCAAGAACGCAAAGGCTCTACTTTCATTTTACCTCCAGAGTACTTCTAAAAACTATTCCTGTTCCTCTTCCGTATAGTCGTCCGGGTTGCTCCTCATTTTTCCTCATCAGCTTCGTCTTCTCCGTGATAATCAATCCCCATTTCATCAAAAATTCCTGCTCCTGTGCACTGAGTTCCGACTTAATGTCAATCTTATAATTGGTAAGCTTGCAGCCAGACGTGCGTTCTGGCCCTCCCCTACCGATAGCGAGAAAGCTGATTATCCGGGACAATGACCACATCCTTATTATCCTGATCCGCAATTACCGCTATAACCTTGGCGGGAGAAAGCGCATTTTCAATGAGGTAGGCCGGATTTTCATCATAATTAATGATATCAATCTTCTCTCCCCGAAGTTCTTCCACTATAGCATTGACTCTTGTTCCGTTTAAACCTACACATGCGCCGACAGCGTCAACATCCTCATCGTGAGATAAAACGGCCATTTTAGTACGAGAGCCCGCTTCTCTGGCTATAGCTTTAATCTCTACAATACCGTCCCTAAGTTCCGCCACTTCTTCATAAAACAGTTTTCTCACCAGCTCCGGGTGTGTTCTGGAAAGAATCAGCTTCGGTCCCTTCGGATTATCCTTCACTTCCACAACGTAAACCTTAATTCTCTGATTGGGAGAATCTTTTTCCCCTTTGATTTGCTCTCCCTCTGCGAGATAACCGTCTACCTTGCCTAAATTCACAATGAGCGCTCTGCCCGTATCTTTCTCCACAACTCCGGAGATTACTCTCTTAGCCATGGAATAATACTCTTCGTAGAGAATCTTTCTTTCTTCTTCCCGAATCTTTTGGACGATTACTCCCTTCGCATTCTGCGCCGCAACAGCTGAAAGCCTTGGAGTCTATCGGAACCTGAACGTGTCCCCAAAGGTATCTCGCATCAATATTTCTTGCCTCTTCCAAGCTGATTTCCTGATTGGGGTGATTTACTACTTCTACGACCGTTTTTTCCGCAATCACGGTAAAAAGCCGCTGTTTTCGGGTCCATGCTGACTTTTTACATTGTCCGAAGAACCGAAATGATTCTTACAAGCCGTCTGTAAAGACAACTCAATGGCCTCAATAATAGCTTGTTTGGAAATTCCTTTTTCTTTTTCCAACAAATCCAGCGCCAATCTTAATTCCTCATTATTCATCGCTCTACTCCCTCTTATTCCTCTATGTCCTCTTCAAACGCAGCTTCACTGTCGGAAGGATTGTCCTTAAATCCTAAGGAACAAACCTCCAAGATATACTCTTCTTCAATAAAGTCTTTCCTGAGTCCAACCACTTGGAGAGCCTTCTGGAAACCATCACTTTGAGTCATTGACCGTCATATCCTCTTCGTCCGCCCTGTATATAAAGGCACGAAGATAATGCATTCCGTTTCCTCCGTAAATGTCACACTGTCTAAAACATATCCCATAGAAGGAAGGATTTCTTCCAGATATGCTTTCGTTCTCTCTGTTTCCATGAAATTTCACTCCCTTATTGTTAAAAAGGAGCAAGCCAACCTTGCCCCTTTTCCAAGTCACAACAATGAAATACTGTTGAATTCTAACACGTTCTTATCTAAATTGCAAGTATCAAAATAAAATCTCTTGCAAAAATAAAAATCTCGCAATGCAATCTCTTGCAATGCCTTGCAATCTATATAATCTCCTGTAATCCAAATAATTTCTTGTAATCCAAATAATCTCTTGTAATCCTTGTAATACTCTTCTCATTCTATGAGTTATTACTGCCTCAAAAGAGACCCCTTTATGCAAAGAGTCTCTTCTATACGTGCGACAGAGTTCGAACCCACGACCTTCTGGTCCGTAGCCAGACGCTCTATCCAACTGAGCTACGCACGCCTGCGAAAATGCAATGTTTATATTAGCAAATCAGCAAATCGCTGTCAAGTAAAAAGTATATTTTATTTTTCATCGCCCGGAAATCAATCCTCAACTTGACTGTTTTTCTCCAAAATCCCCGGTATCTCCGCTGAGAAACGATACGGTAACGGAATTCCGCTCGGGAACCGGCAAGTTCCTTCACTCTTCTGGAAATTCTCTGGTAAATAATCGCACAATCTTCTCTCTTTGTTCCGATCAAAAAGGATTAAATATTGAGACGGAGAATACTTGGTATAAACATCCCTTCCGGAGTCCCTCGGAGAGACTGCTCGAGAATCTCCGCTCTGGCATTTGACTTATCCTGATTATGTATCGGTTTTCCTTCATAATCCACCAAGGTACAAAGCATCATGAAAAATGGAAGAACCTCTTCTCTCCAGATTTCTTCTCAAGACATGATAAACATCGATAAAACTGGTGAAAGGACAAAGATAAGCCCCAAGCACTTTTTCCCCATCTCACTTTTTCAGTTTCTCATCCTTTCGGACGATATTGGCTTGAATCTGCCGTATGTCATCCGTCTACTACCCGAACATTGTCGGAAAGTCTGTCATAACAGGATCAAGTGTCTTCAGGAATAGGAACCTCCAGCTCGTCCTGATAGTAATGAGCACACTATGGTATAAAGCTCATACGCCGTCTTATAATCTTTTCTAAGAATCAAGGCGTCTATCATTTCAATCTGCCAGCCGTTGTCCGGGTAAATCTTGTTTGCCTTATCATAGAGCTCAAAAAGCTCTTCATACTCTTCCTTGTTCTTATAGTGCTTGCCCAGGAAATCAATAACATCATCATAGAGTCTTTTCAAACGAACGCTCTCTAAAATAACCCAGTAGTCCGTTGCAAACTCGGGTAAAAGCTCTCCTTTATATACAGCAAAGGCTTTTCGGTAAAGGCTAAGCTTTTTTTCTTCCTTTTTTTCATTCTTGGCCTTTATGCAAATATCTTCAAACTCCTGCGTCCAGAACATACTCATAATCAGGATGAATTTCAGGTGCATATACCCCTCTTTTTCCGTCAATAATCTTTTTCCCAGCATTCCCTGCCTTTTTGAGCTGGGTTCTTGCCTGATGAAGCAGATTGTTCAAACTGTTATTTTTCATCCAAAAGAGCTTTATGGCCAAAAATCCCGTCTATCAAGTCACGCTTGGAGACTCCGCCAAATCCTCTTAACATAACAATTTCCGTCAGCTTCAAAAAATTGGCCTTACTATTGTTACCTAAATCTAAGATTTTATCTCCTACTGTCGAGAAAATCCCCCAACATCTGTACATAAATTTTAGTTTTTCTTCTTCGTGTCCATATCTATCCTTCATAAAATTTGTCATTAGGCATTGTTTAACAGCTATTTGTTATTTTTAAAATCACTTATTTAGAATGTAAAGTTGTAAATCATTTTTAACTTTTAAGCAATTTTGTATTTTTTAAGGCTTTATGCTTCCATTTTGTAAAAATAAAATCAGCGTTTTGTAAGCAGTTTTAAGTCTTCCCTTACCGTAATCTTTTGATTGTCCTCTTCCCCCGGAATCATGAACACTTTTTCCTCCGAAAATTCTTCTACCAGCATAGAATCATCGGTTATTCTTTCTTTCCATTCCTCTCTATGCGGCATGAACTTTTTATAGCAATCATAAATTAATGTAAATTCAAAAACCTGCGGAGTCTGCACAGAAAAGAGCATTCTTCTCTCTAAGCTCTTTTTCACAAAACCTTCCTCCACAATTTTAACGGTATCTTTAACGGGAAGACCGGGAATAATCGCCTTGGACCGCTCTTTAGCCAAGTAAAGGCGCTCCAACAAATCTTCCGAAAAAAAAGGACGCGCCGTATCGTGAATATACAACAAACTCTCTCGATTTCCGCATCTTTTCCATATATTGAACAGCATGGTAAACGGAATCAAAACGTTCCTCTCCGCCCGGAACTATTCTTACAGGTTTCCTTCTTCCCCAATCCTCGTTAAGAATTAAAGCCTCTATCTCCTTAAGCTCTTCCTTTCCCACTACAAGAAGAATTTCTCTGCATAGCTTCAAGCGAGAAAACGCTCTACCGAAGCATAAAGAGAGGTTTCCCGTGAAAAAGGCAGAAACTGCTTTTCTTTCTTCCGTATGCATTCGCTTTCCGGACCCCGCCATAAGGATTACGGCCGTTACGGTCTGCTTTTTCTTCCATTCTTTCTTCTCCTCGGCCTATTCACAAATACTTGCTTTCCATTTTATTGAATGGCTCTTCTTGGTCTTTTTGCACAGTCTATCCTTCTTCCTTTATAGAACAGGATCTCCTTCTCCTTTTACAGGGCAGTATAGGCATCCCATTTTACGGAACGGCTTCCCTGCCCTGCCTGCACCCTCTTCCGGCTTAGCCCTCCGTGAGGGAAAGGGAAGGATAGGCATTTATCGAATAGTCGGCAAAGTTTCCGTTCTGCCACTCATAATAGCCTCGTTTGCCGCAATCATGGCTGCATTGTCCGTGCAGAGAATGATTTTTCGGTGAATAAAAGGAAATTCTTCCTTTTCCGCCTTTTCCTGCATTTTCTCCCGAAGCTTTCCGTTTGCGGAAACACCGCCGGCAATGGCCAAACGGGAAACACCGAGATCTTTACAGAGGAGAATAGCCTTTTCCGAAAGCACCTCGGTCACATTTTCCTGAAAAGAAGCACAGAGATCCGCCACATGCACTTCCTCGGAAAAGCATCTTCTTCCTGTTCATCTCATTTAAAACTGCAGATTTTACACCGGAAAAGCTGAAGTCATAGGGAGAGTCTTCCATTTTCGCCGTCGGAAAATGAAAGGCCTCGGGATTTCCCTCCTTCGCCATCTTTTCCAGCTTCGGTCCGCCGGGATAACTGAGCCCCACCGCACGAGCCACCTTGTCAAAGGCCTCTCCCGCAGCATCATCCTCGTTCTTCCGTAGATTTTTGATTTTCCCGTAATCCTCCACGAGAAGCAAATGGCTGTGCCCGCCGCTTGCCACAAGGCAGACAAAGGGCGGTTTACAATCCGCATGAGAAATATAATTTGCCGCAATATGCCCTCAATATGATGCACGGAATGAGCGGCTTTTTGAGAGCGTAAGAAGAGCCCTTTGCCTCGGAAACACCGACAAGCAGTGCCCTCGACAAGCCCCGGTCCCACCGTGACGGAAATCCCCGACAAGTCGGAAAAGCCCTATTCCCGCCTCTTTCACTGCGAGCCGAATGACCTCATCTATTTTCTCCAGATGATTTCTTGACGCAATCTCCGGCACTCACACCGCCGAATTCCGCATGAAGGCTACTTGAGAAGAGATTACATTGGAAAGCACCTCTCTTCCGTTTTTCACTACGGCTGCCGCAGTCTCGTCACAGCTTGTTTCTATTCCTAAAAGCAGTATGTCCTGCATTTTTTCCTCCAAAGCTAATCTTCAAAATGGATTTCCTGACTCCAGCCGTCCTTTTGCAAACTTGACCGGGAAGATATCTTTAAACTTGTCCTTATATTGCTCGGGGGTAAAGCTCGGACGGCGAATAGTGGGTAAGCCACATCTCCTTCGGCTCCGCTCTCTCCCGAGCCTTGCCGCTTCTTCCATGGTCATGTGCTTATGTTTTTTTGGCATTGGCGGCCTTATCCTCTTCGCCGTACATCCCTTCGCAGATAAATAAGTCCGCCCCCTTAGCTATCTCCGGAAATTCTTTGTACCGGTCTTGTGTCCAGTACAGTATCACTACGGAAATGCCCTTCGTGCCTCTCCCATCACCATATCGGGGTGAAAAATCCTGCCTTCCCCATTCCACCGTTTCTCCATGCTGCAACCTGTTCCAGCACCGAATCAGAATCCCTGTTCCTCCGCCCTTTCCACGGAAAAATTTCCCCTTTCTCGGAATCGAAAGACGGTAGCCATAGCAGGGAATACTGTGCTGTACCTTAAAAGCTTCTATCACAAAAACTCTCCAATGGAAGGTTTCCAACTCTCCCGTAATTTCCACATACTCTAAAGGAAAGGGAAGCTCCGGCGCAATCATTCTAAGACCGTCCACCACTCTCTTTAACCCTTGGGACCAATCAGGCGAACAGGCTTCGTTCTCTCCGCATTTCCCATGCTGAGAAGCATTCCCGGCAGTCCCGAGATATGATCCGCATGATAATGCGTGAAGCAAATCGTATCAATCGGATAGGGACTCCAGCCCTTTTCCGCATGGCTATCTGCGTTCCTCACCGCAATCTATCAAAAGACTGGAGCCGTTTGAACGCGCCATAAGGCTCGTGAGCCATCGCTTCGGAAGCGGCATCATGCCCCCGGTTCCCAGTAAACTTAATTCCAACATTTTACTCTATAATCCTTTCCATAAGAAGAGCATCCTCAATAGGATCCCGGTAGTAGTCCTTTCTTCTTCCGAAGGTCTTAAAGCCCAAAGCCTCATACAATCCTCTTCCCGGGAGATTCCCCTCTCTCACCTCTAAAAATACCTTTCCTACGCCTTCCTTTTTCCAATACGCAGAAATTCTTCCAGAAGCAGGCGACCATAGCCTTTTCCTCTATGCGCTTCTCTCACTGCAATACTCTCCAGCTCCGCTTCCGTACCGAGCAGACGAAAAATGCCGTAGGCTATGATTTCTTCTCTCTCAATAAGAACAATCGCCTGATCGAATTTTTCCGGAAATCGCATAGAGAAAATCTTGCTCGTTGTATGCCATGGAGCTGAAAAATCTCCTATCCAAAGCAAGGATTTCTTCCAAATCCGCCTCTTGCATTCTCGAAACAGCATTTTCCCTCCTCTACATACCTGCTAGACCGGATAATTTTTCGCGCTCAGTCGATCTTCCGTCTTGCCAACCTTCTCCGCACACTCTTCCTCAATGATTTGAAAAATCTTTCCAGCTCTCCCTGCCTCTTTCTGGCGCTCTGCCCTGCGGCTTTCGTAAATACTCAAGATGAAATACTTCTCTCTCGCCCGCGTTCCACTTCTTTTCCGCTAAAAGCGTGAGGGAAGAGGCCCTTTGTAAAAGAGAAGAACCTTCCGGGAAAAATCAGTCTTTCTTCTCCTAAAGCGGCATAAATCTCTTCCTTATAACGAAGCACGCCGTCACCGAGGAAAAATCTGTTTTTCCTCTAAAGACTGCACAAATTCCAGTACTTCTGAAAGAGGACAAGCCTGCTCTTGCGGATGCATTGATCCCCCGAGAAAGGAGGCTGTATAGACCTGCCCTCTTCTAGCATCCAGAAATCACATGGATAGGAAGCGGGATATAGATTAAGTTTTTCCTTCAGCATCTCCAAGGTGCTGATACCGAGAATCGGAATTCTTCTTGTAAACAAGTCCCTTTGCCGTAGCTGCGGCAATGCGTAATCCCGTAAAGGATCCGGGGCCCTTCTGTACAGGCAATCAAATCAATTTCCTCGATAGAAACCTTCGCCTGCTCTAAGAGGGAAATACAGGCAGGAAGGAGGGTTTCCGAGTGGGTAAGCCCGAGGCAAAGCGTAATCTCTCCAAGGAGCTCTCCATCCCGAACAAGTCTCGCCGGCCACTTTTCCGGAAGCATCGATTCCTAAACTGATCATTTTCTTTCTCCCATACAAATCCTTCTGTAGTCGAAGCCTTTTTCCAAGTCCTTTTCTATGGTAATCCACTTGGCATTTTCCGGAATCTCTTCCTCAATCCGACTCGCCCACTCGATAAGGCAAACCGCGTCACCGCTAATCATTTCCGAAAAGCCGATTTCCTGCAGTTCCTCAACATCCTCAATTCGATAAACATCGAAGTGGTAAAGCTTTTTCTCTTCCCTGATACTCTTTTACAATGGTAAAGGTCGGAGAATCCACAATTTCCTCTATCTTAAGTCCTTCGCAAAGCTCCCTTCGCAAAAACCGTCTTGCCTGTTCCGAGCTCTCCTTCAAGACAATATATTTCTCCCTTTTTCGCTTTTTCTCCAAGCTTCTTTTGCAATCTGAAAGCTCTCCTCTTCCCTTCCGCTTTCCCAAATTTCCATTCTTACTTCCTCTTTGCTTTTATGAGCTACCTCTTTAATCAAGTGATTAGGCAGAAACTTTACAGCCTTCTTTTGCCTGTTTCTTTCTTTCCTGTATTCCTTATGAAAAATGGGGCTGTAAAAATCAAAAATAATAAATAGATTTTCGGCAATATAGGTCTGAATGAGGGGTAGTCTGACCTATATTGCTTAGAAAACTATTTTGATTTTTACAGCCCCTATCTCTTTATTCCTCCGTCATCCCCTTCATACTGAATGAAATGGAAGACTCTTCTTCCCGTCTCTTCCTCAAAGCCTCTCAGCCTTGCTAAGAAATCTTCTTCAAATAAAATGTCGGATACAATGGCAAACTCATCCTGTTCACCCTTCAATACGATTGGCTTAAGTGCTTCTCCCCCATCCAGGAAGTAAGCCTTCAGCTCCTTCTGAATCCCTCAGCCGTTCCTTCGATACGAAGAAAATACCGGAGCGTTGGAGCCCATCGGCTCAATTTCAATCATCTTCTCCGACCAGCCGATTCCCTGAAAATGGTTCTTATGCCCTTGCTCGCCGCAATAATGTCGGAAACCACTGCACTGGCTGTCGGAAGCTTCCCCGCGCCTTTTTCCGTAAAGCATGGTATTTCCCAGGCAATTTCCCACAATACGAATGCCGTTATACACCCCGTTTCACAAAGTAAAGCGGGATCATCCTTTCCCACCATAATGGGGGCAACATAGGCAAAATATTTATCCTCCACCGTCTCTACGGAGCCCAAAAAGACGAATATGGTAATCCATTTGCTTTGCATAGGCCATATCCATATCCGAAATTTCCCGGATACCTTCCGTATGAATATCTTCGTGACGGCAACGCATGCCGGAGGACATGGAGAGGAGAATCGCGGTTTTTCTGGAGGTATCAAAGCCGTCCACATCGGCGGACGGGTCCTTTTTCCGCATAGCCGAGCCTCTGTGCTTCCTTTAAGGTATCGGCAAAGGTGGAGCCCTCATCCTTCATTTTACTTAAGATGAAATTACTGGTTCCGTTTAAAATACCGGTAATCTCCGTCACATTTTTCCCCTGCGTAATTATGATAAAAGGGTACGAATAACTCGGAATCCCGCCACCCTACGGAGGCTTCAAAGTAGAAATTACAGTTATGCTCCTTTGCCGTACGCATGAGCTTCGACCCGCAGGCGTCCACTACCGCCTTGTTGGAACTTACCACATGCTTTCCCTTTTTCCAGACAACTCATGATATATTCATAAGCAGGATGGATACCGCCTATCGCCTCCACCACAAGCTCTACTTCCGGATCCTTTTTCAATCACGGAAAAGTCCGTCGTGATGAGCTCATCGGGAACACCGGGGACATGCTCTCTTCGTGCCAAAATATACTTGATTTCAATCTTATCTCCGCCCTTTTTCTCTACTTGTTCGCGGTTTAATTCCAATACTTCTTTTTACTCCGGATCCGACTGTCCCGAATCCCATAATGGCAATCTTCATGCCTCTACCCTTTTTCTATATATTTTATCTGTTTAAGAAAAGTGATTTTCCGATTTTTCTCTTCTTCATTCACAACTTGCCTTAGCAAAAATCTGTACTAATCATTTCCGGAAACTTTTCTGTCCGGACATCCGAGTTGCATCCATTTAAGATATGCCGTAATAAATCGGTCGATATCTCCGTCCAGCACTGCATCGGTATTTCCCGTCTCTTCTCCGGTACGGAGATCTTTCACCATTCTGTAAGGTTGCAAGACATAAGAACGAATCTGAGAGCCCCAGCCGTTATCCTTCACTTCTCCACGAATACCGGCAAGCTTCGCTTCCTGCTCCTCTTTCTCCTTTAAATACAACTTCGTTTTCAGCATCTGCATCGCCTTATTCTTGTTTTGAATCTGGGAACGTTCCTCCTGACAGGCTACCACAAAACCGCTTTGGAATATGAATCAAACGCACTGCGGATGAGGTCTTGTTGATATGCTGTCCGCCGGCGCCGGAAGCACGGAAAACCTCCATCTTAATGTCCTCTTCTCTCACATCAATGTCAATGTCCGTCTCAATATCCGGCATCACGTCACAGGAAACAAAGGAAGTTTGCCTCTTTCCCTGCGCATTGAAGGGAGAAATCCGCACCAGGCGATGAATCCCCGACTCCGAGCGAAGATAGCCATAGGCATACTGTCCCACCACTTCCATGGTGACAGACTTGATTCCGGCCTCATCTCCGTCCAGATAATCCAGAAATCTTTACGGCAAAATCCGTGCGCTCCGCCCAACGGTATACATCCTGTAAAGAATTCCCGCCCAGTCGTTTGCTTCCGTTCCGCCTGCTCCGGCATTTAAGCGGAGAATGACATTCATACTGTCATACTCTCCCGAAAGAAGAAGCGTCGTATTCATGTTTTCCAGTTCTTCCGAGAAACGTGCCAGCATCTCTTTGATTTCCGGAATCACGGAGCATCCTCTTCTTCCTTTCCCATCTGAATCAAGGCATCAATATCCTCGTAGTCTTCCTTCAGCTTTAAAAAACCTTCCACCTCATCCTTTAAGTGGCTCGCCTCCGTGGATAGCTTATTTCCTTTTTCCGCATCCGCCCAGAAATCCGGCTCCTCCATCATTCTGTCCAGCTCTGCGATTCTCTTTTTCTTATTGTTTAGGGTCCAGAGCCTGCTCTAATTGTTTAAGCGGCTCTTCCTTCGTATTTAATTCCGATTTGAATTGCTCAAATTCAATCACAGAGGCTCCTCCCTTTCTTTGTCACTTCTTTCCTCTCTATCAAAGTCGGAAAGCGTTCTACTTCTCCTTCTGATAAATATTCTGTCCGTGGCAGTTTTATACTTCTTTCCGGAACCGCAGGGACAGGGATCGTTCGGATAAATCTTTCTGCCTTCTCTCATCTTCAGGTGCCCTTACCGCCGACTCATCACGGTTTGTCGCAAGAGGCTTCGCCACCCTGCTCTCTTTCCACCTTCTGCTCGAGTTTTATCTGATAAAGCACACGTACCGTTTCTTCCTGTATGCTTCTCATCATCTCCTGGAACATCTCATAACCGGCAATCTTATACTCTACAAAGCGGATCCTTTTTGACCGTAAGCCTGCAAGCCGATTCCGTCACGAAGAATATCCATATCGTCGATATGGCTCATCCATTTCTGATCCATGACCTTTAAGAGGATAACGCGCTCCGCCTCTCGCATCTGCTCCGGATTCGGGAATTCCGCTTCTTTTTCCTCGTAAAGACGAATTGCTCTTTCCTTTCAACTTCTGTGCAAGCTCATCTCTGGTCATGTCCTTAAACTCTTCCTCGGAAAAACTCAATTTTCCCAAAGGAATAATCTGCATCAGAGTATCATTTAAGCCCTGAAATCCCAGTCCTTAGGACTGTCACTGTCCACAATGTTTTCATTAACATAGAAATCCACGATATCGGTAATAAAAGCGGGTAATGAGCGGACGCATATTGTCTCCCTCAAGTACCTTCTCTCTTTCCGCATAAAACCACATCTCTCTGGTCATTGTTTACTTCATCATACTTGAGAAGATTCTCACGGATTCCATAGTTGTTTAACTCAATCTTCTCCTGTGCCTTTTTCAATCGCATGGGAAAGCATCTTATGATGAATCCGCTCTCCGTCAGGAACTCCAGAGCCTCAAACATCCCCATCAGTCTTTCCGATCCGAAGAGACGCATAAGGTCATCCTCCAAGGAAATGAAAAACTGAGACTGCCCGGGGTCTCCCTGTCTTCCCGCACGTCCGCGGAGCTGATTATCAATACGTCTCGATTCATGACGCTCCGTACCCACGATATGAAGACCGCCTGCCGCTCTTGCTTCCTCATCCAGCTTAATATCGGTACCACGTCCGGCCATATTGGTCGCAATGGTTACCGCACCGTGAACGCCGGCTTCCGCAATAATCGCCGCCTCCTGCTCATGAAACTTCGCATTTAAGACATTGTGCTTAATCCCGCGCCTTTTCAGCATGCGGACAGAAAGCTCGGACGTCTCAATCGCTATGGTACCTACAAGTACAGGGGCACCGGTCTCATGGATTGCCTCAATCTCGTCGACTACCGCCTCAAACTTTTTCTTTCTTGGACTTATATACCGCATCATCCAAATCTGTTCTCTGTACCGGGCTTTATTAGGCGGAATCTGGATAACGTCCATGGAATAAATATTTCGAAACTCCTTCTCCTCCGTCTGGGCGGTACCGGTCATTCCGGCCTTTTTCTTAAATTTGTTAAAGAAAGTTCTGGAAGGTGATGGTTGCCAGAGTTCTGGACTCTCTTTTACCTTCACATGTTCCTTCGCCTCTATCGCCTGATGCAGTCCGTCGGAATACCGTCTTCCGTTCATAATACGTCCGGTAAATTCATCGACAATCAAAACCTCATCATCCTTTACGACATAATCCCACATCCCTCTGCATAAGGTTGTTTGCCCGAAGAGCAAGGATGATATTATGTTGAATCTCAAGGTTCTCCGCATCGGCAAGGTTGTCAATATGAAAATACTTTTCTACTTTTTCTACACCCTGCTGCGTAAGGTTTACCGTTTTTTCCTTTTCGTTAACAATAAAATCTCCGCTTTCCTCAATTTCCTCTCCTAAAATAGCATTAATTTTGGAAAAACTCGGCGGATTCCCTCTCCTCTTTCGAGCTGTCTTGCCAAAATATCGCAAAGTTCATAGAGCTTTGTAGATTTTCCGGACTGTCCGGAGATGATAAGCGGCGTTCTCGCCTCATCGATTAAAACGGAGTCCACCTCATCGATTATACAGTATGTTAATCCTCGTAAAACCTGCTGATTCTTGTAAATCGCCATATTGTCACGAAGATAGTCAAATCCGAGTTCATTGTTCGTCACATAAGTAATGTCGCACGCATAGGCGGCCTGACGCTCTTCCGTAGACATTTCATTCAAAAACCGTTCCGACAGTCAGTCCCAGAAACGATGAACCTGCCCCATCCAATCCGAGTCACGCTTGGCAAGATAATCATTTACCGTTACGATATGCACACCCTCTCCCGTTAACGCGTTGAGATATGCCGGACAGGTAGAAACCAAAGTCTTACCTTCACCGGTTTTCATTTCCGCAATTCGACCCTGATGGAGCACCACACCGCCGATAAGCTGAACCGGGAAATGCTCCATCCCGAGAACTCGCTTTGCCGCTTCCCTGACTGTTGCGTAAGCCTCGGGAAGAAGATCGTCAAGACTCTCTCCTTGAGACAGTCTCTCCTTAAATTTTCCCGTCTGTGCCTTTAAATCCTCGTCAGACATTGCCGCCATAGTTTCCTGTAAAGAAAGGATTTTATCTACCTTCAGTTGTATCAGCTTCAACTCTCTACTAGAATGTGTTCCAAATACTCTTTCAAAAAGATTCATTCTTCTATACTCCTTCTCCATACAGCAGTAGTATGGCCTGTATAAATCTATAACTCATAGAGTTTACCATTACTCCCGTTCTTTAGCAAGAAAGAAGCAGTGAAAATGCTGTGAAGTGAAATCAGTTTAAAAACAGAAGCTTTTTAATACATGATTTTTGTGAAATTCCTCTTTAAACTTTTTGGATTTTGTTTCCATTTTTATATAAAAATGCTATAATCCTTCTAAGAAGATTCTTCTTCTTAAAAAGAAAAAGAAAGGAAGGATTCGTTTTATGAAATTTAGCATTACAGGAAGAACCATTAGTCTTACGGAGGGGTTGAAAAATATGGTGGAGAAGAAGCTTGGGAAGCTGGATAAGTTTTTCCAGGCGGACACACCTTGTAATGTAACTCTTTCCACGCAGAAGGATATGCAGAAAATTGAGGTTACCATTCCTGTGAAGGGCAGCGTAATCCGTGCCGAAGAATCTACCGAGGATATGTATCAGTCCATCGATCTTGTCGTGGATGTTCTGGAAAGGCAGATTCGAAAGTACAAAGATAAGCTGGTAGCCAGACATCAGTCCTCCTCTTTCACTCCGGAATTCCTGGAAGAACAGGAAAGCTATGATGAGGAAGAAATCAAAATCGTTCGTACAAAGCAAATTGATTTAAAACCCATGACGCCGGAAGAGGCATGCCTGCAAATGGAACTTTTAGGACATAACTTTCTTCGTTTTCTTAAATGGAGATTCCGGGAAAGTCAATGTTGTCTATAAAAGGAAGACAAAAAGTTATGGTCTGATTGAACCGGAGGAATAAAAAGGCGAGGTTTTCCTTGTCGCTACATCGTCTTTCCTAAAAATTCAGTTTTGAAAACACAAAGAGATGTACAAATAGCGGGACTGCTCCGATAAAACCATCGGAACAGTCCCGCTTCTTTCACAAAAAGGGGGTGTTTTCTCCATCTTACCCTATAAAAATCATTCCATTCCCCTAAGAGGCAATGTCACCCAGAACACTCCTGCATACGACGTTTTGTGCCGAGTCCCAAGAAAAAAACAGGATAAAAATAATCGGAAGAACTATCGGCACCGCAATATTAATGACCGCCTGTGATGCATAGCACAGAAGAAAAGCCCGGTTGCCAAAAGGAAACGCAGTATCACGGAAACTTTCCTCCTTATCCCAATCTTTCGCGCTCCACAAGCGTTTTCCAAGAAAAAGAGGAATAAGAGGTAGACTATAAAGCCGACTACACCGACAGTAAGAAGAAGATTTAAATATTCATTGTGAATATTATCAATCGCAGTATAAGCACTTTGGCTCACCTCAAATTTATAGTGGTCATTGGTGATCATGTAAAAACTATCCGGTCCATAGCCGAAAAACTTCTGCCAAAAAGGCATTTTTCTGGTAAAAAGTCTATTCCCATCTTCCAAATAAACCCTCTTCCCGTTCCCCAATGATCATCAAAAATGAAAATAAGAAGAATAGTTATTCAAAAATTCGAGTTTATGCGTTACATTCGCATCAACAAAAACCAAAACCACCGTCATCAGAATAAGAAACAGGAGAACCATATAAATCGGCTTGACTATCTTTATTAGAGCCTCTTCCTTCATTTTTCATGATAAGAAGTCTTAGTATGAGGAAAAAGCCAATACAAAAATTGGCAGTACAGTGTAGCCTAAAATAATAAGGAAGCCCTTTTCCCCGCCTTGATAGGCATTTCCTTCCGGAGCAATAAAAACAGTCGCCACTTTCATCACAAGAAAGAACACAATGTACAGGTCTATACAATGTAAAGATAAAATTTTATTTCTGAAACAAAAACGGCAGGATAAGAAAAAGTACAAAAATAGCGATAACCGCATTGTCACTTCCCCCATACATTGCCGCAAAGCAAGGTATAGGGCATAGAATAAGATAAAGAGCACCCTCCATTTTTCTCCTTCTCTCCGAGAAAAAGACCGGCAAAAAGCCCGGTATAACTGATCATCAAAGAAGTGTAGCCGTTTATGTTTCCTACTCCTCCGGCAAAGAAGCACCAAAAGACTCTTATCTTCTACCTTGTCAAAAGAAATGCATGAGATTCATCCAAAAGAAATCACTGATTCCCCAGCTCGCCTGTAAGAAAATGAGGCGGAAAGGAAAAGAAGATGAACCTTTTTAAAGCGATAAAAACGAGTCAAAAAGAAGTAGTCTAAAAAGAGCAGGAGCCAAAAGAGAAAATCCCATATACCTTCCGGTGCTTCCCCAAAATCCCTCATATATGTATCCGGAAAGAAGCATGGAAATGCCGTAAACGAGAACAAGCAAAAGAAAGAGGGCATCCGTCATTAAGAAAGGCTTTTTCTTTTCTCCCTCCGATGAAAAAACAGAGAAGAAAGCAGTTTATTTCGAACTTTCCTCTTCAGAGTAAAGAAATAAAGAATGACGAAAATTGCCATTACCGCCACATAAATCAGGGAAGAGATCCAATAGAAATCAAACTTAGCCTGCAGGATGTCGTAGTAACCGTTTTTAAAATAAAGCGGATAAACCAGCAAAATACAGAGTAAATAAAAGAAGACTGATTTTTTTCTCCTATTCCGTAAAAACTCCCTTTCTCCTCTTGTCATATCCCTGTTTAGTATAATTATCCATTACTTTTCTCCGCTTCTGTTTTTATTCTTTTTCGGACTTCTTTTAAATCCTTTCTTTGCACTTCTTTTAATCCTTTTCTAGCAGAAGAAGTGCCGTTTCTACACGACACTTCTTCTTTTATCCGTAATACATCGCCCTATTTAAGGATAAAAACTAATCCACAATTTTTCCGGGAGCGCTATCGTCTCCTCCTTCCGCACTACTCGGACCTCCGCCGATACTGGGTTCCTGTGCTCCATTTCCGCCATCGGACTTTTTACCTCCTCTGTACTACTTTCTCTGTACTCTTTTTGCTTTCCTCGGTACCTGCCTTGGACTCTGTGCTTTGTGTCTTACTTTCTTCCGTATTCTTTCCGTTTTTGCCCTCTTTACTGCTCTCCGTATTGCCGGATTTTCCTTCTGAAGACTTGGTATTTTCAACAGCATTGCCGTCGGCATCGGTTTCAGCCTTCTTTTCTTCGTCTCAGACTCGGAATCGGAATCACCCTTTTTCTTCTTAGATTCCTTCTCCTTGTTTCTTCTTCCTCGTCCCTCATGCTTGGACTCTTTTCTTTGTGCTTTCCTCTCTCTTCCGCTCTTATAGTTTTGTGCATCGGAGGCAATTTTATCACTAAAAGTCCATACCTCGGAGCTTGGCTTATAATCTTCATCCCCGAAAAGATAATTATGAAGCTTTGTTACATTGGAAGCAAGGGTAAGCGGGATAACACAGTCTCCCTTCTTTCCCATCATCTGCGTGCGTAAATCATAAGGGAAACCTTCCGAACCTACGATATTATAACGGTTAACCCCTTTGGCAAGCTCTAAAATATCTCCCACATCCACATTAAATGCAATTTGCGGAAGTACCGTATCAATCACATTGGTCAACGTCGCTAAATCCGCCTTCTTTGCGTTAGCCAAGACTTGCGAAATGACCTCTCTTTGTCTTTTCGTTCTTGTGAAATCGTCATCCATATAACGGAGCCTTGCATAAGCTACCGCCTGAACGCCGTCTAAATGTTGCATTCCCGGTTTTTTAATATACTCCGCCGCTGGATTCTTCACATTGACTTTGGATTCAATGCTGGTCTCATGAATATAGGCATTCATATACTTAAATTCCTTGTCCGTGATATCAATATCCACACCGCCAAGCATGCTAATGACATCGGCAACCGCACGCCAGTTAAAGGTTGCATAGTGCTCAATATCCAAATCCAAATTCTTGTTCAGAGCCTTAACCGCCTGCTCCGGACCGCCATCCGCATAGGCTTCATTGATTTTGGCAAAACGGGAACCGGCAGCTAAATTCAAATAAGTATCACGGAATACGGAGGCCAGCTTCACTGCCCCGGTCTTACGATCAATAGAGACAATAATCTGCACATCGGCATTGGCGCCTCTTCCTACTCCGCCGTCACGACTGTCTACTCCAAAAACCACAATATTCCAATACCCCTGCATCTGTTCCTGCTTGGTCACATCAATATTCTGGTTTTTGACATTTTTAATATTAAACTCCACTTCGGCTTAATGTTCATATAACGAACCACATAAGCCGTACAGAAGATGATAATCAAGGTCAGGATCTCGATAACGGAAATAAGAAGAATCTTTTTTCCAACGGGAATTTTTCTTCTTTTCTTTCCGATTATAGACCTCCTCCAATTCCCTTCTATATCCTTCGGCGAATTCAACTGCAAAACATCCAGATGATCAATCCGCCTTTTTTCCTTCTCTCTTCTCATCGGAATAGTTCTTCGCCTTTTTGTATATTGCCTTTCTTCCTCTTTCCCTTCGAAAGGAATATGCCTATCCTCCGCTTTTTCTTTTCTTTGTGAAGATGGCGAATGCAGACTTTTCTTTTCTCTATCTCTAAAGTTCCGGTCTTCTTTTTCAGCCGCAGTTTTATTTTGTTCTCCATGGGGTCTTCTGCTCCCCTTATTCTGCTCTAATGCCAAAGTTAACCTCCTCTTCTCCATCCGCACGGAATGATAGAGTATCTTACCACAAAACACAATAAAATTAATAGGCATTTTTGTTAACAAACTCCTTTCCATACAGTTAAAAAGAGAATTTTTAATATCAAGGCCGAAACTCCAGTTTTCAATATACCATAAATCGCATTTTATCCTTCCGGAATGGAAGTATCTCCCCTGAAACCGTTAACCTGAGCCCATCCGGTCATTCCGGGACGAACCTGATGCTTTAATCATGTACCTCGGAATCTGCTCCTTAAACATTTCCACAAACTGTGTCCTTTCCGGCCTGGGACCGACAAGAGACATATCCCCCCGAAGGACATTAAAGAATTGAGGAAGTTCATCTATAGAAGTTTTTCGAATGATTTTCCCTATTCCGGTAACTCTGGGATCCCCTCCACAGTCCAAGCCTTCTTTTCCTCCTCATCCTTCTGTACCCTCATGGAACGAAACTTGAACATCATAAATGGACGATTATGAAGCCCCTACTCTTTCCTGTTTAAAAATGATCGGTCCCGGAGAACTCAAGCTTAATCAGAATTGCCACAATAATCATCAAAGGGCCAAAAAGAAGAATCCCGACTAAAGCCCCCGCAATATCTATCATTCTTTTTAACATTGCATTCATCGGTTCGGTTAAAGGAACATTCCGAATGTTGATAATCGGCAGGCCGTCCATATCTTCCGCAATCGGCTTGGAATGAATGATTTCCTGATAATCGGGAATAAACTTCGTGTGACACCGGATTTTTCACAGGTGGAAACAATCCCCGGTAATTTTTTTCATATCGCCAGCGGCAAAGTAATCGCAATTTCATCAATGGTATTCCGGAAAGCAGAGTTCCCAAGACTGTTGATTTTTCCAATAACCGAGATTCCCCTATAAGCAGTACCCTGCTCCGCCAAAATCGTCTACGATGCCGTAAATGTGATAGCCCCAATCCGGATTCTTCTTACATAGATCAATAAAACGATCCGAAACGGAAGAGTATCCCACTAAAATAATGTGTTTTTTTGATTGAAGCCTCTCTTTCGAAGCGCAGAAAGTATTTTTCTTAAAGAATATCTCTCAAAAAGAAGTAAAGAAGACGGAAAAGATAGAAGAATCCAAGCATTCTCGTAGAATAATGCTCAAAATATCCGCTTTTTCGAAAAGCAAAAAGGATGGTAGCGGAAAGAAGCATTCCAATGGAATTGCTTTGTATTATCCGGAAAACGGCAGATCTCATTCGGATAGTCCGCATCGGTCTGTAGAGCCCCAAAATCCAATATAAAACAAGATACGCTGGAATCAGCGGAATCAGCACGGAAAAATAGAACCCGGCGGAAAGCACACCGTGTCCCTCAGGAAAAATAGGATTTTTTTGATAGCAAAGTACCAAGCCAATGCATAGGAAAATGCCAAGACCAATGCATCTAAAAGCACTTGCAGTTGATTTAGTTGTCTTTGGATGTCTTTAATCATAGTGACGATTATACAATAGGAACTCCGGCTTGAACAGTAAAAACTTCCGCCTTTCCTTAGCCTGCTGCATTTTTACTCTACTTCCGCCCTTGATTTCCCGACTGCCCATTTACTTCAGGCTTTGATGAAATGATAAAATTTTACTCTGGCAGAACTTTAAGAAAGAAGGAATGTTGCAAAATGAACTTGCTTTCTCTAAAGACTCCTCCGCTTCCGCCGTATCCATATGTAATTCATAATCATGCTTGAAATCACCTTCAGGGAAAAAGGTACAAACCGGAACCCCTGACCGCCTGACACTTCTCCTTGAAATCGATAGCCTGATCCCGGAAAAGACCCCACTGTCCCGTCCGTAAGAAAAAGTCGGCGGAAAATCTTTGGTTAAAAATTGCCACAAATTTGTATCTCGGGCTTTCTTCCCTTTAGCAAAATCATTCTCTTTAAAATACGCTCTTCCCCATGCGAGAAACTCTCATCATTTTTCCAAAAGTCCGGTCTTATTAAATCTTGTACAATCCAAAAGCCCTGAAAGGGAGATAAAAGCGAAATCTTTCCTCCCTCTCCGAAACAAAAGAAGGCACCGCTAATCCTCGTAGCTCTTATTCACCTGCGTCAAAATGAACTGCCCCGCCAAACTGGCGCCGGCACTGTCCCCCATAAAAATAAGTTTTTAGCATCGATACCCAATCGAACTTTTTCATCTAAAAATTTTTGCACACAATAACTCAGCTGGTGAAGAGAGGTAGGATAAGGATAATCGGGTGCCAACGCATAATCCACGGAAATAACCTGAAAATCCCTGCTCTTAACCATTTTAAAAATAGGACTCTCCCATACAACATCTTTTTGTTCCGGAAACAAAGCCTCCTCCATGTACATAGATGATGGTTCCCAGCTTTTTTTTCCCTTCCGGAATAAGGTAGGCGTCATAATAATGATTCGGAAAGGAGGAAGGATAGGAAAGATTTTTATAACAAATAAACTCATGAAAGCTTTTCCTTCTTTTTCCCCCGATGGAATATACGGTAGCGCTATCGCCGTTTTATCCGTCCTTGTTCCATTTGCCAAAGAATTTCCTGCGCTGATAAAGTAAACTGCAAAGAAAGAAGAGAGAGAGTTACATCCGGAAGAAAGGAAACTCTCTCTTTCCTTCCTTTCCTCTGTGCTTTTTCCTCTTAAAATACTTTCCATTTCCGCTTAAATTCTCTCTAGTCCTTCGTGCTGTTTTGCCGTGTATTGCTTTCCGCCTGTCCTGTATATAGTACTTCTACATATCCGGTGTATAGCAATATGCTTTCTACTACATTTCGACCATACTAGCAAAAAGAATAAATGCATTGCAAGGAAAATAAATTAATACAATTCATATCGTTATTCCGCGATCTACCGCAAGAAAATCTCTAGTTTTTTGTTTCCGTCTGACTATTCTTCCCCAAAGTGATGCTTACGGTCTTTTCTTCATATTTCCCTTTTCCGGAAAGCTCTCTGCACGGTGACCTCTACCTTTTCCCCTGCCTTATAGCGGGAAAGCAAGCCGGACAGTTCCTCCAGACTGGAAACAGACTGTCCGTCGAATTTTGTGATAATATCCTTCTCCTGTAAAGCTTTGTTGTCCGCTCCTGCCTGATCAAGAATCTTAAAGACATAAATTCCTTCCGGCATATTGTAGGCTTCCGCCATACTGCTGTCCACGGTCTTTCCCTGGATACCGATCACACTCTTTTTTCTTCCGCACTGACCTTCTCCCTGGTCTTCTTCTGGGACAAACCGTCTACAATCGACTTCACCTTCTTAGACGGAATCGAATACCCCATTCCTTCTACCGTGGTATCGGAATACTTCGCTACATTGATGCCGATCAATTCTCCCTGCATATTCAGCACTGCTCCGCCGGAATTTCCGGGATTGATTGCCGCATCCGTCTGTAAAAGTCCTGCCTCTTTCCCTCTTTTGTACTGACATCCCTGTTCTTTGCGGAAATGATACCGGTTGTGACGGACTGCCCGTATCCGAGAGCATTTCCGATAGCAACAACCTGATCGCCGACATTGATACTGTCCGAATCTCCGAATTTCGCGTAACTGATGTTTCTTAGTCTCTTCGGATAAAGAAGAAAGCGGAATGGATACAACGGCAAGATCCGCATCGCTGTCTCGTCCCCTTTATTTCCGACGTCATAAGACTTTCCGTCCACAAACTGTACGGACAAGGCACTGGAATCGGCAACCACGTGATTGTTTGTCACAATCAGAAGCTCCGTATCATTCTTTCCGATAATCACACCGGAAACTGCTCGCGACGGCTTCCTGTTGCCCGCTTTCTCCGAAAATATTGTAGCTTATACTGCTGATAACGAATCGTATTCGTGATGGAGACGACTTCCGGCATGGCTTCTTTTACAATTCCGGAGACCGTTTCCGAAGTCTCCGTACTCTCTTTGCCGTTTGCCGTCTTCTGTACCCCGTCGCTCTTCTCTTCAGCCTTAGAACTATTCTGCCGGTCTGAAACTTCCGCATCAGACGATGTCTTTCCGAATCCGCCGTTTTCGGAAAAGGACTTCATTTCGATACTGATTGGATAGAACATTGACTCCCACCATGGTTCCTCCGGATACCGCACCAAAAACCATTGCGGATAAAACAAGCCCTGCAAAATTTTCTCCTCTATTCATTTTTCTTCCTCCTCTATATCAACTTTTTCTGATGGAAGCTCTCTCCTTGAGACGCTCCGTCTTTTCTCTTAACGAGTGTTATAGTAGGGGAAAAATATGTTTTGAGGTCGGTAAAAGCGTGAAGATACTGTGTCTTCACGCTTTTTGGGGAAATATTTTGGAAATTATAACAATAAAGCTAAATGGTCTTAACTGCTGTGCAGGTCCGTTCCGGGTAATCTGAGCTCGTGGTACTAGTGAAAACAAAGGAACTGCGGTTTTTCGCTTAGTATCCCCTACGTGGCGAGGTTAGCGAGAGCGTGCCCCGGAACGGACCTGCACAGCATAAACAGCAGTTTTCCTTATTGTTCGATAAACTCTATCCAAAATAGTCGCTTCAACCGGAGAGGATAATCTTCGTCCCGTAATCCGCGGCTCCGCATTGAAAGGATAAGCTTTTTACCGCAGGGAAGCTCGAGTCGTTCTTCTTTTTCGGTAGTTTCCGGAGAATGAGGAGGGTTTTCTCCTTTTCTATAGAACGCCATCAGGCGGTCTTCTTCCGCCATAAAGGGAACAAAGTCTCCATAAACCATTGTCTCTTTGTATTCCGGGTTCTTCCTTAATGCGGTCAGTTTCTTATAGTAGCTTAAAACGGATTCGGGGTCTTTTCCTGCTGTGCTACATTGATCTTTTTGTAATTCGGCTTTAGCGGAAGCTCAGGGAGTTCCTGTCGTAAAGCCTGCATTCTTACTGCTGTCCCATTGTACCGGTGTACGTGCATTGTCTCTGGAATAGCGGTTCACACTCGGAGTGCTTCCTCTTCCGAGAAACCTTCCTGAAGACAGACTTCGTATTCATCCAGAGTGCTGATGTCATCCACTTCCCGAATGGACGTGAGAACCACATTTTTCCATGCCGATTTCCCTGCCCCCTGATAGATAAAGGGAAGTCCTCTTTGCAAGATCTCGCATCGTAGCAAGGAACTTCTTTGCCTTCTCGGATAAATCTTCCTTCGGAATATAGAAGCTCACGCCTCTCGGTTCATCATGATTCTCAATAATCGTAGAGATAAATCCTACGGGATTTACGAGTTTCTGCGTCAGAAAGCAAGCATCCCGATACATATTCGGGGTCACGATACCGGCATCATACCAGCCAAGTTCCGAACGGGCGCTGAATGCGCACGAAAATCAAACATCGAAGAAAAATAGCCGTTTTTCTCCGATAAACTCCGGAATCTGCGCTTCCGTTTCATTAAAAACTTCTCCAACGGAAAAGGCATGGTGCGGCTTTAAAACAACGATCTCGCATTTCTCCGAGAAAATCACCGATTCCTCCGCTTCCGTAATCATTCTTGTACAATTGCTCATTCCGTCATCCCGATCCACCGGAAAATCATGTCCGCGAAGCGGGAAAACTTTCTTAATGTTCAGAATCGCATCGATACGGAAGCCGGCTATGCCCTTGTCCAGCCACCAGTTAATCATCTTATAGATTTCTTCTCTGAGTTCCGGATTCTCCCAATTTAAGTCCGGTCGCTTCTGTGGAAAAGATGCAGATAGTAGGTGTTCTCCGTTCCTTCCACCTTTTCCCAAACCGATCCGCCGAAATAGGAACGCCAGTTGTTCGGCTCGTGCCCGTCTACTCCCTCTTCAAAGTAAAAATACTTGGCGAAAGGTCCCTTCGGATCCGCTACCGCCTTCCGAAACCACTCATGCTCATCACTGCAATGGTTTACCACAAGGTCCAGGAGAATATACATATCCCTCTTCTTCGCCTCGGAAATCAGCTCCTCCATGTCTTCATTGGAGCCGAATCGCGGATCAATCTTGTAGTAATCGGCAATATCATAGCCCTGGTCGGCAAGAGGGGAAAGAAAGCAGGGAGAAATCCAGATGATATCGATTCCGAGTTCCTTCAAATAATCGAGTTTTTCAATAATTCCCTTGATGTCTCCAATTCCATTCCCCTTTGTATCCTTAAAAACTCTTCGGATAAATCTGATAAGCGACCTTCTCCTGCCACCACTCTTTTTCATTCCTTCACTCTTTCTACTATACAGAAACCGTTGATTCCCTTCTCACACTAACGGTTCATCCCATACAAAGTTCCTTATTCTACTGCTAAAACATAAGCCCTCATACGGTGCAAGCTTCCCGGCACGCACATCTCTATCCGGAATATTCTGAATCAACACTTGTCCGTTCTGAAACTCTGCGGGAGGCGTATACTCTCTTTCTTTTCCGAAACATTACATACACAGAGGAGCGCTTTTCCGTCCAGATGTCTTTCATAAATAAAGAGATCCGGATCCTCCTCCTCCAAAAGGCGGAAGTCGCCATAAACAATCAAATCAGAGTGATGACGAAGAGAAATCAATTTCTGATAATAATCGAAATACGGAATCCGCTCTCGCAAGTTCTTCCTTCTGCATTCACTTTCTTATAGTTGGGATTCACTTTTGATCCAAGGGGTCGCGGTCGTAAATCCGGCATTCTCGGAATCATCCCACCGCATCGGTGTACGTGCATTATCTCTGCTCTTAAAAAGCTATCATCGGGAAAAAGTTCAGCAGGATCCAAATGGGCTTTCTCGGTCAGTTCGTGGAAAGCATTGATACTCTCGAGATCCCGGAACTCCGACAAGTCCTGAAACGGATAATTGCTCATGCCGAGTTCTTCTCCCTGATATACGTAGGCGTTCCCCTGCATCATGTGAAGGAAGGTGGCAATACACTTTGCCGAACGCTCCCTGTATAAATCACTGTCATTTCCGAGACGGGAAACAATCATGCGGCTGGTCATGGTTACAGAAGAAAAATACTGTTCCAGCCTACTTCATATAAAACCGTTCTGCTACTTCGTAAGATTCTTCTTCAAAGAAACCAGAGACATCTTCTCCGTATTCCACTTAAAGCCATATATTTCGGATTGTCATCCAAGCCGACGTGCTCAAACTGGAAAAACCATGTTGAGCTCCGTTCCATCGGAATTGGCATATTTCTTTGCTTCTTCCAGGGTGACGCCTGCAGTTTCTCCCACCGTAATTAAAATCATAACGGGAAAGCACCTTTCCGGTTCATCTCTTTCAGATCACGCATGGACGTACGGCCCGTTTGCGCAAACCTGTCCGGCATCCCCATAGATGGCACCGGTCGGAATCGGCTGATTCTGGGAGTCCTTCCGGCTTCGAAATCAGGGAAATCACATCCATACGGAAACCGTCGATTCCCTTCTCACACCAACGGTTCATCATATCGAAAACTTCTTTCCGCACTCTCTCATTTTCCCAGTTGAGATCCGGTCGCTTCTTCGAAAAAGAGATGCAAATAAAACTCCCTGTCTCTTCCGAGAATCCCAGGCAGGGCCGGAGAAGAAGGAACCCCAGTTGTTCGGCTGAAGGAACTTCTCTCTCCTTATACTCCACTACATCGGAAGCAAAGTGCTTCTGCTCTTCGGGGAAACTTCACTAAGCTTTCTTCCCTTCTTCCAGATATAGTAATCCCGCTTCTCATTTTCCGCATTTTTCCGGGACTCGAGGAACCACGCGTGCTCATCACTCGTGTGATTCACCACAAGATCCATCACAATCTTCAGTCCCTTCTCATGCGCACTCTTCAGTAAACGGTCAAAGTCCGCCATACTTCCGAAGTCTTCCATAATATCCTCATAATCGGAGATATCATAGCCGTTGTCATCGTTGGGAGAGCGATAGACGGAGACAACCAAATGACATCGATTCCGAGTTCCTTCAGATAATCAGAGTTTCGAAGTAATTCCGTTCAAATCTCCCGATGCTGTCCCCGTTGCTATCACAGAAACTTCTCGGATAAATCTGGTATACGACCGCTTCTTTCCACCATGTCATCATCCCACTCCTTCACATTGATAAAATGCGCGCCTAAAAGCACGTCCCCTAGATTCTAGCCACCGTCTCCCCGAAAAAGCTTTGCCGGAAGGAGAATATTCTTACATTTCCTTCCACTTCACTCAACTTTATTTCCACTGTTTTCTTTCTCCTGTTTACAGGATACTACCGTTTGCTTCTCCCCTGCGTCTGCAAAAGACACGCTCCGGCAGAAAGCAAGGACAGTAACTCTTTACCGCTCTCCGTCCTTTTTTCCGCGCTATCCTGCTCCATCGTGGTGAGCATCGGATGCATACAGCGCCCCTGCTTTTATCCCGTCAAATCCCGCACAGAAAGCTGTTCCGGAATGGAGATGTCTCTCTGTCCATACAAAAACGCATCATCTCAAGTGCCATGATATCCGCCGTAACAAACAAGGCTGTTGCATGAAAGAACCTTTTCCTCATAAAAAGAGAGATATTGTCTCCATTCTTCCGTAAAACGACAGATTGTGCCAGACTCCGGCAGAAAGTCCCTCCCTCTTCCATCGCGTCTTTATATCCTCGATACTCGTTCACTATCAATATAGTGCTTTTTCCAAAAGTTCTCCGCCCCTCAGTCAGAGAGAAAAGGCAATCTTCCGGTGCCCCATGGAAAGAAGATACTTCGTCATCTCTTTTTGCCGCTTCATAGTCTTTCAGACCGACATTCACATAGTCTTTATCTTCAGCAGAAAAAGGCGTATCGATCGAAACAACCGGTACGGAAAGGCTTTCCTTTATCTTATAGTATCCTTCTCTCTTGCCCCGGAGAAGGATGATGCCATCCACGTTCCACCCGGGAAATCCTTACGCATTCCTCCATGTCCGGATTGCTGTAGAGCAGGAGAAAAATACCCCTTCTCCTGCAAAAAGCAAGTCGACTGCACCGATTACGGAAGAAACAAACGGATCTTCCGTAATGCTCTCTCTCTATTCTCTTATACGTAAGGATAAGGGCAATCAGTCCGGAGCCCCCGGCCGAAAGCATCCTGGCCCCCATGTGGGTCACATACTGTTCTTCTTCCAGAATTTTCTCGACACGTCTGTAGATTTCAGGGCTGACTTTCTTTCTTTTCTTTTATGAGATCGACATTGGATACGGTAGAGGGACTTACATTCGCGAGTCTCGCAATATCTTTTTATTCTTGCCATAAGGCCCCTCTTCTTTAGCCCTTTACCGCTCCTTCCAACCATTCCGCTCATAATCTGCTTCTGTCCAATCAGGAAAAACGATAATCATGGGTAAAATGGCCAGCAGTGCGGCCGGAAAGAATGAGATCCCACCTGCTTTAACGTAAGAACCGGACAAAGGCCTGTACCGCAACGGGAAGCGTCTTCACCTTCCGTTTTGTCCAAGCATCAGAGACGGAAGAAGATAGTCGTTCAAATCCATATCCATTTAAAATCGTCACCGTCGTAATCACCGGTCGCAAAAAGAAAAATAATCTTAAAGAAAGTTCCTTCCGGAGAGCATCCGTCAATCGCCGCCGCCCTTCCAGTTCATAAAGAACCTTTAATAAATCCGGTCAGAATAAATACGGTCATCGCGCCGCCAAAACCGAGATAGGCAAAGACAATTCCCCTGCACAGACTGTAACATACTAATCCCAATGAACTTTCCCACGTCACGAAAAGTCGATACAAGCGGAAGCATGACCACCTGGAAAGGAATAATCATGGAAGCAATGAATACCATGTAAATAGCGGTTGCCCAAGCCTTCTTATGATTTCTGCTGATTACCGCATGCCGCCATACTGCCGAAGAGGATGAGCAGAATCAGAGATACAATCGTAACTACGGTAGAAGTTCCGAAAGCATACCAGAAATTAAAGTTGGAATTGTGGATAACGGCGTTCAGATTCTTAAGTAACTGGGCAAACTCACTCCTCGAAAACGTACCGGATCCGCCACAATATCCGTCTGCTTCTTAAACGCATTCATAACAACCAGATAAAACGGAAATAAAACATAGAGTGCAATACAAGTTCCCACGATTCCTAATGCAAAACTTTTTCCTTTTCTTGTACTATTCATTACATCTCACCTCTCTACTGTTACTGATTCTCACCTGAATCAAAGAAATCACAGCCAGAATGATAAAGAACAGAACCGCCTTTGCCTGTGCTACTGCAAAATTGTTTTTCGCAATCGCTGTATTGTAAATGTTCAATGCCAGCATCTGCGTACCGTTGGATAGATAGGCTCCCAAAAAGTCCGGTACGGATCCTGCACCGTTAGTTAAGGCCATATTGACATCAAACTGCTTAAAAGCGGAAGTTAAAGTCAAAAAGTGCAAATTGTAACCGTTGAGGCAATCATGGGGATCTTCACCTTAAAGAGGGTCTGCATGGCACTTGCTCCGTCAATGGAAGCCGCCTCCAAAACGTCCCCCGGAATCTGTGTAAGACCGGTCACATAAATCAGCATAATATATCCCCCATACTGCCAGATATAGACGATGATAATCGCCAGCATCGCGGTATTGGTACTCGACAGCATGGAAAACTTAATATAACTCATCAAAAACATTGTTAAAAACGAACTGCCAGATGTAACTGAGAACAATTCCTCCAATCAGGTTCGGGAGAAAATATGCCGCACGGAAAAAGCAACTCCTCTGCTTTTGAAGTGCATGGCACACACAGGCAAAATCCAACAATATTAATGAGGATTACATTCATAAATACAAAAACAAAAAGTAATCAGAACCGACCAGAGAAAAGCCGGATCATGAAACATTTTTACATAATTTTTGTACCCCCTACTACCTTTGTAAAACGAATTCCGTCCAGTCCGTAAAGGAATAGCCGATTCCCCAAAAATAAGCGGGATGATAACGGTAATAAAGAAAAGAAAAAGTAAAGGAAAAAGAAAGAGAAATACACAATCTTACGATGATGTGCAGTAATTTTCGGTATTCGGTAAAGACCGATACAAAACCGCACCGAAAAACTAACACCGCACCCCTTAAACTCGCTAAACTCTTCATTACGCCACTATAATTTGCCTTCATCGTGAAGGCAAAAAGAGAGCGGCAATCATGAACACTGCGCCCAACAATAGCAGAAAGCTGGATCCTACTCTTGTATCTCGTCTCTTCATGGTCCCCTTCTTTTTAAAAATGGGCAAATGATAACGCGCCCTGTTTCCTCACCCCTATAGTGCTGTATCAACAGCCTCGTGTGATTGAACTACAGCAAGCCCTGTAGCCACATTCTACTGTAAAATTCTCCTGAAAGCAAGAGAATATTATATATTACCCGGCATAATACTGTGCAACAACCTTCTCCGACAGTATCTACAAATTTTGCCTTATCCAGATTTCCGGAAGCAAAATCCTGGTAAACAACACCAAGCGCGTTCTGTGCAAGGCCTTCTTTGTTACCGCAGCCAATGCCAAGCGGAAGTCTTTTCCTGCCTTTGTATAATCGGTAATGGTCTGTGCAAACGGATCATCTGCAACATAACTGATGGACTTGAACGGGCTGACAAAAACCGGCCTTCTGTACCAGAATCTTCTGTCCTTCATCCTCAGAAACCCACTGTAAGAACTTCCAAAGCTTCTTCCTTGTTGTCGTTATCAAACACAGCCCACCAAGACGGAGAGTTTGTCTGAATGGTATCAATTCCCTCTTCAAATGCATAAGGAATCATGCCGACTTTAAACTTACCTGCAGACCTCATACTGTTCCTTGTCATCATTCGTCATGGTTGCCCCTGATCCAAGAACCCTGTGTTACGAAAGCATACTTTCCGGCAGAGAAGTTCTGAATCTGCTGGTCATAGGTTCCGAGAACAGAAGTGCTGGATCTGCATACTATTGAAAAGCTCAACCATATCCGCATACTTGGAGAAACGATCTTTATCAATCTTACCCTGTTCAAGTAAATCAAAATACTTTGTATCGTCTCTCTTCAATCCGCCATCCTCATAAACACCGAAGAGATGGTTACCGGTTGACCAATAAAGATTGGTAGCTTCAGCGACATAACCAACTACAGCAGTAAGTCCGAGCTCATCCTTCTTGCTATCCAGTGTTTCAAAAGCTTTCTTCATGGAATCCGGACCGGTAATGGACTTCGGATCAATTCCCGCTTTTTCTAAAACGTCCGCATTATAAGCAAGACCTATAGCCTCTGTTGTATACGGGAAACCAATCACTTTACCATCTTTATCCTTATAAGCGCATCCGTATCGGAAACCCACTTTTCGTTAGACACATCTACAAGGTGTCCTTCCCAGTTCTTGAAGTCCGTGTCTCCACCATGACAAAAGATATCCGGCATATTGATCAGCCTGGAAATAGCCTTTCAGGGTACCCTGAATATCGATACCGCCTCCCATAGACTCGATGTTCACCTTCACCCCGGTCTCTTTCTCATATGCCGCGTAGAAGTTCCTTTAACTGTGCATCAACCTCGATCTTCCATTAACAAGACGAAGCTCCTTTCCTGAAGACTTCTTATCCCCGGACTGCGCTTCCTCAGCTTTGTTGGTTTTCCGCCTTATCGTTTTCTCCGGAAGCTTTCGTTTCTGAAGCAGAACCGCCACCACAAGCAGTAAGTGCCAAAACGAGGCGAGCTGTCATCAATGCTAAATTCCTCATCTACATTCCTCCTTATTTTATCCCTTAACGGGGAGTTATTGTATGACATGCATGACTATTAACTGTTACTACGAAATCATATCAGTTTTGTCGTATAAATACAAGAACAATTCTATAAATTGCACATAAATATATAAATATATTAGTATTTATTTGACAGTATTTCGTCACAATACAAGTTTTTCATATTTTTTACACTTACTATGTATATAATAAATTCTTATTCATAGAAATAAATATTTAAAACAAGATTTCCTTACTGTGCTCGCAATACTCATGAAGAAAGAAATGTCTCCGCTCCACTTACACTGCTTGTTCAAAATAACTTACATCGCTTGTTCAGAATAACTTACATCGCTTGTTCAGAATAACTTACACCGCTTGTTCAGAACACAAAAAAGTTGCTTCGATGTAAAACGAAACAACTCAACTAAATGAACGACCCGGAACGGATTCGAACCGTCGACCTCCGCCGTGACAGGGCGGCGCTCTAACCAACTGAGCCACCGGGCCATCTCGTACCTGCTCCTTTTAATAGAAGCGTATAGTTAACTGTGTACTTGCTAATCCCCGAGTCTAATTCCCCGACAACTAGCTTTCCTCAGAAAAACAACATATCCTAAAAACCATTCCGTTAGTAAAACATATCAATCAGACGCATTGGATAAGCCCTCGACCTATTAGTAGCTGTCAGCTGAATGCTTTGCAGACACTTACACCTCAGCCCCTATCTACCTCGTTCTCTTCAAGGGGTCTTACTCTTAACGATGGGATATCTCATCTTGAGGTTGGCTTCACGCCTAGATGCCTTCAGCGTTTATCCATTCCCAACTTGCCTACCCTGCGATGGGATTGATTCCCCAACAGGTTCAGCAGAGGTCAGTCCATCCCGGTCCTCTCGTACTAAGGACAGATCCTCTCAAATATCCTACGCCCGCGCCGGATAGGGACCGAACTGTCTCACGACGTTCTGAACCCAGCTCGCGTACCGCTTTAATGGGCGAACAGCCCAACCCTTGGGACCGACTTCAGCCCCAGGATGCGATGAGCCGACATCGAGGTGCCAAACCCTCCCCGTCGATGTGAACTCTTGGGGGAGATCAGCCTGTTATCCCCAGGGTAGCTTTTATCCGTTGAGCGATGGCAATCCCACTTTCATACCACCGGATCACTAAGTCCGTATTTCTACTCTGCTTGGCCCGTCAGCCTCGCAGTCAGGCTCCCCTTATGCCTTTACACTCTTTGGATGGTTTCCAACCATCCTGAGGGAATCCTTGAGCGCCTCCGATACTCTTTCGGAGGCGACCGCCCCAGTCAAACTCCCCACCTGACATTGTCCCTTGACCGGCTTTACGGCCCTAAGGTTAGAAATCCAATAACATAAGGGTGGTATCCCAACAGCGACTCGATAATACCGAAGTACTATCCTCTCAGTCTCCCACCTATCCCTGTGCATACATTACCGAATCCCAGTATCAAGCTGGAGTAAAGCTCCATGGGGTCTTTCCGTCCTGGCGCGGGTAACCAACATCTTCACTGGCACTTCAATTTCACCGGGTGCATTGTTGAGACAGCGCTCAAATCATTACGCCTTTCGTGCGGGTCGGAACTTACCCGACAAGGAATTTCGCTACCTTAGGACCGTTATAGTTACGGCCGCCGTTTACTGGGGCTTCAATTCAAAGCTTCGATTGCTCTAACCTCTCCTCTTAACCTTCCAGCACCGGGCAGGCGTCAGCCCATATACTTTACCTTACGGTTTCGCATAGACCTGTGTTTTTGCTAAACAGTTGCTTTGAGCCTTTTTCTCTGCGGCCCGAGTTTCCCAGGGCACCCCTTCTCCCGAAGTTACAGGGGTCATTTTGCCGAGTTCCTTAACAATGCTTCTCCCGCCGGCCTTAGGATTCTCTCCTCATCTACCTGTGTCGGTTTGCGGTACGGGCTTACTAAACACTATAGCGGCTTTTCTCGCCACAGAGTCCAAGAGCTTCTCTACTTTATTTCGATCCGCATCAGGTCTTCAGATTATGTAGCGGTTTTTCCTACTACACTCCTACCTCCCTTGCACCGGTCTTCTCATTCCCGGCTCTCTCTTTCTCCATGTGTCCCCATTTCTGATTTAGTAAGGTACTGGAATCTACACCAGTTGTCCATCGACTACGCGTCTCCGCCTCGCCTTAGGCCCCGACTTACCCAGGGCAGATCAGCTTTACCCTGGAAACCTTAGATATTCGGCCTGGAGGATTCTCACCTCCATCTCGCTACTCATTCCGGCATTCTCTCTTCAAAACAATCCACGGCTCCTTTCGGTACCGCTTCATCTCGTTTTCAATGCTCCTCTACCGATGGTTTACACCATCCCTAAGCTTCAGTGTCATGTTTTAGCCCTCGTTAATTTTTCGGCGCAGGACCTCTCGACTAGTGAGCTATTACGCACTCTTTGAATGTGTGGCTGCTTCTAAGCCAACATCCTAGTTGTCTATGAAATCCCACATCCTTTACCACTTAACATGTACTTTGGGACCTTAGCTGTAGATCTGGGCTGTTTCCCTTTTGACTACGGAATTTATATCCCGCAGTCTGACTCCCGCTTATATCTTACCGCCATTCGGAGTTTGATATCTCTTGGTAGACTTTGACGCCCCCTCAAGAATTCAGTGCTCTACCTGCGAAAGACTTACTGCGAGGCTAGCCCTAAAGCTATTTCGAGGAGAACCAGCTATCTCCGGGTTCGATTGGAATTTCTCCGCTATCCACACCTCATCGCCACCCTTTTCAACGGATGTGCGTTCGGACCTCCACCAAATTTTACTTTAGCTTCATCCTGGACATGGATAGGTCACCCGGTTTCGGGTCTATATTTACTGACTTAACGCCCTATTTAGACTTGCTCTCGCTTCGGCTCCGGACCTAAAGTCCTTAACCTTGCCAGTAACTATAACTCGCCGGACCGTTCTACAAAAGTACGCGGTTCAGCTTGCGCTGTTCCACAGTTTGTAAACACAGGGTTTCAGGTTCTCTTTCACTCCCCTCCCGGGGTCCTTTTCACCTTTCCTTCACAGTACTAATCGCTATCGGTCACTGAGTAGTATTTAGCCTTGGGGGGTGGTCCCCCCGTCTTCCTGCCAGGTTCCACGTGTCTGACAGTACTCTGGATACTGCTTAATCCTTTACGCTTCGTGTAGGGCTTTCACCCTCTATGGCGCCTATTTCCATCGGCTTCCACTCACTTACAGATCTTTTATGCAGTCCGAACCCCGAAGTGCACGCACCTCGGTTTGGGCTCTTCCGATTTCGCTCGCCACTACTTTCGGAATCACGGTTGTTTTCTCTTCCTCCGCCTACTTAGATGTTTTCCAGTTCAGCGGGTTTCCCTCCGTACAGTTATGTATTGGCTGTACGGTACCGGAGGTCTTCTCGAGTGGGTTTCCCATTCAGATATCTGCGGATCAAACTCGTATTTGCCAATCCCGCAGCTTTTCGCGACTTATCACGTCTTTCTTCGGCTCTCAGTGCCTAGGCATTCACCCTATGCTCTTATTGCTTTAACCAATTCTCCACTTGATACTCAAGTGTCGAGATACTAGCGTGTATCTCTTTTCTGATTGTGAAGAAGATTTCTCTTCTCCTGAAGTACTTCTATTTCTTCATAAAAAGCACTTCTCTTCTTGTACAAGTTTTTACCTTGTACCCTCGGATGTCTTACTCTATTTACTAGAATAATTATTTCTTTCGGATATGCAGTTTTTCAAGGTACGATTGCTTACTTTCGTAAGCAGTACAATGGGAAATCATGAACCTCCTGTGCTCTTCGCAGACATTGTATTTCATTCTCTTTTATTTTTTAAAAATGTTTGGCACCCACCTATCTTCCCGTGCCGTTACCAGCAAAAGTATTTTTCGGCCGCTTAAGTCTTAACCGTCGTGTTCGGGATGGGAACGGGTGTTTCCCCTAAACGCATCAGCACCAAACAAGAATGAACTATTTTATTGATTTTATCAAAGATACTTTTTTCGAATTTTTCCTCTATAAATGGGTTTTCTCCGAGCATCGGATTGCCGTCGAAAACTTTTTCTTCGAAAAAGTAAACTCTTCGAGTCAACCTTGTACACACCAAGTTTTTCTTTATGAAACTTGATGTTTCAAAAATCGAATAACACACAAACCCCTACTTTATCCTTAGAAAGGAGGTGATCCAGCCGCACCTTCCGATACGGCTACCTTGTTACGACTTCACCCCAGTCATCAGTCCTGCCTTCGGCAGCTTCCTCTTTTGGAACACTGACTTCGGGCATTACCAACTCCCATGGTGTGACGGGCGGTGTGTACAAGACCCGGGAACGTATTCACCGCAGCATGCTGATCTGCGATTACTAGCGATTCCAGCTTCGTGTAGTCGGGTTGCAGACTACAGTCCGAACTGAGACGTTATTTTTGAGATTTGCTTAAGGTCACCCTCTTGCTTCCCTTTGTTTACGCCATTGTAGCACGTGTGTAGCCCAAGTCATAAGGGGCATGATGATTTGACGTCATCCCCGCCTTCCTCCAGGTTATCCCTGGCAGTCTAGTTAGAGTGCCCATCTTACTGCTGGCTACTAACTATGGGGGTTGCGCTCGTTGCGGGACTTAACCCAACATCTCACGACACGAGCTGACGACAACCATGCACCACCTGTCACCATTGCCCCGAAGGAAAAGTGCATTACACACTCTGTCAATGGGATCTCAAGACTTTGGTAAGGTTCTTCGCGTTGCTTCGAATTAAACACATGCTCCACCGCTTGTGCGGGTCCCCGTCAATTCCTTTGAGTTTCATTCTTGCGAACGTACTCCCCAGGTGGAATACTTATTGCGTTTGCGACGGCACTTTCGAGAAGCTTTGCTCCCCGACACCTAGTATTCATCGTTTACAGCGTGGACTACCAGGGTATCTAATCCTGTTTGATCCCCACGCTTTTCGAGCCTCAACGTCAGTTATTGTCCAGTAAAGCCGCCTTCGCCTCCGGTGTTCTTCCTGATATCTACGCATTTCACCGCTACACCAGGAATTCCACTTACCTCTCCAACACTCTAGATTAACAGTTTCCAAAGCAGTCCCCAGGTTGAGCCCAGGGTTTTCACTTCAGACTTGCCACTCCGTCTACGCTCCCTTTACACCCAGTAAATCCGGATAACGCTTGCCCCCTACGTATTACCGCGGCTGCTGGCACGTAGTTAGCCGGGGCTTCTAGTCAGGTACTGTCATTATCTTCCCTGCTGATAGAGCTTACATACCGAAATACTTCTTCACTCACGCGGCGTCGCTGCATCAGGGTTTCCCCATTGTGCAATATTCCCCCACTGCTGCCTCCCGTAGGAGTTTGGGCCGTGTCTCAGTCCCCAATGTGCCGGTCATCCTCTCAGATCGGCTACTGATCGTCGCTTTGGTAGGCTTTTACCCCTGCCAACTGGCTAATCAGACGCGGGTCCATCTTATGGCGATAAATCTTTTCACTCTACCATGCGGTACTGTGTGCTTATGCGGTATTAGCAGTGATTTCTCTCTGTTATCCCCCTCCATAAGGCAGGTTACCCACGTGTTACTCACTCGTCCGCCACTAGATAACGTATCTTCCGGCCGAAGCTTTCCGATACGCATCTCGTTCGACTTGCATGTGTTAGGCACGCCGCCAGCGTTCATCCTGAGCCAGGATCGAACTCTCATAATAAGCACTTTTCATCAGGAAAAGTGCTTATGTACTCGGACTACAGCGTAAGCTGTACCCTTGCATAGCTAGGCTCCGAAGTTGCCTCAAAGCAACGAGGAGGTCAAAATGAGCACTTTTCATAAAGAAAAAGCATAAATCTGTCATCACTGACAGTTAAAGTTCAGTCCAAGTCAAAACTTAGCTTAGCTTGTTTTTCCTTAATTACTGTAAAAAGTTTGTTTTCGTCGACATTTCTGTGCTTCTGAATTTTCTCTGCCGGAACTCCGGCTTTTTGTTCTTCTTAGAAGAACTTCTTTCAAGAATCTTCAGGGTCTGTGTATTATTCGATCTTTGATTTTTCAAGGTTCAGATTGGCAAAAAGTTTTTCGGTTCATCTCGGCTTAAGCCTTAATCTCCTTATTCTTTCTGCCCTTTTGCTGTCTTGTTTTTGCGACAGCTTGTGTATCTTAGCACTCATGATTCTTCTTGTCAACCGGAAATTTTTAAATTTTTCTTTTCTTTTCCATTAAAATTTCTTTTTTCTTTTTATTCTCTTTTATTTCTCTTTTATTCCTCTTTTATTCCTTTTTATGCCTCTTTTATGTCCCTTTTTAAACTTCTTCCCCTGTCTGCAGTATTTTTTTCTATCAAATCGAGAAATTCCTCTCTTCCTTCTTTTGTTTCCGAAGAAAAAGGAATCAGTAAGCATTCTTACTTTGCCCCCCAGCTTCTCCCGAATATCTTTTTATGCTTTTGCTCTCTCCGAACGCTTCAGCTTGTCCATCTTCGTAACAAGCACAATAGGCTCATATGTGGTTGTAGAAACAATCCATTGAAACATCTGCAAATCTTTTTCGCTCGGGATTCGTCTTGCATCCAAAAAGAAGAATCACTTCCTCGATATCTTCTCCGCTTTCCAAATAGCGGCGAATCATTCTATCCCACTTTTTCCTGTTCTACCGGGCCGGTCTTCGCATAACCGTAGCCCGGTAAATCCACAAGATAAAAGCACTCATTGACACTGTAGAAATTGATGGTTCTGGTCTTACCCGGAGTGGAAGAGGTTCTGGCAAAAGATTTTCTTCCCAAAAGAGCATTGATAAAGGATGACTTCCCTACATTAGAGCGCCCCGCAAGAACAAACTCGGGCTTTCCCGTCTTCGGTAAAGTCGATTTTACCCCACATACAAAGGGAAGTTCCACAGAACGAATTATCATTTTATCCTCTTTTCTTAGCTGTCTTCTTCTCTTTTATACTTTCCTTATTGCTTTCCTGAAAAAGCGCATAACTCTCCCTGCGTTTCATTTCATCCTTGGTAATCTCCGGTTTTGCACCCTCATCCACTACAGCTTTCGTAATTTCCACATCACTGATGGCTTCATCGGAAGGAATATCATACATGATATCCGTCATTAAATCTTCCATGATGGATCTGAGACCTCTTGCTCCCGTCTTCCGCTGTACCGCTTTTTCCGCAATCGCGGAAATCGCCTCATCACTGAATCTAAGCTCCACGCCGTCCATTTCAAAAAGCTTCTGATACTGCTTGACCAAAAGCATTCTTAGGCACAGTAAGTATCCGTTTCAAACTGTCGCTGTCATGGCTGGAAAGCTCCCACATCAATAGGCACTCGGCCGATGAATTCCGGAATCAAACCGAACTTGGTAAGATCCTCCGGCTGTACTTGTTTCAAAATATCGTCATAATTATCTCTATTCTTTTCCACGATTTCCGCACCAAAACCGATAGAGCCGGAAGCGATTCTCTCTCTATGATATGCTCCAGTCCATCAAAGGCGCCGCCGCAGATAAAGAGGATATTCGTTGTATCAATCTGAATAAGCTCCTGCTGCGGATGCTTTTCTCCCTCCTTGTGGAGGAACGGATGCAACAGTTCCTTCTAAAATCTTAAGAAGTGCCTGCTGAACTCCTTCTCCCGAAACATCTCTGGTAATGGAAACATTTTCCGACTTCTTTGTGATTTTATCAATTTCATCAATATAAATAATCCCGATTTCCGCTCGGGCAACATCATAATCCGCACCTGAATCAGTTTTAAGAGAATATTTTCAACATCCTCTCCTACATATCCCGCCTCGGTTAAAAGCTGTAGCATCGGCAATGGCAAAAGGTACACCCAAAATCTTAGCCAAAAGTTTGTGCCAGATAGGTCTTTTCCCGTTCCGGTCGGACCAATCATCAAAATATTGGATTTTTGTACATCAATATCTCTCACCTTCGACATGATGCGCTTGTAATGGTTATATACCGCAACGGAAAGAACCTTTTTAGCTTCTTCCTGCCCGATAACATATTCGTCTAAAAAATCTTTAATTTCTCTGGGTTTTCAGGAGGTGTAAGTCCGTGACATCCGTCCCCTCTTGATCCTTTCCCATTTCCTCATCAAAAATTTCCTGACAAAGCTCGACACACTCATCGCAAATATACGTGTTATTCAGGCCGGCAATCATTTTCCGAACCTGCTTAGACGACTTTCCGCAAAAGGAACATCTCACCTTATCATCCGGTTTCATAGCCATAATTTACTTTTTCTCCTTGAGCTCTTCATTCTTACTGCGCTTCTCAAAAATGTGATCCACTAGACCATATTCCAATGCCTGCTCTGCTGTCATCCAGTAATCCCGTTCCGTATCCGCCATAACTTTTTTTCAAAAGGCTGATTACAATTCTCCGATAAGATTTTCGCCAAGTTTTTCTTGGTGCGTAAAAATCCACTCTGCCGTGATTTGAATCTCTGTAGCCTGCCCCTGCGCTCCTCCGGATGGCTGATGAATCATCACTTCCGCATTGGGAAGAATCATTCTCTTTCCCTTCGTTCCGCCTGCAGAAGGAATGCTCCCCATGGAGGCAGCCATACCGACACAGATAGTGGAAACATCGCACTTTTATATACTGCATTGTATCGTATATTCCCATACCGGCAGTTACCGAACCGCCCGGGGAATTGATATAAAGAGAAATATCCTTGTCCGGATCCTCGGACTCCAAGAAAAAGTAGCTGTGCAATGACAAGCGATGCAGTATCACTGTTCACCTCATCTCCCAGGAACACAATACGTTCATTTAAAAGTCTGGAGAAAATGTCATAAGAACGCTCTCCTCTGCTGGTAGACTGAATAACATAGGGTATTGTCGTTATATTATGTGGAAATGTATACTCTTTCATTTTTACCTCCTTATACTGTCTCTTTTTCAATCATAGCATAGAAAAATCATTCCCCTATAAACCCATAGTTTAAGAACAAAAAGAGCTGCAAAAGAATCGTTTTACAGCTCCTCTTAATGCATGAAACAGTATGTGTCAAAAGCCGAAAAAAATCTTGTTTATACCAATCATTCGGCAAATTACTGTTTCCTATATTTTACTCGAGCCATTCAAAAAACTTATGCCTCATCCTTGTCCGTCTTCTCCTCTTTCTTTGCCTTTTTCTCCCGGCTTCACAAGCTTTTGCTTTTCAACCAAAGCACCAACGGTAGCTTGGATATTCAGTTCTCTCTTAATAGAAGCCTTCTGCGCATCGGTAAGAGTCTTTTCGAAAATCCTCTTTCTTCATGTGATACTGTTCACTGATCTTCTGCAATTCTTCCTCAAGTTTCTCATCGGAAACTGCAATGCCTTCTTTCTTTTGAATGGCATCAAGTACAAGGGGAAGTTTTTGATGTTTTTGCACAGCGGAATCTCTCATCTGTTCTTTAAGCAGACCCGGAGTCAAACCGGTAATCTGCATGTACTGTTCCATGGGAATACCCTGCTGTTCCATTCTTCTTCCATAATCATAGAACATCTGCTCAAGTTGTGTTGCCACCATAGGTTCAGGAAGCTCAATTTCGGCATTCTCCACCACCTTCTTGATGACATTGTTTTCTACTTCCGAATTCGCTCTTCTTTCCTTCTCTTCCTTAATTTGTCTCTTTAAATCTTTCTTGAAATCATCGAGAGTGTCAAACTCGGAAACTTCACTTGCAAACTCATCATCCGCCTTCGGAACCTGTTTTTCCTTAACCAGTTTAACCTTTACTTTGAAAAGAGCCTCTTTACCTGCAAAGCTCCTTCGCCCCTGTAATTCTCCGGGAAGGTAACCTTTACGTCCACGTTTTTCTCCCGCCTTAACGCCGATAAGCTGATCCTCAAAGCCGGGAATAAAGGTTCCGGATCCGATAGTAAGAGGATAATCCTCTCCCTTTCCGCCCGCAAACTCCTTTCCGTTAACGGAACCGACAAAATCGATCGTTGCGATATCATTCTTCTTGATAGCACGATCCACGTCAATCATTCTGGCATTCTTTTCCAACTCTCTGTTTAATCTTTCCGTAACTTCTTTTTGCGGTAACGGGAAACATCCGCCTTTTCCGCCTCTACACCGAAATATTCTCCGAGCTTGACTTCCGGTCTTACGGCAACAGTTGCGGTAAATACTAAATCCTTACCTTCCTCGATTTCCTTTTATCTCAATCTCCGGGCGTGAAACAATATCGAGACCCGACTCTGCCGCGAGCCTCCGGATAATGACGGTCTAATACATCATTTAATGCCGCATCATAGAAAAACATGGGCTCCATAAAGCGTTTTCAATCATCTTTCTTGTTGCTTTTTCCCTTACGAAATCCCTGGACATTATAGCGAGACTTCGTTTTCTGATATGCCTTTTCTACCGCTTCTTCAAATTCTTTAGCTGCTACCGTAATGGTAAGCTTGGCCATGCTTTTCTCAAGATTTTTCCACTTTTACGCTCATTGCGCATACCTCCAAAAATTTTTCTTTATAACGAGCAGTGCGCTTAATCCGCGTACAAATTCTCGTTCTGCTCGGACTCCGCCACCGGCAGAAGCTTTCGAGGGACAAGTATAGCATTATCGCCTAATTCTTGCAAGAAAAAGAGGAAAAAAATCCTGCTTTCGCACAGGATTTTTAACTGCAATGATTATCCCTATTATAAAATGCCAAATCCGCATTACTGTGCCCGGCTTCCTCCGTAAGTTCACGGGAGAACCATTCCGGAGCTTTTAAATTTCTCCGCTTCCGGCGCAGAAAAACTCCACTTCCGCATACATTAAGCCGGTCAAATCCCCCTTAAAAACATCCCACTCTATCCTATATTCCCCGTAAGGAAGTACATATCTCCTTTTTACAATAATTCTCCCTTCGATTTTTCCCTTTTTAAAAGGATGTAGGCCTCTTCCGTAAGAGGAAGATTATACTCTCTCTCCAAAAGCCCCTTTCCTTTATACGAAAAGAATAAATTCTCTTTGTCCATTTCCGATTTACTGTCTTTCGAATACGGATAACAGGTTCTTTACAAAGGTAAGCCTGTTCTATATCCAAATATTCCAGCTCCTCTTTACGGATATTCGGGTTCTTCCCAAGGCTCGCTTCGGTGACAAGCCATTTTCCTTTCTATTTCCATTCCCATAGACTCCCCTATACTCAGCAAAAATAAATCCCTCAGAGAATATACCTTTCTTCTATTTTTACAAAAAGATAGATAGTTTAACAGTTCTTCCTCTTTTAAGAATCCTCTGCCCGTTAATGCTTTGTTAAGCAGAAATTCCAAGCTATTCAGGAAAGGGAAAAAGACTGAGCTAACGCTCAGCCTTTTTATGTATTAAAAGAATTCCTTACTCTTCTTCAGTCCGAGATACTACATCAACATCCGCCGTATCGCCTTCCTCTTCCGGAAGAAGGGCTTTCATGGAAAGAGAAATCTTGTGGTTATCCACATCGAGATCAACCACTCTTGCCTCAATTTCCTGACCCGGCAGAAGTACATCGGAAGGCTTATTTACATGATCCTTGGAAATCTGAGAAACATGTAAAAAGTGCATCAATGCCCTTGTCCAGCTCAATGAATGCACCGAAGTCAGTCATTCTAGCAACCTTGCCCTTTACGATCTCGCCTACAGCATACTTGCTCTCCGCGTCCTTCCACGGATTCTCGTTCGGGAACTTTCTGGTAAGAGCAATTCTCTCTCCGCTGATTTCCTTAACCAAAACTTCTACTTCCTGTCCCGGCTTAAAGAGCTTCTTCGGATTCTCGATTCTTCCCCAACTCATCTCGGAGATGTGGAGAGTCCCGTCTGCACCGCCAAGGTCAATAAAAGCACCGAAATCGGTCAGATTCTTCCACTACACCTGTTCGGATATCGCCTTCTTTAAGCTCTGCAAAAAGCTTTATCATGCTTTGCTCTTTCTTCTGTGCCGACATAATCTGCTTTTCTGTCGCCGATGATTCTTCTCTTGGCAGGATTAAACTCCGTAATAACGAATTGAATATCCTGTCCCTGATATTTATTTAAATCTCTTTCGAAGCTGTCGGATACTAAGGAAGCCGGAACGAAGATTCTTGCTCCGTCCACTTCTACGTTCAATCCGCCCTTCACTACCTGAACAACCTTACCGGTAAGGATTGCGTTCTCCTCGAAAGCCTTTCTTAACTCCTCTGAAGCCTTGGACTGTAAAGCGTCTCTGTGAGAAAGAACAACCTGTCCCTCTCCGTCGTTAACCTTTTTAACCTTACATTCAATCTGATCTCCCTCTTTTACAACTGTAGTAGGATCCAATTGATTGTCCACTGTAATCGCTTCTCGTCATGATTCCATCGGACTTATATCCAATGTTCAATGCGATTTCATCAGGCTTTACACTGATGACTGTTCCTGTGACGATTTCTCCTGCGTGAACCGACTTAAATGATTCTTCAAGCAATTGTTCAAAAACTCATTTCTGACATAAGTTAGAACCTCCTCTATAATTTCTTTTTGGGGTGCTTGCCCCTGCTGTGATACCTACGTTGCGAATCGCTTCATCCGAGTTGAATTTGAGATCTTTCACCGTTTGTATCAGCTGGGTATTAGGACAAATCGCCTTGCATATCTCATATAACTTCTTCGTGTTAGATGAACTGCTCCCACCGATGACTATCATAGCATCGGACCTGCCAGCTAATTCTTTTGCTTCTGACTGCCGTTCGAAAGTTGCGTTGCAAATCGTATTGATAACAGAAGTATGATACCCCTAAAGTTTCAAGAACTGTTTTGAATTTATCAATATGGAAAGTCGTCTGCGCTACAACAAAAATCGTTTTTCCCTGTCCATCAGGTAAATGCAAGACCTCTTCTACCCCTTTCAGTGCTGTAACATCACCTTCACCCCAGCCCAGGATTCCCTGAACTTCCGGGTGTTCAGGATCTCCCATAACAATGACGGATTCACCGTTTTTACTGTGTTCCCGGACCAGCTTTTTGAATTTTTCCGTACAAAGGGACAGGAGCTGTCCCACAATTTTTAAACCTCTATTTTTCCAAAATTTCATAGATACTTCTTCCCTACGCCGTGTGCACGAATCACAACGATTCCTTTTTCCAGATTTCTAAGCTCTTCCAAATCCTTGAGTACCACTACACCGCGCGACTCCAGGTCTTCCACTATTTTTCTCATTGTGTACAATAGCGCCGTAAGTATAGATAGGAAGACGATCCCCTACCTCTTTTTTCTCTTCTTCTTCCAAAACACGGTATACGGCTTCCACAGCTCTTTCTACCCCAAAGCAAAAACCTGCGCTTTTAGCCAGAACAACCGCCATCTCAGTCCTCACTTCCTATACAATAGGCAAGAATTCTATCTACCACCTCTTCAATGTTTAAGTCGGAGCTGTCGATAAAAATAGCATCCTCCACCTGTTTTAAGGGCGCCACTGCACGATTCATGTCCTCTCATCCCTTTTTTACTTCTTCTAAAAACGGCTTCATAGTTTGCCGGTTCGCCTTTTTCCCGGAATTCCAACGTTCTCCGTCTTGCACGCACTTCCGGTGATGCGGTCAAAAAGAACTTTTTATTGGCATGGGGAAGTACTACAGAACCGATATCTCTGCCGTCCATCACGCAGGAATGCTGCCTTGCCACATTCCTCTGCAAATCTAAAAGCTTCTCCCGAACGGAAGCATACTGTGAAATCACGGAAGCCCCTCTCCTATTTCAGAGGTACGAATCAAGGCGCTGCAATCCTTTCCATTGCAAAAGACCTTCTGCACTCCGTTTTCATAAAGAAGCTCTACATCGATATTTTTTATCTCATTTTCCACAGCTTTTTCATCAGCAAAGGGAACCCCTTTTTGCATAAGTCCGAATGCGAGACCTCTATATAAGGCTCCCGTATCCACATAATAGTAGCCAAGGCTTTTTGCGACAGCCTTCGCAATAGTAGATTTTCCTGCCCCGGCAGGTCCGTCAATCACCAATTGAATAGGGCATTTTTTTCTCCTTTCACTTCACCTTCGATATTGTAAGGGACTCTGCGAGCAGACTTTCCGGCAAGGTATCCCGTGGAAAAAGCAATCTGCATGTTGTAGCCGCCTGTATAGGCATCTGCATCAATGAGCTCTCCGGCAAAATACAATCCCTCTACAGTCTTTGCCTCCATGGTTTTCTTGGAGAGCTTTCACATCAATTCCCCCTTTTGTCACTATCGCTTCCTTATACCCTCCGGTAGCGCCGATAGTAAAGCTAAAGCGATGAAAAAGCTTTAAAATCTTTTTCCGTTCTTCTTTTTACATTCCGAGGCTCCAAAGCAACTCCCTCTTTCTCAAGCGTTTACAGAAGCTTGAAAATAGCTGTTTCAGCGACTTTTTCTTTAATCAAATCTTTAAGGCTTTCCTTTCCCCTTTTTCGCATTCCGAAAGGAAAGTTCTGTCAAAGTCTTCCATTTCTCCCTTTAAATCAATGACAAGGACAAAAGTCCCCATAGGAGATTCGTGAATCATCGGGGAAAGTTCCGCGGAAAGAGAAAGCACAGTCGGTCCGAGTACGGAGTCCTTTTGAAAATAGAGCTCTCCCGTCTTTTTCCCGTAAACCTTCCCTTTTTCATCTTCTACCGTTGCTGTAATGTGTTTTAGCTTGAGTCCGGAAAGAGGAAAAATATCCTCTTCCAGAACCTCTATCTTGACCAGAGAAGGATAAAGCTTGGTGACGGGAATAGAGAACTCTTTCGCAAAATGATAGCCGTCCCCGGTAGAACCGGTAGAGGGTAAGAAAAGACCGCCCGTAGCAAGAATAAGCTTCCTCGTAAAAACTTCCTTTCCTCCAATATTGCAAAAGAAAGCCATCCTCTTTTCTTTTCACTGACTTCAAAGTTCGATTGCATTCCACCTTGACACCAAACTTTTTCAAGAGCTGATTTTTAGGAGCATCGGTTAAGGAATAGGCCTTATCGCTGACAGGGAAAATTCTGCCTCCCCTCTCTTCCTTTAAGGGACAGCCGTTTTTCTCCATAAAATCCATTAAATCCCGGTTGGAGAAGGCGCGAAAAGCCGGGTAAATAAAGCGCGGATTTCTGAGAAAATGAGAAAAAAACTGTTCTTCCTCACAACTGTTGGTCAGATTTCCTCTTCCTTTTCCGGTGATAAAAAGCTTTTTCCGAGCTTTTTCATTTTTCTCAATTAAAAGAACCTCAGCGTTCTTCTTGTCCTTTGCTTGCGGAAATAGCCGCCATCATTCCTGCAGGCCCTCCGCCAACTACGATAATATCCACTTTTTCTCCCTTTGCAGTCCTTCCTTTTTCGGACTTTTCCTTGACTCCCTTTAAGTTTGTTAACCGCATCTTCATCCCTTACCGGTTTACTTTCTGTCATTCCATATCACTATCTATTTCTTAGTCGGCAGGGGCGGAAAGCACAAACATATTATAAATAGCCCGAATCGCCGCTTCAGATTTTCGTTCTTTACGCCGATAATGATATTATACTCGGAAGAGCCCTGGTCAATCATCTTAATATTGATATATTCATGCGCAAGAGCCGAGAAAATTCTTCCGGCAACACCGCGAGACGACTTCATTCCTCTTCCCTACAACCGCAATCAGAGAAAGATCCGATTCCAACTCGATGAGATCCGGATTCACCGCTCTCTGAATCACTTGCAATACCTTTTGCTCGTGAGACTCCAGCTCCTCCTGATGAATAAAAGAGTGTCAAGGTATCAATTCCGGAGGCGTATGTTCTACGGAAATGCCGTTTTCCTCAATCACGGAAAGAACCTTCCGGATAAAACCGATTTCCGCATTCATCATTGCTTTTTCAATATTGATGGAACAGAAATTCTTCTTTCCAGCAATACCCGTAATGATGAAGCGAGGCTTTTTAAGGTATTCGCCACAATCATCGTGCCATGGTCTTCCGGTGCATTGGTATTCTTAATCTGGATAGGTATTCCCTCTTTTCTTACCGGGAAAATAGCATCTTCATGCAAAACTCCCGCACCCATATAGCTTAGCTCGCGCAATTCTCTATAGGTAATGTAATCAATTACCTCCGGTTTCTCCACAATATGCGGATCGGAGACCAAGAATCCCCGAAACATCGGTCCAGTTTTCATATAAATCCGCATAAACCGCCGCGGCAATGAGAGAGCCGGTCACATCGGAACCGCCTCTACTGAAGGTTACCACTTCTCCGTTTTTCATTTACCCCGTAGAATCCGGGAATGACCGCATATTCCACGGAAGAAAGGACAGAACTTTGCCACCTCCTCCGTCTTTTTAAAAGTCACAGGAATCTCCGGAAAAGAAAATCAGCTGTTCCGCATCGATAAAAAGGAAATCCGAGATATTCCGCCATAACACGGGCATTTAAATATTCTCCGCGAAGCAGCATAATCAAGCTGTCTCCCGCAGTAAGCCTTCTCACAATTTCCGAAAAATCCTCTTCCAAAAGAAATAGAAAGAGATAAGCCTTTCTATGATTTCCTGATATCGTCTTTTAATCTTTTCTACAATTTCCTCGATTCCCTTCTTTTTCTGTACGGCTTCATATAGGGAAATAAATAAATCGGTAACTTTAGTATCCTTACCGTCTCTTTTTCCCGGTGCGAAACCACAATATACTTCCTATCCCCGGTCTGCCATCACAATATTTTTAACTTTTTCAAACTGTTCACTGCTCGCGCAGGAACTGCCTCAATTTTGCAATTTTAAGCATTTCTTTGTTTCCCTTCTACTTAAATAATTTTAAAGAGCTAAACCGCATTGGATACCGGATGCGGGTATTGAGCCGGATATCATACGTTTACGCACGCTACTCGTGATGAACAAGATGTCTCAGACTTCGCCTGCGTCACTGTTGAGAATAAAAAGAATGGGAAAAATTGTATCATTTTTCCCATTCATGAAACAAGACTCGATTTATTCGTTTCGAATTGCCGCAAGCGGACTCAGCTTCATGGCACGAACTGAAGGGAAGTAACCCGACAGCATTCCGACAAGCATGGCAAAAACAATGGCAAAAACCGGCGAGCCAAAAGGGGTATGGTAGAGATATTTCCGCCACCTCCTCCGGTATAGCTGTCCACCATTTCTCCTCCGCCTGCGGAAAGAAAATTAATGATGAAAGACACGCCGTAGCTAACACTATTCCGACTATGCCGCCAAGGATTCCGATTAAAGCGGATTCCGTGAGAAACATATTGCGAATATCCCCCATATCACAGCCCAAGACCTTCATAACGCCAATTTCCTTGGTTCGTTCGAAAATGGACATCATCATCGTGTTCATGATGCCGATTGCCGCAACAAGCAAGGAAACCGCACTCGATTCCGCCCAAAACAAGCTGTGTCGTCTTAATTTGTTCCTGCGCCTGCTTTTAACCACTCTACCTGAGAGTAACAGGAATATCCCATATCGGTAATTTGCTTTTTGCACAGCGGCAACATTATTCATATCATCCACAAAGACATAGGCCTGGTCATAAGAATAATACCGAAGAGGCTTTCCGTTCTTTCCGGTTTTTGGATCCGGTACCAGATTTTTCTTATAAATCTTCTTTAGGAAAGCCTTTAGGCTGTCGATATCTGCATAGACATAGCTGGAATCTTCACTGTAGTCCTCTGCACTGCCTTCCATTACGCCCTGAAGTCTTAATAATATACTTTTTTTGCGGTTTTATTTTTGACTGCTTTCCGTCTCTTGCTTATCCGGCTTGGTAGTCCCTGCGCTTCCGGAAAAAAATATAGAAAAGGGTATCCTTCATCGGGTCTATGGAATACTCCCTTATCCCAGTTGTTGCCCTTATGAAAAGGAACCGGCGACTGTATTCCGTAGACGAGACTCAGCTCGGCGTCACCCTTCTTCGGATAAGTCCCTTCCTTTAACTTCATTTGCTGAAAATAGGCCTGTGAAACTCCTCTCAAACTGAAATCTCCTTGCAGCACCCACCTTTGCCGTAACATACACTTCTAAAGATGGAAGGTTCCGGTAACATGAGGAATGGACTCAAAGGACTGAATACTGTCATCCGTGAGCTCCACCTTGTTTTAGCATTTGTTCCCCATACCGCCATAGTTTGTGATATTAATTTTGGTAAGCGATCCGGAACTTTGAAAACGAACGTAAAGGCTTTTCGCTCATACCGAGTCCGAGACTCACCATAACCACAATAGAGGCCGTCCCGATCACTACGCCGAGGCACAGTGAGCAAAGTCCTGATTTTTCTTCTTCGCAGATTGGAAAAAGCCAGAAGAAATAAGTCTTTAAGCTTCATTATTTATTCTTTCCTTTTTTCTTCTTTACAACGATTCCGCAAATGATAAGGGCCGCTACAGCAGCACCTACCGCTAAAGGTATGGAAGAAGTATGGCTCTTCGGCACCTGTGAAGCGGCATCGTTATCCATAGCGTCTCCCGGAAGAGTTTCTTCCTGTTCCGTAATCGTCAAGTTGATTTCCGTTTTTCTCCGTGAATTTATTGCCGTTCACGTCCTCATACTGAATTTCTACCGGAATCGTATCGTCGTCTCCCGTTGCCTTCACGGCGGGAAAGCATCACATCCACATTTCCGGTTTCACCGGGCTAATGTTTCCAACATACGCTGTTGCCTTTCTTTTAATGTAGTCACTCTGAAATACAGCCTGTACATTATATGGGATGACTTTTCCGGTATTATTGATGCCGAACATCGCATTGGATTCACTTCCTACACTCACGGACTCCGGTGTTACGCTAAAGTTGGAGAATCCCATGCGTGCCGTCTGGTTTACAGGAATATCAATATCCACCTTTTCTTCCGCATTCTTGAAGTCCGGAGAATCATATTTCTCATTGATACTCATCACATAGGACTTCGGATCCACGCCGGCGTTCGCCTTCACGGTTAACGTCAGTTCCGTTTCCGCTCCGGTCGCGAGAGAATTGACTACAAAGGAATTCGCCCCGTCAGCAATGGCAAACACGGCGGCATCCTGACTTTTCTCGGAAGTTAAAGTAAAAAGAATATTGCTTGCCGCGATGGAAGTGGAAGCATTTTTTCATCGTCAAAATAAAGCTTAAAATCCTGTCCGGCATAAACCTGCTCCGGTTCCGTGCGATAAGCACTGACGATGAGTCTTGCCTTCGTTCTGTCGTTGGCGTTGAAATCACCCAGTTTTTCCTTGTCCACCTGAATCATCGTGGAATTACGCACATTGACATAGAAGGAATACGTATCGCTTACGGAAACATTTGCTCCAGCGCCACCTTGTAGCTTACCGTATAGGAAAGCGGGTAATAGCCGCTTGCCGTATTGGTTTGATTGCCATGGAATAGCTGGGACTTCACAGTTTCTCCGGGTTTTACCACAGCAAAATCCGGTCATAATTTGCCTCATTAATGGCAAAGGAAAATCCTTTTGCGCCTCCGACTTCGGGTTTTCCGTAAGCTGTGCGGTTTCTTTCTCAGCGAGTGCCGTGTTAAACTTCACTTTAACATCATAAAGTGTATTCTTACTCTGATTTCTGAAATTTACGGAAAAATTCATCGGTGTCGGATAATTTCCCGTCAGAGTCAACTGATTCTCTCCCCACAACAAAAAGTTTTCTCCAATATTTTTCGTACCGGAATCCTTGACTTCCCCACTCTCGGTGATAAATACATTGACAAACTCGGTTCTGTTCTGCTCCTGTCCATTTCCGTCGGTATACCAAATGGTAAAGGGTACACCGAAGTAGCCGTCGCTGGTATTTCCCGCACTGTCTTTCATCTTTAAGGACATCCGCACGAACATTGACCTTAAAGGAGGCTCCTGATACTCTCCTTTTTCAGAGAGGCTAACGTTTTTCCTGTGTAAAGAGGCATTCACTTCAAAGGGATAGACCCCGCCATCCACAGGGATAAACATAATTTAATCCGTTTTTATAGGCATTGTTCTTTCCTGCCTTATAGCCCTCATCCCAAAGCATCCTTCTGTGCCTCTCCCTGCTCATCGTCATCCCCGGCATTCTTATAAGGATTATCTTTATTCGTTCTGGTAGGACTGTTCTTTGTTGTCAGATAACTCTGATCATTGGAAAGGCGAACACGAACATTCTTGATTTCATCGGTATTCGGATTGGCCAAACCGTTTACCCCGTTATACCCTACTCTTACCTTAATCTCCATCTCCTGCCCGGGGTATCCTGTGGGAATATCCTGCGGATCATGAAAAAGGTATTTAAGTTTGTATTGACATAGGATGCATAGGCATGCTTTTCAAAGCAGAATAGAAAAAGCATAGTAAAAGACAAGAAGAAAACTACACTGCCTCGCATCATGACTTTCAGAAATGCTCTTACTCCTTCCTCTTTTTTCTTCTTTTTCTATTCTCTTTCATCATTCTTCACCTCATTTGTTAAAGGATGCACCACCGTATAGGGGCGTTTTTCCGTTTTCCGCTAAAAATCTCTTCTTCTATGGCACTTCCTTCCCGAAGCTATCGTTTCTACAATTCTGCCGTCTACGATTCGAAGTTGCCTGTCGGACCAGGACGCGATATGGGGGTCATGTGTAACCATAATCAAGGTTTTTCTGTTCCTCCACAATCTTTCTCATCAGGCTAAGCACCTCTTCCCGTAGTATGGGAATCCAGGTTTCCGGTCGGCTCGTCCGCAAAGATGATTTTCGGATTAATAACCAAAGGCTCTTGCTATCCCCACTCTTTGTTCTTTGCCCTCCGGACATCTGATTCGGCGTATGTTCCGCTTCTTTCGCGATATTCATAAGTTCAAGATAATGCAGGGCCTCTTTATTTCTCTCCTCCTTATCCACACCTCGAAACATAAGCGGCAGAGCGACATTTTCCACAGCGTTTAAAAAGGGAATCAGGTTGTAGCTTTTGGAAAATAAACCCCCTATGATTTCTGCGAAAGCTGACTAGCTCCGCCTCACTCATCTTCTCTATCGCTTCCCCGACGATATGAATCTCTCCTTCACTGGGTTTTTCCAAACCTGCCAGCATATTTAAACAAGTGGATTTACCCGATCCGGAGGTTCCCACTATGGCAATGAATTCGCCCTGATAGATATCAAAGTCCAGACCGTTTAGCGCCGGGACCTCATTTTCTCCAATTTTGAACACTTTCTTCAAATTCCTCACGGAAATGATAGGTTCCATATTTGTCCTTTCTAAAACAAGCATTCGAAAATCCTCTGCGTCTTGCCGTGAATATAGAGCCGCTCATCCTTAGTCGTTCCTTATCCGACTTTCCTTTTCTAAAAAAGTATAGTGGATAGTGCCGAATTTATCAACGAGATACCGCACAAGCTGCAAGCGATACTCGTTATAAACAAGATGTTTCCGGCTTCGACTCGACCACTTCTTAAGAAAAAAGCCGTTCTCTCCTTATGACAGAAAGAACGGCTTCCCCGTTACAGAGAATTCTCTTTTTACTTGCAATTGGAAAAGATATCGGAAAAAGCAATGTTATGCTTTTCTTTCTTTTTCAACGGAATTGTACTTCGGAATCAGGACTTCTTTTCCGCCCATATAAGGCTGTAAAACCTTAGGAACCGTAACCGTTCCGTCTTCCTGTAAATGGTTTTCCAAAAATGCGATGAGCATTCTGGGAGGTGCCACACAAGTATTATTTAAGGTAAAGGCCAAGTGGTTTTGCCGTCCTCTCCTTACACGAATCTTTAAACGTCTTGCCTGCGCATCCCCAAGATTGGAGCAGGAGCCAACTTCAAAATACTTCTTCTGCCTTGGCGACCAGGCTTCAACATCGCAAGACTTTACTTTTAAATCGGCTAAATCTCCGGAGCAACACTCCAAAGTTCTTACGGGAATATCCAGACTCCTAAAGAAATCCACCGTGTTCTGCCACAGTTTCTGATACCAGCCCATGCATCCTCCGGCTCACAAACCACAATCATTTCCTGCTTTTCGAACTGGTGGATACGATATACTCCTCTTTCCTCAATGCCGTGAGAACCCTTTTTCCTTACGGAAGCAGGGGAGTAAGAGGTCAGCGTTAAGGGAAGGGAAGCGACCGGTAAAATCTGATCGATAAATCTGCCAATCATGGAATGCTCTGAAGTCCCTATTAAATAAAGGTCTTCCCTTCAATCTTATACATCATGGCATCCATCTCAGCAAAGGACATCACGCCAAAGTCCACTACCTTTGGAACGAATCATATAAGGGGGATAACATAGGTAAATCCCTGTCAATCATAAAATCTCTGGCATAGGGAAAGCACTGCGGAATGAAGTCTTGCCATGTCTCCCAAAAGATAATAGAAGCCATTTCCGGCAACACCCTGCCGCTATCCATATCCAGACACGCCGAAGCTTTCCATGATGTCCGCATGATAGGGAATCGGATAATCCGGAACAAAAGGCTCTCCGAAACGCTCATTTTTCCACATTGCAACTGTCATCCTTCCCAATCGGAACGGAAGGATCAATCATATTCGGAATAATCATCATGCGCTTCAGAATCTCTTCCTGTAAAACAGGTTCCTTTTCTTCCAATTCGGAAAGTCTTCTGGAGAAAGCGGCAACTTCTTCCTTTATTTTCTCCGCCTCTTCCCTTTTTCTCCCCTTTGCCATGAGGGCGCCAATCTGCTTGGAAACCTGATTCTTCTTACTTCTCAGCTCATCCGCCTCCATCTGTACTTTTCTGGCTTCCACATCCAAACTGATGACTTCATCCACCAAACTCAATTTCTCATCTTGAAACTTCTTCTTGATGTTCTCCTTCACAAGTTCGGGGATTTTTCTCGTAAAAATTTAATATCCAGCATACCGCCCTCCTTCTTTCCTTTAACGAACAGCCTGCACGTTAAATGCTGTACCTGCCATTTCTCATAAATATAAACTTATGTAAACGCTTTTTTTCAAGATAGAGTCTTGTTTTGAAAAATCAATTGTCCTTGATAAAGCGATGAAACGCCTGAACCCTTTTCCTTAATCTCATCCTTTTTGAAAATACGGAAGAGCCCGCTACAATAAAATTGGCTCCCTTTTTCCACAATTTCCTTAATATTACTAACGGACACGCCGCCGTCTATCCCTATTTCCAAATCCACTCCTCTTTCCTCCGCCATTTTTCTTAAGCGTTTCACTTTGTCCAAAGTGTAAGGAATAAATTTCTGTCCGCCGAAACCGGGATTTACGCTCATAAGAAGTACATAGGAGCAGGAGGGAAGAATTTCCTCCAGGAAAAGAAGCGGCGTTGCCGGATTAAGTACCAGTCCCGCTTCCATTCCCAGCTCTTTAATTGCCTGCAATGCGCGATCAACATGGGCTGTGGCCTCTACATGAAAGCTAATTCTGTCAGCGCCCGCCTTTTTAAATATCGGAAAAATAAAAATCCGGATTATCTACCATAAGATGCACATCAAAAAGGCTTGGGAATCCTTTCTTAGGGCAGGACACCAAATCGGCCCCCATAGGAGATGTTTGAGGCACAAAATGTCCATCCATAATATCAAAATGGAAGTCTCGGCTCCCGCTTCTTCCGCAAGAAGCATATCCTCTTTTAACGCACCAAAAATCCGCCGCCAAAAATAGACGGAGAGAGTCTGTTCTTCATTTCTCTTCCTCCAAAAGCTCCTGATACAGCTTTTTATAGTTTTTCATAGCGAAGAGGCGAAAGTTCTCCTCTCTGCCACTGCACGTTTCACCGCACAATCCGCCACTTTCTCTCTGATATGGACACAGCTGTTATAATGGCGACTTTTTCTATATTCCTCAAACTCCGGATAAAAAAATAGCGGAGATTTTTCCGGACTGATTTCCGGCGGAAAAAGCGAGGTAAACCCCGGCGTATCCAAAACATAGCTGTCTTCAGCTAATGCAAAAACTCGGCATGTCTTGTCGTATTTTTCCCCCTGGCAATCTTCTCTGAAAGTTCTCCCGTTTCCATCTTCTTCTCTCCAGTAGAAGATTAATCATTGTCGATTTTCCCACCCCTGACGGTCCGGAAAAACCGTTGTTTTCCCTTTAAGAGGGAAAATATCTCTTCTCTGTCCCGTTCCGTATTGCCTTGGAAGAAGTAAATCGGAATCCCCGCTTTGTTATAAGTCTCTTTTACCCTCTCCATAAAACAAGATTCATCCTCCTGAGGAGATCTTTTTGTTAAAAAGAGGAGACAGGGAATCTCCCTCACTTCCAAATGCAAAAGAAAAACGATCTATCAATGGAAAGGAGGGATCAGGGACTTTTTACGGAAAACCAGTACCGCCTGATCGATATTACTGACCGGAGGGCGAATGAAATTCTTTCTTTCCAAAAGTCTTGTAATATGTCCGGTATATTCTTTTTCACTGTCCAAAACCTCTTCGAATTCTACCATATCCCCCGACCAGAGGCTTTTCCTTTTTATTTCGAAAGATACCCTTGGCATGACACTCATAGACTCCCGTCTTCGAATGAACATAGTAAAACCGCCTACCCCCTTTATGATCTTTCCCGTCATACTAGCCCTCCGCATGGAAGTCCAAGTCATAGGAGTGCAAGCACATGGTCATTTTTCCGCATCAACCACTTCTATGGTTCCTTTAGAAATTCCGTTTGCCCCTACAATTCGATTAAGACTTAATTGCATTTTCGCTTCCCAGCGCATAGGAACGGGCGGATTGAATGGTTGTATAACGAGTCTCTCCGTTAATATCCTGCCTAAGATAAACCACGACCAGTACGGTTCCCTGCACTCCGGGTCCACCGCTTCCTATGCTTACACTTTGGTTAATGCTGGACACCCAAGACTTTTCCGCTGTACCCTGCTTTTGTACTTGGACCGTTACTTACCGTAAAGGAGATAACTTGTCCTTCCTCCACATACGTATCGCTTGCGATACTCTGACTTATAACTTATAGCCTTTTTTTCCACCGTAGCACTGGATATGTAGTTCACCGTTCCCGCTACCAAGCCTTCCGATTGTAAATATTCCACTGCCTCATCCTCTGTAAGTCCAAGCAGGTTCGGCATAAGAACGACCTTGGTATTCGTTCCGTCGCTCACCGTGATTTTCAAATTTCCCGCTTCCTTCGTGTCGGCTTTATTGGTCCTGATGATATATCCGCTTTCCACGGTATCGGATGGCTCTTCTTTGATACTGTAGGAAATTCCCTGTCCTTCAGCTTTGCTTCCAAATCCGAAAGGCGCATCTTTTTGCAGTGCCGAAAGATCTGCAGGATTTTTCGGATCATAGAAAGTAAGGTCCTTGCTTCCCTTGGAAACCGTGACATAAATGCGGCTATCACTGCTGTATTTTTCCGCTTGGGTAGGGAAATAATCTGTCCTTCCTCATACTTCTCCGAAAATTCTTCCTTCTCTGCATACAGTTGAATCCCGTAATTGGAAAGCATCCTCTCCGCCTCCGGTATTGTCTTTCCTATGATTTCCGGAAGCACACTGTCCAAAGCGGAAATGGTAATAGCAGGTTGTGTGGTTTCCTCATTGTTTTTCCTTTACCGTTTCCGTTTCCTCAGAAAAGTTTTTGTACCGAATGAAGAACACCCACAATTTTATAGCCAGAAAAGAGAAAAACGGCCACAATTAAGACAACGGAAATAACCGCGAGTACCTTATATAAAGTACTGATTCCTCGGTCCATTTGCATTCTGCCAGGTTGCTCTTTCTCCCCTCTTCTTCCTGTTCGGAAATAAAGCTTCCATCCGGATCCTCCAAAGGCAAGTTGTAAATCCTCTCCCATATCTGCAATGTTCTGGTATCGAAGAGAGGCCTTTTTCTGCATTCCTCTCCATACGATATAGTCCAAGGCTTTGGATACATCCTTTACACTGTCTCGCACTCGCGGGATCGGATCCTCAAATGGGAAAATACCACCGCCATGGAGTCTTCTCCTTCATAGGGGCGGTTTTTCCAGTCAACATCTCATATAAAGTACAAGAGAAGGAATAGATATCGGATCTTTCGTCACTGACTCCGGAGCGAGCCTGTTCGGGAGAAATATAGTGTACAGAGCCCATAACCGAAGCATTTCCGCTTTCCTGAATCGCGGCTCCGGCTATACCGAAGTCGGCAATCTTCACCACCCCTTCCGTACTGACTATGATATTCTGCGGTTTGATATCGCGATGCACTATCCCCATTTTGTGCGCGGTATCTATCCCGTCAATCAATTGAAGAGCAATTCCCTATGGCTTCTCTTTCATTTTAAAAAGCTCTTTCTATGAATAAACTCTTTTAACGTAATTCCTTCTACCAGCTCCATTACAATAAAATGCAGTTTTCCTTCATCCACCGTATCAAAGGTGGAGACAATATTCAGATGATTTAACTTTGCCGCAGCTCTTGCTTCATTTTGAAACTTACTGACAAAATCTTCCTTCTCCGCATATTCTTCCTTCAAAACCTGTAAGCGCGACAATACGGCCGAGTTTGCTGTCTTTTTGCTTTATAAACATAGCTCATACCGCCCTCGCCGATCAGGCTTTCTATCTGATATCTGTCCTGAAGCAGGGTACCTTTTTCTATTTTCATCTTCCCTACTCCTTTCCAAAGGGATTAACCAAAATCAAAGCGATATTGTCTTTTCCGCCGTTAATATTGGCTAAATCAATGAGTGCCTGTCCTTTTCCTCTACATTCGACTCGTCTTTCAGAATTTCAACAATGCTTTCATTATCCACCATATTGCTTAATCCGTCCGAACAGAGGAAAAAGATCGCCCTCTTCCAAATCCGTCTCAAAGAAATCCACTAAAAGATTTTTCCACTCCCACTGCACGGGTAATATAGTTCCTGTGGCTTAAGTAATCCTTTGACCCGCGAATCATCTCTCCCATCCGTATTTTTTCTTCCACATAGCTGTGGTCCTTCGTCAGTTGCTTCAGTCTGTTTTTCCGAAAAGAGGTATGCCCCTGCTGTCTCCTACATTGGACAGAGAGAACCTTGTCCTCTACAAAAGCGGTAACCAGAGTGCTCCCCATCCCGTGGAGTTGGATATTGTTCTCGGAAAGGAGAACAGCTCACGCATTGATCTTTTTGATATTTTTCCTCTAAGCAATGAATCGGACTGTCTGCCCGAGTTTTTGCAGATAAGAGGTCAGGGCCTTCTACCAGATAACGGGAAGCGTAGTCTCCCGCTTTATGCCTCCCATTCCGTCCGCCAGTAAAAAGGTTCGGAAAAATTCCCAGCTTATCCTCTGTGGCAAAGATAAAATCCTGATTCATTTTTCGCATTTTACCCTGATCGGTTTTCGCAAAGAATTGCATCATTCCTTCCTTTCTTCCAATTCCGCATCGCGCCTTAATTGTCCGCAAGCACCGGAAATATCCGCTCCCATTTCTCTTCTTATCGTACAACTGATTCCCTTTTTTTCTAAGCCTTCCTGAAAAGAGAGAATCCTCTTTCTGTCCGGAGCGGTAAAGTTTCTCTCCTTAATGGGATTTACCGGAATGAGATTCACATGAGTCGGAAAATGCTCTCCCCTCTTCTTAAGAAGTCTTAAGAGCTCTTCCCTATCTTCCTTTCCGTCATTTACTCCGAGTACCAAAAGCATATTCAAAGCTTACTCTTCTTCCCGTCTTTTTGAAAATAGTATCGAACCGCCTCCATGACCTTTTTTCAAGGCTGTAGCGATTGGCAATTGGCATGATTTTTCCCTTCGTTTTTCATCTGTCGGAGCATGAAGACTTAATGCCAAAGTGATGCCGAGCTTTTCCTCGGCGAGTTCAAAAATTCTCGGAACGATTCCGCAGGTCGACAAAGTAATATTTCTTTGAGAAAGATTTCTCCCTATTTTCCCACTGATAATGCGGATAAAACGAAGCACCTCATCATAATTATCGAGAGCTCCCCGGAACCCACTGAGAACTACATTGGAAATCTTTTTCCCCGTATACTTTTCGATTGCCGCAATCTGGCCGACCATTTCTCCGGAACTGCAGTTTCTCGCCAGACCGGAAAGGGTGGAAGCACAGAACGCACAGCCCATTTTACACCCCACCTGCGTGGAGATACAAAGCCGTGTTGCCATGGTGATAAGCCATGAAAACGGACTCGATACGATGACCGTCACTAAGTTCAAAAAGAAATTTTCCGTTTCATCAAGCTTCGAGGTATAACGCCGGTACAGCTTGGGAAACGCTATACTGAACTCTTCACTTAAACTCTTTCTAAGCTCTGCAGGAGATTAGCCATGCTTTGATAATCCTCTGCATCCTTCTCCTGTACCCATCGATAGATTTGCTCCGCTCTGTACCTTGGAAAATGCTTCGCTAAAACCCATGACTCTATTTCTTTTTCTTCTAAATCCCTTAAGTTTTGCATGCTTCTTCTCCGCACTCCCTTATGCTTAGTGCTCTTATTCCTATTCGGCTCCTATGTTCTACTGTGCCTATCTTTTTTCAACTCGGCACTCCCTTATTTTTCTTATAAAACAGGCGTAGTAAAACCCGTCTCCCGGTTCTCCCGGAAAAATTTCTTCTCTTTTTAAGTTGATAAGGAAAAATGAGACAGAATATAGTCGCGGTTTTCTTCATTTTCCTCCTTGGAAAGCGTACAGGTCGAGTAGATAAGCTGTCCGCCCGGCTTTACATAAGTCTGTACCGTGTTCAGAATCTCTCTTTGCAGTTTCTGTAAAGACCTTACTCCCTCTTCCGTAAAATGGAGTCGAATGTCCGCCTTCTTCCCGATAACGCCGAGGACCCGAGGCAGGGGCACATCGCAAAGTACCAAGTCCAAATTACCTTTTCCGTCCTCTATAAAACGGGAATCCGCCACTCTAGCATCCCATGCCTCAATCTCCATATTGTCAATGTGAAGGCGCTTTTGTTCTCCTCTATAAAATGCGACTTATCCGCTTTTTCGTCTCTTGCGTAAACCGTGCCTTGTCCTTCATAAGACTCGCAATATGACAGGCCTTCCCTCCGGGAGCTGCTGCAACAATCCAAGACTCTGGCCCCCCTGCGGCAAAACGGCAAGTTTTCGCCACCTCCTGAGAAGAAAAGTCCTGAATCGTCACTTCTCCTGAAAGAAAACGCTCCTCCTCCATAAGATTTCCGGAAAAGCTTTTTCTCCCTCTCCTTTTTATTTCGAATAAAGAAGCCCCCTCGCTCTGTAAAAATGCTTCCGCAATCTTCATGGTATCGGGTATTCCATATTCCTTCACTAAAACGGAATAATTCTTCGGGAAGAGCCGCCCCTGATAGCTTATCTTCTTTATGCTCCTCCTAAGCTTTTTAAGAAGAAGATCTTTATCTTGACTGATTCTTCGTAAGATAGCATTGGCAAAGGGAACAAGGCCCTGTAATTTCCTAAATATTTTAGCTTTCATTAATTGCGGCATGCGGAGGAATTTTTGTCCATAAAGAGAAGCTGATAAGCAGAAGCCTCAAAGCCTGTAAAAAAGCGGCTTCATCTTTTTTAAAAGCCGTTTTAGAGTAGAGAAATGCAATAATCCAGCTGTATATAGCGTTCTACGGTTCCGTGTGCAAGTCTTGTAATAAAAGGCTCTCTGTCTTTTTGTCAAAATAGGGATGGTCCGTAAAAAGCTTTCGAAGGGCAAGATGAAGAAATTCTCCTTCCGAAAAACAGAAGAAAGCAGTCCTAAAACTGCTTCTCGTTCACTTTTTGTGTTTGCACTTCTTTTTGCTTAGCTCGTACTTCTCTTTTCTCCACCATTTCTCCTTATATCATCTAAAATCCTCTTTATAAAAAAACGCTTCAAGACTTCCTTCGCTTAAGAGCTGTCCTAGGAAACTCTGAGTTTTCCTCCAAATCTTAGCCTTTTTCAGTCGCTGCTTTGTCAATAGCCTCATTTTTACAATGTAGCCCCGAAGGAAATCGCCTGCACTCATTCTTTTCTTTCCCTCCACTTGCGACTCCAATATCTCCCAAAAACAACATCTCCTGTGGACACAAAAGCCTTTTTTTATCGGAGGAGCAGAAAAATTCTCCCGCATTCCCCAAGGGAGATAAGATTCCTGCATATTCTCATTCAAAAACGCTCAATATCCTCTCTTTTTAATCCTTCCCAGAGAAGAAAAAGAGCGGACGAAGCGTTTTTCCAAGGTACTATCCGTTTTTCTGCGAAAAACTGCCGCTTTCCAAATCTTAAAAGCTTTTTCCGCTTGGAAGGAGACTTACCGCATTAGGCCAGGGAATATACCCCTCTCACCATTCGTTCAATCTCTGCCGCGCCCCTGTTCCAATTGATAAAGCCGTCTTTTTCTTAATGATTCCGGTATGGCTTGCCTCTTCCTCTTTTTGCGGAATCCCCATTAATTCTCTTTTTGAAGCCCCTCCAGCGTTTTTACAATGGTTCTTCGGGAAAGCTTGGCAAGCTTTTTGAAAAAGGCTTTTCCGCTGTTTCTTCCGGATTCAGTGCGACTTTATCCTGTAAAGAATGTCTCCCGTGTCCAAGCCTTCCGCCATAAACATGGTAGTAATGCCGCTTTCTTTGTCCCCTGAAAGCACCGCCCTCTTGAATGGGAGAAGCCCTCTATACTTCGGAAGCAGTGAAGCGTGAATATTTACGGCGCCAAGCTTAGGAAATTTCCAAAACCTCCTTTGGAAGAATCTGTCCAAAGCCGCTACCACTATGCAGTCCGGCTTAAGACTTTTTCATCTTATCTATACAATCCCTGTCCGCTCTCAAACGCTTGGTGGAATGTACAGGAAGACCGAGTCGTTCTGCGAGAAAGCTTGACCGGTGTTTTTCAATAATGGCCTTTCTTCCCTTTGCCTTATCCTCCTGACTGATTACCAGAAGAATCTCATGCCCGGCTTCTTGAATAGCCTCCCAGACCTTCTACCGCAAAAGTCCGGAGTCCCCATAAAAAGATGATTCTCAAAGCTCTTCCTCCTCCAATTCCTCATACACTACGTCTTCCAGTTCTCCTTCCACCTTTTCGGTATAAAGGATACCGCTTAAATGATCGTATTCATGAGAAAAAGCTCTAGCCAGAAACCCTTCGGCTTCAGACTGTACTCCTGCATATTTTTGATCCAAAAGCTTTCACGGAGAGCTTCATCGGACGAGTCACTATGCCTTCTTTTCCGGGAACGGAAAGGCAACCTTCTTCTCCCGTCTGCACTTCCTCTCCTAAAGGCGTTATCTCCGGATTAGTGCCACGTAGCGTTTTCCGTCACCGATATCCACTACAAAAATCCGCTTCAAAAATACCTACCTGCGGCGCGTCAGCCCCCTCCGTTTGCCTCATACATGGTATCAAACATATCGTTAATCAATTCCTGCAAACGCTCGTTCATTTCCTTTACCGGCTTACTCTTCTTTTCCAAAATAGGATCCCCTATGGTTCTTATTGTACGAATCGCCATCTTTTTTCCTTCCTTCTTGCCCTTTCCTTCGTATCTCTATAAAAGATCAAATTGTAATAAAAATTAAATCTCTCGGTCTTCTTCTTTAACTTCCCTTATAAATCTATCTCGTAACTGAAGAATTATATCATGAGACTCATGCTTAATATAGATGATTTGCCTGAAATTATCCTTTAGTTTATAAACCGTGCAGGAAACGGACCGTAGATTTCCCTCCCTTATCCTCCACCTCAGCCACAATTTTTAGGCAAAACCTTGCAGCAGAATAAGTTGTAGGAACTCTTCTTCCCAGTATAAACGCACTGAATGGCCAACATCTTGGAAAAAGGAGGATAGGACAGTCTTTTTCTGTACTGTTTTTCCTCTTCGTAAAATCGGGCATAGTCCTGGGATAAGGAGATATCCAAAATCGGGTTATTCGTCTGATAAGTCTGAATGAGAACCTCCCCCTGCCTTTCCCCTCTTCCCGCTCTTCCGGCAAGCTGCGTAATCAGCTGAAAGGTCGCTTCTCCCGCTCTGAAATCGGACTGAAAAAGGGCTGATCCGTCGCAATAATCGAAACCAAAGTCACCGACGGAAAATCGTGTCCCTTTACAATCATTTGTGTTCCCAAAAGGATATCCGCTTTCTTCTCGGAAAACTCCCGGAGAATTTCTTCATATTTTTCCACGTCTTTTTGTACTGTCCCGATCCAGTCTCAAAATTTTTGCCTCGGGAAATACGCTATGACAAAGCGCTTCCAATTTTTCCGTTCCTGTACCGAATGCCGCAAGGTATTTACTTCCGCAGCTTGGGCAAAGCTTCGGCATTTCTCTTTGATAGCCACAGTAGTGACACTCGTAATCTCCCGTTCTTATGCAGATTAAGGCTCACATCACAGTGAGGGGCAACGAAGAGCTTCTCCACATTTTTCGACAACTCACAAAAGGGGCATATCCCCTTCTGTTCATAAAGACTATACACTGCCTCCCTTTCAAGCCTCTCTCGAATAGCTTCTTCCAATTCTTTGGAAAAAGATGGACCTGTTTCCCTTCTCCAATTCCTTTTTCATATCCACGATACGAATCTTCGGTAAAACACTCCCCGGAACAGCCCTCTTTTTCAGAGTGAAAACATGCCAGCTCTCCCTTTCCACCTCGGAATAGATCTGCACGGAAGGTGTTGCCGTTCCAAAAGCGGCTTTGCTTCCCGAAAGCTCCGCTCTCTTCCTTGCCACGTCCCTTGTCTCATAGCGTGGCGCAGTCTCCGACTTGCAGGAACGATCATGTTCCTCGTCCATGATAATCAGCCCAAGATGAGAAAAAGGGACAAAAATAGCGGAACGAGGTCCCATCAAAATCTTCACTTTCCCGCTTCGACAGTTTTCCATGCTTTCCGACTCGCTCTCCTGGCTCATTTTTGAATGCAAAACGGAAACCATCCCCGAAATGCCTCTCTATTCTGGAACGGGTTTTGAAAACTTAAGGAAATTTCCGGAATCAATAACTTCCTTTCCCTTTTTCTATATACTCTTCCATAAGGTGAAGGTAAATCTCCGTTTTTTCCCAGATCCAGTTACCCCCGAAAAGAAGAGCTGAATCCGCCCCTTCCCGATACAGTTTATGAATACCGGAAAGTACCACGACTCTGCTCCTCGTTAAGAGAGTGGCAACGTCTCCTTTTTAAAAACACGCCTTCTCCTTTTCCTTCTCGTCTTCTTTTTACCGGGAGGACTGTCTTTTAAACATTGATTTAGTGTACAGGCATATTCTTCACTCATCCATACGGCAAGTTGGAGTAGTTTATCCAGAACGGAAAACTCCTTCTCGCAAAGAGAACGAATCTCCCTTTATTTTTCTCTTCAGGATAGTCTACCGCATCGGAAAGTGCCAGAACATAAGCCTTCTTTATTCCCTTCCAAAGGGAACTAAAACAGGATCCCCGGACGAACGTCCATCCCCCATAGGGAATCCTATAAGTAAAGCTCTTATCAATCGCCTCATGACTGAGTGTCCACAATTACCTCTGCGTACAAATTAACTCCTTATGTGTTTCAGCTCCGATTCATGCCCATGCTCTTCCAGAATCTTCTTGATTACAGTGGATAAAGAGAGAGAGTGCGAGGGCCTTAAAGAGGATAACATCCCCTCCTTGATTTCCTCACTGAGCGCTTTTCCAGCTCATCAAGGGAAGTACAGAGCTGCACCGGGAAGCTTCTTATCCTGAAGCCCTGTCCGGATTTCCTCTCGCTTTCTCCCCAAAGAGTAAAAAGACAGTCCAAGGAAAGCCGTCTCATCTCTCTCCTACTTCCCTATGCAGGATGAGTTCTTCCGTCCCGAGCTCATTCATATCTCCCCAAAACTGCAATACGTCTTTTCCCTTTTTCCCGGGATAAAACTTGAACTGCCGCTTTCATGGAGCTTGGAGAAGCATTGTAGCTGTCGTCAATAATGGTAATGCCGTCTTTGGTAAAAAGCCTTTCTCCTCTTCCGGGAAGGCCTCTAAAAGCAGTAAGTGCTCGTACAGCCGAGTCTTCCGAAATGCCAAGGCGCTTGGCAAGAAGAAGGGCGACTCCGGCATTTTCCTTCATATGCTCACCGGGTACGGAAAGCGGAATAGAGGCTTTGTCATAGAAGAAAAGAGACGGAAATATCCTGTAAAAATCCCATATCTTCTATTTTCTCTTCCGTAAGTGCGGAAAGAATCGGATCTCTCTTCGGGAGATAAAGCTCCACCTTTCTTTTTCTCCCATCAAAATATGCAACTTCTCAAAACAGGTATTTTCCTTGGTATGCATATTTTCCAAATGTGCATCTCCGATATTGGTAAACACCGCAAAATCTACGGAGGCCATCCCGGCAAGTCTCTCCATTTCTCCGGGCAGGGAAACCCCCATCTCTATCACGCTGATTTCCCGATTCTCCCTTGCCATGGCAAAAAGAGTAATAGGAACCCCTATCTGCGAGTTGGCATTTCCCTTGGTTTTGAAATACCTTTTTTCGGAAGAAAGTGCAGTCACAATCATTTTCCCTTGTCGTCGTTTTTTCCTACCGAGCCCCGTAACCCCGATAAGCGTACCTTTGTACTTTTTCCGACAAAATGCGCCAAATTCCTGTAGAGCCTCTAAGGTATCCTTTACCGGATAAAAATGAACATCAGGATAGCTTTTTATCAGCTTTTCTTCATTTTCCGCGGTAAAAATATACTTTGCTCCATGTTCTATCGCCATCGGAATAAAGCGATGAGCCATCCTGTTTTTTCCCTTTAATCGGGACAAAAGAGCAGAGACAATCTTCTCTGGAGTCAGTGACTATACGATTTACCGCCGAAAATATTTCTTCAAAATCCACCATTTTTCTATCTCCAAAGCACTATACTATTTCCATGAATAAACAAATCACCCTAATTTTGCCGCTTCTTCCCGGATAACTTCCCGATCCACAAAACGGGTGAACTCTCCGTTTACCTCGTTATATTCTTCATGCCCTTTTCCGATAACGGCAATCAGATCCCCTCACGGCATGCTGTAGGGCATAGGAAATCGCCTCTCTTCTATCGGGAATAGCAATATAATTCTTCGTTTTTCTTTTACAAAGAGTGCTTTCTATATCCGAAATAATGTCCTCCGTTTTCTCGTAACGAGATTGTCGCAGTAAGGATAGTAAAATCCGCCATTTCTCCGGCAACCTCTCCCATACCGTATCTTCTTTTCTTTAGAACGATTTCCTCCGCAACCGAAAAACAACCACCAGCCTTTTTCGGATCATAAGTCCTGAGCGTTTCCAGTAAATTCTTCATTCCCATAGCATTATGCGCATAGTCCACAATAACGGTATAGCCATCCTTTTTGTAAAGCGACTTCCATTCTCCCGTTTACCTTTATCTTCGAAAAGAGCGGACTTTATCTTCTCCATCGGAACTTTCAAAAAGGGAGGCTACGGAAAATGGCCGCTAAAGCATTGTAAACATTGTATCTCCCGGGAAGATGATTAAAGATACTTTCTTTTTCTTTCCCGTGCAGGAAGGAAAAACTCGTACCGATAAAATCATCCCTCCTAAGATTCTCTATATTTTTCGCTTGAAAATCCGCTTCCCTGTCCAGCGCAAAGCTATAACAGGGACAGGGTGCATTCTGCCAAAAACTCGTCCGCAAAATTAGCATCCATATTGATCAGTCCTATTTTCGACTGGGTGAAAATCCGAGATTTATAGTACTTGTATTCTTGAAAATCTTTATGCTCATTTTCCCCGATATGGTCTTCCTCAATATTCGTAAAAATACCGTAATCAAATAGAATTTCATCTGTTCTATGCATTTTAAAGCCCTGTGAAGAAGCTTCCATCACTACCGCATTGCTGCCTGCTTCCTTCATTTTTCCGGAAGGTTTCCTGCAAAGTATAGGATTCGGAGTGGTATTCCGACTCTCCACGTGAAGTCCCGCATACTCTATCCCCGTTGTTCCGATAAGGCCTGTCTTATATCCGCCTTCTTCCAAAATACTCCTGACCATGCCAGCGGTGGTTGTTTTTCCCTTCGTTCCGGTAATACCGATCATCAGCATTTCCTTTGCCGGATAATGGAAGAAGAAAGCGGAGAGAGCTTACAGTCGCCGCCCTTCCGTTTTTCCACCTTGACGATACAAAGCTCTGTATCCATTCCTTCTAAAGAAAGTTCGGAAGAGTTCCTTCTCCACCACAAAAATGCGAATTCCCTTATGAATCAGTTCCCAAAAATCCTATCATGAGAATCCAGCTTAGTCCCCTTCATGCAAAGAAAAGATCCCCGGCCTTTGCCGTTCAGGAATCATAAAGTTGCTTTCAGCTCTTCTTTTTCCGGATCTCCGGAAAGAACCGTATAGTTCTTCTAAGATTTAACCCATTCTTCCATTGATTATTCCTTCGTTTTAAAATCTGTCACAGTTTGCCACAGCTTTTCCGACTTTTCCACCCGTGTCTCTGCAAAAACTTCATCTAAAGCATTTTGTTTCACTCGGTTTTTCAGTCTATCAGCTTTTAAAAAGAGCCCTACGGTCTTTCCGTCTACAAGATCGATTCTTTCCGCGACGGGACTTTTTCGGAAGTCCCGGCATGGTCGATACCTCTCCGGTCAGACAAACGACAAAGCTCGGCTCCTGCAGAAACATAGACTTCTCTCACGGTAATCGTCAAAATCCTCCAGGCCTTCCCAGCAGGCTCAGGTCATCCGAGAGACTGTATTGTGTCTTTGCCATACAAACGGGCAAAAGGGAGAAATCCCGTCTCCGTAAGCCTCTTAAGCTCTTTCTCCGCTTTAGAAGAGTATTGCACTCCTTCGCACCGTAAATCTCTTTCGCTACCTTTTCTATCTTTCCCTTGAGAGAAAGACTTAAATCCTGTATCGGGGTAAAATGCAGTGACTTCATCCAACTGCTTCAGGAGCTCCTCTTAAGTTCTCTCCACCTGCTCCTCCTTTTCGAAAAACCTCCGAGAGTGCAAAGCCGACGCCTTTCGACTTACAGAAAGAGGAAAGCCATTCCAACTCTTTCTCCGTGTCTGTCGAAACGGTTAATGGCTACCACGAGAGAAGACCGTATTTTTCCAGATTTTCTATATGCTTTTTCAGATTGACACTTCCCCTCTTAAGCGCTTCTACATTCTCCGCACAAAGCTCCGTCTTTCCGGCTCCTCCATTATATTTTTAAAGCGCGAACCGTCGCCACAAGAACGGCAGCGTCCGGCTTTAACCCGCCTATTTGACACTTAATATCCAAAAATTTTTTTCCGCACCGAGATCCGCACCGAAACCGGCTTCCGTAATCACGATATCCGAAAGTTTAAGTGCATACTTCGTCGCCATGAGGGGTTACATCCATGGGCAATATTGGCAAGGGGCCTCCATGAACGATGGCCATGTTGCCTTCCAGACTCTGTACAATATTGGGCTTAATCGCATCCTTCAAAAGTACCGCCATCGCGCCAACCGCATGAAGATCCTTAGCGGTAACCGCATCTCCCTTCGAATTATAAGCCACAATAATGCGGGACAATCTTTCTTTTAAATCCTCCGTATCGGAGCTCAAACAAAGAATTGCCATGATTTCCGATGCCACTGTAATGATAAAATGATCCTCTCTCACTACACCGTCCGCACTTCCTCCCAGTCCGATTACAATATTCCGAAGGGAGCGATCGTTCATATCCGAGCATCTTTTTCCACTGAACCCGTTTTAAATCAATATCCAGGGCATTTCCCTGCTTAATATGATTGTCAAGCATAGCGGAAAGCAGGTTATTTGCCGAAGTAATGGCATGAAAATCCCCTGTAAAATGAAGATTCAAGTCTTCCATAGGAACGAGCTGGGCATACCCGCCTCCCGCAGCCCCTCCCTTTATGCCGAAGCAGGGGGCCGAGACTGGGCTCTCTGACAGCAAGTAATGCCTTTTTCCCCAAACGATGTAAAAGCGTCCATAAGGCCTACAGAAGTCGTAGTCTTCCCTTCCCCCATCGGAGTCGGGTTTATTGCCGTAACGAGGACTAATTTAGCTATCCTTCTTTTCTTTTCTCTTTTCATAGACCAAAGGAGAGACTTCTGCCTTATATTTTTCCGTACAGCTCAAGCTCCTCCGCCGCTATTCCGTACTTCTTTGCGACAGAAGCAATATCCTGCATCTCTATTTCTTGTGCAATTTCCAAATCCGACTTCATCTTCTTACATCCTCTCCTTAGCTAAAAATTCATCAAATTCTTCCAGGTTCATGAGTATCTTTCTTGCCTTCGTTCCCTCTTCCTCCCCCAACAATATGCGCCTCCGAAAGCTGATCCATGATTCGAGCCGCCCGGTTAAAAACCGATTCTGAATTTTTCTTTGCAGATAGCCTATGCTCGCCTTTTCCGTCTCTATTACGGCTTCCGCCGCTTCAAAAAAGAGCTCATCCCGGTCTCCCGATGTTTGAGAAGAAGCTTCCTCCGAGCCGCCTTGTTCAATACTCTTTGTAATGTCTTCCTTGTATTCCACCTCTCCCCTACTCTTTTAAAAATTCGGTAACCTTAGCCTACTTCTTCATCGAAACAGAAGGCTCCCTGCACACGAATCGGCTTCGGAAGACTCTGGGGAAGAAGAGCATATCTCCTTTTCCAAGTAGCTTCTCCGCACCGTTCATATCAATGATGGTACGGGAGTCCACTCCAGCTGCTGACCGAAAAGGCAATGCGGGAAAGGCACATTTGCCTTGATTAAACCGGTAATGACATTCACGGAGGGACGCTGAGTCGCAATAATTGAAATGCATACCGCAGGCTCTTGCAAGCTGTGTTAAACGAACGATAGCATCCTCCACCTCCTGCGCGGAAACCATCATAAGATCGGCAAGCTCGTCAATGATAATCAAAATCTGCGGAAGAATCTCAAGAGAATCCCTCTCTCTTTCTTCTTTGGACATTTTTCGAATCTTCTCGTTATAGCCGCTTAGATCCCTGACGGACAGGTTGGCAAAATTTTTTTATAACGGTTGGTCATTTCGGCAACAGCCCAGTTTTAAAAGCCGATGCCGCTTTTTCGGATCGGTAACTACGGGAATCAAAAGATGCGGAATCCCGTTGTATACCTGCAATTCCACCACCTTGGGGTCCACCATAATCATGCGTACCTCCTCCGGGGTGTACTTTATATAAAATAGACATAATCAAGGTATTGATGGAAACGGATTTTCCGGCACCCGTAGCTCCGGCAACAAGAAGATGCGGCATTTTTGCGATATCCGTTACCACTACCTTTCCCTGCGATATCCTTTCCTACACCGAAAGAAGCTTCATATTATTTTTCCTGAATTCAGGAGAAGTCAAGATATCCCCAAGGTAAACCACCCTGCTATGCTTGTTCGGGACTTCAATTCCCACCGCGGATTTTCCGGGAATCGGAGCCTCAATACGAATATCCGCTGCGGCAAGACGCATTTTGATGTCATTACTTAAGGAAACAATTTTAGCCAGCTTTACACCTTGTTCCGGCTGAAGCTCATATCGAGTAACCGAAGGCCCTACCGACACATTACTGATACTCACCGTGATTCCGAAACTCTTCAAGGTATCCTGTAAGGTTCTGGCATTCTTTTCAATTTCACTTCTTTCGTTACTGCCCTTTTCTTTCGACTGCTTTTAAAAAGCGACAAAGGCGGAAATTGATAAGGGAGCGGTCTCTTTTATAATTTCCAACTCTTCCGGTTTCTTTTTCCTGAATTCTTTTTTCAAGCTTCTCCCGGTCCGAAGCAATTCTTCCTCCCGATGCCGTTTCCACGACATGATCAAAGCGAGTCCTGCTTTAAGAGCCTTTCCTTCAGGCTCTCACCGTCTTCCGGCTCTTTTTTTCTCCAAAACGGTTTCCTTCTCTGAACTTGTGTCAAGCGGTAAATCAAAGCTGAAGTCTTCCGTTTTCTCCTTCTCCGAAAAAAATCATTCCTATCCGGCCTTAGTAAATCGACTTCTTCTACAAATCGAGAATCAGGACCATATTTTTTCCACTGAATTCCTTAGTCTCTTCCTCATCTCGTTCTTCCTCGGAAAAATCTTCTATATGTAAATCCGTAGCGGAAAAATCCACTCCCTTTAGTGTCCTTCTCTCTCTCTCTCTCTAAAGCCTCTTTTTGCCGAATCGGATATCTTTCCGAAATCTTCCTTGGCTCTTCTTCCCGCTTTTTCCGCCGTATGTACGGAAAAATACGGCAAAAAGACTCATAAGCGGTTTTTCCGTTATAAAAACCAGCGATAAAAAGGATAAAAAGAAGAGTACAAAAAGAGCGGCCAATCTTCCAAGGAACAAAGAAAGGAGAAAGAGTACCCCGCTTCCCAAGACCCCTCCGCCCTGAAGAAGCGAATAAAAATCCTCCGAATTTCCTTCCCCAAAAAGAGAACGGAAAAAACTCTCCGTTAAAAGATAAAGAACCACTATAGCCATAACACTTTTAAATAGGCCCGGCTTTTTCCTTGTTTTTCTCATAATAAATAAGGATAAACAGCAAAAGAAAAAGGAAACAAAAAGCTAAAGCTTTCCAAATAAAATAAATTGGACTTGCCTTAAAACTTCTCCTAAAAACTCCACAAAATCCTAAATTACTTAAAAAGAGCAAAAAGAGCAAAAAGACAAATAAAAATCAAGATTATCTCTTCCCTTATTCTCGGATCGATAATTTGCTCTTCTTCTCTTTTCCTGCTCTCTCGCCCTAGTATTCTTTTTCTTGTTCTTTTTCTTGCCATATGCTCCCTACTCGCTCATGTTTTATTCTCAGGCATTATACAACAGAATACGACAAAAAGAAGAAGGGAGCCGATACGCTGGGATGAATGTTACTCTACTTATCCGATAAAAAGTCCTCTCAAAGTTTTCCGGAACAAAATGAAAATGCAGAGCAGGACGGCCATGTCTCATTTTTCTTCTCTTGCAGAGACTCCCCTCTTCCAGCAATCCCTGCCGAATCAGGTTAAGCTGTAAAAGTTTAGCTAAAAATTCGACTCATGAGCGGGAAGTAATCCCCAAAAAGCTCGGCAAGGCTCTGCGCGCTTAAAAGCAGTTTCGGAGCAAGTTCATATAAGCTTACCAGTTTTAAAATATTGTTTTCATGAATTCCGTAGGTTTTGCAAATTCCAAGGCTTTCTCATTCTTATAATTGTGAATAAGCCTCAGCTCTTGAGAAATCGGTCCCAATCAGCTTCCCTCTTCTTCCATAAAGAAGGCATCATTCCTCCCGTACCGATTGCTCTCCATAAGAGCATGTTCCGCGTAATATCGACTTCTCTCCTTGGAAGAGCTCAAGCCTATTCCCAATCGAAAAGGATAATTCAAATTTTTCCTGCACTCCATAAGAATTTCTTCCAAAAACAGGAAAAAAATATCCAAGTCCAAGGAAACGGAAGCTGTAAGAAAACTGGTTAAACCCCTTTTTCAATAGAAAAATGTCTATGCCCTTCTTTTTCTGTAGGAAGTTAAAAAGCTATAGGTCTGCGCCTCTCTATATTCTTGTTCTTCCTTCGCAAGCTCCTCGGAAAAGGGCAAACGCAGTAGAACGGAGAGTATTCTTTCTTCACTGATACTGCTTAAACGAAGTTCATCCAGGGCATGCTGAATAGAGGCCTTAATCATCTCTTCGTTCGGAAACACCGCAAGATAGGGGAATCTGTAAAAGCATCAAGGCTCTTCAGATTATTGATACTCCGTGAAAGAATCATGTCTATCTTCCCTTTGTCCCCAAAGCTTCTTGGCATACTCGGTAATATGCTTATAATCATAATGACTATCCTTATAAAAATAGGGACGTTCCTCCTCGGAAAGATATTTCTCAAGTCCCATATAATGATTCGTTTCCGTCAAAAATCGCAAAAGACACGGCGCAAAGGGATGTCCTTATGCTTCATTTTGAAAATGAAGCAGGATAGAAAGCACATCTATCGGCTCATAAGCCGTAAATGCACAGGAATCCGAATATCCGGGAACTTCCTCATAATGTAATGGTAACCAAGTTCTCCGGAAAAAGAATATAGACATCACAGTTTTTCCGACAATCCTCATATATGCCGTCAATATCACTGAGCTCCTTATAAATATAAGGGTGAAAACGACAATCAAAAGCTTTTTGTCTTTAAGCACCTTCTCTATCGGTTCCAAAGACTTTTCCGGACTGACGACCGCAACTGAATACATAGACTTTTTCCTCTCATTTCCTAAGTTTTCACTTAGCATTGTTAACATAAGTTCAGGACAAAGTCAATTGTGTCTTAAAGTTACTATCACAAGTACTTACAGTCACTATTGCAAGTATGGATATTTTTGACAAATCACGCATTTTCAAGCTAAGCTAGGAAGTTTTAAAAGAACAGGAGCAGAAAGGTTTTCTTTTCCCTCTATTAAGAGGGAAAGAAGATAGGAATAAGGTAATTTTAGCGATTATAGGGGACAACGATGTTTCGATTAAGCGGACAAATATGGAAAAACGGAAAAATAATTGCTTCCTGTGTTTCTAGGCAGGAAGGAACGGAAAACAGAACTAAGAAAGTCTATACCGCCTTGGAAGAAATCTGTCATCACTTTGATTTAGCGGTTCCCATCTGGCTTCCGGCAAGAATTCGGGAGTTTCAAACCCGTTCCAAAACAACTTTTCTTTCCGACTCCTTTATGGAGGAGATTCCCTTTGACGGATTGGAGATTCAGGTGATTGAAGAATAAAAAGGACTGTAATAAAGTCAAAAACTCTTTATACTATGGAGGTCCGTTGCAGGGCTCGCATTCGCTACCCTGCAACGGACCTCCATACACTAAAATACAATCTTTTGATTTTTGCAGTTCCTTTTTCATATCCACCTCTGCTTCATATTTTCTTTTTACAAAATACTCTTTCTGTTTTAAGTTTTATTAACTCTTAAACAATCTTTGACATAAAGTTATTACGCCAATCCATATCAAAAATGAATTTTATCTACCTCAAAAAGCCTACGCACTTTGAAAATAATTTCATCATATTCTGAAGGCTTATCCATTAAAGCGGATAATTCCTCATTATTTATTGGCATAATCACAACATTATCCGTAAATTTACTTTTTATCAACTGAAGACTGTAACGGAACAGAAGCTACAGCCTTCCATATATTAATCGTATTATAGTCAAAGTTGTCCGCTATAAAGAAGGAGAGCACTTCACGTCCCGTGTTTTCTGTCTCCTCTTCAACCTTTTAAATTAATAGAATGTCTTAATACCGGTTCCCACTCTCCACGCTTCTGACTATTTGCATTCATAAGTGTTGCTTCCAACATGATGACTTTATTAGATTCTTTTATAACGATGTCACCCTGTCCTCCACCAGCATGAATTAGAGGTTCAAAATTGGCAGAGAGCGTAAGGTTATAACTTCCAAGAATATCTATACGTTTTCCCGAAAAAAATAATACCAAGCTATCCCTACAATATATTCATATATCGTAGGGACTGTTACTATCTTGACTTACGATATCTTTTATCTCTTTTTATCCTTTGACCTGTCTCCAAACAATAAAAAGCAAACTTTTAACTTTATTCAAAGGGTACACATTTTTCGATAAAATCAGCAAATTCTTTTTCCTCCGTTTTGTAATTACATTAGCTAATCTCTTGGATTTCTATGCCGGAAAATTCCTTTTTATAATTTCTTTTATAGCTTTATTTTCTTCCTGATTAATATTGAATATTTCAGAGATAGACGTAATCCTGCAATACTAACTATTTACACCTCCTTCATACTCTTCATAGGAATCATAGCGAAAAATTCATTTCTTCACTTATTTTACCTGCTATTTTCCCTTTAACAGAATCTTCTTGAAATATACACGCAAACAATTCTCTATAAACGAGTTCAACAAACCCATTGTCAAAACTGATAATTCCGCTAGCCTTAAATATACGTTTTTGTAGTATCGGAATACTCTCTTATCTGATCAAGTTTCTTCGATAAGGAATATTGCCTAAATAAATATCTATTTATGTTTTTGATCAAATATTTTTGTATTGCCTTTGATATTTTTCCGGTTCCGGTCGTTCTCCCTTTTTCTGTTCAAATATATTTTTCCTAATCCAAAAAGCTTTATTAAGCATTTGCTTGTTTTCTTCATAATATGTCATTAACTTATCTATACAGCAAGAATCTTTCTTTAATTGATACTCCATTAATAGTTCTATAAAATCTCCAGTAAATATTAACTGCTAGCGAACTTTTTCCATTCTTAAAAATTTCCGGAATATATCTTCAGATAATTTCTCTGAAGCCTGTATTTCGGACGGAATATCCACTATCAATTCCGATACAATATCTCCTCCTTGTAATTAAGTACATAGTTTTCTATATTCTTAAAAATCTGCATAAGGATTTGAGTCCTTGTACAAGTTCAAAAATGTTTTTTCCGATATTCTTTCCTTTTTCAAAAGAGCAAAAACAGCTAAATTAAATGGCGAATAATATCGCTCCCCCTCATAATCAAAATTCTTAATTTCAGAAGTTGACGAAGATACACTACATTCACTCCATCTATTGGCGGCATTACTTCAAACTCGTCTTTTTAGCTTTTTCAATTCTAATAGAAGGTCACCTACAGAGCAATTTCCTTTCAATATCCGTAAGACCTGAGTTTAACTAAGTTATTTGTATAATGACGCGCTCTGTCCTCAATTCCCAAGTCAAACCGTTTTATCAAATCACTATAATAAACAGCATTATTTTGAATCCAATCAATGTCTTCATTTTCAAGGCTCCTAAAAATTCTTTATTCTCCTGAATATCTGCTTGAAGAATATCATACGCTTCGTCTTTTGCCTAAACACGTCCGGAAACATTTCCAATGCTTGCTTATAAAAATCATATTGTGCAAAACTTTCAGCATGGAAGCCCATTTGAATTTTCTTGTCTTTGAAGCCCATCCAGTATAAAAGGTAGCCCTGTAATGCATTTATCACATCATTACGTCTTCCATTTGTATCCATTAAGTTAAAAATTTGACCTGCTTTTACAATCATAACAGCTCCCTTTATCAGTTAAGTATTAGAACTTCTCGGGTTTTCATACCTTTGTTCTTCCTTTGGTAGTTAGCATTGTTATACGTATAATTAAGCTCAAAAGTCTATACTCGGGTCTATGATTAATCCAATTTAAAAGGATTTCATTTGTTTTTCCCTTTGATTCCATTACATTTGATAAAGCAAAACGAACCCCTCTGGATGATAGCTCATCCAAGAGAAATAACAATGCAACTTCTTTCTGCTCATTCCATCCACCCTGTTCATTATAGGAAGCACATGTAACTAAATAAGGAGGATCACATACAAAATCCGTAGATTTTAAATCTGAAAAAGTCTATCATTGTAAAATCATTGTTCATAAAAGAACTACTCTGTGTATGCAATGCCTGTATAAATGTTTCTAATTTTTAAACATTTTTGATTAAAGTCCCTTTTCCCCGGTGGAAGATTGAATTTACCATTTTTATTGAAACGAATTTGATTGTTGAAGGAAAAACTATGAGGACATAAAAAGCTTGACATAGTAATCATCATCATACTTTGTTCTATGATTAAAATCGTCTCTTAATTTTAAAAAGCGCTCACGGTTAAAGGAGCTTAAACCTTTTACACTGCTACACCCATAATACTCATATCCATTTACTTTTACATCAGACAAACCATACGCTTTAATAACGCCGTTCACCTGCAATATAAATTCTTCCGAACTCAATCGTTTCATGAGGAAAGCAAACCTATCAACGGCTCGGAAATATCATTATATATATGCGTTTTCATCAAAAACATTTATACCTACATTACATCCTCCACAAAAACAAATCTACGAATGTATTTATTGTAGAGGGGAAATAAGGAAGGATTTGAGGCAATAGTTTATATTTTTCCACCGGTGTAATTTAAAGGTGATTGAAACATATTAATATCCCCTTTGCACACACATAGAAAAAGGCGTTCTTGATTATCTGCCCTATCCGAAATCCCTGTAGTAAAAGCTTTTGTAATTTTTCAGCAAAAATCTTAACTTCACCTTTTTGATTTAAGAATTCTAATTATATCATCATCAGTTATTTTGGCATTTGAACGACCATTTCCCTTTTTCTGCCATGTTATTATATGACAACAAAATATACTTGCACTGCAAATGAGTAACTAAATCTTCTAATGTCTTACCGGCCTCTTTAGTGCAGTACTTGCTTTTCAAGGCGGTTCGATTCATCTTTTTCGCAACACCAAAGACCTCAGGTTTTTCCAACATGCAACATTTTTCCAATAAATGATACGCATCACAATACTGACGCGAATTATAAGGCGGATCAATGTACACTAAATCAGCGCTTATTTTTCTTGCCAACTCATTAGAATCCATGTTATAACATTTGTTTCTCTTAGAATTATCCATTTTAGCTAACGGTAAAGACATTTCTAAGTGCGTGTCAAACGAAACTCCTTGTCTATATGCATCATAATGTCCACAAGTTTTAGCAATTCTATCCATAGCATAAAGAAGCGACGTGATAAGCGGCGCTCTTTCCCTTGCATTAATCAAGATATTTATCTTCGATGTCATCCCTTATCATACCAATTTTAGCGCAATCCTCATAACAAAAATAGGTATTGGAAAAGTTTAAAGTCATATAATTTTTCTTCTGTAGCAGAAATTTCATTGTATTGGTCAATTATTTTTTTCAAGTTTTTGCCGGATTATACTTATACGGGGAGAACCAAGCAAAATTAGAAATATAGTTACTATACAGGATATCATTAGTAATAACTGTTTTTATCCCAAAACGCTGAAGCAACCGCACCAGTACCTGCAAAATATATCGACCATTGTCTCAAACTCTCGACATTCTGTTTCAACTACCTCGTAATGAAAGGAAGCAATTTATACTTATTGCCCAAATAGCGTCTATTATTAATATTAGTGGTATTTGCCATACTAGAACCTCGTTGCTTACATTTTTGGAAATAACAGATAACGTAGTAGATTAAAAATTCGGAATTAAAACAAGATATTGCACACTTTACATTTACTCTTTATTCTGGATAAAAAAATCATGTACACTTTTCGAATTTTACCCTACAAGAAAATCATCGAGTCTTGTCTCAGAACAGAATACTTACTACAAATAAGAGCGGCTCAGCAGGTACAACTGCACGCACTGAGCCGCTTATAACCTAGAATCAATTTCCTGATATTCTATATCTTATTTCTTTGCCAACTCCTTCGCAAGTTCCTCATAACCGGGCTTTCCGAGAAGCGCAAACATATTTCTCTTGTAGCTCTCTACACCGGGCTGGTTGAAAGGATTCACGCCGTTTATATAAGCGGAAACACCGCAGGCAAACTCGAAGAAGTAGAAAAGCTCTCGAGCGTTCTCTCGCACTGCTTATCAATCTGTAAAAGGAAGTTCGGTACATTTCCGTCCGTATGCGCCAGGATTGTTCCCTGCATAGCGGCTTTATTCACAAAATCCACGGTCTTTCCGGCAAGGTAGTTCATGCCGTCCGTATCGATCTCTTCTTTCTCCAGCACAAGTTCCGCTGCACTTTCCATGACCTCTAAAACCGTCTCAAAGTGCAGTCTTGCACCCTCCTGAATAAACTGTCCCATAGAGTGCAGATCTGTTGTAAAGTCAACAGACGCCGGGAAAAATACCTCTCTGATCCTTTCCTTCGGACTCTCCGTAGAAAGCTGCTTCCACCACTCGGAAATATAATGGCAGGATGGCTCATAGTTTACAAAAAAATCTCAATCTTCTTATCCTTACGAAGCATGATGTTTCTTGCCGCAGCATACTGCAATGCCGGGTTTACTTCGTAATCCTGCTCTAAAAGAGCCTTTCTCATGGAAGCGGCTCCTTCCATCAGTTCGCAAATATTTGCCCCGGTAACGGCAATGGGAAGTAGCCCGACAGCGGTCAGCACGGGTATCTTCCTCCCTACATCGTCAGGGACCACAAATTCTTCATAGCCCATCTCATCGGCAAGGCTCTTCAAAGCCCCTCTTGCCTTATCGGTTGTCGCATAAATTCTCTTTGCGGCTCCTTCTTTTCCGTACTTTTCTTCCAGCATAGCCTTAAACACGCGGAAGGCAATGGCCGGCTCGGTAGTGGTTCCGGACTTGGAAATGATATTTACGGAAAAAAATCCTTTCCCTTTAAAATCTGCTTTTAAATCGGAAATGTACTTGGAGGAAATATTGTTTCCCACATAGTAAAATCTCCGGTGTCTTTTCTCTCTTCCTTCGGAAGTTCATTGTAGAAGCTGTGATTTAAAAATTCATTGGCCGCTCTAGCTCCAAGATAGGATCCGCCGATACCGATGACCAGTAAAACATCGGAATCCTCCTGAATCTTCTTTGCGCATGCCTGAATCCTATTAAACTCTTCTTTATCGTAATTTTTCCGGAAGGTCTACCCAGCCGAGAAAAATCGTTTCCGGCACCGCTTCCCCTTCAGTAAAAATCTCCTTTTGCCAAAAGCGTTTGCGCTTGAAAATTCGCCATCTCCTCTTCGGAAACAAACTGTCTTGCCTTCGATAAATCCAATTTCAGCATATTCTTCTCCTTTTCTCCTATTATCCTAAAAATAGCTTCTATCATAAAAAAATATAAAATACACAACTTCCGTTATTATAAAAACAGGCAAGAGGACACGCAAGTCTTTGCTTCCCTGTTTTTAGAAAAACTTATCTTAAAAAAATACTATAAAATCCTAAAGCAAAAAGATAGATTCTAATTCAGCCCAAACTCTTCGCAAAAATTTTTATTCTAATGTAGATTAAACTCTCCGCAAAAACTCCAACATAAAAATTCACCGTTTTTTCTATGGCCTTTGCTTCAAATTCCTCGTACACCGCCTCATTATTTGCCTCATCGGAAATAAAGCGAAGAATCACAAAAGGAACGCCGTTTCTTCGTGGCAATCTGCGCAATAGCGGCACCCTCCATTTCACAGCATGCGGCATCAAAGGTCTTTCTTTCAAATATTCCTTTGTTTCATGAGAGGATACAAAGCGGTCTCCGGTAACTACCCGTCCTATATAACTATTATGATCAGGATTGATTTTCTGATTCACCTCTACAGCGAGTTCCAGAAAGACGCGCGTCCGCATCATATCCTACTTTCTCATCGCCCGGCACCTTCCCGAGGGATAATCAAAGCTTGTCACATCCACATCGTACTGCAAGGCATCCTCGAAATCACGAGGTCAAAGATATGCACCTCCGGAGAAATCGCTCCGGCAATCCCGGTATTAAAAATATAGCTCGGTTGAAAGCGGTCAATCAAGGCTTGGGTACAGGCTGCGCATTGCATTTACCTATTCCGGCACGAACCAGCACGACATCCTTTCCGGAGAGTCTTCCCTTATAAAAATGATAGGGGCCCTGTACGATTTCTTCCCGCTCTTCACAGAGCTTAACCAAGTGGGCAACCTCTTCCTCCATGGCACCAATGATTCCAATCATTTTCTCTCTCCTTTTTCTACACTGCGTTTCTTTTTCTACACTACGTTTCTTTTTTCTACGCTACGATTTTTCCATCCAAAACCGACTGGATAACAGCTAGAACATTCCTTCTGCCGTCTCTTTCTCTGGACGCTTCCATCGCTTTAATATACTTTTCCTTGTCCTCATGAAGTTTTTTTCAAGACAGTCCAAGAGTACCGAAGATTCTCCTCCAGCTCTTCCTGAGGAAGAACTATGGAAAAAGCCCTGTGCGAGAAGGACTCCGCATTTAATATCTGGTCTCCTCTGGAAGCCTTTTTCGGTAGAGGAATCAGGATGTTCGGCTTTTTAAGGCCAGAATCTCATAAATCACATTCGCTCCGGCGCGGAAATCACAAAAATCCGCCGCCTGATAGAGGTCGGCAAGCTCCTGATTCACATAAGGGAACTGCCTGTAATACGCTAAATCGGAAAGAGACTTGTCCTCATTCTTCTTTCCACAGATATGGATGATGTCGTAGTTTTTCCCCTAATTTTCTTAGATTCTCCCGAACGGCGGTGTTGATTGCCACGGAGCCCAGACTTCCGCCAATCACCATCAACACCGGCTTTTTCTCCGGAGAAGCCGCAAAGCCTTAAGCCCTCTTCCCTGCTTCCCTGTAAAAGCTCTTCTCTAATCGAGTGCACCGGTACAAACCGCCTTCCCCTTGGGGAGAGGGAAACCGTTTCCTGGAAATTACAGCAGATTTTTCTTCGTGAAAAGGGAATGGTCAGCTTGTTTGCCAGTCCGGGAGTAAAATCCGACTCATGGCAAATAATGGGGATTCCGAGGCTTGCCGCCGCAAAAATCACCGGCACTGCCACAAAGCCCCCTTGGAAAAGACCAGATCGACATTCCAGTCCTGAATCTGCTTTCTTGCCTGAAAAAAATCCGCCGATTACCCGGAAAGGATCCGTGAGATTCCGCAAAGAAAAAAATAGCGACGAAGCTTTCCTGTCGAAAATCCCGAAGTAAGGGAGTCCCGCCTTTTCCGCCAACTCCTTCTCTATGCCGTCCTTGGATCCCATGTAATAAATCGTATGCTTTTTCTCTTAATTCCCCGAGTAAGGCCAGGTTTGCGGTCACATGCCCCGCCGTTCCTCCGCCGGTTAACAATATCTTAGCCATGAAGCTCCTTTTACCATCTTTTTCCTGCAAAACTTCCATTTCTCCATCAGCATATTCGGAAGGATTCCAAGAGACAATATTTCCTTCCGTCCCGAAACGCGGAATAATATGCACATGAAAGTGATGCACGGTCTGCCCGGCTACTTCGCCGTTATTCTGCACGATATTGCAGCCCTTTGCCCCCGTTGCCTTCATGATCGCCTTCGCCACTCTTTTTGCCAGAGGAAAGACCTTCTGAAGCACTGCATCATCCAGATTAAAGAGATCCTCTCCGTGGCTCTTCGGTAAAATAAGAGCATGACCGGGTGTGCCCGGTGCAATATCCAAAATCACCCGAAAATCTGCATCCTCATAAATGGTCTTCGAGGGAATCTCCCCGTTTGCTATTTTACAGAAAATACAATCCGCACTCATTTTTGCCTCCTTATCCTAGCTGGATTTTTACCGTTTCCAAGTAAATCTACTACAAAGACTACTGCAAATACTACTATAAAGACTACTGCAAATACTTCTTCAAATATTGTCCGGTATAAGACTTCGGATTCTTTGCCACTTCCTCCGGGGTGCCGGTGCAAAGCACCGTTCCGCCGCCGGCCCCCCCTTCCGGTCCCATATCAATAAGATAATCAGCACATTTAATGACATCCAAATTATGCTCAATCACCAGCACGGTATTTCCGCCGTCGGCAAGTCTTTGCAGCATTTCCACGAGCTTCCGTACATCCTCAAAATGCAGTCCCGTAGTCGGCTCATCCAAGATATACAGTGTCTTTCCGGTACCTCTTCGGCTCAGCTCCGAAGCCAGCTTGATTCGCTGCGCCTCTCCTCCTGAAAGCTCGGTACTGGGCTGTCCCAGACGGATATAGGAAAGCCCCACGTCCATCAAAGTCTGCATCTTACGACTAATGCTAGGAATATTTTCAAAAAATGTCAATGCCTCTTCTACCGTCATGTTTAAAACATCATAGATACTCTTTCCCTTGTATTTTACTTCCAGAGTTTCCCTGTTGTAGCGTTTCCCTCCGCAAACCTCACAGGGCACATAGACATCCGGCAGAAAGTGCATCTCAATCTTTACGATTCCGTCTCCGCTGCAGGCTTCACAACGACCGCCCTTTACATTAAAAGAGAATCTTCCCTTGTTATAGCCTCTTTCCTTGGCATCCTTGGAACTTGCAAAGAGGTCACGAATGAGGTCAAAAACCCCGGTATAGGTTGCAGGATTCGAACGGGGCGTCCTTCCAATCGGACTTTGGTCGATGTCGATTACCTTATCCAAGTACTCCGTTCCTGTGATTTTACGGAACTTACCCGGTACCAATCTCGCCTTATTCAAGGTTTTCGCACAGTACTTGTGCACGATTTCATTTACGAGGGAGGATTTTCCGGAACCCGAAACCCCGGTCACACAGGTAAAAACCGAAAGCGGAATCTGTACATCGACATTCTTTAAGTTATTCTCCTCCGCACCGTAAACATCCAAGGTATTCGTATAGGGTCTTCTGCTTTTAGGAAGCGGAATCTTCTTTTTCCCGCTTAAATACTGTCCCGTTATGGAAGCCGGATTTTGCATGATTTCTTCCGCCGTTCCTACGGCAACTACCTCTCCTCCGTGCTCTCCCGCACCGGGGCCGATATCCACAATCATATCCGCTTCCCGCATGGTATCCTCATCATGCTCTACGACAATGACGGAGTTTCCGAGGTCTCGAAGCCGTTTTAAGGTCGCAATCAGCTTATCATTGTCCCTTTGGTGAAGACCGATGCTCGGCTCATCCAGAATATAAGCAACTCCCACAAGACCGGATCCGATCTGGGTGGCCAGACGAATTCTCTGTGACTCCCCTCCGGAGAGCGTTCCTGCGGAACGGGCAAGGCTTAAGTAATTTAAGCCGACATCCAGCATAAACCTGGATCGCGCCTTGATTTCCCGAAGAATCTGCTCCGCAATTTTTTTGCCTCCATGGGCTTTAGCTTTACAGAGCTTATCCAGTCAAAGAACTCATCCATGGAAAGCATGGTCGCTTCATGAATATTTTTTCTCCGACAGTCACCCCTAAGGACGAGGGCTTCAGTCTCGCTCCGTGGCAGCTCGGACAGGGAGTAATGCGCATAAACTGCTCATACTCTATCTTCATTTTCTCGGAAAAACACTCCTTATAACGGCGTTCGATGTTGGCAAGTAAGCCCTCAAATGCCACCTGATGCACTGCACCCTTACCATACTGCGACTGATAATGTGCCGTGACTCTCTCCCCGTTTGTTCCGTTAATGATTAGATTTTTTTCACCTTTTCCGAAAGCTCCTGAAAAGGTGTATCCAATGAGAAACCGTACTTCTCACTCATGGCCACAAGCATGGCATGGGTAAAGCTTCCCTCATCTTTCGAGTTCATCCAGCCCAGTACGGAGATTGCACCCTTCATTTTAAGGAGAGCTCTCATCCGGAATCATCAGCTTCACGTCAAATTCCATCTTATAGCCAATACCGAAAGCAGGTCGGACAGGCTCCGAAAGGGGTTGTTGAAGGAAGCTTCTCGGCTCTATTTCTTCAATACTTGTGCCGTCAAAGGGCAGGCAAAATTTCGTGAAAGCTGCAGTTCTTCTCCATTTAAAAAGTCCACAAGAAGAAGACCGTCGCTAAGGGAGAGCACCTGCTCGATTGAGTCGGTAAGTCTTTTTCTCAATTCCCTTACTCACCACCAGACGATCCACTAAAACTTCAATGGTATGCTTTATATTCTTCTCTAGAAAATCTCCTCTTCCAGCTCATAGAGATTCCCGTCAATTCGTACACGAACATAGCCGGAACGACGAAGGCTTTGCAGAAGCTTTTTCATGCATTCCCTTCTTCCCCCGTACTACCGGTGCAAAAAGTCGCATCTTCGTGCCCTCTCTCTCTCTTCATGAGGAGGTCTACCATTTCGTCCACGGTTTGCTTCTTAATCTCTCTTCCACACTCCGGACAATGGGGCACCCCCACTCTGGCAAAGAGAAGACGCATATAGTCGTAGATTTCCGTGACTGTTCCCTACCGTAGAACGCGGATTTCGGTTTGTCGATTTCTGGTCAATGGAAATCGCGGGAGAGAGTCCTTCTATGAGCTCCACATCCGGCTTTTTCCATCTGTCCGAGGAATTGCCTTGCGTAAGAGGAAGCGACTCCATATAGCGTCTCTGCCCCTCCCGCGTAAATGGTATCGAAGGCAAGAGAGGACTTTCCGAGCCCGAGAGTCCTGTAAGCACCACCAAAGAATCTCTTGAATATCCAGATTGACATGCTTTTAAATTGTGCTCATTGGCACCTCTGATTTTTGATCCACTTCTTTTCCAAAGTTTTTCCCCTTTTCTATCTCTATCTATATCTTTATCTATATCTTTATCTATATCTCTATCTACATCTCTATCTCTATTCTAATTTTTTTACCTTCTATCTGTTGCTATTTTCTATCTATTTCGGCTTTTCTTCCTACTTTTTGCTTCTGTCTTCTTCCGCTTTCCGCTTTTTCTTTTCCTAAAATGTCGGAAAAAGAAAATTAGCAAAGCCTTTGAAATAAGTGAAAAGCTGTTTACATACAAGAACGTTTGTTCTTGTATAAAATAGCACCGAACTACTCTTCTTGCAAGCTATCCCCTGAATTCTCTGAAAAATTTTCCCCAAACGTTTCGCCACTACAGAAGCCAAAACTCCCATCACGATTCCTGCTGCCGTTCCGGCAAGTAAAAGCAGGGCAGATAAGCAAAAGGACAGGATTACGAAGAAGAAAGGCCGCCATCAGGATTTGACCCTACATTATGGAAAAATACCGCCTAAAAAGGCTTACGGAAATGAAGGATAACTTGAAGCATTGCTTTGCAAGGACCATCACAAAAAAACTCAGGAAAAAAATCCCGCCATGGAATAACTCAAGGTCATCAGGTTTCCGAAGAGCATGGATAGAAGGAGCACGCGAAGAAAACTGATAATTCCCGTCGGCAGTATGCCCAGCGAAAAGAGACCGATGATATTGACAATATTGGCAAGGCCCAGCTTGATTCCCGGAATCGGAAAAGGCGTAGGAAGCATCGATTCCAGATAACCCAGAATCATGGAAAGCGCGAGAAGCATCGCATAAGACGTCATTTTTCTAGTATCGTTATCCATTTTCCTCCATTTTTTCCTCTTCACTGATTTTCTTTTCTACAAAGTAAACACTTTATATCTATTTACTATCCTCTGTCAGCTGTTTACCACACTGCAGTTTTACTCCTTTTTTATCTTCTGCTTCCCTATTTCCCAAAAAGCTCGCCACGATAGTGTATCATGTCTTTCCGGGTAAAAAGGACGGCTTTCGCCGTCCTGCTTCTTTTCTTTTAACTTGACACTTCTTGCAATGCTGTCTCTCTCTAAAAAGAAAAACATCTTGTTTACCAAAAGAAAGAAATCTATATTACAATACGGTACAAAACTAAAGAGAAAGTGAGATGATGAATGCTTTGTGTCTGTCTATCCGGGCTGTGCACTGCACTTCTCAGGTCATGTACGCAAAAGCTAATCGAATCTCTTAAAAGCTTTACTACATTGGTAGCCTGAGGGTCCCTTAGCACCGTCAACTACTTCGAACTCAACAGCCTGTCCCTCTTCTAAAGACTTGAAGCCTTCTCCGGACAAACCAGAGTAGTGTACGAATACATCCTTTCCTGTCTCATCGGAGATGAATCCGTATCCCTTTTGGTTGTTAAACCACTTTACTGTACCTTTCATTACTGTATCCTCCAAAAACGATTGTAACCGAAATTGATTACAACAGGATGAGGATAACACAGAAATTCATCATAGTCAACTAATTTTCTCAGGGAAGACCAAGTAGTTTTTAGTCTATTTTCCCTATACTCTTATTTTTTAGAAGCTCTTTCAATTCACTTTCCGTAAATATATAGCGCTTATTGCAGAAATCACAGCGAACTTCCTCTGCCTTATGCTCGGAAATCAAGGACTCTATCTCCTTCTTTCCAAGAGAAATCAAGGCTTTCTCGACTCTTTGCCTACTACAATTACAGAAATAGGAGAGCTCTCTCTTTTCATGTATTTCAGGTGAAAAAAATCCCCCAAGAGGAATTCCAAAAAGGCTCTCCGGTGTATGCCCGTTCTTTAGAAGATCCGTAACGGAATGCACCGTCTTCAGTTTCTCCTCCAGCTTATCAACAGGCTCTCTTCCGCAAAAGGAAGGAGTTGGATAATAAAGCCTCCTGAGGCCTCTACTGTATTTTCCTTGTTTAAAAGCACTCCCAGTCCAACAGAAGAAGAATCTGCTCACTGATACTGAAATAGGCATTGACATCCTCAGCAATTTCTCCGCTTAAAAGCTGAGTCTGTCCCACATAGGGCTCGCCTAAGCCATTGTCTCGGATTACGGAAAGAAAGCCCTTTCCGACAGCTCCTCCAACATCCAAGTGTCCATCCGCCTTTGCGGGCAAAATAACATAGGGATTGGCACAGGCAGCCTTCACCGTGCCGTGAGAATCTGCCGTAGCTACCAGACTCTTCATCGGACCGTCTCCCTTAACGGAAAGGGTAATCAAATCCTTATCTCCCTTTAAATCCACTCCCATCATAAGAGTCGCGACTCATCAGCCTTCCGAGCGTCTGCGGTCGCTATCGGAGAGGTATTGTGGAGCTTCCTCTGTTCCTCCGCCGTGTCCCTTGTCGTGCAGACAAAGGCACGAATCTGTCCTTCGGCCGCAGTTGCCCTCAGTAAATAATCTCTACTACTCATTTATGGAAAGTTCCTTCTCTCTTTCTTCGTCCTTTCTCATGCAACACTTCTTATACTTCTTCCCGGAACCGCAAGGGCAAAGATCGTTCGGATAAATCTTCTTTCCTTCTCTTCTTACCGTGCCGGACTTCTTCTGTTCCTTGTACAACTCCTTTCTTCTCTCTTCCGTTAAAATATCATTCCACTGCGGAAGATCGTGAAAGCCAAGATAGCCTTAGCCTCTACCATGTTGTAGTAAAGCTTTTCCGGATCCACCTGAATCTTCACCTTGGTATTCTCGTCCATGCTGTCAATGGGATTATGGAAACCGGCCAAAGATTCATCAATGCCGTCCAAAATACCCACGAAAAATAAACTCATCAATACCGAACTGTTCGGCAAGCTCTTTTACACTTCCCTCGTAAACCTTCTTCGGATCGGAAAGCACCTTCTCATAGAAGCCCTTCTCCAAGGCAAAATACTTCTGCCAAAAGTGCTTCCTGTTCATTCTTGTTTAATCCGTTCCCGTACGCCGCATTTCTCCAATTTTCCAATAATGTTGCCATATCTTTCTCTCCGTTTCTGATAGTCTTTAGATAGAAGACAGACTGCTACCGTCTCCCAATATAGCTTATTTTCATTTAAACCGTATTATTATAGCGGAGTTAAAGAATTTTTACAATTCCCCTGCAATCTCCCGCACCTTTCTGCTCGGATTTCTTCTCTGCAAATCGTTCAAAATCTTCATATGCGAAAGAGGAGGTCGGCAAGTCCTTTTTCTTCAATCGTTTGTCCATATAGCGTCGCATACCGTTCATGATTACCGCCCAGAAGGGAACCGCAATAATCATTCCCACAAAGCCGAACAGACCGCCGAACAAGAGAATGGAAAAAAGCACCCAAAAACTGGACAAACCGGTAGAATCTCCCAGAACCTTCGGACCGATGATATTCCCGTCAATCTGCTGAATGATTAAAATGGTCACTGCAAAAATACAGGCTCTGCACAGGACTGGTTAACAAAATCAGGAAAAAAAGCAGGGAATCGCTCCGATAAAAGGGCCAAAAAGGAATAACATTGGTCACGCCTACTATCACGGATACAAGAAGAGTATATGGCATCTTCATTATGCTTAAAACAAAAAGTCAGGATGCCGATAATGATACTATCGATAATCTTTCCCCAGAATAAATCCGCCGAAAACATGATGCACATACTGCATTTCTTCAATAATGTTCTTCGCTTTCTTTCGGGAGAACAGGGCAAAAAGAAGCTTTCTGAACTGTCTTTTCAATACTCCTTTCAGATTAAGGAGATATACCATAACAATTAATCCGATTAAAATATTCTTGACTATGGTAACGGTATTCCAAATTCCGTTGGTAAAGAAAGCGGCAAGGTTTTGCAGGTGGGAAAAAGATCGCCTGTGTATTATCGGGTTTTCCGGTGAAAAAATTACTGAGTTCCTCATAAGCCTTTTCCACATAAGGTCTTACATCCGGAAAGCGTTGCAAAATCACCGTCAAATTATCATAAGATTGGTTGATCGTATCCGGCAAAAGAAACATATAAACTCAAAACGGATTTAACCAGCTCCGGAATTAACATGGACACTAAACCGCTTGTCAAGAAAAAAAGGCATAACAGACTGGCTATTGTCCCGAAAAACCCGAAAATCGATGGGAAGCTTCCTTCCTCATAAAAAGTATAATGGATTTTTCCCTATATACTTTACGGCCAGATTGTAAACCGGACTCATCAAATACGCTAAAACCGCACCATAAATAATCGGCATGAGTATCTGTATGATAAACGAAAAAATCTGTTGTACGGTATAAAAATTATTCGCCAATATATTCACCAAAGAGGCTGCCGCCAGTACGAAAAAAGCGGTTAAGCCCCATTTGATTTGTTCTTTCCAATCCTCTCTCTTCATTTCCTATCCTCACCTTTAGAAGCGACTCTATTAAGTCAACGAGCCGGGCGATCTATACGAAGCTTATTCTTCACGAATACGGCTTACTATCTTATAAAAAAAGCTTCACATCAGACGATAGGAAGCTGGCAATAAAAAAACAGACTACCGAAACGCCGTACCACACGTTTTGACTCCTAGCGCTTAGCCAGGTGGGCAACCTCACGGATAGCTCAAGGATCCTTTACCGCGGACGGAAGGCTTGCTTTCCTTATCACAAATCTTGGAATCCCGTATGTCATATTTGTAGGTTCAAATTGTGTGGCCACGAACGCCCCCAGCAAAAGTCTGTATGAGACGATACAAAAAATTGATGTCGGCTCGCCTAAATTATAGCAAAGGCAAATTAGGCTTGCAAGAGTTCATAGCACAAAATCAAAACTCCGCTTTTTCACTTCTATTTCCGCCTCTTCCCCGATAAATTCATTACTTATTCCGACCGGTTCCGTATTATTAAGCTTTTCCCTTTCAATCAGATATTTGCACCCTCTTTCGGAAACTCCCTAAGGACTCGTCAGTAAAAGAAAACACGGAAAAATACCCGTGATAGTCTTTGGAAAAAGATTTTTCCCATTTTTTTATAGCTGTAAAAACCTGCTTCTCGCCATAAAGATACCCTCCCCTCCTCTTTCCGTAAGATAGACAAGGCTCTGTAAAGCGGCGTAACTATGATCCATCCGCTCTCCTCCCAGTGCCCCGAAAATGTGAATCTCCCTGCTTTCCTCCACTAAAGCAAAGCTTTTATTGCCGCATGAAGGTCTGTATCGTTTTTTTGATTTCGGGAAGCCAAATTTCCGAATAGGACTGCCCTTCCACATGCTTTCCTTCCTTCTTCGCTACAGTCCTTTGCCCGAATATCCGATACTGCTTCTCTTCCCCTAATGCGGTATCTTGAGGCAGTCTCATAGATTTTACTAAGCATCCCCCCTCTTGTCTTTGGGAATAGGAATCAAAGTCTCCTAAAAGGAATTGCGGCTTAATTCCTTCTTTTTGCAGTAGCGCATTCCCCCGTCAACGGCAATCACCAAATCCTCCTCCGAAACAGAAAAAGGGAAGCCCGTAGAAGCTTCCCGCCGCAATAAGGATTGCCCTTTTCTTTTTTTGAATACTCTTCCATTTACTCCCGCTTTCCTTTTTCCTTCAAACGAAGCTTTAAAAAAAAGTCCTTTAGCAAGGCTCCGGCTTCTTCCGCTTCAAGTCCCTCTCCGATGTCCACCCTGTGATTCAATTCTTTCATTTGCAGGATATTCAGAACCGATCCGCAAAAAAACCTGCTTTTTCTGTTTCGGATGGCCATTTCCAGTCTGAGAATTCTGGCTTGTAAAATAGCTCCCGCACACATCGGACAAGGTTCCAGGTTTACATAAAGCGTACAATCCTCCAACCGCCAATCTCCAATTCTTTCTGCAGGCCTCTCCTATTGCGGAAATCTCGGCATGACACTAAAGGCATTCCCGAGAAGATTCCTCTGATTGTAACCCGTGCCGAGAATCTCCCCGGAAAAATTCCTTTTTCTTTGCAAAGTATCCCCATCAGTGATTCCGGCTCCAAGCCGTCATAAACCAGTACAGCCCCAATCGGTACATCGCCACTTTCCCCGGCTTTTTAGCAAGTTCTATTGCTTTCTTCATATAACCGAAGGATAACTCCGTTTCCCTAACATCTTCCCTTGGGAAAGAGAAATCTGTTTCTTTGTTTTTGGAATTCCATAGTCCTGACCTTCCAAGATACGCTACTCTTCTACTTTATCATTTCCGGCAAAATGGAACTGCCTATCAAATCTTTCGGCATTTCCACGGAAAAATTCTCGGCAATAGTAGCTCCGATTACGGCAAAATTATCCTGCTCAGCGCCTTCTCCTCCACTTATTCCTTTATAATAAGCAAGAAGAGGTACCTGCTCCCTGGTGTGATCCGTACCGCTGAAAAGTAGGATCATTTCCATGATCGGCAGTCAGTAGCAAGAGGTCATCCTCTCTTAAGACCGACAAAAAGTTCACCCAGCTTTTGATCAAAACGCTGAATTTCCTCCCCATATCCGATCGGATCTCTTCTATGCCCGTAGAGCGCATCAAAGTCTACCAGATTCACAAAGCAAAGGCCGGTAAAAATCTTTGTCCTTTGCCACGGCAATGCACTGCTCCATGCCGTGTACGGAGGACTTGGAATGCTCCGCCTCCGTAATTCCCTCATTGTCGAAGATATCCGCAATCTTTCCTATGGAAATGACGCTGTAATCAGCATCTTTCAGTGCATTCAAAACCGTATCACGAGGCGGCTTTACCGCAAGGTCATGACGATTTGACGTTCGTTTAAACTCTCCTTTTTTTAGTTCCGACATAGGGTCTTGCGATAATTCTCCCGACCATCCACTCCGGTTTCATGCAAATTTCTCTCGCAATCTCGCAGCAACGATAGAGCTCCTTTAAGCCGAAAATCTTCTCATCCTCTGTTGCGGCAATCTGTAGTACCGAATCTGCTGAAGTATAAACTATCATAGCTCCGGTTCTAAGCTGTTCCTCTCCCAGTTCATCAATAATTGCCGTACCGGAAGCCGCTTTATTTCCGATAACTTTTCTGCCTGTTCTCTTCTCCAGTTCCATAATCAGTTCCTTCGGGAATCCGGTATCGGTAAAAGTAACAAAGGGAATCTCTGTCTTAATCCCCATCATTTCCCCAATGCCCGGTCATCGTGTCCTTCCCAGCTGCTGGCCTCATTTAAGCGGAAAAAAACTTGGCTTTCGGAGACGCAACCGGAGAAACGCCCTTTAATTTCTTAAAGTTTCCGATTCCCATCTTCTGTAAATTCGGAATAGAGAAGCTTTCCATTTTTTCCGCAATATGCCCTAATGTATCCGATCCGCTATCCGAAAAATCCGCAACATCTTTACCGTTTCCTATTCCCAAAGAATCCAAAACAATGAGAAACACCCTTTTTGAACTTCATATTCATCCTTTCCATACTTTTTCCAATCTTTTTTTCTCTGCTTTGCCATCTCAGGCAAAGTTTCCCGAAACAGAAGCTTATCCTTATGAATAACCCCTGTCTTTTTCTAATCATTTCTTTAATGGCTTCAATCGCAACCTGAATTGCCTTATCCGTATCATGGTAAATGGGATTACTCATTCCGGCCCTGACTCTCTCCTGATTGGATACAATAAAGAGCACTGTCCCCACTTTTTCTTCAGGTAAGCCCCCACCGTAAAGAGTGCCGCACTTTTCCATCTCCGAGGCCTTACATCCAAGCTTCAGCCAAGCCCGCCATTTGTCCAAGAGCTCACGGGAAGCAGGTAAATCCTCAGGCTTATGCTGTCCGTGAAAGCTTATCTTTACACTGTACAACGCCCACATGATTTTTAAAGCCCAGGCGCTCGGCAGCATCATGGAGTTCTTTTGTCAAGAAAAAATCCGCTGTGGCGGGCCACTCAATGGGGGCATATTCTTTGGATGTTCCTTCCATACGAATGGCGGATTCCGCGATAACAAGGTCTCCGGACTCCACCGAAAGATCCATACCTCCTGCCGTTCCTACTCGAATAAACACTTCTCCTCCACACTGAGAAAGTTCCTCCAGTGCAATGGATGCGGAAGGACCGCCGATACCTGTCGAGCAGACACTCACCTTTTTCTCCGAGAAGAGTACCGCTAATTGTATTATATTCTCTGTTGTCCGCGACCTGTACCGGATCGTCAAAGTACTTGGCAATCTTTACTACGCGTTTCGGATCTCCGGGTAAAATAATATATTTCCCTACCTCTCCCGGCCTCACCCCGATATGATAGCATCTCTCATCTTCCGAATAATTTATCACCGTTTTTCTCCTTTATTCCTAACTGAATTCTTCTCATGAGTGCAAGGAAATACTCTTCATTTCTTACGCCATTCTGAGCGCAATTTCCATCATATTGGAAAATCCGGTCTGTCTCTCCTCCGCACTTAACTCCGTTCCCTTTATGATATGGTCAGAAATAGAAAGAATCGCAAGAGCTTTCTTCTTCAGCTTTGCGGCATTCATATAAAGAGCCGCCGCTTCCATCTCCAGGCAAAGAGCCCCCATGTCCGCCCACTTTTTTGCCACATCAGGGAAAGCATTGTAGAAAATATCGGAAGAAACTACATTTCCCACCTTAAAGGGAATCTCTAAAGCTCGCGCCTCCGCTACCGCTTTCTCCAACAAAGAAAAGTCCGCAATCGGTGCAAAGGTTCCCGGAAGCTCATATTGATAAGCGAAGCGAGAATCCGTACATGCTCCCTGTGCCATAACGATATCCTTTAATGCAATATCCTCCTGCAATGCCCCCGCAGATCCGATACGAATAATCGTATCAACATCATAAAACTTATACAGCTCATACGAGTAAATGCTGATGGAAGGAATGCCCATTCCGCCTCCCATGACGGAAAGTTCCTTCCCTTATATTTTTCCGGTAAAGCCGAGCATATTTCTAACGGAATTAAAACACTTTACTTCCGTTAGATACGTTTCTGCGATATATTTTTGCTCGCAAAAGGATCTCCCGGCATTAAAACAACTTTGGCAATATCTCCGGCTTCCGCCTTATTGTGTGGTGTTCCCATAAAATCCTCCTTTTAAAAATAAAACGCTATATCTACTTTATAACATCAGGGTTCATATCTATTTCTATAGGCTGTCATCCGGTAGATGCAAAAATCAACATGCATCTTTCTTCATTCCAATGCCGTCGGTAAAAAGCATGGGGCAATAATTCTTCCAGACGATATACAAGATAATCCTCGGAACTTTTTGCCAAAAATCACCTGAAAGTCACGCAAATCTCCAAACTCCGCCATCACCTGCCTGCAAATTCCGCAAGGCATGCAATGAGTCCTTCACATCCTCCGAAAAACCGCCCACTATCGCAATTCTTCGAAAATTTTTATGTCCTTCACTTACCGCCTTAAAAATCGCAGTCCGCTCCGCACAATTTGCGGCACCGTACGAAGCATTTTCCACATTACAACCTAAAAATACCTCTCCCGTCTCGGTTTCCACTGCGGCTCCTACATGGAAATGAGAATAGGGTACGTACGCCCTTCTCCTTGCCTGAAAAGCTTTTTCTATAAGACTTTTTCTCTAAGGCTTTTTTCTCTAAGATCCTCCGGCATAAGATTCCTCCTCCGACACGATAAAAGCGCATCTCTAAATCGTTTTTAAGCTCCTGCCTCTCTCCGTATAAGGCATACAACCACCCATACACTCGCCTCGCATCCCATAGTACCTGCTTTCCCTAGCATAAAAGCGTAAAGAGAAAAAGTCTATGATACAATGATGAAGGTATGCAAAAAAACAATGTTGAAGGTGCGAAAAAGCATGAGGAAGGTTCGAAAAAAGCAATGTTGAAGAAAGATAAAAAGCAGTCTTTTAATAAAAAAAATAGCGAGCAAACTCAAATGGAGTCTAACTCGTTACAGATAAGCATCTCTATTTTTCCTACTGCGGATGACAGGACTTGAACCTGCACGGTCGCCCACCAGAACCTAAATCTGGCGCGTCTGCCAATTCCGCCACATCCGCATACCTTTTAAAAAAGGAATGAGACACGCGGGAATCGAACCCGCGACAACTTGATTAAAAGTCAAGTGCTCTACCGACTGAGCTAGTGTCTCATAACAGGGCCAGTTGATTCGAACCAACGACTGCAGGCGTCAAAGGCCTGTGCCTTACCGCTTGGCGATGGCCCTAGGTCAAACGAGTTAACGCACTGCGTTGCCCGTAAGCGAGAATGAGAAATATCTCTCTACATAAAAAGGGTGGCCACCGGGAGTCGAACCCGGGACCTCCAGAACCACAATCTGGCGCGATAACCAACTACGCTATGGCCACCATGTTATTCTCGCAAACACAGTTCCCGATAAAATCCCGTGAAACCTGTTTTGAACAAGATGCCACACGTAGTCGTGCCCTCTTGTTGAGTGATCCAGAAGGGATTCGAACCCCCGACCCACGGCTTAGAAGGCCGTTGCTCTATCCAGCTGAGCTACTGAATCAAAATCGCATCAGGTGCGACTCGTTTATAGTAGCGAATTTCATTTTATTTGTCAAGAATTTTTTTATTCGAAAAGATAAACAAATATTTACGCAAATCTTTCTTCGGCTACTGCACTGTAATTCACTCCGCTAGCGGATAAAAACATTTTCATTATTTTTCCATATATCGTAATTCCGTACGAAGATTTCCTTTCTTATCCAAGAAGAGCATGGCATAGCTCGGAATCCTGTTATCCTGCCTGGGAAAACTTATGGAGCCGGGATTTACACAAAGCACACCGTTGATTACGCGACTAAAGGGTCTATGTGTGCCCGAAAAGTGCCATACTGCATTTCTTATCTCTGGCTTCATCAGCCAGTCTATTGAGATCAAATCCCACACCGTAAAGATGTCCATGCGTCAGAAACAATTTTTCTTTTTCCCAGTCTCAGTTCCGCTTCTTTTCGGTAAACAGGCAAAAATCATTGTTTCCCTGCACAAAGTAGCCTTCACACCCCTTCGGCAGATGCTTACGAATCATTTCCTCGTTTCCCTCACTGTCTCCCAGATGAATAAAATAGGCAATATCGGGATTTTTCTTCCAACAAAGGTATAGACATTATCCAATTTTCCATGATTATCGGAAACGACAAGTATTTTTTTCTCCTCTTCCGAAACTTCCGAAAAATTCTCTTCCGTATCTCTTTCCGTATCACTCTTCACGGAAGAACTTCCCGTTTTTCTGCTCTTTAGTATTCCGCGCAGTAACTTCCGGTGTAGACAGAGGATGTTTTTCCATCTCCTCCTTAAGAAGGCGTTCCATCTTACGGAGTGCCTTCCCCCTGTGAGAAACTTGATTCTTCTCTTCTTCGGAAAGCTCTGCAGCCGTTTTACCGCATTCCGGAATAAAAAAGATCGGGTCATAGCCAAAGCCCGCCTCGCCTCTTATTTCCTCCGCGATTTCCCCCTCACAGCGCGCTTCCGTCTTTAAAGACCTTCCGTCCGGAAGAACCGCTACTATGGCACAGGTAAAAATAGGCATAGCGACTTCTACTGGAGGCATCCTTTAACATGGCAAGAATTCGCTTGTTTTTCTCCGGATAAGGCGTATTTTTCCCCCAAAAAGCGTGCGGAATAGATTCCGGGGCCAAAGGAAAGTGCCTCAATAGAAAGTCCGGAATCATCCGCCATAATGATGTCTCCATCCTCCAACATTTCCTTTTTTTTCAGCCTCATGTAAAGATCATAGGCCTTGATTTCGGCATTGTCCAAAAAGGAGTTGCCGTTTTCCACAGCATCCTCCGTCTCCCCCATTTCTTTTTTTACTGATAATTTCCCCGGAAAATCTCGCAGTATTTCTCAGATTTCCCGTAACTTATGTTCATTGTGCGTTGCAAAAGATAATCCGCATTTCACACTCCTATTTTCCTTTGTACTGATAAAAATACGTCTTCATCATTCCGTTATAGATTTTTCTGTTCTTATCCGCCTTACCAAGATACTTTTTCCGCCTGTTCATAAGCGGTAATCAGAGCAAAGCTGCCATTCGGAAAGCCCCTCAAAAGCCTCTCTAAGCTCCGTATAGAGCAAAGGAAGATTACGTTTATCCTCGATTCTCTCCCCATAGGGCGGATTCGTAAGAATATAGCCGTGCTTCTTACTGTGTGACATTTTCGCCACATCTCTCTCCTGAAAATGGATAAGTTTTGCCACACCTGCCCTTTCCGCATTTTTCTCTGCAAACGGGAATCATCGTAGGGTCGATGTCATAGCCCTGGATATCTACCATTTTTCCAAATCTGTTTTCCTTTGTTTCCAGTAAATGACGGTCAATATTGTCTTCCGCTTCTTCCAGCGCGCTGTACCATTCTTTCTTCGGAATGAGATTCACCCATTCCTCCGCCGTGAAGCTCCGTTCCATCCCCGGTGCAATATTTGCCGCAATCATCGCCGCCTCAATCGGAAAGGTTCCGGCACCGCACATCGGATCCACAAAGGGGCGTCATCCCGCCACTTACTAAGAAGAATCAAAGCCGCCGCAAGAGTCTCCTTGATGGGTGCCTTTCCCATTTTCAAACGATACCCTCTCTTATGAAGGGACTCACCACTTGTATCCAGACAAAGCAAAACTTCATCCTTATAGAGGGAAACACGAAAGGGGTACTTTGCCCCGTGCTCCGAAAAAAAGTAGTTTGATGATAAACGGAGGCAAGCCTGTCCACCATCGCCTTCTTCATCACCGCCTGAATGTCTCTCGGAGAAAAGAGCTTTGATTTTTACGGAGCTTGCTTTGGTCACCCAGAAGGAGGCATCAAGCGGAAGGAAGTCCTCTAAGGGAAGCGCCTTTGTGCCCTGAAATAGATCCTCATAGCTCTCCGCATGAAAGGAGCCCACTTTCAAAAGTACCCTTTCTCCGGTGCGCAGGAAAATATTGGCCCGCACGATGGCTTCCGCATCCCCTATAAAGTGCACCTTTCCATCGCTCACGGAAGAAACCTCATAGCCGAGGTCATGAATTTCTTTTTGCAAATGGACTCCAAGCCGAAGTGGCAGGGCACAATTAATTCAAATCTTTGCATTTTTCTCCTTTATTGCTTCACACTGAAAAAATCTGCCGTGCAAAAACATTTTTATCCATGGATTGAAGAAAGCTTTATCGATTGAATATTCCGGAAAGCAACCATAAAATCACGGCAATGCTGAGAACGGGAAAAAGTACCGGTGCAAGGAAGGATAAAATTCCCACAAAGACCAAGGCCACCAGTACCAAAAGTACAAGCACAACGATGGCGGACAGAAGACATCCGGTACTGCTTACCGGTACATAGGGTCTGTAGCCATGGCTTTCTCTACCGCGATTGTAGCTGTCATTACCATATTCACCGTTGCCACTATCTCCATAGCCTTGATTTCTACTATAATTTCCGCTTACGTCGGAACTGCTCTCCCGTCTTTCATAGCGGGGATTTTCCGCATCGGAACCTGAACTCCCTCTTTCCGAAGACGTTCCCTGATAACGCAGGTCCTCTTCATCAGAAGCGTAGTTGATGTCTTTCTCCTCATAACGGAAGGGTGTGGTTCTGGCCACACGGTCCCCTCCCGCATCAGCGGCTTCAATAATACTTCGCGCCAAAGATTCGGGCGGAGGCTCAGCTACTACCTCCTCCTCTCCTCTTCCCTTAGCTATTTCCATGTTGATGTAGTCGCTATAAAAACGGAGCTGTTCCTCTATTACTTCTCCTGAAACGGAGTTTGTGAGTTCTCCTCTTAAGGTCTGTAAAAATTCCTTTTTATTCACTCTTTTCTTCCTCGGCTATCACAGCAATATTCAAATCCAGAAGCTGCTGCGGGTCAAAAAAACTTCTGCAGGGGCATCCATCGCAGCATCCGATCCGTCCTTTTCCCTTCGGGAAAGGCAATCACATCACGAATCGTTTCCGCACCGACCATCCACATCGCCAATCTGTCCAAGCCGTAAGCAAGACCTGCGTGTGGAGGAACTCCGCAACGGAAAGCCTGCATTAAGATCAAACTGCTCATTCGCTCTCTCCGGTGTGAACCCAAAGCTTCTCGAGCATCTTCTCCTGCACATCACTCTGGTGAATACGCACGGACCCGCCTCCGAGTTCCGTTCCGTTTAAAACAATGTCATAAGCCTTGGCGCGAACACGGGAAAGGTCTTTATCTAAATAGTGCAAGTCTTCTTCCATCGGCATGGTGAAGGGATGGTGCATAGCCTGATAGCGTCCCAGCTCCTCGGAATACTCGAACATCGGGAACTCGGTAACCCAAAGGAACTCCCACTTACTTTTATCGATTAAATCAAGCTCCTTTCCAAGAGCAAGTCTCAGTGCTCCAAGAGAGTCCCATACTCACATTTTTCTTTTACATCGGAAACAAGTAGAAGGAGATCCCCTTTTCGAGCCCCGACGCTTCTACAAGCCTCTTTACATCCTCTTCCGAAAGGAACTTCGCAAAAGGAAGACTTTACCGTGCCGTCTTCATGTACACCGTACCAGGCAAGCCCTTTTGCATGATAGCCCTTAACCAGCTCCACATAGGAATCGAGCTTCTTTCTCGGCATCTCCGCCTGTTCTTTCACTAACAGTCCTTTCACGGTTCCGCCCGCTTTAGCGCAGTCGGAAAATACGGAAAAATCCGCAGTTCCTTACCGCCTCCGTAAGTTCGATAAGCGGCATATCAAAGCGAAGGTCAGGCTTGTCGGAGCCGTAGTGATTCATCGCATAGTCCCAAGTCATTCTCTTAAGAGGAAGTGCAATATCCACATTACAAACTTCTTTAAAAATATACTTTAAAAGGCGCTCATTGACCTCCAGAACGTCTTCGATATCCACAAAGAAAGCTCCATATCCACCTGGGTGAAATTCCGGCTGTCTGTCCGCTCTTAAATCCTCATCTCTATAGCATCTTGCGAGCTGAAAATAACGGTCCATACCGGAAACCATCAGAAGCTGCTTCAAAAAGCTGCGGAGACTGGGGAAGCGCATAAAAGGCACCTCTGTGGAGTCTGGACGGCACAAGGAAGTCTCTTGCGCCTTCCGGTGTGGACTTAATGAGTGTCGGAGTTTCAATTTCCAAAAAGCCCTCTTCGGAAAGGAAATGACGAATCAGCTGAGAAAGTCTGGCACGCGTCATGATTTTCTTCGCAAGATCCGGTCTTCTTAAGTCCAGATAACGATACTTTTAAGCGAAGATCCTCTTTGGTCTTGGAATCCGCCTCAATCGGGAAGGGAGGAGTCTCCGCTTCGGCAAGGATGCGAAGGCTTTTTGCCACAAGCTCAATGGAGCCGGTAGAAAGTGCCGCATTGCTGTCTTTGCCGCGGCTTCTCACTTCTCCTTCTACGGCAATGACAAACTCCTGCTTTTAGACTCGCTTGCCTTTTCAAAAACCTCTTTCCCGCATTCCTGCTCTTCAAAAAGAATCTGCAGAAATACCGGAACGGTCACGAAGATCCGTAAAAATAAGACCGCCCTTATTTCTGGACTTCTGACAGCCCAGCCCATCATGCAAACCGTTTTTCCGATATAGCTTTCTCCCAGCTCGGCACATCTGGCCGTTCTGTGTAAACCCTTCATTGACTCTGCCATAATTTCCCTCTTTTTCTTTTTCCGTTCTATATAGTCTTTTTTTATTCTAAAATTCTATTTTATTCTTTTGTCAATACTATAGTAACGCTTGCTTATCTTTGGCTTTTTTCTTAAGCTAAGCACTTGCTTATCGTGCACAGTTCTTTCACTCTCTTTTTACTGAAGGACTTTGTAATGCAGCTTTAGTCACCGTAGATTTCTACAAATTCCTTATAGCCTTCCGCACTGAGCTTTTCCTTTTGGAACTTCTTATTCTTATTCATCTGCGTAAGAAGCACTGGTTTCTCCCTTGGCTCTTCTTTCCATAACTTCCGTAAAGGCAGGCGGAAAGCTTTCTCCTCGGAAACCTTTTTTTATCTACGAGGGTAAGCAATTTTTCCTTCGGAATGGACTTCCTCTTCTCCCTCCAAAAGGATGCCTATGATTCTTTCAAAACCTATGGAAAATCCTACTGCAGGAGTGTCCACACCGATAAACTTTCCTACCATCTTGTCGTACCTTCCGCCGCCTCCGATAGAGCCGGAGAACAGGGTGGAACGCACTTCAAAAATGGGTCCCGTGTAGTAGCCCATTCCGCGCACCAAAGTGGGATCAAAGCGAAGGGGATAGAACCCTTTCCGCTCTCCTCCACCATTTTCATAATCCGATACAGATTCTTTCCCTACCTCTTCGTGAAGATGTGCGCCAAGCTTTTCCTGCAATCTCAGAATATCTTCCTTATCGCCCTTCACAAGATTTAAGCAGTCCTCATAACGGGAAATCTGCTCTTCCGTGTAGGAAAGGAAAAGCAATTCCTCGCGAACGCCCTCTCTTCCGATTTTATCCTCTTTATCAAGAACGATGGAAATCTCCGAAAAATCCTCCTCCGGAAATCCTGCATAGCTCTGCATGGCCTTTAGGATAGCACGGTCATTTAATACGATATAAAAGGGATACTTTTTCTCCGAAACCCGATTTCCTGTAAGACAGTCCCCCATAGCAAAGAAGCAGATCAATTTCGAAAGATAACTTGCGTCCCCGAGATATCGATATCACACTGCCAAAAACTCTCGAAAGCGTCCCCTTTCTGCGGACGATCCGCACGGAAAAACCGGTCCGATTTGTAAAGGCCTTAAAGGGCGAGGAAGACTTTCCCTGATTTTCCGCATAAAAAGCGGGAAAGCGGGAAGGTTAGAGTCATAACGCAGTCCGGAATCGGAAAGATTCTCAAAATCGCCTTTTTCCAAAGCCTCTTTCAGCTTCTCTCCTCTTTTTTTCCACCTTGAAAATGAGCTTTTTCATTGTCTCCTCCCTGCTTACTGAGGAGATTGGAAAGATGCTCCACAATGGGAGTCTCAATCTCGGTAAAACCGAAGCCCCCGTACACCCTTCGGATTGTGGATAATACCCTTTGTCTCACCGCCATTTCTCTCGGTAAAATGTCCTTCATGCCGGTAACGGCCTGTTTTTAATGCTATACTGCCTCTCTTTACTTTTTCAATATCGCTAACCCAATACCATGCATAAAGCCACAGCATTTCGTCTAAAAACAAATTGTAATCTTCCGGACTCTATTTCCTGCTTTGTAAATACTTGCTCAGTCCTTCATCGATATCCAAGGTGGCAAAGTAATCCGTATCCCTCTCTGCCCGGCGAATCATCTTCACGCTTCCATCCCTTTGCAGGAGAAGCTCGGAAGACCAAAGTTTTCCGTTATAGTTGTAGCCCATAGCAAAGCCGTGTGCCCCGGTATCATGAATAAAAGAGCAGGTCTCCCTTTTTCCAGCTTCGAAGCTCCTTTCTTTCGCAAACTTATCATTATTTTCGCAAAGAGAACCGACTACGTCATAGACTTCCGTCTCCTTCGCGTCTTCCTTTCCAAGCACGGTAATATGATGATATGCATCATACATGGCCGGGACGCATAAGATTCGCAGCGCAGGCATCCACTCCTGCATAATGCCGATAGGTATTCTTAAAATGAATAACCTTTGTAATCAATGCCCCGTGCGGTCCCTAAAACATAGCGTCCGAGTTCCGAGCAAAGACGAATATGACCCGAGTCCGTTCTTTACAAGGATTTCCTCATAAACCTCTCTTACCTTTTTCTCCGATCAGGAAAATGTCGCTTGCCTCCTGCTCCGGGCGGTACGGAATTCCCACACCGCCGGAAAGGTTCTACAAATTCCAGCGAGATTCCGCATTCTTCCTTGATTTTTCACAACTAAAGAAAATAGCTGTCTTGCAAGCTCCGGATAATAGCCATTGCTAATGGTATTGGATGCAAGAAAAGCATGAATACCGAAATGCTCTACCCCTCTCTCCTTTAAAATACGGTAGCCTTCCAAAAATCTGTGCCTCAGTCATCCCGTATTTGGCTTCCTCGGGATTGTCCATAATGGTGTTTCGATGCTGAAATAACCGCCCGGATTAAAGCGAAGACTCATGGTCTTTCGGAAGAGTGGTAAGAATCTCCGTTACTTCATCAATATTGGTAAAATCATCAAGATTGATGATTCCGCCTAAGCGATTCGCAAATACATACTCTTCATCCGGTGTATCATTGGAAAAAGCATGATTTCCGATCCGGAGAAACCGCAAGCCTCTGCAAGACTGAGTTCCGCTGCGGAAGAGCAATCCACTCCGCAGACCCTCTTCCTTCAGTATCCTAAGAATAGTCGGATTCGGTGTTGCCTTAATCGCAAAATACTCTCTGTATCCTTCATTCCAGGAAAAAGGCCTTATAGAGATTTCTGACGGTTTCCCGAATCCCTTCCTCATCATAAAGATAGAAAGGAGTAGGGATACGTTTCCGCAATTTCCTTAGCTTTTGATAATCCACAAATGCTTTCTTCATTTTTCCCTTTTTCGCCCTCACAGCTCATTTTTTGTATTCCCTTACATTTCCGTCTGCTTACGCATAATCCCAATCAACTCGATAACGAGTCTTAGTCTACTTCGATAACTCGCATAATGTTTGTGCCGGTCGGAGCCTGTTTTCTCTGTAAACGAGACAAAACGCCTGCCGTAATGACACAGATATCCTTACTCTTCACCAATCTCCGGTCCTTTAACTCCTCAATGGAACTTTCAAAAAGTTCATCGGTTGTCTCCGCTCTTCTTGCCCAAACAGGAGTAACTCCCCAAAACAGCATCATCTGTCTGGTCACAATCTGACTTGGAGAAAGCGCATAAATCGGAGTAATCGGACGATACTTCGAAATCATGGAAGCAGTTATGCCGGAAAGAGTGGATGCCACAATCGCTGAAGCCTTCAGCTCGGACGCCGTAGTCACGGAAGCGGCACACTCGGCGTTTCCAATACTTTCGTAAACCGTCTTCTCCACCATTCTGGTCTTAAACTGCTTATAGTCCAGAACTGCTCCGTATACTCCACGATGGACGCCATAGTCTTTGCCGCTTCCACCGGATATTTTTCCGTTTGCGGATTCTCCGGACAGCATCACCGCATCCGTGCCGTCATAAACCGCATTGGCCACGTCAGTCACTTCCGCTCTTGTCGGTCGAGGATTCCGAATCATGGAATCCAGCATCTGCGTTGCCGTGATAACCAGCTTTCCGTGATAATTACATTTTTGAATAATCTCCTTTTTGCAGCTGGGGGATGCGCTTTGGCATCGATTTCGACACCGAGGGATCTCCTCTTGCCAGCATGATTCCGTCAGATGTTCAATAATCTCATCGATATTGTCCAACCCTTCTTGAGACTCAATTTTGGAGATAATCTTCATCTGAGAACCGGCTTCATCAATAAGCGAGCGAATCTGTCTTACCGCATCCGCGGAACGAGATGAAAAGGAAGCTGCAATAAAGTCAAAAATCTTCCGCTATACCGAACTTAATATCCTCTATATCTTTATCGGTAATGGATGGAAGCTGAATGGGCACACCGGGTACATTCACTCCCTTTCTCTCCCAGCTCTCCTCCGTTTGTCACCTTACAAAGAATTTCTACACCCTTTACAGCTTCTACCTCTAAACCGATAAGACCGTCATCAATGAGAATCACATCTCCGGGTTTAACATCCTCATGAAGCTTATCGTAATTGATGAAAATTTTATCCTTTGTGCCGACTACCTCTTCGGTAGTCAGGATAATCTTTCCCCCTCCTGTAAAGTGATTTTTCTGTCCGCCCTCCAAAAAGACCGGTTCTGATTTCCGGACCCTTGGTGTCAGAAGCGCCGCAATCGGTCTTCCTACTTCTTTTCTCGCCTTACGAAGAAGTTCCAGCCTGCTAGGTGCTCCTCATGATCTCCATGAGAAAAAAATTAAAAGCGGGCAACATCCATGATCTCCGCCATAGCGTTCATCACACGGTAATCATTCTCATTCGGTCCCATCGTACATACCATTTTGGTTCTTCTCATATTTATCTCCTTAACTCTTCTAAACACTGCATAAAACGTTCCCATTTTATCTTGCGCAACAAATTTTTGTACGAAACTCATCTCTTATCTGTAATTCCTTATATTGAAAATATTCTTCCTCTTCCCCTGATGCAGAAGAAGAAAGAAAAGCATAACATTGGCAAAAGACAAAACAATGGAGAGCTTCTCGCCGGGGCTTCGGCTTACCGCAAGAAAATAAAAGATACAGTAAAGTCTCCAGGAGCGCCAGATATTTTGCCTTAATCGGAATAAAGAAATAAAGGTAAAACACCGTATCTGGAAGTGTTAACGCATAGGCTAGGAAAATGCTGAAGCCCATATAAGTCGGATTTAATTGAAGGGATACACCGGTTAAAAGATAAATCAGGATTCCCGCCACGTTATAGAGAATGACTCCGGAAAAAGAAAAAGTTATAACGGAAATTCCCCCAAAAGATACTCCAGTGTCCTTCCTATACTGTAATAAACCATGATACCGATAATCGCCCAAAATATAGAGCTGAAAGCCATCCGATGCCGGATAATAAATCAGGAAACTGAGGACCCTCCAAATGTGTCCGTGGAGAATGGCTTCGGATCCAAGTCCAAATAGTAATAGTAAAATTCCGGTGCCGCAATCTGAATCAGAAATCCAAGAGCATACATCACGCAGATATATTTCATTAGATTTGGAACGGCATATCGCCCCAGTTTTTCTTTTCCAATCGGTCTAAAATGCTCATAATTCACCCTTTTTCCCAATTTGATTTTTAAGAAAAATACAGGTACTTCAAAAAGCAAAGGACCGCTTTTTCCCATTACAAATACGCAGAAAGTATACTTGTACTACGTTTTTAGCAAGCTTTGCCTCTATGTTTTTAGGCATTCTTCACAAGTTAGTATTCTTTACAAGTTTATATTCCTCACCCGTTTGTATTGCTCACAGGTTTACATTCTTCACAGGTTTACACTTTGACGTCGTTTAAAGTATGTCATTATGAATCAAGGTGCTCATATAGGCACCCTTTTTTTAAATATAGAGTTAGTCACGCCCCAAGCTATAGCGGAGCAGGCCAATTCTCCTGCATGAGATGTCTTAATCGATCTGGAATCAATCACAATTCCCTTCGGATAGAGCTCTGCCGCAAGATACTGCTTTAAGCTGTCCGCCTGCCCCGACTCTACCGCCTTAATGGAACGCTTCGGGTTTGGAATCCCACCACTCGTTCGGCTTGGAAAAAGAACCGTATGCCCTCATTTCCCCGGAAGAAAGTTTCTCTGCACAAATCGCTCGCAAACTTTCCAGCATTTCTTCATTAATCACGCCGTCCGTTATGGAATAGGCATAGTACGCACAAGCTACTCCGTCATCGTCCAGTTCCTTTAAAAGATAAAGATTGGAAATCCCTCTCTCCTTATATTTTTTCCATTTCGCGGAAACCTTTCGGAATCGTGGAGCACTATAAACGGAAGAGTTTCCGTCTTCCAGAGCCTTCTTAAGTTCCGGTAGATTCACTTCCTTTTTCCCAGTTATCGATAAAATTAATTCTGAAATCGCTCATTTTTCTCCTTATCCTTTTCCGGGCCGTGTAACAGTATAATTGAAATGCTTTTATCATCCGTTTTTCTTTAACCAAAGTATTTTTATCGCTGGGGAAAAATGCCCTGTCAAACCGCAGAGATTACTGCAAATTCTACGGATTGTGCTCTGTAAATACCATAGCATTTCGCATTTTCTTAAACTTTTATAGAAAGCCTTCCTTGTTGCAACGCCCCTATCTATGCTAGAGTATCAAACTGTTGATTTTATTTCGTATAAAACAATATTTTTATAAAAGCAATAATTGTTAAAGACTTAGAAAGTATAGATTGGGTGTATTTATGACGAAACGATACAGACTGGGCATTGACATCGGTTCTACCACCGTAGTAGCTATCCTTGATCAGGATAATCATCTTATTTTTGCAGACTATCGGAGGCACTTCGCCAATATCCAAGAAACCTTAGCAGACCTTTTAGAAAGAAGCAAGAGAGGCACATGGTGACCTCTCTTCTCATATGTAGTGACCGGTTCCGGCGGTTTAACCCTCAGCAAAGCATATGGGCAGCCCTTCTGCCAGGAAGTGGTTGCCGTGGCGTCTGCCTTAAAGGAAAAACTATCCCATGACGGATGTTGCCATTGAGCTTGGCGGAGAAGACGCAAAGATTATCTATTTCAAGGGCGGAATCGACCAGAGAATGAATGGCATCTGTGCCGGCGGCACCGGTTCCTTTATCGACCAGATGGCGTCTCTTCTCGATACCGATGCGGCAGGCTTAAATGAACTCGCAAAAGAATTTCCAGATGATTTATCCTATCGCGGCGCGTTGCGGTGTTTTTGCGAACGGATATCCAGCCTTTGATTAACGAGGGTGCGGCTCGTGAAGACCTTGCCGCTTCCATTTTCCAGGCCGTTTGTAACCAGACGATTTCCGGATTGGCACAGGGAAAGCCCATCCGCGGTCATGTTGCCTTCCTCGGCGGCCCTCTCCACTTTATGCCGGAGCTTCGGAACAGCTTTATCCGCACCTTAAAGCTAACAGACGAGGAGATAATCAATCCGGAGAACTCCCACCTCTACGGCTATGGGCTCCGCCTTGAATGCAGAGGAAAAAAATGCGCCTGTCCTCCTCTCTGAAATGATTCCCCCGCCTGCGTGCCGGAATCCAGATGGACAGTGAAATTAAAAGAATGCACTCTCTCTTCTCTTCCGAAGAGGAATATGCGGAATTTGTAAAAAGACATGAAAAAAGCGAAAGTAAAAAGAAGAGATTTAAAAGAGCTATCACGGAAAAGTCTTCTTTCGGAATCGATGCAGAGCTCTACGACAACAAAGCTCGCTTTTAATTTCCGAAGACGGAGAACTTCTCTATACTTTCTACTCCGGAAATGAGGGTTCTCCCATTAAAGACTGCCATGCGTGCGGTTAGCGAAATTAAAGAACAGCTTCCTTCCGATGCGGAAATTGCCTACTCTTGCTCTACAGGGTACGGAGAAGCACTCTTAAAGTCCGCCTTTCAGCTGGATGAAGGGAGGTGGAGACCATTGCCCACTACTATGCGGCTTCCTTCTTTGAGCCCGATGTGGACTGTATCCTGGACATCGGCGGACAGGATATGAAGTGCATTCATATTAAGGACGGCACGGTGGATAATGTGCAGTTAAATGAGGCCTGCTCCTCGGATGCGGCTCTTTCCTGGAGACCTTTGCGAAGTCCTTAAGTTATTCCGTGGAAGATTTTTGCAAAAGAAGCGCTCTTTGCCGAGAATCCCACGGATTTTAGGCTCCCGTTGTACCGTTTTCATGAATTCCAATGTAAAAGCAGGCCCCAGAAAGGAAGGCGCCACCGTTGCCGACATTTCCTCCGGTCTTGCTTACTCCGTGATTAAAAACGCCTTATATAAGGTCATCAAAGTAACCAACCCGAAGGATCTCGGAAAGCATATCGTGGTTCAGGGCGGAACCTTCTACAACAATGCCGTGCTTCGCGCCCTTGAGAAACTCTCGGGCAGGATGTAATCCGTCCGGACATAGCCAGTATCATGGGAGCTTTCGGTGCCGCTCTTATTGCCAAAAGAGCGTTACTATATCGAAACGGAAAAGCTGGAAAACGAAATTCTTGCCGGTGAAGAAGATAAGGCTCTTCTTGATGCAAGCGGATACAAGAAAACTTCCATGCTTTCTTTGGATGAAATCTTAGACTTACAGTATGAAAACACCATGAGTCGTTGCGGGCTTTGCAGTAACAAGTGTGTGCTGACTATAAACGATTTCGGTCACGGCAGAAAGTTCATCTCCGGAAACCGCTGTGAACGCGGTGCGGGACTTCAAGCAAAAGTCCGAAATTCCAAAACCTCTTTAAGTATAAGGTAAAAGAGAATCTTCGGTTATGAGCCGCTTTCTCCGGAAGAAGCCAAAAGAGGCGAGGTCGGCATTCGAGTATTAAACATGTACGAAAAATTATCCCTTCTGGGCCATTTTTCTTTAAGGAACTCGGTTTCCGTACAGTGCTCTCCCCTCTTCCAACAAGAAGATTTACGAAATGGGTATCGAGTCCATTCCCTTCCGAGTCCGAGTGTTATCCCTGCAAAGCTTGTTCACGGACATATTGAATGGCTCATTAACAAAGGGCAAAAATTCATTTTCTATCCTTGTATTCCGTATGAAGAAACGAAAAACTCCGACTGCGGGCAATCACTACAACTGCCCATGGTGACTTCCTATGCGGAGAATATTAAGAATAATGTGGAAAACCTTGAGGAAAAGAGCATTTTTCTTTATGAAGCCCTTCCTCGCCTTTTACCAATGAGAAGATTCTAACAGATCAGCTGACCAAGGTTTTTGTGCATCCGAAGCAGATTAAAGATTCTGTGAAACCTGCCGGAGACTGGACGATGGAGAAAATCGGCGAACAGTTTAAGGAATGGAATTTTACGGAAAAGGAAATTCGAAATGCCGCCCATCTTGCTTGGGAAGAGCTTCTTCAGTCCAGAAGAGATATAGAGGAAAAGGGAGAAGAAACCCTTATGTGGATGGAAAAAGACCGGTCACAGAGGCATTGTCCTTGCCGGCCGTCCTTACCACTGTGATCCGGAAATACACCACGGTATCCCGGAGCTGATTACTTCTTACAACTTTGCCGTACTGACCGAGGATTCCATTTCCCACCTTGCGGAAGTGGAGCGACCGATTATTGTAACCGACCAGTGGATGTACCACTCCCGTCTTTACCGCGCGGCAGCCTTTACGAAGACACAGGAAAATCTGGACTTTATCCAGTTAAACTCCTTCGGTCGCGGTTTTGGATGCCGTGACAGTGGATCAGGCAAAAGACATCTTGAACGGCTCCGATAAAATTTTCACCGTATTAAAGATTGACGAGGTCAATAACCTCGGCGCCGCAAGAATCCGTATCCGTTCTCTCCTCGCCGCTATCCGCGTGCGTTCCGAGAAGAAAGTACAGAAGAAAGATCCGTTCCGAGCAGTACAAGAGAACCCTCTTTACCAAGGATATGAAGGAAGAAGGCTACACCATCCTTTGTCCGCAAATGTCTCCGCTGCACTTCGAGCTTATTGAGCCGGCAATTCGTGCGGAGGGCTACAATCTTGTGGTCTTGGACAACGATAACCGTTCCGCTATCGACACGGGACTACAGTATGTAAACAACGATTCCTGCTACCCTTCCATCATTGTGGTAGGGCAGGTTATGGAAGCACTTCTTTCCGGTAAATATGACTTAAATAAGACTGCCGTCATCATGTATCGCAAACCGGAGGCGGTTGCCGTGCCTCAAACTATATCGGCTTTATTCGTAGAGCCTTGGATAAGGCGGAAATGGGACAGATCCCCGTTATTTCCTTAAATGCAAACGGCATGGAATCCACTCCGGGCTTTAAGATGACGATTCCGCTTCTTACAAGGGCTTTACAGGGCGTGGTTTACGGAGACCTCTTTATGCGGCTTCTGTATGCTGCAAGGCCTTATGAATTACAGGCCGGTGCGAGCAGCGGTACATCAGAAATGGAAGAAAATCTGTCAGGAAAGCCTTTCCAAGAAGAGCATCCGCTTTTTGAGTTCGGTAAGAATGTAAAGGGCATTATCCGCGACTTTGATAACATTCCGCTCTCCTCGGAAGAAAAAAGCCGAAAGTCGGCATTGTAGGAGAAATCCTTGTAAAGTTCTCTCCGCTTGCCAACAATCACATTGTTGAGCTCCTCGAGAAAGAAGGGGCGGAAGCCGTGATGCCGGATCTTATGGACTTCCTGCTCTACTGCTTCTACAACCAGAACTTTAAGTACGAGAACTTAGGGGCTTCCTGGAAGGAAAAAAACCCTTTGCAATATCAGCAATCAGCTTACTGGAGTCTTTCCGTAAGACGGCGAAGAAAAGAGTTGGAGAAATCCAAGCACTTTACCGCACCGAGCGATATCCGAGAGCTTGCTTCCCTTGCCAGAGAATATGTCTCCCTCGGAAATCAGACCGGAGAAGGTTGGTTCTTAACCGGAGAAATGCTTGAACTTTTGTCTGAAGGGGTAGATAATATCGTATGTACCCAACCTTTCGGATGTCTCCCGAACCACATTGTTGGAAAGGGTGTCATCAAAGAGTTGAAACGGCATAATCCTACAGCGAACATCATTGCCGTGGATTACGATGCCGGTGCATCGGAAGTAAACCAGTTAAATCGAATCAAGTTGATGCTGACCGTAGCCCAAAACAAAATACGGGACAAGGAGAAAAAAGCTATGGATATTGCAAAGAAAATTGACCACACAATGTTAAAAGGCGGAGGCAGGGAAGGACAGTATTCTCCGCTACTGTGAAGAAGCAAAGGCGAACAGCTTTGCCTCGGTTTGTAAATACATCTTATGTGCCCTGTAGTCGCGAAGGCTCTTTCCGGATCCAATGTAAAGACCTGCTGTGTAGTGGGCTTTCCTTTGGGAGCGATGTCTACAAAGGCTAAAAGCTTTTGAAGCAAAGCAGGCGGTAGCAGACGGTGCCGACGAAGTCGATATGGTCATTCAGATTGAGCGCCTTGAAGGACAAGGATTACGGTTATGTAAGAGAGATATCAAAGCCGTTGTGGAAGCCTCTAAGCCGGCTATTGTGAAAGGTCATCATCGAAACCCTGCCTCCTTACCAAGGAAGAAATCAAAAAGCCTCCGCGCTTTCCGAAGAAGCCGGTGCGCATTTTGTAAAGACCTCTACCGGATTTTTCTACAGGAGGCGCTACGGTGGAAGATGTGAAGCTCATGAAGGAATCCGTTTCCGATAAGATGAAGATTAAGGCGAGCGGCGGAATCAGAAGCAGGAGTTTGCGGAAGAACTTCTCGCGCCGGTGCGGACAGACTGGGAGTCGGAAACGGACTACTTCTGCTCTAAGCCTGCAATATGTATGAAATTTAATATAAGCAAGAGCTCTTACATGGAAAGTGGGAGTTAGAATAAAAAGGGACTGACTGTAAAAAAATCAAAGATGACATTTTTAGTGCTGTGGAGGTCCGTTGCAGGGTAATCTGAGCCCGTGGGTACTTGCGAAAAACAAGAGAAACGCAGTTTTTCGCTTAGTATCCTAGAAAGGACAAACTTTTCATCAGAAAAGTTGTCCTGTACAAGACCAACTTCTGAAGGAAGTTGCTTTGCGGAAGCAAAGGAGCAATGGGCTACCGAGCCCATGCTCAGTCAGGCGAGGTTAGCGAGAGCGTGCCCTGCAACGGACCTCCACAGTATAAAAGAAGTTTTGATTTTATTATTCTTCCCAAATTCCACTAGAGACTTCTCTCGCTTCTCCGCTCATAAAGGCATGTCTACTTTCTTTATCATAGAAAATCGTGAGGTCACCGCCTAAAAAGGTGCACAAGTACCTCTTCTATCCAGCTTTCCCAGTAGATTTCCTGCGACAACCGCCGCAGTAGCCCCTGTTCACGGCAGGCGTTTCTCCCTGATCCTCTTTCATAAACCCGGAAATTGATTTCCCTTCTATTCTTTATCTCGATAAACTCGTTGTTCACTCCTTTCCGGAAAGCGGGGATGAGTTTCAAAACTGTGCCCGTAGCGGGAAAAATCAATCTACATAAATACTCTTTCCCAGTACAGGATTATCCTCTAAAAATAAACGGCATGCGGATTTCCGGTATCGATTCCCACAAAAGAAAGGTGCAGTCCGGCAATCTGAATTTTCTCAGGTAAATCGCTGTCCAACTTTACTTTCCCTCATATCTACTGTAGCTTTTATAAAGCTTTCCGTCCTTTGCTTCATAGCGAATTTCTTTAATGCCGACTTGGTCTCTATTTTTCATTACAGGCGTTTCGGGGCTGACAATTCCATGATCATAAATATATTTTGCGGTACAGCGAATACCGTTTCCGCACATCGCTCCCTCTGAACCGTCCGCATTAAACATATGCATAAAAGCATCCGCCTTATCAGCTTCGCTCAATCAGAATAATGCCGTCTCCCCCTGACACCAAAGTGCCTGTCGGACATCTTTATTGCAAGCTCTTTTCGGATTGTCCACTTTTTCCCGGAAGCAATCTATATAAATATAATCGTTTCCCGCACCTTCCATTTTTCGTGAATTTCTATCGTTCTCCTTCACTTTTTATTTATCCTAATCCCTTTTTGCATATCCCGCTTCCTCTCATCAGGGATATCGTTATCCGCTTATTTTTCCGCTATTTCATAGAATATAGGCCTACCATGAAGTGCATAGCCTCCCTTTTCAGTTGATATTCGCCGTAACTGCCTTGAAAAATGCAAGCCTTCCAGCTTATCCTCCGGGCTTTTTCCCCGACTTTCCCATTGCCAGCATAACCATCTTTACCGCATCGATTTCTCTGCTCCTCGATTCTATGCTTTCCTCTTCTTTTCCCGGCTCTTTTTGTTCACTTGCATTGGCACTTGATAGAAGGGCATCTTTTCCATAGAGATAGGAGGACGTTTTAACTACAGTCTCTCCGGGAAAATCATTTCTATCCCAATCCTCCCCCAGTAAAACGGGGAGATTATGTTCTTCCGAAAGGAAGGCTACTCCTTCCTCACTATACTCTTCCAGAAATAAAAGATCCGCTCCGGCATTTTTCCAATTCCGCTTCTTTTTCTTTCATGTCTTCCCCGGAGGAATATTGTACGATTTGTGAAGATCCGCCAAGAATTTGAAAGGCTTCCGACAGTTCTTTGGAAAGTGCACCGGAAGCTCCTTCCGGCTCCAGAATTCCGATGGAACGAAAAGCCTCATTATAAGCAAAGAAAGACAAGTCTACCGCTTGATCCTCCAGAGACCTGCCTAAGCAAAAGCTGTAATTCCCCAACAATTCCTTAGAAAGATAAGTTGTTAAAAGACAAGTTGTTTTTGTTTTTCACTGTATTCGGAAAAGAACATCGGCATGGCTTTTTCCCAACAAGAAGAATATCCGTATGGAAAGCTTGGATTTGCTCCTCCATTTTTTTGCTCATCCGTATCCGGACTCAAAAATGCAAGCTGAGACCAGCTTTTCTTTCTGCCTCGCTTATAAATATATTTTCTTCTTCGGAAACTGCTTTTTACAACAGTCAGATTCAACTCTTCCGATAAATGAGAAGAAGAAGCCGGAACTTGCTTTTCCGCTATTTCGTCCAAAACCTCAGCAGTAAAAAAGAAGAGAACGAGCAGGACAAAAAGCGAAGCTAAGCTAAGGAAAAAGCTTATGATTTCTTTCCTTCCTGCGCTTTTTCCAATCGCCTTTCTCTTCTTTCCTTCCTTTCTCTTCGAAGCCTTTCCCTGCTCCTTTTTCCATTTCTCTCTCCTCTTCAGAGGATTCTTCTTTATTTCTTCTCTTTTTCGTTTTTCCAGAAGTATCCGGAATTCTTCCTCCGAAATCTTCATTTCTTCCAGTCTCTTCTTTCTCCGTTCCTTCCACTTCTTTCTCCTTTTTCGCTCATCTGCAATGTTCTTTGCGCCGTAAATGGCACCTCCTCCAAAAAGAAAAACGGCTACAAGGATGGTAATGGTAAAGCCGCTTAGGGTAATGGCAGCGGCTTTTCGTCTTGGGACTTGCTTCACTAAGCATTACTTTTTATATTTTGTTCTCTGTACAGACTTGCCTCTCCAACCTTTCTTCCGTCTAAGAGGAAAACGACTTTCAGTAGTGCACTGTCCCTACATGAGCTAAATTGCTGTCACTTGCCTTCGACTCCGCTTCCGCTTGAGAAGACTCCCCGTTGTTCTTCTCCTCTACAATACGATAGCTTATTCCGTCTTGCTTCTCTCCTTTCGGAAGGGTAAGCATAACCTTAGAGGAAAAATGAAGCTTCGTTTCTTCCGAAAATACTTCCCTTCTCTACTAACTCGCTTCTGATTTTTGCTAAAAATCCTTCCGAATTCTCCAGAGACTGTTTTTCCGTTCCTTGGAAGCCAAGATCCAGCATGGCACTCGTATCGATATAATGATAGGGACTTTTATCTTTAAGAACAACGGTAACCAATCTTCTATCCCCTTCTTTTGCAAGAGTAAGAAGAGTATTGCCGCTGTCCTTTGTATATCCCGTTTTCCCCGCCACCACTCGAGAATCATAAAAACGGGATTCCGGAAGCGGCATTTTATGTTCCATATATAGGTATTTCCCTCGGGAAGACGTTGCAAACCGGAAAGTGTATATCGTAAATCTTTTTCAATCTTCATGAACTCTTCATTGTGAAATGCCGCAATGGCAATGAGCCCCATATCTTTAGCACTTGTATATTGTTCTTCCGAAAAAAGACCTGAAGGATTTTCAAAATGACTTCCCGTACACCCAAGTTCTTTCGCCTTTTCATTCATCATCTCGGCAAAAAGCTTCCCGAGATCCGGCTACATCTCCGCCAAAGCATTGGCCGCTTTCGTTCGCCGATTTTAAGAGTAAGGCATAGTAAGCAGTCATTCACTGTCAGGACATCTCGGCTTCAATTTGTGCGTTGGAAGAGCCCTGATCCACATTATAAACCGCATCATGGGAAAAACTTACCTTCTCATCGAGGTGAAGCATGCTCCAAAACGACGAGCGCGGTAAGCACCTTTGCGTAATACTGGCAGGATAGCCCTTCTCTTCTCGTTTTTCGAATAACACGGCTCCCGTATCCATCATCCATAAGAACGGCTTCTTCCGCAGTGAGTTCTACACTTCCCCAACTTGCCGCACAGCTTTCTTTTTGTCGATCCCCCACACAAAAACAGCAAGAGACAAAAGTACAATTCTTATTTTTCCATTCTTTTGCAATGCTCCTCCCTACCCCTAGTAAAAAGGCCAAACACTCTTTCTTTTTCCTAAATTCCAAAAATTCTAAAGCGTAAACTGTCTCAATAATGATATGCTTGAAAAAGATAAGGCATGCGGAGAATCACTCCATCTCCTAAGTTCCGGAGAAAAATGCCCCTGACTCGACAGCTTTTTCCACTCCTGTTTAAGGTGACTAAGTGAAAGTGATCTCAAGAATCAAGGCCAAATCATTTCTGTGTGCCTCTTCGTACTCTTCCGTAAAAAGGAGAAGGCAAGTTATAAGGAAAAAGAGGAAACAAAAGGGTTATGAATCAGGAACAAGTCGTCCTTTTTCCGCTTCTTTTCCGTAAACCACTCTGCAAAAATCCCCCGTATAATCATGGAAATGCAGAATAAAAGCTATCTTTAACTCTCTGCCGCTCGGAAGATACGTCAATCGTCTCGAAAGAAGCCTCTTTTCCTCTCGGAAAAACTGTTTTTCATCAACAAATACAACTCAATAAAAAGCTCCAATATCCTGCAAATCGCCTCTTCTTCATCCTCACTATACCACACCAAGCGAATGATAAAGTAATACGGAAAGAATATCCCCCTCTCTCTCCCTCCTCAGAGACATCCCCTGGGGAACAAATATTCCCTTGAAGTCCTAAGCATTCCTGAATGAGGAAGCATAAAGGTTTTTCATTTAAACTTCCTGCCTCTCTTCCCTTTAAAAATTGCACGCAGTTAAAGAAGCACACCGTGCAGGGTGCTTTTGATCCGTTTCTTCCGGAATTTCTCTTATTCTCTCCCATGAAAAGCTTAAGTCTCTCTCCATAGCCTCCTCATTATAGCAAAAATCAAAACAAATACATCTTACAAATTCGCTAGGATTTTCGTAAAATTCAGCTTCTAATCCCCAAAAACAGGAAAAAACAGCCAGCAAAATAATAGAAAAAAATATCCAGACCTACAGCAATATATATCGGTCTTCTTTCCAGAAATTTTTCCTCTTTTCCGGAGGAAGGGCAAGTCGAAGAGAAAAGGCGGAAAAGTTTACGGAAAGTAAAGCAGGAGTGAGACAATCCTTACACCCGCTTCTCCCTTTCTGTAAAAAGAATACGCAATACAAAATAAAAAGAAGGAATGCCAGTCCGGAAAGGATACAAGCTCCTGCAGTTCCTCTCGCCGGCTTCTTTCTTATGTAGGAAAATCTCTTTTTCTTTCTCCAAATTCTTCCTCCAAAACCTCTAGTCTTCTTTTTCTTTTCTCCGCATCTTTTCCGACTTCATTCTCCGAAACTTTTTAAACGAAGAAAGAAGAACTTAGACGAAGAAAGAACTTAGCTTATCTTTCTTCGTTTTCTCCTTCTTCTCTGTACAAGGAGAAAGCTGAAGTAACCGACTGCGGTTCCCAAAGTGTTTAAAATAATATCATCTACATCACAGCTTCCCGCACGAAAAAAACAAGTTGTATCAGTTCTACGGCAGAGGACAGAAGATAACCTGCCATAATCGTATTATACCAATACCTCCTGCATCATGAAAAGAAGGAAGCAAAAAGCCAAGTGGCGCAAAACCGATAATATTTCCAAAAAGATTGAGTAAAGAAGCAAGAAGTCCTATCTGTCTCCAATGAAAAAGATACCTTTTTATCTCTAAAAAAGGTGCATATTATAACTGATGCGAGCTCTATTCATAAGACCTCTTCCGCTCAGTTCGGAAAAAGAAAAAGGATGTAAAACAGGAGAAGGATATACAGTACAAAAAAAGATCGCTTGGTCGCCCACCTGTTTCTGGTCATTTTCTTAGTGTGCATAATCTCTTCTTTCTAAAACGTCAGATCTTCTTTTCCTCTTTAAGAGAATGGCACCTTCTATAATAGATAAAAATACCGGTAATGAGTCCGACGGTAATCAGCACAACTCCCATGGCAATAGACAGCGCCCCTACGTTTCGCATGACCTTATATATCTTTTTCCATCATCTTTCCTCTTTTCTTTCTCCATCATAATAAGACAGACAGTCTTTTATTGTAAATCCCATTTTCGTATATAGCTTCATAGGCACTTCATTCCGGGAATCTACTTGCAGAATTACCTTCTCATATACTCCTGCCTCGCCCTTTTTCTAAACAGTCGTGAAGGATAGCCTCTCCCTTTCCCTGTCTTCGAAATCTATTTTCCACCATAAGCCCGTAAAGGTAAAAGCGTTTTTCGTTATAGCGAAAAGAATACCTCTCCATAAGGATAGATTTTCCTTTCTCCCGGAAAGGCAATCGGCTTTTCCAAAGTTTTTTCCAGAAAATACTCGCTATAGAGATACGGAAAATGGAGATAGCTGTCTTCTTTTCCTTTTCGTAAAAAGCGAATCTTCCATCCTCGAAAAATCATCATAGAGTGCATCCGTAGCAGCCGCTAAAAAGCCCCTGTCCCCTCATGTAAGGATGTACAAATGCTGTACAAAGAAGAATATCCCTGCCCTTATCCTGTTCCCCCAGTTTATATCCCATCAGGATAGCCAAGTAGTCTTCCTTTAATCCGCTGTCTTTTCTTCTCCTCGTTCCGAATACTGTAGAAGAAATCATAATCCAGACCCGTATCATAATCCGTTTCGTCTTCTTTATTACAGAGGAGGATCGGGTCACGAAAACCCCTTCTCCTCCTCTTCGTTTAATTCTAATTGCAACTGAACATCCATGCTTTTCTCCATTTTGAGAAATCACCCTTAGTCTTTCAAGACATTTTTCTAAGATAATATAAACTTTTCAGAATCTTTTTCTGAGAAATCTTATCTTATAACGTAATCTTATCAAGTGCCAGATATCTCTTACATACTCTTCTATGGTTCTGTCCGAAGAGAACTTCCCGGCATGCGCGGTGTTCAACATGGCCGCCTTGGCCCACCATTCCCTATCTTGGAAACGCTTTACCGCCTCTTCTTGTGCCTGCATATAGGCACGAAGATCCTTTAAAATGAAATAGCGATCCGCTACATCGGACTCCTTGGTATTCAGTAAGGGAGTTATAAAGCGGACGGAAAAGCTCCGGATCCTCCGGACTGTAGAAGCCGTTTACCAGTTGCATAAGAACCCTTCTGATTTCCTGGTCATTATTGAAAAATGTCCATCGGATTATACGTTCCGCTATGCTCCAGGGAAATAACTTCATCACTGCTCATTCGAAGATAAAGGCGTTTTCCTCACCAACTTCTTTGACAATCTCTACATTTGCCCCGTCCATCGTACCGATAGTTAAAGCACCGTTTAACATCAGTTTCATGTTGGAGGTTCCGGAAGCTTCCTTCGATGCCGTGAAATCTGCTCGGGGAAATCCAGCGCCGGGATGATAACCTCGGCGGAAGAAACCTTGTAATCCTCAATGAATACGACCTTAATCTTGTCCTTAATGGAGCTATCGTTATTGATAACCTCGGCTACACTGTTGATCAGTTTAATCAGTAGCTTCGCCGTCTTATAGCCTCGCCGCCTTTGCTCCGAAGATAAAGGTATGCGGATAGAACTCTTTCTCGGATGATCCTTTATCTGGTTGTAAGAGTACATCACATGCAGGATATTCGTAAGCTGTCTCTTATGCTCGTAGGAGACGCTTCACCATAACGTCAAAAACGGAATCGACATTTACCTTAATGCCGTTATGCTCAAAAATATAGCGTGCAAGCCTTTCCTTGTTATGCCGTTTTAATCGCCATGAACTCCGCCTGTGCCTTTTTATCCTCTGCATAGACTGCAAGTTTCTCTATTTGGGATAAATCCGTAATCCATTGGTCTCCGATTTTCTCCGTAACCCACTCTACAAGCTCGGGATTGGCATGAAGAAGCCATCTTCTTTTGGGTGATTCCGTTTGTCTTATTGGAGAACTTCTCGGGATACATCTCATAAAATCCTTCAACTCCTGCTTTTCCAGAATCTCCGTATGGAGGGTCGCAACACCGTTTACCGCATGTCCTCCTATAATTTGCAGGTGCGCCATCTTAACCTGTCCGTCGTAGATGATTGCCATTTTCGCAATTTTAGCCTCCTGCCCTTATCCGGATATTTTCTTCTGACTTCTTCGCAAAAACGACGATTGATTTCTTCCACGATTTGATAAATACGGGAAGGAGCTTCGAGAATAGTTCGATAGGCCACTTTTCAAAGAGCCTCCGCCATGATGGTGCGTATGGTTCGGTGTCGGCGCAGGTATTTACGGTATCTCCCCATGCCTCAGCCCCCATGCCAGATGATAATCGTCCATGGACGCGCGATAGCTCCGCAACCGCTACAGTGGGATGGGTGTCATTTAACTGAAAGGCAACCTTATCCGCAAGATGCTTGACATCACCGTCGTGCTTTTTCACATAGGAATCCACCGCAGTCTGGACTGACGCGGAAATAAAAAGAAATACTGCTGACGAAGTCTTAATTCCCTTACCTGCATAATGATTGTCGTTCGGATAAAAGCACTTCCACAATATTTCTTGCCATATTGGCGGATTCTACCGCTTTTTGATAGTTTCCCTTATCAAACTCATCGAGACTGAAAGTTTCCTTTGCCTTGGCATCCCATACGCGAAGGTATCCACGATATGATTGTTGTAGCCCACAGCAGGGGTGTCATGCAGAATGGCTTCACGGACTGATAGCCCTTATGCACGAAACGAGAGTCTTCCGTCCGGCTCCTGTGCAGTTTCTACCCAACCGCCGAATCGCACTTCCTTGGCAAGCCTCCGCTCTACGGATTTCAAAGGGATTTCCATCCTTTGACCAGTCATCCGCTACTTCCTTCTGGTCATCCGTCTACGATTTCCTGCTTAGAAGCCGTACTTATACGGATACCGCAACCGCATGCCAGTATCCAAGGTGGCAAGACTATCCAGAAGCAGGCGACCAGCCTTCCAGACCTCCGTTTCAAGAGCCCAGTCCGGCTCAGCGTCTTCCAGATCGGACAAATTCAGGCCGAGCTCCTCAAGCACTTCCTTGATTTCTTCATGTGCGGAAAGATTCAGGATATTGTTCCCGAGAGCTCTTCCATCAAAAAGACTCCATGGAAAGATAGTAGACCCTCTTCCGATCTTCCCTCTTCCGCACGTTTTGTGGTAAGAATCAATCGTCAATAATTTGATTTTGGATTGCCGCCGCTACTGCATGAAACGCTTCTTTCTCATTTAATTCCGTAAGCTCTCGTCTGAAAGCTTTCTGGCATTGTTTTTCAATTTCCTTTTTAACATGGGACTTTATCAAACTTTTGCATTTCTCCTCCTTAGATTGTCCCCTACTCTTCGAACTATTTTCTATGCATGCTTGCAACAAGATGTCTCAGTTTCGCCTCAGCCACTTGTTCATAACGAGATATCGCACGCTTTCCGCACAATACTCGTTATGAACAAAAATCCATAATCCGGTAAAGCGCACTTACCGCTTTTTCTACGGAAAGGCAACTCTTCTCCATTGATATCCCAATCCTGGAATAGCCCTTTAATTCTCCAAAACAAAGGTATCACGCAGAACCGTTCCGGAAAAGTTCTTTCTCATATTTCCGCATAAGGGCAATCAGTTTTTCGTTGCCCTTCGCAGAAAAGATGAATACGATCCATAACCTCGAAGCCGGCTTCCTTTCTCATGGTTTGTACCTTGGAAAATGATTTCTCTTAAGAAGCCCTCTTCTTTCAGCTCTTCGCTTAAGTTCGTATCAGCACCACCTGTATACTTTCCGTCTTCTTCCCGTGATGGAAACCGTCCTTCTTCGTAGACTCAATCAGTAAATCCTCTCTGAAAGCTCTACTGCAGTACCGTCCTTAGTCGTAAAAGCCGGATAGCTCCTTCTTCGAGAGCCTTGACTCCCCGCCTTGCTGTCCAGCTCCCGAAAGATAAAGTACGAATTTCCTGTAAATGCTACACCGTACTTCGGTCCTACCTGTCTTTAACTGCGGCTTAAAGATATAGGCGGTAAAGTCGGATAAGTCTTCCTACCAAAATTCAATGGACTTTGCATTAAGCTCTTCCCGCACAATGCTCTCATCTGTTTTTCCGGCGCTTTTCCGCCGGAAATATACATCACGAGAGCGGCTGACGGTTCTTAACCTGCGCCTTTTCCCTCGCTGCTCTTCCGAGCTTTACAAGGGAAAGCACCTCATCCATATTTTCTCAAATCCTTGATGATGTAAGCAGGATTCGAAACAGGATAGGTGCAGAGATGTACCGACTTCGGTGCCGATGCATCCACAGAGCAAACAAGGTTACGATAGATGGATTCCGTAATAAAGGGTACAAGCGGTGCAGCAAGCTTTGCGAAAGTCACCAGCGTTTCATAGAGCGTCATGATACGGCATTGACCTTATCCTCTTCCATGCCCTTTGCCCCAGAAACGCTCTCTGGAGCGTCTTACATACCAGTTGAAAGCTCATCACAGAATTCCTCGAGGGCATTGGCCGCCTCAGGAATCTTAAACTGCGCTAAATTGTTGTCTACCGTAGCAATCAAAGTATTCAGCTTACTGAGGCCACTTATCGCATCGGAGACAGACTCTCGTAGTGTAAGCTGTATTTTTGTCGGATCGAAGTCATCGATATTCACATATAAAACAAAGCATAGCTGTTCCAAAGGGTGAAAGGAACTTTCTCTGTCCCTCCACCACAGCTCCCGTCATGGAAACAGTTCGGAAGCCAGGGTGCGGAGTTCGTATAGAAGAAACCAGCGAATCGCATCGACACCGTGCTTCTGTAAAGCCTCCATCGGGTCTACGGCATTTCCTCTCGATTTACTCATCTTCTGCCCGTTTTCGTCCTGCACATGGCCGGAGCGAGAACATTTTCAAAAAGGTGCCTTATGGAAAAAGCAAGGTTGACTCCCAGCAGAGAGAATAGAACCAACCTCTGGTCTGGTCTACCACTTCCTGAGATAAACTGCGCCGGGGTGAGACTCGAAAGAGCTCCTTGTTTTTCAAAGGGATAATGGTGCTTTGCGCGTAAGGCGTGGCACCGCTATCAAACCAACAGTCCGATGACTTCCGGTACTCTCTTCATCTTCTTTCCGCAGTGCGGGCAGGGAATCGTCAGCATATCCACATAGGAGCTTATGCAGTTCATATGCTCATAACCTACATAGTCGGAGGAATAGCCCTTATCCCCCTCCGCCTTCAGCTTATTTAAAAACTTCCTGATAATTTTCCGCTCTTTCCCGTAATTCGGAGATGGAGCCTACTGCGTCCTGGTGTCCGCGACCTTCGCACTCCCAGATATTTAACGGAGTTCCCCAATAACGGTCACGGAAAGGCTCCAGTCCTGTGCGTTCTCAATCCAGTCGCCGAATCTTCCCTTTCCGATGAGACTCCGGAATCAGTTTACCGTATTGTTATTGGCTACCAATTCGTCTTTTTACCGCGGACATCTTGATAAACCAGCTCTCCCCTTGCATAGTAAATGAGGCGGTGTTCCGCAACGCCAGCAGTGCGGGTAGCTGTGTGTCATCTTCGGCGCATCAAAAAGCAGGCCTCTCTTATCCAGATCCTTTAGCACCTCCGGATCGGCACTGATTGCCCCCTCTTCCACTTCCTTCTCCGTCGGCTTACAACGCATACCGAAGAAAGGGTTTCCTCAGTGAGCTTTCCTTCGCTGTCCACGAATTTCACAAGAGCGGGTCATTCTCTCTTCGACATACGACCGTCGTCTTCACCGAAGGCCGGTGCAATATGCACGATACCGGTACCGTCTTCCGCACTGACATAGTAGTCGGAAACTACAATATGTGCCTTCTTATGCTGCTTCCGCTTCTTTCTCGCACCGGTATAAAGCGGCTCATAACTAAGCCCTACAAGATCTTTCCCCTTACAGGTTTCCAAAACGGAGTAGGCTTCCTCTCCTTCTTTGGCAAGGCCGGAAAGCACTGCGTCAAGTCGCGCTACCGCTAAGATATAGAGATTCCCGTCTGCGCCTTCACCTTCGCATAGTCAAGGTCGGGATGCACGCAGAGCGCTACATTCGAAGGGAAGCGTCCAAGGCGTGATGGTCCATGCGAGGAAATAGCCCTCTTCACCCTTGATTTTAAAGCGTACTACAGCGGAACGCTCTGTAAGCTCCTTATAACCCTCGCTACCTCATGGGAGAAAGCGGAGTTCCGCAACAGGGACAGTAAGGCACAACCTTAAAGCCCTTGTACAGAGCTTCTTCTTCCAAATCTCCTTTAATGCCCACCACTCCGACTCGATAAAGTCATCATGATAGGTGACATAGGGTTCTCCATATCTGCCCAGAAGCCTACCTTGTAGGAGAAATCCTCCCACATTCCTTGTACTTCCAAACATTTTTCTTACATAAATCAATGAAGGAGCAACACCGTAGGCCTCAATCTGCTCTTTCCCGTTGATGCTCTGATTTTCCTTTTCGATTTCCAGCTCTACCGGAGAGACCGTGGGTATCCCAGCCTGCTTTTCTGGGAACCATATTTCCCTTCCTGGCATGGTAACGGGGAATCGTCCTTCCAAATGCTCTGGTCTCCACGTGACCGATATGCTGGTTTTTCCGCTTTGCAGTGGGAGGACCGTCATAGAGACATAGGACTGATCGCCCTTATGCTCCTCGATGGATTTTTCGAAAATATCTTCCCTTTCCAAAACTCCTCGACTTTCCCTCTCCCTTTCCACAAAGTTCAGTATTGGTATCTACTTTTTAAACATGATTCACTCCTTCATTAAGCATTATCCATCCCTATTATAATAATTTAGAACATATAAAGCAAGAAATCCTAAGATACATTCCACAGCAAAGAGAGAAAGTTAAAACACTTTCTCTTATTCTTCTAAACTCTATGCTGATTTAAATACCGTCTATCTATACTCATTTAAAAGCTTAATCTTCATATCGTATAGCTTTCATCCGATAAATCCACATGCATTATGCGGATTTTTGAAGTCGCTTACACTCATCCCAGTCTATTCAGTTCCTCTTTGGCATGTTCTGTAGTTTCTTCCACACTCAGGCGACTGTACACCAGCTTATCCCCTCGAAAATAGGCTTGAGCAGAGGCTCCATCAGTATACTTCCGCCTTCAGGTACTTTTTCTTCCAAGTTTCCACCGGATCAAACAAAGTTAAATCCTCATCAGTGGAAAAACTTCTCCTCCACGAGGCAAAATATAATCACGAAAAACCTTTCCACTGTCCTTCTGCACGATACGATAAATCTGCTTGTCTCCGGGATTCGTAATCTTCTCGGAAATTTTCGGAAATCTTAATTTTGGGAATCCATTCCCCTTCTCTCCATAATCGCCGCAAGCTTATAGACTCCGCCGAAACTGGGTTGATTTTTCGGAGTGATGAGCTCTGTACCGACCCCAAGGATTGATTGTTGCTCCTGCAGTTTTAAGGGGCTAGATTAAGTCTTCATCAAGATCATTGGACGCGTGAAATAATGGCATCCGTATATCCCGCTTCATCCAGCATCGCCTTCTTGGAAAGATAAGCCAAGTCCCCCGAGTCCATGCGGATTCCATAACGTTTTAACTAATCCCTTCCGCCTTTAAAGGTATCAAAACAGCGAATGGCATTTTTACACCGCTCTTTAGGGTGTCATAAGTATCTACCAAAAAGAATGCAACTTTCGGATGAGTCTCCATAGGTGATAAAGGCTTTACAATTCCGTCCGGAGACATAATCCAGGAATGCTGTGTGTTCCCATTACCGGGACGCCGAACTTTTTCCGGCAAAAACATTGGAGGTTCCTATCGTACCCGCAATAACAGCCGCGCTTGCCCCGTAAATCCCGGCATCAGCCCCTGAGCTCTTCGAAGTCCGAACTCCATGACCGGGTCCCCTGCCGCGGCATGCACGACTCGACTTGCTTTTTGTCGCGATAAGAGACTGGTGATTAATCATGTTCAGTAAGAGCGGTTTTCAATGATTTGCGCCTCATAACCGGCGCAATGACCTTGACGAGAGGCTCCCTCGAAATACCACAGTTCCCTCCGTAATGGCATACATCTCCGTAAAAGGTGAAAACCGCGGAGATAGTCAATGAAATCCTCATCAAAAACTTTCAAGCTTCTGAGGATAATCAATGTCTTCTTCATTGAAGTTTAAATTTCGAACATACTCCACCACCGTCTCAAGACTACAGCAGATAGAAAAGCCGTTTTCCGCAAGGGTTTTACGATAAAACATATCAAAAATCACCCTTTCCCATGGCTTTACCGCTCTTAAAATATCCTGCATCATCGTCAGTTCATAAAAGTCCGTTAATAAAGTTAAATTTCTCATGCTACTCCTTCTTCATTGGTATTCGGAAAAGTATTCCGTACCTTTTTATATAAAACCCAAAGGCAACTTACGGTAATCACCCAAGTCACCGGATAACTGAAATAAAGTTGCTTTAGTCCGTGAAAAAGCCGGGAGCAGGGAAAAGTACCAGGACATAAAACTCTGGTAAAGCAAATGCCGATTAAGCTGATAAGCATCGGCTGGAAACTGCAAACCGAATCCTCTTAATCCCCACAAGGATGTCCATCAGTCCGAAAATGCAGTGAGGGCATATGAGTAAACATCCTTTCTCATCAAAAGCGCACCACTTCTTCGAGATTCAAAAGAGTCCTGCAAGACTTTTATGAAAAATACCAGAATATTAACTGATTACGGCAATTATTCCGAGCGCCAAGATACAGTTCTTTAAAAATAGCATTGATTCTCTTATACTGTTTCGCACCAAGATTTTTGACTGGTAAAGGAAAGCGTTCCTTGCGAGACGGAATTCATGGCGATATAGACCAAAAAGCCCTTCAATATTCCCGGCAACGGTAGCTCCCGCCATAGCCATGGACCCGAAAGAGTTCACAGCGGACTGAATACTTAAGTTGGAAATGGAAAAGAGCATTCCCTGTACGCCTGCCGGAATTCCCAGTTGAAAAATCCGGTAAAAAGCTTTCGGATAAATCGAAGCTGATTCAGCTTGAGCTTCAACATCCCCTCTTCCTTTAAAGAAGAACAAAAGAGAACCAAAGCGGAAAAGCTTTCCAGATATGCTGGTGGCAATCGCCACGCCTTTACCCCAAACGCAGTTCTATGACAGATTGAGAGAAGAACATTGATGACTCCTGCGACAATCTGTGTGTAAAAGGGGTCTTTTGGTATCCCCACTGCCCGAAAAATAGCCGCAAGAAAATCATAAAGAATCAAAAAGGTACACCGAAAAATAATAAGCGCAGGTAAATTTCCGCATTTTGAAACACATCATCAGGGAATGGCAATCAGAATAAGCATGGGACGTATGATGCAATTTCCCAGAACAAAAACGAGGACTCCGGATAAAATTGCCGCGCAAAATGCCGTAGATAATACTTCTTCCGTGTCTTTTTGTGTTTTTCCGGCACCTACGCTTTGTGCAATGCAAACATTGACGCCCATGGCAAGCCCAAGAAAAGGTTTACCAGAAGATCACGACCGTTCCGGTAGAACCGACAGCCGCCATCGCCTTGTGTCCGACAAAGCGCCCTACCACAATGACATCCGCAAATTAAAGGCGCAACATCCCGGTAAGCATAGAGGAAAGCTGAAACTTACGATTTTAGGAAAAATACTTCCCTTCGTCATATCGATTTCATAGCTCTTTTTCATTTTCCTCCTATCTATATCACTCTTTCCGTCTGTAAGGTAATGTTATAGCATATAGAAAGCCCTTTTCAACAGGATGCCAGTACGGTTCATGCGTAAAATGTCCAATATAAATTTATATATCTATATTTATAGTTTTATATTTATAGATTTATATTTATAGATTCAAATTCTGTAAAAGCCTCGTAAAGTTCCCCACCTCATCTCCGATGAGAAGGTGAACTGTCCTGCACTAGGGCGCACAACACCGAGGAGAAGCCGCCATGCGAAGAATATTCTCCTGAACCAGGCATACTCTTTAATCTTGACTTTCGGTTTCTTTGCATCAAAGCGTACAGACAGGATATTGTCTTTACCGCCGAGGCCCTTCTATCAAAAGCGATACCAGCTTCCCCAAGTCCTTTTTCTCCATACTGATATGATAGCGATCCTTTTTCCTCAATATGATACTGTAACGCTTCTTTTTGTTTTCTTTTCCGTATCACGCCTCTTATAAAAAGAAGGAATAGAACGAGAAGGATAAACAGCATAAGCAGTACAACTTCTTCTCTTCCGCCACTAAGCTTCGACAGCTTTTCCGATATTTGGTCAGAAACGGAATATTGGTCCTCCACTGTAAGAGGATAAGTATCGGTACAATAAAAACAAAGTCATAATTCTCCAATCCTAAGTTTTTGGGAGATTTCCTGTGCAAAACCACATTACCCGTTATTACCGATAATGCCGGTTTTGCAAGTGATCCTCCTCTAATTCACACTCCGGCACTAATGGGTCCGGACTGTTGCTTCTCATACTTTTTCAGTTCTTCCACATACTTCTTTCCAAGCTCGGAAAGACGCATTTTTTTATGTTTGATGTACCCAATCCGCATACTTTCCTCGGTATCCAAGGGAATCGCAATATACTCCGGACCGTTCAGTTCCTGACAAATGATTCCCGGAACAAAGTGTATAGCCGTTTAATCCTACCATAAGATTTAAAATAGTGGCACGATCATTGACCTTAATTAATTTCTTGTAGGAATAAGTACTGAGTACCTCTTCCGCAAAATAGAAGGAATTTCGTTCTCCCTGGTCAAAACTGCAGCCGGGATACTCCATAAGGTCTTTCATCGAATCAGTTTCTTCTTGGCCAAAGTTTGATTTTGCCATAAAAACATAGATATCACAGGAAAAAGAGGAATAAACTCCAGATCTCCCTCTCTAAGAATCTTCCCTATTACATTTTCATTGAAATCATTTTCATAAATAATCCCGAGCTCGCTAACTTGCTTACGTACGTTCTCGATAACATCCATGGTCCTCCCCTCAAAAATAGAGAATTCATAGAGATTGTCCTTCTCGTACTGCCGAAGAAGATGGATAAAAGCTTCTACAACAAGGTGTAATGTTGCATGGAAACACCAAATTTCTTTTTACTAAGCTGTCCCCGTCAGGTGCTTATCTTCCATCAACTGATACTGCTCGGAAACCTGACGGGCATAGCCCAAAAACTCATCCCCCTCCGGTGTGGATACTATTCCCCGGTTTGAACGGGCAAAAATGGCAATCCCCACCTCTTTTTCCACTGTTTTTTAATCGTTGCACTCAAACTGGGTTGCGTAATAAAAACCGCTTTGCCGCTTCGTTAATGGACCCCGAGTCGGCTACCTGAATAATCTGCCGCAGTTGCTGTAAAGTCATCGTTCTTCTCCTGCTACATAAGTGATAAAGCCTGCGGGATCAATTAAAAACTTTTTGCCGCAAAATAATAATTTTTGCATAAGATCCATAGGATGAATCTGCTTCATCTCTTTTTCCGTCAAAAATATGCCAACACGGCATTTTTGTGAAAAACCGGCTATCCTTCATAAAGCAGTTCGGAAGTTTTTCGAATCATAAAGGCTCATTTTCTTAAAAATAATAAATGGATAAGCGTTTCCGTTTTTCCAGTACCAGCTGACCCGGACTGTCAAAAGATTGCACGGAGCATCCGGATGTTCCTTTAAGACCTGAATGTATCTTGCGTCTTCTCATTTAACTCCTCTGTCGGCTTTTCCCTTCAGTAGATAGGATCCGTTTCCTGAAAGTTTCCAGCCGTCCGGAGATTCTTTATCGATAAATGCGACTCCGTCCTCTCCCACATAGAAATTCCCGATCCACTGTTTCTCCGCCATGGCTCCGTCGGCATGTAAAAATACCATTTTCCTTCCAAAGATCCAGCCTGTCTGCATCTTGCCATCCAGAAGATAATACCACCTCTCAGGAATTCCCTTGTATCCAACCGCTGTAATGCGCCTCCTCGGAAGGAAGAACATAGTACCAACCGTCCTCCTTCCTGATCCATCCCGTCTCCGCCTGCGAAGTAAGATTTAAGCCCGGACTAAGCAGTAAGTAAAGCAGAGCAAAAGATTCCCGGCATGAACACGGAAAATAGAAGCGAGAAGGATTTCTCTTCCTTTATCCTATTCTGACCCCCTTGTCTTCTACTTGTCGTTCTGGTATTCGCCGGATTGCTATTCGCTTGATTTGTATTCGCCGGATTGCTATTCGTCTGTTCCCTAAGCACTCTTATAACCTCCTCTAAAATCGTGTTCTATAGTATAGCATAAATTCTCTTGCTTTACCATATTGCGAGTTCTTGTACTTTTTCTTGCTTTTTGCTACTATAGACAGGAAATTCGGCAGGAAAATGCATTTTTAATAAAAATCTAGCAAAGCACGAAAGCTCACAGGAGGAAAGCATGATGCAAATCATAAAAGGTAAAGGATTACAGTACTCTAAGTAAAAAGCGGCTATGCTCGTCATTTGCGGAAATCAGTACAAAAAGAATCCCCCGTTTTAGGGCTGGCAACCGGGTCCACCCCGTCGGAACCTATCAGGTACTAAGAGAACTTTATCAGGAGGTGAGACTGGACTTCTCTTCCGTTCGTTCCAGTAAACCTGGACAGTACAGAGGACTCTCCCTGAAGATTCTCACAGCTACCGTTATTTTATGAATGAAGAGCTTTTTAATCATGTCAATATCAAAAAGAAAAATACCCATGTTCCTGACGGTAAACTAAGCGATGAAAAAGAAGCCTGCGAAAGCTATGAGAAGCTGATTCAAAGCTTAGGCGGTATCCATTTACAGATTCTCGGTTTTGGGGCACGACGGACATATCGGTTTTAACGAACCAAGTGATATCTTCCCCGCAAAGACACACTGTGTGAAAATTAACGGAAGAAACCATCAATGCCAATCAACGCTTCTTTTCCAAAAAGAAGATGTTCCGACAGAAGCTTATACCATGGGTATCGGCACTATCATGCATGCAGAAAAGATTCTCCTGCTCGTTTCCGGAAAAAGATAAAGGCATCTATTCTTGAAAAAGGTCTTGGAAGGTCCTGTCACACCGTCCGTTCCCGCATCCATCCTGCAATTCCATCCGAATGTCACTTTGATTGCGGATGAGCTGGCCCTTTCCCTTTGTAAAAGTCTCTAGAAGATCAAAAGTCTTTTAAAAGAAGAAAATCAAGAGGAAGTAAAGAATAAAGAACGAGCTAACGAATACTTAGTGAGCACTTCCCTTAGCTATTTACGAATAAGAGCTGCGGCTCTTTGAAATCTCTTTTCGGAAATAGAAAGTCTGATTGTTGTCAGACCAATAGTTACAAAAGAATACTTCTGCATCGGACCGTTCACCCCTTTAAGGAATATAGAATGGCCTTCCATGGCAGTTTAATCCTATTTATGCAAAAATGAATCTTGCTCATTGCTTTACTTGCTTACTTTTTACCTGCTTACTCTTTCGCCGACGGTTTCGCTTTCCCTGACGGCTATCTCTTTCTTATGTATCAAGTATAACAGACCGCGGAACAATTTACTAATTGTTGTAATTAAGTGAATAGATTTAGTAATTTTTATGTTTTAACTATATATTTTTAATTTTTAATTTTTTCAGTCTCAGTATCCTCCGATAAAACGCAAGACTCCTTAAAGGGAGTTTTTCCGCAAGAACTACAAGGATTCGAACCTTGAAATGACAGAGTCAGAGTCCGTTGCCTTACCGTTTGGCGATAGCCCCTAAGCTTTTGAATCGCCCTAAAAAGGCGACTCAAAAATAATACAAAAACTTTCTTTTTCTTGTCAAGGATTTTCTTCATTTTCCTCTGCAGAGCTGCCTGGATTTTCCAATCTCGGCTCCCGGCCTCTCAATACTTTCTTTTTCCGATTTCTTTTCTCTCTCTTCTTCTTTACTTTGCTTTTCCTGCTCTTTTCTCCGAGTCTTTCTTTTGTCTCTATGAAAGACTCCTCAGTTTCTTCCGTACTCTTTTTATGGAGCTGTCTCCTCCGTCTTTTTCTCCTCTTTCGTCGTTTTTACGCTTTCCTTCTCCTTGTTTTGTTCAGACTTTCCTTCCTTCTTTTTATCCTTCTTTCTTATACTTCCTCCGCCCGTTCCGCTTCTTCCGCGTTTTCCATCGGCTTTGTCACACCGGAAACTTCTTTAATGTGCTCACTGATCTTCTTTACCGTATTGGAAGTTTGATAATTCTTTTCTCCATAAAAGAAAGTCATGGAGACTGACTACATTCGATTCCAGTGTTGCCGGGATAACCACATCCATTTTCTTGCTTCATCGTAGTTCTGGCAAGGGAAATCCCTGACGTTTCCCCAAGATGCAGACGTCCCAGCTGACTTGCGAGATTCGTAAAATCCGCCATATTCATGCTGGTCGATATCTCCAGTAAAACCTGCGTGGCAGAGAAATCATTTTTCACGGGCCCGGCTTTTTGCCTTATCCATAGCAAAAGTCAAAACCTTTCTTTGTCTCGCCGTTCGATTAAAGTCCGTATCCATAAGACGAAGTCTTCCATAGGCTACAGCCTGGATACCGTCAAGATGATTTTTCCCCTGCATGGTGGATGCACGGAAGGAATACCGGTAGACTCGACCGTTTCCGTGATAAAAGCATTGATATAGTAAAAACTCCGCATCGGAAAGCTCCAAATCCACTCCCCCAAGCGCGGAAATCCCCTTTGCTACGGAAGCCCAGGTGAAGCTCACATAATCATCAATGTGAAGATCCAGATTCCGCTCCAACATCTGCTATCGCCTGTTTATGTCCTCCAAGAAAATAGGCTTCATTCATCTTATGGTAAGTTCCGTTTCCGTCCACCTCGGAATACGTATCACGATAAACGGAACACAATTTAATTTCTCCGCTTCGCTTATTGATACTCGCAATCATAATGACATCGGAAAGAGCCCCCGCCTCTTTGTTTCCGTCTCGACTGTTCTAAACCGAAGATGGCAATTGTACGGTATTTCTTTCCAAAAATAAGGAAATAAAGCGCCAAAGAAGAAAAATACCGACTAAGAACAAAAAGGAAATCAGGGACCGCCTTGAACGGCGTCTTCCTCCTCTTTCCTCTTCTTAGCGCAGGATAATCCCCCTCTTCTTGATACCTCTCTTTTTCCTCTATATCCTTTTCCATCGCTTTTCCCTATTCTTCTCATTTCTTCTAAGCGGAATATCCAAATTGGGAAAATCTTCTTTTCTCTGCTAAAACTGGTGCTCCTGGCTGTACGTCTTTTTCTACTGTCCAATTTCCTTTCCTCCCTTGCATTTCTTCCTGCATTATAGCAAAGCTTCTTCAGACGGAAAAAGTCGTATTAAGAATATCTACAAATTTTCGCAAAAGAAACCTCCCATGTTATGAGCGAGATACAGCATACTTAATACTCGCTAAGCATGCTGTCACAAACTTCATCTCAGATACTTGCTTAGCATAAAAAGAAATGGACAAGACAGTCTCCTATCTCATCCATTTCCTCTGCTACAAATCAGCAGTATTTTTCTCAAAATGAGGTTTAGCACTTCAGGCCAGCATTCTTTAAACTCTTGCCAAGCTCGGAATTCTCATACTTCTTAAAGTTCTTCACAAAATCTTCCTGCAAGATCCTTTTGCCTTGTCTTCCCACTCTTTAACATCACTATAGGTATCTCTCGGATCCAGAATCTTCGGGTCTACACCGGGAAGTGATGTCGGCACTTCAAAAATCAAAAGAACGGAATGTTCTTGGTCTCCGCCTTTGCTACATCGCCGTTTAAGATAGCATCGATGATTCCTCTGGTATCATAATGGAAATTCTCTTTCCGGAACCGTTCCAACCTGTGTTTACAAGGTATGCCTTAGCGCCGGTCTTCTTCATCTTCTTAACGAGCTCCTCAGCGTACTTTTGTGGGAGGAAGTTCGAGGAATGCCTGTCCGAAACATGCGGAGAAGGTCGGTGTCGGCTCTGTAATGCCTCTCTCGTTCCGGCAAGCTTAGCCGTAAAGCCGGAAAAGGAAGTAGTACTCGGTCTGTTCCGGAGTGAGGATGGAAATCGGAGGCAGAACACCGAAAAGCTATCTGCAGAAAGGAAAATAACATTTTCCGCATCAGAGGCTGCAGAAACAGGGCGTACAATCTTCTCAATATGGTTAATCGGATAGGACACACGAGTATTCTCCGTGGTGCTTCCATCCTTAAAATCAATCTTTTCCGTTTGCATCTACGGTTGCGTTCTCGAAGAAGACATCTCTTCTAATCGCACGGTAAATATCCGGCTCGGAATCCTTATCCAAGTTAATGACCTTGGCATAGCATCCGCCTTCAAAGTTGAATACCCCGTTATCATCCCAACCGTGCTCGTCATCTCCGATTAAGAGTCTCTTCGGATCGGTGGAAAGAGTTGTCTTTCCTGTTCCGGAGAGGCCGAAGAAAATAACGATGTGCTTTCCGTTCAAATCGGTATTGGCAGAACGGTGCATGGAAGCAATCTCTAAGCGGCAGATAGTAGTTCATCATGGAGAACATCCCCTTCTTCATTTCTCCGCCATACCAGGTATTCAGGATAATCTGCTCCTTACTCGTGATATTAAACATCACGGCAGTCTCGGAGTGCAGTCCAAGCTCCTTATAGTTCTCTACCTTTGCCTTGGAAGCGTTATATACGATAAAGTCCGGCTCAAAGTTTTCTAACTCCTCTTTGGACGGCTTAATGAACATATTAGTCACAAAGTGTGCATGCCAAGCTACCTCCACGATGAAACGAACTGCCATTCTGGTATCTTTGTTTGCACCGCAGAAAGCATCCACTACGAAAAGACGCTTATTGGAAAGCTCCTTTTTCGCAAGCTCTTTACAATAAGCCCATGCTTCTTCCGATGCGGGATGGTTATCATTCGGATACTCTTCACTCGTCCACCAAACAGTGTCCTTGGAATTCTTATCCATTACGATATATTTATCCTTGGGAGAACGCCCGGTATAAATTCCGGTCATTACATTTACTGCACCTAATTCACTGACTCTACCCTTCTCATAGCCCTCTAATGAGATCCGCCGTCTCCTCTTTGAATAAGGTTTCATAAGAGGGATTATGTACATTTCCGTTGTTCCTGTAATGCCATACTTTGTTAAATCCAAATTTGCCATATTCTTCTCCTTCTTTCTTTAATACTCTTCCCAACGCTCTTTATTATACATATTTCTTTAAGAAAAGTCACTTAGTCACAATCTCAAAAATCCTTGTATCTCTTTAGGAAGCTATTGGAATCATATGCCTCCCGAGCGATACTCTTTATAAAGCGCAGTCTTTAAGCAACAGGCTTCTAAAAAAAAGAGAAGAGGCTCCGTCTATGCCCCTTCTCTTTACCGCATTTATCTCTTATCTCAATCTGAATTTTTCCACAAGATCGTTCATGAAATTAGCCTGCGTAGACAATTCTCCGGAAGTTGCGGCACTCTCCTCCGCGGTTGCGGAGTTATCCTGCTACCACCGCGGAAATCTCCTGAATTCCTTCACTAATCCTGCTGATTCCTTCAGACTCTTCCTCCGAAGCTCTCGAAATTTCCAGAATCAAATCATTAACCTGATTCGTACTGTCGGACACGGAATGCAAGGCCTCCGCTGTCTCCCTCCGTGAACCTCGCTCCCTTTTGTACCGCTCCGATAGTCTCCTCAATCAAGAGAGAAGTATTTTTGTGCCGCTTCCTGGGATTTCTTAGCCAGATTTCCCACCTCATCCAGCCACTACGGCGAAGCCTTTTCCCCGACCTCTCCCGCTCTTGCCCGCCTCAATCAGCCGCATTCAGGGAAAGAATATTGGTTTGGAAAGCAATGTCGTCAATGGTCTTAATAATCTTACTGATTTTCCTTGGATTTTTCCGTAATCTCTTCCATGGCGCTCTGCATATCCGTCATTTTTGATTACTGGTTTCCACGCAGGATCCGCTGAGTACTCCAAGTTTTTGAGCCTTCTCCGCCTGCTTTGCCGTATGGCGGATTTGCTTCGTAATGCCCTCCATGGTATCGGATAAGTCTGAAATAGAGAAGCCTGCTTTGCCGTTCCGTCGGAAATTCTCTGTGCCATGGCACTCACTTGTCCTGCACTGTTACTTACCTGCGAAGAAGATCCCTGAACATCCTTTAGTGTGCTGTTTAAGTTCTTGGAAATCTCTTGTAAAGAAAGCAGAATCGGGTGAAAATCCCCTGATAATTTTTCGTCTTCCTTTATTTCCTCTCCAAAGTCTCCCCCTTGAAAATGCGCCGAGCTTTTGCCTGTAAATCGCTGACCACATAAGTCAGACGCTTTATAATATTATTAAAGCTCTGCATCAGACGGCCGATTTCATCCTGATAGGGATAGGATAGGGAAATATCAAAGTTTCCGTTTGCCAATTTATCACTTTCCGTTGCCAGCTTTCCAAGAGGCTTCAAGGATTTTTCTCATCGTGATAAAAATAACGAGCTGTATCAACACAAAGATAATCGCTTCCGCAAAAATCAACGTAAAGATAACCTGATTTTTCCCTGCATTATACACGTCCATACTCATTGCCGACTGAACATACCATGTCGTCCCGGAAATACTAAGCGGAGAAAAATAGCGAACTCTGGACTTATCTTTTTACATGGAAAGTCTCGAGCTTATCAAAATTACTTTGAATATTCTGTTTAAAATTCTCTTCTCCGACATATTCGGAAATATTTTTTCCCATTGCCTCGGGATTCGAGCTGTATACGAATTTTCCGTCATGGTTCAGAACATCAAAGAAGGTCTTCGCCTGCTCTCCGGAATCATCCTTCCCGAGCGTATTAAACATCGTAATGTTTAAGTCCACTACAACAGCTCCTTTAAAACTCATCCTGATAGAGAATAGGAACGACCAGAACAAAGATCGTCTCTCCGGTTATACTGGATACGAAAGGATCCACTACATGACTCTTCTTTTCCGTAGAAACCTTGGTATAGTATTCTTCCGCACCGTTTCCGTAAAATTTATAATCTAAAAACTTTATAAAAACGTTTGTTTTTCATCGCCGTTATCCCTTCCCAAATACATGGCATATTCCGGCAGATCATTCTGAAAAGCATTCGGTTCAAAGAATACTCCCGCTCCCATGATATGATCATCATGGCGAATCATTTCCCACACCGAATCCAAGAGATATTTTTCTTCAAATGCGCGATACGGAGTAAGGCGAAGGGAATCTTTTAGAGACTCACTTCGGTAGGACTTCCCGTATCCTTCACCCTGTATACATTTCTTCCAAAATGATCTTCTATCGCTCTTGCGGTATTTTCAGCAAGGGTAATGGATTTCTTCACTCTTTCCACATTTAAAAGTAGTTGATTTAAGATAATCCTCATTAATGGTTTTCAAATGAACGTCCTGTGGCGACAGAAAGTAAAATATTCATAAGAACGAAAACCAAAAAGCATGGCAACACAAAGAATTGCGGAAATTCTTCCTGCAAGACTTTACTCTTCATCCCTTTTTTCTTTTTACTCCCTCTTTTACCTTCATTTTCCTTCTGCCTTTTTCTTCTTATCTTCCCCTAAAAACAGGGGAATCGGAATGAATATCCATTGTAATATCGGGTTCTTGTCCATCTTTCCTCCTTCATCTTGATTCATTACTCTCCACTTATCTATATCGACATGATAGAAACTTATATAATAAGTATCGTAAACAATTCGTTTTAGGAAAAATAACAATTTATTTTTCAAAATATAAGAGGAAGAGAACATCAGGTTTATCACGTTTCTCTTTCCCTCTTACAAAAATCGGACATCCAAATACAATCCATTTCAGCTAAACTTTAGCTTATTCCACTGTTTATTCCACTGTTTCTCACTTGACTCTCGGCTATAGGGCCTTTAAAGCTTCCTTTTGCTTCTTATTCAATTTCTTTCGGTGTCTCCACCACTAAAGTAACATAGTGGTCACCGCGCATATTCGGGTTCTGCAAAGACGAGAACTCCTTTTCCCCTTAAACGAGTAGCGTGTTTCCGACTGCGTCCAGCGAGAATCTTCAGCTCAACCGGTCCGTCTACCGTCTTCACAATCGTTGTACCGCCCAGTGCCGCTTTCCGGAAGCTGATTGCTTCCGTGGAGTAAATATTGATTCCCTGTCTCTTAAAGAAGGGATGGTCACTTACGGAAACCTCAACAAGAAGATCGCCTCTCGGTCCTCCGTTTCTTCCAGGGGTCTCCTCCGCCGCTTCTCCTGATTGCCTGTCCGTCATCGATTCCTGCCGGAATCGAAATCTCCATCGTCTTTTCGGTATTGATATAGCCTGCGCCCTTGCAATCCGGACATTTTTCCTGATAACGGATCGGTTCCGTGACATTCCGGACAGGTCGTTACCTGCTGAATCATACCGAATAAACTTTGCTGTGTCATTCTGACCTGTCCTGCACCGTTACATCTTGGGCGAGTCGTCTTCTCCGTTCCCGGCTTTGCACCGGAACCGTTACAGGTCTTACAGGTCTCGCTTATACCGAATCTTTATATTCTTCTTTACACCCTTTTGTTGCTTCATCAAAAGTAATCCGTATTCCTACGCGAATATTGTCGCCCTTTTCCGGCATATTGGCACGACGCCCATAAAAGCTCTTCCTCCTGAAACCTCCACCGGAGAATCCGCCGCCGAAAAACTCCGAAAAAGATATCCGACATATCCATTCCGCTAAAAAGTCAAAACCTCCGAAGCCGGAACTTGCTCCTGCGAGCGGAATTAGCATCAAATGCCGCATGGCCATAGGTGTCATACGCCTTTCTCTTATCCGGATCAGACAGAACCACGCATAGGCCTCCGAGGCTTCCCGAAACTTTGCGGCGGCAGTCTCATCTCCGGGATTAGCATCGGGTGGTATTTTTGCAAGGCGCTGATACGCCTTCTTTATAGCACTGTCTCATCGGCATTTTTCTCTACCCCCAACACCTCTACTAATCACGCTTTTTCTGCCATGTTTACAAATCCTCTTCTCTTCCTCCCCTCGAAAGGGACTCTTATCAATTCACTTTTTCCCTGAGAGGGAATCCTTATATTCGAATCTCCCCGAAGGAATTCATATCATACGCAATATTTCGTGGGTACCGAAAGCATCCGATACCTACGAAACCGTTCTCTGCTTCCCCGAACGAAAGGCTCGGAAATCCTTTCAATTAAACTTCCTTAAAGTCTCCGTCTACCACATTGTCATCCCACTTTTCACCGCTTCCGGCACTCTGTCCGGCATTGCTGCGCCACCCGCTCGGCTCCTGCCTGCGCCTGTGCCTGCTCATACACCTTGGTGAAGAGTGCCTGAGAGGACTGCGCATCGAGTTTCTCCTGAGCCGCTTTTGATTTTTCTCGGCACCGTTCTTCGTGATACTCTCCAGAGGATTGTGGAAAGAACATCTTCCAAAAGCCTTTAAGTCAGCTTCTACACCGGCCTTTTTCGCTGTCGGAAATCTTATCTCCCACATCTGTAAAGAGCCTTCTTGGTCTGGAATACGATAGAGATCCGCTCCGTTTCTTACCTCGATAGCTTCCTGCTTTTGCCATATCAGCGACCTCGAACTGTGCGGCTTCATTGACAGCCTTATCGATATCCTCCTTGGACATAGTTGGAGCCAGGGAGTAATCGTGATATCTTTCGCTCCTCACCGGTTCCCTTATCCTTAGCGGAAACATTGACGATACCGTTCGCATCGATGTCGAAGGTAACTTCAATCTGCGGAACACCGCGCTGTGCGGGAAGAATGCCGTCCAGTCTGAACTGACCGAGGCTCTTGTTGTCTCTTGCAAACTCTCTCTCACCCTGTACTACATTGATATCTACGGCAGTCTGGTTGTCACATCGCAGTGAGAAGACCTGAGATACTCTGGTCGGGATGGTTGTATTTTCTCTTAATAAGAGGAGTTGCTACGCCGCCAAGGGTCTCAATAGAAAAGGGTAAGCGGAGTAACATCAAGAAGAAGAACATCGCCTGCTCCTGCTTCTCACTAAGCTTTCCACCCTGTACTGCGACACCGGAGCCACACACTCATCCGGGTTCAGATTCTTGGAAGGCTCTTTTCCGGTTAACTGCTTTTCACCTTCTCCTGTGCTACGGCATTCTGGTGGAACCGCCGACAAGGAGCACTTTTTCAAGCTCGGAAGCCGTTAAGCCCGCATCACGAAGGAGTTCTGTACCGGAATCGCGGTTCTCTCCGTTAAATCTGCAGTAAGCTCTTCAAACTTGGCACGGCTAAGCTTCCATATCAAGATACTTCGGGCCTTCAGCCGTGCGGTAATGAACGGAAGGTTGATATCGGTTGTCGTTGCGGAAGAAAGCTCCTTCTTTGCCTTTTCAGCCGCTTCCTTTAAACCTGTGCAAAGCCATCTTATCCTGAGAAGGTCTACGCCCTCCAGCTGCTTTAAATTCATCGACAAGCCACTTGGTAATACGATCATCATAATCATCACCGCCAAGGGTGCGTATCCCCGTTTGTGAAAGCACTTCGATAACCCCGTCACCGATATCGATGATGGAAACATCGAGGTACCGCCTCCCAAGTCATAAACCATAACGCTTCTGCTCGGACTCATCTTCCAGACCGTAAGCAAAGTCGTCGCCGCTGTCGGCTCGTTGATGATTCTTTCTACGGAAAGTCCGGCAATCTTACCGGCATCCTTTGTTGCCTGTCTCTGTGCATCGTTAAAGTAAGCCGGAACGGTAATCACCGCCTGGGTTACCTTCTCTCCCAAATAACTCTCCGCATCGGTCTTTAACTTCTGGAGAATCATAGCGGAAATCTCCTGCGGAGTATAATCCTTTCCGTCAATGGAAACCTTATAATCGGTACCCATATGTCTCTTAATGGAAGAAATGGTTCTGTCCGCATTGGTTACCGCCTGTCTCTTTCTACGGGTTCTCCCACAAGTCTCTCTCCGGTCTTGGTAAATGCCACAACGGACGGCGTGGTTCTCATCCCTTCGGCGTTCGGGATAACAACGAGGCTTTCCGCCTTCCATAACAGCTACACAGCTGTTGGTTGTTCCTAAGTCAATTCCTATAATCTTTCCCATATTCTTACTCTCCTTTTCTATTCTAAATTTGATTTCTTGCTTTACTTTATGGAAAAAGCTCTTTTAAAAAGCTTATTCGTCTGTTTATACACCACTTCATCTTTTACAGCAGTTTTTCTTCACATCGGTTTTTCTTTACATCCGATTCTTTATCTTAATTCCAATTCTTTATCTTTATCCTGCTTCTTTTACTTTCACCATGGAGTGGCGAACCACATTGCCTCGATAGGTATAGCCCTTTTTGCAAATCGGCAGTTACGGTATCTTCCTCCACATCTCCCTCTTCTTCCGTCATAACGGCATTGTGGAGTGCCGGATCGAACTTCTGCCCTACCGCCTCAATCGCCTGTATATCGCGGTCCGAAAACATCTTCTGAATCTGCTTATAAATTCCTTCTACACCCTTTGCAAAGAGTTTTTCTTTCTCCTCCTCCGGGACATGCTCTAGGGCTCTCTCGAAGTTATCGACTACGGGAAGAAGCTGTTCGATAATGCTTTTTGCACCAGCTCAAACATCTGTGCCTTTTCCTTCTCAGAACGCTTTCGGAAATTCTCGTATTCCGCCAAAGGTGCGAAGATATTTATCTTTCAGTGCAAAAGCTCCGCATTCTCCGCCTTTCCGGAATCTTCTTTTTCCGGAAGAAGCCTCCCTCGAATCCTCTCCGGAAGCCCGTGTAGAAAGTCTGTTCTTCGCTAGGCACTTCCTGCTCCCCAGCATTCGGGATCATTCTCCGTACTGCATTCCTCCGCGGTTTTTACTTCTTCGGAAGACGCCGCCTCTCTGTATTCGCTTTCATCTGCCCGCCTTCGTGCGACTGCCTCCTCCATTTCTCGTCTTCATTATGCTTCTTTTGACACAACGTCTCCTTCCTACTGTAAGGGAATATCCCCCATTTCATGAATCAACCTGTTCAAGGTATCCAGTACCTTTTCATAGTCCATTCGCTTAGGCCCGATCACGCCGATTGTTCCGTGCATTCCGTTCAAAAAGCCTGTACTTTGCCGTGACCAACGCACAGTCCGCCATATCCTCTAACGGGCTCTCCTTTCCGATATAGACTTGGATACTCTTCTTGTCCTCATCCTTCTTCTCCGTCTCCTGCAAAATCCCTGCAAGCTCTTCCTTGGACTCCAAAGCAAAAATCAGCTTGGATGCATTTTCCGAATCCATAAGTTCCGGATACTTGAAAAATGTTCGTGGCGCCGGGTATAGATTTCCACATCCTGCTCGTCCGTACGCATCATACTTTCTAAAGCTCGAAGAATTTCCATCGTCTTTCTGTGCCTGCTTCTGTCGAGCAGTGCACGGATATACTCTTCCGTAATTTCCTCTACACAGTGCCCTCCCAGAACATCGTTTAAAAGAAGGTTGATGGAGAATGGCATTTTGCTCCAAATCCTCATCCATATCTACCGTCATCGTCTTAATGATATTTCCTTCAAACATTAGAAGAAAGAAGCTTTCCTCTTTCCACCAAAAGAAATCTGTAGGAACTTAATCTTGTTTTTCTCCATCCTGGGGCCGGAAACGAGTGCCGTATAATGGGTATCACTCGCTATGTTTCTAACGAGAGACTGTAAAGCGGATTCAGAGCTTCTCAATCCTGTCGAACATCGAACTTCGGACATCCGATAAATCCCTCTCCTGCTTTGCCATAAGCTGATCCACATAAAAGCAGTAGCCCTTGTCGGAAGGAACTCTACCCGCAGAAGTATGAGGCTGTAATATATAGCCCATCTCTTCCAAATCGCTCATCTCATTCCGAATCGTCGCTGAACTTAAATTCAGTCCGGAGTACTTGCTAATGGTTCGGGATCCTACCGGCTCACCGGTCTCTAAATAGTTCTTAATTATTGTCGTCAATATAATAAGCTTTCTCTGATCCACAAGACCACCTTCCTCCTTCTTGAATTTGTTGGCACTCATATATATCGAGTGCTAACACATATTCATAATATACCCCCAGGAAGAAGAATGTCAAAATTTTCCCGAGGATTTGTAATTTCCTATGAACTTTGCTTTATTCGGAAAGAAACTCTCCGAGCAGGCTTTTCTTCCATGGCTTTTGTTGCGAGAACAGGATAAATCTGTCCGATTTCCACTCTGCCCTGTTTATCTTTTTCTCTTACACCCTCTTTCCTTAAAGAACTATTTTTCCGTAATAGAGGCAGTTCCCGGAAGCGAAGTGCTTTCATATATAAATTGTTTTTCTGAACAGGGATATAGAATCGGATGTACTCCTTATTAAAGCCGGTGTAATATTTTTTTGTCCTTCCATCTCACGCACTTCTTCTATCAAAACGTCCGTCCTTTTTCCTATAAATTGCTCTCTGAACTTTTCCGAATCCTGAAGTGCAAGGTCTAAGAGAATCTTCGAGCGTTCCTTCTTCACTTTTTCCGTAATCTGGCCCTGCATCTCATCCGCACGGGTTCCCTTTCTGCGGGAATATTTGAAAATGTGCATATCATGAAGCCTATTTCGAAATGAAGTTCTTCGACTCTGAAAAATCCGCTTCCGTCTCTCGGGAAGCCCACGATAACATCCGTAGTAATCGCTACGCAAAGCGGAAATACTCTTCTTATGCAGTCTACCGCTTCCTTAAATTCTTCCTTTGTATAGTGCCGATTCATTTCCTTTAAAGTCTTGGCTGCTCCGCTTTGCAGAGAAAGATGAAAATGAGGGCAAATCTCCTCAACCGCTTTCAATCGGGAAACGAAGTTCTCCGTGATGACTCTCGGCTCTAAACTCCCTAAACGTATTCGCTTAATCGGAAGGTTTCTCCGATTCTTTCGATGAGAGAAAGAAAGTGCCTCTCCACTTTCTTCATTTCTACTGGCATATTCATAGGAAAGATTTTTGAAAATCCAAGCCGTAAGAAGAAAGGTGTATTCCCGTAAGCACGATGTTTCGGAAATGCCTTCCTGTCCAAGACGCTCTCGATTTCCGTAGACAGTCCTCTATCTTCCTACTCCGAATTCTTCCTCTCACATAGGGATAATGCAGTAAGAGCAAAACTGATTGCAACACGTCCTGAATCTCACAAAGGCGCGGCTTCTGTCAAGAGGTTTCGAAAGAAAAGATTTTTCATACTTTCCTTCTTCCTTAATGAGGGAGACAAATCATCTTCTATTCTGTCGTCATTTTCCAGCATGGCGTCCCGATAGGCTTTAATCAGTTCTACGATTTTCCCTTTTCCCGCTGTTTCCGATCAGGATATCGAGTTTCCCTTATCTTTTTCAGTTCCTCCTTCTCTCCTTCCCATAGCGACCTGTCGCAATCACAAAGAACATCCGGATTCCGCTCCTTCGCCTGGTGAATCATCTGCCTCGACTTTCTGTCCGCAATATTCGTTACGGAACAGGTATTGATTAAGTAAATATCCGCTTCTTCGTGGGAAGGGTACAAGAGTTGCCCCTTCTTTTTAGGATTGCTTCGCTCATCGCCTCCGCCTCATAAGAATTAACCTTACAACCTAAGTTGTGCATGGCAAAGCGCAGTCCTTTTAATTCCATCTTTTATCCCTTTCTTCCTTACATAGAATCACTTTATTTTTACTATTCTCCCTTACTTAGCATGGTCTTATCTTTTTGCCATTCTCCCTTATCTTTACTTGACTTTCAAAATGCTTCCTCACTACAATGAAACCATCATAAAGGAGGATTATCTAATGAAAACAGTTCGTATTTCCCTGAACTCTATTGATAAGTAAAATCCTTCGTAAACGACCTTGTTCGCTTTACGGATGTTGATTTTGATTTGGTTTTCGGCCGTTATGTTATTGATGCTTTAAGTCATGTATGGGTATCTTCTCTTTGGATTTATCCAAGCCTATCGATTTAAACATTCATGCGGATGAGGATAGAATTGGACGAAATCGTGAGATACACTAAAGCCCTATATCATAGAAGCCTAACTTCCTGTATCTTAACGGAAGAGGAAAAACCTTACAAGGTTTTTAAAAAGTGCATGGTTCATGCACTTTATTTTTAGTATAGATATGATGTATAGAGAACGATACATCATTTTGGGGATAGTATAATAGAGTAAAGATTTTTGTCAGTTGATAAAGAAAAGAGAGTAGAAGTGAACGACAGCTCGTTTATCGGGTATGATGAATAAGAGCAAAACTATCTTATTTTGCAAAGTAGTAAAAAGAAAAGGAGCAGTATGGAGTACCAAGCATTTTTAATTAAATACGCTGAAATCGGCACGAAAGGAAAAACCGCTATGTCTTTGAAGATGCTCTTGCAAAAGATATTCGCATGAAATTAAAGCGTGCTACGGGAGAGTACTATGTAGCCAGGGAGCGCGGCGGAATCTATGTTCATGTCAAGTCGGAAAGCTATGACTACGAAGAATGTATGGATGTACTTCAACATGTTTTCGGCATTGCGGGTATTGCGCCCATGGTACAGATTCCCTACTCCGCAGACTTTGCCGTTTTGGAAAAAGCCGTGCTCTCCTACTTCCGTGCCGCTTACGGTGACAAGCCTGTAAGCTTTAAGGTCGAGTCCGGCGCGCGGAAAAATCCCTACCCCATGACTTCTCCGGAAATCGAAATGGAGCTCGGCCACAGCATTTTGGAGAAATTTCCGAATGCAAGGGTGGATGTGCATAAGCCCGAAGTGAAGCTTCGCATAGAAATCAGGCAGTTCATCAATATCTACGGGAAAAATCATTCCGGGGCTTTCCGGTATGCCGCTTGGTACAAACGGAAAAGCAATGCTCCTTCTTTCCGGCGGAATCGACTCTCCCGTTGCCGGCTTTAAAGTTGCCAAAAGAGGCGCTTTAATCAAGCCACCTACTTTCACGCACCGCCCTATACCAGTGAAAGAGCAAAAATCAAGGTTATGGACCTCGCAAGACAGCTTTCCACCCTATACCGGACCCATCATGCTCCATGTCGTAAACTTCACGGAAATTCAGCTTGCGATTTTACGACCGCTGTCCGCACGAGGAATTAACGATTATCATGCGCCGCTATATCGATGCGTATTGCGGAAGCCTTAGCTATAAAAATGGCTGTATCGGCTTAATCACGGAGAATCCACGCGGACAGGGTCGCATCGCAAACCCCTGCAAAGTCTGGTTTGTACCAATGAAGTCTGCACGCTTCCGGTTTACCGCCCTTTGATTGCCTTCGATAAGCAGGAAATCGTGGATGTTGCGGGCAAATCGGAACCTATGAAACCTCTATTGAGCCCTATGAAGACTGTTGCACCATCTTTGTGGCAAAAGCTATCCTGTAACAAAGCCTATTGTAGAGAAAATTCGAAAATCTGAAGAAAAAGCTCTTCCCGGAGATTGATGCCATGGTGGAAAAGGCGGTGAATGAGGTGGAGTCGATTCTGATTCGAAAAGAGAATACATAAAAATCCATCGAGGTCAGAGTTATGAGATCTCTCGAGTTGAAGTTTATGAATCTTTCGAACTGAAAATTTATAAATCTCTCGAGTTGAAATTTATATGAATCTCTCGAGCCAGAATTTACGAATCTCTCGAACTAAAAATTTATAAAATCTCTCGAACTGAAATTTACGAATCTCTCGAGGTTGAATTTCATGAATCTATCGAGTTGAAATTTACAAATCTCTCGAGACTGTACTATAATATCTAAATAAAATGTTGGAGGATAGTAAATGAACAGAGAGTTATATAAAGCCGAGAATCATCGATGCTTCTGTTGAAAAATACTTAAAAGACCTTCGGTGCTGTATGCATTGAAGGTCCAAAGTGGTGCGGAAAAACCTGGACTTCTGCCTATCATAGTAAAAGCGAGTATTATTTGGCAGATCAGGGGAATTTTTCAGAATAGAAATCTTGCACAGATAGATCCTTCTTTGGTTTTAGATGGAGATTCTCCCTCGCCTGTTAGACGAATGGCAGGAGGTACCCGCTCTATGGGACGCTGTTCGCTTTGCGGTAGATTCTTCTAAGGAGAAAAGGGAGATTTATCTTAACAGGATCCGCAACTCCAAATCATAAAAGGAATTCTTCACAGCGGGAGCAGGGAGAATTGCGCGTCTTCGAATGCGCCCAATGTCATTATTCGAAGCGGGAAAATCCAGTGGAAAAATCTCTTTAAAGGAACTATGCAACGGAGAGCTTAAAGCTCAGCTCACCGGAGAAGTAGCACTTACCGATCTTATTGATTATATTGTTCGCGGCGGATGGCCAAGCAGCCAGGAGCTCCCTATCGAAGAAGCTGTTTTACTTCCAAAGGAATATATCTCTGCGATACTGTCTGATGATATAGAACGTATAGATGGTATAAAAAGAGACCGTCACAAAATGGAGCTCTTGCTTCGTTCCCTTGCACGAAATGAATCCACTACCGTCACAAATAAAAGATTAAAAGACGATATGAAAGAGATTGATCATGAGGATATTGTGGTGGAGACAGTTGCCAGCTATTTAGATGTCCTAAACAGACTATTTGCTTATAGATAATCAAAAGCCTTACGGTACGCAACTGCGTTCTACTGTTCGAGTAAAACAAGCAGAAAAAAGACATCTTTCCGACCCATCCTTAGCCTGCGCTCTTTTGAATGCCACTCCTGAAATCTTAAAGGGAGATTTGAATACCTTGGGATTTTTGTTTGAGCTTTATGCGAAAGAGATTTAAAAATTTATGCAGAAGCATTTGGTGCCTCTTTATACCATTATCAAGATTATCATAATCAAGAAATGGATGCGGTAATTGTTCTGCCTGATGGGGAATGGTGTGGGATAGAAATCAAGCTGGGAGCCAATCAAATTGAAGATGCCGCCAAAAATCTGTTGAAAATAAAACAGAAAATCCTGGAGGAAAAACGGAAAAAGCTCCCAAAAAGCCTCTCTGTGATTTGCGGTCTTTCTAATGCCGCTTATCAAAGAGAGGATGGAGTGTGTGTGCCGTTAATCTGCACTGGGAGCGTAATAAATTTTATTTCTTCCTACTACAAAGAATGCCACTCTCCCTCTACAGATTCTTCGAGGATTTTCCAGGCTCTCCTCCGATTCCAGCGCCTTTCGCACTTCTCCCGCCTTATCACAAAGGATACCGGAGGAAATAAAGAATCCGCCCTTTTTCAAGAAAGAGGGGATAAGCGGCGTCAGGAAACAATCACGGAGCCAGAATATTGCATAAACTATATCAAAGGGTTCTTTCCTTAAAACTTCCCGTAAGCTTCTGCACTCTCCTCTTCCGAAAGAATATTTTTCAATAAAGAGCTGAAAATCTGAAATATCGTTTACTTTGAGATTCTCGCTAACCGCCGCTTTGCTAAGGGGATCCAAGTCAGTGGCGAAAACCTCTTTTGCTCCCATTTTCAAAGAAGCAATGCCGAGGATTCCCGATCCGGTACCGAAATCCAGAACACGGTCTCCTTCTTTCAAATATTTTTCCAAAGAAAGAAGACAGAGCTTCGTTGTCTCATGCTGTCCCGTTCCAAAGCTTGTTCGGGATCCAGAGAAATTGCAAATTCTCCCTCCTTCGGCTCTTCCTCTTCCCAACTTGGCTAATGAGAATCTTCCCCACACGGAAGCTGTGGAAGAAATCCTTCCAGGCGTTCATCCAGTCCTTGTCTTCCGTCTCGGAAACGGAAATTTTGCCTCTCAATCTCCGTGACTCCGCCATTTCGCTAAGCTCTCTTTTAAATCCGAAAGAATCTCCTGCATTCTTCTTCCGTGAAAATGTTGTCTGCTGTTTAAGGTGATAGGAATGATCCACATTTTCGTCCAAAAATTCTTTCTCTACCTCAGCCTTTCTCTTCTTTTTCCTCTTCCAGTAAAATTTCCAGATAAAGAGGACAGGCTCGTCTCTCCATTTAGGGATGTCTCCTCAGGAAGAATATCCGCGAAAATAATTTTTGCTTCCTCCTCCGTAAGACCTTTGCCATCCTCTATCTCTACCCCTCGATATCCCAACGGTTCTAATAAATAAGCCGACAAGATATCAACGGCCTCTCCCTTTGTTTTTACCGATATTTTTCTCCAAATCACTTCCAACTCCTTTTTCATCATTGCACTGTTTATCTTCGTCGTTTATGCACTATTCCATACCATACATAAAAGCACTTTACGTAAAGGAAGAAAAAGCGGTATATCTGAACCGGACTACCTTTCTTTCTTTCCCTTATGCCTTATAAAACTTCCGTAAAACGGGTAGCAGTTCTTTTAGGGCAGCAATTGCATCGTTAAGCTCGTGCTTTTCCGTCAGGAAAGAAAAAGAAAAACGGAGTGTCGAGTCCAGCGCCTTTTCAGTGAGACCAATAGCTTTCAAAGTTCCGGAAATGCCCGGGTGGTTGGAAGAGCAGGCTGAACCAGCCGCTGACATAAATTCCCTTCTCTTCTAAAGCATGAAGCAGAACTTCCGCCTTCACTCCGTAGAAAGATGCGGAAACAATCTGCGGAGCGGAAGCCTTTCCCTTTTCGGAATTGACCTTCACCTCCGGAAGCTTCTCCAACTCCTCTATAAAATAGTCCTTTAGTTCATAAAGCTTCTCTATCTTTTTCGGAAAAATCTGATACACCATCTTTGCAGCAAGTCCCATGCCGGCAATTCCCGGAATATTTAAAAGTACCGGGCGAAGTCCTCCCCTGCTGTCCGCCGCCAAAAATAATCAGGGTTTATTTTAACCTTTTCATCAATAAAAAGGAAGCCGATTCCCTTCGGACCGTGCGAGCTTTATGTCCGCTCACGGAAAGGAGATCCACGAAGTCCTTCTTCGGATGAAGAATCATTTTTCCATAGGCCTGTATGGCATCGGTATGGAAAAAGACAATTCGGATTCTTTTTCTTAATAAGCTCTCCAATCGCGTGAATATCCTCTACCGCTCCCCATCTCATTGTTCACGGTCATAATACTTATCATAACGGTATCGTCACGGGCGTTTTTCCAGCTCGTTAAGGGAAATGTGTCCCTTCTCATCCACCGGTAAAATACTGATTTCAAAGCCGTGACTCTCCAAAAATTCCAGCACCTTATAAATAGCAGAGGTGTTCGATTGCAGAGCTGATGATGTGCTTTCCTTGTCTCATTTTGGCAAAAGCGCCCCGATAAGCGCCATATTGTCGGACTCCGTACCGCCCGAAGTAAAGAGAATTTCCTTTTGCCTTTACCTTTAAGGTCTCGGCAATCTCTTCCCTGCTTTCTCTGTAATACTTCTCCGCTTCAACACCCATGGTATGCTTTGCCGACGGATTTCCGTAATCCGCAAGCATAGTCTTACACATCAGTTCCGCAACTTCCGGATACACCTTTGTTGTTGCCGAGTTATCCAAATAAATGCTTCTCATTTTCTCTCCTTATTTTCGCCAAACTCCAGTGCATCATAATCAGGCTTAAAGTCGTAATTGCCGCAGTTTCCGTGCGTAGAATTCTCTTTCCGAGGCTAATCGGAAGGAAGCTTCTTTCTTCGCCTCTTCCACCCTCTTCTTTGGAAAATCCGCCCTCCGGTCCGATGCAAAGAGCAATCGTGCGCTCGACTCTCTCCCAGTTCTTCGACTCGAAGAAGTTCTTCCTTCGTAAAGCCGACTCCTTTTTCATTTTCATAAGGTATCAGTTTTATTTCCGCATTCTTAACCAAGGAAAACACCTCCGTCCATGTAGAAACCCGATTAATCACAGGAATGATAGAGCGCTTCGACTGCTTTGCCGCGAGCTTCCGAAATTCCCTGCCAGCGTAGTCTTTTCTTCTCCGCCTTATCTCCTTTTAGTTGTACAATGCAGTTTTCACCCTCTAAGGGGATAATTTCCGATACACAAGCTCCACCGCCTTTTTGAATGATGAGCTCCATCTTTTTCTCCTTGGGAAGCGCCTGCAAAAGAACTATTTTTGGTTCCAGTTCATGAGCCTCTTCCAAAAAGAGACGGAAAGAACGGCATGGTCTTCCCCATACCGTGTAATCTTACAATGATAATCGACATCTTCTCCGGAGGAAATAATAATTTCTTCCCCTATTTTTCCCTCGAAGAACCTTTTTGTAAATGATGAAAATCATCTCCATAGAGTTTGATTTCTCTCCTATAATTTCACTTTTATCTACAAAAAATGATGCATAGATTCCCTTTTTCGTTTTCGGAGAAATGAATTTCCGAAAAACTATTCTTGTCATGATTTCTAATTTATTCCTCGTTATCTTACTTCTTTCCTTTCGGAGTGACAAGAAAGCAGGGATGCGGAATGAAATCCACGCGACGCCCTGCTTTTGATTGTTTTAAATATTTATTTCTAGTGCTTCTATGAATAAAGCAAATATACCTTTTAACCTATGAAGGACTCTATACCGAAAAAGCTAAAACCTTTTTCTTGTCGCCTCTTTAGTAAGCACTTCTCTTAGATGAGTAGGATCATGAGGAAGACCGGGCCTATAAATCCGGCTGTGTCTCACTGATAATATTCCTTATTTTCCTAACTTCTTTTTCATAAACATTGACCGAGTATAGAAATTCAATCTATCGGCCCTTTAACACGAGGATAAAAACTTTGAATTTGCTTTTTCCAATCTTTGTACATCATGCCAATGTTCTCCTGCTTGATGGTTGAGGGTAAATGTCTGCATAGTAATCTTCAACCACTTTTTCACTTCATCGAAAATAGGTATCAATTTATCCTCTTCACCATGTCGATTAGTCCCATCCAACCACTTGTCAGTATAAACATCATACGGCCCATCTTCCGGACCATTCCAATATTTTGCTTGTGATTGGACGTCTGTATATCTATCTTTTTCTCCTCGCAAATATCTATTTAATTTTTCTCTTGCAAGTGCATGAAAAAGCCATCTCTGACACTGTATTGCTCATATTACATCACCTCCACGTACTACTCACATTATAATTTACCTTAATATTAATGTTTCCATTTCCATTATTTCCATATCCAAAACCATATCCTTTAGATATAACATATTTTCACTCTCCTTTTGCATTTTTCCAACAAGTTTCCCACTTATATAAAATGTCCCACTTCTCTTTATATCTATCTTTCACTAACTCCTTCACTATTTGTTAACTGAAGAGTCAAATTCACTTTTGCATTAGAAATCTTGAACTTCCATTTCTTATATTAGCCTCTTCTACAATGTATGGAGAACGCATTGTATAAACCGCTGAATTCAAGGATGAGATATGTTTTGTAAAATAATCAGTATATTGATATTCATCATAATAGTAATACTACTATCATTCATAAAACTTGATGCAGACGCATAAAAGATAATAGGCACATACACACTAAAGTCATAACATAAGCAGTGATTATTCTTTTTCATAAAATTCCTCCTCAACTAAACAATATTTATTAATCAAAAAGCTTATTTACTTATATATCGACAACTCAACGATAAATTTATTACTCGATTTAATAATTCAAAAAGCAGGACAAAAGAATGATATTGAACCTAAGTACAATACTCGCTCCGAACGAACTCCAAAAGAGGCTTTCCACATTACAGCCCCTTTTTAATAAAAGCTATATATTAGATTCATTGGGGCTGTGAAAAATCAAAATAATAAATAAATTTTCAGCAATATATTTTGATTTTCACAGTCCCTTTTATTTCTCTAAATTTCTTTAAATACCTCTTCCAAATCTTCAATAAGATCCTCTATTTTCAATTCCTATAGAAAAGGCGAACCGTATTTTCCTGAATTCCCTGCTTTAGCGACTCTTCTTTGTGCTTTTCTGAATGCGTAGTACTTGCCGGGTGAATAACAAGAGACTTCACATCGGCAACGTTTTGCCAATGAGGAGAAAAAGCGCAAGATGATCGATAACGACTTCTTTGTGGTTTCCGCATTGCCTTTTTATATTTAAAGGTAAATATGGAGCCTCCGCCGTTTGGAAGATACTTCTTGTATAATTCTTTTTGCCGAGGCATCTTTTTGATACGGAAGGGTGGGGAAACAGACTCTACCTTCGGATGCTCTTCCAAATACTCTGCAATCTTTACCGCATTTTCTCCATGTCTTTCCACACGAGGGAAGTGTTTCCGTGCCTTGCAGAAGGAGCCAGGCATTAAATGGTGAAATAAGCGACACCCTCGTCACGAAGAAGTATTGCACGAATATAAGTTGCAATCACCGCCGGTGCCGTATCTCTTGCAAAGCTTACTCCGTGATAGGAAGGGTTCGGCTCCGGTAAGCTGAGCCATTTTGTTCCCTATAGTCCAATCAAAACGCCCTGCATCGACCCGATTCCTCCCATTGTGGAGCCCTGTCTCCGATAAACTTTGTTGCGGGATGCACCACGATGTCCGCACCGTACTCAATCGGACCGAACGAGATAAGGGCTTACAAAGGTGTTGCTCTATAATTAAAGCGACCCGTGCTTATGAGCTAAATCAGCCCAAGCTTCAATATCCACTACATCGCCGTTCGGTTTCCCAGGGATTCAATATAAAAAGCGCTTTTTGTATTTTCCTTTATCGCTTTCTCCGCTTCGGACAAATCATAGGGGTCTAAGCTTGTTTCCACACCGAAGTCCCGAAAGTATGCTTTAGAAATTGTGGGTTCCGCCGTAGATATTTCTTGCGCTGACGATATGATCTCCTGATGTGCCACCGCCTTAAAGCGTAAGTAACCGCCCGCGAGCCCCGAGGAAAGCGCCAGTGCACTAACTCCGCCTTCCAGACTTTGCGATTCTCTCTTCCAGCACGCCTTGTGTCGGGTTGGTTAATCTGGTGTAAATGTTTTCCGGCTTCCTTTAAAGCAAAATCGCGCCGCATGACCTGCTCACAATCTCTCAAAAAAACAAAGGCGGTACTCTGATAAATCAGGACTGCTCTTGCACCGCTTGCTCGGATCAGCCTGTTCCTGCCCTCGCATGAACCGCTCTGAGTGTTAAAAGATAACTTTCTTTCGCTATATTCTTCTTACTCATACCTCCATACTGAAATGAAAACCGTTAAAGCTATCACCGCTCTTGAAAACGAAAGCCTCTTCATGACTTCTCCGTCCCATGTTTCTCTCGAAAACCGGAACTACTTCTTGGCAAAAATGTATCATCAGGGTGTTCTTACTGTCTAATACTATACTTTTTGATTTGAGGTATAGTTTCATCCTATAAGTAAACTGGTCTTAACTATTTTAATGAAATTGCACTTTTATTAAGTCCAGTTTGTGCTATCATCAAAAACCCGACAGATTACTTATTCTGTACACTTACTAAAGGACTTGGCTTTCCTGTTGAAGAGAGAAAATTCCCGGTCCTGCCATGGAGGAAATATGATGAATAAAAAGGTACAAAATTAACTCTGCGCACTCTTTGCTGCATTGTCTTATGTTGTCTTCACTTTTTACAGGTAGAAAATTCCTATCGGTGCGGATACCACTCCATTCATTTAGGAAATGCTGTAGTCGTTATTGCCGCACTGGTACTCGGCGGCCCCTGGGCGGACTTGCCGGAGCAATCGGTATGACCATAGGGATCTCCTCGATCCCGTTTATATTACCTATGCTCCGAAGACCCTGTTTGTAAAATGGTTATCGGCATTTAATTGTAGGATTTCTCGCGCATAAATTAGGAAAAATCAACGATTCGGAAGATCGCTCCCATATCTTTAAGTGGGTTCTTCTCTCTGCCATCTTCGCTCCCTTGCCAATGTAATCCTGGATCCGACTATCGGCTATTTCTATAGCTCCTCATTCTCGGAAAACCTCGTCGAGAACTCTCTTTTAAGATTAATATCGTCTGCTTCTGCCGTAAATGCGGTAGCATCCGTCATCGTTTCGTCTTAGTGTATATGGGGCTTTACCCTGTTTTACGAAAAGAGACATCTCGGACTGCAAAATGCCTGATGTGTTTTGACACTGCCAAAAGAGCTTACGCAATCCTGCGTAAGCTCTCACTTTTATCAGTCTTTTTCTATTCTATAGAAATTGAGTTATTCTTTACTACTCTACCCTTGCTTTTCTGCCCTCTTTCCTGCCCGCTCTCCGTACTTTCGTGCCCTTACGGCATTCAGTCCTTGCAAAGCGATTGCCCCCCATGCGAGAACTGCGTTTCCGGATAAAATCGTCACAATCCAAAACATCGTCTTTCCGAGGCTTTTGCTCCCTGAATCTTTAAGAAACTGTGCGTCCGGAAACCCTGTCCTGTCGCGTTAAGAATAATTAAAGGAATAGCATAAAGCAAGGTCGCATAAAGTGCATAAGGAATCCATTTTTTCGGAACAGGCTCCTCTCCCGTGACAAATAAGAAGAGGGAAAGGAAGGGACAAATTAAATGACTATAGAACCGCATCCCTCCCAAAAACTCATGTGCATAGCCGTTTTCCGGCCCCAATACAAGAAGTACCACAACAAAGGTTACCATCAGGGATGCCGTGGAAATAAAGCGCAGGAGTGTAATCAGACTTGCTTTCTCTTCCACTAAGAAAACTCCTGTCTTCTGCTTCTTTGGAAATATCGGCTGACTACTCCCTTCCCTTCCCCGTTCAACTTCGGAAAAACTCTTTATCATATAGAGTAAAGAGGCAATCCCGCATAGCAAGTTGGAATCTGTTGTATAAAAACGGAGTGTTCTCCATCCTTCTTCCGAAAAGGCGTGAAGCACTACAAGAAGTTCGGAAAGGAGCAATATAAAATGTCCTAAAAATAATGCTTTTTCTTTTTTATCTCATCTTTTTACATCCCTTTTACTATTGTTAAAAACTCATCTTGAATAAAACACACATCTTTAATGAGTTTTTAGGATAGCACAAATCCGTCAATTAATAAATAAAAATATTTAATCATAATTCCTTGCTTGAAGAAAAATGGCTGTAAATTATCAGAGTCGAACTTTTTGTTGCAGTGCCTATCCGGTGCATGAAAAAGTTTTGATAATTTACAAACCACTTAAAAAATGAAAGTTTAAAAAGAAAAACACATTATCCTTCATAAATCGGATAGTCTTCGTAAGCGTAAGAACCTTTGCTACGACTTCATCCTTCGTTCCTTCAAAGTCGGAAACCACCTTATAAAGACAATCCGCAATCACCGCCATATCCTCTTCCGCTAAAAGCCTCTCGTAGTCACGGCAGGGTGTTCCGATACGGACACCGGATGTCACAAAGGGAGAACGAGGCTCCCGCGGAATACTGTTCTTATTTGCAGGTGATATTGACCTCATGCGGCGATTCTGCATATCCTTTCCGCTTACCTCGCAGTTGGTCAGATCCACAAAGCATCAAGTGATTATCCGTTCCGGAGGAAATGAGCTTAAAGCCCTCTTCATCAGCTCCTCTGCAAGCGCCCGGGCGTTCTTCACTACCTGCTCCTGGTAAGTCTTAAATTCCGGCTTTAACGCTTCGCCGAAGCAGACTGCCTTGGCTGCAATAACATGCTCAAGAGGTCCGCCCTGAATTCCCGGGAAAACCGCCTTGTTAAGATTGTATTTTTCCGCTGCAGCCGCAGTAGAAAGGATGATGCCGCCTCGCGGCCCGCGCGAAGTGTCTTATGCGTAGTCGAGGTCACGATATCCGCGCATAGGAACCGGGCTCGGATGTACTCCTGCCGCAACCAGGACCCGCAATATGCGCCATGTCTACAAAAAGTACGGCACCGACCTCATCGGCTATTTCTCTAAACTTTTTAAAATCGATCACTCTCGGATAAGCGGATGCACCGGCAATAATCATTTTCGGCTTATGCTGCTTCGCCAAGGCGCGAATCTCCTCATAATTAAGATATCCCTCTTCCGTAATGCCATAGGGCACGATGTTATAAAACAGACCGGAAAAGTTCACAGGGGATCCGTGTGTCAAGTGTCCTCCCCATCCAGACTCATCCCGAGAATCGTGTCTCCCGCCTTGCAAACCGCCATGGTTACCGCCATATTGGCCTGTGCACCAGGTGAGGCTGTACATTGGCATATTCCGCGACAAAAAAGCTTCTTCACTCTTTCAATGGCAATATCTTCCACCTTGTCCACTTCCAGGTGCCGCCATAATAGCGCTTTCCGGGATAGCCTTCCGCGTATTTATTGGTTAAAAACCGTTCCCATGGCAATCATGGACGCGGTAGAAAGAATATTCTCCGATGCAATGAGTTCAATATTGTGCTGTTGTCGTTCATACTCGAAAATAATCCTGCTCCCACTTCGGGATCCATTTGCCGAACATAATTCATGATTTCTTTTACCATAAGCGGTCCTCCTTATCCTATTTCGCTCTTTCTATTAAAAATGAGCTATTTTTGCAGAATATACCGGATCTTTTCTTCGCTAAAGCCCATTTCAGAACAAGCTGAAGCTATACAAAACTATGTGCTGAAATCACAAAGCTGCACTTGTTTCTGCCCATTGTAGCTGTTTATTCGCGGATAGTAAACCATATTCATCCTCTTCTCTCTCCCTTTTTCGAAAGAAAGCTCTCCCGTCCGTAAAATAAATCCCTTCCATACGCTTTCCCTGACGATCCATGAGATTGAGCTTCACTACATTTCTATGCTCTCCGAGAATCCTTAAGCCCTGAATTTCCACTTCTTTTTCCACCAAAAGCAGGCTTTTTCATTTCCCTTTCCGAAGGGCTCTAATATACGTAAAGACTCCGTAAACTCTTCCGTACAATAAGAAAAGGAAGAACGGTATCAATCCATAACTTTTTCCACTAAATCCTCCGGAGACAAAGTACAGTCTTCTTCCAGCTTTTCTCTGAGAAGGGAAGATTTTTCTCTTCAAACTAAAGCCTCTTTGCCATGGGATGTCCTCCGAAACGAAGTAAAAAGCTCCTTTTCTTTTCAAGAGCGCCGCCATGGGATAGGCCGGAATCGACCTTCCGGAGCCCTTGGCCTGCCCTCTTCCGTCTTGGTCACCACAAAGGTGGGACGGTAATATTCCTCCTTGATTCTTCCGGCAACGATTCCCGCAAGGCTCTCATGTAGCTCGGGTAAATAGAGGAGAAGCACTTTTTTCCCCTCTTCCGCTTCTGCAAGCTTTCTCGCTTCTTCCACCGCATTTCCTGTGAGACTCTTTCGCTCTTCATTGAGCGCCTTTAAATGTTCTGCACGGGCCATCGCCTTCTCTCTATCCTGTTCCAGAAAGAGCAAAATCGCTTCCATGGCGCTCTCCAGTCTTCCGGACGCATTGATTGCCGGTCCAAGCTGGAAACCCAAGGTAAAGGAAGACAGTTCTCGCTCTCCTTCCTTCCAATACAGGGAAAAGCAAAGCGGCAAGCCCGATATTTTCCGTCCTCGGAAGAAGTTCCAGCGTTTTCTTCACTACAACTCTATTTTCCTTCTGTAAGTTCATGACATCGCAGACCGTGGCAATTCCGGCGAAACAGAGAAGCTCATCCAGAATCTCTTCTCCTCTCCCTCGCTTCTCTATCAGCATCTTCATAAGAAGATAAACTACCATCGCTCCGCAAATCTCGGCATTCTTATACTTACTGTCTTCCCGCTTCGGATTCACTACGGAAAAAGCCTCGGGATAAATCTTTTTCCTTTTCATCTACCCGTAAATCATGATGGTCGGTAAGGAGAACATCAATCCCCACTTCCTTCGCATAGCTTAACTCCGAAAAAGCGGAAATGCCGTTATCGCAGGTAATGAGAAGGCGCACGCCGTCCTTCTTCGCTTCTTCAATAATATAGCTTATTAATACCGTACCGTCATTGATTCGGTGCGGAATCACATAACAATTGTCCCTCCTCCGTGAATTGCGAGATGGCAAGATAAAGAATTGTTGTCGCACAAACCCCATCTACATCATAGTCTCCCACAATGCGAGATCTTTTCTTTTCCCGTCTACAGCTCTCTCGAGGCGATTTATAAAACGAATGCTGTCCGGTAAAAATAAGGAGAGGAATTTCTTCTCGGAAAAGGAATTCCCTGCATTTCCTCCTCTGTTTCCAAGTCTCTGTTTCTGTAAAAATACGAACAAGGACCGGGTCCAGATCAATTTATCCGCCAAAGCCTGAAAGTCCGCTTTTTTTCCCATAGATGTACCAATTCTTTTTTCTCATAGCTTTCTCACTCTCTCCGAGTTTGCCTTTTTAATAAAGCTTGCTAGTATAAAGGAGTTTTTCATTTATTTTTTATCTCCTTTTTCGGGATTTTTCCGAAAATAGATAAACCAAAAATCTCGACTGTATTGTAGCAGATAAAGGGGTATTATGACAGATAAAGACATCAAAAGATATTTTAATATGACTGCACTGGGATTTTTCTCCTATGCACTAATCTTACAGATTCTCGCCATAATCGTAGCATGCCCTTTTTGGGACTTCTTTTTCCGAGCAAGACTCCTCTATATGTATTACAGCATGATGATTTCCGTTATTCCCTGTATGCTTTTTCTTTATTTCCTTTTTCGAAATAATACTCTTTCCTCACTGCAAAACGAGGGTTTTGAAACTCCTTTATTCCCCCCTTTCCGTGGAAATGATTCCAAAAGAAAAAGCTTCTTTTTCTCCCTGATTTTTCTTCACTACTTTGTGATTTTTGCGGTGTACAATGGATTTCCGCCCTCTTTCACCCTTCCTCTATATTTTTGCTTCGAGAAAGTGGGTCTGGACCTGAGCTATTCGGAAATGGCGGCAAAGGGCGGTGCACTGGATGATGCCCCCATGCTTGTTTATACCATTCTTATCGCGCCAATCGTGGAAGAACTGGTTTTTCGCGGAATCTTTTATAAGCGCTTTAAAGTATTCAGCAGTTTTTACCGCCTTTGCCTGTTCCCTCTTCTTTGCTCTTATTCACAGTAACTTCCTGCAATTTATTCCCCTTGCCTTTATGATGGGCTTTGTTCTCTTTGCCATCCGAGACAAATACGGACTTCCTTATTCTATTTTACTCCACTTAACAAATAATGCTCTGGCTATTCTGGTGAATAACCTGAGCACTACAGTTCCTTTAGTAAGCTATATCTATGGATTTTTACTCTTAGAGGAGGAATCTATACCCCTTGTCAGTCTTGTAAAGAACAGAGAAAAGCTTTGCCTCTCCGTCCCGGCGCGGAAGGAAAAAGCACTGCGAGCTCTTCTTCAGTTCTCCTTTGGTATGGCTAGATATTGTCGTGCTGGTGATTCTTGCCGTGGTAATCCTGTTTAACCGGGGACGGAAGAAAATGACTACAACAGTATAACTTCGGCTCCATCCACATTTTATCTTCCGAATAAGGTTTCCAGAATCCCTCTTCCCTAAAGCGGCACCGATATTACCGCCTAAGCGACGCTCCCATACCCTTTCCGAAGACGGACTTTCCGATGCTTGCCCCGACCTCTCTTCCGATAGAGGCCGGAAACGGAGCGGCTGACTGACTTCACCACACGGTTTTTGCGGCTTGGAAAGTCTGCAGACTTATCCCTTCCTCTTCCCTTTTTCTGAAACAGCCTTTCTCCTTTTTCCGCTTCCTCGGAAAGACCTTTTTCTGGTAAGCATCTCGTAAGCAGAATCTCTGTCAATCATCTCATCATACTTAAGAGCCAAGTCTGATCCGAGCTTTGCTTTTTCCTTCTCTTCCGTGCTCAGTTCTCCGAGGAAGGTCTGCGGCGGGAAAATCATTACCTTCTCCACCATAGTCGGCTTTCCGTCCGGGTCGAGGCAGGACACCAAAAGCCTCACCTGTACCGAGATTTTCCAAAACATCCAGAGTATTAAAGGCAGGATTCTCTCTAAAGCTGTCACGCAACCGCCTTCAGCTTCTTCCTCTCCCGGGGTATAGGCCTGCAGCCCATGCTGAATCTTATTGCCAAGTTGCGAAAGAATCTCCTCCGGAATATCCGCAGGATTTTTGGCTTACATAATAAAATGCCGATGCTCTTACTGCGAATTAACCTTGTTACCTGTGTTATCTCTCTAAAAGAGCCTTCGATGAATCCTGAAAAAGGAGATGCGCTTCATCAAAGAAGAAAACCATACAGGGGCTTTTTCCAGGTCTCCCACCTCGGCAAATTCTCACAAAGCTCGGACAGAAGATACAAGAGGAAGGTGGAGTAAATCTTCGGGTCGAAGCCACCGATTTTGCGTCCAAAAATGGAAATCACGCCCTCACTGTTCGTTTGTCAAACGGAAAAAGTCCTTGACATTAATCGCAGGCTCTCCGAAAAATTCCTCTCCTCCCTGTCTTCCAGAGCAACAACGGAACGCAGAATCGCATTTAAGCTTTGTGTGGAGAGCTTCCCGTAGGACTTTTCATACTCTTTACTGTTTTTCACTGACATATTGCGAGCATGGAACGAAGATCCTTTAAATCCAGTAAAAAGCAGACCCTCTTCGTCCGCAATGCGGAAAAACGATACGGAGAATATCACTCTGCACATCGGAAAGATTCAGAATACGACTTAAGAGTAAAGGCCCCATCTCCGACACAGTGGTTCTTAACGGAATGCCCCCCTCCTTTGTAAAGGAGAAGAATTCCACCGGAAAGGCTCGGTAGGAAAATTCACTTTCGGAAAGTCCGCATTTCTTTCTTCTCTCTTCTATCTTCTCGTTGCTTCCCCGGCCTTAAAAAGACCGGAAAGGTCTCCTTGAAATCGAAAAGAAATACCGGAATGGAAAGCGCGGAAAACCGTTCTGCCAAAACCTTAAGACTTACCGTTTTCCCTGTGCCCGTTGCTCCGGCAATAAAACCGTGTCGGTTCAGTTTCTCCGAATGAATGCTTACTCTTTGTCCTTCGCTGTTTATCGCGAAATCAATCTTTGCCATAATCCACCGCCTTTCTAAGTTTTAATTATGTCATAATACTGTCCTTTATGCAAAGCCCTATACTTCATTATCTGTTGAGGGAACAATAGCAGTGAGTACAGAAATAGAATAAAAATGGCTATAGGTAGAACAGTAAAAATAAAATGAAAAAGCGGAAATAGATGAAATAGATAAAATAAAGGACAATAAAAATAAAGTTAAAAGAGACGGCTAAAAATATTAGCATTAGCTCTTTCAAAGCCCCTTTTAAGTGAAGACTTTGAGGCTTGAATTTATATCCGGTCATCTTTGGTCGCAAGAAAAATCCTACGACAGTTGAAATTCTTGGAGCAGAGCCTTTCTGTAGTCTGAGCTCTCGGAGGCTTTTTCAATGTCCGCAATTCTTCCTTCTCTTACGAGTAAACCCATCAACTTAGCCATCTTGCTTTCGCTTTCTGCTCTTCCCCTCTTCCTTGCCCTTTACCATTCCCTCTTCCTTACCCTTTACCATTCCCTCTTTCTCCCATTGTTTTTAATCGATCGTAATACGTTGTCATGGCGTCATGCTCTCCCTTCTCATATTTTTATTTTTCTTTTAGATCAGCGACTCTTTTGGCAAGAACCTTGGTGATTATTTCAGCGTTTGAGATCTGGCAATTTTTGAAAGGGTAGGTTATTTTTACCATTTACCTTCATAATTACCCACTGACCTATTTTTGTTGAACCTTCATATTGAATAAGTCCTGCTTTCCTCATTTTAGTTAAATGATAACGTACACCATCAATAGTAAGGTTCAGTTTTTTTCTGCCATTTCTTTTCGCGCTAATGTGAGGGCTTTCAGCAATTATTTTAATAATTTCTTTCTGTTTCGTAGTAGTTTTTCGTGGTAGTTTTTCATCATTACTACTATTAAATTCTTTTCAAAAATTCTTTATTCACCCCATAACTGCGTTAGTATGGTTATCTTCTTCATTATCCGGGTAGAACTTAAGCTCGGGAGAACCATTTGCTAATAATGCATCTTTTGCACGCCTTATACCTGAACCGTAAGACTCTATTAAGTTAAGGGAAAAGAACATATCTTTTTAAGTTCTTTGTTCAGATACTGCCTTCTGTCAAAAACTTCGGTCCTTGTTAAGAGCCTCAATGGTTACAGGAGGGAGTGGTCTGTTATAGTTTACAAAAGAAATTCTATCCTTGTAAATGTAGATTCCTACATATTCAGGCGTATCATATTCTTTATGCAAAATAGCGTTAGTAGCAAGTTCCTCAAATGCCGTAAGAGGATGAGTTATAGACTATCTTATGCTCAATTTTATCAGCTTCCCTTATGGTGTATGAAGCACAATATTATCTTCAAAATATTTACTGACTTGTTTTGCCTGTATCCAAACCGGACCATCAAATTTCTTTGATTCCATTTTATCCGTTCCATCTATTTCTCTAATGATTTCAACATGGGCATTTGAAATAAATTTATCCGGTGTTTCGGAAAACATCAGCACGGCAAAGTTTTTAGCTCTATATCCTCCATACTCACTTTTCACTTACAAGTCCCATACTCTTTGCCATATCAAGCTTGGACATTTCTCTAATATCTTTCTTGGCTCCCGTCTGAAGCAGATATTCTTTCATGTATTCATAGCTTAAATCATCTATGGTAGCTGTATCATTGAGATTGGAACTAAAAGAAAAGTTTGCAAATTTCTTCAGAAGTTCAAATTCTTCGGTTGGGTTTGGTAGTCTTGAATCTCTGCCAACTCTGATATATCTTCCTGCTTTTTAACCGAATATCTTTATCTTTTTCTGCTTTTTCGCTTGTTTGAAACGGACCGTTACTACCGCTTTCTACTGCAACTACGATATAGTATTTATCATCAATCTGATCTGTAATAATGTGATAGTTGATTTTAGGATGGATATTGGAAAGAGCGATTTAATTTCATTTTCAATTCCCTCTAATTTTGCTTCCTTTATCCCTTCAATTGGTCTTTTAGGAAAAATATTAGCATTGGCTCTTTCAAAAGCCCCTTTTAAGTGAAGACTTTAGGGCTTGAATTTATATCCGGTCATCTTTGGTCGCAAGAAAAATCCTACGACAGTTGAAAATTCTTGAGCAGAGCCTTTCTGTAGTCCGGGCTCTCGGAGGCTTTTTCAATGTCCGCAATTCTCCCTCTCTTACGAGAAAAGCCCATCAGCTTAGCCATCTTGCTTTCACTCTCCGCGCTTCCCTTTGCTTTTCCCTCTTTCTCCCATTGTTTTTTAATCGATCGTAATATGTTGTCATGGCGTCATGCTCTCCCTTCTCTATATTTTTATTTTTCTTTTAAATCGGCGACTCTTTTTGGCAAGAACCCTGGAATGCATCTTCTTCGGATCTTTGGTATAGAAGTCCTTTATCAGTATACCCAGTTCATTATCACTGCTTTTTACTTGTATTCACATAAATGATTTTCCGCCTGGTCCGGAAACTTACGCCTGATTCTTGAATCGTTCTGGAAATATGGTAAATTTGCTTGTTCTCTTTAAAAATGTCCTTTGCACAGATAAATATAACATAGCTTTCGGGCAAATTTTCAAAAGTTTTTCCTTTTTTTAAAATATGCATATCAATGAGTCCGGAATGATAGCGGGCACGCTTCGGACTTGCTCCGTGCGAATCGTTTTGAACCTCTATATTGTACACTGTGCCTTTTGTATCACTGCAAAGACAATCCAAAATAAGAGAGCGTCCCTGCAGATTTTTTAAATCACTTTGAATACTTTGCGTTTTAACCTTTAAGTCCGGTTTCTGTAAAATGGTTTGTAGAATGAATTCGGTACATTTCCTATCTTTTAAAACGATTCGCATGAAAATATCATCCATAAGAATCAGCTCGGACAAAAACTTTTGCTTTGGACTAAGATGATCTTTGGATTTTGAAAACCCCTTAACACTAGGCATAGACTGCCTCCTTTCAGAAGAGAATGGAAATAGAATCAGATTGTAAAAATAGAATCAGATTGAAAAATAGAGATAGAAAAAGACTTGATTATTCCGGCGCTTAAGAACCAAGCTTGCGTCTTTTTTCAGTATAGCAGGTGGCCGAAAAATTGCCTATACTCCATATTCGGATATGGTTTTAAGGCACGATAATGTTCTTAACTTCATTGTGAAGTCTTTAGATATCAAAGGTCCAGTTGTTTCAGATTTTATTAGAACCCTTGTTGAACCCATTGAAGATGTATGTAATGAACGGGCAACCGTAGTTAAAAACTGGAATGAAAGTGAAATTGTTGGTAAAGGATGGACTCACAATGTTATTCCAACTTGGAGAATTAAAACCATTTTTACCATATACTTCATTATCTGCTGGTGAAAAATATTGGCAATTGTTCTCATGACAGATCTCGTTAATTTGTTTTTCTGGTTCTGGTTTCTTAATTATTGATGATACGGATCATTTAGATGAGGATAGTTTTGAGGTATTGTTGAAATTTGTTACGGATCAAGATATACAAGAACAATATGATAACATCATCATTAGTTCTGTGAACCACTCCGATATTGTAAATAAAATAAAAGATTACGATGTAGATCATATTGAGATGTAAAAAGAAAAAGAGGAAATTGAGGTGACCCCCAAAAGTTAGACTTTTTGAGCGTAGTAGTTTTATGACTGCTACGCTGTTTTTTATGACAACCAAGAGATTAAGCCTATATTGAACAGGACTCATCCATCCAAGTTTCTCTTTTATTCTTTGTTCGTTGTAATACTTTATATATCGTTCTATTTCGGATTTCAATTCTTCGTAACTGTAATAAATCACACCATAATAGATTTCTTGTTTTAGCAAGCCAAAGAAGTTTTCCATAACTGCATTATCCAGGCACTTACCTTTTCTAGACATACTTTGGAAAATACGTTCTTGTTTCAGCCGATGCGTATATGCTGACATCTGATAAGCCCAGCCTTGATCAGAATGGAATGTTCTACGATAAGGACAATCGGATGTGATTTCTATCGCCTGCTCAAGAGCATTCATTACATTCTTTGCGGATGGATGTTTATCTATTCCAAAGCTTAGTATTTCTCCATTACACATATCCATAAAGGGATCTAAATAGAGTTTGTGCATAGTCATGCGCCCTTTTGTATCTACTTCATAGTACTTTAACTCTGTTGTATCGGTGGTTATTTTCTGGTGCGGTATATGTGTATTAAACCTTCTTCTAATCCTATTAGGAGCAACAGTTCCAACTTTTCCTTTATAGGAACTATATTTCCTGCTTTTACGAGTAAAAGATGTTACCTGAAGTCCTAGCTTCTGCATAATCCGTTGAACTTTCTTTTTGTTGACCGTATATCCTTTGTTGTGTAATTCTCCTACTACTCTACGATAACCATAGTCCTTGTTGTTCTCGCGTATAGTAAGAATCGTTTCTTCTAGTATTTTATCCGGGCTCTCTCGGTCAAATCTTTTTTGCCAGTACATAAAAGTTGCCTTAGGCATGCCTATATAAGAGAGAAGGTCTTTTAGTTTGAACTCTCCTCGAGGCTGTTGATGACGAGTGCCGTTCTCTCATTTTTGCTTCGTCCTCTAAACGCAGCCTCCTCAGTTCTTTTTAAAAAGGCATTCTCATTCTAAGCTTCAGTAATTCATCCTCTAACTCTTTGACATGTTTTGCACTTACATCAACCGGAGTCTCGGCAGTTTGGATAGAAATGTTTTCTATTGGTTTATTCAATGTTTTCTTTCGGCCTTTCTTGTGCGGTTTCAATGCATCAGGCCCGGCTGCACGAAAGCGATTTACCCAGTTTGCAATCATGCACGGATTAGAGATAGCTCTTCTTGTAAAGCTAACGCCTGATATGAGATTTCACTTGTTAAGTATAACTCTACAACAGAACGCTTCTTTTTCAAAAGAATAAATTTGTCGTTGACGAGAACGCATAAGTCCATCATCTCCGAATGTTTGATAATTATGAACCCATGTTTCAACAAGTCTCTGAGCAGGAATATCATACTTATTCTTAAGATAACCATAACCTCCTTCGCCATTTAGATAGGCAAGCACAACTTCTTTTTAATTCAAAAGAATATTTAGCTATAAAAATACCGACCTCCAATCGTTAGATTTTTCGTCTAACTTTTTGGGGGTCGGTACAAATTCCTCTTTTTTTGTGGATTATTGTTGCCTTAAATTTTCTGGCTGTGGATGTGTACTAAAAAGAATACACCAATAAGACTTACCATTTCCATCAACATAATATCCAGAACCAAAAGTTAGAGACTCTCTATCCAACATTAATTTGTTATGCTGTTTACTTCCCTTAAATCCGAGAAAAGCCTCTCTTGGGGTTTTTGCTGTATCCATAATAATTTCGCTATTCACCATATTTTCCAATTAAAAGTTCCACCTTCAGGTCTAAAATGATCCATCCGTATACTTAATTCTTCAGCCCTAGTCTGTGCCATTTCGTTTAGATAGTCATTTTCCTCAAAAGTGTTCAAACCATTTTTCTCTGTATTTGTTCACTCTCCTTAAAAGATCTGCACGATATTCGTCTTGTCTTTCGTTAAAATCTTCATTGCTTTGATTTTTCCATTATTTTTTGTTTCTGTGAAATTATTACTTGCTGTATTGTTACATTATACGTATTATTCTTAGGAATCAAATCTGAGGTTTTAGTTTGAACAATATTGCTAACCGTCCAAGCCCCATTTTCATTAACAGTATATCCGTCAGGGGTAGTAGTATTTTCATACATCCAACCATTTTCATCAAAAACAGTAACACTCTGCAATGCCGTCCTGATTGCCATCAATCCATTGCCAAGAGGACTTGAAATAATCCCCATTTCCAAAAATCATACCACCAAGCATTTTTAGAAATTCCTTTAGTCCAACCAGATGCAAATACAAGATTTGCACTTAATACTATAAAAAGACTAGTTGTCATAAAAACTTTCATAATCCAATTTTTCTTATTCATAATTCTCTCCTTTACCTAATATTTTTAAAAAGATAAAAATAGAGTGAAAAACTCTATTTATCTTAGTTCTTTATATAATATGTAAATTTTAAGAATGTTATAATTTAATTCATGATGAAAGACAAGATTTCTTCCATATTATATATAAAGTTTAATAAAAAATATGGAGGTTTTTATGAAAATTATATAAAAATAATTTCAGTTTTTTAGCTGGAACTTTAGTTTTTACTGGAATTCATTTTTCTAAAATAAATAAAAATAGAAACAAAAAGCAGAACCATTTGGAAAACAGCATATTGTGCGTAGCGGTGGACATATGAATGACCAGTCATTTGGATTATGTATTGATGGAGGAATGACTCTTGGTGGTGGAGATGTTATGCAGAATGTCATGCATGATTTAGATGAAAGTCAATATGGAACGGATGCTTTATAATCAAGTATTAGAAACAAATGTGCAAAATTTTAAGAAATCATGGAATAGACGAATCTAATGTCATGCAATTATTCTGGACAGGAGTATCTATTTGGAAAACTACACAGCATGGAAAAAGGCAATAATCCAGATGGTTTAAGGGCAGACTAATTATTGGTATGATCAATCTATCGAAGCCGCAAAGTATAGCATTGCCAATGGATATATGCCAAATATCGGAAATTTAAATTATACAGGATTAGTACCTGATAATTTAAAAATATAAGAAGAGGAGACAGAAATTTTCCACAATTCTCAGCGAACAAACCACTTTTACAGTATCTGGAAATAATGAAACATTTATGGGTGAAAAAGAATAAGCAACTATCCGAATGTGAATGCAGTTATGCCAAGACTTAGTAATGCATGGAAAAATTCATATGGACTCACTAAAGAAAAAAATCTGGTGGAGGTCTTTGGACAGCTAATTCATATACAGATAAACATGAAAAACCAATTGGAACAGTTCCCAATGTTTCAGACGTACAGACTCATGCTTTTAGATATGAGAGATGACCAGAATTATAAAAAGTAATCAGACAACCAAGGGCAGAAGAGATTGATAGGGGCAAATCCACTTGTTTTTAGCGTCTTCAACTTCAAGTTCAAGTTCAAGTTCAAGTTCAAACAATAGTAATATAGATGAAGATGAATCTGATTATGATAATGATAGTGAAAATGATGATGAAGGTGATGATGAAAAACAAATGAATCTGAAAAAAAGTTCAAACACTAATTTAAAAATATTATATCAATATGAACGGATATTTTATTGCGAATTCTGGTCCACTTATGGTTTGGAGTAGTCAAAAATAAATCATGGGTTCAATTCGATTTTTATATGAAAATGGGGACATCCATTGTGGTAGATGGTTGGGAAATAAAAATATGTTGACGATAGTGATGGGGCAAGATTGAATTTACTTATATTGCTGGGGATGAACCCTACAGGACTTACTATGTACTTTGATATCCCATCTGGTGCAATTACAGCAGAAGGAAAGTAAAACCTATGAAGACCCTATGCATTTTTGCGGCAACTTATTTAAATTTATATGAATGTATATATATTGCTGGATATCGCCCATCTAGACCAAGACAAATGTTCCTTTTCTTTTTAAAGAAAATAGAGAAGTACCTCGTTATCCAGCCTATATCTCGGAGATCCTAATCCTAATTTTAACATTTCCTGGAATAGTTAGATTTAAAAATTTATAGACATACGGAAGATTGGACATCTCTATTATAATGTAAAAATTAGAAAAAGATTATGAAACAAATAAGCCATTACAAGGGGCTAGTTTTTCATTGTATGAAAGATTTGATGATAAAGAAGAAATTAATCAAGAAAATGATGGAAATAAAGAATTGTATCTTGGTATCAAAGAAACGGAAAATAAACAATGGCAAAGTGGATATTTAAGTTCTCCTGTTGTCTGGGATAATTTTAGAAAGGTTTTAAATACGACAACGGACAATAAAGGAATAATTGATAAAACAATAGAAAAATATCATTATGAAAAACTTTTTGTAATGGTCATCCAGCCCCAGAATTTGAAACAGTTCCAGAACCCGAATATGAAGAAGATGAAAATGGAAATCAAAAAGAAGAAGCAAGTAATCAAGATGAAATAGACGAAGCAAAAGAAAGAAATAAACAATTAGCTAAGAAATGGGAATGGTGCAAAGCTCTTTCCTCCCTCCTTGCGTATTCCCCAGTGCTATGCTAGGATATTCAGTTATAAGAGGAGATGAAGACTATGATGATTTCAACCAAGGGGCGCTATGCCCCTAAGCACTTTAATCGATATTGCAAAAATCAGGATGAGAACAGTCCTGTTTCCATAAAGGAAATGGCAGAGCGGCAAGGCATTTCTTGAAATATCTCGAACAAATTATTTCATGGTAAAAAGGAAAGCTCTTAAAAAGTGTGCGTGGAGCAAAGGAGGCTATCTCTCTCTCGAGACGCCAAGGATATTCTGGTGGGAGAAATTTTTAAATGTCTGCAGAGGGAACGCTCGCACCGGTAGATTAGTGTCAGAGACGGTGTAAGCTGTGAAAAAAATCTGCATCCTGCCCCACTTTCTCTCTATAAAGAAATAGAAGACGCCATTTATTCCGTGGTAAATCGCTATACACTCTGGGATCTTGTGAAAAGCAGCAAGGCTTAAAAACTGTGCTTTTCCGCTTCTTTTTATGCTATAGTAAATGGTATGTTTCGCTCAAAATATGAGCCATTTTCGTAAAACAAAAATATCGCACACTTTCTGTACGATACACATTATGAACTAAATGGAGAGTCTATGAAGTTAATCAGTTTTGCCATTCCTTGCTACAACTCCTTCCGCCTACATGGGAAAAATGCATCGAAAGCATTCTTCCCGCAGGGGACGAAGTGGAAATCTCATTGTGGACGACGGTTCCCAGAAAGACAATACCTTAGAAATCGCAAAGGAATATGAGAAAAAATATCCTACTATCTGTAAGGCAATTCATCAAGAAAATGGCGGTCACGGGGAAGCCGTGAATACCGGCTTGAGAAATGCGAGCGGCCTTTATTTTAAGGTCGTGGATTCCGATGACTGGTTGGATTCCGAGGTTCTTTTAGAGATTTTTGGAAAAATCAGAAACATTACCCTTTCCGAGACAGCATTGACCTGTTCGTTGCGAACTTCGTCTACGACAAAGTAGGACAGGAAAATAAAAAAGTAATGTCCTACGGCAACGCCTTCCCGGAAGAGAAAATTTTCGGCTGGAACGACATGAAGCGCTTTAATCTGGGGCAGTATATCCTGATGCATTCCGTAATTTACCGTACGAAACTCCTTCGGATGCCGGTCTTGTCCTTCCGAAGCACACCTTCTATGTGGATAATCTTTTTGTTTATCTTCCGCTCCCCCATGTGAAGAAGATTTATTATTGCAACAAAAACCTCATCACTACTATATCGGTAGAGACGATCAGTCTGTCAACGAAACCGTAATGATCAGAAGACTGGATCAGAAGTTTAGAGTCAATCGTCCGATGATAGACTCTTGTGATGTCATGAAGGTACAGCCGACTGCGAAACCATATGATTCTTTACCTGAAATCATCACTACTGTCTCCTCCGTTCTTTTCCATCAAATCGGAAAATGAAGAAAATATGGAACGAAAGAAAGAGCTTTTGGAACTATCTTTAAGAAAGAACATTTTCCCGCTATGGCTCCGTATGCGCTCAAGTTTCCTCGGTCAGGGTGTAAATCTTCCCGGAAAATCGGAAACAAGCTGACCATTTTAGCTTACCGCTTAAGCAGAAAGTTCTATGGCTTTAACTAAGAGCTGATGATAAACGAGATAACGCACGCTACGCGAGCGATACTTGTTATAAACAAGATGTCTCAGGCTTCGTCTGCGCCACTTGTTATCAGCAAAAACCGGCTTTGCATGGTAAAATCATCCTTGCAGAGCCGCTTTCTTTTGACTAAAAATATAGAAATCGAATTATAAAAACCGAAATGCTAAAATGAAAAGTGATAAAAATCGAAATGCTAAAAATAGTAATCTTTGTAAATGAGGTAAAAATGAAACTTGCTATCATCACCGGCGCATCCAGAGGCATCGGAAGAGAGACTGCAAAGACTTTGCACAAAGAAGGGTATTCCCTGCTCTTAAACTGCGAAAAATATAGCCTTACTGGAAGAATTAAAGACAGAAATCGAAGAAGAAACGAAAGTTTCAAAAGCAGAAAGGAAAGTAGTACTAGCAACGGTCGAAGAAACTTTGCAAAAATTCGATAACAGCAAAGAAAAAGACAGCTCTGAAAATAACTTTTAAGAATAACTTTGATCAGTCCCCGGAAATCATCCTAAAGCAGGAAAGCTTTTTCCTCCGCATTCTTGGAAGACTATTTTTCATGCTAAAGAAACAGAACGCGTAGAAATAGAAGAGCTGGTCTTAATCCTCAATCAGGGAAAGTCCGTCTTGCGTCTTACGCAAGAGTATAACGCCGATGAAACCGACAGTCTCCTTCAGGCAAATCTCCTGGAACCCTTTCAACTTGTGCGCGAATGATTCCCTTTATCTGCTCCGGGCGAAAGAAGGACGGATTCTTTTCAGTTCCTCTGTCTGGGGAAAATGTCGGCGCCTCCATGGAAAGCTTATATTCCCTCGCCAAAGGAGGCATCAACAGCTTTGTAAAAAGCACTCGGAAAAGAACTTGCGCCTTCGCACATCGCTGTAAATGCAGTCGCTTTCGGTGCGGTAGATACCGACATGAACGCCTGGCTTACAGAGGAAGAACGAAGCAGTCTGAAGAAGAAATTCCCTACGGCAGAATGGCAACAGTAGAGGAAGCCGCTGATTTCCTGCTTCTCTTTCCAAAGCACCGCTCTATCTCACCGCACAGGTCATTCCCTTTGACGGAGTGATGGATATAACTATCCCAGAGCTACATCCAGTGCCATCATGACGGTAAAATCCAACAGCGAAGAGCAAAGACTTTCCCAGTTCGAGTGCTCTCTTCCGCGGTTTCCGGAATCAACTCTTCGACAACCACATAAATCATCGCACCTGCCGCAAAGGAGAGAAAATAAGGCATAAGAGGCGAAAAATACTGGGCAAAAGAAGCATAAGAACGGTCGTAACCGGCTCTCACTGCTCCGGAAAGCACGCCATTCACGAAAGCTTTATGTTTATTCTGTCTGTTTGCGTGCAGGGCATGGAAATAATCGCCCCTTCCGGAAAGTTTTTGAATGGCAATACCGATGGAAAGCGCAAGTGCCGCACCAAGCGAAAGTCCCTGCATCTCCGGTAAGCATTCCGGCATACACCACTCCTACCGCCATGCCTTCCGGAATATTGTGAATTGTTACCGCAAGGAGCATCATAGTCGTACGTTGAAAAGAACTCCTCGGCCCCTCCGCCTTCTTCGCATTGAGATGAAGGTGCGGAATCAGCTTTATCTAAAAGCAAAGAGAAAGAGCGTTCCAATCCAAAAAGCCGATAACCGCCGGAATAAAAGCGAGTCGTCTCAAGACTGCTCGCTCTCTTCCATCGCCGGAATCAGTAAGCTCCAGATGGATGCCGCAACCATTACCCCTGCCGCAAACCCCGTTAAGCCCTTCTCTATATCGGGAGGAATCACGGGTGTTTCTCCCCCTGTAGTCTTATTTCCTTTCAAAAATACACGCAGGCGGAACCAAGACTTGTGCCCACGAACGGAATCAAAATTCCCAAAGCAATATATTTACCATCCATTCTTATTCTTTCCTTTACTAATTTCACTGCAAACAGGAAAATCGTTATAGATTCTCCATTTGTACAAAATTAAATACAATATACAATGTACATTCAGTAAATACAAGAAATTTTTATAGGAATGAAATAGTAAAATTTCTTCTAGCCGTCTTATTTAAAACCGGAGGCGCATCTGATACCACTCTACATTCCGTGTACCGATTCGGAAAGTCCTTCCGAAGAGAAACCGAGCCGTGCATAAAAGGGATTTTTCTTTCTTACAGGTCAGAACCAGCCCTTCTCTTCCCTCTTCTTTTTGCGATTCGGATGAACTCTGTAGCATCTTCGTGGCAATCCCTTTTTCTACGATAGGATGGAATGGTATTCACCCCGAAAATCATCTGCCAGCTTCCCTTTTTCATCATGCAGGGGACGCATCCTCGCACATCAGATCGGTCAAATTTTCTTCCTTCGTGCAGAAACCGTCCACAAAGGAAATGAGCTGATCTCCTTTATACAAAAGGAGAAAAATGATTTCCGTAGAACTGTAATCTCTCCCGAAAACTTTCTTCCGTCGCCGCCTCCAAAGGCGGGAAACAGACCTTTTCTACCTTTGCCACTGCGGAAAGATCCGCTAAATCTCCTCTTTTTAACTGCCAATCTTTCCCCAATGCGAAAAATTCCTCTACCATCTATATTCTTTTTCCCCTTCGCTCCCTATCCGCTCTACCAAGTTCTTTTTCTACTCTGCTTTTTCAGCTCTGCCGGCTTCTGTTTTTTTCTACTCAGTTTTTCAGCTCTAACGGCTTCTGTTTTTCTCCTACTCTGCCTTCCCCTGTATTCCTTTCTTCAACCAATCCTTCCCATCTACAAAGCGGGACACGATAAAGGACACAACATAGTCGCCGGCAAGCATTAATCATCGTCGCCGGAGGATCAATCAGGTTTCCGATGGCAACCAGAATCGGAAAAGGCAAGTTCCATATTATTCGGGAAGAAAATAGACGCAATAATATACTCCAATATATCCTCCTCCCGGTACGCCGCTCATTCCCTACAGCGGAAAGCACGGCAACGAGAACAATAGCCGGAAGATCCGAAAACTTTACCGGTGTACCTAACGCCCCCATAACAAAGACAATCTTCAGTACACAGGAGAAGCAGGAGCCATCCATGTGCATAGTCGCACCCAAGGGAATCACAATATCCGAAACATCCTTCGATATCCCGCTTTCGGCAGCAGACTCCATATTACTGGGAATCGTTGCTACGGAGGAACAGGTTCCGAGAGACACAATCGCCGGCTTTACGATGTGCGAAAACATGACCTTCACTCCCTTCTCTTCCCTGCTCCGATGAAAGCCATCAGCGGAAAAAGCGGTAAAGATATAAATAAAGCAAACAGGATAATATAGAAGCAGAGCTCTTGCATAGCTTTCCGTAATTTGAGAACCGTAGGTGGAAACCAAATCAGCAAAAATAGCAAAAAGGCAATCGGCGCATAATACGTCACCACTTGTACGAACTTCATCATAACCGTGGTCAAACTGTCCAGAAATGCCGCTACTTTCTTTCCTTCCTCCCCTGCCAAATTGACGGAAAAGCCAAAAAGCAGGGAAAAAATAATGAGAGGGAGCATGGCTTTACGGGAAAGAAGCATGGAGAAATCTTCTACGGTAAAGAAATTCATGATCATCTCCGTCATCGTAGCGTGCTCTCCGACCTTCTCTTTCGCCATACTTGCCCAGGGAGAAGTCACCGGCGGAAAAATCTGACAGAGCAAAAAAATAGACAATCGCCGCGCCGCTCCCTGTCAGCACAAAGGTTAAAACCGTAACCCCCATAATCTTTCCTGCTCTTCTTCGACTCTTGATATTTTGCCATGGCGGGAGAAATCGAGGCAAAAACCATCGGCACTACAATACAGAACATCATCCGAATAAAGATGGTTCCGAGGAAGCTGATAGAATGGGCAAACTGCGGAAGAACGGCTCCCGTCACTGCACCGAGTATCATGGCCAGAAGTAAAATGATTAAAAACGATAGTTGCTTTACTACGGATTTTTGCTTTCATGTCGTTCTCCCCTTATCCATTGCTATCCGAACAGCTTCTTTTCAATATTCTTTTATTATAGCATTTCCACCCCACTTCCGCGAATTGATTTTTTTAAGAAAATCTCTTCATTCATTTTTAAAGGAATCTCTTCATTCCCCTTTTTCTACATTTAAATTCTGATTCATTTTTCTAATCTTTATCCAATACATAGCAAGATTAAAAAGCCAAACCACAATGAATACCATCACAAAAATCAAAAAGTAGAGTAAAAAGCCGCTAAGACTATGTTCCATCCAATAGAGGAGATAGCTGATTCCCATCATCGGAATGGATACGAGAGAAAGTATAACGCGGTTTGTTTTTAAAAATACTCCATCTCTCCATTTCCCCATATAAAGCTCATCCCGCCAAAGACACTGCCCAGTATCCCTGAGAGTATCGTCTGCATAAGCATCGCCTTTACTTCACTTCCCGTAAATGAAACCAGAGGAGCAGCAAAGGGATAGTACTTTCCCTCTCCAAAAATAAGAGACAAGAGAAGAGAAATTCCCACGCTACAGGAAATCCCAATTGGAAAAGAATACAACACACGAGATACAATTTTCTTCATTTTCTACCTCCTATCTCCAGACACTGCTTAATCTTTGATACGAATCTTCTGGATACATAACTGAAGTCGCCATCAGAAAAACAGGACCCCAATCGTTCCTGTAAGGGATAAATCGAAATGCTTCACTTTTCGTAAATTCACAATTTCCGACTGCGAAATCCGCACAAAATACTTCGGATTGACCCTCTCCTCCACCTCGTAAAGACGGTAACGAAGCTGATATTCCCCCTCTTCCGTAACGGCATATACTTTTCCGGAGGAAGTATACACACGAATGATTTCTTCCAAAGATAGGGGAACCGCTTCTCTTTTTTTGAAAAACCGAGCAGTAAATCCGTCGTAGAAAGATTGATACGGTCCATCAATTCCTGTACTTCCCGGGAAATCCTGTCTGTCAAGATGCGTACTGTCACTTCCGAACAATGCGCATCCAGCTGAACTTCTATTTTCAAATTTACCCTCCTTTTCTTTAGATGATAAAAAACGGGAACCACTCCGGCAAAAAGAATTAAAACCGGCTTTTTTGAGTATACGCAGCATACGGGGCTTTTTCTACAGAAATCCTCTATTCGGTACTCTCGACTGCCCTATTCGGTAGTTCCCGCTCATTGAAAAAAGCTAAGTTGTGCAAATCAACACAACTTAGCTTTTCCTCTTGGGTATAGCGCAAAAAATGCATCCTACCTATTCTTTCATGAGACTAAATCCTTGTGAGACAATGTGTAACAATTCCACAAAGTTAAGAGATATATCCCTTTGCCTTTAACTCTGCCTCAGACTTCTCGAGGTTTGCTTCGGACACACGGATAATCGGCCCGGTACAACCCATACCGGATTCTGCATAGATTCCGAGTTTCCAAAGACAACGAACCGCATCATCCAAGTCCGTTACTTCGATGCCGAAAAGCGCAGCCGTAACCACCTCTTTAGGCGGCTCTTTAACCTCTTCTCCGCTCTCCTTCGGCTTATTTGCCTCACGAATCTCGGAAAGAATCTCGTCAAGTCCGGCACGCTTTTGCCAACTTAAACTCTTCTTTTGCGACTTCGAAAACTTTACCTTTAACCAGTTCTCCTGCAAAGCGAAGTGCATTTGCCACAACCGGTGCACCGGATGCTCGAGAAACAATCATCACAAGCTTCTCATAGTTTTCTCCGATTCCCGGTCCATAACCGAAGCCCTGTGCCTCAAAAAGAACCGCCGGTAGTAAAGGAAGAAAGCATCTTCGATAAAACATTCCCGGTTAAAGAATCCGTAACAAGGATATCCGGCGTACCGCGAAGAACATCATTTCCACGCATCACACATCCGCCATCCGCACGAGAGGACTCGGCAAAATGAATGGGGTATCCGTTTGCTGCAAGCTTCTTCAAGGCTTTTTCCGTCTGTCTCGCTCCGTCCACGTTCAAAATCCCAACGGTCGGTGCAGCGTATCCACAAGCCTTCGCTGTAATAATCCCGTAGATGGCATTCTTTACCATCCCCTCAATCCGGTCGGTGCTGGAAGTCCCGGTAGTGTTCGCAATGAACATTTCCTTTCCAAGACCCGGTGTCACCGCACGACCGACAGTGGAAACCCCTAATCGGAAACGGATAATGCATGGTCACTGCACCATCAATTTTCTTCTCATTCAGAAGCTCGTCCATCTTATCGTGTCCGGCTTCATCATCCGCTACTTCCACAGTTTCTACACAATCATTCTTTAAGGAACCGATGTAAACCACATCCACTCCGTCCTTGTCGCAGAAACAGCTGCCCTGCATGGCATTTTCCTCACCATGTTCGGAACCCATACCGGTAAGGGCAATTCGCGGTTTCTTACCGAAAGACCCGGTCTCGAGACCCTCCGCCATAGCCAAAAAGGTATCGGCAATCAGCTCTTTAATTTCTTTAGCCATTTCAGCCTCCCTTTCTTATTCCTGATTTCCCAAAATGGAAGCAGCTGAAGTCCTTCATCGACTTTGCAATCATAGCCCGAACTTCCTCCTCCGAAACAGCGCCCGTTCCTTTTCCGGTATTCTTCTGAATAATAAAGGAAACACCGTCAAAAAGGTTCGTCATACGGCCAAGGAAAAGGGATCCCTTTCCAATAATCATGGCTCTCTGCATCTTTCCGGCTTCAATATCCTCCTTCGCAAATCCGACAAAAGGAACACCGGACGGATATGTCCCTGTGTCGGCGCATAAACCGACTAAGCCCTTCTCTTCCGTAAAACTTGCAAGCTCCGCTTTCTCGAGCCATCCCTTCTTTACGGCAAGAGCCGCAATCATCTTATAGTTTGCCATCGGAACGTCTCCGGCTCCGGCAGGCTTTGTAATATCGGCGTTTTGCATCTCCGGAGAGAACTTGTCCACATCCTTAACGGTGAGGCCGGCACGCTCAAGCGGATCCGCAACAAGAGAACCGATAACGTTCTGCGGTGCGGCACCTGTTCCTACCGTGTGACGACCGATGATATCCAAGTTGATTTCAGCGGACTTTCCGTCATTTTTCGGAAACAATGATACAGAAAGATCCCAAGCAATCCTCAAGCATCGGAAGTTCCTTCTTAACATGGTCTTTACCATTCATAGCAAGCTTCGGTACACATCCTCCGCCAATGACAGCAACCGTATGGAATGCGCCCGCCTTCACTAAAGAAGCGGCTTCAATCATAGCATGAGAAGGTCCTGCACAGAAACCTCTCGCATCGGAACCGGTCGCATTTTGAAGACCTGCAATTTCCGCAACTGCCTTTCGCAAAGTTTCCGCCTCCACGCTGGTTCACATCTCCGCAAGCTTCCTCGGAGCAGTCGATAACATACTCAATCTCCGCGGGATTCACGCCGGAATGCTTTAAGGAATGAAGAATGGCAAGAACGGAACTTGCTTTGTTCATGATATTTTCAAGCATAACCTCTGCGGAAAGATTGACATCAATATCGTGGGCTCTCTTTACACAGCCAACGAGTTTTTCCCTCATAATAAAGCGGTTCCGCCTCATGTCTATCCACAAATCCCTGAATCTCGTCAAGCTCTGCTCCCTCCAGTACACGATTTAAAATCTCCTCGGTAATAACGGGATCTTTCGCAAGTTCCGGTTTATGTGCTGCAACAAACCCTTCTCGAGATAAACGACCTCAAAACAGTCACAAGCCTGCGCAAGAAGGAGGAATTCCGCCTCCGGCATGATTTCACCGAACTTACCGTAGCGACTTGCCCCTTCTACCTTCTTATCGTAATACGGGAACTCCACCGCTCTTAACTCTTCCGGTGTTTTTATTGCCGATATAAACCTGATTGGGCCAGTATGCTACGCAATCCTCAAAAGAACGTACGTGCTTTCCCATTTCTTTCAAAAAATCGCCGTCCGGATTTACGATTCTCTCCTGCACAATCGTGGATCCATGCTGGAGCATCAAGCCCGGAGTATAATTCAAACAATAACCAACACCCTTAATAATACTATTCATAGTCTTTTTTCCTCTTTGCTATTCTTAAAAATAGACCTGTACAATCTGTCAAACGTTACCAATGATATATACTTTTTCAAAAGGTATCTTACACAAGAAAGTATTGAAAACACTACAGCAAATTAGCTATTTTTTTGTAAAATTTTGGAAAAAAGGGGAGCCCGAAAAAGCTCCCCTATTTTCTTAAAAGGTACTTACAATACTCGGAACGAATATTGTTCATTTCATTCACGATGTCATCAACATCCAAAACCATTTCCATCATGCTGACCTGGTCGTCATAAACGGCCTCGTCAAACTCTGCTTTAAGCTCCGGTTCACAAACGTGATATACTGTGAGTCCAAGCTGGACCCCCTGTCAATGGACCTGCGAAGGTAGGATCACCTGCTGTAACGGTCTCTGCCGCAAGTCCCGCAGCCTCTCCCTCAGCGACGCCAAGAACTACAACCAGATTCTCCGGTCCGAACTTCTCGGCAAAAATCCTTAACTCTCTTCTGATTTTCCAAATCCATTGCGCCTGCGCTCGTTCAAACGAAGCATTCAGTGGAAGCGAAAACTACTTCTCCGCCGGCAGTCTCGACACAAGCTTGAATAGCCGGTCCCGGTACACCGTCACGGTCTCCGATGATGATTACTTTTTACCCTTTAAAATAGCCATCTCTTCTCTCCTTTCTTGAAAAAGTGTATATCGTAATGGCAAAATGCCAAATACGTAAAAATAAACTTTGCCAAATCGAGCTTCCTGTATTACACGGAACACCCGTTATGCATATAGACGAAGCAGGACAAAAGTCCGTTTAGGCATTTAAAAGCAACGTACTTCTCCACCATAGCTTTGATAGACTCTTCTGTTGCAAGCATCCTTAACGAGCTCTTCGACCTTCTGGCCATCCTTATAAATTGCCATAACCGGAAGACTCGAGGATTTTCTGCCGATTGCCAGTCTTCTTGCCTTTGTTGTATTTAAGGAAGTGAACTTCAACTTTCCCTCATACTGATCTGCTAAAAGCGTGTACGAAAGGCATAAGTGCCGCACAAGGTACACAACCGTCGCCGAAAAAGTCTACGAATACATAGCCTTCAGCCTTCAATACTTCCTCTTCAAAATTGTCCTTATTAACCTCTAACATAATTCCTCCTTTATTAAGCATGATATCGCAGATTCTCTCTTTTATTCATTGTAAACGAGATATGGCACACTATACGAGGTATACTCGTTATAAATAAAAAATTGAGTTACGAAATCATCGTTTTTCATTAAAAGCAACTAACGAAATCACGTTTACTCCATCTCATTCAGATATTTCTCTGCCTGCGTAGCGGCAATCGCACCGTCAGCGCAGACCGTTACAACCTGTCTTAAGCTCTTTACACGAACATCTCCTACGGTAAAAACACCCGGAATATTGGTGTGCATGTCTTCGTCAGTGGGAATGTATCCTCTCTCATCCATTTTGAGATTGGTTCCCTGGAAAAGCTCCGTGGTCGGAATTCTTCCGATAAAACCGAAGATACCGAACATACCGTCCTCTTCGCTAGCCTCCAGAACCTTTTCTTCACCGGTAACCACGTTCTTTACCTTAATCTTCTGTAAGATGTCGTCTCCGGAAAGCTCTTCTACAACGGTATCCCACATGATATGAAGCTTCTCATTCTTAAATGCCTTCTCCTGAATCGACTTAGCGGCTCTTAACTCATGTCTTCTATGGATAAGAGTAACAGAACTTGCAAACTTTGTCAGATACATTGCTTCTTCTACAGCGGAGTCTCCTCCACCTACTACGAATACCGGAAGATCCTCAAAGAAGTTGGCATCGCAGGTTGCGCAATAAGATACGCCCTTTCCAAGGAATTCCTGCTCTCCCTGCATCCGATAGGACGGGGATTCGCACCGGTGGCGATAATCAGGGTCTTACCCTCATAGGTTCCGTTAACTCCGACTACCTTCTTTTACCTTCCCGTCCAACTCAACAGACTTAATCGTATCATGTACACGATCACAGCCAAACTTTTTCAGCCTGTTCTGTCATTCTCTTAATCAGGGATGGTCCGGACTCCCCTTCCACAATCTGTCCGGGATAGTTCTCGATAGAATCGGTAATGGCAATCTGTCCGCCATCCTGCCCTTTTTCAATGATACAAGTAGAGAGTCTTGCTCTACCTGCATAAAGACCTGTCTGCAAGTCCACCGGGACCGGCTCCTAAAATCAAAACATCATAAAGCTTTGACATAGTCTTCTGCTTCTCCTTCCTTTTCCTTGAAATTTATATTTTTACTGCATTGCAGTGAATAACCCAGTATTAAAATAGCGTTTCTATTATACACTACGTCCTGCGCTTTAAAAAGAGCTTCTTTAATTTCCTTATTTCCTTAAGCTCTATTTCCTGCCCTTCATAACAAAACGCTTTTTTCTATTTAACGAATATCTATATTTAGCCTAATTTTGAGCTCTTGAAGCTTTCTTCCAGTCTCTGATAATAAACCCGATTTGACTCTGAGGTTCACAAGGGCAGAGCCCTGCCCCCATAAACCTCGAAAGAAGAAATACAGTCTCCTGTACTTTCTCCCGCTACAATACTGTAGCTTTTTCCTAAGTAAAGCAGTTCTTACTTAAAGATTGTCTGCTTATCTACATCCACGGTGAGTGCATGTAAAGCTTTCTCTACAATCTTTCTTCTTAAGGCCTTCTCTTCCTCAGGCTTTAAGGACGGATTACCAAGCGGGTGAGGAATAGCAATCGCCGGAACGATACGGTTGGCACCTACTGTCATAGAGATAGGTGTAACAGTACAAATATGAACAACAGGAATTCCTGTAGCTTCGATACCTTTTAACCATCGTTGCACCGCAACGTGTACAGGTTCCTCACGTGCTGGTCAGAATGACCGCATCTCACATGGTCCTTCTTCAGTTTTTGCACCGATTTCCTCGGAGAACTTCTTAGCGGAAGCAACGGCTGTTCCGTTACCTACAGTAGTAAAGAAATAATCGTAAAGTTTTCCAATCTTTCCTTCCTTCTCCAGGTCTCTTAAAACATCCACCGGAAGAACTCTATCCGCATCCTGGTTCGCGTAGCTCGGATCATATCCGCCGTGCGCGGTCTCATAAGTCTCTGCAGTAAGATCATTTACTCCTGCAATATTGTACTCGCCGTAACGAGTCGCGTTGGAAGACTCGATGTGGTCCGGATTTTCCCTTCGGAACAATACCGCCGGAAGTTACCAGTGCAATCGTAGCCTTGGAAAGATCCTTAACGGCAGGCATCGGGTCAACACGGTCGAAAGACGGCATCGGATACTCTGTGGTAAATTCCTTACCGTTAATCTTTTGCAAGAAGCATCTTAACCGCACGCTTGGATCCTCTCTCCTCTTCAAAGAAGTTTACACGGATTCCCTGTGGGATATATCCCTCTTCCTTGAAGAACCGATATGCTCCCCGCGAGCAATCTTCAAGCCTAAGGAGCCATCTTCTTCACGGCGTCTCTCATTCCGGCTGCGCTGTTCTTTGTGGAAACAATGTAAACCTTGCTCTTTGCTTCATCAGCACCCGGGTTCTCAACATACATACCTGTGATAACAGGAATATGCAGACTCATCCTGTACTGCTACAGCAATAGTAGCGCAGGCAAAATCCGTAACGACCGGCGTTAAATGCAGGTCCTGCGATAAATAAATCCGGCTTAAGCTCAGCAACCTTCTTTAAGATTTCCGGCTTTACCTTATCGGTATTCTCACCAAAGTAGCTGTCTCCGCAAACGATGGTTCCGATGATTTCAGCCTCGTCGCCGAAAGCCTGCTGAAAGGCAAGTCCCGGTCCCATTGGGCCCTCATGGTACTCCATTGGATAATCAGCCTTATCCTCTCCACCGACCTGAGCGAAGAACTGGTTAATATATTGAACAACTCTTAATTTTCCCATTTCTTTTCTCCTTATCTAGCACTAAGCTTATTGAATCCTACTTCAGAAGTAGCACCGGTAATAACCTGTAATTCCACTTCCAAGGATCCGTCCGGCTTCAGTGTTGTATCACTTGCTCCTGCAATCTTTGTTACATAATCCAATGTACCAATCAGCTTATCGAGCTTCGGAAGAGTAATCAGCTGGTTCGCATTTCCGGCAGTTACCAGTGCGTTAGCCGCTACATCCGCATCCGCAAGGGACTGAGACTTTCCGTCTCTTCCTGCATACTCGTCGGTAACGATAACGGTTTTGATTCCCTCAGCCTCAATCTTCTTGCAGTTCATAATGAGGTCAGTATCCGGATTTCCGAAGCCTTCCTCGGTAACAATTACCGCATCCAGGTGAAGCATCTTGCAAAGCTTTGCAGTCTGGTTGGAAGAACGCTCCTTATCAGCAAGGTAAACGTTCTCATTGGTAATAATATGTGCTACAAAGTTGATGGTCTTTCCATGCTCCTCGAAGAGATCCTCAATAACCGGATTATTCTCATGAACATAGGTCGGGTTCTTATCACAAGCGGAAACACAGTTTCCGGAAATGATAGCGCCATCCATATCCTCTGTCGGATAAAGAATGGTGGGAAGAATCTTCTTCATCTCTACACCGTATACATAGGTGTCATGAAGAAGTCCCTGAGACTGTAACATCTGCACATAGCCGACTCTCGGAAGATTCGGATACGCATTTGCTCCCTCGATAAGGTCTAAAGTCTCATATACCTTTGTCTCATCCGGAGTTAACTCCTTAGCCTTCTCCGCAATAAATGCCGCTGTCTTAAGTCCCGCCATACGAACAGCCTGCTCATAAGCGTGAGATTCCGTTCCTTCCACCGGCTTACATACGCAAGTCAGGTTAATAGTCTTTGAAAACGGAGTGTACTCTGCGCCAAGACCGCTCATATCGATGATTCCCTCTTGAAACCGACGATAGGGTCCTGCAGTAACCACTGCCATTCCCTTTTAAGCAATAGGTCTTTCCGGATCCGACTGTTTCTACGGAAGAAATTACTCCTGGGAAAAACGCCGCCCTTTCCTTCAACCTTTACTCTCGGTTCAATAACATCCTTAACCGGAGTGATACGAACTGATTCGCCGGGTTTAGCGATATCGAATTCTACTTCCTTGATCTTTTTTCTTCCGTCAGGAAAAACCTCCGTAAGTTCCTTTTTCGACACAAAGAGAACATGATCTCTAATCTCGGTTGTGTCTGCGAACTGGATGTCCTGAATGAAAATCTTACCTAATTCCAGTTTCAATTTTTTTACCTCCTTTTTAAAAACTTTATGTTAATGTAACATAAGCGATTCCAATCCGCTGTCAAGAAGAGTCCAATCTAAAGTCTGAAAGTCTTTCTGTACCTTTTTCCGAATGAATACGATCCTTCTCCTCGAACTTTTCACAGGTGTTTAAGGCATATTCAATCAAATCCAGAGACTTCATATCGAAGCCTTCCTCCGGGGTCTTGTCCAAAAGCACGGATTCATGGGAGTTTCATTCGGCTTAATGGAACCGTCAAGAGGATGTGTCAAAATCTTTCCGCCCATATGCACCATGTCCCTTACTCCTTTTTAAAAATATCCATAAAGGAAATTTCACGAAAATCAATCTCCACTTTGCTGTCCGGATATTTCTTGGGAAAATTTTCCTTAACCAGCGGGTTATTTGTCAAAATAACAAGAGTCTTCATCTTTTTGCTCCTTTCTTTTCATCGGAACAAAAAAACAGGGGCAGGAAAATACTTTTCCGTTCCCCTGTTTCCCATTGATTCAGAGTCCCCTGCATATCCATCCTTTTACCTGAAAGATTCATTGTTTTTATACAACTTGCCTCTTCGGTGGTTTACACTCTCTCTGAATATGCACTGTTTTTGATATTGTCTCATATTTTTAACGCTTTTAAAAAGAAAAGCAACCAATCCTACTCAGTTATAGCTAAACTCAATAAGCCGGGAGTTTGACAGTTAATTAGTTCCAAAATCTCCGCAGGCCTTGAAAAAGCCTGTATTTTTGTCAAATTTTTCGAAAATAGTACTAGCTATATTCGGCTATATGTGGTATAATGGGCGCATGGAGGACTGCGTCATGAAAGTATCTGTATCAAAATCTAAGAATCAGACCATCTATTACCTGAGTAAATCAGTTTGGGTAGATGGTAAATCCACTACTAAGACGATAGAGAAGATTGGTTCGAAGATGAACTTCGAAGGTTTTGCGGAGATCTTACTCCGCTGGAGTGGGCAAAGCAGTACGTCGCCAAACGCTCCGCAGAAGAAAAAGCTTCAAAAAGACATTATGCTTAAGTATTCCTCTTCGATCTTTGATTAAGAAAGAAGCTTGCCGTAGCGTAAACGTAGGCTACCTCTTTCTGAAGGACATCTACTATGATTTAAAAATCCATGACATCAGTACTAGATTGCCGAAAAGTACAAGTTTGAGTTTGATCTGAATCAAATCCTGTCTATGCTACTTTTTCTCTAGAATTATTTATCCCGGGTCCAAGAGGTCTTCTCTTGAACTTTCAAAAAGTTTCTTGAAAAGCCTGACTGCAAGCTCCATCACGTTTACTGTGCACTGGAAATCCTTGCAAAAGAGAATGATTTTTTCCAGTCTCAACTTTACAAGAATTCCGAAATGGTACTGAATCGACACAAAAGAGTTCTTTACTATGACTGCACTAACTATTACTTCGAGATTGAGGAAGCGGATGATTTCAGAAAATATGGCCATTCCAAAGAAAACCGTCCGAACCCTGATTGTACAGATGGGGCTATTTATGGATGCAGATGGGATTCCCCTCACCTTCTCCCTCTTTAACGGAAACGAGAATGAACAACCTTCGATGAAACCATTGGAGAAAAGATTCTTTTCTGACTTTTGGAATGACGAAGTTTATTGTTTGTACAGATGCAGGGCTATCATCAACTTCAAACCGTGTCTTCAACAACACTCCAAACCGAAAAATTTGTTACCACGCAAGCAATCAAAAAGCTGAAAGGATACCTCAAGGATTACTGTCTTGATGAAGACGGATGGCACCTTATCGGAGATAAAAAAGAGTACAAGCTCAGTGAACTAGATGAGGTCGAGAATTACGAGAAGACTTTCTATAAAGACCGGTGGATTAATGAAGACGGTTTGGAGCAACATCTCGTTGTCACCTTTTCCTTTCAATATCGGGACTATATGAGAAAGATACGGAATCGTCAGCTTGAACGCGCTGAAAAGCTCGTCGAAAATCCTTCTTCTCTGAATAAAAAACGTCCAAACGATCCCAAGCGTTTTATACGTCAGAATCACTGTACTTCTGACGGCGAGATTGCAGATAAAATGATCCCTTCGATAGATGAAGATGTTGCCACAGAAGAGGAACGTTATGACGGTTTCTATGCCGTATGCACAAACCTGGAAGATGACGTGGCAACGATTATAAGTATTAATCAAAAACGATGGCAGATTGAAGAATGTTTCCGGATTATGAAGAGTGAATTTCAGGCCAGACCGGTATATCTCAGTAGGAAAGATCGAATCACGGCACATTTCATTACCTGCTTCACCGCACTGATTCTTTATCGCATTCTGGAAAAGAAGTTAGGGGAGAGCTATACCACTGAAAAACATCATAAGAACACTGAAAGAAATGAACATGCTGATAGCTCCCGGTGAAGGATATATCCCTGAGTATACACGAAACTGACCTTACAGACAAACTCCACGACACATTTGGTTTTTAGAACGGATTACGAGATTGTATCTCAAAGAGATATAAAAAAAGATTTTAACAGCAACGAGAAAGTAGAAATATTGCTAGAATTCAAAAAGAAAAACAAGAGCTCATAAATGGTGTAATTACGCCGTTTATGGGCTCTTGACTCTTTCGCAACTGTCAAAGACGGGAATATGCACTGTTTTTGATATTGTCTATATTTTTAACGCTTTTAAAAAGAAAAGCAACCAATCCCACTCAGTTATAGCTAAACTCAATAAGCAGTTTTTACAAAGATGGAAAGAAGGAAGAGCCAAGTTGTTTTCATCCTTTAGATTAGGAAAATAAACCTTACCTAATATAGAAAAAAACCTGATAAATCCAATACAATATATCTAAACTCAATTTTACATTTACGCATTTCTTTTTGTACTATATAAACAACCCGAGACGAAAAGTCTAAAAATAGCCTATGATGAATAAAAAGAAGAGAAAAAGCCACGAGTTATAAGGATGGTTTTTCTTTTCTTTCTTCTTACCCTTAGCATTTTATTTTTCCTGCTCTTTTGTTCTCGTCTTAACTTTTCCTTTGTAATATTACTTTTTCTTTTTATGATTTTTATAATTAGGAAAAGAAATTTTTATTGAAAAATTCACAAAACAGGAAATCAAAATCTGTACGAATTGCCAAGTTGTATTTCGTATCATTTTTAGCTAGTATTACTTGGTTAAAAATATTTTGTTTCCATAAAATCATTTTTGGTCAGGAGGGTCTATATGAATGTAGAACAAAAACAAAATGGACGAATTATTTAAATGGGACGGAAAGCCAGCTGTGGCTCCCACCTTATCCTTGGCTTTACAGCACCTTGTAGCTATGATCATCGGCTGTGTAACTCCGGCGATTATCATTTCCAACGTTGCCGGCTTGGAAATCGGACAAAGAATCATCTTGATTCAGGCTTCTTTGACCATGTCCGCAGTATGTACTTTTTCCAACTCTTTCCTATTAAGAAGGGCGTATTCGGAGCCGGACTCCCGATGATTCTGGGAATCAGCTTTCGCTTATCTTCCCAGCATGCAGGCCATTGCCGGAGAAGGCGGCGGTGTAGAAACTATTGTAGGCGCTATGATGGTCGGCGGTATCGTTGCCGTAGTAGTCGGCATTTTCGTAAAGAAAATCAGAAAGTTTTTCCCGCCGCTCATTACCGGTACCGTGGTGTTCACTATTGGTCTGTCTCTCTACCCGACTGCCATCAACTATATGGCAGGTGGTGTTGCAAATAACGCTGAGTTAATTGCTAAGAAGGGCCTTCCGGAATCCATGATTTACGGTTCTTGGCAGAACTGGCTGGTTGCTCTTATTACCTTGATTGCCGTAATGTGCTTTAGCACCTTCGGAAAGGGCATTTTCAAACTGGCTTCCATCTTACTCGGTATGGTAGTAGGCTATCTTGTTGCACTCGCTTTCGGCATGGTATCTTTCAAAGAAATCGGCACTGCATCTTGGTTCTCCTTACCGCATTTCTTACCCTTCGGTGTTAAGTTCAGCACCCCCGCTTGCATTTCCATCGGCTTACTCTTTTGCCATCAACTCCATTCAGGCAATCGGAGACTTTACCGCAACCACTATGGGCGGTTTTAACAGAGAGCCGAGTGATGATGAGCTTAGAGGCGGTATCATTGCCTACGGTGCAACGAACTTCCTGATTTCTTTCTTCGGAGGACTTCCCACAGCAACCTATTCTCAGAACGTGGGTATTGTTATTTCTAACAAAAGTCGTTGCAAGAAGAGTTTTTGCTACAACAGGACTTTTTATCTTGGCTTGCGGACTTTGTCCTAAGTTCTCCGCACTGCTTACTACCATTCCCCAGTGTGTACTCGGAGGTGCTACCATTACCGTATTCTCCACCATTGCTATGACCGGAATTAAGTTAATCACACAGGAACCTTTGACGGCACGTTCCACTACCGTTGTCGGACTTCGCCGCTATCGGTGTAGGTATCGCACAGGCTCCGGCTTCCTTAGGGCTCTTCCCGGTTTCCTTCACTATGATCTTCGGAAAGTCTCCTGTAGTGCTGGCTACACTCATCGCAGTATTCCTAAACATCGTTCTTCCGAAAGAGAAGAAAGCATAAAATATTGTCACTTAACGAGATGGCGCGTACTATGCGAGCAACACTCATTTTTGAATAAGAGCCAAAAGAGCTTAAGACCATTCCGTCTTAAGCTCTTTTTCTTTTATATGCTATTCCCGAAGTATTTTTTTAACTTTCTTTTTTTCCTTAGCATTGCATATCCGGCAAGAGAAAGGAGAGATATTCCAAAAAGGGACGCCCACAGACCGGAAAATGTTTCATCTCCCCGTAGAGACAGCTGATCTTCCTCGAGTATTCTTTCCATTCGCGTCACGATTCGCACCAAGCACCGTTCCGTTCTTTTTCAGGAAGATTTCCCTCAGTAGCAGATAAAGAAGTACTATCTTCTGAAGTCATCGGACGATCTGCACCAAGAACATCGCCTGAGCTTTGTGGAATAGATTTTTCCCGGGATTAAAAGATGTATCGGACGGATTGGGATTTACCGGAGTTCTATCCGTAATCCCGTTCCCCCATTGTTTCCACTGCTTCCACCATTTCCGCTATTTCCATTGTTTCCGCCGGGATTTCCGTTCTGTCCGGGATTTATCGGCTGATTCTTCTTCACCAGATCTGTGAACTGTACGGTTAGGAGTATCTTGTCATTTTCTTTTTCCGGAAACGAAGTCCCGTCCGCTGTCACTTTGGATAGCGCCCCACTGAAAGGCATTTTTAAATCATAGGAGCTCCGTCCACGGAATCGTCTGACTGTTTATGTCTTCCTCCGAATGATCCCGATACAGATACGTAGAAGTACTGTTCATATAGCCGACCAGAGTATTTTTGAATGGTTCCCTCCACGCTTCTTCTTGTTCCCTCCGCCGTGTCCGTTACGGTTCTTCGTCCGCTGGCGTTATCCAAAGCGAAGTCCTTTTGCAATAATCTGAATTTTCTTTGCGGAATTTTTTTCAAGAGATTCGTAAAGCTTTGCGACGTACCTGTACTATGCTCTACGCCGTCCTGTACATCGAAATCCATCTGTAAAGAAACCTTATCCTTACTAAAGCTGGACTTCGCATAGTTAATGCGGTACAGCAGGGTGTTCCCGTCTGCGCTTTTAAGGGTATAATGGGCTTTCGCGTCCTCACTGCTCTCAGGAACATAGAAGCTTCCGTTTAAATCGGCCCCGAGAGAAAAGGTGGAGCGGAATCCCAGCTCTGCCTTCGCAGTCTTTACCAATGGGCTTTCATTCGAGACATTTTTCCACACCGTAAAGGGAAAACTGTTTGCAACCGCAGAGACATCATACTCCGCTTTTAAGATATAACTCTCTTCCGGTTTTACCGTGTGTGGCGCTGTATCCGTGCTGTCCATTCCTTCTGTAGAATCTTCCTTCGCAATAGAAAGATCTCCTTTTATCACAAAAATCTTTGTTTTTTTCGTGTACGGAGGGTATCGGCAACGTCACGGGAGGGATGATTGTCAGCTGTGTCCGGATAAAAGAAAGCGGAACCAAACGTAGGAGAGAGTGTCTCTTCCCCTTACTTTCTTCCGGAGAAATGTTTACTTTGATTTCCGTTTCATTAACACCGATGGTGCTCGCTTCAATGCCCAAATCAGGGGTCGTATTCGATATGCCGTCCCCAAATAGAGGAGTTGATTTCCGTACCTTTTGTTTCATCATCGGGAATCACCGTGTCTACGTTGTTCGGGAGTGTGGTCGAAGAATCGACAGGCGTTTTCGGAACAGTTCCGACGGGACTGCCTGTTCCTGTTGTGGCACTTGCGGTAGTACTGTTCGTTCCTGTTGTGGGACTGCTTTGTTCCCTGCTGAGGCGGCACTTTCGACGGCACTGCCTGTTCCTGCTAAGGCGGCACTAGGGCTCGTGGTACTGCCTGTTCCCGTTGTGCTTTCCGAAGCAGTAGCAGTGCTCGCTTGTTATGCTGTTATTTCCGGCTTCTTCTGCGGCGCTGACCATCGGCGTAGCGAGCAGTGTTCCGCTCATGACGAGTGTGACCAGTTTTTAGGGATATTTTCTTCTTTTTCATACTTTCTCCTTCACTCTTCTTTTTCTTTGTTCCCTTACGCCAAGAGTTATGCTCAACTCTTTAAATATAATTAAATAATTAAATGCTTTTTTAAAAATACGCCATATTTTAACAATAAAAGATAAAAATTATTCTACTTATTTTATAAAAATATTTTTGTATTTATCCTCAACCAATTTAATTAATTTATTATATTTTTATAAAAAGAAGGATATCCTATGCGCCTTTTAAAAGAACGCTTAAAAAGAGAGCAGTCCGACTTTTTATCGGACCGCCCTTTTAGCGAGAAGTAAAGCATCCTTCATCTGTCTAAGTCTATTTCAGTACAGTTTACTTAATCCTCTTCTTCGTATCTCTTACCACATTAAAGAGAGCAAGAAGTGCCAGTACGTTCGGGATAACCATCAAGGCATTGAAGAAGTCGGACATATCCCAAACCAAATTTACTTTTAAGCGTTGTACCGATGATGATGCAAACAACAACGATTGCAGAGTACAGCTTTACCGCTCCTTTACCAAAAAAAGGTACTGAACATTTACTGCACCAAAGAAATGCCATCCAAGTACTGTAGAGAAGGCAAAGAAGAAAAAGACAGAAGGCAACAAAGAAGTGGCTGAAGTTACCGAAACCGGATACAAAAAGCCTGCTGTGTCAAACGAATACCGGTGAAAGCCTCTCCTGTTGTCGGATCAACCGTTCCAAGGATTCCGCTTGTCAAGATAACAAAACACGGTTAAGTTCAATACTACAAAAGTATCGATAAATACGGAAACCATAGCGCATAGTCCCTGTGCATCCGGGCACTCCGCCTTTGCTCTTGCATGAGCGTGAGAGTAGAACCCATACCGGCTTCGTTGGAGAAAAGTCCTCTAGCTACGCCGAAACGAATTGCCTGACGAATAGTGATACCTGCTGCCGCTCCGACTACCGCCTGCGGGTTGAAAGCGCCGATAAAGATGGAGCTGATTGCACCGGGAAGAGCAGAAATATGCATTACGATAAAAACCAAAGCACCTACGATATAAACGCCGGCCATAATCGGAACAACCTTTTCCAGTACGGCAGCCAGTCTTTTTGTTCCGCCGAAGAAAATGAAGGCGCGATAGCGACTACAAACACACCGATAGCTACGCTCGGAACATTGACGTTCATTACGGCAAACACTTCCTTAAACGCCGCACCGATGGAATTGGACTGCACCATGTTTCCCATGAAGCCCAAGGCAAGAGTAATAAAAATAGCAAAGGCAACTGCCATCACTTTTCCAAGTGTTCCCTTGAAGGCAGCTTTAATATAGTAAACCGGTCCGCCGGTTACCTGTCCGTCCTTTTCCTCTTTATAGGTCTGCGCAAGAACGGCCTCTCCGTAGATGGTAGCCATTCCGAAGAATGCGGAAAACCCACATCCAGAAAATGGCTCCGGGTCCGCCACTTACGATAGCGGTTGCCGCTCCGGCAAGGTTACCTGTACCAACCTGTGCCGCAATCGCTGTTGCGATAGCCTGGAACGGAGACATCTCTCCTGTATCATGCTTTTCCCCGTTCAGATTGAAATGTCCGAAAACCAGTTTGAAGCCCTCGCCAAAACGGCGCAACTGAATAAACTTCAAACGGAAAGTGTAATAAATACCTGTTCCACACAAAAGGAAGATGAGCAAAAATCCCCATAAGAAATCATTCCCTTTGTTGATGATTGCATTTAATGCATCCATATCTTTTCTCTCCTCTTCTAGATACGCTTTTGCAAATGTTTTCGTTAAAAAGCAACTTGCAGTCACGTTCCTTTCATTCCGAAAACCGGATGAATTCTAATCCTTTTTGGAAATAAGAATATTTTTGAATGATAATCCTCTTCTCGCCTCCTTATAATTCGTTTTATCTTATTCCAAATTGTTAATATTTTATCCAAATCACTAGTCTTTTTCAACAAAAGCAATCCATTTATAGGGATAGTCTATAGTGAATTATTATAAATATATTCAAATTTTTATATAATTTAATCTTTACTCTTGGGCTAAAAATAGTGATAACTACAACATGAATTCCTGTAAGATTGAAGATTTTTGCATACTAAAAGGGCTACAGGAAAAGCGAGGGAATATCTTGCTTCTCTGCGCCCCTTTTCCATTTCCACTTCTCAAGAAAAAGAGAAGAATCTTCTTTCTGTAGAAATTTCGATACGGCCTTTCCCAACTGTATCTGTGCCTCTCCTTTGAGATGCACTCCGTCCGTAAACTTCTCGAGATAAAGCTCTCCCGTATTAAAACAGGAAATCTCCGCTTCCTTACAGAATTCCACTAAAGCCTCATTCAATTTTCCGTCCATTGTGCTAAAGGGCTCATAGGATTTATCCCCTCTAAAAATCCAGAGTAGGCGGGCAAATATAAAGAATGCGAGAAGAGATAAAAGGAATTCCTTCCTTTGAAAGTCTTCTAAAAATTCCTTAAGACGGCTGACCACTCTTGGAATATCCGGCCTTCCGTAGCTTAGGAAATCATTTACTCCTAAAAACACGATTAGAAAGTCCGCTTTTTGTAAATTCCTTACAGGCATCCTTGAAGTCTTCCCACTCAAAAGGAAGATAGGGAATACAACGCCCCACCTTGGAGTAGATGGAAAAATGAACTTCCGGAAAAGCTTGTTCCAGCATTGTCGTGTAGCGTTCCTCCACCGGAAGCCTCAGATCCTGATGTTCCTCATTCGGAAGATAGCCGTAAGTTAAAGAATCCCCGTAAATCAGACAAGAGCATTTTTGTATCCTTTTTTTAGCTCCATGGTTTTCTCCCTTCTTAAGGAAATAAAATGAATAAATAAGCATTTTAATCTTTTATTCTCCCTATCCTTTTTGTAAAAGCGTACGAAAACATCGGCACTTAATGAGCACAAGCAAAGCGATGTGCGAATTTAGTACCGCTATGTCGTAGCCTCGAGCGAGAGCGACTTTACAAAAAGGATAGAGGAGAAGAGATAAACGCTTATTTATGATTCAGCTCCGGGCCGGCTACTGCTCCGCCTCTCCCGCAACTCTCTTCGTCATCTTCACCTTTATCAAAATACTGAATCAATGCTTTAGCGCACTTTCTGCTCGTTCCGAACTGATCCTTCAAGGTCACAATGCCGAGTACCTCATTTTTCCGAAAAAAATAGCTCCTAAGGTAGTCTTCCACCTTGTCAAGATTCTCTTTTAAGATTAGAAGCTCAGGATCCTCTCCGACCTTTACAGTCGCCCCTCCACTACCAGATTTTTGCAGAATATCGAGGAAGTCTTCCTCTTTTCGCCTTCTTTCGATCGAGCTCTTCCACACGAGGAAGCATAAAACCTGCTTTCGGCAAGCTGGGACAAGATATTTGTTTCCATTCTTTGGTAGGCTTCGTCCTTGAAATCCGTTCTGTCTGTGAGGAGCAGGTATTCCCTTCCAAACGCACGCCGGAAATAAAGGGCATACAGGCATCAAAGAGGTTTTTGCTTACTATTCTTTAAGAGCTTTTCGTCATCTCCGCCTTCGGAATGCCGATTCGATAGGTGTTTTTATAAAAAGCTTCCAATACATAGTTCCATTTCCGTGCCGAGGATATACGCATTTTCCTTATGCAGAAAATAGCGCTCCTTTTTGCACGGTGACAGGGAAAAACACGCTCTTCCCGAATCAGATTCTCCATGGCGGGCTCGATTTCTTCCTTCGAGTGGGAAATTCGCTTCGCAAGGCTCGGAATCGTATACAAGGTTTCCAGTTCTTCTCGAAGAAGGGTTTCAGTACATCTTCTAAAGAGCCCTTATCCTTACTTAAAAGTTCCTGAATGGCATCGTCCGAGAAGCGCTTCTTCTTTTCTGGCATTGGGTCTCAGTACCACGCCGCCTCCGATGGTTTCCACCGGACTGTAAAAAGCGGAGAATAAAACGATCACCCCTCTTAAATACCGTTTCCTCTTCCAAAATAAACTCACAAAGCCCCTCTTCTCCCGGGCCGATTTCTTCCTTGTCCAGAAGCACCACGCGACAAAGCACTTCCTTTGTCCCGGATAGAAAATGGAGTCTTTCCCTGTTTTTCAGGCTTCTTTGAATCGGGAAGCATGGTCACTTTTCCGTCCATCAGGGTGGAATTCTCCATGCTGTTTTCAAGAGAAATCACGGAACCCTTTATGGAGCTCTTCCTTCTTTACCCCTGGTTAAATTCAGCGCCACACGTTGTCCGGCCTCTGCACTCGGAGTCCTGCTCATGCACTTGAATATTTCTGTATTCTGGCATGGAGTCCCTCCGGATAAATCTCCAGTGCATCTCCCTTATGAAGTGTTCCGGAAATAAGCGTACCGGTAATAATGGTTCCAAATCCCTGCAGGCTGAACACACGGTCAATCGGAAGACGCGGAATTCCCTTGGTATCCCGCTCAGGGAGAGAAGAAAGCATCTTTTCAATTTCTTTCTTTAAAGCCTCTATTCCCTCCCCCTGTAACGGAAGAAACACGAACCACAGGGCATTTTTCCAAAATGCTCCCTTTCAGCTCTTTTCCTAATATCCTCTTCCATCATGGAAATCCATTCCGGATCCACGGTATCGCACTTTGTCAGCACCAAGATACATTTTTCAATGCCGAGAAGTTCCAGAATATCCAGATGTTCTCTGGTTTGCGGCATAATGCCTTCATCTGCCGCCACAACAAGAAGCACCATGTCCATCCCCACCACACCGGAAACCATTTGCTGGATAAACTTTTCATGCCCGGGAACATCAATGATCCCGCGCGAAGTCCACTCTCTAAATCAAACCAGGTAAAGCCAAGTTCGATTGTGATTCCTCTATCCTGTTCCTCTTTTAAACGGTCTGTATTCCTACCGGTCAGCGCCCGTATCAGTGTCGTTTTTTTCCGTGATCGATGTCCCGCCGTACCGATGATGATGTGTTTCACGCTAAAAGCCTCCTTGAAACTCTCTACTACTCTTTTCTAATTCTTCTTCCCGAATCGTGCGAAGGTCAATCCAGAAATCATCCTCCATAACTCTTCCGATTAAGGGCTCCTTGGTAAAAATGCAGTCGCTTCTCGAGCTCCGCACGCTGATTTTATGCGGATGGAAGGAGACGGCAAAAACTGTCCATATAGGTATCCGGGAGAACCGCCTCCCACCCTGTGAGGTACAGGCGCGAACTGCACAGTCTCCGGTAAACGATTGTCCCGAAACAACTTAGATAAACTCTCCGCTCTCTCCTTTATAGAAGAAAGCGGCTCGGAAAGCATTTTTCAAAACCGGAATACGCTCTTCAATCCCTTCCATGTGAAGGTACTCCCGAAGCGTCATGGAAAGAGCCGCTACCGTAAACTTATCAATGCGAAGAGCTCTCGTCAGCGGATTCTTCTTCATCGCATCGATATACTTTTTCTTTCCGATGATAATGCCGGCCTGCGGTCCGCCAAGCGACTTTTATCTCCGCTAAAGCAGACTACATCGACTCCCGCCTGAATCGCTTCCTGCACCATCGGCTCATGGCGAATCCCGTACTTTTCAAGAGGGAGAAGAACTCCCGAACCCAGATCCTCAATAATCGGAATATTGTGTTCAAGGAAAGCGCCTTTAAATCCTTTTGCCTCTACCGACTCCGTGAATCCCATGATGCGGTAGTTACTGGTATGCACCCTTTAAGAAGGCCTTCGTATTTTTCCGTGATTGCCTCTTCATAATCGGACAAATGGGTTTTTATTCGTCGTTCCAATCTCCACCATCTCCGCATCGGACTGGGCGCAGACGTCAGGGAATGCGGAACTTTCCTCCGATTTCAATCAACTCGCCGCGGGAAACGATGACTTCCCTCCCCTAGCCAGCGTGGAAAGAATAGCAGCAGACGGAAGACGCATTGTTATTGACCACCATGGCATCCTCCGCCCCGGTGATCTTACAGCTTATCTCCTTCATGTGAGAATAGCGCTCGCCCCTGCTTTCCCTCTTCGAGGTTATACTCGAGGTTCGAATAGGAAAGCGAGCGTAGCAAGCTCGGTAGAAATCTTGTGGCTTTAGCGGCGCTCTGCCGAGATTCGTATGTAAAAATCGTGCCGGTTCCGTTTTAAAAACCGGACGAAGTTTTCAACTCAATTCCCCGCTCCACGTGCTCCGCTATCGCATCCTCAATATGGTCAATTCTGCGCAGAATTTCGTCTTCTCTCTTTTCTTCGAGGGAGACAGTAGTTTGATTTCTTCCCGAATCTCCTCGACCACTTCCCTTACCTTGTCCGTCACATAGGAAAGACCGTAGTCTTGAATTAAATCCAGTACTTTCCCTCTTCCAGAAGGATGTCCACCTTCGGAATTCTTCGGAATAAATTGTTCTTGTCCATATACCGCTCTTTTTCTATTTTGATGATGGGAAAAACGAGATACTGTGCTTTTTCTCGCATGAAACGCATTATAGACGAGATACTGCATACACCGCACGCGATAGACGTCTATAAAGATAATAAAATGATATAATCAATATATTATAGCAAAAATAGGAGAGGGAAAAAGCAGGACTTTAGCACGAATCTGTTAACTCGAAATTCACAAATATGTTAAATAAAAGTTACACAAATGTGTTAAATAAATTTTGCACAAATATGTTAATTTAATTTGATATTAGCTTCCAAGTAAACTATAATTAAACTTGAGGAGACCAACTATGAAAAAGAAGAAAAACGTATCGAGAAAGAATAACGGATGAAGCACTACAGCTAAAACTCAAGGCCTTTGGTGCCACTCTTATAGTAGGTCCTAAAGGTTGCGGAAAAACGACTACAGGAAAGCATTTTTCTAAGAGCTCTATTGAGTTTCAAGACGAAGATAACAGAGAAAAATACCTGAGTGTCGCAGAAAATATTCCCTCTAAATTATTGCTTGGAGAGAGGCCAAAGGCTTTTTGACGAATGGCAAGACGCCCCCTAAAATTTGGGGGGCAATACGAAAAGATATTGATGACACCGGGCTTAAGGGTCAATACATCCTTACCGGTTCCTCTTCTCAGAAGGTGGATACACTCCCATACGGGGACATTAAGAATATCCACGCTGAGAATGTTTCCATGAGTCTTTATGAAAGTGGAGAATCGTCAGGAAATGTATCTCCTGGATCTCTTCAATGGAAAATCCATTGAGTGGGAGGAGTCAAAATAAATATTGATGATTTGATTTATGCCATTTGTCGAGGAGGATGGCCTCAAAGTATCGATGTAGAAAATAAAGAAGTTGCGCTTTCTATCGCATCAGATTTATTTTATCAAAACATGCCATAGTGATATCTCAACTATAAGCCCAAACAAAAAGAAATCCACTTTGGGCAGAGCGTTTACTTCGATCATACTCTCGAAACATCTGCACCTTGGCAGAGACAAAACAATCTATGCGGATCTCACATCCACTACAGAAATATCAAAACCGACATTCTATGACTATTTTTCTATGATTTGGAAGATCTCACATTATAGACGAAATTCGCTTGGTGTCCTGCCATAAGGTCTAGGGATGCAATCAGAGCGGGCAACAAACGTAACCTTGTTGACCCCTCTATAGCTGTTGCCGCTTTTAGGCTTAAGTCCGGATTACTTTAATAGCGATTTTTAAAACATTAGGCTTTCTATTTGAATCATTGTGTGTATTCGAGATTTAAAAAATATACTCATCCGGATTGAATGGAGAAGTTTCATACTACCATGACCGCTATGGACTGGAAGCTGATGCTGTTCTTCATCTTAAAGATGGTCGTTATGCTTTAATTGAGTTTAAGCTTGGTAGTAAAGAAATTGATATGGGCGCAAAAGCATCTGTGTGAAATAGAACAACGAATATCTGTCTATAACGAAAAAGGAAAAAGCAAGTTCCTTTAAGATTGCCTGACCTTAAACTCATTATAACAGCAGCAGGGAATATGCTTTATAAACGAGACGATGGAGTTTATGTTATCCCGATAGCATGCTTGAAATCCTAAGTATTTTATCCTGCTTCATGCTTAAAAATATTCAGCACCATAAAAAGCAAAGCTCAAAGTTAGTAGCACAGCCAAGTAGCTGATATCAAACAAGCCCTCCCCTAACGCCATTCCAAACTCCCTTCTCTGACTATCTTAAGTGTTTTCTTATTTTTTAATTCCTAAGCTGTAGCCTTATTCCGCCTCCACATGATACAAGGCATAGAAATAGCCCTTTTTCTCCAGGAGTTCCGTAAAAGTTCCCTTCTTCCTCAACTTTTCCGTTCTTTAATACACAAATTCTATCCACACGGCTTAAAAATTCGGCTGTCAAGGTCATGAAGGACTAAAATTTCCGTTGTATTTTCAATGTTTAGCAAAAGTATCCAAGACCAAATAAGTATTTTCCTTATCCAAAGACGCGGTAATTTCGTCCGCAAGTAAAATGGGCGTTTTTCCGAAGTAAACTTCTTGCAATACTGATTCTCTGCCTTTCTCCACCGGATAAAGCGTCCCCATTTTCCCCACAAAGATAATCTAAGCCCCTTTTTCCTTAATAAGATTCCTTAGTCCCTGCTCTTTCAATCACGGACTGTAGCCCTCTTCCCGGTAATTCTGAAAAAGGCTGATATTCTCTCGAATCGTTCCGTCAAAGATAAAGACCTCCTGCTGAATGTAGGAGATTTCTGAAAAATCCTGTCTTCTCCCAAATCCATAGTGTCCTCGCCCGCCAATGCGGATTGTCCCGGACTGTGCTCTTTCCATGCCCATAAGGATTTTCTCAAAATGGTGGACTTTCCGCTTCCGGAAGTCCTGAGAAGAACCACCTTTTCTCCTTCTTTTACCCGCAAGTTTAACTCTTTCAGAACTTCTTTTTCCTTCCGAATAGGAGAAGTAAATATGATTAAACGAGATACTGCACGCTTTGCGAGCGATACTTGTTATGGACAGAAGCTCTCCATGAAGGGAAAGCGCTGCTTCATCCAAGCTTTGCTTTTGCTCCGCTTATCTCTTGTTCTTCAATTATATCTTCTGTAACGCTTTGAATCTCCGCTATTTCTTCTTTTACTCTATTGTTCTCCGAAGTATTTTTTGTAACTCTTCCCCACTTTTTATTATTTCCCAAAACTTATCCGTAAGCCTGTACGCGGCCTTCGCTTCCGAAAGCATGGAAGGAAGAGAACTTAAAGGATCAATCAGATAATGAATCAGCTGTGAGAAGGCAATGACTGTTCCGATGGAAATGCTATGCCTAGTAAAAGCGATATAGGCTGATAGAAAAAGGATGGAAAGCCTTGTGATATAGCCTGAAATGGCCGCAAAAGTAATTTACCTTTTTCGACGCACCTTTCCCGTCTCAACATCGTTTCTTCCGTTTTTTTCGTTTACCATCGAGCATGCAATTTTGAAAAGATGGCTTCCACCTTATAGCTTTTGATAATGGTAAAGCCGATGGAAAAGTCTTTTAAAAAAGCAAGATACTCCGCATTCTTCGTCGATAAACGTTCCTCCAGCTCTCCCATATTTTTTCCGGAATACAGCGCCGCAAAGAAAGGAATGAGAGAAAGAACGCAGGACATACAGGCCAAAAAGACATTGTAACGAAGCATCACGATAATCGCGCCGATACCACAGAAAATAATCTGCGTGATAATCGGAATCTGATCCAGAAACTGCTCTTTTATCTTCATGAGGTCATTACTTAATGCGGAAAGATACACCGAACTGTTCGAAGCATAAAAATCCGCAACTTTCTTTTTCAATAAATAATCGCAGGCAAAGTTCCGGTACTGTAAGACCGCCCTGGTACTGAATTTTGTTCTAAAAAAATATGTCGCTACGGCGGAAAAGAACTCCATCAAAAAAATACCGGCAGTAAGAAAAATAATTCCCCTTAAAGAATACTCCTACTTCCCGATAAAGTAATCAATCAGAATCTGAAAAAGGCGCGGTACCGAAAGAATCGCCAAAGATAAAACACTGGTTCCAAGCACCGCCATAAAACAAATTCAAGCTGTTATTCTTAAAAATTCCGGCTCAGCGGATTGCATTTTAACATTATTCAAGTATGCCTTTCGTTGTTCTAACTCACGATAAATATTCTATATTATTTATAATAGCATAAGTAAATTTATTACAAAAGAACTGATAAGCTACATCCTTGTAAGCTGTTCAACTATCCTTTTAACTAAGATGCTTTATCTAACTATTTACTTGCATGCTATACAGGACTTTTTCAATTAATTATGGTATGTTACGATTATAATTAATATATTATTCCATTTTATTTAATCTATACTCCTTATACTATTTTTCATATAAAAGATGATTATATTTCATATAGTAAGATTCAAATCAATGGCGGGAGTTTGACAGTTAATTAGTTCCAAAATCTCCGCAGGCCTTGAAAAGCCTGTATGTCAAATTTTTCGAAAATAGTACTAGCTATATTCGGCTATATGTGGTATAATGGGCGCATGGAGGGACTGCGTCATGAAAAGTATCTGTATCAAAATCTAAGAATCAGACCATCTATTACCTGAGTAAATCAGCTTTTGGGTAGATGGTAAATCCACTACTAAGACGATAGAGAAGATTGGTTCGGAAGATGAACTTCTGAAGGTTTGCGGAGAGCTTACTCCGCTGGAGTGGAGCAAAGCAGTACGTCGCCAAACGCTCCGCAGAAGAAAAAGCTTCAAAAAGACATTATGCTTAAGTATTCCTCTTCGACCTTGATTAAGAAAGAAGCTTGCCGTAGCGTAAACGTAGGCTACCTCTTTCTGAAGGACATCTACTATGATTTAAAAATCCATGACATCTGTGCACAGATTGCCGAAAAGTACAAGTTTGAGTTTGATCTGAATCAAATCCTGTCTATGCTACTTTTTCTCCAGGATTATTTATCCCGGATCCAAGAGGTCTTCTCTTGAACTTTCAAAAAAATTTCTTGAAAAGCCTGACTGCAAGCTCCATCACGTTTACCGCGCACTGGAAATCCTTGCAAAAGAGAATGATTTTTTCCAGTCTCAACTTTACAAGAATTCCGAAATGGTACTGAATCGACACAAAAAGAGTTCTTTTACTATGACTGCACTAACTATTACTTCGAGATTGAGGAAGCGGATGATTTTCAGAAAAATATGGCCATTCCAAAGAAAAACCGTCCGAACCCGATTGTACAGATGGGGCTATTTATGGATGCTGATGGGATTCCACTCACCTTCTCCCTCTTTAACGGAAACGAGAATGAACAACCTTCGATGAAACCATTGGAGAAAAAGATTCTTTCTGACTTTGGAATGACGAAGTTTATTGTTTGTACAGATGCAGGACTATCATCAACTTCGAACCGTGTCTTCAACAACACTCCGAACCGGAAATTTGTTACCACGCAAGCAATCAAAAAGCTGAAAGGATATCTCAAGGATTACTGTCTTGATGAAGACGGATGGCACCTTATCGGAGATAAAAAGAGTACAAACTCAGTGAATTAGATGAAGTCGAGAATTACGAGAAGACATTCTATAAAGACCGGTGGATTAATGAAGACGATCTGGAGCAACATCTCGTTGTAACCTTCTCCTTCCAATATCGGGACTATATGAGAAAGATACGGAACCGTCAGCTTGAACGTGCTGAAAAGCTCGTCGAAAATCCTTCTTCTCTGAATAAAAAGCGTCCGAACGATCCCAAGCGTTTTTATACGTCAGAATCACTGCACCTCCGACGGTGAGATTGCGGATAAAATGATTCCTTCGATAGATGAAGATGTTGCCATAGAGGAGGAACGTTATGACGGTTTTCTATGCCGTATGCACAAAACCTGGAGGATGATGTAGCGACGATTATAAGTATCAATCAAAAAGAGATGGCAGATTGAAGAATGTTTCCGGATTATGAAGAGTGAATTTTCAAGCCAGACCGGTATATCTCAGTAGAAAAGATCGAATCACGGCACATTTTCATTACCTGCTTCACCGCCCCTGATTCTTTATCGTATTCTGGAAAAAGAAGTTAGGAGAGAGCTATACCACTGAAAACATCATAAGAACACTGAAGGAAATGAACATGCTGATAGCTCCCGGTGAAGGATATATCCCTGAGTATACACGAACTGACCTTACAGACAAACTCCACGACACATTTGGTTTTAGAACGGATTACGAGATTGTATCTCAAAGAGAAATAAAAAGATTTTTAACCACAACGAGAAAGTAGAAATATTGCTAGAATTCAAAAAGATAATAAGAGCTCATAAATGGCGTAATTACGCCGTTTATGGGCTCTTGACTCTTTCGCAACTGTCAAAGACGGGATTATATTTCATATAGTAAGGATTCAAATCAATGGCTAACAAAAATTTACTGAAAACTAAGATTTTCTCTTCTATTTTCTATTAGCAGTCTGTTCTTTTCTAATTGCACCAAAAGCCCTGCCGACCGTTTTCTGCAAATAGAGGATGATTTAAAAGAGCTTAAAGGAAAGATAAGCAACAAAACTATTGAATATCGCAGTGAAAGAGGCTTTTGGAAACGATCGTCTGGACATTTATTCCTTTACACTTCCTCCGGAGGCTGTGCAAACGCAATTCTTTTCTATCTTAGAAAGCCAAGATAGCTTTTTCAAAATAAAGTCAGACGAAAATGTAAAGGATAGAGTTTTTGAACTTAATCGACATACTCCCCAAAAATGATCCTTTAAGAAACAAACTGGAAAACTTATGCAATGAGAAGTCACGATTTCGTTATCAAAGCACATTTGGAACTGAAAAAAATATATATCATCAATGAAGGTCAAGAAAAAGGATATTGCTTGATTAGCGAGATTTAAAAAAAGAAGGGCAAAAACGCCCAAAAGAAGAAGGCTGTAAAAATCAAAATGATAAATAAATTTTGATTTTTTTACAGCCCCTTCTTTTTATTTCTCTGCTGTTTGTAAACGAATCAAAGCTCTATAGAGCTTAGCCTGTGCATCGAACTCGCGCTTCTTCGGAGCTTTCCTCCTCGATGCGCTTTTTCGGCCTTTGGCTTTGGCGCGCTCTGCACGCTCCACATCGATTTCATCACTCCACTCGAAGGTGGTCGGAATCAATCTGCAGTGGTTATCCATCATGGAAAGCATACCGCCGATGCAGGCGCCCTTTTTTCTCTGTACCGTCCGGAAGAATGACCTTGGCTGTTCCCATTCCCACTGCAGTGCAGTAGTTAATGTGGTGTGCCATGATAGCCAAATCTCCGGTGATACTGCGAAGGCTCAGTCTCTCCACTTCTCCCTTGAACTTTTCTCCGTCCATAGAAACAATCTCTAACGGGAACATTGCCATAAGCGTCCCTCCTTACTGTTTCTTTGCTTTTTCAAAGACTTCTTCAATCGTTCCTACCAAGAGGAATGCAGACTCGGGAAGCTCATCACATTCTCCGTCCAGAATCATCTTTAAAAGCCGCGAATGGTTTCCTTCAAAGGAACATACTTTCCTTCGAGTCCGGTGAACTGCTCCGCAACGGAGAAGCTTTGAGACAGGAAGTTCTGAATCTTTCTCGCACGGTAAACGGTGATCTTATCCTCTTCGGAAAGTTCATCCATACCCATGATGGCGATGATATCCTGTAATTCCTTATAACGCTGTAAAACCTGCTGTACGCCTCTTGCTACCTGATAGTGCTCTTCTCCGACAACTTCCGGAGTAAGAATACGGCTGGTGGAATCCAAAGGATCCACTGCAGGGTAAATACCCTTACTTGCGATATCTCTGGAAAGTACGGTCGTCGTATCCAGGTGAGTAAAGGTTGTTGCGGGAGCGGGGTCTGTTAGTCATCCGCAGGCACATAAACTGCCTGAACGGAAGTGATGGAACCCTGCTTTGTGGAAGTGATACGCTCCTGTAAAGCACCCATGTCGGTTGCAAGGGTCGGCTGATATCCTACGGCAGAAGGCATTCTTCCGAGAAGTGCGGAAACTTCCGATCCTGCCTGCGTAAAACGGAAGATATTGTCAATGAAAAGTAGTACATCCTGATGCTTCACATCACGGAAATACTCCGCCATAGTGAGGCCGGAAAGTCCGACTCTCATTCTTGCTCCGGGCGGCTCATTCATCTGTCCGTAAACTAGGGCTGTCTTATCCAAAACGCCGCTTTCCTTCATTTCCCCGTAAAGGTCGTTACCCCTCACGGGTACGCTCTCCTACTCCGGTAAATACGGAAATACCGCCGTGTGCTGTTGCGACATTATGGATTAACTCCATGATTAAAACGGTTTTTCCTACACCCGCACCGCCGAAGAGACCGATTTTTCCCCCCTTTGCATAGGGGCAAATGAGGTCAACTACCTTAATACCTGTCTCCAGGATTTCCGTTGCGGGAGTCTGCTCTTCAAAGGAAGGAGCCGGACGATGAATCGCCCATCTTTCCTCTGTTTCGGGAGCCGGCTTCTCATCCACCGGTTCACCCAAGATATTAAAAAAATTCGTCCCTAGCGGCCGTCTCCGACAGGCACCGTAATGGGGCTCCCCGTATCAACTGCTTCTGTTCCTCGTACAAGGCCATCCGTTGAGCTCATGGCAACGCAGCGAACCGTGTCATCCCCAACTGTTGTGCTACCTCACAAATCAGCTCCTGTCCGTTAAGCTGAATGGAAATGGCATTTAAGAGAGTTGGCAGTTCGCCTTCCTGGAATCGAATATCCAGAACGGCGCCCATGACCTGTATGACCTTTCCTACATGTTTCTCTGTCATGTATTTCTCCTCTAGCTATCCCTATAACTCTTCCGCACCGGCAACAATTTCCGTAATTTCCTGGGTAATGCTTGCCTGTCTGGCTCTGTTATAGAACAGACTCAATTTATCAATCATCTCTCCGGCATTGTCCGTAGCCGCTTCCATTGCAGTTCTTCTTGCCGCAAGTTCGCTGGCGACAGAAGTGCAAACACCGCTATAGACGAGTCCGGCAAGATACTCCGGCACTATCGCATTAAAAACATCCTCTCCACTCGGTTCATAAAGAATCAAGTTTTCGGATTGCCTTCGCCTCTTCTTCACTCTCCTCTTTCAGGTCTGAAAGGGGCAGGAGGAAAGGCTGTCTACCTCTGGCTCATCATGGAAATAAAGTCTGTATACAAAAGAACAATATGTCCAAACTCCCCTTCACGGTAGGCTTTACAGAGTTCTTTTCCTATGGCATAGGTATCGGAGACATTGAGTTCTCCCACCAAACTATAGTTTTCATTCACAATGCTGTAATGTTTCTGTCTTCCATACTCGAGGGCTTTCTTTCCTAAAGGAAATAAGGAAAAATTCCTTTCCTTTCACTTCTTCCTCTAAGGCACGGAAAAAGGTTTGCGTTATACCCACCTGCCATGCCTCGGTCACCGGCAATCAGCACATAACACCATTTTTTCCGATGCGTTTCTCTTCACATAGGGAGAAGAAAAAGTCTGTGTTGTCGTTTGCGATTTCCGACAAGGTTTTTCTTTAGCGTTTGGAAGCATGGCTTCGTGTTCTCCGCCTTCTCCTTCGCTCTTCTTAACTTGGAAGAAGCTACGAGTTCCATTGCCTTGGTAATCTGCATTGTGTTTTGAATGCTTTTAATACGGAGTTTCACGGACTTCATATTTGCGACCATGTTGTTCTCCTTTTTATCTCTACTTCTACAGTCTCTTTAAAAATTCCTCTGTAAAAACGCTCCAAGGAAGAATTTAACTTCTTCTCCGTATCCTCTTCCATCTTTCCGGTACTTACGATAGCCTGCATAGCATTGACCGCCTCTGCATCGGAGTCAAGGAAATGATACAGCTCTTCTTCGTACTTCTTGATATCCTTTACTTCCACCTTGCTTAAAATACCGTGTACTACGGCGTAGAGGATAGCTACCTGCTTTTCTACAGGAACGGGATCACCCTTACCTTGCTTTAAAACCTCAACTATACGCTCACCTTGTGCAAGTCTTTGCTTGGTATCCTGATCAAGGTCGGATCCGAACTGGGCGAAGGACTGTAACTCTCTAAACTGAGAGTAAACAAGCTTCAAGGTACCGGCAACCTTCTTCATAGCCTTAATCTGCGCATTTCCTCCCTACACGGGATACGGAGATACCGGGGTTCACCGCCGGCATGATTCCGCTATGGAAAAGCTCGGTCTCGAGGAAGATCTGTCCGTCCGTGATGGAGATTACGTTAGTCGGAATATAGGCCGATACATCTCCTGCCTGTGTCTCAATAATCGGAAGTGCCGTAAGGGATCCTCCTCCAAGCTCGTCGGAAAGTTTAGCCGCTCTTCTAAGAGTCTGGAATGCAGATAGAAAACGTCTCCGGGATAAGCTTCTCTTCCTGGCGGTCTTCTGATCAGAAGGAAATTGCACGATATGCCACGGCGTGCTTACTCAAATCATCATAAATAATCAGGACGTGCTTTCCTGATGCATGAAATACTCACCCATTGCACAGCCCGCATAAGGTGCGATGTACTGCAAGGGACTCGGCTCGGATGCGGTTGCCGCAACAACGATGGAATAATCCATAGCGCCGGCATCCTTCAATTCATTCACAAGAGCGGTAACCGTAGATCTCTTCTGTCCGATAGCGACATAGATACAGATTACATCCTTCCCCTTCTGGTTGATAATGGTATCGATAGCAATCGTTGTCTTACCGGTCTGTCTGTCACCGATAATCAACTCTCTTTGTCCTCTTCCGATAGGAATCATGGAGTCAATGGCTTTGATTCCCGTCTGCAAAGGTTCTTTAACCGGCTGTCTTTTGATAATGCCGGGTGCAGGACTTTCTACAGCACGGAACTCCGTACTCTCAATCGGGCCTGCTCCATCAATAGGCTGTCCGATGGCATTCACTACTCTGCCAATCAGAGACTCGCCAACCGGTACAGAAACAACTCTTCCTGTACGCTTTACACTCTGTCCTTCCTTGATTCCCACATCGGAACCGAAAAGGACAGCGGAAACACTGGTTTCTTCCAAGTTCTGCGCCATACCGAAAGTACCGTCACTAAACTCCAGAAGCTCACCCGCCATACAGTTTGTAAGGCCGGAAACTCTGGCAATACCGTCACCCACCGTAAGAACGGTGCCGGTTTCGTTTTGTACGATAGCATTTTGGTAATATTTAATCTGGCTTCGAATGACCTCGGATATTTTTTCTGGTTTTAATTCCATTCTATGCCCATCCTTTTTTTACAAGACTACTTCATTTACATTTTTTCCGTATCTCTTTTAATCTGCCGGAAACGGTACCGTCTAAAGGTCTTTCCGTCGACTTCCACCTTGAGTCCCCCTAAAACCTCGGGGTCAATCTTCTCCGACAGGATAATCTTCTTCTGACAAAGCTTCTCCAGCTTTGTAATCAAAGCCGCTTTCTGCTCTTCACTTAAAAGCTACAGCACTGACCACAAGAGCATCGGTAATTCCCTCATCCTCTTGATATCGCTTTTTTTGTATGTTTTGTAGCACTCGGAATAGCTCCTGAGCAGGCCCTTTTTCCAATAAAACCTTTAAAAAGTTTAAAAGATAAGGCTGTAAGTCTTCCGAAAAAGCCTGATCTAAAAGAGATAGTCTTTCCTTCTTAGGAATAGACGGCTCCAGCAAAAAGACGGATATACTCGGATTTTTCCCGGAAAAGAGCCTTCACAAGCTCCATTTCCTCCAGAACTTCCTTCGTAATCTTCTCTTCCTTTGCTAAGTCATAAAAAGCTCTTCCCATACAAAGCGGACGACTGATTCATGATGCCTCCTCTACATTTTGTAAGAATTCATCAATTAAAGCCTTATGATCATCTTCGTGAATTTCCTTCTCCACGACTTTACCGGCAATGTCCATAGCGAGGCTTCCGATTTCGTCCTTCACTTCGTTTAAAGCCTTCTTTCTTTCCAGACGAATATCCGCTTCCGCCTTTTGCCTTGATAGAGCTTACTTCAGCCTGTGCCTCTTTAATCATTTCCTCCGCACGGATGCCTCGCATCCTTCTTTTGCGTCTTCAATAATACGGCTGGCTCTCACCTCTGGCATCGGACATGTCTGCTCTCATATTCCGCCTTAACAGCTTCCGCATCTTCCTTTGCTTTCTTTGCCTCTTCTATATTCTGATCCGCAAGCTTCTGTCTCTTCTGTAAAACCTCATTGATTGGCTTAAAGAGGAAGCGTTTAATCAAATATGCTTGAATAAAAAGGTTCAAAATCTGGGCAATGAAGGTCCACGGTATGATGGTTACCAACTGTTGCGATTCCATACTTTTTCTCCTTTCTTCGTTTACCGGAAAATCTTTCCTTACTTCAGGAAGTTCATGAACATTCCGGGTGCAACGAAGATTAAAAAGAAGACCGGTAACGAAACCGTAGATACCCGTGGTCTCTGCGATAGCACAACCAAGGAGCATGGTGGAAGTAACATCACTCTTACATTCCGGCTGTCTTCCGATGGCTTCGAGTGCCTTTGCTACCGCGTTACCTTCTCCAATACCGGGTCCGATACCGGCGATTAGTGCCGCTCCCGCACCGATTCCGCAACCTGCCAATGCAATACCTTTTGCCAAAAATTGAAAATCACTCATTGTTTTCCTCCTAGAAATTCATTTCCTATACTAAACAGGCTCACTTATGTCCCGTTTATTTTTAAAATAAGCTTATTAGTTCTGCAGTATTTCTTCTCTTTGCAGTATTTACTCTTCTGCAGTATTTATTCTTCTACAAATTTATCCCTCTGCAGTATTTATACAGTATTTATCTTTCTGCAGTATTTTCTTCTGCCGACTTATCCTTCCGCCGCATTGGCGATATACATAATCGTGAGCATGGTGAAGATAAATGCCTGCATGGCTCCGGAGAACCAGTCAAAATAAAAAGATAAAATAGCCGGTAAACCTCACACTCAAGATAGGAATATGGGATAAAAATGCTCCCTACAGCACCCGGAATCAATCCCAGTAATGCGGATGACGCGAGCGCAAGTGCGGCGTAAATCAGTCCGTTAATAACGATACCGGATAAAATATTTCCAAAATGACGACACGCCATACTAATGGGGGGTAGCAATCTCCGAAAGGATATTGAAGGGTGTCATAATGAAAATCAGGGGTAGTAAAGCCCTTTAAGTAGCCTAAAAATCCTCCTGCTTTGATTTTTGTTCGCCGTAATCATGGTAAATACGACGATGGCCCAAGCCGCTTCAGTCGATAAATCCGCCGTGGGGCTTCGCAAGCCCGTCAAGCTGATTAAGTTCGAAACAATACTCGTTCCGAAGAGTGCCGCCACAAAAGGAATCATCTTATCAAAACGATTGCCTCCCGTATTGGTCCGAACAAGATTGTTCGCACTTTTCCACAATCAACTCGGCTATTGCCTGCCTCTCACCGATATTTTTCCACCTTAAGATTTCTTGTCAGGAAAAATGCAAAGACCGGTAATGACGAGCATAACCACCCAGCTGACGACTAGGGTTTCCGAAAGCAAAAAGTCCCCTAAAATAGGAATTCCCGTAGGAATTTTCAAGAATATCTTTGCACCGGAAATATCAAAATTCATACTCTAGTTTTCACCTCCTTGTTTTTGATTTTTCCTTTTTCCATTCCAGAATTCCCCTTATGCGAAGAATTCCGCCCGGAAAAAAAGCAGAGGAACGATACCTGCCACAGCCTGAAAACAAGGTGCCACAACGGCAAGAATAATCCACAGAAGCTGTAATAAGGTACGATTTCGGTAAGAAAGCCGCATCCTCCGATAGGCTTCTTCCTGATTCTCTACACTGAGAACACCCTGCACTGTAACCCCCATAAGAAAAATTCGTTACGGCAACAGCTGTTCCCAAGAGACCGGAAAAATCACCCGATAATCAAAGGTCACTTTCTCCGGGAAAATGGTGAAGAGCGAAGAAGCAAGCCAACATAACAAGAGTAGCCATGTCTGCTTTGTACGGCAATCTGCAAACTTTCCTTCTTCACAGTTTCCTGAACCCTCATTTTTCTTCCTTTCCATAGGTAAGAGACTTTTCGCAATAAACAGAACATCCATCTCAGGATAGATTTTTCCTTCTCAGGACTTATGTTCGTTAAATGCCTTGTCCTTACTCTCTTTTCTCCCTCTTCCTTTTTACAAACGGAAAGGTAGACTTTATATGCTGTCATACATGAACCACCCAGGCCAAAAGAAAAAGCGGGAATGTATATCCAATAGCCCAGAGAAAAAAATTTCTCTTAAGCGATATACCAAAAAACAGGCAAAGTAAAAGCGGCATAACAAGGGATAAGCTAAGCTGTGTCAGAATCGACAGATTCTTTAACGCCTTAGACCATTCCTTCATGCCACTTCTCCTCCTTGAATACTCTATAGCATAACTATAGAACTCCTTCATCGTTTTTATCTTAAAGATGAAAAACATGACAAAAACATTATCATGCACGATTCTACACTAGGAAAAAGATAATTCAAGAATCTATAGTAAGATTCAATCCGGAATCCTTCGGTAATACGTAATGTAAAGTACTTTTGATAATACGCAATGCGAAATACCGCGGTAATACATAATGCGAAGTACTGTGGTAATACCTAGTGAAAAATCCTGCTAATAAAATGGTAAAAAGCGCTAAGCTGTTCCTACGCCAACACCATAATATCGGCAAAAACAAAAAAATCAGGGAAAATAAAAAACTTGCCGCTTTTTGAGCAGAATTCCCTTTCACGACAAGTTTTTTTATTCAGAACCTTCTCCGTTTTTCTTATTTCTTTTTATTTATCCCTTTTCCTTATGTCTTTTTCTATTCCGGCTTTGCAGGCTCTTTCCCCTCCGAATTGACTGTCGGATTTCCTACAGGCTTCTTCACCCTTTTTCCGGTAATGGCGGAAGTCGGACACTTCTGTGCGCAGATGCCGCAGTCCGTACACTTCTCATTCATGACCGCAAGGTTATCCAGCACATGGATAGCATCAAAGGACAATTTTTCTCACAGATTCCGCAAGCAATACAGCCGATGGAGCAGGCATCCTTCACTTGCTTTCCCTTTAAGAGATTCTTGCAGGAAACAATGTGTTTTTTCTTATAGGGCACTAAGGCAATCAAGGACTTCGGGCAAGCCTTTACGCAGGCACCGCAGGCAGTACATTTTTTCCTTATCCACTACCGCAACCCCGTTAATCACATGAATGGCATCGAAGGCACAAGCCTTTACACAGGAGCCGTAGCCGCGGCAGGAATAAGGACAAGCCTTCTCCGTTCCGCCCGGAACCACCACGAGATCATTGCAATCGGCAATTCCGCTGTAATGCGCTCGTCGCTTTTGCCTTGTCACAGTCTCCCTGACAATGCACATGTGCGACCTTTTTCACATTATCCATGGGAACGGAGCCCGTCCCCATAATTGCGGCAATCTTCTCCGCTACAGGAGCGCCTCCTACGGGACACTGATTCACAGGAGCCTGTCCCTTCGCGATCGCCTTTTGCACAGCCGTCACAACCCGGAAATCCGCAAGCACCGCAGTTACTTCCCGGGAGAGCGGCACGAACCTCCGCCTCTCTCTCATCCACTTTCACTTTAAATTTTTCCGAGGCAACACCTAAAAACAAGCCCAAAATCAATCCGGTTGCTCCCACGAGTCCTGCGGCAACCAGAATCAGAGTAGTCATTACACTCATAATCCCTCCTTAAATCAATCCGCCGAAGCCGAAGAAAGCAATCGCCATAAGGCAGGCAGTAATGAGAACAATGGGAGACCCTTGGAAAGAATGAGGAATCCGATCATTTCCCGCAATAATATTTTTCCCGAATTCCCTGCCATGAGAAGAAGTGCCAAAAGCAAATCCCACAGAAATTCCCAGTCCATAGACAAAGCTTTCCGCCAAATTATAGCCGTAGGACACATTGTTTAAGGCTACACCGAGTACGGCACAGTTCGTGGTAATCAGAGGAAGGTATACTCCTAAAGACTCATACAGAGAAGGAATATTCTTCTTTAAAAACATCTCTACAAACTGCACAAGAGCGGCAATCACCAGGATAAATACAATGGTGTTTAAATACTCCAGACCGTCCTTTAAGCCCAAAGCCTGACAAAGCGGGCCGGAAGCCGCGAGGAAAGTCCATAAATTCCATGAGTAATCACGGAAGCAATCACGATAACGAAAATGACCGCTCCTCCCATACCTTTTTGAGGATTCCGTCTTCTTGGAAACACCGAGGAAGGGACAGATTCCCTAGGAATTGGGAAAGTACTACGTTGCTCACCAAGGAATACTTAATGGCAATTAAGAGTAAATCTTTCATACCGTCTCCTCCTTCTCCTTATGATCTACCGTAAGTTCTTCCTTAGCAACTTCAGGCTTTGCAGTTGCAGACAGCGCTCGCTGCAGTCTTGAGCGATAGGCTCTGCCGCCGCAGTCTTAGCGATCGCCTTTAGGCTCTCTTGCCCGCAGTCTTACACTCCGAGAAACAGCCCATGCAGTTTCCGCCGCCTAAATTCACTCTGTACTGCATCTCCGTTTGTAGCGGAAGGAAGACGAAGTTTGTTTTGAATGGCGGTCAGCATCGCTAAAACGAGGAAAGCCCCGGGTGCCAAAACAAAAGATACTGATATGATACGCTTCCGGAATGATTTGGAAATTGAAAATACTGCCGGAACCGATCAGTTCACGCACCGCACCGATAATCACTAAGGCAAAGGTAAAGCCGAGTCCCATTCCGAGTCCGTCACAGAAGGAAAGCGGCGGTCCGTTAAAGAGGGCATAAGACTCCCGCTCTTCCCAGGATAATACAGTTCACCACGATGAGCGGAATGTAGATTCCCAGCGCCTCATATATCGAAGGCACATAGGCCTGGATAAGAAGCTGCACGATGGTTACGAGGGAAGCCACCACCACGATTTCGCCCGGCAATCTCATCCGCTCCGGAATCACCTTTCTTAAAGGCGGAGATTAGCAGGTTTGAAAACATCAGAACCGCCAGTGTGGAAAGCCCCATTCCTAGACCGTTCATCGCGCTGGTTGTCGTCGCCAAAGTCGGGCACATTCCCAGCATAATGATAAAGGTCGGGTTCTCTTTGAATATTCCGTTTACAATTCTCTCTACATACCTATTCATAATCCCCCTCCCTACTTTTTCCGCATAGTCTTCCACAAATTCCGTGGCGGCATTGACAACATTGGTCACAGCGGTACTGGTAATCGTTGCGCCGGAGATGGCATCAATTTCATTTTCCCCTGCTCCGCCACCCTTCTTTACGGAAAGCTTCGTCCCTTTTCCTTTGAACTGCTCATAGAACTCCGGAAGAGTCGCCTTTTGTCCGAGACCGGCAGTCTCCGGGAGGGTTTCGGGAAAGAAATACCCGTAACTTTCAAATCGCTGCTCACACCGACTACCACTACAACGGCTCCGCCGTAGCCGGCGACCCTGTCCTTTCAACACATACCCTACCGTATTTCCCGACTCATCCTTTTGCCAGGATTGCCTCGGAAAGGCTCGCGTTGCCGTTATCCGAAGCCAGCTTTCCGTCCGCTGTCGCCTTTTCCAGCTTTTCCTTCAAGCTGTCCGCATCATAGTCATGTGCATCGAGTACCACCTTATATGCCGCATTGGTCTTCTCTCTAATTGCTTCCGCGATGGTATCCTTTGTTGCGGCATACACTGCCCCGAGAAGTAAGCCGGAAATGAGAGTAATTGCCGTTAAAACCAGTGCATCTTTTGATAAAAGGAATCTTTCTTCATCTTATTTACCCTCCCTTCCAAAAGCCTTCGGGATTGTCTTATTATTGATAATCGGGACTACAATGTTGGAGAGAATAATCGCGTAGGATACTCCCTCAGCCGATCCGCCGTACAAACGGAAAAGCCCGGTTAAAAGGCCGGCAAGAATCGCGAAAATCACCTGTCCCATGGGCGTAATCGGAGAAGTCACATAATCTGTCAGCATAAAAGGCGCCAAAAATCAGACCTCCGCCGAGAATTTCCGAAAAGAGATACTCGGGACTTGCTCCTCCCTTTCCGAAAAGTAAGGTAAAAAGGGCAACTGTTCCAATATAAAGGAGAGCATCTTCGGAGAAATCACCTTTCTAATAATCAGATAAAGTGCACCGATAAGGAGACAAATCTTCGAAACTTCTCCAATCGTTCCCGGAATTCTCCCGAGAAACATATTCATTAAATCCGGTGTTGCAGTTGGACTCGCCTTTAAAATCGCAAGCGGTGTTGCGGTAGAAACCGCATCCGTTCCCACTCCGGTAAAGGTTGTCATCTTTCCCGCAAAGGAAATGAGAAAAAAACAACGAGCGAGCAAGAGCAGGGGTTCATAAAGTTAGCCCCCAGTCCTCCGTAAAGCTGCTTCACCACAATAATGGCAAAAACGGATCCGACAATCGGAATCCAAAACGGAATGTTCGGCGGGCAGTTCAAAGCAAGAATCATCCCCGTTACCGCGGCAGACCAATCGTTTATCGTTACCGGAAGCTTCATTGCCTTCTGATACACTAGTTCCGTCAAAACGGTCGCCAGCGTTGTGAGTACCACAACAAAGAAAGCATGGAAGCCCCCATTGCAGACTGCCGTAAATTGCCGTGGGAAGCATGGCAATCACCACATCCCGCATGATAGACGAAGAGCTCACATCCCTCTCTGATATGGGGACTGGATGAAATTTGTAATAGTTTCATGGTTTACTCTCCCCCCTTCTTTTCCGCTTCCGCTTTCTTCTCGGCTTCTGCTTTTCTCTCGGCCTCCGCCTTCCTTGCCAGTTCCGCCTTGATTCTCCTCTTCATTTCTTTAAAGCCCTGCGTGAGAGGCCGCTTTGCGGGACAAACATAGGCACAGCTATCCGCACTCGATACATTCCGTTCCGTATAAAGCTTTTAAAGCGGTCAATATCCTTCTGTAAAACCGCTTTCATCATCATAACCGGCATAAGATTTGTAGGACAAGCCGCCGCACATCGTCCGCAGTTAATACAGGGCGTAACGGGCTCTTTAGAAACCTGATCCTCCTTAAATGCCAAAATAGAACTGGAGTTTTTCGTGACCGGTACATCCAAGGTAAATAAGGACATTCCATCATAGGGCCGCCGGAAATCACCTTTTTCCGGATCTTCCGTGAATCCTCCCGCGGCATCAATTAACTGTTGGTAATTGGTTCCCCAGCGGAACACGGAAATTCCCGGGACGTACTACCGCGTCTCCCGTAACCGTAAAATTCTTCTTACGAGAGGCTTTGATTCACAAACCGCCTCAAAAATAGCAATCAGTGTATCCGTATTGTTGACAAGCACCCCCTGCATCGGCAGGCGGGATGGAAAAGTTGATTTTTTTCTCCCGGTAACGGCATAAATTAACTGCCGCTCTCCTCCCTGCGGATAGCGCGTTCTTAAGGAAATCACTTCTATTCTTTCTTCGTTTTTCGTAAGCTCTGTCAAAATCCGGATGGCTTCCGGCTTATTGTCTTCTATACAAATCTTTCCCTTGGCGTTCGGAAAGAGAGAAAGCACGATTTTCAAGCCGCCGATAAGCTTCTCCGGTGTTTCCAGCATATCCCGATAGTCCGAAGTAAGATATGGCTCACATTCTACGGCATTGGCCAAAAAGAAATCAATCTTCTCCGGGTTCTTCGGGCAAAGCTTTACGGAAGTAGAAATCCCGCTCCGCCTAAGCCTACGATTCCGGCATCCTTTACAATCTGCACGATTTCTTCTTTGGAAAGCTTGGTATAATCCCGCTTCTCGCCAAAGCCGGGGATTGTCTCGTATTCCTGATCATTCTCTACCACGATAGACTCTACCATACTGCCGCCCACCGTCAGTCTCTTTTCTATGCTCTTTACCGTGCCGGAAACAGAGGGAAATGACCGGAGCGGAAATAAAATCCTGCCGCTTCCGCAATTTTTCTGTCCCATCAGCACTCTGTCTCCCTTCCCCACAAGGGCTTTCGCAGGAGCACCGATATCTTTGCGACAGGGGTGAGACCATAAGCCCCTCAGGACGCAAATCGACAATGGCCTTATCCATTGCCAATTCTTTTCCATCATAGGGGTGGACACCACCCTTAAAAGTGGAAACACCCATCTTTTTACCTCCCAAAATGAACTCTCAACTATGTCTATAAAAGTATACTATGAAGCCCGGGAAAGACACTATTCCCCGGGCTTTGCAATAAATTTAGTGCAGTAACTTGTACGCCTTCACTACGTGCTTGGCAAGTACTGCAGTCGTCACCGCGCCTAAGCCTCCCGGAACGGGGCTGAGCTTTTCCGCTACCGTTTTCATGGTGTCATAGTCCACATCTCCGCAAAGATTTCCGTCTTTATCTACGTTAATCCCCACATCAATCACCGTCGCCCCTTCCTTACAATAGGAAGAGCCGATTGCCTTGGCCTTTCCTATTGCCGTAACCAACACATCAGCCCGCTTCGCGACTTCTTTGCTGTTTTCCGTCTTGGAATGGCAGACAGTTACCGTAACGTATCGGCATTTAACATGAGAACGGAAAGAGGCTTCCCCACCACAAGAGAACGACCGATAATACAAACTTCCTTTCCGGAAAGCGGAATCTTATAGTATTTACAGAGCTCCATCACCGCTTCCGCCGTGCAAGGCGCGAAGGCATCCGGATCCTGCAAAAAGAAGGCCGGCAAGGTTCTCTCTCGTAATGCCGTCTACATCCTTCTCTTTCTTCATTTTTCTGAGCATTTCCTCCTCATCAATCTGCGAGGAAGCGGACGGAATACCAGGATACCGTCAATCTCCGGATCCTCATTTAAAAAGCGAAAAACCTCCTGAAACTCCTGATTACTGCAGTTCTCTTCCAGATGATAATCCTTTACCTCCAGCCCGAAGTCCTGAAAACGCTTCTTAATCGAGGCGTTCATAGGACATGTCCGCCTCCTTCTCTCCCACCCTTAAAACGGCAAGGGCAGGAAGGCAAGCCTCTTTCTGCACAAAGCTAAGGCACTCCGACCGTATAGCTTCCACTATTTCTTTTCCTCTCAGTTCTTCCATATTCTATCTTCCCCTTATCTTATATTCTCTCATTTTCTTGTTTTTATCTTGTTTTTTTATCTATCATTCACATGATTATCATTTTCTTGTTTTATTTTCATTTTCTCATCTCATTTTTCAGGAAACAAGATATCTTAGGCCTCGCCTGCGCCACTCGTTAAGAGTAAAACTAAATTCTTTTTCGACCTCTCGAACTGTTTTCTCCAATAACTCGCCTTGTTTTTAGGGCTTCCGCTACCGCCTCTTCTCTTTCCTTTTTCTTTCCTCATTTTGCATGAGCTTTGTATTAATTCTTACATTCAAGGCGGAACCGCGCATGGCACTGAGTAAAAAGAGGCGGCTATTCCGACATCGGACAGAAGAAGCTTTGATCCCTCTTTAGCAAGTTCCGCTAAGCTCTCCGCATTTTCCGCACAAAGCGCGAGAAGTGTAAGAGGCACTAAAGAAGCCCGGTCTAAACATTCCTCCATTTTTCTCTGTAAATCTTTTTTCCTCCTCCGTCTCCTTGGGAAGAGCATACACTTTTGCAAGCGGCATAAAAAGCCTCTTCATCCGCTTTGGCAAGGCGAAGAGTCGCTTTTCTCCCCTCTTCCCATTCCTGCATACGAATCTTCAGTCTTTCTTCATAATGCGCATATTTTTTTCTTTCCCAGTGTCAGATTCCCCACCATGAGGGCAAGAGAAAAGGCCAGAGATCGGCAAGAGCCGTCGCCCCCTCCGCCTGACGGTACCGGAGATTTAGCGGATAAAGCCTCCAGATACTCTCCTATCTTTTTCTTCCCCTAAAGCACTGCCTTCTCTAACTTTTTCTTTATTTCCATCTCCTTCATTTTTATCCCCTTTATTGCCATCTCCTTTATTTCGCGTCTTTTTACTCATTATTGCTCTTTCCGACTCTGATTGACTATACTTATTCCTCCCCATCTATCTCTTCTTGGCTATTCTTATTCCTCCCCATCTCTGCCTCTTCTTGGCTATACTTTCCTATACCTATCCGGATTCATTCTCTTACTCTCCTTCTGCTTCTTCCTTGGAGATTCCTGTCGATTAAGTGCCTATTTCCCTTCCAATCTTCTCTTCTTCCGTTTATTTCTCCTCTTCCCTATCTCTTTCTATATCCCTATCTCTTTCTATATCCCTATCTCTTTCCCTATCCTTCTCTTTGTCCTGCTCTTCTCTCTTCCTGAAAATACAAAGAAGCACAAAGAAAAGTACTGCCGTAACACTGACGAGCAACGCAAAACGGGCACCTTCCGCTTCGAATCGCAGACTGATTTCATGCTCTCCACGAGGTAAAGAAACTCCCATAAAACCGCCGAAAACTTCTCTTGTCTCCATTTTTCTTTCCGTCCACCATAAGCTTCCAGCCCGGGTCATAGGGAATAGAGGTAAATAAAACACCGTCCGAATCGGCGGAAATCTTTCCCTTAAGATACCCATCCTTCCATTTTTGTAAGCTTGAGAGAAGACGTTTGAGAGACGCTCTTCCATTTTCTTCAAAGCCTCAAAAGAAAAAAGTATAGGCGATGGCATCCATACTTTTCCGAATCGGTCTCCGATTTCATCTCCACCTCATCTCCGCTTCCAAATATCCTAAATGAAGGAAATAGCCTCTATTGACATTTTCAAAAATGCAGTTCTTTCTTCGGAAGAATCGCCTTAACATCCTTCACCTTGCTATTGTTCACATAGACATAGATATCCCCGGGCTCATCCACGCTAAAACGGTAGGATGTAGACTCCATTTCCCAGAATCGGATGTAATACCGCATCCGCTCCCAGTGCCGAAGCTATGGAATTCTGCGCCAAAGCCGGATTCCCTGCATTAAGGTCAAAGTCCGAAAGCGCATCTTCCGTAAGAAGAAAGCCGACAGGAAGCACATATTCATTTTTATAGAGAAGATATTCCCCTTCCGAAAGTCGATAGGAAAGTCCTACTTCCTTCGTATATTTGGGTTCTCCCTTTAGAATCTCATATTTTTATACCAAGGAGCATCTTTCGTAAGCGGTGTAGCCCCTGCACGGAGTATGCGTTGGTAGAAAGCCTCCATACCGAGCTTGGTAAAGCATTTTGTGATATTTCCGTAAGCCGTGGAAGAAAAGATAGACGCGGAAGGATACTGCAAAAGAGCACCGTCATCCTTTGTCTTACTGTCCTCTCGGATAAGACGATAAAATCCCGAATCCTCCTTTTTATTTCCCTTACAATCTTTTTCCGTCTCCTTTCCGCCTTCCAGATAGGCAGAACGGCTTGTGGTAATCACCGAAGTCACCGCCATGTTGGCTGTCAGTCTCGAAAAAGCAAAGCCGAGAAGCAGGAGATTGGTGATTCGAGCGAAAATCCTTTTCTTCTCCAGAGAAAAAGATTAGATAGTAAAGAAAAAGGAAAGCCAAAGCAAAGATAAAACACGGACCAGTGAAAGGCTTGATCACTAATCAGTTTCTGGCAAAGAATCACAAAGAAAAAGCTTATAAAAAGGGAGATGGACAGTTCCTTTTCCGTATTATATTTTCGCTTTAAAACCATTCCGCCCCATAAGAAGTAAGAGGAAAATAAAAATGAAGCTTTGTCTTGCCGGAAGACTGTTCGGATAATGCAGTCCATGCCATATAAAATTCAATACATTCACGGAAAAAGCTTAAAAAGAAAAATGAGCATAAAAGCTTCCGTAAATTATTTTTCTTCTGCCAATCGCCGGGTTCATAAAATAAAGCGGCAGGATAAATAAGCTCAGACTTCCGGCATAAATATTCGGCCAATGCTTTAAGCCCTGTTCCGTTTCCACGAAAGGAAGAAGTCTCGCCATCATATCGATAATGCCGAAATACTGGCTAATCGTCTTCGGAAAGGAAAGATCCGATGACGCAGTAAGTCTAAGCGTGAAGATTGCCGGCAAAAGGAAAACAGCCGCCATCATTCCGGAAAGAAAAAGAGTAAAGGACAAAATCTATCCTTCTTCCGATTTCTTTCCCGGACCGTTCTCTCCCGTCAAAGAATAGACTGACAAAGTAGAGAATCAAAAAGAGACAAATCATGATGCTGATATAGTAGTTGCAAAGAATGGACAGGGCGAGACTCACGGTATAAAGAAGCGCCCCCTCCTCTCCATCATGTATTCCAAGCCCAGAAGAAGGAGAGGAAAAAGAAACAGGCAGTCCAGCCACATCACATTCCAGGAATATGCGGCAATATAGCCGGAGAGAGCATACAGAATACCAAAAATTACGGAAAAATAGCCCCCTCTTCGAAAATGTCTTCTAAAAATAAATCGATGCCGAACATCCGCATAACGCAATTTTGAAAACAATCAAATAACTGACAAATTCGACCACCAATCCTTTAGGGAAAAAGAAAATAAATAAATTGAGCGGGCTGGCCAAAATAATAGGCATAAAGTGCGGTGAAATTAACACCCAATCCCAGATGAAAACTATAACTCATGGGGAAAAAAACTCTGCGAGCTTCGCCTGAAACTCCCGTAAAAAGGGCGTACTGATGATAGAGGTCCGTTCTTAAAAGCTCTGCTGTCCAAACGGATAAATCCCTTCAAAATAAAAATCAAAAAGCATGGTAATAAGCGGTAAAAGGAAAGGCTAAGCCGTCTTCTTTTTGTAGATCATCTTTTTCCCCTGTGAATCACAACTAGAAACCGGAATATCCAAAAATGGCAAAACTAATGAAAACTCATTATTGAAATATAAAAATTTACTTCGATATAATTTACCAAAAGATTGATGACTGAGCTCAAAATCCACCCTGCCGTATGGGTAAGTCTAAGGACATCCACCAAAAGTACCAGGAGGAAAAAGCTCATAAGCCCGGATGATATACGAAGAGCGAAAAAGACAGAATTTCTTTGAAGAGCTTTCCCTCCTTCTTTCGAAAAACCATATATTTATTGCTGAAAAAGCAAAAAGAACCGTCGCAGAAAGGCAATCCCATAGCTAACTTATAGGAAAGTACGGAAGGAATTCCATTTTTCAAAAAGAAAAATCAAATCCCCCTGTAAAAAAATATAGTTCACCGTTGTTGTTAAAACGCCGACTACAGTATAGCGTATTCCTTCGGCGATATTCTTATGAACCATAAAAGCTGCTCCTTTCCCTGATAAAACACCAGAACAGTATACGAAAAACTGTTCTTCCTGACAACGGCAGAATGAAAAGAAACGGGAAGTCGGCGGAACAAAAAAAGCAAACGGAAGAAGCTCCCGGAATAAAAAGAAGTCCCTAAGAAAAGAAAGCGGAAGAACAAGAAAACGACCAAGCCGGATTCTCCCGCATGGTCGCCTGTCTTCACTATAACGGTTATCGCTTATAAAGCCCTGATTTCTATTCTATGCATGCGTACGCTTTAATCTCTCTTCCACCTCCACTCGTGAAATACTGAGCGAAATGGCCAACTCTTCGTAAAGAATATCCTCTGCCTGCTCTATAAAGTGTAAATCCAAAAGGGTAGCTTCTTTTCCTTGCCTGGCTCTCTTCCCTTCTCTCCATGACTGTTTTTAATTACCGCAAAAAGTGCATCCGGAGAGCGACTTTTTGATTCCTCTCTGCAGTTTTCCTCTCTTTGCTTCGGCGTTTTACAGGACAAAGCATGAATACCATCCGCAGCATGAAGAAAACTTTCCGCCTGTTCCTTCGTCATCACCGAACGCATATTCGTTTTCCCGGCTTCCACCGGAGCATAGACCGCACCATCCGGCTTCTTTTACCGCCTGCATAACATAGTATTCCCTGATCTTTCAGAACGCCTTCCAGATTCAGAATGTGTCGTTCCAAAAATCTTATGAACCCCTTTACAGCCATAAACCACATAAGTGCCTGACTGAAACATTTTTACCCTCCTTTTCTTTTTAATCTTATCAAAACGCACACTCGAAAAGCCTCTATACCATAATTTAAAAATTTGGCAAAGACATTATCACGGGACAACTTTCTCCTAAAAATTCTAACATTTTAAAGGAGGAAATTCCAGCATAATCCCAATAAAATAAAATCTTTGTCAAGCTTTTTATAAAATGCTTTTATAAAAATGCTTTTATTCGTCTATTTTTCCGTTATTTGTGATAAGGTTCTCCGGAATTACTACGAAAACATCTGTATATTTGCTCCAACAATAGAACTCTCATGAGCTGATACGGAAATGTCAGTTTGGAAAAAGCTTAACAAAAGATCCGCCCTCTTATATACCGCCTCATGAAGCCCGAGGGACCCGCCTATCACAAAAGTAATATCACTTTTCCCTTCCACAAAGAGCTTTTTCCAGATTTTTGCCATCTCTAGGAATCCCATTCCTTTCCTTTTATGGCAAGCATAATCACAAAGGAGCGCCTGCAGTATCTTTTCCAAAAGCCTTTTTCCTTCCTTTTTCCAAAACGGCTTCCTCCTCGGCGCTACTTGCCCCCTCCTTTGTTTTTCTCGTCCATAACTTCCATCATTTCCAACTACAATACTTTAAAGAGGCGCTTTCCATACTCCGGAAAGTGCCTCTCTATAAAAACTTTTTCTTTGATTTTTGCCAACCGAACAAACTCTTACAGTCATTCTACTCCTCTTTGCCGAAAACTTGGGAACCGTAGCGGAAACGGAACGCCTGTCCGCATAGCCCAAGTCATCGATATAAACCTGCTTTCCCTCCACCGTAAAGCATCGTAACGTCCGGGAGAACCCCTGCGAGATTCCGCTCGGACGTCCGTTTTCGTCTTTCGTAAAAGTAGAAGCTATGGTAAACGCCCTTCTCATTCGGAATAGAAGCCCAGCCCATAAGAACTATCCCGGCATTTTTCATTGCTTCTTTTCTTATTGTCATACTCGGCGGTACCACTTCCCGTCAAGCTGAAACCAGCCCTCCATCGCATTTCCTTCCGCGTCAAAGAAGTAAAAATGGCTTCCGATCTGCACCCACCGGTCCTGAGCGTACTTCAAGCCTTAGCCTTGGTATCAAGATACAAAAGCTTCCAGCTGTTTCCGCTGTTTTCCCAGCTGTAGTGCCGAGCTTTGCCCCGCCTTTACCGCTGTGACTTCCTGCTCATCTGCCTCTCTCTCCCCGCCAAAGTCGCAGTGGAAAAACAAAAAGAAAAAGGGCAAGAGAGAATAAACATAAATGTATGAATTTCTTCATGAAACCTCCCTGTCTTGTAAAGGAAGGTTGAAATACTAAAGCGTGGACTTCCTCTCTTTAACTTGCTCTAACATGTCTCTGTACTTCTTCGCCTTTTTCTTCCTCTTCCTCCACTTTTTCCTTAGGAGCTTTGGCAAGAAAACGCTCATTTTCAACATTCCTTCTGCACGTTTTATTTCATTCAGAAGACGCGCCTCTTCCTTTTCCAGCCTTTCCCGCTCTTTTTCAATATCCACGAGTTCGCTGAAGGGAATAAAAGATTTGCCTCGGAATGAGAACGGATACAGCATTCTCCGGAATTCCGTTCCGATTCTCCTGTATTATAACATCGGAAGCAAAGGCAAGTGTAGCAAAGAAAACCTTACTATGTTGGAACGATTTTTCTAACGATTCCTCCTCGGAAACAAAAGTGTAAACTCTGGCTTTTTTGGAGGGTGCCACATTCATTTCCGTACGAATATTTCGAATCGCACGAACCGCCTCCTTAATTGCCTCTATTTCTTTTTCTCCTCAATAGCAAAATCCAGTGTTTCCGTGTATTTCGGGAAGTCGGAAAGCATAAACGGCTTCTCCTCATCCTTAAACAGAGACTTCTCCGTGTCGTAAATCTCTTCCGTAATGAAAGGATCAGAACGGATGAAGGAGACTTAAGAAGTCTTAAGAACTTTCACTAAAGTCCATAAAGCGAGATAGCTTTGCTTTCTCCTCCCTCATTATAAAGACGAGGCTTCACCATCTCGATATACCAGTCGCAAAACTCCTCCCAGATAAAGCTCTGTGTTTTATCGAGGGCGATACCGAGGTCAAAGGACTCCATGTTTCTCGTCACATCCGCTACGACACCGTTTAACTTGGAAAGAATCCACTTATCCGCCATCTCGAGATTCTCGGAACTTTCTCCAAGAGTTCGGAAAGAGTCGGATTCTTAAGAGAAGACAGATTGGACAGAGCCTTACATTCCTCTTCATTACAGTTCATAAAAAGGAAACGGGAAGCGTTCCAAACCTTGTTCATAAAGTTGCGGCTTGCCTCCACCCTGCTATGGTAGAAACGCATATCGTTTCCGGGCGCATTTCCCGTAAGCAGCGTCATACGAAGTGCATCCGCACCGTATTCCGCAATAATCTCCAAAGGATCGATACCGTTTCGAGAGACTTACTCATCTTTCTACCCTGATCATCCCGAACCAATCCGTGAATAAGTACCTTTTTGAAAGGAACTTTCCCGTCTGCTCGATGCCGGAGAAAACCATACGCACTACCCAGAAGAAAATGATGTCATAACCGGTTACCAGTACATCCGTAGGATAGAAATAGCGATAATCCTCGGTATCTTCCGGCCATCCTAGAGTCTCAAAAGGCCAAAGGGCGCTGGAGAACCAAGTGTCCAGAGTGTCCTCATCCTGTGTAAAATGCTTTCCGCCACAATGCGGGCAAGTTTCCGGCATCTTCTCACTGACTACCACTTCTCCGCAAGCATCACAGTAGTAGGCAGGAATACGGTGTCCCCACCAGATCTGTCTGGAAATACACCAGTCCTTGATATTTTCCAACCAATGGAGGTAGGTCTTTCCGTAATTTTCCGGAATAAACTCTAACGCTCCGCTCTTTTAAGGCTTCAACGGCAGGCTTCGCCATCTCTCCCATCTTCACTAAAACCACTGCTGGTTTCACCATAGGTTCAACGGTCGTCTCCACAACGATCATGGATTCCCTACATTATGGGTATGCGGTACCACCTTCTTTAAAAGCCCGAGCGCCTCAAGATCCGACACCATGGCTTTTCTTGCCTCATAGCGATCCATGCCGTGATATTTCGATCCCGGTAAATCGATCTTTGCATCATCCGTAAAGATATTCATCACTTCGAGATGATGGCGTTCTCCCCGACCAGAGCATCGTTCAGGGTCATGCGCCGAGGGTAATCTTTTACGCGCCCGGTTCGAATTCTTTATCTACATATTCATCGCTATGACGGAATTGTTCTATCCGTTAAAAGGAAGCTTCAGTTCCTTTCCTACCAAATCCTTATAGCGCTCGTCATCGGGATTCACGGCAACCGCCATATCGCCAAGAAGCGTTTCCGGACGGGTTGTGGCAATCTCCACAAACTTTTCCTTCTTCCCCTACGATAGGATAAAGGATGTGCCAGAAAAATCCTTCCTTTTCTTCATGAATCACCTCCGCATCGGAAATAGAGGTCTGACAAACTGCACCAGTTAATAATTTTAGCGCCTTTTGTAAATATATCCCTTCTATAAAGGTGAATAAAACTCTGTAAAACAGCATGAGAACAGCCTTCGTCCATGGTAAAACAGTTCTGTCCCAGTCTGCGGAGGAACCGATCTCATGCAGCTGATCCACGATCCGCCTCTTTCTACTTTTTCCTTCCACTTCCATGCCTCTTTCAAAAAGCCTTCTCTTCCGAGATCATGCTTATCTATACCTTGTTCTTTCAGCATATTGATTACTTTGACTGTAGAAATCGTCGCATGGTCCGTTCCCATGGTCGCTAAAAGCGCCTTCATATCCCTGCATCCTCTTAAAACGAATCAGAGTATCCTTAGAGTACTATCATAAAGCGTGTCCCATATGGAGTTGTCCTGTCACATTAGAGGCATCATAATGGTAGAAAGGTTTCTTTGCCCGATTTTACCTTCGCGGAAAAATAGTGCCCTTTCAGCCACATCTCATAAATTTATCCTCTACCTCTGCCGAATTATACTGTTTTGCCAGTTCTTTCATTCGTTTCTCCTCCTAATCCTACGCTCTACCCCGAATTTCATTTTTCCAACTCTCGATTTTTTCTCTTGCAAAGGAAAGAAAAGCCTCCCTTCCTCTCTATACGACTCTTCTATTTTGTGCATCAGAGGGCTCTTCTTGCAAAAACTCAAGCTGTCCTGCCATTCCTTTTCCCAGACTTCCGTAAGTCCTTCCTCCAGATCTTGAAAAAGAGCTTTGGTATTTGTCCTTCGAAAGCACATTTTTGGAAAGAAAAATAACTTCTTCGCCGCCATTTTATCGTGATTTTTCTCATAGAGCTTCTTATAGCTCTCCGCCGCTCTCTGAAACTCTCCGGTATGAATATAGCTTTCTCCGATTTTACGGATCCTTCTTCCGTTTTCCTCAAAAATGCACGGCATCCTGATACGCATCCAGCGCTTTGCGTATTTCCTAAGAGCGAAGAAACAGTCACCCATTCTCTCTTTTTCTCCACATCACTTAAACCGTTTAATCTCCTCCACTCAAAGGACAGCTCATCCGCTTCCTTTTCCGTGTAATATCCCGTTTCCCGGATAAGGCGAAAGAGTAGGCGCTCCTCTTTTTCTCCCATAGCCTTTTAAATCCAGAAGCTTTTCTCCGAGTTCCTTCTCGGAAAGGCCGTCTATCAGCCATTCACAAAGCTCCTTATTTACAAAATGCTCCGGAACAAGACAAAGGAAATTTCCCAGCGCATAGCCAAGCTCCTCCAAGGAGTAAAGATAGATATCCAATCTCTCATAATAAAAGGAAATTTTGCTTCCCAGCATAAAATCAGTGCCATTTTTACTCCTTTCCAAGCTGGATGCTCTCCTCGATGGAGGTAAACGTCCCTTCAAAAATCGCCAAAGCCTAAATCCGTAAGTTTAAGCTTTGCCGCGGTATTGCCCGAAACTGCACGCCAAGGGCAAGCTTCGTACATTTTCTGTCTCTCTTCGAAATGTTTTCTCAAGCACATCCCTATACTGCTTCCCCTTTGCTCCGCTTAAATCCTTTACAAAAATCAATATAGTCCTCTTTATCGATGAGAAGATGAATGTCCTTTTCCTCCTTCAGCCAGGAATCTCCGGCCTTGGCAAGGTAAAACGGGTATTCTCTCTCCTTCTGCATGACTCGAATGCTTAAGTCATGCTTCAGTCTTGTGTCACAGAAGCAGATACTCTTCTTCCTCTCCCCGGGAAAGAAGTCTTCCGTACTCCATTGCCCCGATAGCGAAAAGAAAAAGATTCCACACAGACTCGCCTTCCCCGAAGAATCTTCTTCATGAACTCGAAATATCTCCGTATTTTTCAAAGCCCTTTCCCGCCAGAAAGAAAGCACTGTATACCTTTCCTTTCGTGATACGATCCGTAAGGCTCGAAAGCACCTGATCCGTCATCTTTCTTCCCCTCGGATCCTCCAAAATCCCGGAAGACAAGGCATCCGGTTGGGCTTCCCCTGCGGAAACGGCATAATTCCGGCTTCCTTTGGAAACCTGCATTTCATAGTAATAAAGAACCTGAGAAGAAAACTCAAGCATTCCCAGCAGACGATGATAAAACTTCTTGTCCTGCCTTAAAATGTAATGGGCGAAGCTCTCGCATGACTGATGAGCTTAATCTCATATTGGGAAGAAAACCGTTCTTTTAAGAGCATATAAAGAGAATGCATAAACTCCGGTTCCGTATCTCTTACCCGTAAGAACAAGCGTGTCCTTTCCTTCTATATTCGATATTTCTCTTCCTTCCACTCTCTTTCATGCCTTCCATAAGCAGGTTTTCCAGAAAAATACCAAGAAGCTCTTCAGAAGAGTAACATTCTTCCGCTAAAGTTGCCGTCCCCTTCTTCTTAAAGAGAGAGGCAACCTGTCCACCAGAATCACTCCGCAGTCCAGATTTTTCTTATAGGCTTCCTCTCCGATATAAAGCGTTTTTCCCTTCTCTCCCTGACCGAGTAGTGTGGGAAAACGGTACGTAAATTCCTCTTTTGCGAGAAATATCCGTATATTCATCGTTAATGCAATTCAATTATCTTCAATCCTACCTCTTTTCCCAAGGCCAGGGGCCTAATCCTCCAATACTCGGCTGAGAGCCAGCTCTTTTTCCTCGTAATCCTCCATCAGCGGAAGGAGTGCCTCTATATCTTTGTCCATAAGGAGTTTGGACATCCTGCAAAAAGCGTGTAGGAATCTTCTCCCTCCGTCTCCAAACTGCCGTCCTTTCTAAGCACGGACTCAGTAGAAGCTTTTCCTCTTTTCCCAAAAGTGAAACAGTACTCCATACTCTCCCGGGGAAGAGCAGGAAAAGATGCCGTATAAATGCCGTGATAGCTATGCTGTAATTCTTCTCTGTGAAAATCCTTTTTCTCCTTGCATTCGTACGGAAAAATAAAGTCTTTCCTCCGCCTTCCCGTGGTATTCCACTATCGTTTTCTCAAAGGATTTCCTTGGGAAGCGGAACGAACTTTGCCAAATGCACGGTATAGGCAAAATATAATTTTTTCTCCAAAGGAAGGGTAAAAATACTTTTTAAAAAGTTCCGTTTCGTCTTCCGTCAAACTCTCTCTCTTCGAAAAAGAATAGCTTAAAGCAAGAAGTAAAATAAGCGGAACCCTCTCCTTATAGCCTTCCCCTCTTACTACCTCATAAAACGCAGTTTCGTAAACTCCGCATTCTCTTTTTCTGATACAGGAAAAATGGAGCTCGCATACGCCGTCAGGAAGGCCTTGACCAGCGTTGTTTCATTTCCGGAGAATTTTCTGTACAAAGAAAACGCCTCTTCCGTTTCTCTTCTCTTTTTCCGTAAACAGACACTGCGCAAAGCAGAACGTTCCTCATATTTAAAAGATGAGAAGCATTAATTTCGCCCTTCTCCTCTCTTCTCTTTTCTCCCCTCTTTAAGATAGAGTACATTTCCATGCTGCTGCCGTTCCATTCTTCTAAAAGAAGCCCTAAAACTTTGTCACGTGCAGCATGCTCCCGAAAAGCGGCATAGGAAAGAGAAAGCGCGATGTTCTCCTCTCCAAGAGAATACGCGACGTCCGCAAAGTCGGAAAGAAGCTCCTTATCTATTCTTAAGTAAGGATTCTCTTTATAAAAGGATAAAGCCAAATCATTTTTCCGCGAAGAAGAAGTGCCGCAAAAGATAATCTTCCTTTTTCCTCCCGGTTCATCGCCTTTACGGGAATCTGATACAGGAACTGCAGATTTTTCTTCATGGAAAGTACTGTTCTTTTCTCTTCTGTGATAGCTAAGAACGCACTTTAAGAACCTCCATACGAAAAGCGGCCGAGAAGAAAGGCGTGCGGAATACCTTTTCCATGAGCTCCAGTTCCTCTTCCGACCTGATTCCTTCCTCTTCTATCCTTACCGCTCTTTTCTAAAAAGAAGGCGCGGATCGGAATCGGAAAAAGTCTTCCCGTTTTTGCCAGCTCAGAGCCTTCAAAGACTTTGGTTTTTCCGATAATTCACACGCGTATAGCGATTCCCCATCGCATCCTGAAAAAGAAGAATCATATCCTTATACGGCATGGGAACACAGGCTTCTTTCTCCGTCAGCTTATAGATTTCTTCTCCCTTCAGAGCAGGGTGAGAAAGCACCAGTTTTTCAATCTCTTTGTCTTCCACAACAATCTTATAGGAACGAAGAATCCTCGGTAAAAATCTCCGCCATTCTCTCGTCCACCATATCAGGGAGAATCAACTTTCGATACATAAAGGCCAGCTCTTCATCCATCTTTCCCATAAGAAACGACTCTACGGTGTAATCCTTTATTTGTCTTTGCAAAACGAAGATAGATATCCGAATTTTCCTAGAAATTTTTGCAGAATATTATAATAGAGAGCCGAACAAAGCCCTCCTCTACCCGATACTCATAGGAAAAATAGAGATAGACCGCTCTGGGAAGCTCTTCCTTATATCCCTTCTTCATGGAATAAAGAAGATTTTTCATAGAGATTCGTCATCTTGAGATTTTTCCTCCACTCCTTTTTATACAGTAAAAATGCTTCTTCTCCCCTTTTCTCCTCTCCGAATACATTGTTTGATTTTTCTCCTCAAGGCTCATCCCGCTTGGAAAATCCAAGCGCTCTTCTTCTTTCTTATCCGGAGAAAAAGCGAGGCTTTGCCGAGCAGAGTCCGTTCCTCAGTCTTTCTGAAAAATAGGCTAGAAACTCTTCCAAAGCCAGTGCTCTGTTTCCACAGGGCTTCAGCATCTCATAAAAGCTTCTCCGCTTCCTTCCTCTTCATCAGGGTGCAGAGTAAAAATCCCGATAATCAAAAAGACGGACTGCTGCCTTTTATCCGTTTCTGTACAGCTTCCTTAGCGCGGAAAAAGTCCTTAAGAGAGGCGATTTTGCAGCCGCAGAAGGAGATTTTTCCAAAACAAAATGATAGGGAATCTGCTTTTCTCCCCTAAATAGACAAAATTCAGTTCTCCGAAAAAGCTCCTTCTCTTCCTCCATGCCTTCCGTATTCACCGTAAAGCCGACCTTGGTTCGAACACCGCCGAAAGCATTTTTATGCAAAGTAACAAAAAGCCTCCTTGCAATAGACCAGACCTCGCATAGGAATCCCGTTAGAGACTGTATAAAACTTCAAAATTTTTACTTTCCGAAAGAGGAATTTTTCCCTCAATAAAATCGAGGGAAAAATGGGTGGAGGGCTTCTCCTGATCCACTATTCCTCTTGCTAATTTGTTGATTTTTCCTTTCATCGCAAACACTCCATAGGGCTCTATTCTAGCACAGGAAGGCTTTTCTAAAAAGATAGAATTTTTCCATACCCCTTCTCTATTCCTCTTCTCTATTCCTCTTCTCTACTTTTCTTGCTCTACTTCTCTATTCCCCGTCTCTACTTCTCTTTCTCGGCTTCCCTTCTCTATGCATACATTCCCTATCTTAACACTCTTGCTTATGTAAGAGGAAACCTGCTACAGTGACCCCTCTATGCACCTATTCTTCCTCTTAACACTCTTGCTTATTTAAGGGAAATCTGCTACACTGTTTACTCGATGATTTTGAAAATACGCTGCCCCGGCAGCAGGAATTGCCTTTCTTAAGAAAGAAACGTAAAGTTTTTACAAAGGAAAAAACATGACAACAGAAGCCTTAACACAATACAAATTAATGATTCTCTATCTACTTTATTCCGTAAATTATCCTCTGACAAACACACAACTAAAGCGGTTTCTTTCTGGATAATGAATATACCACCTATTTTTACCCTGCAAGAATACATCTCCGACCTTACGGAAGCTTCTTTGATTGAAAAAGAAAGCCAAAAGCACCACTCGTTACGAGATAACGGAAGAAGGAAAGCAAACACTGAAATTCTTTTGAAGAGGAAATCCTGAGACTCGCCAAAGAAGACATGGAACAATTTCTCGAAAAATAAGTTCCGTTTACAAAATGAGGCCGCAATCCATACCGACTACCAAAAACAGGAAGACGAGGAATACCTTGTACAAGTCGAATTAAGAGAAAGCCGAAGTATTCTTTGCGAAATCAAGCTGACTGTTCCGGACGAGGAAAAGTGCCAAATCCGTATGTAAAGCTTGGAAAGAAAAAGCGGGAAGCTCTATTCCTATCTTCTTTCGGAGCTCTTACAAGAGGACGGATAAAAAGGATATCATAAGAGCTCTTACAAGAGGACGGATAAAAGGATATCATAAGAGCTCTTACAATAGGAAGAACAAGGATACCTCTCAGCTAGCAGAGCGTGCAGGATTCCTGTCCGGCCGTTTTGGTCTGTAAAAGCTTTTCCACACTCACAAGCTTTACCACAAGGCAGAAAAGCTCTGCCGCAATGCGGAGATCCTCCAATGGCGGATAAGTCGGCGCAATACGGATATTGCTGTCTTCCGGATCCTTTCCGTAGGGGAAGGTTGCTCCTGCCGGAGTCAGCTTCACGCCTGCTTTTTTACATTTATCCACAACCGTCTTCGCACATCCCGGCATTGTCTCAAAGCTGATAAAATATCCTCCCTTGGGCTTCGTCCAAGAACCGATTCCAAGTTCACCCAAGTTCTTTTTCAAAAACTGTCTCTACCATTTCGAATTTCGGCCTGATGATATCGGCATGCTTCATCATATGCTTTACCATGCCGTGAATGTCATGGAAGAATCGAACATGACGAAGCTGATTTACCTTATCGTGACCGATTGTCTGGTACTGCATCTGTTTCTTAATGTCTTCCAGATTATTTAAACTGGTCGCCATGGAAGCAATTCCCGAACCCGGAAAGGAAATCTTCAGTAGAGGGCAAACTTATAGACAAGATCGGGATTTTCCCGCTCTCTTACATTCCGCTAAAATCTCAATCAGTAATCCTGATCATGATCATAGAGATGATGCATACCGTACGCATTGTCCCAGTAAATACGGAAATCCTTCGTCATGCGGGCTTCAGTCTCGCAAAACGGCGTACCGTTTCATCGGAATAGCTATAGCCTTGCGGATTACTGTACTTCGGTACGCACCATATTCCCTTTATACTCTCATCGGAGGCCACAAGTTTCTCCACGATGTCCATATCCGGCCCCTTTTCCGTCATCGGAACATTAATCATCTCTATTCCGAAATATTCGGTAATGGCAAAATGACGGTCATACCCTCGGAACCGGGCAAAGCCATTTAATTTTATCAAGCTTTGCACCAAGGCGTATTTCCCATAACACCGTGCGAATAGGAACGAGAAATGGAATCATACATCACGTTTAAAGAAGAATTGCCGAAGATAATGATATTATCCGGATTGTTTTCCATCATATCGGAAAGCAGCTCCTTTGCCTCCGCAATTCCGCCTAAAACACCGTAATTTCTTACATCAAAGCCGTCGGAAGAATACATATCGGCCTCACTGTTCAACCCATCCATCATGCCGTTACTTAAATCGAGCTGATCCCTGCTAGGCTTTCCTCTACTCATATCCAGATTTAAATCCATATTCTGGTACTCTCTGTAGCTTGTTCTTAATTCCTTCCGTAAACTCTCCAGTTCTTCTACCGACAAATCCTCGTATCTTGCCATAAAAGGCCTCCTCTTATTCTTACTCTCATTTCTTATTCCTTAGTTCTTTTTCCTTACTTTTTTTCTTACGTTTTATTCCCCGTTTTGTTCGGAAAGAGCGGGATTTCCTTCCAGTGCTTTTTACGCGATTTTCCAAAAACTGCAATTCTCGGGAGGCGTTTTTATCCTCCGGATATCGGTTCAAATACTGCGTAAACGCCTCATAGGCCTTCTGCCATTCTCCCGTTTTTTCCAAATAAACCGCCTCATTATACTCCATATCTCTATCTGCCGAAAGACCTTTTTCTTTTGCCTCATCAAGACAGTTCCTTGCTTTTTTCCAAATCATTTTGATTCAAGGCTTCTCCTGCGGAATAAACAAAGCTTTTTGCCGCAATCCTGTCTTTCAACTTCTGATAGTTTTTCCCGGAAAGGGTTTCTACATTTTGTAAATCCTCTTCCGCTTCCGAAAGTTTTCCAAGATGAATCTCCGCCTCCGCCTTGTAAGAAAGAATATCAAATTGCAGGTCGCTGACCCTGCCCCTTACTTTTTTCCAATGCGAGATTGAAGTCCTCGAGAGCTTTTTTCGCATCTCCCTTTTCTAAAGCGCTGATTCCCTCCATACGATACTCTTTTTACCTCACTTTTACAGGAACTTAAACAGAGCATCAGTAGCAGAATGACAAATGATTTTTCTTCATATCTTAGGCCTTTCCTGTAGTTCCGAATCCTCCCGGTTACTGTTTCCAGGATGTTTCGACTTCCACAAACTGTACTACAGGCTGATGCGGCATGATACGGAATTGTCCGATGCGATCATTGACATGAATTTCCGTATCCCGCATGGCAAGGATTGGCATATGGATGATATCCTCATCCCCGCAAAAAGACTCATCCACAACTCCCATAGCATTCGTTTGGATGATTCCGAAATTCTTAAAAGCGGAACTCCTCGGTAAAATCCACATCTCGTAGCCCTTAGGCAATTCCACGGAGATTCCCATACTGATAAGACGAAATTCTCCGGCTTTCATTTTCACCTCTTCCGCAACCCTTAAATCTATCCAATCGCTTTTTTTCCGTCAATATAGCGAAGCTTTTTTCCAGTCCTTCCACATGATACTTAATCTTTATCTTTTCTTCCATTTCCATTTCCTCTTCTTCCAGGCATTTCTCTGTCTTCCGACTTCTTCCCTGTACCCCTCTGTTCGGCAACTTCTTTTTCGAGTATAGATAAGGTCGATGGCGCTTTCGTCTCCATCGAGAGGCGCCTCCGTATCGTCTTCCCACTCCTCGGGCGGTGCTTTCGGCTCTTCGGGCGGCTCTTCCGGCTCCCTCGTCCAAAGGTGTCTCCGCCTCGTCTTCCGGCTCCTCCCGCTCATCAGGTGGAGTTTTTCCAATCCTCGAACGGCTCTTCCGACTCCTCTAAATAGGCTTCGACGAACCCTATCGCTCTCCCTCATCCTCGGAAACGAAGTTGCCTAAGTTTCCGGGCTTTCTGCATCTGCTTCCTCCTTAACTTCTTCTGCTTTCCGTATCCTCTTCCTCTACCCTCTACTGTCTGTATCTTCTTCCTCTGTTTCCCTATCTTCCGATTCCGGCCCGCTTCCTCAATCTCCTCTTCCGCATCCATGCTGTTCTCTTCCACGTCCGTTTCTTCCTCTTCCGGATCTGTCCTCTCCGTCTCCTCTTCCGCCTCCAAGCCGAAGCCGTCCTCAGCTCCTCTGCCACCTCTTCCTTAAGAAGCTTTTTCCGCACCTTCCGGAAGTTTGGGCAGGTCTTTCAGAGAATCCACGCCGAAACGGTTTAAGAATTCCTCCGTTGTGGCAAAAGCATTTCGGTCTTCCGGGCGCATCCAGTCTCCCCTACCTCTTCTATCAGACCGAATTTCCACCAGTCGATTCACGGCGTGATCCGACTTCACTCCGCGAATCCTCTCAATTTCCACCTTCGTAATCGGCTGACAATAGGCGATAATGGATAAAGTTTCCAAAGCTACATCGGAAAAGAGCAGGCTTCCTCGGGCTTTTTCACAACTCGAATCAGGCCTTCATAAGTCTTAGGGTGACTCATCATCTGATAACGGTCTTCGAGCTTCTAATAATCAGTCCCTCCTGCCTCTCCCTCATACCTTTCCCGTAAACGCTCCGCGGCAAGGGTCGCTCCGTCCTTTTCCCATATTCAGGCATACGGCACTTTCCTCCACGGAAACGGAACGCCCTGAGAGAAAAGAGCAGAGCCTCTACCATATTTTTTCCTCTTCTTTAAGTCGAATCTTATCCTCTTCCAATATTTCTTTTTCAAGATCCATCGGCAAGGAAATCTGTCCTAAATCTTCCAAACTCAGCCCTCCATCTTCTCCCGCTCAGGGTAAAATAAATCTAATCAAACTCTTCTATATCCGTCAAATCCAAACCTTCGTTCTCTTTCCCTGTCCTTCTCGGAAAGCACCTCTATATCCAAGTCGGAAAAGGCCTTTTCCTGCGTGAGGCAGATCTTTTCCCATTTTCATTAATTCTAAAAACAGCAGAAAACTAACCACTGTTTCGCTTCTTCCTTTAGCATTCTTCAGACATCTGGCGGAAAGAAAAACGGCCATGCTTTCTTGCATAGGCAAGGACATCCCTGATTTTCCCTCTAAGCTGATTTTTTTCTCTAATCTTTCCAAAATTGAACGAAGCGTATCTTTTTCGATCCTCCTTCCTTCGAAGAATTTCCTTCATCGTTTCCCGAAGACGAAGTAAATCAATTCCTCTAAGGAGCGCCAAGGTCGAGAGGCGACTGTACCGTTCCACTCCTCCGGAACACTGGCTTCTTTCCGGATACTGAGCGGTGCGGATTCCTCTTTTACCGAGAAGTTTGCTCATTTTTCTTATACTTTTTTATATTCCAAAAGTCTTTCAACAAGCTCTTCTCTAGGGTCGACCTCCTCCTCTTCCCCTTCCTCTTTCGGAAGAAGCTATCTTGGCCTTCATTTCAAGAAGGCTAACCGCCATAATCAGAAAAATCGGAAACAATCTCCAGATCCTCTTCCTCCAAGTGATTTATCATATTCCAAGTACTGTCTCGTAATTTCCGCAATAGGAATATCATAAATATTGATTTTATTTTTTTCAATCAAATGCAAAAAGGAGATCTAAAGGTCCCTCGAACGCGTCCAATTTATAAGAAATAATTTTATCCTTCTCCATAAAGCATTTTCTCTCCTCACAGTGCTTAGACAAGTGCTTTTTCACTTCCCGCGAGTACTGATTCTTCCGCCTTTACTCTTCCTCCGGACACTTATCTGCTTGATTTTACTCTTCCTCCGGGCACAAGTCAAAGCAGGAAAGCTCCGGGAAATTGTTAAGTCTCAGATTGATTGTATGGGTTCCGAGTCCTCTGCTGATGAAATAATACTGCTGTCCCTTTCTAAAAAGGCCTCTCGGCTCTCTTACAAAAACGATACTGCGGTGTCATCAAAGCAAAAACGGAATCCCTATAGCTCCTCCGTGAAAATGTCCGCATAAAAGAAGATCCTCCCCAAAAAGACAAGGCCTCTTTCTTATAAAAGGGACTGTGCAAAAGAACAATTCGAAAGACGGAGGAATCCCACGCTTCTCTCCCACTAAATTTTTCTTCTTCTCTCCCTCTATCTCCTCTCCTCTATCTCCCTCCCTCATCTCCTCTCCCTCTATCTCCTCTCCCTCATCTCCTCTCCCTCTATCTCCTCTCCCCCGTCTTCGTTATCTCTTCCGAAAACGCTCTTCCACTTCTCCTTTACGGCATCCTCTAAGGGCTTTTTCTCCTTAAAAAGCAGAGGCTGATAATACGAAATATCCAGCGGAAAACCGGCAAGAAAGAGGCCTTCCGATAAGAAGATTCCCTTTCCGTCTACAAGGACTACACCCTCTAACGCCTTCTTAAAAGCTGAAAACCCGTCCTCTTTCCTCCTTCTTGGAAAGAAGCTTTTTCCTCATGGTTCCCGAAGGAATAGTAAACTTTATACTTTCTTTTTCAGACTATTCAGTAAAATCCCCTTTTCCGCCTCATCCCGGATATCCGTATCTTCCGAAGAATGGCTGATGGGAAAGTCACCGCCAATGAGAATAAAATCCGGTTTCAGTTCTTGAATTCGCTGAAGAAGAAGCGCATTTCCCTCTCCGAACTCCTTCTCGTGTAAATCACTTAAGAAAACAAAACGACATTTCTTTTTGATTTTCCCGGAATATATCCTGTAATACTCCGTTTTCAGCTGATTTCTTTTCCCCAGCGGGAATAGATATATACCGGTATTAAAATACCGCACAATGTTAGGAGAATTAACATTTCCGTCCTTCCTTCGAAAATAAAAACGTCCGTGTTACTCTGAACTTGAAGTAGAAGTTTCCTTGTTGTCCAAAGTAGAGAGGCAGGTTATATGATTAGTTATGCCCCCTTTTGGCAACTGATGAAGAAGAAAAGAGTAAGCCAATATCGCCTTATCCATGAACGAAAGCTTTCAGCCGGTCTTCTTAATCGACTAAGGAAGAATCAGCCGGTCTCTACGGAAAGCTTAAGACAAATCTGCATGCTTTTTCTCCTGTAGTGTATCCGATATTGTGGAATGTCTTCTCTAAAATGTTCTGTACATAGTAAAGAGGCCTTAGTGAAAAAAGGCTTCGCGGGCAACACCCCTTCATAACAGGATACTGCAAGTTTCGCGGGCAACACCCCTTTAGCATGATAAAAAGGTCTGATAGAGCATCCTCTACCGGACCTTTTTTTCTTTTTATAGAGCAAATATCCTCTTCGGACGTCTGCCCTTCCACTCCTGCCGTCTCCCGCTTTTCCGGAAGTTCCTTTTCCTTCTTCCGCTGAAGAAGCGACCTTTTTCTCCTCTTACATCGGAAAGAATCTCCATAAATTCCTTACCGGTAATCGTTTCCTTTTCGATAAGGAACTTCTGCAATTTCGTCTAAGGCAGTACGATTGTCCGAAAGAATCTTCTCGCTTCCTCATAACATTCCTTTAAAATGCGGGAAACCTCCGCATCCACCTCTGTCGCCGTATCGTCACCGCATTCCAGAACCGCTCTTCCCGAAAGATACATATTTTTCCTGACGAGCAAGCCCCCATAAGGCCGAACTTCTCGGACATCCCTGTACTGCGTAACCATAGCCCTCGCAATCTTCGTTGCTTTTTTTCAATATCGTTGCTCGCTCCCGTAGTCACCGTCTCAAAAACAAGCTCCTCCGCCGCTCTTCCCGCTAAAAATTCCACAATCATAGCATGCAATTCCGACTTGGTATTTAAATATTTCTCTTCCTCCGAACCTGCATCACATAACCGAGAGCCCCCATAGTTCTCGGCACAATAGTTATCTTTTGTACCGGCTCGGAATCTTTCTGAATCGCCGCAACAAGCGCATGCCCCACCCTCATGATAGGAAACGATTCTCCGTTCCTCCTTGGAAAGAATTCTGTCCTTCTTTTCCTTTCCGACCAGGACAACTTCCACCGCTTCAAAAAGGTCCTTCTGGCTCACCTTTTTCTCTTCCGTGCTTTACCGCGGTAATGGCGGACTCGTTCATCATATTGGCAAGATCCGCTCTCCCACCGCCCCTGCTCGTTGCGAGGGCGATTTCATCAAAGTCCACCGTGTCGTCCAGCTTTACGTCCTTCGCATGAACCTTCAGGATATTCACTCTTCCCTTTTAAATCTGGTTTTTCCACGATGACTCTTCGATCAAAACGTCCCGGACGAAGGAGAGCCGGATCCAAAATCTCGGGACGGTTGGTTGCTCCCATCACCATGATACCCTTTGCCGCATCAAACCGTCCATCTCGGAAAGGAGCTGGTTCAAGGTCTGCCTCTCTCATCGTTTCCGCCGTAACGGTTATCTCTGCTCTTTCCGATGGCATCAATTTCATCAATGAAAATAATACAGGGAGCCGTCTGATTGGCCTGTTTAAAAAGGTCTCTCACTCGACTTGCTCCAACACCCACGAACATCTCCACAAAGTCAGAGCCGGAAAGAGAATAAAACGGCACCTGCGCCTCTCCGGCAACCGCCTTCGCAAGAAGTGTCTTTCCCGTTCCGGGAGGTCCCTACAAGAAGAGCGCCCTTCGGAAGCTTCGCCCCGATTGCGGTATACTTCGCGGGATTATGCAGAAAGTCCACAATCTCCACAAGACTTTCCTTGGCTTCGTCCTCACCGGCAACATCTTTGAAGCTGATTCCGGTCTCCTTTTGCATATACATCTTGGCATTGACTTTCCGACACCCATGATGCTGCCTCCACCGCCGCCCATCCGCTTTGCCATACCGTTCATAAACCAGAAAAGAAGCACAAAGGGCAGAACCACGCTAAGCACGATTTGTAAAATAAAGCCGGAGTTATCCGGTCTCTTCCTGATAATCGTTACATTATGAAGATAAAGTCTTTCCACAAGCTTCTCCGCATCCGCATTGACCGGGACAACAAAAATACACTCTCTCCTGCCCGCTGAACGGAAACAGGCCGCTCTCCGCATTTCCTTTTCCTTCCGCACTCGACCCGCCTTCACTTTCTGCAGCGCCGTCCACATTTTTCGATGCGGACTTCGGGTAGACGGTAATCTGCCCGTCTCCCCACTCCACCTTATCCACGAGGTTACGATCCACCATAGAAAGGAATCGGCTATAGCTCAGCTCCTGATTCATTCCCCTTCCGGTAAAACGCTGTGCCAGAGAATAAATAAAAAACGTCACTGTCGCCGCTATTAAAATGATGAGTACGGTTTGCCCCATATTGGAGAAGCCGCCATTATCCCCATCTTTAAAATCTTTATTGTCCATTCCACTCTCCTTCAGAATTCGAAAGAAAAACTTCCGATTTTTCGGCACAAAAAGACTCCCTTTTTCCGCCGAAGAGAAAAACTCTGTTCCGAAGGAAATCTCATCTGTTATCCATGCCTTTCATTATACGGAAGGGGCGGGAATCAGGCAAGCGCAATTTCCTGCATACCGCGTCTCCCATTTCCGAGCAGGAAAGAAGACTAAGCCCCTTTTCTTCTTTTTTCGGGAAAATGTCTTTGGTTCGAAAGCCCTTTCTCAGCACAGTTTCTACGGCTCTCTCCACTCTGTCGGCTGCCCTTTTCTCCTTTAAAGAATAGCGAAGGAGCATGGACGCTGATAAAATGGTTGCGAGCGGATTCGCTATATTTTTCCCCGCAATATCCGGTGCGGAGCCGCCGCTCGGCTCATACAGACCAAAAATCATTTTTCCCCTAAAGACGCGGAAGGAAGCATACCGAGGGATCCGGTAATCTCCGCCATTTCATCGGAAAGAATGTCCCCGAACATGTTTTCCGTAGCTATAACGGAGAAGCTTCCGGGATTACGAACGAGCTGCATCGCCATAGAGTCCACCAGAGCATGGCTAAGCTTTTTATCTCGGCCCTGCTCTCCCTCGCAGTAAAAATCTTTCTCCAAAGTCGAGAGCTTTCCAGAACATTGGCCTTATCCACGGAAACAAGCTCCCCCTCTTCTTTTGCGAGGGAAAATGCGATTTTGGCAATTCTTTCAATCTCGTGCGCGGTAAATCAGCTCGTCTCTAGCCACTTCTTCTCCATTTTCCACGGAAAGAGACTTCTTCCCGAAATAAAGACCTCCCGTAAGCTCGCGAATCATCATGATGGAAAAGCCTTCCCCGATGATTTCCTCTTTCAGGGAGACGCCGCTCTTAACTCCGGATAAAGCTTCGCAGGACGAAGATTGCAAAAAAGCCCGAGCTCCTTTCTTAAACGAAGAAGCCCCGCTTCCGGACGCTTTTTCCGCCGGAAGCTTGTACCAAGGAGAAACCCCCACTACGCCCCCTGATACTCCCCATCAGTACCGCATCACTTCTTTTTACAAGTCGTAAAGCGTCTTCTCCGGAAGAGGCTCTCCAACTGCATCGATCGCCGCTCCGCCGAAAAGCTCTTCCTGAAAATCAATAGAAAAGCTCTCCGATTCCGAGAGCTTCTCCATCACCTTCCTTGCCTCCCGTACAATTTCCGGACCAATGCCGTCACCGGATAGAACCGCTACCTTGTATTCCATACCTTACCCCCTTTTTTTCGTAAAAAAATCATCGATATAAGCTCTTTTCTATGGAAAAACCATAACCATAAGCTCTTTCCTGAAAAACCTTGTGCATAAGCTCTTTTTCCGAAAAAATCGCTCAGCTGTCATGTTCTTCCTTTCCTGCAAAACCATTGTACAAGAGTTTTATTTTTCTTATGCTTTTTTTGCTATACTAGCCATACTGCAAAAAGGAATCGCAAAAACCGGACATCGTATTCCTCTCGGGAAAAAAGGGGTAGAATTACGGATAAACTATCCTGTACATAAAATGAAGAATAGCAGAAAAATATGGCAAAAAAATAGTGGAAAAAGGAGAAGAAATGGAATTTAAACTGCATTCGGACTACAGCCCGACCGGTGATCAGCCGGAGGCTATTGCAAGCTTTAGTTCAGGGACTGAAGGAAGGAAACCAATTTGAGACGCTTCTCGGCGTAACCGGCCCGGAAAGACCTTTACCATGGCAAATGTGATAGAACGCCTGCAAAAGCCGACTCTCATCATTTCCCATAACAAAACCCTCGCGGCGCGACTCTATTCCGAGATGAAAGAATTTTTTCCGGAAAAATGCAGTCGAATACTTTGTTTCCTACTACGACTACTATCAGCCGGAGGCCTATGTTCCGAGCACCGATACCTATATCGAAAAGGACTCGGATATCAACGATGAAATCGATAAGCTCAGGAACTCCGCCATGGCTTCCCTCTCGGAAAGAAAAGATGTCATCGTAGTCGCCTCCGTCTCCCGCATCTCACGGCTTGGGCGCACCTACCGAATACATGAACATGGCGCTTTCCCTTCGTCCCGGGCAGGAAAGAGAGAGACGATTTACTGCGAAAGCTCATCGAAATCCAGTATACAAGAAACGACATGGACTTTCGGAGAGGCTCTTTTCGGGTAAAGGGAGACACCGTAGACATCTTTCCGGCTTCCGAAGGAGAACAGGCCATCCGTGTGATTTTTTTCGGAGACGAAATAGAAGAAACCAATTAATCGATGTTTTAACAGGAAAAGCCAAGGCTAAGCTTTTGAACACACGATGATTTTTCCCGGCAAGCCCCTATGTTATTCCCATGGATAAGTCAGCGTCTTGCCTGCAAAAAAATATCCTTTCGGAACTCGATGAGCGGGTGCAGTATTTCAAAGAAGAGGACAAGCTTTTTAGAAGCGCAGAGAATCTCGGAGCGAACAAACTTTGATGTAGAAATGATTCGGGAAACCGGTGTCTGCTCCGGAATTGAAAACTATACCAGACACTTGAACTTTGCTTCTCCCGGAGAGCCTCCCCTATACCCTGATTGACTACTTTCCCGATGATTTCCTGATTATTGTGGACGAGAGTCACATCAGCCTCCCCCAGATTCGCGGCATGTATAACGGAAACCTCTCCCGAAAAACTACCCTCGTGGACTATGGCTTCCGCCTTCCCTCCGCTCTGGATAACCGCCCCTTAAGCTTTTTCCGAATTTGAGGGGAAAATCAACCAAATGCTCTTTGTTTCCCGCAACTCCGGGAGAGTACGAAGCGGAACACGAGCTCCTTCGGGCAGAGCAAATCATCCGACCGACAGGGCTCCTCGATCCTGAAATCGAGGTTCGTCCGACAAAGGGACAGATTGACGATCTCCTCATAGAAATCAACAGGGAAACGGAGAAAAAGCATAAGATACTGGTCACGACGCTGACCAAGAAAATGGCGGAGGATCTCACAAAATACCTCAAGGAAAAATCACGTCCGGGTAAAATACCTGCACTCCGATATTGACACGCTGGAGCGCGCCGCCATCATACGGGATATGCGACTGGATAAGTTTGATGTACTGGTCGGCATCAATCTCTTACGAGAAGGACTGGATATCCCGGAAATCACTCTTGTAGCTATTCTAGACGCGGATAAGGAGGGATTCCTTCGTTCTGAAACTTCCCTTTATTCAGACCGTCGGGCGTGCTGCAAGAAATGCGGAAGGCCATGTCATCATGTATGCGGACAACATTACGGATTCCATGGAACGCACCATATCCGAGACCATGAGGAGGAGAAGCCTGCAAAAGGCCTACAATGAAGCGCACGGTATTACGCCCACAACCATTAAGAAGGCTGTACGAGATTTGATTGCGATTTCAAAGCCTGGACGAAGACGAAAAAAAGGACTCTTTAAAAGATACGGAATCCATGTCCAAGGCGGAAATAGAAAAATGATTCGGGAGCTTTCCAAGAAGATGCGCGCCGCCGCTACAGAACTGAATTTCGAGGACGCGGCAAAGTACCGTGATAAAATTGCGGAGCTTCGAGAAAACAGCGAGAAATAGGAGCATCCTGACTTTCTAATTTCTGTCCGAGATAGCTCTGCTCGTCTTCCAAGACCTGGCTACAGTTCTCAAAGTGCCTTCGATAGTACTCGGTATACATACATCCACGAGGAAAAGCTGGGAAATCTCCGCCGAAGTGGAACCTTGCTGAAGAGAACTGACATTTGCCCCTGCAAAGAAGAAGAGTATCCGTATACTCCGTAAGAGCGGACTTTTGGAAGCGGGTAATGGAAATGACCGTTGCGCCGCTCTCTTTTTGCGAGCTTTGGCAATCTCCACGATATCCCGTGTCGCTCCGGAATAAGAGAAAATGATTGCCGTATCTCCCTTTTTCCATGGTAGCCGCACTCATAAGTCGCTGACTGACCATCTCCGAGCAATACACCTTCGGCTCTATCCTGTGGAATTTGTTCATTGCCTTCATCGCTGTAAGCATCGAGGCACCGACTCCGAAAAAGAATCCGCTTTGCTTTTGGACATCGCGTCTATTGCTTTCCCCACCCTCTTTCATATCCAGAAGGGAGAAACTCTCCTGAATAGAGGAAAGCGTATCCTTTAAAACCTTATTGGCCATTTCGGAAATGCTGTCTCTCAAACTGATTTCCCCTGTTATCCGAGAGACCGCCCTCTTTTTCATTCTCCCGCATAGAAAGAGAAAGGGTCATCTTAAACTCCTGATACCCCTTCACATTCATGGTTTTGCAAAAAGCGAAAGACCGAAGTATCTCCGACATTACAGGTTTCCGCGAGGTCCGAAATCGACATAAACAAGACCTTATTCGGATTTTTGTAAAATAAAATCCGCCACTCTTCGCTCTGCCTTCGTAAATTGATTATAAGAGGAGCGTATCCTCGTCAAAAAAATCTTCCTGCATAAAAATCACGGCCTCCAAAATTGATAGACTAGCTTTCATTATAGCAAAATGAAAAGAATTTTCAAGTCGTGAGCCTCGTTGAAAATCTCGTTTTTTTCTTAAAAAAACGCCTGCTTTTTCTGGAAATAAACCATGCCGTCTTGCAATGCGGAAGATTTTGTTTTATACTTTTTCTATGCTTCCGTAGCTTAGGGATAGAGCCCCGGCCTCCGACGCCGGTAGTGGCGGTTCGAGTCCGTTCGGAAGCATTTTTTGTTGCAATAGTTCGTATAACATAAATCCCGCCGTATCCTTTCTCGAAAGCACGCTCTCGCTCGGCTCCGGCCTAGCGGCGGTTCGAGTCCGTTCGGAAGAAGATTTTTATCGTCTATTTTTTTCAAAAACATAACGTTTAAAGCCCATTGCATTCTTTTTCGAAAGCACGCCTCGCTCGGCTCCGGCCTAGCGGCGGTTCGAGTCCCTTCGGAAGCATTTTTTTGTTGCAATAGTTCATATATAATCCCGCCGTATCCTTTCTCGAAAGCACGCTCTCGCTCGGCTCCGGCCTAGCGGTACTAAGCAGAAAACTTCGCTTTGCTCGTTTTCTGCAAGTGCCGAGGCCTCCGAACGGCTTTCTTAAAAGGATACAGCGGGAGTTATTCCGTATAGCAACTTCTTTCGAAATCAGAATCTTCTTCCAATCGAACTCTCACTGTCCCGTTTTCGAGATATTTCTTTTTATAGAAAACTCTTTTCCGAATAGAACTTCACTGTCCTATCATCCGGGATATTTTATTGAAAAAATCCTACCAAATAGACACTTATGCTCTATCGGTTAATTATTATCCAGCTTGTTAGTAGTTAATAACATCTTGTCTTTCGGTCGCTCTTCCGGGGAAGTGGAAGCCGGGGATGAGCTGATCCCAGCGGTCAATGCCGATGACTGCTCTTGCAAAGTCGGCGATGCTCTTCCGTTTTTTCCCGGGTCATCAATCCACTTAAATACTTCGTGTGCCGGCTTAGAAACAAGTTTATGGTTCACGATACTGGACAGTCCGAAGGAAAGTCCATGCTTTGTCTCGTCTTCATTATCCTCCTGACGGCTCATGAGGTATGCCGAAATGTAAGGATTATTGTCTGCAATAAAATAGGAATAAGCTACTGCAGCGCCCTGCTCAGTTGTCTTGTCTTTCTTACCCTGCGTGCTCGTGAAGCCTTCCTCTGTAAGGAATATCTTTCGTACTTCTCCCTTACGGTTACGCATATCCGGTAACTGCATAAAATCCGTAATCACATGCAGATTCTTAAAGTTTACAACCGAGAATCGATGACTGTCATTGACCTTTCCGGTCTTATCATCATCCCAGAAATTCGGTGAAGTCATCGGATACGGATAAGGGTGAAGTGCAAGACCATAGTCCATATAGCCCTCTGCCGCCTCATAATTATGGAAAGCCAGCATGATATCCTTACCCTTATATTTTCCGACAGGCGCCGCTTCCGGGAACATATTCCAGTAATGATCAATAGAAAACATGATGTTGTCGTTTGCGGAAACGGACTTCATCGCAGTATAAAATACGCGGAAGGCTCTTTTGGAACCGTACAGTGTGTGCGGAAACATCATAATCTCCCATATAGTTCCAATACTGATTGTTGATTTCGTTTCCCACAACCCAGTTGGTAATCTTCCCGTGACCGTTCTTTCCGTTATAACGCTTGGCAAGGAAAGAAGCCATGGCCTTTACTCCACGGAAGCCACCCTCCGACTCCACGTTAAAACCGTAATACACCGCCTGTTCCTTGGGAAGTTCCGTCACGCCCTTCGATTCAGCTCCGGAACAGTCTCGTTCCAAGCATTAAGCAAAAATCGCAGTCACCGAAACGCCGGAATCGCTCAGCCTCTTCACCTCCGCATCCAGCTGGTCAATCAGTTCTTTATTAATCTTGTACGTCTTGTTTTCATAGGTATAGGAAATGCCGTTCCCGAAGAAACGCTGTGTCGGAATATCCACACCGGCATGCTTGATTTTTAAGCTTAAAGCATCGTCCAGAATATTCGGATCCACACGAAGTCCCCTTCTTCCCGGGATTTAATGCCGGATCCTGATTCTCCGCAACAATTTCCGGGTTTTCGATATAACGCCTGTCGGAAATCATCTCATAATGTCCGTTTACCTTAACCGCAGGCACGAAGGCGCTGTAGAGCCGAAGCTCCCCCGGCCCTGCATAGAGGGTAAAGGTAAACTTCTGATCCGTCCCTATATTCCCTTTTAGCAAGGAAGTCTCTTCTTCCCGATAAATCGTTTTGGTACGGTTTTTATTTCAAAAATATAAATCGATCCGTCTGTTCCCTGTACTGTCTCCACTACTATCCACTGTCAACGAAATATTTTTGCTTATCCGACGTGATGTTTACATCATGAATCTTCCCTGTAACGGAATGCGCAAAGGCAAAGCAAAGGAAAAATAATACCGACATCAAAAAGTAGCCAAAAAGCCAATACTTTTCTTCTCCAAAATTCTCATTTTTCTTTCCTCAAAAATCCTTTCTTCGGAACAAAAGCCCCTTAATTCTCATAAACAAGATGTCCCAGGCTTCGCCTGCGCCACTTGTTATGAATCAAAGCCTCTTTATCCTACGATTTTTTAAGGAATAATTGCTAGTGGATTTCTCTTACAAGTTCTTACAGATTAGAGACGTGAGAAGTGGCTATGCACTTTAAGAGTTTTTACAACTCCACTCCAAGAGCTTTATACAATGGTAATAATTGATCTTTTACAGCAAGTGATATCTTTTTTTATATCAAGTTTTGTTACCATTCCATTACTTTTCATTCCTTTAAAATACATCTTGTTTGCCAACCTATATATTTTTTTCATTTTTTCATAACCATTACTTCCGGATATCTTCGTACCTTTTTCAATCGCAAAAACGACAAAATATTATCCATATCATATAAAAACCAATCTTCAATGGATTTCTTTGCTTTTACAAAAATAACATGGCTCTGCACTCGGCTGAAATTAAATTTTTGTGTGCACGTTTTTCACGGGCAAAGTTAACCACAGCTTTATAAAATTCTATCTCTGTTTCTCCTTCAACAAATAATACAAGACACTTACCCATTAGACCCACACCCAAATAACTATTTAAGCTACTTTCTGTATCCGAGAGAAGTGTGAATAAGTAATCTCCCCATACTCATACTAAAATTGAGCAGAATCAATTTGTAGTCGCTTTCCTGATTTCTTAAATGAATAAAATTCAGCTACCCCGGATATTTTTGTAAAACCGACATGAATCCATGCCGGATCCAGATAACTAACAATATATGGGAATGACTCGTTATGATAACTTTACAGCCATCCAATAATTGACTAATAATCCTGATATATGCCTGAAAAAGCCCGGGATGAACTGAATTCTCAGGCTCCTCAATAGCAATTAAAGATATATTACTTATACTTGAAATAATTATTTTTGTAAGAATCATAAATACTCTTTTCGCACCATCAGACATAGATTCAAAAATTAATTGAGCTTGATAAATTACAATCCCTTAACCAATAGAACATAAATATACTTTGAAAATACAAAAGGAACATCATCAGGAATTGAACCATCTACAGTTCCATTGAGAGAATTTTGTTCAACAATTAGATCTTCAATATACGGAAAATAGTTGAAAGTAAACATCTTTCAACAACGCAAACTTTACTTGAATGTTGTGTTTTTAGAAAATAAATAATACGTGAAGATTATCCGTATTAATCATTTCATTCTCCAGACCTTTTCTTATGATGGGATCAGGCTGATAGAATGACCTTGGGTCCAGATTATCCTCCATGTAAAGCTTCATATTATTTAGTTTTTTATGATTTCGTAGTAATATATTCCATCAAAGCTCTCAACTTGTTGGCCACAAGTTCTGCAGATTCAACATTGATTTTCGAGTCGCGATCTTCCCGTTTCAGAGCTCCTATATAAAGCATGAGATCCTGAGCGATTGATTAATTGTGTGAATCCATTATCATTTTCTTTTAACTTTTTAAATACTCATCAACTATTTCAGGTTCATTCTGCGCACTATCTTTCCACTTAAACTCAAATCCATATTTGACAATATATTCTTGAGAATTTATTTCAGTGCTTGCATCCATTTCATATTTATAATTACGCCCCAACATTAATTTATTTAATGGAATAAGATCGGAATTTGCCATCATACTTTGTTTTTCTTCTAAACTCGCCTTAATAAATGCAATTCCAAAATCAATAGCAGATAAAACATTAGATTTTCCAAAATTATTAAGCGCAACAAGAGCTGTAATATTATCAAATCTAATCCTTACATTTTGATAAATTCTAAATCCATCAATAACAACAGCTTGAATCTTCATATAGCACATCCTTTTCTTTAGGTGTACTATTATAATAGCTAGCATTGGATAAAGTGCAATATGCATTTTTATATAAATCGCTTTTATTTTAGGCTAATATGATTGTTATATGCAATTATTTCTTTCGTTTTTGTAAATTTCCTGATTTATATGTCCAACGTATCTATTAATAAGCCGGTATGGGATATAGAAATGAGAGAAAGATCGCTAAATTATGAATTGCATCACAAAGCATATATGACTTTTTCCTCTTCCAATGTGGCTTTCCAAGATATCACATAGTCGTATACGTCTATATCTCTTACCGAATTATTTTCTTCCTTTTAATTCATCATATGCATATAATGACAGTGGCTACCATTTCCGCCTGTTCCGTATCCTTCATTCTTCCAAACAAATCTACCGTTTTGTTCATCGCCTCCCACTCTACGTCGGTAAAATTCTTTCTATTAATCTGCACATTCTCTGCTACATTCAATGACACCATCCTCCCCAGTGTTTTCTCCGTAATTAAATTCGCATTGGCCAGAGCAGTGATGGAATCTTTCACATCGGCGGAATACGGACCATAGCTCCCTTTTGAAAAACGAAGCCAGTATTCACTCCATTTCTGTTATTACATAGCAAATTTTTGATAGATTGTTCTCCCCACTTTTAAAGTATACTTTCTACCATTTAACTCTCTAACCGTTTCCAAAATCAAACTACCATTTGGGATTAATTTTTCATAAGACAGTATTCCTTTTCCATAATCGAACTTATATTACTAATTGCCTGAATATTATAAAGTCCGTTTTGCTTTGTAATTTCAGCAAACTTATCTGACAACATATTCTCTGTCCTCATTATCGAGTTATTAATCAGCAAAAACACTTGTTCTTTTATTTTACAAACTATGATAACAGGAAATTGAATGAAAACAAGTAAAATTTCAAAGAACCCCCAACTTTGGGAGTTCTTTTAAAGAAATTCTAGATAGAATTACTCTGTGTAATATGTTGTGCCACCCACATTAACAGAATTTGCGTGATCAGTAGAGCTTAGTATAAAAGCTTTCTTCATGCTAGCATAGATAACAACACCATCGCTATTTGTTACATAGTAAACATCATTGCTATCCTTAAGATTGAACTTCTTCTTCTGTACTGTACCTGCGGTATTAATCAATACTAAATGATGAGAAGTAATATCAAAATCAGAATCTCCATAGTATAACACAGGCTTATTATTTACAGGTGCAATAGTCTCAACAGTCTGCTGGAAGTACCGGAAACCGGAACTACAGCATAGTTGAATCATCATTGTTAGCCCTAAGAATGATACCGTTCTGAGCATACTTCTTAATCTTCTTTACATAATCCTTAGCAGCCTTACCGTTGTTATTGAAGTACATCTGATACGTATCATCATCAAAGCTTACATTCTGGTAACCGGTCTTTCTGGAACCATCCTTAGCAGGGTCATCAGAGAAGAAGAAAATATCTTCACTCAGTTAAGGAAAGACCAGCGAACTGCTCTCCTGTCAAATCCTGATAGGTGTTATCATGACCGGCATCATTGGAGAAATCTTTTCTACCATAATTAGAAGTAGCAGAAACCTGTAATCCTGAAATCATTCTTCCCTTATCATCAAAAGCATAAACTTTGCCCTTGATCTTCTTAATAGTGTTCTTAGCAAGCTTTCCGCTTCCATCTGCCCACCACCAAGAAGCACTGTCGTTCTCGTAATCCTTCTGAAGATAATCTTCACTCGGAACAGCCCAAATCCACTGATTCTTTCTTGCTCCGCCATCACCGTTTACATAAACGACGTTGTTGGAAGAAGCGGTAGCAGGCTTAAATACACTATCAGAGCCTACAGGAACCTTATTGGCATTGGAATAATCCTCAATCATACGTCCGTCTTGACGGAAATAGTATGTTGCACCGTTGATGGTCTTCTTAGTATTCTTTGTAATCTTACCGTTATCATCAAGATAGAACCATGCTGTGGAATCCTCTCCATTGACATTCACAGTGTTGAACCCAACCGTGCTGAGCGGATCCGTCATCATAACCGCCATAGTAATAGTTTGCCTCAGCCCATGCATCATCATTAAGTCGCGAGTGTAGATGCATCCTTTGAAAGCCAGCCATAGAGCATATAGCCTTCCTGATCAAAGACATACTTCTTGCCATTGATGGTCTTGATATCAGAAATGGTAATTCCATCTTTTTCTATCTCTGTAAGCCTTACCGTCAGCACCGAAGTACATCCATCTGTGGTCTGCATTGCTGTCATCAGAAATAGTGTCAAATGCCACCCACTGGTTAGTAACCATAGCGCCGTCCTGGTTTACATAGTAGAAGTCTTCGTTCTTCTGAACAACTCGCTTTGTAGCCATGTTGCCATCGGATCCAAGATAGAACCAATAGTCTCCAGATCCTTTCTCCAATCATCAGCGACCGCTGCCATCGTTATCGTAAGATACCGCCAGCTTTCCGGTTGTGTTGTTCCAGCCGGCGAAAGAAAAGTAACTGCAGATGCACTGATAGTAGTAAAGCTGTTGCAGATAAAGTCGCAAACTAATTTTGTTTGCTTTCTCATAATAAATGCACTCTCCTTTTAAATTGTGGAATAATCCAAGTTGCGTGACGATTATAAACCCCTTTTTAAATCGATTCAAGTTTTTATAAACAAAAGAACACTTTCCTTTTTGTTTCAAGTTGATGTCTTCCTGTGACTTCCTCAATATAGCGTAAGTCAGTCTATATGTCTCATTACAGCGTAAACGAATTATTACGAAGTTCTTAAGATGAATATTAAGAGAAAAACTAATAATTGACACTGTTTACTCATTCAACCTCATTCTTTTTCCATATTGAAACGAATCCACAAGGTGTTCCTTATCCAGTGCTATGGCTAAGGTCTTCTCCTTCAAATTATACATAATGGAAATAGAGGCTCGTTGATACTTTCCGTCAAGCGTTATTTTGTCTATACTTCCGACTGCAATTTTTCACGATGGATTCTTCTTCGATAGTCCTGCATTGAAAGGATGCATCTCCCTTCATGGTAATTCCCTCGCTGTCTCGGAAGGTACTAACCTTTGTACTCGATTACCCTCTATTCACGATATAATTAATCCAATGTACAGCTGATTGTAAATCATAGTCTTTCATCTCATAGAGGTAATATACATAATTTTCATCTTCCGTTTCTCTGAGTAAAGTCACAAAAATCCTCCTATTCATGATCCCAGATAATTTTTACTTTTATATTCTGATCCGTTTGTAATTCCGCATTGATGCTTTTCTTTCAAAGTTTTTGTAAAGGTTCTCACTCGTTTCATCGCAAGGTCTGGTCAAATTGTACTTCCATAAGAAATTTTCCATCGCTCGCCGTTTTTGAGTTCTCCCATACGTTCTCTTAAGGCTTCTTGGGTACATAGGCACCAGATTTCCATCACTGACCTTGACACTGTGCACAACGGTTCCTTCCACGAGAAATACAATGGTTTTCCCTTATATTTTGCTCTCTCGCATGCGCTCTTCTGAAAAATCGTTATCCATCGGCTCATGATTTTCCCCAATGGTCACGGATTCTTTCTTTCCCACTTCTTCCTGCCATGACTCTCCCTGTCCCATAAGAGGCTCCGGTTAAGCTCCACCTTTTCTCCGGACTGGGATTCTGCTCCGAAGTAAGAATCGCGGCTGACATCTCCTATTCTGATGGCTAAAGTTTCCGAAGCAAGAGACTTCCATCTTTTCATCACTGCTTTCCAACTGTTCTCTGTCAAAGGAAATTTCCTTTCCTTCATGTTCCTTATTATACGCCTCTACCGCTGTGTCCATACGGTCAAAACATGCTGACCATGCCTCTTTACTGTTTAAGTCCGTAACACCGGAAGAGCGTTTCGAATGCGCCATACACTCTACCGCGATTTTATCTATTTGTTCATCGCTATAGCCCGCATCCCGGTACTTATCTCGATTCTCCAAAACATGGATGGCGGAATTCAAGGAGTGATTTTTGTTCATTTCGTCAAAGTTGTTTTCTATTCAACTTTTCTGCTGTATAGCCTTTTTCATTCTCTATAATTTTATAGCCTTTTCCGTTCATGCCCGTGTCATGACTTTCAATCCTGCTCCCTCTAACACCGCATAATCTATCTTTGAAGAAAATGCGATTCTGATTTCGTCTTTTTCACCCTTTGAAAGCCGCCATCTAACGTGCGCTGATTGCTTCTCCTCGCTTCCCCGCTTTTCTCTGCAACCATTTCACATGAGCCTCTTTATGATCCGTAAAGTATCTTCCGTTCAGTTTGCCTTCCGTTGCACTCAGAATGAAACCCTCTTTGTTTCTTCATGCGAATCTTTATGATACTCTGATCACTTCAGTCATTTCCGGGTTCTCTCCTACGGATTGATTTTCCCTAAACAACTCTCCTCCTCTGTACCCTCTCTTCCGTACCCGCATAGCAAAAAGCTTCTCCTCTGGCACGATTCATTCTTTTGAAAATATCGCATCAAAAATCGTTTTCCTTCCTTTGTCCCAAGTTCCTTAGACGAGTTTCCGCTTTTCTCCGTTTTCTGCGCTCCCTTCGCTCCTATGCTCAGGGCCAAAGCTCGAAAATTCATTCATCTCGGCTAACCTCCTGTAATGTTACTGCGCGCTTAACGAACTCCTCATCCCTCCAGTTTGATCCGTCCGCCTGAAAAGGATAGATTTTGTCTCATACCTTCCGGCAGAGACCCATAAATCTGATAGCCTAGCGTCTGTGTCCATCCTCAGTACCGCTCGTCTTCCGTATACCAAGTTCCGTCCCCTTCCGCCCGCCTCCATCATGGTAATCGACAAGTTCCGTCCGGATTTAAGCTTAATTGACTTCCTTGAGCACCCACCCATAGCCCTACCAGATGATTTCTTAAGTTCCACTCTCACATTCGGCAATCTTGTCCGATGCATCCTTATAGTCCGAATTTGCTGAAAAGCCTCAAGCGCAAGTTCATAGGAGCCTTCTTGCATATAGAGCAATCCTCCATTATAGATGTTTTCATTTTCCAGTTTCTATACTCTTTGATGTACTCTTCACTATCCATGTATCCGTCCAGCGTCATAAACTCGTTCGCCGCACCGTCATAGTCTCCATTTTCCCACAAAGCTACCGCATGATCATAGTATGGCTTATAATGAAACTTATTTTTCCGAAATAGACCGAAGTAAGTGTTGCAATAAAAGAATAATCGGAAAAGCAATCTCTCAGCTTGACGTTTTCCGTTGTCGCAAGTCTATAGATAAGGAGAACCAGTAAGAATAGCAGGGCAAGAATCAGGTCTACTTCTATGCTAGCCATGTACTGCACTATCTTCCCTAAGTTATCCCCCGCACTAAGCAGGTAAACTCTTTCGGAATAGTACAGCATAAAAATACTTGGCAACAAAATAAAGTCAAGTCTAAAACGAAGCCTGCCATAAAAGGAGACAGCCTGGTATTCAGAGCAGACTCGATACAGCACGGCGCCCAGAATCGAAATAGAAATGGCCGAAAATAGATAGACTCTATTTTCCAAGCTCAGTCCCACTGTTGTCATAACAGCCGGCGTAAGAAAAAGCAAAAGTCCCAGCATGAAAGCCTGAAGTCGTCCTCTCCGAAATGTCAGTGTTGTAATGGCGAACGCATAGGCCATAATAGAAAACGGTTGATAAACGATCCCAGGCATTTTCAGAGCAAAGATAGCTGTATCCGCCCAAAGGAATGAAGCAAGTATGCTATCAGCATTTTTATAAAATGTGTGGAAGGCAAAAACCGCCGTGGAGAAGCCGAGAACTTTTATGATGGAAATTTTTATACTTCCACTCTTATTCCGTCAATCGATGAAGAATCTGAAAGCTGTCGCAGGAATAGATTACCGTAAACAGTACTACTATAAAGGAAGCGAAAAATAAATCAGCTGATCCACCGGAACATTACTTCCATGCAAAATATGGGATCAGCAATCCTGAAATTGTTTTCCCCTGAGTCATAGCTATTATTGATAAAACTGCATTGCCCATTCCCTAATCTTTCTGCCCAATTTCTTCATAATTCATTTATTTCACACCCTTCCCGCGAACCGCTTTCATGGCCTTAAATGCATTTTTGATTGCGCCGAAGAATCCTGCTATAGCACCGATTCCCATCAATATCCAAAGTACCGGCGCTACACTGATAGACAATGCCCAATACAGATATCCAAGTCCCGCAATAAAAACAAGCTGGTGCATAGAGTACAAATCGCCAAAGCAAAATATCAGTTCAACCATTTTTGCATTCTCTCCTTTCCTACAGCTTTTCAAATTCGCTGTCATGCCCAGATGGACTTCTATGCCGTTATCCGTCGTCTGAAAAATCCATTCCATAGGTTCAAGAACTCCCTTTGGGTTATATCTTCCTCTTTCTCTGCTGTGTCCGATAGCACCGCATTTAAAATATCGGTTATTTTTAAATTTCATGTTCATAGCATTGACAAAGTGTGCCATTCCGTTTTCCGTTAAGAACTCTCTGCACAGCCTGTCTTCCACTGCAGTGTACTTATTCATATCCAAGCCGTTTTGAGACAAATAGGCGGAAATCTTCTCATCCCCTGATAAATTCGTCCACCGTCCGAATATCCGCCTTACTGATGACTACGGCTATAGGAATGTCCAGAGCATCACCGCTTGTATGTCCTGTTATTTGTCGAAGCTTGTTCAGGAAAGAGTCCAAAAACAAGGTCCACATCTAAAGTACCGACACTGCTTTTTATCTACTTCACTGATTCCTCATCTAAAACGATTTCTTATACTTGAATGGACAAAAGGATCCAGCACAAAACGATTCCTTCCGAATAGGTATAACGAAGTCGCACTCATTCTCCGTATTGTTTACAAAGGTTTTCTCCCGCTATATCATAAATTTGAATCAATCTGTCAGGCTTCATCTTTTTGTGGTGAACTATGAAGCTGAACGCTGCAGAACTGGCTGCTTTGATATCTGTCGCTTCCTTGCTTTAGGCATGCTCGTTCCGTGTAAATAATGGGAACGGAGCACCTTTCATAGAAATCATGATTTTCCCCTATTATAATGTTGAATCTCCATGCTGTTTCTTGGCGCTACTCTTTCAATAAATTCGCAGGAAAAATGCAGTAATAAATGCCGTTTTTCCGGATGATCTTCCGCCGATTATCGGTACACATAAGCGTCGAGTTTCCGTACCGCTTAAAGAATGCCTCGCAGTTGGGGCATTCCTGCCTCCAGCCTGTCTCTCTCCTCAGAAGAAAATGCGCTGCAATCCCTGCACTGACATGTTCTAGTAAAAGCACCATATTTTTCCCGGCGTCAATCGTATGCTTTCTTGCTCCGCAAAGACGGGCAAATATATGTCGGAATAAATACTTTACTCTTACAGCTCGGACAGGCAACAAAAATTTTATTTCTGATAAGATGAATTCTGTCCGAACTCAAAAGCAGATAAAAGTATATATACCAGTATAAGTCTCAAAACAAGAGATACAGTAAAGCAATAGCAAGGAGGCTTCCAAAGAGAATAAGAGAAAAACTAGGACAGTAGCGACGCCGCACCGGAAAGAGACATTACCCCTTTTCCTTTTTCCACTTTTTCAGCACGTTTTTAATATCTTCCTGCGTAAATTCCCAAAACTTTTTAATAAATGTTTTAAGTCGTTCCAACCCGGCCCAAAAAGTAACTTATTTTTGCCGGTCATGCGCTTTCTTTTCATTCCCTTCACCTCTATTCCCTTTATCTGAATCCACCGTAACTGCATAAGGTTCTTGCCTCCTCGTTCCACAAAAAGACTAAAGCCGTGTGGCTCTGAGCAGCTCTCTGATTTTTGTCTTTACTGATGCTTTCCCCGCGAAATGGTATTTTTCATCTATCTCGAACACGATAACTCCCTTCCGAGCAGAAACTGGCGTCTTATGATTTCCAAGTTATCTGCGCCTGAGTTAGCATACAGTTTATTATATCTATAGTAAGAGAGATTCTTTCCTCTACTTTTTCGGGGAGTACTTTTCAAGTCCCAGAGATGATCTATAGATATTTCCGAATCATTAAGACTCTAAAAATTGATAAGAATATATTCCGCTGTCCCTAGTGTTGCATAAATCCCATGTAACATCGCAGTGATAAAACTCCTTTCAAACTCCACAAGATTCCATGCGTGCATTGCCTCTCCCTGGAAAACTTGCCCTTTCCCCTCCTGTTTACTCTCATCGTCGAATACCGAAAATAGGAAAGAAGCAGGAATATGCTTTCGATATTCCGTCGCAAACCGCCAAGTTCTCACAATGGCACCATACGCAGCATAGCTCAGGATGCACAGCGCTTCCTCTCGCATGACGCTGTCATCGTACCGCACGTTTTTCTGGATATACTCTGATGCTGCGGTGAAGATATCCCGGTCATTCCTTATCTTTTTATCCAGCTCGCAGACAATCTCCTCCGTTCTCCCACAAAAGTTCTTCTTCCATTCTCTCACTTTGCTTCTTCTCTATTCCCTCCGACTATAGTCGATTTGCCGGAAAAGCCGCTTGTTCGTACCTCCGGACAGAGGATATGGATAATGTCCGGTTGTCTCTGAGAACTACGTCCAGTACTTTGATGACATCTATTCTCGAGGGAATGATAAACTTCGTTTCATGCTTTATGAAGCAGTTCTTCCATACGGCTGTAAAGTCTTGTTCCTTACGGTTTAACTGCAAATACCCCAGTCGTACCTACTCATAAAAGACTCTCCTTTCTTTCCCCTCTTTCTTCTCAAGCTCTTTCCTGTTTTGTATGCAGTATAAGGCAACCTTGTATTGCTCAGCATGTTTCCTAAGTTTCATCTGATACAGGATAATGTTCTTAAAAACCTGATCCTTTACGGAACTATCCAAAATTTTGCATATTGATCTAAGCCTTATACACTTTTTCCGCCCAAATCCGGGATTTTGCTATGATGTCCTTACTAAGCCGTGCCATTTCCGTGATTCCTTCCAGCGCTCCGATTCGAACATTCTCAGCAGATCTCCATATTCAGATTTTTGAAAATGAGTTCAGAAAGCAAATTCCTCACTGTCCTTTTTCCATTCTTCATAGAACTCCGTAATCATCTTTTTCCAGTTTTGTGTGAACACTTTTATTCAGTTTCAATTCATACACACATTCCCTGAGCCAAGATAAATTATATTTTTTCTCCTCGGATTCATGAATCAGTTCTTCAAGGATTCTATAACGTAAATCCTTCTCTGCTTCCAAATCATTTTCACGGAAAGAATATTCCTTGAAATCACCGCTTGCCTTGTCAATCTTGGTAAGTACCGGCTCCAGCCAGCCGTTTTGAAATACGACCGCAAACTCCCTTTATCCAACTTACTTTAATTCCGTAATCTGTTCCTCTTTTAAGTCCGATGGAACGCCCTTATTGCCTCACGAGTCCGCTTCTTCCGGTACCCCTCATCACGATTTTTGGTATTTGGTGTTCTTGATTGCGGAAATATCCACTGCGGAGGGATTGATCACATGACAAATCCTTCTCCGTAAGTTCGCATCTCCGCAATGGAATTGCTGATCATCTCCACGGACTTTCCCTGCAGATTGGCCGACTCCTGTCCCTGTTCCGTAGAAGTCCTCTTCAAGAGATTGTGAGCTTCCTCCAATATAGTCACGTGGCGCAAAGGGAAGATTATTGCCCTTTGTTCTTGCCTGTCGAAACTCGGATAGCTTTAAGACTAAGATTCCCATAATAAGAGCCTTGTTTCCATCGAACCGAGTTCGACTCTAGGTCAACAATGGTATTTTCATTAAAGAGAAGTTCATCGAAACTGAAGCACTGTTAAAAATCTGCCCAAGAAGACCGTTCGTCATGACTCCACCCTGGTCACCAGCGAACCGTATAGTCCCTTTTATCTCTTTGGGAAAAATCCGATTCTCTAAAATAGCCGGAAGAAGTTCTACGATATCTTTTTAAAACAGGGAAATTTTCATTTCATCCCGATGTCGGGAATAGTTCAGAATCCCATCCGTGCAGTATATATGTTCTTTTCGAAAGCGGTTTTAACACGCCGGCATCTGCAGCATACAAAGGCCAGCAGGCATTAAATATCTCAATTAATCGGTCCAGATAGTTCAAGACATGGATTTCTTCATCAAAAGGCAAGGACTTACGCAAAGCATAGAATAGTATTTCGGGTTGGTTGTAAAATATGAATATTCTTCATCCCGCCAAAATCCTGCTTGTACCTCCTCGCCGGCTCTATCACCAAAAAGCCGATCTTGTTCTCCGGCTTCACCAGTTCATCAATAAGTTTAGGCAGGTATTGGACTTCCGGAACCGGTAGAACCTGTAATAAAGCAATGCGAACTCAGGTTGTCCAGATTTAACTCTACCCCTGTTGTTCGAAATACCCTCCCATATGGTAGACCGCAAATCAACCTTACGGCGGGAAGTCTGCCATCCTTTCGAAAACATTTCTTCCAAATTCCACCGATTCAATCGCGGTCAGTCCGCTCACGGGATTTCTGCGAGCCCCCATAAGAATCGGAGAGCTCCAGTCCGCTCACGAGTGAAGCTACCGTAACGTGCTGACTATCGTAGCTGCTCTTCCGAAAAACCGCTTTCATAAAGGAACTTGGGATGTAAACCACATAGCGTAAATAGTCCATAATCTTCAGAGATTTTTCATGTGCGTCATACCGCTGTCCCAAATGTTAGTAAAAGAATTTTCTACGCCGGTCTTTTTCTCCCGCCAGTAATGCTGATAGGTGTTCGCCGCCACAATAGCGACTTCGCCCGTTCCGCAATAAAATAACAGGCGCTATCCCAAAGTCCGTATGCTTCACAGTCTTTAATTCTGTCCAGTTGTTTTCATCAATTTTCTCCAGTAATTCCTCCACGGTTTTGTTGTGTCTGTCAACTGGATACTGGCGGATGTACCGACAGTTCTTGTCTTGCTATTCGTTTCCGTACTGCTCGTAGACTCTGTTTCGGAATACCTCACTATGACTTCTCTGAGGTTCCTTTCATACTCCCTTGGAAAAGTTCGCTGCCTCCTGTATTGATTCCTCGTACCAAGTAAACCGTTAAAGCTGTGACTTCGAGGCGCCTTTCCTCTGGTTTGTACCTGCGTTTTTCCCGGTAGTATCGCTGATTCCGTCATTGATAGATTTGGAAAAGCCTTTACTTATCCCTTCCTGAACGGCATCACTTTCGTTTTCCCCATAGGTCATCACCAGTTGCGAACACTGTGACAAAGAAGAGTAAAGTTCCTCTAATTCGCGTATCCTCTAAACTCCTCTTTTGCTTAGAGGCGAAGAAACAAAGATGGCGTGTATATTTTTCTCCTGCTATAGTGTCGTGAAGCTTTTCGATTCCCTGAACAAAGCCGTTCTTGTCCTTCCTCATTTTCTTATACTGCCGGAACAATCGAGACGAGAGTAATCGCCCTATGGGCATAGACCTCGTGAATATTTCCCTTTAAAAGCTCTTCTATCTCGAAAGCTCCTTTTCTAAATATGAATCCCGGGAAAGTTTCCTTGCAGACTCAAAATCGACTTTGCACCCATCCGGCCTTCTGCTGTCTCTCGTCCGGAGAAAATCCCACACCCTCTCTCATATCCCCGACAATCATGAGCAGTACGGAACTGCCGGTTGGACAAAGCACTGTATACACTGACCAGCTTATCATTGATACTTTTCCTCTCGATGAAAGACAATCTTGTCCACCTGAAAGGAGAGTGCCGAAAAAGGTCTTTTCTTCCTCGAAGCGGATGTCTGCTCACATCGTCAATATCAATCAAATAATTCTTATTGACAGGTCAGCTAACTCCATCCCTCTGTTCATCACTTTCGTGACATCCATTTTTCTCGCCTTCCTGAAAAGTGACTCATGATTATACCTCAATCTACTCCTAAAAATATTGCCAATTTTTGAAATATTGTGCAGTAAAGGATTGGTCTTCTCCACCCTCTCTCACATGTTCCCATGCATGTGCTGCTTTTTCTGTCTCTGTTAAAATGCGTATGCAAAAGATTTCATCCGTCTTCCAGTTTCTGTTTACTCAGGTCTGACATGTAGCTTTCTCACCATCTCTTGATCTTCTTTCACGCCCTATCGAAAAACATAAAGCTTAAAAACTCGGAGAAGTCTGTATACTCTCTCCCTTACTTTCCTTATAGCTCTTTTACACCAGTATTCCATAAAAGACTTAACGTCGTAGAGAAATCAAAAAGCTGATAAATTTCCTCATAATCTTCTTTCAATAGAAAAGCGGAAAAGCTATAAAGAGCCTGCTCATAATACTCTTTCAGCTTGCATTCTGAAAGTCTTCCTCTTTTTCCACTTCACTCCGCATGCTTTGACATACCTCTTTATCTCATCAGGATTTTTGGACTTTGATTCAATCGAATCGCCACTATGCATTGATAGAGTTTTCCCTGAATCGGCTCATGCAATACTTCCCGTTTATATCTGTATACTTCCTACAGAGCCTTTTCATCCGAACTCGGATTCACGGCAGGAAGGTAGTTCTATCACCATCGGAAAGCGGATTGACATAAGAATCTCTGATTTCTTTTGTGCCATATTCAGGATTTCTTTTGCATAGTGAAAACGTTCCTTATCCGGTAAACTGCCCATCTTTTCTTTTCATAGATTTCTTCGTAGTGCTTCAGCGCAAAGAGCCGCAAAGGAAGTACCGTAGTCTCGATTTTTGGAAAACCAGCGTTCCCAATAAAAATGGAAAAAGTTTCTGGCTTCAGTAAAGCTTGAAAAGCTGTCCATCTCAAATAAGGCATACATCTCCGTAGACCTTTCATATTCAGCCAGTATCTTATTGCTTTCTTCCGTGCTATATCTCATCCATGGTGAATATGGTTTTCAGAAAAATACGCCCAAAAGATGATTTTATCCTCTTCTCCGAGATGAAGATCCAGTAATGCTTCCAGTTCAAGGCCATATTGATAAAGCAATGCACTCTTCCTTAAAACCGTCCAGAATTCTCTCCACGATTTCCTCTCCGTTTTTCGCCCGCTTTGATAAGCGGTTCTTGCTAAAAGCCGCGGTATATGGCACCTATCGCCCTGTCCGGATAAAAGTTCATCGGCAGATAGTGCATATCCTTCACATAAGAACTGATAATCTGATAACGAAGTAGATCTTTCCAAAGCTCTGCATGCCGAGATAAAACCGCTAAAAAGCTTATCTTTGTTCTCGTTCAGCATAAGCATAGCAGGTAAACTCAAGTTTATGGAAAGCGCAAGACTGTTGATTCTCTCATATAACGGAAGAAATTCTGTCTCTGTAATCCCTTCATCGGAAAGCGTGGTAATCAATCTGTCCACGATAAGTTCCTTAACGGAATTTTGCTCTCTATAGATAAAATGTTAAAGGAACGGAGCAGGAACTCAAGAACATACATTGCATACGGAAGATCCAAGTCCTAATCGTCCGTACTCTTCCAAAATCTTCCCCAAGCAGTTTTCAAGAGTCTCCCTTTGGCAAAGTCTCAGAAAAATCGACAAGCTTCAAACTGATTTTTCGCAATATCCCCTATTCCTTCAGAAAGAAACGATATAAATAGTATGCGGCGTAATATCTTTCATCACACCTCTATATTCCGTCTCTTCCAAAACGAAAGAATGAAAAATCAACCAAGCTGTGCATAGAAGAGCTGAAACTGGTATCCAGAAAATCCATCAGAATATTACCAAGCCCTACAGGGCGAATTGCCGAATAAAGTCGAAAACAAACTGCCTTTCCGGAAGCAATATACTCATCACAGTTATATTTCTCGTTCCTTCTTCCACGACACCGCAAATCCGAGCGGGAGAAAGCTCAGGGGTCATATTCGTAGGTGGTGAAAATGCACCTTTTAGCAATGTCCAAGGAGGGAATAATGCAATGCCGCAATCCACTTGGCAATATTTTCCTTCTCATCATGAATGACAGCTCTCTTTTTCTATTGGAAAAGCGAGTAAAAGCGGCAAACATTTTTCAAAATAGTCAAGATGATCGGCTATTCCCAAAAATTCGACAACGGAGTCGGGATCATAATATATCCTTTAATCAGTTCTGGTGCAGGTAAGTAATGAGGGTATTCGATTGTTTACCTCTCATACTCCATTCTGCTTTCGTGCATTTCGTTCTATACAATTCACAAGGATAGATATTAAAAATCATCAAAGTTGCATAGGATAGAATGACTTATTTGCCAAACCTTCCGCGCTTCCCATATAACTTTCCAGTTAAGTATTTAAACTCACCGCAACATTTGCCTCGGTAAAAGTTATAGCTAAAGGAAGAAGTATCACACGCAAGCTCCTCCGTCATCATTACTCCGAAGCTGCGCGAGGTTCCTTGATATCGAAATAAACTTCTTACTCATCCGACTTTGCCTCGTAAAAGCCTTCATCATAAGAGTAAATCTGTTGCCCATCATTTACACCCGTCAATTCCACGCATACAGGATGTATAGATGATTTGGTGCTTTGCCAGTAAAACCTCCGCAAAAGTTTATTTATGACTTTTAATGACCTTATTTTCTTTTAAAAATCCAAGTGCAGGGATCCTCTATTCTGTGCGGTCTCGGTCTGTCACTCGCTTATCTTCCTCTCGGATTGTTATTCTATCCCGAGGGCGGATACGGCAAAATAGGGAACAATTAGTATGTTAAGATCCACTTGTGCAATAAACGATTCCGCTCCCACTCCTTTGGAGAAGGCTCCTTATCTCACTGTCACATTATCAATCGAGCATATTAAAAGCCTGATTGTTTTCAATGAGGGACTTGTTTTCCAGAATGGTACTGCCTTCCGGAATAAGAGAAGCAATTGCATCAAATTTAGAGAAAACCGCGGCTACAGGAATATTGATTTTCGCCGTATCTTTCATATGTTTGTCATTACGAATCAGTTTGGAGACCCTGCTCATAATATCATCCGATCTTGTTGCCTGAGTCCAACTGACAGAAGAAGCTCCTGGAAACCGTATTCTCATCCAGCTGATTTTCGTACGGCGGGAATCTGCATCGGGTCTAGGAGGAAGATGATTCCTGGTGACTTGCAGATGTATTTATTAACAGTACTCATGGTATCTTCATCGTTCAAATCCTCTCCTGCCGTATCAAAAGAACACCAAAGTAAAGCTGTCGATGACTTCCTTAATGCCGAATATCTTATGCTTCAATTTCAAAGTAAAGATAAAGGGACGATAGGCACCGTTATTGACATCATGAATCGAGCTCTTTGTTAAATCCAGCTTTTGCATCTCCATATACAGCTTCTGATAGGCACCGGCCTTATCTTGCCATCGATATCAAAGCCTTCCACTAGTCCGCCAAATCGCACGGAAATCCTTTCAATCAGCTCATTGATAATAACAGCAACGAAAATGACTCTTCCGGTATCACGGGATCCGACAACGGAAATAATCATATCCGTCCCGCGTAATGTGGATTCCGGTAATTTATTGTGGCGACGGACAAATAATCGTATACGCTCGTACTGCCGCACTTCGCAAACCGCAGACTTCGGGATAGACATGCCGCCGTTTTTCACGTGCAAAAGTCGGTTTCCCTTTTTAGGAATCGTATGTCTCATTCTCATAACGGGTGAGCTCACATCCGGTACATCTATGCCACGTTTGTTCGCTATCGAACTGAATTTCCGATAGTTTATGTTCTCAAAACAAAACGGGCAAATAAAACTTTGTTTAAGCAAAGATCTATCTTTCTCCTAACTGATCTGATGATCCGAACCCGCTTAATCTTTGTACATATTTTCCCGCCAAGTTTCGTCTCTATGGCTTAAGTGAAGTATTCTTCGCCCTTCGGCAGGGGATGAAACATTAACACTTCCCGCGACTTCCTGCGACGCAATTTGGTAGAACAAGGTGCCTGATAAACATCGGAGCTCTTCCTGTGTGCAGACATGACATCGATATCCGGTAAGGTAAACGGATTACTCTTCCGTTTCAAAACCTGAAGTTAATACTCCCTCCTCCAAACAGCTTCTTTACTGATGGATATAGAATACAATATGGTTTTCTTTTGCCACATTGGAGAAATACAGTCTGTTCCTCCGAATAATCCGCCTCCTGTCTCTTCTGAACTCGGCAAAAATAGAAAAATAATATTCCTTTGCCTCCATTAGAGTCAGCAGCAGTCCTCCATCGTACTGATATTGTTTTAAGGAATATACTTTCTTACCGTTCCGGTATCCGAGCAAGTCTTCCGGAAAGGCGATCACGACGGAATAAGAGACCACAAAGCCTGTCAGACCTTTTAGGTAAATCCGAGTTGAACATGATCTTTCCGTTCGCGAATTTAAAGCGGTGTGTCTTTTACACTACCGCCTTTTTATTTACCCGTAAAAATCTTCCCGATAACGGCTGAAGCGGAGTTTTACGTTTGCCGCGCGAATGTATATCGGTTCTTTCCCCGTCATGGCTGAAAACTGCCGGAACTCTCGATGTCAATAAAAGTGCATTCATACCACTTTCAAGGTGGAAAAGGGAAGCAGATCTCCACTTAAATACTCCGGTTTCTCGCATAAAGAGACTGCACGCTCCGATTATTCCAGTTCATCAGGAATTCATTTCCTCTGCGGCTTTGATTGTGAGCTCTTCAACTGGCATGGGAGGACAGAGTCTATATGCCACGTCTACTATAACTCTTTTCTTTCGTATTCGTCTTGGAACAGTACCGACAGCATAAGTCAGGATAAAGCTTGTAACTATACCTTTTGCCGCTGTCGATTCCTTTATCGATATAATTGGCTGTTGCGTTGCTCGTAAATTTGTCGTTTTTCCTGCAAAGCATCGGTTCTTTCTATGACAACTTGTGCACTGTTGCAATCGGGATTCCAGCTCAACTGAAGTAGTCCGCTTTCCGCGCGAGCTATGGACTCCCGGATATCTCAGTTCTGAACAGCCGTTTCCTTTTGTCGGTAAAGCGCCGGAAAAAGACTCCCGCTCTTTCTGTAAAAATCGAATAACGTACTGCAATCTCCTGAAAGGATATTGCTATCGGAGATGTCGCAGCATTGCTCCACTCTGCCTATTAGAGTTCCGTCTTGTACTCCCAGAGGAATTGCTCCCTCTTTTCTGACAACGGAATAATAAAGTAAACCGTCTTGTCGGACTCACTTTTCCATGACAGTGCGTTCACATTGGCCAAAGAATCGGTAGAGCGTCCAAGTCCGTGGTCGGCCGCAGGGAGGATATCTTCCCATGATTTCTCGAATTCCGGGACAGTACGCGGCAAGCCTCGTGTGCTTTTTGCACAGTGCATCACGCACATCTGCTTCTCTCTCGAGATGTCTTGGCAATCTGCTTATATTTTTCAGCAGCTCTCATACCGTTTTATTTCCTCTTCCAGACCGATGTCCGAATAAGAAGGCGAAAACTTTCTAGCCGCTCCAGTTGCCTTTGCACGCTTCATAATACTTCTTCTCCCTACATGCCTCGCATGTCTTCCACTCGCTGAGCCGACCCTGGACCTTCGGTCCTCCAGTCTTTCTTTTCGTAGCTCTGCTATTCTCTCATATCCCGGCCAATGCCTCTCCGCATCGACAAGATGTGTACTTCTGATGCGTCTGAAATGTCCATGCTATCCAGATAATTTGATGCCAAATCACAAAGGAAACAGCTTTCGGTCCAGATTTTCAAACTTGAATCCGCATTTACAGACATTGATACTCGCATTGTTCACCGTACCGCACTTCGGGCACTTTATCTGCAGTGCCAGACCGCAAGCCTCCTACACACCGTTCTTCCGTTTCCAGGTGTCGTTTACACAACCGCAACGGCGGATTTTGATATAATGGATTCTCTCTCTTCCCGGAAAACAGGCGAAGGAATTTTTCCACCTTACAAAAGGCGCTGAGTACTTCCTCCTGCGTCTTTTCTGTAAAGTTCCGTCAATTTCTACGGAATCGGAATACGACTTCTTATTCAAGCTCTCCGCTTTATCTCCACGATTTCTTTTTACGCCGTCAAGAATCGCCTTCCTGCATTGTATTCGAGATGCTTATCATAGATTTGCTTCGACACGTCGTACTCTAAAGCTATCTCGTCACATTGTCACGCACACTGGGAACCGGATCCGCTGATGCTGTCATTCTCATAGAATTCCTTTTTGGTTTTTCTCTTTTGGCCTTCTGCTGCTTACAAAGAGCATCGCAGATGGTGTTCGGGTTTTAATCGTTGTGTCTGGCATGCAGAAATCTCGTATAAGTTTGTAACATGGAAGCTTTTCAGCAGGCATTCATCCAAGCTGAGTTATCGGCGTTCCAGTGCTTCGTTTTATAATATTTATCATAAAGAGCCTGATAATCTCGTGAGGCAACGACTTTTCAGCTGACAACTGCGAGCTTCTTCTTCTTCACCGTTTCCACGTCCACCTAACTTAGCGGCTTTCATTTTATCAACGGTGTCCTGCGGTATTTCTGTTTTCCTTATCATTTTCTGTAGGGTTTCTATCTATCGGTTCGTAGTCTGAGCATCCTTGGTCAGTTCCGGCCCGAATGTTGGTCTATCTTATCCTTTTCCTTGATACTCGGAGGCGAGCTGTGGTATACTTGCTGTCTCAGCACCACGATTAAAATCGTGGCCTTACTTGACGCGAGATTTTCTCTTTTCTTCAATTCTCGTTCAATGAGCGCCGCTTCATCGTTCACCGGTTCGAGTTCAAAATCCAATTCAAGCACCAAATACCAATCTCCGTCATATAGTTTATCTCCTCTTGTCCACCTCTTTATAGAGCCTCCCGAACCGTCTCTCGATCGTTTGGGCTATTCTTGAGAAGGAACCGCTTAATTCCGATAAATCGGTAAGCTGATGTACCCGTTCGATATGAAAGCAACTCCTTTCCAAAAACGCTTTGTCCGCACTTCCAAAACCAAGTGCTATAACTTAATCCCTTCCGCATGGCATTGCTTCTGCCTTAGTAATCAGCTTGTGTCGGGTTGTTCCACGCTCCAGTTCGTATAGCACAATAAGATGCCTGGCAATATCCTCTTTTTGTAAACGATCTTCTCTTTAATATGGATGGTGCATCAAATAAGGCTCGCAAGAATTTCCACCTCGACCTCACATGTATACTTCTAATCGCCTGAATCACCTGCTTTTCCATTCTCTGTCGCTTTTACCACAAAGTCTTACTTTGTCCGCAAAAGAAAGCAGCAGGCCGATTTTCGCGTTGCAGAACCCATTCTGGACAAATTGTTCCATGGCTTCTTTGCACCCATCTCTACAGGTGAATCGGACATACTTCCGACTGACTAAATCTATCGTAAGCAACACTTCCACCTCAGACAGCGGAAGAAGATAGCTGATCCTTCCAGAGAACCATCTGTCCAGCTCATGTCTTCCGGAGATCTTTCTCAATTCTTACACGAGCCGCTTTCTCCCGTTTCCTTCTGTACTGCACCGACATCCACTACACCGTTCGCATTGTACTGATAGGACACTTCAATAACAGAGGTGCTGAATTCGTTCTCTCTATCCCGCTGATGGTATATTTATTAAGGATAATATTGTTCAAAAAGGTCTTCTGTAGGCGCCTGCAACACATAGACTTCCAGTTCACATATGCTCGTGTTTTGGGAAATTGTAGGACCTGTTCAACGAGGACAGGAATAGCGGAATTTTTAGGAATAATCACGCTGTTTTCATGCTTTCCCCCATCCATTTCTTATGGCGATCATCCCTACAGGCATGAGCCGCAACATCCGTTACTTTCTCTGCAACCGATTACCTCAACCTTCTCCGCTAAAGAAGACCCATGAAACTCTGCTGAACAGTCTTTCCGGAATCATCGATATTTGCACGAATAGCGGCTCCAAGGGCAACCGCCCTCATCCACATTTACACCGGACAAAGGTTCCTTGCGGACGCATGGCTTCACAACATATTTATGGATCATCCTCATTCTGGCTTAGAGCCTCCTACCAGAATAACTCCGTCATATCCGCCCAAGAGCAACCGACTATCGGTGCAACAAATCCTCCGTAAGATCTTTTTGTTGCGCCAGGAAAAGGAATTCCGGATATTTCTTCAAATGCCTCTTCCAGGTCATGCTTTAGCGTCCCCTGTATATCCTTATACCTGATCGGCACCGAAACTTCGTCGCTCAGTCGGTCAGTTTGTACCGATTCTGCCGTAACCAGAAGAGAAGCTACCATCTCTTCATCCGAACCCAAATCAACACCGTACTTTCCTCTATTAAAACTGTTCGGAAAGATATCTGGCAATGCAATCATCGGTCCTTTCCTCCGGGCTCATGATTTGCGTCACTTCCAAAATATCAATCTTGTCTTGATTGAGTCTTGCTACAGTAACGTCAAAGTTCTCAAGGTCATAAATCAATACCGTTTTGTTCACTGTCCTTTTAGTATGTAATCCGTAGGCAAAAGCGTAGCAGTGCAGTAGGCTCATTAATAATGGCGAGGACGCTTTAAACCGGCCTTCTCTCCGCTTCTATTGTTGCCATTCTTCCTCATGGGTAGTATGCAGGCACCGTAATTACCGCCGAATCTCATCTTCTCGCCAGCAGTTTTCCGCTTCTCACCAGTTTTTCATGGCGGATAAGTCCGTAGCGCTATATGTCTGCCGAAAACCCTCAATACGAAATTGATCATTTCCTTATTTCGTTTTATGCAAAGGCGTTGGTATTTCCCATTCCCCGCATAGCCTTTGTCGTATCCTTCTCCGAACAGTATCCTTCCCTTCTCTTCAAAGCATAAGACCGAAGGTGTAATCGGAAGATTAAGACTGTTTTTAATAATTTCAGGTTTCCCGCCACCGGCGTCTATTTTTGCAACTGCACTGAAGAGGTAGTCCCCAAGTCAATGCCGACTTGAGTTCCCATTTTCCTAATAGCTCGCGCTACAGCGTTCAACGCGGAAGATAGTGGGAAATATTCTATTTACATAACAACCATACTCTTTGACTTTTCTACCAGTTCGTCTACCTTTTCTTCCCGCCATAATACCTTTGGCCTTCATCATTTGCCACTTCACGATTTCTGGTCTTGTCTACACTCCGACTTCGAATTCCTCCGTATTCAAAGTAAAGGTAATCTCAATAGACTCTGGGAAGATCACCGGATAATTCAACGTTGCCGTTTCCTGGACAGAGTCTGATCGATGTCATAAATTTCATCCATGAAGTCACTTTCATAAACCACCAATTCGCAGTTATCTGATTTTGCCTGATTTGTTCAAAAATCTTGGAAACGGAAATAGCCCCATCCGGCATGGCCTGATTTTAATAATCACATGTTGCAACACTTCGGTTCTCCGTTATGGATTGCCTCAATGGCGAAACTCTTCGTTGTCGCCACAACAACCTTCTTGCCTTACCATAATACTCATCATCTCCGGCTGAACTGCAAGCTCTTCCTTGTAATCCTCCCGCATTGATTTCTTTTGTGGTTCCTCCCACATTGACCGTTTAGTCTCTCCGATATCTCCCGGCCCAAGACTCTTTTTGATTGTTCACATATACATTCACGGCATGAATCGCGGCACCCTTTAGCAACCCTTCGTCCGGTTCCAGAATCTTCCGGTTCCATTCCGTACTTTTTCCACCAAAGCCTTGGTAACCTGCGGCATTCTGGTGGAACCGCCTACTAAAAGAATCTCATCGATGGTAGCCTTTTTCCTTTGCAACAGCAATGGCGGCATCCGTCTTCTCCATGGCTTCCCTAAGAGGCGGAAGTAATCTCATCAAACTTTTCTCTGGATAAAGCTGATACGGGCTCTTAAACCTCGACAGATCATCAACATCACCGGCACTTCTTCTCTGGAGCTGAGCTACTGCTTCGCTCTCTCCGCCTTTTAAGCGCATATCCTGTAAAAGCATATTCATCAAAATCGCCGTCAAACCCGGTTTCCGACTTGAACTCTTCAGCGAGATATCTCGCAATCGCTTCATCCCAATCTTCCGCCAAGTTCATGATTTCCGTCAGAGCATACCACTTCGATTTTTCCGAACTGATATTCGCATTATCGTTACGTCAGCACCGCCTGCCCAGGTCAAAAACGAGAATGGTCTTTTCGCTTTGTTCTTTCGTGCGACCATAATATAATGCTGCCGCAGTCGACTCGCTGGATAACTTCCAGAACATTGAGACCGGCACACGCCCTGCATTCTTCGTTGCGATTCTCTCCGGTGTACCGAAATAGGCCGGACAGGTAATACGACATCCTTGACCTCCGTATCCAACTGCTTTGCGGCATCTCCGGTCACTTTTCTTAAAATATAGGCAGAAACCTCTTCGGAGACTTGCTCTCCCCATTGTAATCAATGGCATGATCACTTTTTCCCATTAGAGTTTTGTACAGAGAAACTGTATTTGCGGATCTATCACTGCATTTTTCCTTGGCAACCTGACCGAGCAACCACCTGATTCCGGGCTTGCTATTCACCACGGAAGGGTCGTATTCTCCCCCTCGAATTGTTCTACCGTAGCTCTTCCGCTCTCATCCACATAAGAGATACAGGAATAGGTAGTCCCCAAATCATATACCAAATACATACTTTTGCCATTATTCTTGCTCCTTCCTGAATTACTGTATCGTAAATATATACCGCCACCTTCTCCGGTGATAGTACCCAAGTACTCATATCCGTCTGTCAAACTTTCCGCAATCTTCCCATGCGAGACTTTCATCTGAAGTGCTCAGTTTTCTGACCACTTTATGTTTGATTGCGAGATATTCGTCTCCTGATGACTGTCATAAATGGTAATACTGTTTTCCAAAATATCTTGGATATCGAAGGCATAATCTCAAACGTCTTTAAAGGAACGCTCTGTTCTCCCTCCGGCTTTTGCTGCAAAACAGCTACTCATTCGGAGTATACTGTCCCTAATCTCAATAATGTCTAAAAAATTGGTCTTATCAGTTGTGAATACATGTCCTGCTTATACTTTTGTAACTTCATGCATCTGATTCACTACCTGCTCCTCATGCTCCGTAGCGCAATCTTTTTGCAGTTGCTCATTTCGTCCATTTTTGCCGATAAGTCTTCTACGCTCTTGGAAACTTCCTCCATCTCTTCCATAATCCCCCTTAATCTGTTGATTCCTTTATTCTTAACGGTTTTTATTGAACTTGATATCGTTCCAGTCCAGCGCCATCTTTTTATCCGCCTTGGTAAACAACTATTCCATCGGTGCCATAACCCCTTTCAGGGTTATACTCTCCTTTGCTCCATACTGTCGGCCGATAGCCGTACAAGAAAAATCGATTATCCTTAAAACTTTAAATCAATCCCGTTTAAGAAACTTTCCATCCCATTTTCTTTTAGAAATTGCCTGCACAGATAATCTTCCGTATCATAGTAATCCGTGAATTTATCCGGAAATTGCAACATGGCTTTTTCACGGCAGAATCCCCAATCTCCTCCTTAAGATCGCAGAATCTATCTTTCAGAACAACCGCCAGAGAACCGAGGACATCATGCAGCTCGTCCCGTAACCTCTAAAGCTTTATTGAGAAAGGAATCGACAATTCCCACTGATTTCCGCATTTCCAATCCCCGCTCTATCTTCCGGAGACAGCTTCTCTTCACAACGATTTCTTACATAAGGAATGGAAAACGGATCAATCATGAATACAATACCGTGACAGTATTCATATTGTTTTGCATTTCATGTTCCGTACTGTCCGTAAATATTTCTCCGGCAATATCATAAACATGAACCAGTCTTTCCGGCTTAAAATGAGGACCCTTTACAAAAAGCTGAAGGATTCCGAACTCGCCTTGTTTAGGTCCTTAGGCCTTTGGCGCGTCATGATGGTGATTCCGCTTTTATGAGGCGGTTCTATCTTCCGGTAAATTTCCTCTTTGCCGCATTATAAAACTCAGTTTCCCAAGACTTTGCCGGAGCAAGTTCATCGAAAAATTCTTTTGAAAAGGCAGTTATAAAAAGCCAGTTTTCCCACTGAACGCCCGCCAACAATCGGAATACAAATAGAACCGATTCTATCCGACAAAGGTGTCGAACAATGAGGGCAAATCAAGCTTCCAAATTTCTCCTTCCAGTTAAGAAGGTCGTCGGCAAAGAAAGTTCTCCACAATAGGAGTTTGGGTCTTCCCGATACAGGTTCTCTTTAAAATGACCATAAACCCCGAGTTAAAATTGGTATGTCTTGCTCACATTTAGGACAAATATATGTCGGAATCAGGGTTTCTTTACACTCTGACAAAGCGGTGAAAAATCTTCTTCCGCATCAGATATATCCGGTCAGCAAGCCAGATAATGGAGGAAAACAAATATAGATAAAAATCATGACCAGCAGACAAAATGGCAATATTCAGAAGACTTACCACAGCCGTAATAATCCGAGCCGAATACAAGTACAGAGCATCGCCAATACATTTCAAAATGATATAGAAGACTCGTTTCTTCCCCTCAATAAGTTTAGCATCCTCTATCTTTAAATCACTGATGGAGTCAAAATTCCTTTTCCACGCACCTTTAATAGTATTTCCTACATCTCTATAGCCTTTCTCCAATAACTGCAGGTTGCGATGTAGACGCATACTCTTTTCTTCCTCCTCAGACTTATCAGTCTACGCTGTTGCAAGAACTCTCCTATTGCTGTCAATAACATTTTTCCTTAAATGACAGGATATAGTTTTTACTGCCGCACCGCCTCCATACAGGGGTGCCTCCGCAGCCGCAAGTCCCGCCAGTGCCGCCGCCAAAAGAATGATACAATAAATAACAAAAGCCACTACTGCAAGCAAGGGCGATTCCGACGAGCATACCCGCAAATCCGCCATCTCCATCATAATCAAACATTGCGTTCTCCTTTTTGTTAATTTTTAATAGCTATAGTATATCTTGTAACTGAACAAATAGCAATAATGAATAATAGTTGTTTTAGCGTTGTTTATGTTATCAAAACATATAAAATAGCAGAACCATTACGACATTCTTTATGACACATATTACGACATTTTTCGCAAGTCCTATTTTACGATATAATGGCCGAATCGATTCGATCCCTACATGTTCAATCTTCCCATCATCCATATAGACGCTTTAGTGCTCTTTGAACCGTTCTTGGCGATGAACCTACAATCTTAGCAAGTCCTGCTGCTGATTGATTGCCATCTTCCGTCAAAGAATCCAGCAATTTTTCATCTATAGTTTTTTGCTTTGTTCATTACGCCATTATGTGACAATTCTTTTTAGAAGATCTCTAATCAATTCCAGCATGAACTGTACAAGATTGTTGACTCTCCTTCTGTATTAGATGCATTCAGAGCTTTATAGTACTCATTCTGGCGCGCATGAATAATGGTCTCAATAGGAATCCATAAAAAACTCCTGCCATTTTGCAAGAATCAAAAGTATGCCAAAGTCGTCCCTATCCTACCATTTCCATCGGCAAAAGGATGAATAAATTCAAATTCATAATGGAAAAATACAGCCCCTTTTACTAATGGATGCAACTTTGATTTCTTCAACCAGTCAAATAATTGTCCTATCAAACTCGGAACATAATTTGCAGGTGTTCCGGCATGTATCACTGTTCTCCGGCATACACTCCCTACACCTTTAGTCCGAAATGCTCAAAGTTTTTCCTTCACGAGCCCCTTCCATCATGATTTTATGTGCCTTCAAAAGATCTTTAACTGAATAAGGATTCAGCTTTGGACATGATCCGTATGCTTCATAAGCATTTTGAACTTCTCTGATATCCTGAGGTGGGCCAGGACACGTTTTCCATCTATTACGTCACTTACCTGTTCCTCAGTCAATGTGTTCTGCCTCTATTGCCAAAGACGAATGAATAGACTTAATACGATTATCTCTTCTAAGCTTAGGGTTCTTAGATAGCTGTTCTGATACAGTCATTGCTCCGGTAAGCTCTGCTATCTCTATTACGAGATTAGTAATCTCATCTGTCATTGTAAATGGCGGAATATATGATCTGGCACAAACGGACCTCCTTTTTAATACAATATGTATTAACGAAATGTTGGTTTCCGGAACCGGAATCACCACCGGTTCTGCATTTCCCAGGAATGGCGGTTTCCATTATACCGGAATAGCTCTGCCCGCCACGGAATATCTCAACTCTGCAAAATAATAATATAAGTTTTCACAAAATGAAATCCATTGTATTTATTCATAGTAATCGTTACGAAGTCGAACACCGTGGGCTAAACACTACCAAAAAGCGGTATCAGACAACTACACCATGCCTATTCGGAACTGGAGGAAAAGTCAGAAGGAATTCCGGCATCTCCATCTGTGGACAAATCATCTTCGCCTTAATCGCATATGCATAACCGGTTGGATTAATCTTCTTCTGCTCGTTTCTTCAATGTCTTGAGATTTCTCATTCATGAATGCCATTGTTTTATATTTAGATGAGTCTGTTCCTTGCGTGCAAACGGCTGAGTTTTTCAACAAACATGCCGCCAAATACATCACAATAGAGCCTTTGCGAAGCAGTCTCTGCAGAAAAATCGCATAATAAATATGGTTTCTCTGAATATCGGATTCGTGTAGATAAAAGTATAATCTCCTTTTCTATTTTCCCTCTGGACGATATCTTGCCGCAGTCTGTAAAGGTGCGTCCATTAGTGCATCTTCAGAGTAATATCGCACCCTCCCGGTATGCAATCATCATTCGGCGCCAACCGGTGGTAAGTGTCTCCTGGACCAGTGAATAATCTTCTACGACATCAATTAATGTCAATGCACATCGTAAAACTGTTTGATGATCTCCATGTCCTTATTTGTACGCAGAGGGAACACCTATCGTATGTAGCAAAGCGGTCAACTTATCTCCCAGTATGACTCAATGCTGTTAGGAACCAGAACCTGTAATTGCTGGCTCTTCTACTTTAATCTGATCACTCTTTATTGGTCTCTTAATAATCTGTGTATACCCTAGTTCTCTCGAATAAAATATCTCAGCAAAAATATAAATATTCCTATGGTTAATGGGTGATTCGCAGATAAACTTTAAAATGTCTTTTCAATATTGTTTTACCTACTCTCCTTTGTTCCTCGAAAGGAAATAAAAGGAAAAATCTCGATGCCTTCTTTGGTGTATCCATCTACACAGGTCGGCTTCACAATAATATCAATATCCGCTTTCGACAGTCTCAATGGATGCTCTAATAACAGCTACGAAGGCTGGTTCCAATTCCTTAAATACAAACGGCATTCCAACGATTGTAATTGCTTCAAGGAGACCAAACGCATACACGCAACGTTCCAACAGAAGCGGATCACGTCTACTCTCTATCTGCAAGTTTCTGATATGTTCTTCTGTAAAATTATTTTTGTCAGCATATTACGATCCCATTCTTAAATCTGTTCTATCTATATGTGTAGCAACACCTTGCTCTTGCATTCCCTCCTGCTTGCATATCGAGAAACAACTTACCCTCATCAATATACCCCGAAACGCCTTGATGAAAATATCACACTCCCTCTACCGGACATACAGGATAAAAGTAGCTTGTCTGCCACAAGATCCGCAGCATCTTTTCAAGCTTTGCTTTCCAGACAGCTCTTTCACCCTTCGGTGATTCAGTAGAAATCAGTTTTATAATAATCATAATCATCTGGACCTACTGCAGTGAAATGTTTCCCGCGGAAAGGATTCAAAGTGAGAGGTACTTACCGGTACATCGTTCTTTCCATGAAATCAAAAGCATAAGATCCCAGTACTGAGTCCACGGAGACAAACATTTACATTATGGGCAATCGATGATTTACGAATTCATTTAATCGACCAGTTCAAAATACGTGCAAAATCAAGTTCGGGTATTGTTCCTCAATCTTTTGCAAGGTCTAACGATAACTCCGAATACTGATAAGAGTACTTTCTCTTCGAACTCTCTGCTGCGTGTGATGTAGCTATTTACCTACGTGCGGGATAAATATCCCCCATTCTCCACAACAATCTCTGACAAGTTATATCTTCCTGAGGCTTTCCTTCCGTTTTTATTTTCTTTTTGAAAGGCAGTAATAAAATCTTCTTCTGGAGAATTTTTCTTGATGTGTGGAAAGTATGTACCATATTGTTCGCCCTACCCTCGATATTCTTCAAGCTTCTGCACCTGTATTGTTGTCGTTTTGTAGTTATAGTATGCGTCTGGACACAATCGCATCAAGTCAACCTGTAAGTCGGCAAATTTTGTATTTTTGCCCGACTCACATTTCCTGATGTGGAGTGAACCAGCGGTTCCGGTCAAATGCAACTAACCCGTCATCTTTTCTCTCACAAAAGTGAGATATTCTGTGAAAAGTGTGAAAAGTCGACGCGCCTCCCACTTTGCACACCATCCTCACGGAGGAATTCAAGACGACAGATATATTTACCACTTTACTTTAAAATATTCTTTTCTTAGGCTTGAGTAATGCTTCATTTCTTTTAATCGCTTCATTTGAAGGTTTTGCATGTAGATACCTGAAGCATAATTCTTTCTCACTTATCTTCACTGGATAAACTTGGGGTAGCTTGTATCCGCTTCACATCTACCTCAGATTTAGCTCCCACACACACATAATCACCCTCCAATATAATCAGCTTATGTTATCAAACCATATAAAAATAAAACAATGTGATAGATTAAGTATTGCTGCCGTAAATCATTGTAGAATATGGCTCTAAACATCGGAATGACATTTGATTCCGCACGACTCACTGCCATTCGGATTGGGTGGCTCTGAGTAATGGATTCAGTGGCTCTCAAACTCCAGAATAATCACATGCATCGCTTCGATTGACGCAAGAGGCTGTGTAATAGAGATAATAACCATGAATTTTATGTAACTATAATACTTCGGCACGAGTTCTTCTCCATTCTTTGTTTTTGTGATAATAATCCAAAAACGATTTGACACTCAATTTCATCCATATTGGTTTTGCCATAATATTATCATGGAAAATTACAGCAACATGGTGAAAAAGATTCTAAGTGGACGACGGTTGACTTTGTCATCCTTTTGTGAAAGGCATAGCCATTGATAATCATATCGGCTTCATCTGCAAATTTTCTTTTTATCCTGCTCCAAGCTTCACGGATCTTCACCTCCTTAATATGAGATAGAAAGGAATCGACATCATGAGAAAGGTCTTCTCCAGAATAGGGACCAAATCAATATATTCTCTTCCATTTCTGCTGGAAAGTCCTTATATTTCGCAAATTACAACCAAACAGCCCGCATCATTCTGGGACTCTCTGATATCTAATCGAGGAGTAGTCATAAAGCGTGACAACATCTTCCTGAGTGAAAATACTGTAACGTCTGGAATTGCTTAGAGTACGCCAAATCTCTCTCTTCCATTCTTTTCTCCTCTGAGCTTTCTACTATTTGCTATTATTTTATCACTAAAATTATAGAGAGTAATAGCCTGATAGAAAGAGATGCTGTGGCAAAGTTAAATATAATATCTTCTTACCCAATGTGTAGTGTTACTCATCAAAACATATAAATTAAAAACAAGCCATGATGAAGGCCACTTTCCAGCTTTCTAGTAAATGGTAAATAGCCCGTCAGTAAAATCAGCGAGCTCTCAGGCTGGCATTTTATCCGGCTATTCTTCCTACAGCTATCGATAATTCTCCTCCCGGACCATGGCATCAATTATTCGCGGTTCTTTCTCAGGTACATTAACTCTCAAGATTGCACGGTAGGTTATTGCGGCTCTGAACGTCGGAATGCATTTGATTCCGCATGGCTCCGCCACACACCGGATTTGGTGGCTCTGAAGATCGGATCCAGTGGATCTCAAACTCCGGAATAATCGGTGCGAACACGCTACGCGATTATCTCAATTTTTGTAGGGAGAAAAGAGGGCCAGGTTATTTACCATTTAACCCATAATAGCAGATAAATCTTTCAATTATTTCATGTTCACCATAGCTTTATCTGATTATCGGCTGGAAACATGAATATATAGTTTGATTTTAGGTTCTGTCCCGGAAGGTCTCAATCACAAATGAGCATCCATCTTCCACTTTAAGACATTTGATTTGGGCAAACTGTCAATTTTTGTTATAATCACTACTCGAATTACGTTTGATTTTTGCAACATCGTCTTTAATCTTACCTCTAAGCTTTTCCATAATACTATGTATCTCTCTCCTCTAGCCCCTTGTAGTATTCATAGCTGTGTGAAGAGTATCTAAGCAAACACCCATATTTTCTCCACAAGTGTCTCTCAGCTTATCTAATAAGTTTATTCCTTGGCCTTATAGTAGGAAAACATCACAGATAAGAAAACAGCGTTAACATCGCTTATCTCGTACATACTCCTCCCGAGAGATACCCACACAAGGTTCTTCAGTCCAAAATAAAATCTTCTAGTCTCCCTTGATCTCCTTCCAGTTTGCATATCTGCTCACCTGTATACTTAAAACCGTTTAAAACATCAATCACTCTTACACGCCGTAACTGTCTCGCAATCCCTCTAGATCTCGCTTGTCACAATTGTCTTGACAATCAAAGGTCGCCTTCAGGCATTTTCTATGTTTTACCTCTCTGGGTACAAAATATAATCCAGTAATAGTAGTTCCAGTCTCATTTCCGGACGTAGCACACACTCACCATCATGGTGCTTTGACTGCAATCCCCACTCGATCACAACGGATCAGTTGCTCGCATTAACTCAGAATTAGTTCTACGACGGTACTCTAATCCCAACGAAAATGTATCTTTATTTCCGGATTAGGATACGGGCAGGTTGAAAACTGTCCATCCGGTAAACTCCTGTTCTTTAACCATTACAATGTAGGAATCCCGCTGTATCATGTAAAACTCGAAACGGAAGACGACCTGTCCTGTTTAGTGGACTATATACAATAGGAAAATCTTTCCTGATTTTCTCACCAACAAGACGGACTGAGATTGAGACATCTTTAATGTAAGCATCATCCATCACAGTATCACTATATAATGGATAATTCCCATTTTCACAAGCCTCCGATAAAAGATACTTTGTGTTAACATCATATATATCTATATTTCTCTTGAAAATTAAACTCTCACCTCGCTTGTAATTTGACATCCATTCTCATCCCACACCTTATATCCATTATATTCTTTGGGATTATGACTGGCGGTTATCATTACCCCTGCGGATAAGCTTTTCGTATCGAACAGCGTACGATACCGTAGATACCGGATTTAATCTGTCCCAAAAATAAAGCTTTAACTCCATTAGGCGCAGAAAACCGAAGCAGTGACATCCGCAAACAAATCTTGTAATTCGACTATCATACCCTTATAACCACAGATGTTCTTCCTAAATATCTTTTTACATAGATAGTTTACAAGTCCTTGTGTTGCTTTTGGCTACTGTATAAACATTCATAATGATTGGTACCTCGCCGCAATAATTCCTCTTAAACCACCGGTACCGAATTCTAATTCACGATAAAAAGCATCTTTTTATTTCTTCCGCATCCATCATTAGCAAAGCATTGTGCAAATCATCCTCTGTTGCAAAAGTGGCACCATCTCTTATATTCAGATAACATGATCCATTAATATCTCCAAGACCTTATTGACACTCAACAATAAAACCAAACTTAAATATATCTAGTAGATCTACTATGTTCCTAATTCAAACTTATATGCTTCATCAGAAGCTCTCATACTACTGCCTAGTCGCACTTCTATCATTTTAAGTCTCCGTCTCTTTAGCAATCTCACGAGTGTGCTTTTGCCCAACCCTTCGTTGTAACAACATCCTCCACACTTACTAGATTGGTAACACTATCAACTACTGCCGTTTCCAGTCCCATCAATCGCTACCCATACTTCACTCCTCTGCTGGATGTGCAATGATAATTCATGAATGTCCGCGTAATGATGTAACTTTAATCGTTGTCGCCCCATTCTCCAATATCTATAACTGTAACTCAGGATCTCCACCCAAACCCTGATCTTTTGATCAAAAGCTTTCAACATAAAGCTTTTATGTATAGGAGCTCTGGGTATTTATCAGACACAAGAGTCCCCTCTAGGTGAAGCTGAAATCCACAACATGCGTGCACTGCCCCATAGCACGCACTGGACATCCATTTCACTTTAAAATATGAACATTGTTGCAGTGGTCATCTCATGCTGCACCTTACCAATAGTTTTCCTGCACTGCCTCTGTCAGTATTCCATGTCCCTAAATCTTTCCATTCTCACAAAACGTTGGATCTCTCAATCATCTTTTCATACTCAACAACTGCATAATCTCGTACCAGCTTTTCTCGAGTGAATCATGCTTATTTCAGTAAATCGTAATAATTTGTAAAACCTATAAGCTCTTTTGCTGCACCAACATATTCAGTTTTATACCCAAAAACACCGCGCAGTTCCAAAGTGCTCCATCCTCACTATACTCTTCTGCGTGCATTAGGTTTCTCTTTAAATGCCAAAACTGACGATATCAGTTCTCTGTCTCAGGGATAATATAACCATATTTCTTTCTACTTGGATATGTTGGGACCAACCCCCATAAGTAAAAGATTTGTATCTCCTTGCTCAACCTGGTATTGTTAGAGTCTTAATTTAGCTTCAAAAGTGTTCGCTTTCCACGTGAGGGATCAACCGGACATACAACAACGGGACTCTTCTGGAGAAACGCGCATTACATCCACTAAATAAGCCGTAGCTAATGCAATCGCCGGAAAAGTGTCGCTCTACAGGGCTCTACAGAAATTCCTAGTTCTTTTTCCAGAAGCTGGTTGTGTATTGTCGATACCTGTGTCTTTCACTGGTTGCAATAGTTACCGTCGCTTTTTACTATCCACCTCTTGTAGCGATAGACCCTTTGCAACATAGATTCATGAAGCTTCCATCCTCTATTTTTATGAATTGCTTTTGCTTCTTATCATCATTAGATATGGCCAAAAGCCGTTTCCTGAGCCACCCGAAAGTAAAATAATATTCAAAGCTACAATACCCTTTCTCAAAGAACTCAATAAGCGTACTAGAGCTCTAATTAATGGTTCCCAACGACTAGTTTATCTTTCTCGTTCGTGTACTATTTTCCAAAAATCTTGATAAGCTAATCTGATTCCATCTTCCAATCCTATTCATATTTCCATCCCAATTTTTCAGCCTATACTTATAATAAACAAGTACCTGAGGAGTCCCATTTGGTCTTTGATGAATCCCATTCAATTTCCCTTTAAAAACCAACTATCTCTTGCTACAAGGTCGGCTAAATCTCTCAATATGTATCTCCTTTCCCTGCACCGGCGTATCACCGTTTCCTGACCGGAATAATTATTCGTCAGAAATACACAAGATTAGCAAGATCATCCACATATAAAAACTCCTGCAAAGTGACTTCCATCCCCAACAGATAACTTTATTTTTCCCTGTTTCTTTCGCTTCACATGAAACTTTCTTATCATCGCAGGCGGTACGATGGGAATGCTCCAAATGATAATTATGTTTGGACCGTAAAGTGTAGGCATTGGCAGAAATATATAGTCTCGTCCCATATTGTTTGTTTAAAACTCACAGTACTTAAGACCGCTTATGCTAAGGCATAAGCTTCGTTGTCTTCTCCAGTTCCGATGTCAAAAGACACTCTCTCTTTCATTAGCTGCTTTGCACATACGAGGGTAGATGCACGAAGAGCCTAAAAATTCTACCTTTTTGCAATTATTTTTCCATGCCGTATGAATAACATTCATTTCTTAAAATAGTGTTTTTCATACATAAAATCTGCCAACTGACTACATGATTAGCCCTTCAATTCCTCCTACTGTGTCAGTTTCCACAAAATCACATATTCTCCCGGTTTCTCTACAGAAAAGAAATTGTCAACTTCAATCTGTCTAGTCAAATCCAAGTCACTATGAGCTTCCCAACAACAATGTTGGTATACGCTTGCTCATTGCTAACTCTAACAATAGCTGAGCCCACCATTCCTCTCTATGTCCAGCGTACACTTATATCTTTGCATTTTTGTCCATCATTTCAGTACAACATCTCTACCCATTATGGAACATCCATAGTCTTTCCGTACACTTTTATTTTCAGTGCTACTTGCTTTTCATATCATGAAAGAGTCATCAATCAACTACGTCTTTCAAAGCTTGTTTTATGTGGATTCCACCCCAGTTCCTGTTTCTGCTCTGTTTCACTAGGATCTCCACGCAGAGTGTGACAACATCTGTAGGACGATAAATTCAGGGCTTACTTCTACCACGTACTTTTGCTTCCAGCTTTTACTATCCAAGCCCTTTTCTTTCACACCCTCTCCTTGCCATTTCTAGTTCTCTACCGGCATATTGAAATGCTAACGTCGCAAATTCGGCGTACGGAATGTTGTACACCCTGTAGCTATCACATAATCCTCAGCCTTTGAATTTTGCAGGAGCAGCCACATACATCTCTACATAATCCTTTGCATAACGCGTCCCGAAGTGAATCCAAATTTCCAAGAAATAGCTTTTCCTGTTTTCCTTGAGCAATGCGTGTGACCGCCAGGGTGAGTTTTTCTTGTAACAGTTAGGTTTCTCACTGTCGTTCAGATTCATGATTAAACAGAATTCCGGAGCAACAAAACATATTGTATGCTTCTCTGTACTACTTTACACAATCCAAAACCATATTGTTTAGCTACCGCATGCGGGCTATATGGATGAAAAGGAGTAGCTTCTGTTTTGCGGACATTCCTCTACTTTTCCGTACAGCTCAGAAGTTGAGGGCTTGATAAATTCTGCGTGTCTTGTCCAGCCCACAAAGCCGCACTGCTTTCAAAATGCGAAAGAACACTGTTTCCCCACAACGTCCGCAGTATGGTCATGAACGTCAGAGCGATGCTTGCACATGAGATTGTGCTGCAAGATTACAAATTTCATCAGGCTTTATTTCATTGGTTATCTTAACAAGAGATAAGATATCTCCAAATCTCCATATCTCAAGTGAAAAATTACTTTTCCTTCCAAGTGTGCAATACGTTCTCCTATAATCGACCGGAGGACCCACACTGAATCATACTCATAAACTACATATCCCTTTATCCAATAAGAATTCAGACAAAGCATGAACCGTCTTGGCCTGTAAACTTTCTCGGTTATTAAAGCTATCATTGGAAAACTCATCTCCCTAAAGTAAACATTTCAGCATAGTTATTACATCCTGTTCTTTTGCCAGTAAATGTTACGTCCAATTCTCACTCAGTAAACTGTGGGGTACAGATTCATCTGTTCCAACTCAACTAAATACTTAGAGCCTGTTTTTGTGTTAAAGGATTAGTTCACCATTCTGCCGGTTTCTCTGCCACGCCATGATGTCGCCAAATCATTTGTGATGTGAGCTCGATAAATTTTCGAACGAGGGCTTAACACTCATCTATATTAAGAAACTCATTGAACAAATTTTTGTATAAAGCAGTCATATTATCCACACCATTCTTGGCTCTGCAACTTTTTCTTGCGTTAATTTTATAACGTTTCCAATAAGCTTCCTATCCTTATATATAGCTTTCAATTTTGACAACAGGCTGTTAAAATCGTCATTGGTCTATTACTTCCCAATATCATTTTCTTCAATTAGTCGACATAAATCATCATGTCCCGTGCCATTCCGTCAATAGCTTCCACCACAAGACATCATGCTATACACTTTACTTGGCATAAATAGCTGCGCAATCATTTTCTCTTGTGAAACAATCCCTCATGTCCTCTTTGCTGCCATAGAGGTGGAAATATCTCTCAGACTGCAACGGGTAGAAGAACGTTATTTATATATTTTCATTTCTCAGAATTCTTTTATCAGTGCAACCTTTTCTCCATTACGACTGAACACAAACTTTATACTCATCAGTGCCCTTCTGAGATTTCGCGGCTTCTAGAATAAATCTCGATATTATGCCCTCCTTCCCATCCAGAATAATACTACAACAAACTTGTTATCTAATTGTTGATTGATAGCGTGGTTTTCATAAGTGGCTTTACAAATCCGCATCAGCAGGCAAGTATTACCGTGCTAGCTTAACCTTTATTATTATCATGCCGTATGTTCTCCGCCGCCATTATATTGCCCAAGGTAATTATTCTGTCTATAAGGAGGATAATTTAGTCTATTCCACTTAGACCATAGCATACAAATAAAAATTCGTTAAGGGGTTCGATATTGTCTTTCTAATCACTTGAGGATAAATAATCCCCAATTCATATAGATAAACGGACACTTATATTTTCTCTTTAATATAAAGCCCAATATATGAATTAATAGGAGGATTGGACGTTGCAAAAATCAAATCATATTTCTTTTTATTATTTTTCACAAGCTTTAATACATATATATGAGACTTCCAACATATTAATCTACTTTTAATGATGTATCGGATTATGCGGTGGTGAGACAATACTTTTTGTATTTTTACGCTTAGGTTTCTGTTACTTCCAGTAATGAGATCAATCATTACATCCTCTCCGAGGGCATCGGCGACCATGTCAAAATAGGATTGATTTAACGCTTGCGATATAAACAAAATTCTCTTCATACTTTCCACTTATGAGTCCTCCTCTTGATTTCTTTCACTCATATCTGCTTTTCAGCTGTTTTGCAAGATTAAAAATCTCGTCAGCGCGGTAATACTGACTCCATAAACTAATGTAATAGCATCAAATCCTTAAATCTCTCTTTTTGAACATCTTTCGGTATATGGCAATGAATCTCTTTGGAGGTGAGATTATGAACTCAATTCTAATGCTCCTTCGTTTTAATTTCCAGATTTGCGGTTCTTTAACCATATATGCTGCAAGTATCTGCTGCTGCATCATCATTCCGAATCATATCTAGCTATTTGTAGCGTCAAACGGATACCGTCACCTAAAATAACTGTATGCTTTTATTCAACGTGACTTCATTTATATGCATTTTCATAAATCAAATCCATTTCCTCTTTTACTGCAACGCATAAAAATCTGATGTTAGAAGAAATCTGTCCATGCCAATCCGCAATATCGTAAATCCATAATTTCTTAATTTTTCACCCATATAATTGGAGCAACTGAACCATATGGCTCTATACTTGCAATCCATATTGCTTCAAATCTCCAATAATGCAAAAAGACGACAAATTTTTGATGCATCTGAGAATTTCTTAAGTACTTTGGATTACTACTCTTTTCCATCAAATCATGCACAAATATTTATCGTTAGTCATAATCAGACCGGTAGAAGGTCCTGCGATGTTTTATGCATTCCTCCAAACATAATCACATTTTGCATGGTCTTTAAAGGGTTGAGTGCCAAATCTGCGCAATAAGTCCCATGATTTGACTTGCATCCCAAAGTAAAACGCAGTTTGTTGTATCAATTTTTTCAACATCTAAAGGTTTAATTAAGTCCGATGGTGCCAATAAAATATAGCCGATTCCCTCTTTCTTAATCATTTCATTCACCAGATTATAATCAAGATCCATATCTTGGCTCGATGTTATATGGGCCGGAAATGTCTCTATACCAAGTCTTTCAAGAACTGGCTTAACAGACGCATGTCCACCATATTCTTTATCTAAAATCATAATTTTATCACCCGGTTTACATACTGTCTTTGTAATCATATCTATTGTATGCATACCGGTAAATGGACGAGAATCAGTATGTTTTGCTCCAAATATTCTCCTCAGCTATTGGATCAGAAATCAATCTGATAATAGAAATAACTGCAAACTGATAAAATTATCTTCCATATTAAAGGGAATCAAGTATTATTCGCGACAGACGCTCCTGAAAACCAAACGTTAATGGAGTTGCGCTAAATGGTGAAATTACATTTTCAAGCGTCTGCACAGCGGCAAACTCCCATCGTCATGATATTTTTAAAATCATCAGCAATTAAATGGTACAACTTATCTCAAATCCAACATGCATTTCGCCTCTCTACTTCCCTTCACTCTGCTAATTTTTCTCCATTTTATGCCAATCGCAAATCATCTCACTGCATTATTGCCTGGTAAAAACCCGCCCTTGGTAGTATCATCTTCTTCTCCGGGATTTACATCACGATATAGATATCCCCTTACGCGAAAATTTAAATAATGAAGGTTTAATTTTCCTCAAAGACTCAATTCCAATAATACCATTTTCCTGAACTTCGTTAATAATTTACAAATTTTTCCATTATAAGAACCTGGTTATACAAGTACTTTGAGTCGAACTCTCTTAATTCTTCCAAGGAATCAAATCATAAATCACATCTGTGCGAACTCTCTTTGCATACATATATAATGCATCTCAAATGTTCATCCTGAATATCCTGCTCAAAATTTATTCATGATGTTCCAGTAGATTAAACTCATGCTCCATAATTTTCATTGTCCGATAATCTTTTTATTATTAAAATAAGCATATCCCAATGTAACCCAAGAGTCGGAATACCGATCACCACATACATGTAAGTCAGAATTTATCATCCTCATCTGTTTCACCCCACGTTCTGCTGTTTTACTCGGATACCGTACAATAATATGCATCATATGCATAAGATTGAGATGTTTTAAAATACAAACCAGTTATAATACTATTTTTTTAAATATTGTCTCTAAGGTACACACTTCGTACGATTATTTTTCTTCGTAACTTTAGCCTCTACTGCTAAAATTATCCAAACTTATCTTCAGATACTGTCTGCTCTTCATGTATCCCAGCCAACAACTATAATTTCAGAGATCTTTCTGAGCTGGCAAACTGTTTCAATAAGTACTTCTCCATTAATCTCCAATAATCCTTTATTTCTCAAAGTTAATTGAAACAAAATCTAGACATCCTGCTGCCAAAATAATTGTATTATCAATTTTGTTCTCTAAAAGACAATCCTTTTCAGTTATTTTGAAATCTGTAATATACCTTCTGCCCTCTAAAGTTTTATATAAATATCTTCAATCTCTTTCAATCGTTTTGGAGCAAAAGAATTGGTAAAATATCTTTATCTAACTCTGTTGTTCCATCATTAACCTAAAACATCAACCAATTTTTTCTACTTATCCCCTGGACACCATTTAGCATCCTATATGCTCTTTACAAACCAATGACATCTTCTCCAATTCTGCCAATTATCCATATGATTATAAACAAAAAGCCACATAAACGTTAACTAAGAGATCTCCTGTTTAAGCCAAATACTTCAATAATATACAGCATTGTTTCGCGCTTCCAAATTATCTTCAAAGAACGTCTGATCAAAGATTATATTCAATTGTACCATAATAAACTCTTATTCAATGCTATTAGATCCATTTACACCATATACCTAAACAAATAGATGTAAATTATGATATTCACTATTGTTCCTACTATGGTAGAAATCAATGTTTGTGCTGTCTGTTTATTTACAGCAATTAAAATACTATATACACCTGATACTTCTGCAAAAAAAGTCGCTTGAAATTGACAATAAAAGATAATTTTTAGCAATCTGAAAATTACTGCCTCCAACAAAGTAGATGCAAAATATGAAAGATAACAAAAAATGGAACTGCTAACCCAATAAATCTAAAAAACGATTAGTAGTATGAGTGTTATTTGTCTTTATTTTCATTACTCTCATTCGAAAACGCCTTCTTGCCATGCCATTGAAAGCCAGGAAATCATGATAGAAAAAATGTGGGAAAACCTCAGTGCAATGCATATAAATCCACTTGTTCTTCTCCTAAACCTGTAAAATAATATTTCATGGTGTTCCTAAGAACAAAAAGAAAAGGAATTTAACATCAACGAAAACTATATAGCAACAGGTCCTTTTTTATATCTTTTATGGAGTGCTGACATGCCAGTGCATTTCTTTATACGCACCAGTCCGGCTATCTCTACAAAAAATAATAGAATTAAATATCTAAGTGCATTGGGAGTAGTAATAACCCCTCTAATACCAAGTTTAGATATAAAGAAAAAATTATGCCAAAAACACAAGAAACAATTGTATAAATAATCCCCGATAAGACATAATCCTTATTTCTCTCATACCGACAAACTGTATTAGATATGGTGTATAGCAACACAAAAAAATGCCATATAAAAGTAATAATGGATATTTTAGACTATCAAAAACGAAAAGAACAAATAGAAATACCAAATACATTATGTTGCAACGGGGCAATCTTAATGAACGCCTTAATAGAGTTTCTTTTTCTCTTCACTTGCGAAATATAAATCGTAAAATACCTGACCATATTTCAATAAACTAATAGAAATCAACATTTGAATATCAGAAAGAATCAACATCATAATATCCATAATTCGTCGCAGAAAGATTTTAGATAGACCATCAAAAAACACAAGTATTTTTGATAAAATCAAAAGCCTATTCCATATAAGTACTAATTTTTCATTTAAACCTCATTTTTATTGGACCATCACATAAAAGTATAGGGAAACAATGCTCAAAATGGGTAACAAATAGTAATGAATATACTAAAAATGATAAGCAACAAACATTACACACGCCAAAATATAACATTCTGTAGTTTAGGCATACTGGCTAAATAACAGCAATAAGTAAAATCAAAATAATATCCTTAAACTGAAAATATGGTACACTTATTATTCAAAATCCAATAATCACCGAATGTTTATTATAATAAATAAGAAATTATTGTATTCTTTATGTAAGTCTTTCTTATAAAATAATAATAGCATAATAAAAGTATTTAAGATAACAATTAAAGCTTGTAGCTCATTTGTGGATTTGTTTGAAGTGAAAAAATAAATATCATATTTGGGCACAAACTCAAAAGACTTTTTAACATCAATTCATTGAAAAATGTACTATTTCAAGAATCATAACTACTTTATCAATGAAGTCTTTTTGTACAGAATATACGCCGTATAAAGAAAGAATACAAATTATCGAACTTCGATGAAAGTTAAAAGCTACCGTAATTAAAATTCCTGCTTCAACCACTTTTTTCAAAAAGAGCTGGAAGTTATCCACACCAGGAATACCATCGCCATAAATTGTCTCCATGCAGTCATAGAATTTGTAAAAATTTAATCCAATAAATAGTATTGCTGGATAAAAAATAAATTACCGTAGCGAGTCAAAAAACATGGTAAACGAGAGCAACACAAATGCAACAACTATGAGAAGTAATTTGCATCGTCAGTATATCTCGCAATTATTAGATTAAGAATCTTATACGCAGGTTCAACATACCGCCTTGACTTATAAAACTTTGCCCTCCAGTCATCTTCTTCGTAAAACTGAAATCATTCAACATAATTCAACGTATCTTCCCCTATGGAAAACGAACGAAAGAATGCTATATTAGATAAGCTCCAAAAGAAAACAGCAAACAGAATTCTGTGTTGTTTTGTATATCCTACTAAAAATACACGCTCCACTATAATCAAAACATAAAAGCAATAATAGATTATCACCCTGCTTCTCCACGCTATGTTATTATGCCCACAACGTTGTTCGGCGGTAATTGCATGGTTCCAAAGAATTGTTCTTAAATATTTTACCGGCGGTATAAGTTCTAAATTTATTGTTTTCGAATTTTACTCCCCCTTCAACCTCCATATATTCTTTCGAAAAACACTTTTTCTCCCTGTCCAAGTAAAACAGCAATACGAAGATTTTTCAAAAGTATATTTCTTCGACCATTGATCTTAATAGTACAAAGCACTACTTTATTGAAAGTCTAAATCTTTAGTATGCTCAAAAATCAAGGAAGTCTATGTTTTACCCTTTATCTTTTATTTTAAAGGTGAACGCATAATAGCAAAGATATAATTTTTGAATTGACTCAGTTAAAAAAGCTTTTGTCTTTTCTTTCACATCTTCTGAACTCCATCAACAGGAAATATATCTTATATATACTCGGACAGAGGTATTGGCCGTAGTATCTGGATTTTCACTGAAGAACGTGTATCGTCAACCATCTTACATAATACTATAAACATAGTCTTGCATAAAAATATGGTGACAACAACTTGTACTTTCCCTCACGATTTTTCATAATTTGTATTAGCTTTTCACAATCATCTCTAGGCATCACAATATCTATATCATCATCCCATGGAAGAATCCACCATGCCTATTGCTCCCAGCAAGGTTCCAATTGTCAATCCACAACTAAACCATTCTGTTCACATACTCTTTTGGTGTACCACTATATTTAATTCAATATTTTGAATTCTTTTTAAGTCTAATGGATGTACGAAATACTCCCTAATCTATTGATTCAACACGTCAGTCCTATATGAATTTACAGCAAGTATTCTTTCAATAGCAAAGAAATACATAGAAACCATTTTTCTATTGTATAGTTCAAAGCAATCCTTTTAAGCGTGCATTAAGTTGTTGATGTCCTTCTCTTCTACTGATTTTTCCGAAAATGACGAAATGCAAGACGCCAAGTCCTCAAAATCTTCTGTTTTAGCTATATAGCCACTGTAATTCTTCACTAACTCAAGTCCTGCCACGCACAATCAGAGGTCACTATCGGTACCCCGGCGCCAGTGCCTCTGACACAACCAAGCTCCAAATATCGTACCGTGTCGGCAATACAAACAAGTCCGAAGCGTAAAGATACCCTTTTACTTTTTGATGATCTTGTGCTTCCACAAATGAACATTATTGATGCCATGTTTTTTCATATATGACATAAAAACTCATTCGCTTTTCCTCCCACAATAAATACTGCACTTCTTTTATTTATTGTAGTCAAGCCCAAGCAAAATATCAAACCCTTTTCTATGTATTATACTCCCAATGGAAACAATAACTAAATCCGTATCTTTAACAGCAATATTTCTTCCACCTTCAACAATTGCTTTTTTCTCTCATTATCAAAAATACCAAATGAATCTTCTTTTCAGAAGACAGAATTCAGTTATAATTAATCATTTTGTTCTTCTGCATAGTAGTTAATATATCGATCCGTTACTCTTCCCGGAGAAAAAAAACCTTTTGCAGAAGACAATAGTTTTATATATTTTTTCATTCCTTTCCAGAAGCGATTATTCCACCATCAACATGTATATAAAAGTTGAATCTAAATAAATTCATATAAAATATGGATAGTATTCTGTTGGAGAAGACACTCCCGACAATAATTAAAATTTAGTCTTTTTTAAATAAGTCAATATTCCAAAGCTAAAAGATAAGCCTGGCCCATACGGTATTCCACAAAAATTTCTTATAATTTGTACTATATTGATTAAACTATTCTGCTTCCCTTATTTGATGCTGTCCTCCCCTTCCTCATAAATAACCGTAAGTTCAACCTTTTGCATAACAATTCAAAAAAATTTACAGTATATGGGGCTGAACATTATGATAAGAATATTTTTCTTCATCTATAAACTCCTTATTTTTAATCCTCAATGTACCCCTTAAATACAAGATATTCTTTTTATAGGCCTTCATTGATTAGCTTTACATATTCGTCGTAATTTAACATATTCATTTCCATCATAATGCGTGCTTGTTAGAACGAGCAAAACGGAGCTCGATGAAAACATACATATCCTTCCAAATCATTCGGAATATAAAGTCCCATCATCGGACGATTCAATTCAACAAGTTCTTCCTTTCCTGTCCGTAATTTAACTCATTTCTCCGGATATTACTAATCAGAACGAATTCAGAATCTTTATTTGCGTGTTGGCTGCGCAATTGCCAGTACTATCGGATTCATAAATATAAAAGACTCTTTAATCTCGAGCTGGTATTCCAATTCCACCCTCTACGACTACCAATTTCCCTCTCATCACCAAAATCAGAAAATTGAATAATTGGACAATTCTTTCAACGACATCCTTCTCATTTCTCCTTTTAAAATCATTTACAGCTGAAATTGCTATGACTGCCTCGTTGTTGTCATTCCATTATACATCGGCAAATTCAAGCACCTCTTTGGTGTAGCGTTCTGCTATAGATAATCACCACTTTTTTACCTAAATATGCATACGCTTCTGGATAAGTGCGGTGGTATTGATAATGAATAATCGTCCTTAATTCTCTATTCTGTAAATATTCTTTTAATTTGTCCTTCGTTTCCCATCTTACATGTACTTCACGAACTGATGCTGTTGTTTCTGTTTGCTTTGAACCAGCAATGACAAATTATCTGTATTTAATTTTCTAAATATCGACTTGCAATTCGAACTCTTTCTTCATTCAACTCATATCTATGGAGAAAGCTTCACTCTGCTAAACCTGCCCGAAGCTCATCCAATCTACTATTTGCTCCGCCAACTCATTTTTTATAACGTTCTTACTGCCATAATTTCTAAATATCTTGAATTTTGTGCTAATGCTCATCATCTGTAGTAATATGCCCGTATCCCATATATGCACCACAACCTTTACTTGGGATAGAGTTTAAAACACCTGATATGACCAATGATCCTTGCCACTTTACCATTCCACTTACTTCCATGACTTGTGCACAATTCGACAAGTTCATGATGATACTTCCACAAGTTCTCTTTGATTTTTGTCATATTACAAGTCTTACCACATAAGTGAAACTCGCAAGTATGGCCTTTTGTTTTAGCGGTGGTTATTGCGTCCTCACCTTATCAGCAAGGATATTATCATAGCAGTCAGGGTTCAACAAAAACCGGAGTAGCACCCATTGACGTAATCCCCATAATACATGCAATATAGGCATTTGCATGTCAGTGCACCTCATCTCCTTCTTTTGATTCCCAAAAGCTTTAAAACGCAATCCATAGTGCGTTCAAACCACTTTTTGCAAGACTAACAACACAGTACCTTTGTTCCAATATAATTAGCCTTCCACTCATTTTCAAATGCTTCCACTCTCTTTTCCGTCTATACCAGCCGGATTGAAGTACCTTGAAGTGCTTTCTTTTTCTTCTGAGTATTCATTTGCATAAAGCGAGTATTGTCTCTTTTAATTATTGTACCTCATCATCTTGTCCACCTTTTTATTTAACCCAAAATAAATCTGAAAGTCAGACGCCTTAAATGGCGTGAAACTATACTTTTGATATAATTCTCATGAACCAATTTTTAGACACCACCTTCTTTCCCCTGCTCATTTTGCAGAAACTCTGTTTCTATCTGGTTTCTTTATTGCAATGATTTCGCTAATATAATCCTTATAACACACACTTCAAATAATTTTTGGACTTTTGTTCTTGAAGCTAGCTACGTAAAATATGAGTGCGTTATAAAACCTACATTTTCAAAATGATATAGAACCACTCACAATGTTCCAGAACTTGATTTATTAGTAATCACAGGAACCCGTCCTCATCTCATCTCATAGTACTCCAACAAGATGAATATTCCGTTGAGCAAGACCAACCCCAAAATGGTTACATACTGTTACACGCTTTAAATCTTAGGAAATACGACGTAAATATTTCTGATCCCCATACCACTCAGTCGTTCCTCGGACCGCATATAAGAGCAACCATTTTAGGCAACTGTCTGACCACTACTTCAATGCAGTTCTGCCATTTTCATCGTTAATCAAAAGAGTTGAATTCAACACAGCATACCCTTACTGTGTTGTATGCTTTTCTTTTCTTCTTCTTTTGTTGCATATCTATGAGGAACAACATTATAGAATTTCCATTTGCTCGCATTTCATCAAAAACAACTTGAGGATTGTGAGAAAAACTTCATATCAGCATCAATATAGGTGCATATATGCTCTTGAATTTTTCCAAAACGTACTCGAATCGTCCATGAGGAGCAAGTCCAGCAATATTCTGCTCAAGTTTCTTCAGCCTTTACTGCTAAAAGCTCCGGCGCTTTCAAACTCCTTTAATCCAATTACATATACTATTTTTAAACTGTTTTCTTCGAAGAATCTCTTTCACTCATCAAAAAGCAAATATATATAATTTAAAGGAATCCATAACTTTTGCAAAATAGAATTATATAGTGCAATTCCTTTATCTAGCATAGTTCGAATCAAATAGTGTACAAAAATTAAATCATCGCCCATTTAGTTTAATTACTCACTCATTGACTTTAAAATATGCCTTTGTATTTAGCTATTCTCTCATTGCACCTAGTTACTAAAAATTTAAAAATAAAAATCATCTCTACCAGTTTTCAGCGAAATGTCCCATGATTTTCTGGATATACTTCAATTTCTTTTGAATTATCACTATAAGATTTCCAAGTAAATCCAGCTGGTTCCTATAATATCACCAATATCTGCACTTTCTTTCTACACAAGCTATAACCGGAAGTTTTGCACACATACACTTAATAATCTACTTGGAAAATTTTAATAATGACACAAATATAATAATATTCATATCCCAAGAAACCGATTCTACATCATATCAAAAATAGTCAACTAAATGGATTCCACTGAAAATAAATATTAGTATTTTATATATGTTTATCTTTCCTTCCAATAAATGCCATACCTATTTTCTTTCCATTCATACTGTATCCCCAATTGTCTGCACGCCTGAAAATCTTGTGGCAGGACTATTCCCATATAGCTATCCTCAGAGGGCGCAATCTCCACTTGCAAGAAGCACGTGAAAGGCACATGTCGCAGGGTTTTCTAAACCGCTCTCCCTCCCCACGCATCCTCGTGTGATAATAATTTCTTCCATTAACTCATCCAATGTACGCTGAAATTTTATTTTGTCAGCCCTCTACCCGACCATATCAGTTGTTGCGATTCCCGAAGTTTCATGCGCCTCTTCCTTATACCTCCGAATTCTTTCCCGCATATCAGAGTAGGAGCACTATTGGAAAGTGCTTCGATAAATGGCTAGACAGCAATCCTTTTTCCTCAAGTCTTCGTTTAAACTGTCAGATAAACAGCAGTCTGTCGCCTTTTTCTCCCTTGCTAAAGTAGTCCCAGCCGATGAGCCGCATGAGGCTCCTTCTGCTAATCCGCGACCGCATCAAAACCGTCATGCGAATGATTAGCTCCTTTTCGGAACACAATGTCATCCAAATCAAACTACTGCTTTTAAAGGTTGCCGATGCTTTCCATATTGATGCAAACGCTCTGACTGTGCGAGCATAAAACCGCCCTGTCTGCAATCTTTCCTATAATCTCTTTGGCTGCTAGACATCGCCTCCGAGAAGTAATCGTAAAGTACTCAGCACTATCTGCACCGGCCTTCATGCTTAGCGGAGAAACCCCCGAAGCGCGGATTGATTTCAATATAATAATTTTTCCCGTTCGCTTATCTTGATTAACTGTACTGTCAGTGGACCACATGGTTTAAATTCATTACAGAGCTTTATCATCTCCTCTGCATTTTGAGTATCCATGCTTATTTCATGTCTTCAACACTTCTCCTGCACGAACAGCTACTCTTGACTCGCGGAACAATGGTAATCGGATTTCCTTCCCAATCACAAAATATGTCTATTGTATATTCTGTCCCTTCGTTAAAGGGCTGGACATATAACTCCTTTTAATTTGGAGATGCTGCATAAACTTTTAGTTCTTCTTTATCTGCCACCTAAAAGCACATTAATGGAGCTAATGCCATCCTTCTCGGTTTAATAAACGCAGTGATATCCTGATTTACAATCTCTCAAACGATTCACCGGCATTGGCGCTTGTAACCCACAATCTACGAAAAACTGAGAAGTTTTATTCTTGTTCTGCAAAGGCGGATTTTTCTCCGGAGCCGAAATCATAATCCTGTGTGGCTAAATGCAGATATATGTCTCCGATAAAGTAAGTAGATCTGTATCTATGTTGGAATTAATAAATCAATCTTATCCTTATCGTATATTTTAACCAGCTCATGGATATACCCTGCTTCTTTCATCCCGCAAACTTTTCTTGTAAATCTACAATAGGTTAATGTGGAGCTTTGTTCCATTCATATCTGCAACTATATATTTTCAAAATCACAGAAAGGCGAAGGGTCGCCTGCCGAAATGCTTGTATAAGCTCAACTCGTCTACCTACCCTGTAAAAAGTATGCGCAATTCTCTCATTATTACCTCTTCCTGATCTCTTTCTCCGATAAATAATGGCATTGTTGCTTCCCCATCAGCAGATAGCTGCCTTCCGCATTTATTATGCTCGTATAGTATCATAATAATCCCTTTGCATATCTCCCAAAAAGTAATATGATCTACGTACTCCACTATCCAAGTTAAATTTCTCTTCCCAACTTAGAGAGTTTCTTCCTCTTGATTGTGCTAAACCGGTAAGACTCCGGTCTAACTTTCATGTCTTCTGCTTTGTTCCTGATTATATAAAGGCAACATTGTACCAGCAATGGCTCTGGGGACCAATCAAGGACATTTCCCCTTTTATAATATTAAAGAGTTCTGGCAACCTTATCTAGCTGAACTTGATCGGAGTATTTTCCCAAAATGCAGTTAATCGCAGTTCATCCGCTAATAACTGTCCATTTTCATCCTTCTTGTCATTCATTGTTCTAAATTTATATAATTTAAACACTTTACCATCTTTTTCCCGGTCTATCTTGTCTCAAACAAGACAGGGATCCAAGGAATATGCGAACTAAAAATTGCAAGAATGAGCATAAGTGGAGAAATAATAGACACAAGGTAGCTAAAAAGCAATCCATCGGCCTTTTTAACGAATTTCTCATATATACCTTTTTGCTATTCTTCGTCGCGCCAGTGTGCATACTAAAGGCAACCCCACCGGCAAAAATTGAAATCAACAGAATTACTCTTTACATAGTTTCGCAAAGATCTTCATCTATTTTCCACTCCACGTATCAATAAGTATCTTCATGGCTCATAAAGCTTCTATTGAATGCCCTCACCACTTCTATAATCTCTTCCTGCTCTTCTTCCGTCATCTTATTGTCGGAGGGAAGGCATAGTCCCTTTGAAGATATCCGCACCTACGTCCTGTGCCTCTTCCTTCATCGATATAGGCATTGCTTTGCCCCCGTCCATTTCCTGTCCTTGTTACGAACGCATTCATCCTGATAAATGGGCTGACAGATGCATCGGTTTCAAATAGGACGGCTTTCGCATTAATCTCGTGAGCATCTCCATGATTTCCTGTGGATTGCTCTTTTCCTTCCACGGACTGATATAAGAAGTTCTGTTCCCTCGAACTAGCGGAGACATGGCTCCTCATCAATCAAGATACAGCTGAGCCAGAAAGTTCGGTCTCGCTGTTCGCTCCATCATAGGGATTCATCCTTACCGGTAAAATCTTGAGTCCCTCTTTGTATCTCTTCATAAATGGTCTCTCCGCAATATGTTCCTTTGCTAGGAAAGCATGTCCACGCACCACTCCGGCTATAACATATCTGGACATGCGGTAATTGTAGCCGATTTTCATGCTGATACCAAGTGCTATCTCTCTCTGGACTGAGTGTCCATTTCTTTACCTTTATCGGCATCGTCCTAGAATCAGTCAGAAACATCCTCCGGAAGAACCGGTGATGATTTTGTTACCATTGAAACTGATTGCATTGTAATCGCCGAAAGTACCTGGTTTCCTTCCTTGTATCTTGCCCCAAAAAGGACTCCGCCGTATCCTCAATGATGAGAGCATTGATGTGGCACTTCCTAAAATCTCATCTATCTTCCCGAGTTCCATAAAGATGTGCAAGCACAATTAATCTCACATCCGGACAAAGGAAAAGCTTTTCTCCAAGGCAACAGGATCCATATTCCAGGTATCCTGTTCTGTATCGATGAAGATAGCCTCTCCATCCTCATACGCCACACGGATTCACGGACGCATCGGAAAGTCAAGTCTGGAGCAGAAGACCCTCTTTCCTGTCTAGGGTTCCTTCATGAGGTTTTGCCTGATCCATAGAGTTTTCTTTCACCCGCAAGTTTTTGTAGCAAGATGAAGTGCAGGCATGTCTCTGCAGAAAGTGCTACTGCATATTGACAGCCTACCTGTTCTGCTACTAACGTTCTACTTCATTGATATTTTTCCCAACGGTAGACATCCAGTTGCTCTCAAAGGCCTCCTGCATAAATGATCAGTTCCTCCCATGCATGTCGGGGAACTTAGCCAGACCTTTCTTTCAAAAAGGCTTTATGCCATCGATTGATTTCATCCTCAAATACTCCTTTCTACACTTTTTATTTATTCTCGGCTTATGGATTTTCACAGGTTTGCGTCTCTGATTATGACCAAATTTCCTCTTCACCATTTTCATGCCCCTTTATTCCTCTGACTTCGATTCTTCCGCTATTATAAGTCCCCTACAATTTCCTTCACCATTTCCCGTATATCGTCCTTATTCTTGTATGCGGCTTCCATTAGATCATCCACCTTACCAAGAAAAGGCATCAATATCGAAACTTAGAGGCTCTCGATGAATATGCTCGTTGGAAGTCTTTCCAGCCCTCCTCCGCCATCAGCTTCTCTTCATAGAGCTTCTCCCGGGGCGAAGACCGCTATATTCTATCTTGATATCGATATCCGGTTTAAAGCCGGAAAGACGAATCAAGTTTCTAGCTAAAGTATCGATTTTAACTGGCATCCCCATGTCAAGGACAAAGATTTCTCCGCCTTTTGCAAAGGTTCCTGCTTCCAGTACAAGCCCTACCGCTTCAGGTATCGTCATGAAAATAGCGAATGATATCCGGATGAGTAACGGTCACCGGCCCTCCTTTTTCGATTTGCTTTTTGAAAAATAGGGAATGACGGAGCCGTTAGAACCAAGGACATTACCGAAGCGCACTGCTCACAAACTCGGTGTGAATGTCCTGAAAATACCGTCCCCTGTGCCGTCCCTTGTCCGCATTTCTCCATTCCCTTATGAGTGAAAGAGTTGGGGATGTCCTGAACCTACCTTCCTTAATTTTGCTATCAAAGTGCTTGAATAATCATTTCGCAAAAGTCTCTTGCTTGCTCCCCATGATATTGGCAGGATTTACCGCCTTGTCCGTGGAAATCAGCACAAAAGCGCTTGCAACTGTTTACCATAGCCGCATAGGCAGTTTTGTAGGTTCCCAAAGCATTGTTCTTGATAGCTTTTCGCAGGGGACTTTCCTCCATGAGCGGCACATGCTTATGCAGTCGCCGCATGGTACAACGATTTCGGCCCGATATTCCTTAAATACTCTGGAAACATTCTTCGAGAATCTCTGACCGAACCGATGAGGACAGTGAGTTTCAGCTCCGAAAGCGAGTCCTTAGCTCCAGCTGAATGCTGTAGGCATTATTTTCATAAACATCAAAGATGATAAGTTCTCGGGCTGTGCGCCGCAATCTCGCCGGCAAAGCTCGGAGCCCGATACTGCGCTGCCCACCGGTAACAAGCACGGTCTTCCCGTGAATAAACTGAAAAACCTCTTGAAGGTCTCACTGAAATGGGATCTCTCCTGAGAAGATCTTCAACGGATACCTTTCGCATGGCTGAAGCTGTAACCTGGCCCGTCACGAGCTGGTACATCTCGGAAGGTTTTTCAGCTCGCAGTTTGTCTCATTGCAAATCTGCAGGATATCTCTTCTTTGTGCAACAGTCGCAGAGGGATGACCCGAGAAATATTTTGATCCACGGCAAAACTTATCGACGGCTTCTAAAATGCTTTCTTCCCCGACAACGGAATATTGTCAATGAGTCTTCCCCACTTTGTTTCTGATTGTCATCAATGATGCAGACTACCTTCGCCGTCAACTCTCCGGCGCTGTGTATATCCCGAATCAGCATCTGTCCTGCAGAGCCTCGCACCGATAATCATGATTCTGGATTGTGCCCTCTTTGCTCTGACACCTCGAATCAGTAAGATAAAGCGATAAGAAAAACGAATACCGAGTACCGCAAAGTATTGCAAAGATTGTTCGATAAAATAATAAGAAATCGGCATTCTCCGAGAGTAATTCCGATGAGATGAAAGACGGAGCAAATTACTCGTAGCCAGGCTTTACTCGAAGAAGCTCGGAGTAACTGGCAAAACGCCATATGCTTTTTATAGAGTTTTAAATGCCAAAAACCGCCAGAGAAAAAGAGGACATAGAAAGGCAAAAATGCCGCCCATGCCTCCATATACGGGCTGTTCTATCATGCTGTATCGTAAGTCAAATCTGAGCCATAGGGGCACTAAATAAGAGAGCCCCAGAGCAGGGTGCATCGTAGCATAAGCCCGAGCGCAATGATATGCCAGTGCTCGAGGTGAAAGCCCTCATCTTTTTCTTTATCTCATTTTTCCATAGCTGATGGGTCTCTCTTATTTTATGCCTTAAACGGGAATTTCTCACCGGGGTTTACCGTAACATCCTCTACGGTTTTCTCATCCTGTGTAATCGTATAGTGGACAGCATACTTTTGAGTCGCCATACTCTGTATCGGTTGACTTCTGTATAGCGGAAGTCTTGAATAGCCGCTTCGTTGGCAATGTTAGCCATCACTTTATCGAGGAACACGGAAAGTGCTTCGTCACTCACATTTTTCCGTAATATCCACCTGAATATCTACCGTCTTCGTGCCGTTATCACCGGATATCACAAGATTCTTCACAAACGGGAAATCCTTTAGGCTGAATATCTTCCAGAACATCGTTATGAATCTGGTCAAAATCCATGGGAATCTCCACTCCTGAGCCGCTAGTGGTCATAATCGGCGTTTCTTTTTGTTCCGTAGTTGGGCTTGCACGCGGACAAAGAACACACCGTCAAAAGAAGAACTCCGGACATCGCTACTCTTATCCCTACTCTAGTCATTTTAGCCTCTTTTCTTACTTTCTCTGAAACGAGATAACGCTTTATGTAAAAAGTAATCCCTGCTCAGAGATGAATTTTTCTTCTGCCATAACGGCTATTATACCATGCTTCTTTCTCATTACCAGTTGAAAATCCCTATTTGGTTTTTAATGTCGCTCCGTTTTTATCTTGATTCACAATTTTGTCCATTTTTAGCTGATGAGCCATCCCTCTTATTACAGTAGATTCACCGGCAACAGGAAATGGGACGTATCCAGCGGAAACGGTTTCTCCGCCATACAGATAATTCCTCCATCTCCCATCTCCTTTCCACTTTTTTTCAAGGAGCGAAAAGCTTTTTATAATTTTTCGCCCGGGAAGTCAGACGTTTGATTTCAAAAGCATGCAATCTTCCATTCATCTCCAGAATCAAATCTATCTCTTTCTGATTTGTATCCCTGATAGAAGTTAAGGCTCAGGCTCTTCTCACCATAAGAAGCATTCTTCAAGAGCTCGGAAACCACATAGTTCTCAAGATAATGTCCGGATGCAAAGACCATTCATGAGCGTATCGCGACTAGTCCAAGAAGAAAGAAAGGCACATAGGCCGGTATCACAGAAATATAGCTTCGGTGTCTTAATCATTCTCTTAAGTTCGTTGTTATAAAAGGGCTCCAGCAGGAAAAATAATTCCCATAGACTGTAATACTTTTAATCCAATCCTTCGCAGTAGCGGAGGATACTCGGGTCGCATTGGCAAGATCGTGATAGTTTAACAATTCTCCTGCAAAGGTCGCGACAGGTTTTAAAAATTTACGGAATCCTCCGTATCCTGTATCCCGTTATCATCCACCGCATCCCGCATTAGATAAGCCTCCACGTAAGAATTCCAGTAGTCTGCGTCGAAGCTCGGTATCCATGTAAAGTATATCGGCATTCCGCCTTCCCAAATCTGCTGATAGATTTCCAAAAATAGTATTTTACGGATAATGTTGACTTCTCTTTAAAAAGGAAAGGGAGTAATCATCCGGTATATCCTCCGCTTTCCTGATAAGCTCTTTTTCGAAAGGCCGAACATTTTAAGAATACAGATTCTTCCGGCAAGAGAGTCTCCCGCTTGCTTTCATCATTTTTACTTTGAGAGCCGCTGTCAGAACTGCCCTCTTTCGCTACTTTCATCACAAAGTAATTTGATTTGTTCAAAGAGAGCCGGAGCCTTCTGAATCTCATCAATCAGTATTGGCGGCTTATACATCTGAAAGAAAAGTTTTCGGATCCCTCTCTGCCAATTCCCCTGATGTCCGCGTCATCCATAGAGACACAGACCCGACCCGTATTCTTTGCCAGTTGTTTTCAACATGGTGGACTTACTGACCTGTCTCGCCCCCGTCAGCATAACAACCTTAAAAAGCGGAACTCATTTTTCAAAAACTTTCTTTCCAAAGATCGGTGAATGTATGTCATATTGTCCCTCAAAAATTAAGTTTAAAAACATAAGTTGACTTTATTTTTAAACTTAATTTTTGCTTTCTTTTCAAGACAGTTATTGGCCCTCAACTGACAAAATCTTTACTCTATTTTTTGGCCTCAGTCACAATCATTACTAGCATAAATATTTAGCTCAGTCACAATAATATCCAAACCATTTCTTTTTAAAAAGAACTCCTTTTCCTTCCTTCTCCTTTTGATTTCTTTCCGAAGATAAGAAAAGGCCTCTTTCTCTCCCTTTATCTCTTAAAAGACGAAGTAGAAATTCCAGTTCTTCCCTGTGTCTTCTCGTGAATAAGTGGGTCGCCAATCATTTTTCATAGTAAAGATAGGGACTCGCATCCGTATACTTCTCCCCTTGATAATTCTTGGACGCCGCAATGCGGTCGCAGAACATTTCCGCCACATAACGGTAGGGCATACGGCGACCAATCATTCTATGCACATTTTTAAGGTCATAGTCACACCAATACTCAAAGTGATAGCTTATTTCTTCCCTTATGATGAAGCCATGCCTCCGAAGTCCCGGTCTCGATTCTCTACACCGTTCGGACTCTTATACCTCTGTAGTAGCGAATCCCTGTACGAAACTCCGTAAAACTGTACTTTGATAAATCGTGCAGTAAGCCCTGCTTATATAAGCCTATTGAAAAGCAATACCGCATCACGAGGAGCTTATGCTTTGTAATCGTTTTTAAAGTGCCTGACGGCATTTTTTTCCAAAAATTCATTTTTCATTCGACCCTTTTTCTATCCCTTTATTCCTCTTTCTTTTCTTTTTATTCCTCTTTTTTCTTTTTATTTCTCTTTCTTTAATTCCTTTTCTCGTCAGCTTCTCCCAGTACTCTCCAGTGTAAAGCCTCGGATAGCCGTAGACAAAACCGTAAGTAATAAAACAAAGAAGGATGGCTCCGCCTACATCGAGGACGGAATGCTGCTTTAAGACCAAGGTGGCAATACAGATAAAGATACAGAGGAAACAAGAAAGCCGGCGCACAACTCTTCCGTATTTTTGGCACGAAGCTCCTTTATTTTCATAAGCGCGATATGCATAAAAGGGAATTATAGGCATGGATGCTTGGAAAAACATTGGTGGGGGTATCGACTCGATAGAGACTTTTTACCATGAGTAGAAAAATATTTTTCCCTGCTTAAGTATGCCGGACGGAAATCCGTTCCGTTCGGATAGATTTCACAAATAACAAGGCTGGCAATCATTCCGATAAAGAGAAAAAGACTGACCTTATAAAAGTCCTCTTTATTCGTAAACATAAAATAGACCAGTCCTGCAAAGATATAAATAAACCACAAAAATACGGCACGATAAAGATGGCACAGAAAGGAATCAGATCGTCCATCCCCGTGTGCATGATATGGTAGCCCGTGCTCACGGTGATGCGGCTTTCCAGTGACTTAAACCAGATGGGGTAGATAAGTCCGAGCCAAAGCACTTGAGCATGCCGATAACGATACAGTAAGGACAAAAGACCGTGCAAAGCTGGGTGTCTCTCCGCAAAAATCTGAAAACCGCTTTTTATATTTGCTATATACCTTTGTTCCAAAAATTTTTTTCCATTTTTCTTTCCCAATTCATTTTCCCTGAAAAAGGAAGTTCCGACCCTGCCATATCTTTTGGACTGTCCAAACTTGCTAAAAAGACGATGCATTATCTTTTTGTCCATGAAAGGCATTTTACCGTGTAAAATATTGAAAAAGAGCTGAAACAAATCTTCTAAAGAATGTTCCAGCTCCTTCGTAGCGAGAGGGGACTTGAACCCTCGACACCACGGGTATGAACCGTGTGCTCTAGCCAGCTGAGCTATCTCGCCAAAACAGCACTTAAAAAAAGGCACTGCCTGAAAAATTCGACCCAGGTCTGCGTATAAAACGCAGACCGGACCGAATAGTGGGGCTCTACAGGGTCGAACCCTGTGACCCTCTGCTTGTAAGGCAGATGCTCTCCCAGCTGAGCTAAGACCCTCGTAGTCGCCATTTTTGGCGACCAGTAAATGATACTAAAAGCGGAAAGATTTTGTCAATAAAAATTTTTATTCTTTCACACTTTTTAAAAGTTTATTTTTACACCTTTTCAAAAGACAAGACTTTCCCTCTGAAGTTCCTGACAGAAATCTTTATCAAGACAATGTTGCAAGATAGTCCTTCCACAAAAGTCTTGTACTTCGATACCTGTCTCCAACAATCGGCTTTTCCTACAATCTTTCCCTCACGATTAATGAAATAGGTTGTCGGAACGCCCACCACTGTAGAAAGTAATGGTGAAAAATCCGCATTCGGGATGATATTCTGAAAATTCGCATCGGTTTTTTTCCAATATCGCTTTTTGCCGTATCGATTTGTTTACTGTCCGTCTCTCCGGCAATGTCCGCTACCAAGCCGATAATCTGCACATTCTCCGGCATTTTCCTTTGCCCATGCACCAAGCTCCGGCATCTCATTAATGCAGGGTCCGCAGAAGGTTCCCCTACATATTTAATACGGTGAGGTCTTTATCCTTAAAGATAGAGTCATCCACATCCTCTAAATTCAGATTTTTGCCGTAAAGCTATGCTATCTTCGGAAACGGTAAAGTCCTCTGTCTTTTTCTCCGCTCTCAGCCGCCTTTTTCGCTTTCCTTTGCACCTTCTTTTTTCCGCCTCCGCGTGTGCACTGCTCATCTCCGCTGTTTTTACTATTTGCTCTGTTACCGCAGGCACTAAGCAAAAGTCAGGCTACGTAAATCGCACCGGTAAAAAGCCATTTTTAAACATAATTATCCCTTTCTATGACATCACTTGATTGCTATAAAGTCAAAGTTCTTTTCGACCTTTTTACTATATTGCTCGGTTTCAAAAACAAAATAGCTAAAAAGAACTCCTTTTCAGAGGTCTACATTACAGTATAGAATCCATGATTCTTCAAGCTTTAATTTTTAACTTTCTTTTTACGAAATTCTCAAAAATCCATTTTCCAAAAACGGTCTTCAGCTCTTCTATACATTCGGGAATACTCTTTCCGTCTCCTCCAATAGATAATCTGCCGTCTCCTCGTAAAAGCCCTCTCTTCTCCATCATCTCTCCGATATCCTTGCTATTCATCTTTCCTTCCAAAAGCGGGCGGAGATTCTCTCCTTCGGAGAGGCGCTCCAGCACCGTATCGGGGCTGACCCTAAGATAAACGGTAAAGAAATTCCCTTCAAAAACTACGATTTTTCTTCTCTAAGAACCACACCGCCACCGGGAGAAAGGATGATTTCTTGTCCGGAGAGCTCCTGCAAAAGCTTCGCTTCTTCCTTTCGGAAACGCTCTTCTCCGTATTTTCGAAAATATTCTTCAATAGACATGGAAAAAGCGCTCTTCCAACAGTTTGTCCATTTCATAATATTCTCTTCCAAGAAGCGCGGAAAGTTGAGGAGCCAGCGTGATTTCCCGCTTCCCATAAAGCCGATTAAGCAAATCCCTTTCTTCCCGGAAAGTTTCCTCCTAAGCTCCATATACTCCTCTATCTTCCACTGTCCGGGTGCGGACGCACCGGTCACCTCGACAAAGCTGTGAGAGGATGCGGAAAGCTCCGGTAATATCCGACTCAACTTCCCGATTTCTCCCATGGAGATAGTGATAAGCTCCGTCTTTCCATGTCTGTCTTTCCATCTTCTTCCGGAAAGCATCAAATGTAAAACATCTTCCTTATTCTTCGGCATAAGCGCCATTTTTCACAATATCCACAGGATAAGAGGAAAGTCCTCCAGGATTTCTTCGCATTCCTTGAGGCCGGGTGTTTTATGAAAATTATGGTAGGACGCGATGACTTTTCCCCCGAGGCCCTGCACCATGGCTATACACTCCTCCCACGGTGCCCGTCCCTCTTCCCCTAACTCTACTTCCAAGTCGATATAATCGGGCACTCCACTTTCCATGGCAAGAAGATTACCCTGAAAATAACTTTTCCCGAAGGAAAGGCTCCCCCTGTTCTATCGGTTCGTATGGTGAAAAATGAGTTTCTTCTTTCCGATGATGGTCCTTATTTTTCCGTAAAAAAATCGGAGAGCTTCTCACCTCTTTTCTAAGAGATCATAGCGGAGCTCTACTGCAAAAATCGCGGGGAAACACGGATGCTCTTTCAGTGTCAGCACTTGAGCCAAACAATCCTTTTCACTCTTTTCCCTGTATCGGTACAATCATTCCCCATCTTCGTCCCTCATCCAATCTTCAGCTCTTCTTCAATTTTCCGCTTTTTCTTCACATCCGATTTTTGTAATACTCTTTTTTCCGGGTAGCTCTTTCGGCTATTTCTAAGGCTCATTTTTCCAAAGTGCATGTCGTCTTTTATAAAGAAACAAAAACGGTTTTTTTCCAGGAGTCTTTTTAATACGATATGAAAATACTTTTTCTTTTCCCCCATCGCTCGTACCAAAACTGTCGGAATTCCGGCCCGATTTCCTCCTAAAAATATCCGTAAACAGCTGGTCCCCGAAGAAAAGGCATTGTTCTTTTTCCAGATGGAAAGAACTTTGCAGCTGAAATATAGGCTTTCGGACCTCGGTTTTCCGGCATTTTCCTGATAATAATCCACTCCTACACTTTTTGGCAAAGCACTCCACTCTTTCTTTCCTGTTGTTGGAAAGAATCGCCGTCTTGAAACCGATTGTCCCTCAGTTTAAAAAAACAATTCTTCCGTTTCTTTCCTTGCCGGCTCATCATGAAGAACCAAAGTATTATCTATATCAAAGAAAGCGGCACGATAGCCTTTTTTATAGAGCCTTGCAAAATCGAGCGTATATACGGAAGATAGGGGAATAGCAGGGAAACAAGCTCTTGCTTCCTGTCACTCTTTTCTTCTCTTTCACTCTTTCTTCTTTCACAATCTCATCTTTCTTCTTTCTTCACTCCTTATCTTCTCCCTTGGCACGATTGGTCAGAAGTTTTCCGATTTCCTCCATAAAAGTATTGATATCCTGAAATTCTCTGTACACGGAGGCAAAACGCACATAAGCAACCTGATCCAGATTTTTTTAAACGTTCCATCACCATTTCTCCTATTTCCTCCGTACTGACTTCCTTACTGTCGTGCTTAAATATATTGTTTTCAATATCATCCACAAGCTCGGAAATCTGCTGAGGGGAAATCGGTCTTTTATGGCAGGAGCGCAGTATTCCTCCCTCCAGCTTTGCCCCTGTCATAGGGCACACGGCTCTGATCTTTTTTTCACTACCATAAAGGGAAGCGTCTCCGTTTTTTTCAAAGGTAGTAAAGCGCTTACCGCAGATTTCGCACTGTCTCCGTCTTCTGATTGCGGTGTTCTCATCTGCAGGTCTGGAGTCGATTACACGGGTATCTTCCGCATTACAAAACGGGCACTTCATGATTCCTCTTCCTCCCCTTCCTCTTTCTGCTTTTTCCTCTACTTCTGCCTCTGCATAATCCGTATAGCATTTTCTGGCTTCTTCAAAGCTCAGCTTTTCCTTATCTTCCGGCTTTTCTTCCGGCTTTTTTCTTCCGGTTCTTCCTCGACTTCTACATGTTCTTCCTCTTTCCTGCATTCTGTCTTCGTCTCATCAGGCTTTTTCTGTTTCTGTCTTTTTCTGTTTCTGTCTTTTCTGTTTCCACTTTCTCCGTTTCTAGTTTCTCTGCCTTCTCCGTTTCTGGCTTCTCTGTTTCCGCCTTCTCTGTTCCGACATCCTGCATCAATGTGGAAAAAGCTTCCGCTATGGCTTCTTCTTCCTCTTCGCTCCGTAGTACCGCATAGTCGCGACCAACTTTTTACCAGTCTCTTTTTCTTATCCAATATTTCCTGATAGAAACTTGCCTGTAAAAGAATATAGTACGGTGTTAAGAATAAAGAGAAAAAGAGCAGGCTCAAAAACAGAGGGAGGAAGGAATCCTCTAAGATAAAACTCCACATGCCGGAAATGACATGAACAGCCAGTCGAATCCCCCAAAAAGTAGAGAACATGCCCGAAAAACGCATTCTTTCATGATGCATCAGGGCAGAGCTCATGAGTAAAGCATCCGTTAGACTCTTTGCCTTTCTCTCCAAAAAGAAGGAAGGATGCAAAGATTCAAAAAGCAAAAAAATAGCCCCTATACAGAAGTCCGTGAAAAACTCCTGAAGGATCTCCACAAGCGGGTGAGGAGGACCAAAGCCGAGAAAAAGGATAAATAAGCCTCAAGATAGACCACGGCACGGTCGCATAATACAGCCCGTAATCGATAAGTTCCCTCTGCATCGGGTAATGCTTTTAAATTTAAGGCAAAGAATATAGCAAAGGGACTGACTTTCTCTCCTCTTACCATCTTTAGTGCCATATAGATAAAAAGAAAAAGACCCCAGAAGTAAAAAGAAAATGAACGAAAAAGATAAAAGGCTATCAGGATGCCGAAGATGCTGAGATTGATTCCGCTCCTCACCCCTGTAAAACGAACATAATGGTCGTTGCAAAGAAAAAGGGCCCAGAATAAAGGAAAAGCATATTGCAAGAGCAATATAAGCTACAAAAAGAAGGAAAAAGGAAGCCAAGATAGTCGGCCAATTCCTCTTCCATTTTTCCAAGGCAAATCTTCTCAAGTCTTTACTGCTCATTCTTAATAACCCTTTCTTTTTTTCTTCCACTGTATAAGAAGAGCCGCGGAAAAGCAAATGGAAATTTCCTGCCCTTCACCGGAACGGATTCTCCCTCTTTTCCACAGCTCTTCAAACGGAATTATTCAATAGGTACTACTCCGCCTTCATACTTCTTATTGATAAAATCCTGAATCTCCTTTAGAGTGTAAAACTTCTACCAAAGTCTTTGCCCATTCCGCATCCTTGTTCTTCTCGGATACGGCAATGATGTTGGCATAGGTCTGTGCCGCCTCGGACTTGGCATCCTCTGTGGCCAAAGCTATCGCTCGGCTTATAGTTTGCCTGAAGGGCAAAGTTTCCGTTCATGCAGGCAAAGTCTCACGGAATCTAAAGAACGAGGAATCTGAGCCGCCTCTACTTCATAGATTTCACATTGTGCGGATTCTCTACGATATCCCTGCTTCGTTGCCGTAAAGGCCTGCGCCGTCCTTTAACTTAATGATGCTGTTTGCTTCCAAAAGAAGAAGTGCTCTGGCTTCGTTTGTGGTATCGTTCGAACCGCAATCTTTTGCCCCTGTCCTGAATTGCCTTTAAATCCTTGGACTTTCCGGCATAAATTCCGAAAGGCTCATAGTGAATCTTACTCTACGGAAACAACATGGGTGTTGTTTTTCCTTATTGAAAATCCTCAAGGTAGGGAAGATAGCTGGAAGTAGTTTCGCATCAATCTGTCCCTGATCCGTTGCCAGATCTCGGTCGCACATAGTCATTGTAGGTCACGATTTCAATATCAATGCCCCTTTTTCTTTAAAGCATCTTTTGCGGCTTCCAAAATCTCCGCATGCGGGCCTCGGTGTTGCTCCAATCTTAATCTTTCACTCGTTTCTCCCTCAGCTTTTGCCGCTTCTGTTGCCTTTTCAGACTCCTGCGCCTTCTCACTCCCCGCTTCGCTTTCCACCTTGGTCTCCGCCTTCGTTTCCGCCTTCTTTCCTCCGCATGCGGCAAGGGTTACAGCTGCTAAAGCCAAGGAGCAGCGCTACTACTCTTTTTTTCATAATTTCTCCTTTGTTTCTCCAATTCCACTTAGAAGATTTCCCTTTCGTAAAGGAAAAATCCCCTAAAACCGTCATGCCGACAGCATAGCATCGGCGAGTTTCTATGCTAAAGAAGGTTTTCCCTTCGAGTAGCCCTACACTATTTTTTCTCTTTTATCGCTGTACTTTGCGAGTCTCATCCAGAATTCCTGAATAATCTGCACAATGATAATCAGCACAAGAACGGCAATAATCATGATATCCGTCTTGTAGCGATAGTAGCCGTAGTTCAGAGCAATGGCACCGAGTCCGCCTCCTCCTACAAAGCCTGCCATAGCGGAGTAGGAAAGAATCGAAGTAATGCAGATGGCGGCACCGATATAGAGACTCGGCTTCGCCTCAGGAAGATACACTTTAAGAATGATTTGCATCTTATTGGCTCCCCATAGAGCGAGCTGCTTCAATAACACCAGCATCCACTTCCTTTAGGGATGACTCTACCATTCTGGCAATATAGGGTGCCGCCGCAATAACTAGCGGGGAATGATGGCGTTCGGCCCCAAAGTCGTTTTCACCAAAAACTTCGTAAGCGGTAAAAACCATAACAAGAAGGATGAGGAAGGGATGGTACGGAAAATGTTTCGTGATAAATCCCAGCACTCCGTGAACAATCTTTAACGGATACAGCCCACCATCTTCCGTCACCACCAGAATGACGCCGAGCGGAATCCTCATTAAATAGGAAATCAGAGTGGAAATGCTCACCATATAGAGTGTAGCTATTGTTTCCGTCTGAAACATGGGAAGTAATTCTTTAATACTCATCTATGCATGCACCTCCCTCAAAGGAATTCCCTGCCCTTCATAAATTCCGTAACATGAAGGATATCCTCAATATTTTCCGGAAGTTCAATCACCATCTGCCCTACTGCCATGCCGTCTACCTCCTTGGTATTGGCGAAGAGGATATTTACCGGAGTATGCAAGGCAAGGATAAGCTCCGAAAGAATCGGATCATGTGCATTTTTCCCGTCAAAAACGATACGAAAACGTCTTCCGCTGCCGAAAAAGGCTTCTTTCTCTCCCTCTCCAAGGATAAGTCGCTTTCCGATTTCCGTCTTGGGAGAACGGAAAAATCTCCTTCACCGGACCATCCTCCGCAATTTTTACTGTGGTCTATAATCGCCACTTCATCACAGATGGACTCGATTACACTCATTTGGTGTGTAATGATAATGATGGTAACTCCCATTTCCTTATTGATTTTTTTCAGAAGCTCGAGAATTTGCTCCGTAGTTTTCGGGTCCAGTGCCGAAGTTGCCTCATCACAGAGGAGCACTTCCGGGCTCGTAGCCAGCGCTCTTGCAATCGCGACTCTTTGCTTCTGTCCCCTGAAAGTTGGGAAGGATAACTCTTTTCTCTCCCTCCAGACCGACAAGCTTTTAAAAGCTCCTTCGCCCTCTCCACTCGTTTCTTTTTCGCGCTCCTCTTGCATCATTCTCTCGAAAATATTTCCTTTTTCCGCTATTTCCAGAGGAAAGCAAACGTTCTGAAGAAGATTTCTCTGTTCGAGGAGATTAAATTGCTGGAAAATCATGCCCATGTTCTGTCTCATGGCAAGAATTTCTTTTTCTTTCATGGTGCTTAAGCTTTTCCCACGAAAGAATATCTGACCGCTACTCGGTCTTTCCAGATAATTAATGCAACGAACCAAAGTAGACTTTCCGGCCCGGAAAGGCCGATGATTCCCTGAATATGTCCTTTTTGATTTCTAAATGAATGTCTTCCAGAGCCGTAAAGTCTCCGGAAGCGGTCCGGAATACCTTTCCCAAACCTTGTATTGCTATGATATTTTTCTTCCATTTTGCTCCTTAAGACATAAATCAATCTAGCGACAAAGTGCGAGAATCGACTCCGCATAAATCTCAGCCGCAAGAAGGAGATCTTTACTTAATCCACTCGTCCGCTCCGTGCATATGGGTATCCACTCCGGGTAGAACTGCGCCGAAAGCGACCCTGTTCTCCACATGATGCACATAGGTACCGCCTCCGATAGCAAGGCACTCTCCCTTTTCTCCCGTCACCTTTTCATAGCAGGAAAGGAGCGCCTTGATAAAGTCGGAATCCTTTGAAACATAGTGAGGCGGAACCATTCCTTCCGTCTCAAAGATAAAGCCCCTTCTTCTACGGTTTTTTCTCGCCATGTCTTCACAATTTTCCTTTTGTTCCTGAGATAGGAATACGGCTGTCGTAAATAAAGTGCATTTCCTTATCCGAAATCTCGAAGATATCCAAGGTACAGGTAAGATCTCCGCTTTCCTCATCGTGAAGCTTCGTCCCGATTCCGGAACCGTCCGTTACCCCGTAAGGGAAAAAGGGCGAGTACCGCTTCAAAGGCCTTCCTATCCTCCGCTCCGAGGGAAGGAAGCTTCAGTGCAAAGGATAAAAGCCGCAAGTCCGGCATTCTTTTCCGAGATGCGGCGTGAGGCATGCGCACCTACGCCGATTACGGTCACGGTATTTCCGGATCTTTGAATCTGTACACTGCATTCCTTTTTCAACTGCAAATTTTGCCGCATTAAATTCTTCATCCGACAAGTTCTTAAATTCCATTACCGCTTTTCTGCGGAACGGCATTTACCGCAACGCCGGCTTTCATGGAAAGTAAAGAACCCTCTACTGTTCTATTCTTTCTAAAGTACCGTGCATGGCGCCTTTTTCAATGTTGATAATCGGGAATTCCGCATCCGGCGTGAAGCTCATCTCCCCGCCTTCTCTCTCTTATAGTAATATTCGAGGTCAGCAGATCCGCTTTCCTCATTGGTTCCCATGATTAGGCGAACCCCTTTCTTTAGCGAATACCCGAGCTCTTTCACCGCGCGCATGGCGTAGAGCGCAGCAAGTACCGGTCCCTTATCATCACTGACTCCTCTTCCATAAAGGATGCCATCCTTTTCAAGGGGTTCGAAAGGCCCTGTCACCCTGCCAGCCCTCTCCGGCAGGCACGACGTCGAGATGTCCGAGAATATCCAGGCTATGAGGCAGTTCCGGAGAAAAGTCGGCCGTTCCGACATAATTATCCCAATTTTTTGTAGAAAAACCGTAGCGGTCACAAATCTTTAAACCTGCATCCAGAGCTTCCTTCGGTCCTTCTCCAAAAGGAAAGTCCTCCTTCGTTTCTCCTCTTACGGAATTAATCCGAACCAGCGTGAATAAATCCTGTACAAATTCTTCCTCATGCGCAAGGAGCCAGTTTTTAATCGTTTTTCCATAGCTTTTTCCTTTTCTTTTCCGAAAATGGTTCGTATGAACCATTCCAAGCTTAGTTCTTGGAAAATTCCGTTAAGTGTAAATCCCTTATTTCGATCCAGTACCATACCGATAGACCAAGGATGGGCGAAAAAGAAGCAGGGTTCATCCTTTAAGTCCTTTACCAATTTCATATCGGAAGTACCGGAAATTTCGCTTACGTTAATCTCCGTATAATTTTTCAATCCAACGAATATGCTCATAAGGGAGCATATCCAGTCGAACCTCTACATTGTATTCATTTTTCAGTCTATAGGTCAAGACTTCGAACTGGAGGCTTCCTACTACGCCGACGATGATTTCCTCCATACCGGTATTGTATTCCTGAAAAATCTGAATGGCACCTTTCCTCGGCAATCTGGGATACTCCCCTTTAAAAACTGCTTTCTCTTCATGGTGTCAATCTGCCTTACTCTTGCAAAATGCTCCGGCGCAAAGGTCGGATGCCCTCGTAGGCGAATTTCTTTCCGAAAGCTCCAGCGTATCTCCGATAGAGAAAAATGCCCGGATCGAAGATGCTGATAATGTCTCCCGCATAGGCTTTTTCCACAATCTTTCTTTCATCCGCCATCATCTGGGTGGGCTGGGAAAGTTTCACCTTTCTTCCTCCCTGAACATGGTTCACTTCCATTCCGGCATCGAACTCACCGGAGCATATACGCATGAAAGCCACTCTGTCTCTGTGCTTCGGATCCATGTTGGCCTGAATCTTAAAGACGAAGGCGGAAAACTTCTCTCAACCGGATCGATGAGTCCCTGGTCGGACATTCTCGGGAGCGGGGACTTCGTCATTTTCAGGAAATGCTCGCAAGAAGGTTTCACGCCGAAGTTCGTAAGAGCTGAACCGAAGAAGACCGGAGTCAGGAGTCCTGCATCCACCTTCTCTTCATCAAAGCCTTCCGCAAGCACCTTCCAAGAGTTCCAAATCGTCCTGCAATTTATCAAAAATATTCTTTTTCCGATTATGCCTTCCAAGCGTGAATCATCCCTGAATAACTTCCTTTCCACTTCCTTCTTTCCGCCACCCGCAGCATGGAAAAGATCCACTTCTTCCTTTTTCTCTATCATAAACTCCTTTGAAATGGTGTCCACAGCCGATCGGCCAGTTAATCGGGCAGGTACGGATTCCGAGTACCTCTCAATCTCGTCCAAGAGCTCATACGGATCTCTTGCCTCTCGGTCAAACTTATTGATGAAAGTGAAGATGGAATGTGGCGCATCACGCATACTTTAAAGAGCTGATGGTCTGCGGCTCCACACCCTTTTGCGCCGTCAATAACCATGACAGCACTGTCGGTCGCCATAAGCGTTCTGTAGGGTGTCCTCCGAGAAAATCCTGATGTCCCGGCGTGTCCAGGATATTGATACATCTTCCGTCATAATTAAACTGCAAAACGGAAGAGGTAACAGAAATCCCTCTTTCCTTCTCGATTTCCATCCAGTCGGAAACCGCGTGCTTTGCGGACTTTCTCCCCTTTTACGGTTCCTGCAAGATTGATTGCCCTCCATAGAGAAGAAATTTCTCCGTCAAGGTTGTCTTTCCCGCATCGGGGTGAGAAATAATCGCAAAGGTTCTCTCTTCTCTATTTCTTCTCTTAACTTTGCCATGTGTCTCCTAAACGAGATATCGCACGCTTTGCGCACGATACTCGTTATGAATCAAGTAAACGAGAAAAATGCGCAATGCGAACTTTCCCTGTCTTTTAAAAAGGCTATGCCCTTAGGACATAGCCTGCACTCACTCTTTTATTTTCTTCCGCGAAGGAAATCCGAATTTCCAAACTTCTTTCCTTCTCATATCTCGAGTTTCGACTGCACGGGGATATCCAAGGTTTCCCCTGTTTTAACTGTCCCAAAGCTGAGGCTCAGAGGAAAGCTCGGGTCTTTCTCTAAGAACCGGAGCAACAGGTCTTTGATTATTTAAAAAGCTTGCACCGCCTAAACTCTGCGGCATAGTGGCGTTCTGCAGTCCGCTATGCAAACTGCCATGTAAACCGTTCTGCAAGCCGCTTGTCTGCTGACTCATCTTCGGTGCTTCTTCCTTTGCGGCTTTTCTTTAATTCCCGTAGCAATAACCGTAATGGAAACTTCATCCTGCGCATCTTCGTTATACATTGCGCCAAAGATAATGTTGGCATTTTTCCCTGACTAAATCTTCCACATAAGATAGCGGCGTCATTTGCCCTCAACAAGACTGATATCTCCGGAAATATTGATGATGACATCGGTCGCGCCTTCGATGGTGCTTTTCCAGAAGGGAGAGGAAATTGCGGTCTTCACCGCTTCAATTGCCTTGTCATCTCCCTTTGCTCTTCCTATTCCCGACATGGGCAACACCCTTTGTCCTTCATTACGGCGGAAACATCCGCAAAGTCAAGGTTAATAAGACCCGGAACATTAATCAAATCCGTGATTCCCTGAACAGACTGTCGCGAGAACCCTCATCCGCCTTCTTCAGCGCATCCGGAAGAGAAGTCTTCTTCGACAATATCCAAGAGTCTGTCATTCGGAATGACAATCAGGTATCTACCGCGCTCTTTTAACGCTTCTATTCCCATCATGGCATTCTTCATTCTCTGTCTTGCTTCAAAACGGAAGGGCTTCGTGACAACTCCCACCGTAAGAATCCCCATATCTTTCGCAATTTTTGCAATGATCGGTGCCGCACCGGTTCCGGTACCTCCACCCATTCCGCAGGTGACGAAGACCATATCCGCGCCCCTGCAGTGCGGCAGTAATCTCTTCCGCACTTTCCTCGGCGACTTTGGTGCCGATTTCAGGTTTTCCTCCGCATCCGAGACCCTTCGTCAGTTTTTCCCCAATGGGCATGGAAGTAGCGGCCTTACTGGACTGTAAAGCCTGCTTATCTGTATTTACCCCGATGAATTCAACGCCGGCAATGCCTTCGTCCACCATTCGGTTTACTGCGTTATTTCCTGCGCCACCAACACCTCACAACGATTATCTTTGCCGCCGCTTCTGACTCGGGAAGTTGGATCTCTATCATGTCTTCCTCCTTAAAATCTATCTTCTGTCCTGTAAAGGAATATTTCCCCAATGCATACTAACTATATCATTATAAGAATTTTATAGTATTTGTAAAGGGGGAAGAATTATTTTTTTCCTCACGGAAGACATAGGCTCCTTCTCTTTTCGCCCTCGGTACTTCGTTAAATCCAGAGTTCCTTTTCTTCCTGAAAGCGCGGGAAGGATATCTTTTAAGCTGGAAAGCTTTTGCTCCATATCCTCGTTGTTTCCAAGAAGCACCTTGATATCTCCCATATAGAGGGTCGCATTGGACATGGCATCGTAATCAATGTGATCACATTCCAAATTCTCGGCTTTTCAGCGAGGCGCTTAAATTCAGGATATCCTGAAAAACCGCTTTGTCTTCCACCGGAAGTGTCTTGTAGAGACTTACTTTGAGAACTTCAGTCCGGTAATTTTCGGAATTCCTGAAGCTTCTTCTTTGTGGATTCTGACCACGATACCGTCTCCGTCAAAATAAAGATTCCCTGACATATACTCTACATAGCCGACTATGTTTTTTCGTACACAATGATATCCAGGGAGAAGGGATTTTTCCAATGCAATTCATAGCGATCCACGAAGGGAAGTGTTTTTATGCGGTTTCCATTTTATCTTTCACAAAAGCATAGGCGCTGTTATAATCCAAATCTTCAGAAAATATCAGTTTCTCGAGCTCTTTATTACTGTACTGCCGATTTCCCAAAAATGTAATTTTGTTTACTCTGGTACTGATGAGTAAAAGAATTAATAATAGGAAGAAAAGCAAAAAGCCGAAAATAGGGATATCCTTTCTTTTCCTTCTTCTCATGCCCTATTCTCATTTTCCGTATCCAAAGTGGTCTGCCAGGATACATTAAGACAAATTCCGATTTCAGCCAGAAGAATAAGTAGAGATGTTCCGCCGTAGCTGATAAAGGGAGGGTGATTCCCGTATTCGGAATGGAATTCGTTGCTACTGCGATATTCAGTATCGCCTGTAAGGAAATGTGGGCTATTACCCCGATGACGAGGAATGATCCGAACAAGTCTTTGGCATTTTTGGCAATTTCATAAAGTCGGAAAAGAATCAGGGCATAGACCAGCATGAGTCCCACCGCGCCGACGAGTCCAAGCTCTTCACAGATAATCGTGAAAAATCATGTCGTTCTGCGCCTCGGGCATAAGGAATTTTTGTATGCTTTCTCCCAAACCTTTTCCGAAAATTCCTCCGGAAGCAATCGCATAAAGCCCCTGTCTTGTTTGATAGGTAACGTCCGGATAATCAGACGGATTCTTCCACGCCAGGATTCTCGTAATTTGATAGCCCTGCAAAACAATCCGACATTTTTCAAAAAGCGCTAACGGATAGGCACCGAGATAGACAAGGAACCGTAAAGACTAAGCAAAAGAAAGAAATGGCGATAGGACTGCGTTGCCACAAAAAGCATAAAGACGGCAATCCCGAGAATAATGATTGCCGTGGAAAGATTTGTAATCATAATGCCTATTGCCGGAAAAAAGGCAAAGAGAAAGCTCCTCACGACTTGCTTCCCTTGTATTGATACGATACCCTAAGGAAGTGAAGATGGTAGCGAGCATATAATCACTGCGGGCTTCATAAGCTCTGACGGCTGGAACTGTACTCCCATGATTCTAAGCCAACGGCTTGATCCGTGGGAAAGCCACTCCCGAAAAGAAACTGGCAATCACGACGACAAGAGATGCGAGGTAGATGATTCCATTCAATTTCGCAAGCCAATGATAGTCAAAAAGCGGAAAGAAAGAGCATCGCCAAAAATCCCATAAGGGCAAACCCGCCCTGCTTCCTAAGATAGTACATACTCCCGAGGTCGCTTTTTACCGCCATATATCCGGATGCCGAGTAAAGCATAAGTAATCCGAAAAGGGTAATGGAAAAGACCATTACCACTAAGGAAAAATCATAAAAAAATGCTTTAACTTCTTCTTTTTGCCACTACCCTTCCCTCTCTCCGATTCTTTCGTCACCTTTGCATCGCCTTTGGACTCTTTTTTCTACAGCTCTTTGGGCTTTTTCACAGCTCATTGAATCCTTTTCTACAGCTTTTTGCATCCTTTTCTTCAGTTCTTTCTTCCACTATACAGTTCCTACAGATTTTTTTACGCAGTCTTTTGAAAAATGCTTCCTCTTTCTTCATAGTCCTTGAACATCCCCCATGATGCACAGGCGGGACTTAAAAGCACATAGTCTCCGGATCGGCATAGGTCGCACAATCCTTTACCGCTTCATCCATGTCTTCCGCAAACATCAAATTGTGGAAACCGTGTTTTGCGCATGCGGCAATCTGATTTCTGGTTTCCCCCATCAAGACAAGGTACTTTTACTCTTCCCTTAAATTCCTTTTACCCACGCGTCAAAATCCACGTGCTTATCATACCCTCTCCAATCAGAAGTACAGGTCCCGGCATAGCGCGTAGAGCTTGGATTGCCGCATCCACATTGGTTCCCTTGGAATCATTATAATAGCGAACGCCGGATCTTTTCTCTTACAAATTCAATCCGGTGCTCCACGGGTTTGAATTTCTTGCAGACCTTTATGATTTTATCCATGGGAACACCCATTTGCAAGGCAACCGCCATTGCACACATCACATTTTCATAATTATGCTTACCTAAAAGCTGTATATCCTTAGTTTTTAAAGAGTTTTTCTTCCTTTTTCCTTGGTCTTATAAATAAAACTCCCTTCTCTAAGAATAAATCCTTCCTTGGGTTCTTCCTCCGAGGAAAACCAGATGACTTTTGGGCTTCAGATTTCTCCCTGAACTTTCGAGTTCCGTATCCATATAGTTCAGCACTATACTGTCCTCTTCCGTCTGGTTCATGGCAATGGATTCTTTTATCATAATATAGTTTTTCATGGTTTTATGGCGATCCAGATGGTCGGGCGTAATGTTGGTAATGGCGAGCCACATCAGGACGAAAAATCCACGATGGATTCCAGCTGAAAAGAGCTTACTTCACAAACCGTAGCGGATTGCTCCTCGGTTTCCAGCGCTTCCGCGTAAACGGATTTCCGATATTTCCGACAACATGCGTATCCGTACTTTCACTCTTTAAAAATCTCTCCGATAAGGCTGACTGTTGTTGTTTTTCCGTTTGTTCCAGTCACTGCGCAGAGCTTCCCTTGCAGGACTGGTAAAGCCAGCTCGATTTCTCCGATAACCGGGATTTTGGCGAGATTTAACTAAAAAGGACATAGGGGCTCATCCATCGCAATACCGGGACTGATTACCGCCGCATCGATTTTCAGCAAAACTCTCTCCAAAAGCTTGCCTTTTATCACTCTACTGATTTTTGTTGCTTCTTTCTTCTTAAATTGACCTAAGCAGTTTTTGCCTCATCCAATTTGGGATTAGCGTCAAAGAAAACCACCTCTCCCCCATGGCAAGAATCTGCTTTGCCGATGCTATTCCACTTCTGCCTGTCCCTACACCAAAACTTTCTGCCTGTTCATTTTCTTCCCTCTGTTCTTTTTGTCCTTTTGTCCATGTTTTTCTCTTATTGCTCTTTCTTTTGTTACTTTTATGCTTTTTATCCCTTTGTTGCTTTTATGCTTTTATCTCTTTGTTGCTTTTTGTGGCCTCAAGTCAGCTCCAAAACCATCGCCACAAAAAGCAGGCCAAAATCGTAATGATACTGAAAATCGTTACCACCCTCGTTTCCGACCATCCAAGGAGTTCAAAGTGATGATGGATAGGAGCCATTTTGAAAAATGCGCTTTCCGTGTGTCATTTTAAAGTAGCCCACCTGTATAATGATGGAAAGCACTTCCATAAAAGTACAAAGGCAAAAACGGAATGTAAAGTGCTGCTCTGTCTGAATCGCCATGGCCACCACAAAGCCTCCTAAAAGCAAAGAGACCCTGTGTCTCCCATAAAAACAACTTTGGCAGGGTTCGCATTAAAGCAGAGGAAGCCGAGAGCCTCCGAGTACTGCACCGGGAGAGCCCCGCGTACCGCATCTCCGATTAAGACTCTATCCACTATAAATAGAAAGAAAACAATCACCGCCGTTACACTGCTTGCAAGTCCGTCAACCCCGTCGGTAAAATTGGCTCCCCGTATCCGTTGCCGTAATGATGAACAGAGAAATCGGGAAGAAAGAGCAATCCGAAAGAAATACTCGTATCCTTTTAGAAAGGGAATTAAAAATGCACTCGTATGTCCTCCGTAAAAATATAAGTAGGCAATATACAAAAGAGAAATCAAGACTTGTGCCGCCATTTTTTGCTTCGGATTAAAGCCTTCCGACTGATGCTTCACTACCTTTAAATAGTCATCGATAAAACCTACAATTCCGAAACCAAGGCCGAGTAAATAGGCGGGAAGCATACCTCCCACATCCTTCAAAAAGGAAGGATGGCAATACTTATGGCAATCAGAGCAAAATCCCTCCCATCGTAGGGAGTTCCCTCGCTTTCTTCAAATGGGCCTTAGGTCCGTCATCCCGTACTTCCTGCCCGAATTTCAGCCTATGTAAAATTTCTATTCCTCTTGGGGAGATCAGCAACATGACTAAAAAGGCAATCCCCAGTGCAATAGTATTACTCTGCATATTTTTCTCCCCCTAATTTTCATTTTCAGCAGTACTGCTTTTCGGAAGCTCCCCGGCACCGCTTCATCCGAATCTATTTTTCGTCACTCTCCTGTGAAGAGCCGTTTTCCTCTTTGACACTATTTCTTTTCCTTACTGTCATTTTCTTCCATAAGCCCCTTATTCAGGAGGCCTCCGGATCCGTTTCCCCTGCGGCGGGATATTCAGAAAATTGCAGTGAATCATTCATAATCTTTTTGTTCAATTTTAGTAGCGAAAGATGCACTGGCCTGTTCCTCTCCATCCAAATTCGGGGTATCCACGATAACATAAACTAAAAGCTCCGGATCCTCTACCGGGGGCGAAACCGCAGAAGGAAACAAGGTAGTTTTTCTCGGACCTCAGGGAGCTTTTGCGCGGTTCCCGTTTTTCCTCCCACATGATAGCCCTGAATTTTTGCCGGTCTTCCGGTTCCTTTTTTCCACCGTCTGGTACAAGGCCTCCTTTAGAAAATCGCTCGTAGTCTCGGAATTCGTCACTCTAGAAGTTCCGGTTCCACATTTTTGATAACCGTTCCGTTGGAATTCAAAAATCTGTTTTTACCACATGCGGCCTATAGTAGGAACCTCCATTGACAATACTGGAAAACAGCGCCGCCATCTGAATCATCGTGACATTGTAGTTCTGTCCGAAAGAGTTTGTTGCCAGTGAAGTCTTCCCCTAAACTTTCCGCTTTATATAAAAGAGAAGAAGTATCCGCCTCTCCCGGTAAGTCAACGCCTGTTTTTCCCCGAACCCGAAGATATGCTGGTATTTGACAAAATTTTCCGCACCTTCCTGAAAAGCCGTATTCATAAGATAGACATTGCAGGATTGCATCAGTGCCTGCTCGGCATCCAGTGTCCCGTGCCCGTCTCTCTTATGACAACGGATATTCCAAGTTTTTACCCCGTCACTTAAAGTAATATAACCGTCACAGCGAAAAGTGGTCTCGGGGCGAATGGCGCTTTCTTCCAAAGCGCCGGCTATAGTAAAAGGCTTTGCCGTGGAACCGGGCTCATAACTGTCGAAACCGCTACATTTCTCCACATCTGATTCCAAACAACCTGTGTGCCGAAGGAAAGGATTTCGGAATCACTGTAAACGGAACTGATTGCGTCTTCACTGATAGGCTGATTGTGTTCTCTTTTGTATGTGCTTACCGCCTCTTTTTCCCGAGTTCTCGCAGTAAGCTGTCCGGGTACACCGTCTTATCCAGTTCTCTCGGATGATTTAAATCAAAAACGGTTTCGTACTGGCCATCGCAAAGGATTTCCCCATTTTTCGGATTCATCACGATAGCCGCGACCATTTTAGGAGCCTACATCCTCCGTCTGCCACTCCTGAAGATACTTTTTCCGCCGTTCTTTGAATGTTAAAATTCAAAGTGGTAACTATACTGTTTCCGTCCGTTGCTTCTCGAATAACGGACTGTAATTTCGTATCGGAATCAGATAGCCGTATTCTCTTCCGTTTATCCCAAGCAGTTCGTCGTTATATATATTGTTCCACGCCTCCCGTTCCCCGGTCATCCGAAGCAAAACCTATGACATTACAAGTAAGCTCTTTATAAGGATAATTTCTTCTATACCGGTCATCAAACTGCAGTCCTTTTTATTTCGTACTTGTTTCCATTTTTACGATATTCGGTATCATCAATATACTTTTGAAAAAGTCCTCTTTTCCTCGTAAGTTAAGCCTTCCTTGAATTTGAAATAGGCACTTTTCTTATTTGTCGGGAGTCCCTTATTTTTATTTATGCTTTTTTCCGCAAGCTCTACTCTTTCATCTCCTTTAAAATAGTCTCTTAGGGCATCCATGCATGCTTTAGAATATCGGTCATCACTTCTGGAGGTAATTGCTCGGATCAACAATGAGGTTGTAGACCTTTTGACTTTCGGCAAGGACCGTCCGTCCCTGTCCAGAATCTCTCCCTTTTGCCTGAATAATGCGAGAACCGTATCCGGATTGCCTCTGTCCCAAAACGATGCGGCTGTACTCTTCCCCCTTTTTCTGCACCAGTCGAAAAATAACAACGCTTAAAATAGCAAATAGCAGGATTAAAAAAACAAATCCTACCATCAGCTTTTCTTGCATATACACGGGCAGAATCTTAGTCTGCCGTCTTTTTCTTCTGTTCCTCTTCAAGACTTTGGGATGTTTTCATATTGCCTTACATACTCACTTTCCGACTTTTTGTACTCTATCACCTGATTATCACCGGGATAAACCATTCCCAGTTCCTCCGTAGCTATCGTGTAGATTTTTCCGGATCCAGAGCGGAATTAATGGCATTTTTGCAGTGCATCGTTTTTCTGTTTTAAATTTTCAATTTCTTTTTTCTTTTGTTCAATACGATGCATTCTGGTATTGACTTCCGTCTGCAGTTTGATGTAATGAAAACAAAGTCCTCCCGTAATCAACATAAATAAGGCTACCGAAAAATGCCAAAGCAAAATTGGCAGACGCCTTCCCCTGCAATCTTTCCTGTTGCAGGATATGCCCCATCTCTCTTTCCCTGAGAATTCTGGCTCTGTCTTCCCGGGAAATAGTGCCATTTTTAAAACCTTCGCATTCCTTTTGTCCCCCTTCTTGGGAACGGCTGTCTTCCTGACCTTTTTTCTGTTTTTCTTCGCGGCGAAATCTCCTCTTTCGTCACTACCGAACCGGCAATATACCTTGCTTTTTCTCTCTGCCAGCTTCCTTGCCATACTTTCCCCTCTTATCCTTCTTTTAATCACATTTCCTCTATCCAAAATGTGACAGCATCCCTTCTCTCACATTCACTGCTATACTTCAGTCTTTTACTCTACTGTCCTCGTTCAAAGATTCTAAGCTTTGCACTCCTTGCCCTCGGATTTTCTTCCATTTCAAATCACTCGGAATAATGGCTTTTTGCTGATTACTCTTCCCTAAGCTTTTTCTTCCGCAGGTACATATCGGAAAATCTTTCGGACAAATACACGGATCTTCCGCAGTCCGAAAAAGCCTTCTTAACTATACGATCCTCCAGAGAATGAAAGCTGATGATACACAGTCTCCCTCCGGCTTTAGCGCCTTAATCATGCCCCTCTATGGACTCTTCCAAAACCTCAAGCTCCCGATTCAGTGCAATCCGTACGGCTTGAAAGGTCTTCTTCGCGGATGGCCTCCCTGCACTCTCATTTTTCATCGGTATGGCATGACTGATGATTTCCGAAAAGCTCGAAGGTCGTCTCGATCGGCTTTTTTCTCTCTCTTTTACAATGTGCTTGGCAATGTTCCTTGCGAACTTATCTTCTCCGTAATCCCGTATGATATGGTAAAGTTCACTGCTCGCTGTAGTTGTTGATAAGATCCTTTGCGGTAAAAATCCTGCCTTCTGTCCATCCGCATGTCGAGCGGTGCGTCAAAGCGATAAGAAAATCCTCTGTCGGCCCTCATCGAACTGATAGGAGGAAACCCCTAAGTCAAAAAGAATCCCATCCACCTTGGGAATAGAAAGGGTGGAAAGGATTGTCTGAAAAATGTTCGTAATTGTCACGCACTATTGTGACCTTATTTGCAAATGCCTCGAGTCTCTTCGTTGCCGCTTTTTATCGCATCTTCATCCTGATCTATCCTGATTAGCCTTCCTCTTTCACCAAGTCTTTCCAAAATATGAAAGGAATGTCCGCCGCCTCCCAGCGTACCGTCCACATAGATTCCGTCCTCTTTGATTGACAGACCTTCCATGCATTCGTTAAGCAAAAATGCTTTTTGTGCTGAAATTCCATTAGATTCCCAAACCTTCCATATCCGTTGCAAGCTGTTCGTAGTCGGAGAAATCATTGTTGTCGTTCCACAAGCTCTCGGACCAAATCTCCGCATGGTCACCTACGCCAAGGAGAACCACATCCTTTTCTAAAGACGCCTTCTCTGAGTGTCTGCGGAATCAAAAATTCTCCCCTGCTTATCACACTCACAGGAAATAGCACTTCCCAAAAGAAATCGTTTCAGGTTCTCGCCTGCTTACTGGTCATAGGCAGAGCCTGCAATTTTTCCTCCAGCTCCTTCCATTCCGGAATGGCATAGAGAGAAAGACAACCGTCGAGGGGAACGGGTAAGGTAAATTCGTTATAACCATCCTCACGGAATTTGGCAGGAATCATCATCCTGCCCTTCGTATCTAAATTGTGATGATACTCTCCCGTAAACATAATTTACCACTTTCTCCACTTTTTCCCACTTCAACATTATAATGCATGATTTTTAGGAAGAGTCAAGACAAGATACTAGAATTTGCAGTCGAAAAAGCGGCTATTTTTCACGTCTTCGCCTATAGAAAAATCTATAAATAGTACAATTTGAGAAAAACATGGTAGCATAAAAACGAGCTGTATCTCTACAACTCGTTTCACCGGTTAAATTTCTTTTATTCGACTTTTTATATGAAGATCTTGTTCCCCATTTACTTTCGGAACTTTTTGTTTACCGCTTCGTTTTATCGAAAGAGATGATTATCCTTACACATTAAAACGGAACAAAACGACATCGCCGTCCTGCATCACATATTCTTTTTCCTTCCATTCGTACAAGGCCTTTCTCTCTTGCGCGGAGAGAGACCCGTTGTCCAGAAGGTCTTTGTAGTTTACCACTTCCGCCTTGATGAAACCTCTTTCAAAGTCGGTATGAATCTTTCCGGCAGCCTGCGGCGCCTTCGTTCCTTTCTTAATCGTCCATGCTCTGGTTTCCTTCTCTCCGGCAGTAAGGTAAGACATGAGCCCCAGTAAGGAATAGGAAGCGCGTACAATCTTATCGAGTCCCGACTCGGAAAGTCCCAAGGACTCCAGGTACTCGCCCTTCTCTTCATCGGAAAGTTCCGAAATCTCCTGCTCAATCTGCGCAGAGATAACAAAAGCTTTCGGAATGATTCTTCGCGTACTCTCTCACCTTCTGGACATACGGGTTAGATGCGCCGTCGTCCGAAAGGCTCTCTTCCCCTACATTGCAGGCATAAATCACGGGCTTACGGGTAAGCAGTCCCAGGCTGTCCAGGAACGCGCATCTTCCTCTTCGGCTTCAAAGTTGATCGCGAGTTTTCCCTCTTCCAGATGCGCATGGAGCTTTTTCCAGAAGCGCATACTCCTTCTTCACATCCTTATCGTTGTTCATGAGTTTCTTCGTCTTTGCCATCCTCCGGTCTAAGACTTCCAGGTCGGAGAAAATGAGTTCCAGCTCAATGGTTTCAATATCTCGAATCGGATCTACGGAGCCGTCCACATGAATGACATTATCATCATCAAAGCAACGAACCACGTGCACGATAGCGTCCGTTTCCTCGAATATTTCCGAGGAACTGATTTCCGAGGCCCTTCTCCCTTGGAAGCGCCCTGACCAGCCCTCGTGATATCTCACGAACTCGATTACCGCCGGGGTAATCTTCTCGGAATGATAGAGGTCGGAAAGAAGTTGCAAGCGTTCATCCGGAACCGCTACAACGCCCACATTCGGATCTATCGTACAGAAGGGATAATTCGCAGACTCCGCCCCCGCCTTCGTTATCGCATTAAAAAGAGTGGACTTTTCCCACATTCGGTAAACCGACAATTCCCAGTTTCATGTTTCTTATACTCCTTATTTTCTATTGTACATTTTTCGGATTCTATCGATCAGGAAACACCATGTCATATTGAATCCGAGGTATTATAACATTCTAAAAAGCTTCTCTCAATAGACTTCCTATTCTTACTTATAGCCTAAAATGAAGTTCCTGCTAAATCTTGATCATTGATTTACCGTTTCTCAAACTACAATATATATTAGACGAAGTGAAAAATTTTTAACTAATCATTGTACTTCGTAAATCGACTCCTTGATTTTTCTTTCTGTGAAATTGTTCTATCTCTTGCATAAAACAATCCGCTTTTTCTATCCAGGATGGCACTTACCGTCTCCAGCTTATTGAGTTTCTGCTCATGCAAACCACAAAGAACAGGATTCCTAATTTTTATGGTCATCTTCAGACAATGAAACGGACGATTCTTCGTTTTTATTTGTTCTATGTCTTCAAGTTTAAATTTAAAATGTAATACACTCCGTCCTCTACTTCCATAAGTATAGTATTGAACAACTTCGTTTTCATAAATTTCTAATTTCACTCCATTTATGAAGAGATAATATCCATAAACCATACAAGGAGCGGAGCGACAATCAACACAATTGCCATAATCAGTTTATCGGAACAATCAGTATGATAACGCGTAAAGATACTTCGGTATCCAAATAACAATAAAAGATAATACTACCATGGATAGAAGCGACCTATCCTATTAAAGTTAGACTTGTGAGGATAGGTCAAGACAAGTTTCGGTTCCTCTTGTAAAGATTCTAATTTCATATTTTTTCCCTGTCTTTCGTACCCTTTTCCTTTTTGAAAAACATTTTGCATACTCTTTGTTTAATATTGCTCGGCAACTAAAATTACCATTAGAGGTCGAACTTCTTGACTCCTACAAATAGGCTACCGGATTAAGGTATGTATGCATTATATTACTCAATCATTATTCTTAATTTTCTTGCACTCCCTATCACATCTTCCCATTCTAACGCACCTACGTAATAGTTCGTTTTACGGTAGTTATTCCATAGCTGCCTCATTGTATCATCATCAGAAATTTTATTGATAACATCATCTATTGCCCCAATCAGCTCAATGGACCCCCTTTTTCTTGCAAGTAGCATAAAATGCAGACTTTTCATTGTATCTCTGTCAATAGTTTCTGCATCTTGCTCAAGTAATACACTATATCATAAAAATCTCTCATTCTGGTATTCGCTTCTGCCCTTACCATGATAGTTTCCAGTTTTTCCGCAAGAAGCGTTTCCAAATTGTAAGCCCAAAGATCAATTGATCTGTCCTCAATGATAAGTGGTAACTTATATTCAATCGCTCCCGGTGTAATCTCGTCACCGGTTGAAATATCCATCTTAATGGTCTGCTTTAGCTTATCCATAGTGCAGTCTATCATAAAACGAACACCTTCATACGCATGACCTTCCATAATATCCTGCACCTTAGTTATACGAAATAAAACTCCATCCTCTAAGCCAATTGCCATTATTTCTTCCAAAATTTTTTGTATTGCGCTTTTATTTAGCGGAAGTGATTTTACGGTAGTATCTATATCCATGGTTGAGCGCATATCTTTCACACACTACCAAAGAAGATACTAAAAGCCCACCCTTTAACACAAAAATTATCTCTATATCGTGATAAAGAAACTCTCTCCAGAAGTCTTTCCATCAGATATATTCTTAGCATTATCTGGGATTTGTCACTACTTCCCCTGCTTTATATCTTTGCCTTCACAGCTGTAGCAGTTTTCATCATAGTAATACCTCTGTATATTGTCTCACCTTATCCGAAATCCCCATGATGAGAGCATATTCCATGAGCTTATGGATATTTTTGTCACTACCTGAAAAAAATAAGACCCTCAAAGCCATCTGGAATACTTGAATATCCATTCTATTTTTTTATTCTTGATAATGTCACAGATACAACGCTCTCTATCATAGATTCGTACTGTATTACCGGTAAAGGTCTTCTCCTCTGTCAAGCCAATCTCTATCCATTCCGGTCTTACCGTATGGACTATAATACCTTTATCTTTTAAATGTTTCGCATTATATCCTCGTCCAACAGTAATCACCGGTGCAAAGGTTCTCTATCGGAAAGATTATGAATATACAAAGCTGTTTCATGCGAAAAAAATAATTTTTCTATTTCTAAGTTGAATCAAATATAGTCTATCTTCCCATACATCAGGCGAAATATATATACCGGGAGCCACCTTTTCCATTTCCTTCTTACGGACATAATCCAGAACTGCAGATTTTGATACTCCTTCATTTTGAGCATCAATTAATCGAATATATCCATTCTGTTCTTCAAGTAATTGATCAAAGATATTTACTTCGTTCATATGAGCACCCCCGTTCGCTATAATTTTAAAATTCAGTAGCGAAAAGGTCAATACTTTCTCGCTACAATAATCGTTTTGTGTAGCGAGAAGGTAAATGTCTCTTCTTATCCTCTGTATTCTCTTATCCCTCAATATCAGCCGACAATAGCCCCTTCTTAGAACTGCCGCTAACTGCGATGCTGTGCCCGAAAGAAAAAGCTCATCATCATCAAGGTAAGCGGTAAAGGAACCACCCGCTGTCACCCAAAGCAAACTTAGGCTAATTCTTTTGGCAAAGCTGTCTTCCGTAATTAAAGCAGCCTCTTCTTCAGATTCTGCCCACTCACAGGCAAGTTTAGTAAGCTCTTTGGCAGCAAAACTACGCAGGTCCGTATCCCATTTTTCCTGTTCCAAAACCATTGTTTTCAGAAGCTTTTTTCGCCTTTGTTATTCCGCTCTTATTATCCTTGTCTACATATAAGGAAATATGGATCTTGCCACGAAGCCAAGCTATATTTCCCTCAAAGCTTTTAAGCACTTATCATAAGTTAGCTCACCCAATACATCATCCTGCAAAACCACGGGTTTTCTATATTCTATAAGTATTTCTTCAAGTTCCGGACAAACTGCATTTTCTCAAGAACTTTTACCACTAAAAATAGTTCTTTGCAGGCAAAAGCTCCCTCAGGAACTTCCTCCGGCAACTTTTTCACGCACCCTTAGTTTGTAAATGCTTTCCTCTTCAAACTGAAATGGAGGCTCCTCTTTGTCTATAACCGGAAATTCGATCCGCTCCTTCTTCTTTGTGAAGCTCTCCTGTTTCACAGTCCACATAAGCCAAGAAATAGTCATCCCATTCCCAAAACCCATTTCTTAGACTTCCTCCGCCTCCTTCGTGCCTTAGGACAATGATTTCTCTTTCCTTTTTATCAAAAGTATCTTCCCATTCTGAAAGCGTCATTTTATTTCTACGCCTCATGTACTCCAGTAGGTTCATGCTTTTCACCCCTCTTCTCAAAATCCCGGTCAATATCCTCTTTCCAAGCACCGCCGTCAAATGTCATAGCAATATCCGAAATATTACAACTCCTTACACGGCTTACCGCCTCATTAATAATCTTATAATTCAGAGCTGTTCCCACCTCATCGCAGTTGTAATTTGCCGCTCTATCTTGTTTGATTCCCATACTTCCGCCTCATCGTCAAATAAAACGGTAGATACAAAAGGAAGGCCTGCCGTTTCGCTATCCGCTGTATCATCCCATTCACCATTTTCTGCAAAATCACGCTTTGCATTGCTCGATTCATAACTTATTGAATCGATATGCGCACCGGTAACGGACCGGTATATAACGGGATGATCATTCCCGCTTTTTCTTCTATGAACTCCATCAGGATACTCTTCTGGTACCTTTTCTTCTACATAATGCTTATTGATATATTCATCAATATCGCCATATAGCTCCGTTGATAGGGAATATGATTTTTCATCAAAAACACAAGATAAAGCTCTATGTCATTTTTCCGACATAAAAGCTTTCTATCTCCGACAGCGCAATTCTAAGAGCAATCCCCTTGGGGAAAGCCACAGCTTCCCTGACGCCAAAGAGGAATGGCAAGGCTTTTCATCCGATGTGCAAGGACAATCCCGAATATGCTTTAATAACATTTTTCTGAGAATCGTTTCTTCATCGGAATTCCCACCCTGCCAAGCTGTTCCCACGGTATGGATAAAATCATTTTAGATTCATTCCATCTTTAAAGGCATTGCCAAGCTTTTCTCCTACTCCATAGTAGGCATTTCAAAAGGATCAAAGCTGATGGGCTTAAGCTTTTTGATATCGACTTTTCCCTCTGTAATTACACTCTCCTCAGCGGAAACATTTATAATTTTTCCCTATCAGAATGCCATTTTTCAAAGCTCTTTACTTTTGCATTCCATAGCTACGGGAAGCTCGTCAATAAGCAGGGGCATCCACATATTCACTTCTGCTTGCGTGAAATCCCGCTCTGACAAACTTGTCAGGAACTTTTCTTCCGGATACTATGCCAACATAATCGCAAGGCACTACATGCTCTTCCGTTGCCATACTGACGGTAAAAGCCTTTTCTTTTCAACAGGTTATCCGTCGTCTTGTGATTGGAAAGGCTGATGGTAATTTCTTTAAAAATCAGTAGTGATTCCCCATGTCGCATTCATCGCATTGGGAACTCCGTTTTTCATCGTATGTTCCGATAATCAGTACCGGTTGTGGGTACATTAACGGTTTTGCTCAAAGTTTACTCTGCTCATCTCTCAACTCCTTTCCCTTATCGGATAAAATTGGTAGCTATCCCTCTTCTTGCTCCGGCAAGCCGTATTTTTTTCTTTTTCCAAGGGCAATGCTCTTCATCAAAAAGCCATATTTCTTGCCAGGGTTCTCATGGTTTGCAGGCCTTCCAAGTCTTCCTTCGCCTCTCCTTTTTTTCGCATCCGTGCACACTGTTCCAGTATTGACTGGAGGCCACCGGCATTCCCGCGATTGTAAAATACTTATTTAATTCATCAAAGGTAGCGGATAAACCGCCTCGTCTTGCCACAACCACACTGGCGCCCACCTTCATGGTCTTATCAAAATGCGTGCTGTAGAACAGTCTGTCCAAGCAGGCAATCAAGGTAGCATTTGCGGAAGCGTAATAAACCGGAGAAGCCAGTACCAAAGCTATCTGCCGCTTCAAAACTTCTCTGCCAGCTCATTTACAGGGTCATTGAAGACACATTTTCCATTTTTATAACAATATCCACAGGAAATGCAGCCTCGTATATCTTTATTTCCAATCTGTACCACTTCTACTTCTATATTTTCCTGCTCAAATACCTTAATCATCTCCGCGAGAGCAATACTTGTATTGCCCTCTAGGCGAGGACTTCCGTTAATCATCAATACTTTCACAAACTGTTCTCCTGACTTTTTGTATCTCCTGTATATGCATTTCCTGTTATGCACTTCTATCGCACCCTTTACAGGGAAGCCCTGAAAATCTCCGCAATATCCTGCTCTAAAAGCGGCGCCCAAGCCTCTTCCAGCCCTTCATTTTCCGCAACATGCTTTGCCATTTCATCGATTCTCTTCTCATCGATTCCCACATCTCTAAGATGCATAGGAATGTTGATGGACTCAAAGAACTTGTAGGTTGCATCAATAGCCTGTTCCGCAATCGCAAACTTATCCTGCTTCTCCTCGATTCCGAAAACATTTACCCCATATTTTACAAAGCGATCCACCGTCTTTTCATTTAAGATATGCTTCATCCATCTCGGGGTGATAATAGCCAGTCCCTCTCCATGGGTAATGTCATAGTAGGCCGAAAGCGCATGCTCCATGCCGTGACAGGGCCAACCTGACTCACTGTTTCCAAGGGAGTAAATGCCGTTACAGCCGTAGGTGCAAGCAAAAGCTATCATCTCCGCTCTTGCGTGTAGTCTTCCGGATTCTCCAAACACTTTCTTGTATTTATCATAAGGCTCTTTAAGGCGACCTCCATAAAACCATCGTTTAAGTGGGTAGAATCCTCACAGAAATACTGCTCCATAATGTGATTCATGGCATCCGCGCAACCTGCTGCCGTATGTTTCTTGGAAACAGAGAAGGTATAAGTCGGGTCCAAGAAAGAAACCGCAGGATAAAGAAGCGGATCGCTATACCCCGTCTTATCATTGGTCTCCGCTCTCGAAATCACTCCCCTGCATCATACTCACTTCCCGTTGCCGAAAGCGTAATAATATCCACAATCGGAAGGGCATCCTTCGCCTTCACCTTATAAGTGATCAAATCCCAAGGATCTCCGTCATATTTTTGCTCCTGCGAAAGAATGGCTTTTGGTACAGTCCAGTACACTTCCGCCACCCTACTGCAAGAATCACATCAATATCCTTTTCTTTACAGATTTTTCACGCCATCCAATACGCTCGGATCATACTTGGATTCGGCTGAATGTCGGGAAGCTCATAAATCTCATAGTCCTTTAACAGCGCCTTTACCTTGTCATAAAGACCGATCTTTTTGATGCTTTCCGCTTCCCATAGCTAAGCAGAACCCTTTTTCCGAACTGCTTCATTACTTCCGGAAGTTCTTCAATCACGCCTTTTCCGAAAAATGAGTCTTGTAGGTGTACAATAATCAAAGTTTTGCATTTTTACCCTCCTGTATTCTTCTTCCCATTTATTGGGTTGTTATTGGGTCAGCTTGACCCGATAAAAACTTTCCACTAATAAGCATCTCTCTGTTATGCGACTCATGCTTCTCGTTGAGAAGCTAACTTTGCAATTCTATCAGAAACTTTATCTGCATCTTACGTTCTTTCCTCCGAATCAGAACGTCCATCATCATCCTCCGATTCCCTTCGTTCTCCTTTAATATCCTATATTTTTTAAATTATATTTGAGCATTCAACGATTTGCAAATCCAATTGTAGCATCAGTGGCTATACAAATTGTGCTATCAGTATCTATACAAAAAAATAGCCCTGCCGTCCTCCTCGGATAGCGAGCTATTTTTGACAAATACTTATTAAGCCTTAGCCTTCTTTGCGGCAAGCTCTTTTGCAAATACTCTTTACAGCAAGCTCTTTTTACTACAAATTCTTTTTTACTGCTAGCTCTTTTTACTACAAATTCTTTTTACTGCTAGCTCTTTTTACTGCTAGCTCTTTTACTGTAAGCTCTTATATACGGAGTAAGCCTTTCTCGGTCTTCCGCCTCTCTCGTAAGCTTCTCTGATGCCGAAATGCATCTCCTGCAATGCGCCGCCTACGTTGTGCATCTCGCCCGGCTGGTCATACTCCCTTGCCAAGAAGAAAGCCTCGATATAGGGGTTGTTCTTCGCGATGTTGTATGCCTTGGCAATCTGGTCAGCCCTGCACATCTTCGTTTGTGGCATTGAAGCCCTGCTCGGAAAAGAATCAGATGTCTTACCTTGCCGTTTGGTGCCAAATACTCCGGCTTCTGCAAATAGTCGGTTAAAACATTGATGTTCTTCATGTTGATAATCAGAGAATCTTCGCTGTTCGTTGCCTTCGAATCATCCTCGAAGTTCGGATCAGCCAGTCCCTGAGGATAGGGGTGCCAAGCAATACCGTAGTCAAGGTCACGAAGTCTGTCATTTAAGAGGCGAAGAAGGTCCTTTGCCTTATAATATCCGCCGGACGGAGATTGCTCTGTCCACACATAGTCAAACGGAATATACACATTGGCAGAGGGATTGTTCTGCTTAATAGCGGTGTACCAGATACGGAAAGCATGAGCATACTGGTCAGCATAATTCTCGATGTCGCTGTGCGGTGTATAATTCCATGCATTCGGGTAGTTGATTTCGTTTCCGATAATCCAGTTATCAACAGAATCCCTGTATAAAGAAGCAAAAACGGTTTGCAAGACGGGTGGTTGTATCAATCCCTCGCCTGGCTTGTCACGTTAAAAGCCATAGTAGTTTGCTTCCTGTCCTGTAATGCCCTGCCGGAAGAGACTGGGGTTCCGGATTGTTTCTCGGCGTATTCAACATGATAGCCGTTACGCTAACGCCGTGCGCCTTCGTGTTACGGAAGTTGTCCATGAAGTTCTGCTCAAAATTGGTAAAATTATAAATGATGTGCTTAACACCAAGATCGCTTACAGAGGTGTTATCGAAAAGGGTGTCTCTGGTAGCCAATCCCTTCTTGGAACCGGATTTGGAAAATACGGAATCATTCACTGCCTGAGCCACCTGCTTCGTCTGCACAACTCCATTTTCCGTCCATGCACCGTCTCCGTTTACCTGATATCCATCCGGTGTAGTGGTGCCGGTCAGGATATAGCCGCTATTTTCAAAATAATAGCACTCAGCAACACCGTCACGGTTACCGTCTACCCAGCTCCATCCGTTCTGAAGGTAAGTTCCATTTTTCGTTATCGTACCACCAGCCGGTTGCATCTTTCTTCCATGATCCTGCAAAGGCTGTCAAGCTCATTGCCAAAAGCCATTCCGGCAACTACAACAGCAGTTAACCATTTTTCTTCATACTCCACTCCTTGTGTATTCTTTTTGTTCCCTTTTACCTCGACAAGTTTTCAGCAATTCTTCCTTTGTGCATCTCCCTTGTCAATCCAACCTATTATCGCAGATATTTCGAGAAACTTATTTTTAAGTTAATTCATCATTCGAAAGAAATACCTTTATTCCCTTCGAAAATTATACTATTCTAATGAAAGATATCCCGTTGAATTTGTCTGCGCAAAAGACGAGTACTGTATAAAATTATTTCGATGGGAAGACAGCGTGAATTTGTTTTATTCAAAAGAGCAAGATACTGTATCACATTTTTATTTTTACAAAAATACATGACGAGGAAAGGATGAAAAATGGCTGAAAAATCCGTATTTACATGCTTTAAACAATCCCATTTCAACTTTTTGCGCTGATTCTCCTGCTTCTCCTCCTTCTCCTCTTTTTTTCTTTTCTTACCCTCTAAAAAGGCGAACTACGGTGTTTTTTTCTCGGAATATCCATGACTCCCGATACTGCGGAAGAGGGTTTATCTTCCGATGACAAAGAAACGGAGCAACTTTTATTTCTTGCAAAGTATAAGACGGTCGTCCTTTCTCCGGGAAGTTTTCAAAAAAAAGACTTGCAGTATCTGCACCGCTCAGGCACTAAAGCCTATGCTTATATCAACGTCGGAGCTTTAGAAAAGTATGACTCGGAATACTTACGATTTAAAAAGCTCTCCCTCGCACCCTATGAAAATTGGGAGGACGAGTCCTGGGTAGATGTTTCCGATAAAGACTGGCAAGATTATATTACGGAAAATATTGCAAAAGAAATTGCAGATCTTGGTTTTGACGGCTTTTTCCTTGATAATTTTTGATGTCTACTATCTCTTCCCCTGAGGAAAAATCTATCAGGGCTTAGAAAGTGTACTACAAGGCTTACAAAAAAATATAAAATGCCGATTATACTTAACGGAGGAGACGCTTTCGTGAGTCGTGTAATCGGAGAAAATTCCGCTTCTCTCCTCTTTCAGGGGTGTGAATCAGGAAGATGTTTTTACTTCGTATCACTTTGATACGGATACTTCCTCCGTGCAGGACAGCGAAACCCGGAAATATTATCAGGACTATCTTGAAAAAAAGCAAAGAATGCGGGACTTTCCGTCTACATCTTGGAATACATGGCGGATGATAAACTTGCTCCATGAAATTTCCGCCTATTGCAAGAAAAAAATCATTTTCAATGGTACAATGCACCGGGTATTTTTAACAGAAGGAAAAGCATAAAGAAAAACACAAAAAAACTCCCCACAAGGAAGAGTTTTTTCTCGGAATGACAGGACTTGAACCTGCGGCCTCTTGACCCTCAGTCAAGCGCGCTACCACCTGCGCTACATCCCGAAGCGCTATTCAATATACCTTATTCAGAATGGATTTTCAAGTTTTTTTTAAAAAGGAACCTGAAAGGAGCCTGAAACTTTACCGCCCCCCAAAAGTTAGACCAATGCGCTAACAATTGGGAGGTCGGTGTTTTTATATCTACTGTCTAAATACGCTTATGAATTCGTCGTAGTTTCCCCTTCCGTACTTTCCGTAGCGGAACTTTCCGTTTCGGAGCTTTCCGCTGTCTCCGGCTCTGCTTTCGTCGCTTCGCTTAGCTTTTTCCTCTACCTTGAAATCGGCAAGGTTCTTGGTCACACATTCATTTTTAAGCTATCCAAAGTTTCGAAGCCGTCCAAATAATACTTCTTAGTATACCAATCTCCCACTCCCGTATCAATCACATAATTATGGAAGAGAGTACTCATCTCATTTTAAATCTACATTGACCTTACCGTCTTTGTCTTCCATAATGTTTCGGAATGCGGCGGAAGTATAAAAACTGTAGTCCTTTACAAAGTTTTTGTTCAGCTAAAGTAACCCGAACCGTAACCTTATATACCGGATAGAAAATATTCTTAATATATGCGCTCTTATTCTTTGCATTTAAGAAATAATATCCCTGATACTCTGCGGACAGAAGCTGAACCGCATCGTCTTCTCTTGCAATATTGCTCTTAATCTGATCTTCTACTTCCCCCTTCATACTGGTCAGGGTAGCGTCATCCAACTTACTTGCGGAATCAATATAAGCCGGAAGTCCTTCCACCGTAAAGACCTTTTCCATTTCCTGAGGCGCTCACCGGTCTTCTGTACAAAGCTGTTTAAATTCTCCTTTGGATCAATTTTCACAGTAACTTTATCGCCGTTGGAAAGCCCGTACTGCGGATCCACTGTAAAATACAGTCCCTTCGAACTGTCCATGATATCGTCGCCGTTCCACTGTGCAGTGCCGTCGGGAGCGCTTCCGCTAAACTCGATTTTAAAGTCTTCAAAGGCGTCAAAAGTTTCTACTTTTTCCAGATCCTTTACCGTATATTCCTGACCGGCATCCTTAATCTTCACTTTGAAGTCTTCTTCAATCTTGTCCTTATCAACAGACCAGGTCAAATGCACCTTATCGCCATTTTTGTATTTTTCCGTTCTCTCCGTCCACAGTCCAATTTCCGGAGATATAAAAAAATCATACAAGAAAAGCTTCCGGGCTGTACTCGAAAAGTGCATTACTGAAAGCTATCTCTTTTCTCTTTTTCAGCTTCACCTTCTTTTTGAAGTCTTTTAGAAGTGCTCCTCATCAAAGTTTATCTTCGCTTTCTCCATATCCGTCATAGCCGGAGAAGCTCAGCGAAACATACTTATCGAGGTTTATCTTTGTGCGTCTAGGGAAAAAAAGCATAGCCCAGCGCAAGGACAAGGAGCAGAATCACTACCGCAATACCTACGATTACTCCGGAATGCTTCTTTCCGGAAGCTATCCTTTTCATACACATCTCCTCTTGCTTTTTTTCAACAGGCTTATACTTGTTTACATTCTGTTTAATTCTCTCTTCCGCGGGAGAGCTTTTTCTCCAGTTTCTCTTCTACTTTTTTTCTCGGTTTCTTCCACTTTTTTTCTCGGCTTCTTCCGTAAACTGCTCCGCTTTATCCGAAACTTTTTTCCGTCCCGCGCTTCCGCGCCCTTCACTCCTTCTGCTACAACATTCTCTCACCTTTTTCGCTTCGCTTACTGTTGTTTCCTCCGTACTCTTTACTTCACTTGCCGCAGGATTTTCTACCTTTTACTTCGCCTGTCGCGCTTCTTCCGCGCTTTTCGCTTCGCCTCACTGTCGCTTCTTCCGCGCTCTTCACTTCACTTGTGGCACTTTCTACCGCCTCTTCCGCACTCTTCTCTTCGCTCTTCACCGGAGGTGCTTCTACTCTAAAAATCGGTTCTGCCTGTACTTCTTCTCCGGAAGATCCTGCACCGCTCTCTTCACCCGGAGTATTGTTCAAAACTTCATTATCCTTCTTTTCCTCTTCACTCATACCAACTCCTCCTATGTCAAAAATGATGAAACATGCATGAAAAATCATATCATTTTAATGTCATTTTTACAATGGATTAAGTTTTTACTTCAAAAATCGTTCTAATTGTTGTAAGAAAAGAAATTTGATCTATTTCTCTGCTTTTGTTCCACCATTCCGTCAGGACAGCCTTTCTTTCTCTTCAAAATCTTTTAAAGAGGATAAGGCTTCTTTACTTAGCGGATACATCACAAGAAGGTTGAAAAATAGTCATAAGACCGATTCCGACATCCCCCAAATCCCAAACCACGGTGTACTGGGCAAGACCGCCGACAAAGAGCATGATGAGCGCAAAAATTTTTATAAGCTGTCTGGGAAGTCCAGTTGTCCCCAAAAAGATAGGAAACATTGGAACGGGCATAGAAAAGGATACCAAGGAAGGTGGAAAAACTGAAAAGCCATAGGATTACGGCAATAAAAATTTTTCCGAAAGCGCCAAAGTGGTAGTTCATTGCCGTCTGTAAAATATCCATCCCTGCAACTCCTTTATCATACCTTCCGGGGAAAGCAGCATGATAAATGCGGTACAAGAGCAGAGGATAATCGTATCGATGAACACACCGATAGCCTGAAATAGTCCCATTTTCACAGGGTGATCCGTATCGGCTGCCGCTGCCGCGCAAGGTGCGGAACCCGAACCCGCCTCGTTGGAGAAGAGCCCTCTTTTCACGCCGTTCATAAGCACTGCCGCAAAGCCTCCGGAAACAATTTGTCTGAGTCCGAACGCCTCCGAAAAAAATCCGTTCAAAAAAACATGCGGAAGTGCCGGTAAATGCGTAAGAATCACAAACACGGTCATCGCAAAAATATAAACCTGCCATAACAGGAACAATCACATCAAGTACACGGGCTGTCGCATTTTTCCGAAGGACAATTACAGCCGCAATGAGTACCAGAAGAATACTGGAAATAAGGGGTTTTACGGAAAAAGCGTTTTTCAAAGGCGGAAGACACGGAATTCTCGATAACCTGGCTGATTCCCGCCCAGCAAATCAGACCGGAAAGCGCAAAAAGAGCGGCGACAATACTTCTCTTCTTCGAATCCCTCTTCCAGCTTCTCCCCGGTTTATTATGAAAGAAAAAAATCATGAATATAGTAGGCAGGACCCCCACGGAACCCGCCGTAAAGCGGATCCTTCCTCTTATGAAGCTGTGCAAGCGTAGCCTCGATAAACGCTGTAGAAGAGCCGATCAGCGCGGTAATCCACATCCAAAATACTGCTCCGGCTCCGCCACCGGAAATTGCCGCAACAACACCTACAAGATTTCCCATACCGACTCTCGTTGCCGTAGAAACAATCAGCGTCTGAAAGCCGGACAGCTTTCCCTTGGAAAGATCGCCCCTGCATCTTTGCATCCGGCTTTTCAATGAGCACGGATATCATCTCCCGAAACATACGAACCGGAAGAAACTTCGTGCGAAGGGTATAATAAATTCCGGCAGGAATGAGTAAGAGCACCATAGGAGAAAGCCCCAAGGTACTTCCGCCGGAAGCGGAATCTTTAGTAAATCACCCCAGAGAAATCCCGTCATAAATTCGATTACAAAACAATCCCGTTTAATACACTGTGCATTTTACCCTCCTATTTCCTTGCATTGCAGATAGCTTCACTCCGGCATTTGCCTTCTCACTTTGGCGCTTTTTATGCGTCTATGCTTTTATGTGTTAAAGTATTTTTAAAAAGAAAAGCACTCTTTGTGCTTTTTCCGAGTATAGCGTATCAAAAGCAAAAGTCTGGCAAGCGGATTCGTAAAGAAATTTCTCGCCGCAATTTCTCGCTGTTCCGGTTTATTATTCAAGCTATATTTAAAATGTTCAAAATGTCAAAAATTAGGATTTCATTTGCTTTTTCTTATACAAATAAATCATCCAAGCGAAGGAGAACCAGGTCTTTTTCGGGCCCGGTTTCATACCCGCTTTTTGGAAATGAAGCCATAACGGTAACATTGGAGTCCGCACGCCTTTACCTGCGCTATCTCTTTTCTATTTCCACCTTGCTAAGAGGCTTATCTTGAAACTTTACTTCATAAAAAAATATAGCCCTTGGGATCGTAGGTGACAATGTCGAACTCTCCGTTTCGCCTTTCCTTCGGAATGTCATAGTAGTACCCACCTATTTTTCTCAAAGGGTTCCTCCATAAGCCCTGCTCGATTCTGCCGAATCAAATATTGTTTTTCCTATCGTCTCAAAAACGCTTCGGCACATAGGCATTTTTCAAAATCCTCCTGAATATATCGCTGATAGAAAATATCCGAATTCATCACGTTTAACTGAGAGCTGTAACGGAAAAATATATCGATAATAAAACAAGGACATGGGGTCACTGATATAATATCCGGATTTCTTTCGGTTATTTTTCGTCATTAATGGGCGACGCCTTCTCCACAAGCTCCATACGAATCAGCTTTATCCAACACATCCACTAAGCTGGGCCCGCTGGAAACATGGGACTGAGACAGGATATCGTTAAAGCGAGAAAATCCCTTGCCATTGCCTCAAAGACTTCATTGGCATTCACAATTTTTCGCACTTCCGACTTAAGGTACATCAGCACTTCATTTTCCAGTCTGGCTCCGGGGAAGCAATCAACTCTATAATATTTTTCCTTTACAGACCTGTCTTCCCGAATAAAAACGATTATAATAGGGAATTCCGCCAAAAACACTATAAAAGCCTCACCTTATCCTCGTCGGAAAAATGGGGATAAAACTGTGCTGAATCATAGTAATCCATGGGCTTTTAGCTTTAAAACCAAATCAAAACGGCCAAATAAGGGATTCTCTTTTTCTATCAGTTTCTGCATGGTATCCACAAAGGAACCGCACAAGACCAATTTCAATTTACTCCGGTTTCGATACTGATCAATCAGTGACTGCAAAACACTGTCCATGCCCTTTTAGCACATCACTAAGATAAGAATATTCATCCAAAATCAAAAGAATATTCTCCTCCGCCGCTTTTTTAAAAAGAAAATCCAGCACTTCCTCAAGGCCGGAAAAGGAAATCCTAGGATAGCCAAACTCCTCCGAAAGTAAAGTCGCCAAGCTTTCTACATTATTCATTTCCGAAGTCTGCTTACACTCGTAATAAATCCTTTTCCCCTCAAAGAATTGCATGGAATGTTTCATCAGCTCACTTTTTCCAATACGCCTTCTTCCGTATAACAGAAGCACTTCCAAGCCGTGAGACTGATATAAGCCTTTGATTTTCCGTACTTCTTTCTCTCTTCCGATAAATTTCATTTTTATTCGGTCACCTCCGATTCGGTTTCTTCCGAATAAAGATTAACATGGACTTCCTTCCCTGTAAAGGAATTATAGTTGTTTTTAGTTCCTCAAACGAGATACCGCACGCTTTTGCGAGCGATACTCGTTACGAATTATAGCTGTTTTTCAGCTCCTCAATGAGAGAAATGTCCGCCGGAAGCCAGTTCACTGTATTCAGCTCCTCCTTCTTAAGCCAACGAGCATCCGTTGCTTCCACCAATGTGATTCCCCGATAAAACGGAGCAAAAATAGCAGTGCATAGTAAGGTGAAAATGCGGATAGTCATAGTCCAGCACCGTACATTTTTTTCTTCTATATTGATTTCTACTTGCAGCTCTTCCCGAATTTCCCTCCTAAGGCTTCCTCCAAGCTTTCGCCCGGCTCCACCTTTCCCCCGGGAAACTCCCAATAGCCTTTAAACTCTCCATATCCTTTTTCCGTAGCAAAAATGGTATTATCTTTGCGAAGAATTGCGGCTACAACCTCTATGTTTTTCATCGTTTTCTCCTTTTTCTATTATAAGCACGGATGCTTTTTATTGACTTTTCTTAGCAGGTTTTATTGTTATAAAAAAATACGAGTCAGGGTTTAAATTCACCCTAACTCATATTTTGTATAACCTTTAACGAAGACTATCTATTCTCTATTTTTCATGTCCTATAGAGAAAAAAATAGAATCGATATAGCTACTAATGTTATTGACAAAGGCAACGCCCTAGCAATTAATGCTTCTGCAATATAAGTACTAAATAAACATAATTGTACTAGATATATAATAATTAATGCAAAGCTTTACTCCCAAACAGCATTTACAAATATAAACAATGTTCTTCATAGCCATACCTCTCAATCTTCAGAATAACTACCAGTTTTTTCCAGTTTCTATTTTATTTATGCTTATCCTTAATATTCCGACCTTTGCCTAATCTATGTTGGGATAAACCTAAAGGTTTCCTATATTCCTCAATTCTGTTGTTCAAAATCGTTGCCCATTCCTTTTTGTTAACTTAAGTTAACCAAAAATTTTTATTTGTCAACGATTAATGATTTTTATAACTTGCAAAATTTCCGAAAATCCGCTCTTGCACCGAAATTACACTTGTGCTATACTTCCGAAGATATTGACAAAAGTCAGGTTTGGGGCTTCGTACAGCCTTCGAACTTATCTCTATATAAAAGGGTGGTTTTTATGAGAATAGCAAAAATAGCTTTTAGTCTTTTTTTATTTGTCATTTTAGGCATTGCCTTATCTGCCATTATCCTTATGCAGGAAGGAAAGAGTGACGGTTTAGGAGCATTATCCGGAACAACCGACACCTATTGGCAGAAAAACAGAGGACGTTCCGTAGAAGGAAGTTTAGAGAAGTTTACCAAGTATGGTACTGTTGCCTTTTTGCGGTTGCTTTGCTTTTTGGATGTGATTTGGTAAATCTGTTTTTCCGCCTTTTTAAGCCTGCAAGTTTTTGCAGGCTTTTTTTCTATTCTGTAAATACTCTGTAGTATCCGCCGGAAATCACCTCCTCATGAAGAAAGAAAAAGCCCATTTTATCAAAAGCTTAAAAAAATTACTTTTTGAGCTTCCAAAACTAAGGAGTACTATGCGCGAAGAGCAAAAGGAAAAATTAAAGAAAATCATTTTTAGATATAGAAAAGGACAATGCCCTCCCGAAGATGAAGGAGAAGAACTAATCCATTTTTTTAGGGATTCCCAAAGAAGAAAAAGACTTCACCGCACTTTTTAGAAGAAATGCTAGAGGAAGGGCTGATTTCTTTTTCCGCTAAAGAGGGGCGGCACTCTTCTTTAACTGCTAAACCGGAAGAAAAAGGGACATAGTAAAGCTTCCATGCAAAAAGAGCGGACTCTAAAGGGTGTCTATTCCAAGGCCAAAAAGGCTTCGGCTTTGTGAGCCTCTCGGAAAAAGGAACTCGATGACATTTACATCCCGAAAGGGTTCGGAAGGAAATGCCATGGACGGGGACACCGTACAGATCCTTATCACAAAGGAAAAAGCAGGTTGATTCCAGTGCCGAGGGAAAAATCGTAAAGGTCATGAAACGCGCCGTAACGGAGGTGCTCGGACTTGTGAAGGAAAGGCGGGAAGGGCTCTTCCTCTTTCCGGACAATCCAAAGCTCCCTTCTCCCTTCTATATTCAGCCGGGAAAGGCCGGCGGAGCCCTTCCGGGGGATAAGGTCATGGCAAAAATCCTCTCCTACGGCGGGGTGCAAAAGGAAGAAAGAAGGGGCAACCGGGGGCGTTCTCCTATTCCCCGCGGAAAGAGGAGTCCTCTCTCTCCTATCCCGTCTGCGGTGTTACGGAGGTGCTCGGCGCAAGTACGGAGCCGGGCGTGGATGTGCTCTCCGTCATTCGCGCATTTTCTCTTCCTGAGGACTTTCCGGAGGAAGTGAAAGCCGAGGCTGCCGCGATTCCTATGGAAGTACCGGAGTCTATTCTAAATTCGAAGAGAAGAAGAGATTTCCGTGCGCTCACTACGATTACCATCGACGGAGAAGATGCCAAGGACTTGGACGACGCCATCTCTTTAGAATATTTTCCGGAAAAGAAACTTTACCGACTCTACGTGCATATTGCCGATGTCACGGAATATGTAAAGGAGGGCTCTTCCCTCGATTTGGAGGCTCTGGAGCGCGGAACCTCCGTGTATCTAACGGACAGAGTGATTCCCATGCTTCCGAGAGAACTTTCCAACGGTATTTGTTCCCTGCATGAGGGCGTGGACCGTCTGACCCTCTCCTGTATCATGGACTATAACGAAAAAGGGGAACAACTTTCCCATGAAATCTGCCCGGGAATCATTTGCTCCAATAAAAGAATGAGCTATACGGGTGTGACAGCAGTTTTGGAAAAAGAGTCAGGCACAGCTTCTTTAGGTGCAGAGAATAGCGCTTCCGTAGCTTCTTTTAGATATGGGAAAGAGAAACGAAGAAACTGCGACGGACTATTCCTCCCTATCTCCCCTTTAAGGACTTGCTTCTTCATATGCGAGAGCTTTCCCGTCTGCTTCGCCATAAGCGCGTAGAGCGTGGCGGGCTGGACTTTGATTTTCCGGAGTCCAAGATTATTTTCAACGAAAAGGGGCAGATTGCCGAAATTCGCTCCGTCATCCGTGAGGAATCCCATAAAATTATCGAGGATTTCATGCTTGCGGCAAATGAGACGGTCGCGGAGGAGTATTACTGGAGGGATATTCCCTTCCTCTACCGTGTACACGAGCGACCGGACTTTTGACAAATGGCAGGGAGCTTTCGCGGATTCTATCGAATTTCTCCATTCTCCTCCGTGCAAAGGACCCGGACAGCATTCGCCCGAAGGCTTTACAGGGGATTTTGGAAACGATTAAGGGAAAGGAAGAAGAAATGATGCTCAGTAATCTTATTCTCCGCTCCTTAAAACAGGCCAAATACAGCGTGGAATGCGGAGAGCATTTCGGACTTGCCAGCAAATATTACACTCACTTCACTTCTCCGATAAGGCGTTACCCCGACCTCCAGATTCACAGAATCATTAAGGAGAATCTATTTTCTCAGGAAAATGAGAAGCGCTTCGCCCACTACAGTCGTAGTTTTACCCGACGTAGCCATGCAAAGTTCCCTGCGCGAGAGGCAAGCAGATGAGGCGGAGCGGGATTGCATGAAGCTGAAAAAGTGCCAGTACATGAAGAACTTCCTCGGGGAAAGTTTCCCCGGGACCATTTCCGGCCTTACGGAGTACGGCATTTATGTCACTTTGGAAAATGGCATCGAAGGCATGATTCCGCTTCGTATGCTGAATGACGACTATTTTGTTTTTATAGAGAAAGAACTGATAACTAGAGGCGAACGGAGCGGAAAAACTTTCCGTATCGGTGACAGCATGTCCGTCCTGGTGTATGCTGTAGATACCTTGAGCAGGACCATCGACTTTGTGCCGGCTAAGGAATTGCCGGAAGAATAATACAGATATGCTTTCCTCTGAATAAACAACTTTAGTCGAGATGAACTTTCCCCGGAATAAGCAACTTTAGTCGAGATGAACTTTCCCCGGAATAAGCAGATTCCATCGAGATAGACTTCCCTTAAGGAAAGTTTAAGCAAGATAAAATCCCTTTGGAGGGGCAGAAAGGAACGAATAAATGGGAGACAGCATTAAGCAAATCGCAAACAACAAAAAGGCTTTCCATGATTTTTTCGTGGAGGAAAGTCTGGAATGCGGCATTCAGCTTTTTCGGAACGGAAGTCAAATCTCTCCGCCTCGGACAGGCTTCCATTAAAGAGTCCTTCTGTCAGATTCGAAACGGAGAGTGTTTCATCGTAGGTATGCACATCAACCCCTATGAGCGGGGAAATATTTTTAACAAGGATCCGCTTAGAGACAGAAAGCTTCTCCTCCATAGAAGAGAAATTGACCGCCTGCTCGGAAAAAAATCAAGGAACAGGGCTATACCCTTATGCCCCTCCGTCTCTATTTCAAAGGGCGGCCTCGTAAAAGCTCGACATGGGACTCTGCCGCGGTAAAAAGATTTATGATAAGCGTGAGGATATGAAGAAGAAGGCACAGAGAAGGGAGCTCGAGAAGGAGTTTTAAGAAGGCGAATATTCGCGTGTAAGAAGGATTGCAAAAGAATATTCTAATTCCACATTTTGCAGGCATTGAAGCAGGGGCACGCTCCGCTAACCTCGCCTGACTGAGCATGGGCTCGGTAGCCCATTGCTCACTTTAGCTTCGCAAAGCAACTTCCTTCAGAAGTTGGTCTTGTACAGGACAACTTTTCTGATGAAAAGTTTGTCCTTTCGTAGTAATACTAAGCTTCAAGCATCGCTACTGCTCGCTTTCAGCAAGTACTAACGGGCTCAGATTGCCCCTTGCTTCAATGCCTGCAAAATCGTGAATATGCCATTCCATATATTCTTTTTTCAATGTTATAAACGTTCAAATTCAACGAAAAGCCATGGAACATTTTGATCCACGGCTTTTTGCTATGCATTTTAGGAGTACAGTTCTAAAATATCTCTTTCACTTAAGTATAGACCTTTTTCCGATATGTTCTTGAGTAAAGCGTTTGAGGCTCCGGTACTTGCAGAAAAACAAAGTAAAATAGGCAAAAAGATTATCCCACAGTTTCATAGGGTATTAAAAGCCAGGGCAATCTGAGCCCGCCGGTACTGCGAAAAACAAAGGTACTGCAGTTTTTCGCTTAGTATCCGTTGCGTGGCGAGGTTAGCGAGAGCGTGCCCCTCGCCGCAATACCTATGAACCGTGGGATGAAATTACATATCCCTTAACTTCACTCCAATTTTCTCGAGTGCCGTGAGTAAATCGCCTCTCACCTTATTGATTTCTTCTTCACTTAAGGTGTGGTCTTTTGCTCTTAAGCTGACATTGTAGGAGAGGGACTTAAATCCGGCAAGAACCTGTGCGCCTTCGTAGATATCGAAGAGCTCCACCTTCTCAAGGAGCGGAGATGCTGCTTCACGAATCGCGTCTTCCACTTCGCCGGCAGTCACATTAAGCGGTACAAGGAGGGAGAAATCATGAGACACTGCCGGGAATTTGGCAACCGGCGTATACTTTTTTTGTGATCTCCTGCAGGGGATAAACTTCCTCTAAATCAAGTACTGCCACATAGGCTCTTTCCTTCAAATCAAAGTTCTTTAAGACATCCGGATGAATTTCTCCCATTGTTCCGAGTACTTTTCCTTCATAGAGGATGTTAGCCTTTCTGCCCGGGTGGTAGTAGGGCTTTTCACAGTTTCCGTCATAGCGGAAACGACCGTTTTAGAACCACAGTGTGTGAGGAGCTCTTCAATTTCTCCTTTCAGGCTAAAGAAATCACCCTCTCCGATAAAACCGAGAGTCAAAGTCATACGCTCATCCGGAAGCTCAGTCAGGGGCAGGCTCTTCGGAATATAGAGTTTTGCCATTTCAAAGAGCTTTACGTCTTTATTCTTATGACGGTTATTTAAGCTCAGTGCCTGCAACATTCCCGGAACGGAGCTGGTACGCATAACGGAGAAGTCCTCTCCCAAGGGATTGGAAATCATAATCTGCTGCCACTCGGGAGCATTTTCCGGAAGAAGTAACTTCTCATAGACCTTCTTTCGACTCAAAGGAATAGAAATAGCTTTCGTTATAACCGAGTGCCTCGGCTAAGTGGCGAAGACTGCGATTCAAAGCCAGATTCGGGTGCATTCCCCCTACGGTACTAGATAGAGGAAGAGTACTCGGAATCTTGTCATATCCGTAATAACGAGCCACCTCTTCCGCAATATCCGCCATTCTCTCGAGGTCCTGTCGGAAGGTCGGAATCACAAGTTCCAGACTGTCTCCCTTCACCTCAGTTTGAATCTCCAAAGGTAACAGATAAGCCTTCATTTTCTCCGCTTAAATGAAGCCCCAATAAATTGTTGATTTCGGAAACGGATACGGATAAATGCTTCTCTTCCTTCTTTACCGGATAGCAATCCACCATGCCGCCTACCACTTCTCCGCAGTGGAGCTCTTCGATCAGAGTGCAGGCTCTGTCCATCGCCATTTCGCAAAGATTCGGGTCTAAGCCCTTTTCAAAATAGGAAGAGGCATCGGTACGAAGTCCCAGCTTTCTTCCGGAAAGACGGATATTGGTGCCGTTAAAGCAAGCCGCCTCCAGCACCACATTTTTCACCTTATCGGTAATCATGGAATTCTCTCCGCCCATGATACCACCAAGGGCAATGGTCTTCTCCCCGTCCTTGATGCATAAAATAGAGGAGTCGAGCTCATGTTCAACGCCGTCCAAAGTGACGAACTTTTTCCTTATCTTCGGCACGTTCTATGCGAATTTTCTGTCCGCTGATGTCTTCGTAATCAAAGGCATGCATGGGCTGTCCGAGTTCCAGCATCACATAGTTTGTGATATCTACGAAGTTATTGATCGGGCGAATGCCTGCAGTCCGGAGACGAATCTGCATCCAGGAGGGAGACGGCGCAAAACGCACATTTTTAATAAGACGTGCAGTATAACGACTGCAAAGCTCGCTGTCCTTTAATTCCACAGTGAGATAGTCGGAGAGCTTCTCTTCATTTCCCACCTTCTTGATTTCTGGAAAATGAAATGCCTGTCCAAAGGCTGCCGCCGCTTCTCTTGCCAGTCCCACTACGGAGAAACAGTCCACACGGTTCGAGGTAATCTCATACTCGTGCAGAATATCCCGAAATCCGAGGAGTGCCGGAGCATCTTCTCCCACAGGTGTTCCTTCCGGGAAGATGTAAATGCCTCTTTCCGGTGCTTCCGGGAAGAAGTTCCGGTCACTTCCGAGCTCCTCGATAGAGCACATCATCCCGAAGGATTCCACACCGCGGAGCTTTTCCGTTATGAATGCTTACGCCACCCTCCGGGCGCTTTCCTTCGTGATCGACCTTTACCTTACCGCCGTCTAAAACGACCGGCACTACCTGCCCCTCTTTTACATTCGGCGCTCCGTTACGATCTGCAAAAGTCTCTTTCCCGACATCTACCTGACAGATTAAGAGGTGATCGGAATCCTCATGCTTCTTTACGGAAAGAATCTTTCCTGTCACAATCTTCTCCAGATTTTTCCCCGAGGTCTTCCATGGTTTCCACTTTATTGCCGACCAGGGTCATTCTGTCTCCGAAGTCTTTTTCCCGATGCGGAAAGTCCCGGAACATATGCTTTTAACCAATTCATGGATGTATTCATCTTCAATCCCCCTTAAAACTGCTCTAAGAAGCGCAGATCATTTTTCATAAAGCAAACGCATATCATCGATTTCATACTTCAGAAGTGCGATACGCTCAAGACCTACACCGAAGGCGAAACCGCTGTACTCGTTCGGGTCGATGCCGCAGGATTCCAGCACCTTCGGGTGCACCATGCCGCGACCTAAAATCTCAATCCAACCCCTCTCCCTTACAGAAACGGCGAGCCTTTTTCCCTTACACTTAAAGCAGGAAACATCCACTTCTGCGGAAGGCTCCGTAAAGGGAAGTGGTGCGGACGCGACTTCGTCTTCGTATCCTGTCCGAAGAGCTCCTTGGCAAAGAGGTCCAGCGTACCCTTTAAATCGGAAAAATGGATATTTTTATCAATGACCAAGCCCTCCACCTGATGGAAGGAAGGGAATGGGTCATATCCACTGCGTCGGAACGGAACACTCTTCCCGGGCAAATCATACGAAGTGGAGGCTTGTGGGTTTCCATATATCTGGCCTGCACGGAGGAGGTCTGGGTTCTTAAAAAGAATATTGCTGTTGATATAGAAGGTATCCTGTTCATCCCTTGCAGGATGTCCTTTCGGAATATTCAATTTTTTTCAAAAGTTATAACTGTCGTACTCTACCTCGGGGCCTTCCACAACTTCATAGCCCATGCCGATAAAGATTTTTTTCCACCTCTTCCAAGGCAAGAGTATTCGGATGCGCGTGTCCGTAGCGAATCTTCTTTCCGGGAAGTGTCACATCAATCGTTTCCGCAGAAAGGCGGGCATCCTGTAAGGCACGCTCGAGCTCTGCCGTACGCTCCTTAATCTCCTTCTCGATTTTCTGAGAAACTTCATTTACCAGCTGTCCGAAAAGCCGGCCTTTCCTCGGCACCCTAAGTCCTTTAAAGCTTTCTTCGCCTCCGCAAGTTCTCCCCTTTTTTCCCTAAAAAAATGGAGTACGAATTTCATTGATGGAATTCATATCCATGGCAGAGCGCAAACGCTCTTCTGCCGCCTTTCCGATTTCCTCCAGATTGAATGTGTTCATTTTTCCTCCCTTGATATAAACAAGTTTTTCTTTTTTACGGAATCGTTCGCACTTTGTGCTCCCTACGATTCCTGCACTTCTGGCTTTTTCTTTTTGTTTTTTCTTTACGGAATCGTCCGCGCTTCGCGCTTCTTCGATTCCCTGCACTTCTTGGCTTTTTTCTTTTGTTTTTTTCTTTACGGAATCGTCAGCGCTCCGCGCTTCTTCGATTCCCTGCGCCTCGGCTTTTTCTTTTTCTTTTTCCTTTTCGGAATCGTCAGCGCTCCGCGCTTTTTCGATTCCCTGCGCCTCGACTTTTTTTCTTTTCTTTTTCTTTTTACGGAATCGTCAGCGCTCCGCGCTTTTTCGATTCCTGCGCCTCGACTTTTTCTTTTCTTTTCTTTTACGGAATCGTCAGCGCTCCGCGCTTTCGATTTCCTGCTCGCATTCGCACTCTCGAGACTTTCGTCTCTTCGTGCTCATGCAGGGGCGTGATATCAAGTCCTATCCCCTTTTTCAAACCGGTTTGCAACGGGGATAGGGACTTATGGCACTGTAAAGCTAAAACCCCGTCTGCAATTGCAGACAGGGGACGAATGTTCGCGGTACCACCCTGATTCCTGAATTTCTTTTCAGGCTCTCTTTTATGCTTAACGCAGTCTCACGGTTCTTCCTACTCTCCTTGGATTTCAAAAACTGCTCCGGTGGGAATATTCCAAAAAGCGCTTGGGAAGAACTTGCGACCTGTGATTCTTCTCTCTATGCTAAGCGGACTCCCTTTTGTACTGTGCACCTTCATCGCATTTCCCCGAAGTATATTGAATACGAGAGGAAAAGTCAAGTTCTAAGTTATCCCAACTCTTCGTTCTTCGTCTGTTTTTATACTGAATCTTAGTCGAGTCAAGCAACTCTGATGTTTTAAATCCAAGTCCTATTTTTCATTTCCGGCTCTTGCAGTTAAAAAATTTTTTCTATACAATATTGTCTGTTTTTTGCAAGAGTTAAGCTCAAGGAGGTTGCTCTCAAGAAAGCAAAAAAATACCCTCAAGCTTAAGAGTATTTTTATGCGAAAACGAATCAAGCTGATATAGGAAAGTGATATATAAAAGAAAGGCTATTTTATGTCGGAAAAACAGAAAAAGCACTTAAGCCGCGTTCCCTCATACCATTCCCATCTTAACCGGCTTTTTATTCCTCGGCTTTGCTTACGGAGTCTATATGCACAGTGCCGGTCTTTCCGTGCTCTACACTTTCTTTATGGCCTCTCTCATTTTTGGCGGTTCTTTGGAGATTTTGGCGGTCAGCTTTTCTTATTTCTCCCTTTGCACCGCTGGAGACCTTTTTCCTTGCGGTGATGATTCAGCTTCGTCACCTTTTTCTACGGCATAGCCATGCTGGACAAATTCCCAAAAACCGGGTGGAAGCGCTTCTATCTTATCTTCGGGATGTGTGATGAGACTTTCAGTATCAATTACAGCGCAGAGATTCCGGAGGACACAGACCCGGAATGGTTTATGTTTTTTTGTTACTCTTTTCAATCAAAAGCTATTGGGTCATCGGCTCCTGCATCGGAACACTCCTCGGTAATGTTCTTCCCTTTTCCACGGAAGGCATTGACTTTGTGATGACTGCCCTCTTTGCCGTGATTTTTCATGGACCAATTCTTGAAAGAAAAAAATCATTTTTCTTCCTTCCTGGGTCTTTCCGTTTCCATCCCTCTCTCCTCGTTTTTAAAGAGAAAAAAATTTCATTCTTCCCGCCATGCTCGGGATTACCGCTATTTTGCTACTTGTAAGACCGCATTTAGACAAAAGCAATAGCAAAAGTCAAATAAAGCATAAAAATAGGAACATAATAGGAAACTTAAACTGGATAAGAAACGCACATAATAGAAAAACACAAACCAAGCAAGTACAGGACGCTGTCCTGAAAAAGGATATAGAGAGGAAGGCTTATTCTATGACAGTAGGGCAACATCATCACGATTCTTCTTTGCATAGTAGGGACAATGCTGACCCGCTTTTTACCCTTTATTTTTATTTCAAAAATACACCGAAAGCGGTGCAATATCTGGGAAAGGTTCTCCCTCCCGCAAGCTTTGCCCTGCTTTTTAGTGTATTGTTTTCGAAATGTTTCGATTTTTTTAGCGGAGATCACGGACTTCGGAGTTTCTATCCCTGGGTCTTACCCTATTCATGCATTATTGGAAACGGAATATGCTGCTTTCTATCTTTTTCCGGCACTATCCTTTACATGCTTTTTTCGACAAGGAATCCTTGTTTTGCCATTTTAGTTCTTAACTCCCTGTTTTACTTCTTAGCTTCCGCTTTTTTTAGTTCTTAGATTCCTTTTTAGTTCTTTTCTTCCACTTTAATTTTTTTATCTTCCTTTTTCTCTTCCTTTTTCTTTACCGAGGTCCGTTTCCTTCGACCATACACGGATCTGTGACTTCGTAGTCTTCTTTACCACATACATCGCATAGTCCGCATTCTTCTGTAATTCATCGGGACTTAAGCCGCCTTCAGGATACCAACTCACACCGCCGGAAAGCTTCAGCATCTTCTTCGTTCCGTCCGGAAGCAAAATATAACTTTCATCTATGGTTCTTTGCAGTTTTTCAATCAAGTCGCCGATTCTCTTTCGGTCTCCGTCCTCATCAAAAATAAAATATTAAACTCATCACCGGAAATACGCGAATACAGCGCCTCTTCTCCCAGCGCTTTTTCTCATGGCATCCGAAGCACAACGAATATATTTATCTCCATATTCATGTCCGAAGGTATCATTGACTCTCTTTAAATTATCAAGATCCATCATGATATATGCCCCGATGGAATTTCCGCCGCCCTTTTTCTCCAAAAGTTCACGAATACGACGGCCAAAAAGCCCTTCTGTTATAAAGGTCTGTCAGGAAATCATGATCCCTTTCGTACTGCAGATTCTGTTGTTCCTGTAAAAAGACGGTCGGAAAAGATTTTTCCAAGGCCTCCGACATTTGGTCAATTTCAAAAATACCGGTTTTTGCAGTATCAGCTTTTTCTGTAGGTTTATTTCTCCTCACCTCTGACGCTAAAGCCCTAATCGGCTTTTTGTAAAAAAATACGGAAATGGCAAGGCTTCCTATCAAACCGATAATCAAAGTGAGTATAATCGTGACAAACATCACATAGAACATTCTGTCCGCAAACCGATTCATCGTGCTGTAAGGAATCTCCGCACCAATCTGCCAATCCGCATCGGAAAAGGGACCGTTCGTCGAAAAAATACGAAGCGGCATGCTATAGGCAAACATGTCCTTATTTTTTTACTGAGATAATCATCCGTAATATCCCGGTCAATATTGACCTTTAGTGCACTGAACTGAATCGCTTCCCTGTATGACTCTGTTTTCAGCTCCTTACTGCCCTTCTTTTGCATACTGATAAAATAAGATGCTGTCCCGCTGCTATCCAACTCCTTTTCCGGAAGATTTCTCTTTAAATAGCTTAAGAGAATGTCCACGCCTAAAACTCCGTAGACTCTTCCGTCGGAAAGACGTAAGGGTACGGAGTAGGCAATAGCCTCTCTTTCTTCTCCAAACAATTTATAGGGCTTACTCCAATATCCGAGTTCCTCCCATCCGAGATCCGGAGCACTGCTGAAGCCTGCCTCCGTAGGCTCATAAAAGAAATCATAGTAGGGCACTCCCGATGTACCGAATTCAAAATTGGTATTCCAAGCCGTATCTGTTGTCATTTGCTTATTTCTTATCACAAGATAGGGAGAGCGCTCTATCAAAAGATCAAAAATTTTTAACACTCGGCTTAGATTCCGGATCTAAATCCCGAAAATAAAGTCCCGGCTTATCCACATACTTTCCCGAAGACATACTTTCCTTTTAAATCATCCGCATTAAGAATTAAAAATACACCGGTGACACGATTCGTCCGCATCATGGAAAGCAAATCATCGGTAATGGCATTTTAAAAAGGAGGCCGCATTTTCCGAACTGTCATCAATAGACTCTATATCCAGCTTTCCCGCATCAACAAGTCCGTCCGTAAGACGATTTATTTTTTGCACAGTCTGCCCTACGTTCATCCATTGGTTTACCATAATACTTTTCCAGATAATTTCGTCTGGCTTCCACCCTACTCTCTATAATTTCTCTTGAATTGGTACGAATCAGTTGAAACAATCCCTGCCCGTACACGGACATCATAATGATTCCTACCTCCAAGATAAAGCAAAAGCATAAGAGGATTCAGTATTTTCTTAAATATGCTTTTTTTCTTCATTCCGCTCCAAAAATCATTTTCTTAGTGTCTCCAACTCGGCAAGGAGGGAGTCATACCACAAATTAAAGTTTTCTTCCGTATCATACTCTTGAATTGCATCCTCTCTGGAAGATCCCTGAGGCAATCGCCGTATCAATCGCTTTTTTTATCTTCTTTTTGCCTTATCAGCCAAATTGAATTCTAAAACATTACGAATACTTTCCGCATTTTCCACCGCAGGCATAATGTATAAGCTGTTAGAGGAAACATTTTTTAAAGCAGCCTCTAATCCCGGATCCTCTCCTCTTCCTTTTAATACATCCAGTGTCTCTAAGGTTAGTGCATCCTGCCTTACCGGTAAATATTCTGCCGAAATGGCAAACTTGCTGTTGATATCCTTCGAGGTCAGCCAACGCAAAAAAATTCCATGGAGGCCTTAATCTTTGCTTCCTCCCCTTAATTACCGAAATGCCTGCTCCTTGCTGTACCACAATATTTTTGACCTTTTACGATTTCCGGACAAGGAAGTACGATATTCTCTATCGGATAGTGCTCCTCATCGGAAAGGATTACTTCCTTGGGAAAAATAAGTGTATGAAACGGAACTGCCTGTAAAGCAGATTATATCACCTGTCCGAACATCATCCGAGCGAAATCTTCCGGATGAACTGAAGTATCCGTGTATATAGGGCACATAAAAATAATCCCAAAGCTTACGCATAACGTCTTTTCGGAAAAATTATATACGGTATGCCCGTCAGCATCCTGTGTGATTAAATCCACACCCATCTGTTTTGCCCCGATCAAAAAATAGTTGGCAAAACCCTGCTGTCCGAAAAAGGCTTTTCCGTCTCCGGGAACTAAAGTAAGAGAATCCGTATACTCAAAATATTTCTTAGCCACTTCCAATAAACCCTCTCTCGTTTCCATATCCGAAAAGAGTGCATCCTGCTAGCATCCGAAAACTTTTGCCAGTCCGTTTTATTCATGAAAAATAAATCCGTAGACTTGGCAACCGGCAGAATCTTTATCCCCTTACTTTGTACGCCGAGCCTTCCCTCTTCCAAAAATTCCGGGACAAAACTCTGTAATTCTTCCTCCGTAAAGTAAGGTTCCATATCCACAAGATATCCTTTTTATCCAGGGCTTGTGCCGTATCCCGATACACAAAAGCCATATCCGGATAGCTTTCCTGCGAAAAATTCTTATCCGTCAGAGATAGAAGACTCGTTTCCAAATCCGTCATCGAACCGGGGTTTGTAACATGAACCGTGATATTTAAGTCTTTGCCTCTCCCCAGGTTAAATTCATCCACCATTTTTCAAAAAAATACTTCCTGCTGCAAGGCGGAATAATAGCTCCAAATATTCAATTCTACATTTTCATCCGTTCTCTGATAACTGCCTTTTCCCTGCCCTCTCTCCTTCTTTTTGCAAGAGGAAAGAACCATGACTAAACACAATATAAACACTACAGCCATGGACAGCATTCTCTTTATTTTGTTCATCCTTCTTCTCCACTCCCCTATTGAAAAACGAGCACTTCTCTTTGCGGTTTTGCAAAACAAAAAGAAACCATACTCTCTCTATGTCAAAAGAACATCGACTGACTGCCCAAAGAATATAAGAACTTTTTCCTTATCTTAAACCATTATAAACAAGGACAAAGCCAAAACCAAGATTTAATTCTTCTGCATATTTAAGCATTTTTTTAATCTCAGCCCTGTTCCCGGCTAAAGTCCATTAACGAGATACCGCACGCTTTGCGAGCGATACTCGTTATGAATTAAAAAGAAAGTGAAGAGAGCCGCCTCTTCTCCCGCCTTCTCTCGCTTTCTTTTTCCTATCTTTCTATTTCTTATTTTTTTATTTAACGATTTATCGCAGTGGAACCGCAGAATCAGATTACCATTAACGAGTATCGCAGTTAAACCGCAGAATCAGATTAGAATTAATACTTGTCATTGTCAAATCCGAGAAAAAGAACTGTCGTATCCCTTCCCTGTATATTTCGACGTAGACTTACTCTGCTTCGTATTTTTGTACCCTAGCGGATTCCCTTTCAAAGCTTAACTTTTCTTCACCGGCTTCTCCTCATCTCCCGGAATGGGAATCTGCGAAAGATCCATGCCGTCCATACCGCTGATATCAACAAGGGTCTCGGCTGTCTCTTTCTTCTCCGTGACAGTCGCTTTCGGCGTTTCCTTCTTCTCTGTTACAGGTGCCTTCGGCGCTTTCGCCTCTTCTTTCTTCTCCACTGCAGGCGCCTTCGCCTCTTTCGGCTCTTCTTTCTTCTCCACTGCGGGCGATTTCGCCTCTTCCGGTGCTTCTTTCTTCTCTACCGCGGGTGCTTTCGGCGCTTTCGGTACTTCTTTCTTCTCCACTATAGGTGCTTCCGGCGCTTTCTGCTCTTCTTTCTTCTCCGCTATGGGCGAATTCGGCGCTTTCGGCTCTTCTCCTCTTGAAAGCCGAGATGAAGATTCTTCCGCTTTTTAAGTGGAAGCGCGCCACCAAATCATTGAGCACCTTGGCCTGTCCGGAAAGCTCTTCCGATGCCGCCGCCGACTCCTCCGAGGTAGCGGAATTCTCTGTACAACGGAAGAAATACGATCCAGCCCCTGACTAAGCTGAGAAATACCGTCAGCCTCTCCTCCGAAGCCGTAGTAATATCCTGAATATAGCTGTTTATCTTCACCGTATGCTGAGAAACCGTTCCTAAAGATTCCGCAGTCTCTTCCGTGATCTTTTGCCCTTTTCACCGCTTCAATGGTTTCTTCAATTAAGGTTGCGGTATTTTTGTGCCGCCTTTGCAGACTTCTGTGCGAGGTTTCCCTACTTCATCGGCAACAACGGCGAAACCTTTTCCCTGCCGCACCTGCACGAGCCGCCTCTATCAGCCGCATTCAAGGAGAGAATATTCGTCTGGAACGCAATGTCATCAATGGTCTTAATGATTTTATTGATTTCATTGGACTTCTCCGTGATTTCCGCCATGGCACCGGACATTTCCTTCATCTTACTGTTACTGAGCACTACCGCTTTGCCGGTTTCCGTGGAAAGATGCGATGCTTCCTGTGCCGTTCCCGCAGTTTCTTTAATCTTTGTAGAAATTTCACTCATGGTGGCACTTAGTTGCTGAATAGAAGAAGCCTGTTCTACTGCACCGTGAGAAAGTCCCTGTCGTCGTAGCGCTGACCTGATCCGCACTGCCGTTTACTTTCAGGGCACTCGACTGTATTTCCGCCATAGTACGGGAAAGGTCTGTCGTAATCTCTGAAAGTGCGGTAAGAAGCGGTAAATAGGCTCCTGTATAATATTCTTCGTTTTCTTCGGAAATCGCAAAATTTCCACGAGAAAGTTCACCAAGCTTAGCGGTTAAATCGGAAATAATACGTCTTACCCGGTCAACAACCTCCTGCATTGCGGTAATCAGACTGCCAATCTCATCCTGGTAAGCGTAGGACATTTTCGATATCAAAGTCTCCCTCTGCAAGCTTCTTTCCGCTTTTTAACCACCATGGATAAAGGCTTTAAGCTCTTGTTTAAGTAGAAAACCGTTGCAATAATAACGATAGCTACCGTAGTGAGTCCGAGTATGGTAGCCATCATCACCATTCTGTCTACTGCATGGTCATAATCCACTTCGGTCATACTGATACGGAACCACCAGGTATTTCCTTTGATATCAATCGGTTCATAGAACTCTCTTTCTTCTTTTCCGTTCTTTGCTACGATTTTTTTAAGGAAAACCGTTTTCCCTCCTGCATGAGGGTTTTTATCTCTGCTATAGGCCTTTTCCGTTAAAACTTCCGATAAGTTTTTTCCGTTTTCTTCCGTCCTCGTATGAATCACATCGTCTTTAGAAATAATCTCTGAAAACATGGTCGGAAATTCATCATCTTTTTTCTGGATATCGATTAAGGCCTCCGCATTGATGTCTACAATGCTGACTCCTTTAAATTCATTTTTCATGCATAATGGGACTGATAATGCTGAGTACACTGATTCCCTGTTCCGTGTCCTCATAAATATCGGTAATATAGTCCTTGCCCTCTTTTGCGCTGAGATAATAATCTTTTTCCTTATAGTAATCATAGGGATAGTTGACAACCGTTTTTTGTTCCGCATTCTTTTTACTGAGATACGGAGCATAATTCCGATACTCCCGGAATAATCACGTTCGGCTCAAAGAGGGTGCCCAGCCCCGTAATGCCCGGATTACTGTTTACAACCTGCATCCAATGTATTTAACAAAATATTTTTCCGCAAGATATTGTGATGCGAAATTTCCTTATCCACAATACAGCTCCTCAGTATAAGCGGTTCCATCGGACTTGTGCGAAGTGCCTTATTCTCCGTATCTACCGCCTTCCATGAAAATGCAGGCGCCTCTCCCACTTTATCCTTACTATCAAAAACAAAACTGATACTGTCGTTTACAATCCCCGAAACACTGCTTAACTTATCCACTGTGGTAGAGATTTCCGCCGATGCATTCATTCCCTTTTCCGCCATGGAATCGTTAATTTGCCGGTCCATATCTATTTCAAAAGAATGAACTAAAAATATAGCAAAGCACCAGAATGGTAATAAAGGATACCATGCCAAGAACCAGGGACAATCTTCCTTTTAAACTCATTCTTTTCAGAAAGCCAAGTTTTTTTCTTCTCTGAAACCTTTCTCATACCGTGCCTATCCCTCCTTGAATATAAAAATCCAATCATACTATTTCATTTTCGGCAGAGATTGTATAAGGAAAATGAGCTATTTTTACAAAATCCTGCCTAAGCCTTATCCACCTTAAGCATAGTAGGAAAAATTTAGATTTTTTCTCTTTTCTCTTATACAATCGGTAAATCGAACCGATAAAATGAGGAAAGACCGATTTGGAGAAAAGGATTGCTATGTCATTATTTTATGGAAATGGAATAGCCCTTACGGAGAAGACTCTTGACTTTACTCTGGGAAGGCAAAACCTTACAGTAAACAATATCGCAAACGTCGATACCCCGAACTATAAATCAAAGTATTTAAGCTTTGAGAATGAGCTTCTTCACCATATTTCTATGGCGGAGCAGGGCGGACAAAAAAAATGGAATGTAGCTCGCGCTATCAATCAGCAACAAGGAAGAATACACAGCACCAAAAACGAATCCAGTCGACTGGACGGTAATAATGTGGATATGGATCAAGAGCAGGTTGAGCTTGTCAAAACGACCTATGCCTATCAGTACATGGTTAACTCTGCAAATAATGACTTAAAAAGACTGATGGTCGCGGTGAAAAAGCTTCTAGCTTCTTTTTCTTTCCTTATCTAATAGGAAGTGTTTTAGCCGGAAGGGTGAACGAGAGTTTCGGGATAAGCAAAAGCATTTTTCCCGTGAAAAATAGTGAAAAGGTGGTAAAACTTATGGATAGTACAATGGAAGGAATGTTGGATACCTATCTTCTGGAGACGGAATCACTCTTAGATAAATTAGATGAAATGCTCATTGCCGATGAAAAGGTTGGGGATTTTCTCCACAGACGATGTAAATGAAATCTTCCGTATCATGCACACCATTAAAGGTTCCAGTGCCATGATGGAATTTACACCGATTTCCAATATTGCCCACCATATTGAAGATATGTTCTTCTTTATCCGAGATAAGGGGATTGATTCTTTAAATGCAGAGCAAAAAAATGAGCTCTTTGATTTAATGTTCCGCTCCGAAGATTATCTTAGAAGCGGTTTGGAGAAAGTGAAAGCAGGCGAAGCTTTAGATAACGACGTGGATGCCTTTGCAAGAGAAATCAACAATTTTCTCGCTAAAAATCTCCGGAAAGGGCGGAGAAGAAAAGAAAGAGGACAGAAACGATATTCCGAATTGTATGCTGCCTGTGGAAAGAGTCCTCCCGAATGACCCCACGGCAAAGAAGTTTATTCACGTTCTTCTGGATCAGGGCATCGGTATGGAAAACCTTAGAGCATTCATGATTGTGAATGCCATTAAGAGTTTGACCTCGATTTCCGTTATTACCCTCAGGATATGGACAGTAATCCGGATACCGCACAGAGCATCATTGACTCGGTTTCTTCCTCGCCTTTGATAATGACGAGACTTTTGGATAAAGGAGAAAAGGTTCTTAGAGAGCAAAGTCATATTCTCTCCTATGAAATCGTAGAGGCCAAGAAAGAAGAAGAAAAGAAAGAAGAGGGGAATAAGACTGCCGAGCACAGTAGTGCAAAACAAAACGAAAAAGGAAAGCGGCACAGCGCAACAGGCTGCACAGCAAAAAGCGGCAGCTCCCGTTAAGCAAAGCTTAATCTCCGTAAACTTACAAAAACTGGACAGCTTAAATGACCTTGTCGGAGAAATCGTAATCACGGAATCTATGGTTACCTCTTCCCCTGTTCTTCGTATGCTTCCGCAGGAAAAGTCTTGACAACTTCATGAAGTCCGCAAGACAGTTAAGAAAGCTTACCGATGATTTACAGGATATTGCCATGAGCCTTCGAATGGTTTCCATTTCGGGGGTATTCCAGAAAATGAATCGTATTGTTCGGGACATGAAGCAGAAGCTCGGAAAAAGATGTAAAGCTCACCATTATCGGTGAAGATACCGAAGTCGATAAGACCATCGTAGACAGCATTCAGGATCCCTTAATGCACATTGTCCGTAACAGTATGGATCACGGCATCGAGGAAACGAAGGAGGAACGTATCGCTGCAGGTAAAGATGCGCAGGGGCGAATTGACCCTTTCCGCTTTCCATACCTCTTCCGAAGTTATTATCACCGTTGCCGATGACGGCTATGGTATGAATCCCGAAAAACTTCTGGATAAGGCGGAGGAAAAAGGGACTTCTCTACAAGCCCCGTTCCGAATATTCGAAAAAGGAAGCTCTCGGCTTTAATCATGCTCCCGGGCTTCTCCACCAACCAGAATGTTACGGAATTCTCCGGCAGAGGTGTCGGAATGGATGTCGTAAAGAAGAATCTGGAGTCCGTAGGAGGAACCATCAGCATTTCCAGTGAAATGGGTAGAGGCTCCACCTTTACCATGAAAAATTCCTCTTACTTTAGCTATCATGGACGGTATGAAGGTCAATGTAGGCGACAGTATTTTCACAATCCCCATCGTAAATATCCGGCAGTCCTTCAAAATTGATGATGCGGAAGTCGTTTTCGATGAGAACGGAAACGAGATGGTTAAGAGGATGGATATATTCTACCCCATTGTCCGTTTAAACAACTTCTACGGTATTGAAGGAAAATACACCGACCTTGCAGACGGTGTACTCATCTGGGTGGAGGCCAACGACAAGTCCTGCTGTCTCTTTGTAGACGACTTAATCGGGGAACAGCAGGTTGTTGTAAAACCGCTTCCGGCATACTTTAATGCCTTTGATTTAAAAGCCAGCGGAATCAACGGATGCTCTATTCTCGGTGACGGAAATATCTGCATTATCTTAGATGTCCTGGGCTTGTACTCTCAGGCCATTGAAAACAATTAAGGAGGAAAGCATGGCAGAAGAATTAATGGATGAGTTTTTCGAGGAAGAAGAAAAGGTAGAAGAAAGCGAAAGCAATGACGCGGAACGCTGTCTCACCTTTGAATCCGGCGGTCTTGTGATGTATATGAGCACCAGCTACGTCATTGAAATCATCAATGATCATTCCATCACCGCTCTTCCCATGGTTCCCCACTATGTAAAGGGAATTATCAATTTAAGAGGTTCCATCCTCCCGGTAATTGATATTCGTTTACTCATGGATAGAGAGGCGGAGGAATATACTTCAAAAACTTGCATTATTGTCTTAAATATTGACTCTGTCGCAATCGGAATCATTGTAGACCGGGTAAGACAGGTTATTGACATTGATTTATCCGAGGTACAACCGATTCCCCTTCGGAACCGACAGAAGTTATGTAACGGCATGATTACTTTGGACAGCGGAGAAGTCGCGATGTCCTTTGATGCGGAAGCTTTTAGTCCAGTCCTCTTCCGAGGCTGTATAAGAGGACCTTGCATGTACGATTTATCGGACGAAGATTTTCAGACGGCTTTACAGCTATATGCAGGGAAAAGTTCGGCATCGATTTAAGGAGGAAAAAAAGCCCTTAATCGTAAGCCGACTTTCCTCTATTTTAGAGAGTAAAGGCTATAAGGACTTTCACGGCTATGTAAATGATATTCTCGGTAGGGAAGATCAGGAAATGCTGACCATCCTTCTCAACAAACTTACTACAAATTATACCTATTTTTATGAGGGAAGAATCTCATTTTTGATTATTTGGAAAATGTGGTACTCCCCGAGCTTGCTAAAAAGCACGAGAAAGATAAAACGCTTTCCATATGGAGTGCCGGTTGTTCTTCCGGGGAAGAGCCCTACAACATTTCCATGTATCTTTTTGGAGTATTTCGGAAAATTACCCGGAAAATGGGATACAAAGGATTCTGGCAACGGACATTTCCCTCAATGTGCTTTCCAAAGGCTAACCCCCGATACCCTGCGGAGAGTCTTGAAAAGCTTCCTAAAGCATGGATAAACAAGTATTTTTCTCCCTTTAGGAGACGGGTTTTTATACCGTAAGCGAAGAATTACGGAAAAATGTCATCTTCCGTCCCTTCAATTTAATGGAGCCGATTCACTTTAAACGGAATTTTGATTTGATTTTCTGTAGAAATGTAATGATTTATTTTGATCAGGAAACGAAGGATGCCTTGGTGAAACGTTTTTTTAATGCCACCTATCCGGAAGGTCATCTCTTTATCGGACATTCCGAAGGGCTGACTAAGCAAACCTGTCCCTATAGATACATTAAGCCGGCAATCTATCGAAAAGAAGCTTAGAAAAAGATAGTCTTATGATGAACGAATCCTCATTGTATAAAAATTCTATTCAAATTATTGCTATGGGAGCTTCCACCGGAGGAACGGAAGCTCTTCTTGCTATCTTGGAAAAAGCTACCGGAAATCTTCCTCCTATTGTGATTACACAGCACATGCCTCCTATTTTTACCAATATGTATGCCGAGCGTTTAAACAGAATCTGTAAAATGGAGGTTAGGGAAGCAAAAGGATCAGGACAGGTTATATCCCGGTCTCTGCCTTATTGCTCCCGGAGGTCTACAGATGCAGGTCGTAAAAGACAGAGAAGGTCTGAAGGTTTCCTGCATGGAAGGAGAAAAGGTTTCCGGACACTGCCCTTCCATTGATTATCTCTTCTCTTCGGTCGCAGAAGAATGCGGCGAACACGCTGTAGGCATCCTGCTTACCGGCATGGGAAGAGATGGGCGCACGGTCTTCTTTTGATGCACGAAAAAGGCGCCTATACCTTGGGGCAGGACGAGGAAAGCTCTGTCGTTTACGGTATGCCTATGGAAGCCTACAAACTCGGAGCCGTAGATAAGCAAGGTAATCTTGCACAGATTGCCAATTATTTATTGGACTGCTTTCACATAGAGTGAGGTGCAAAAATGGGAATTCTAAAACTGTTGTCAGAAAAATAATTGCGGAAAGCTCTCGGCATTTAGGACTCTTTGCCGTGGCTTCTCTTTCCGTTATGACGGTCAGTTTATCCACTATTGCCTATCAGGGTTATAAGGATAGTGCAGTGCAGGAGGAAATAACGGAGACTAATAAACACAGTAAGGAATCTCGTTTTTCAGCAGGTATTTTACAACAATACCGTCTCCTCTAACGAAAACTCCAGTCGCAGAAGACCTCTCCGTGAAAGCGGAATCATAGATACGGCAGAGTCCCGTGAAGACTCGAATTCGATTCCTCTTCTCAGAAAGAAAATAAGAAAAATAACGCGGACTCTTCCGAAGAAGAAGCAGGCGATACGAAAGCAGAAAATGAGAGAAATGCGAAAAATGCGGAAGAAGGCTCGGAGAAGAGCCCGGAAAGCTCTGCCTCCCCCGAGTTAAACAGTGCGACCTCTTCAGAAGCTCCTTCGAACTCGCAAGAAGCCGCTCCGAAAACTCCTCCGGAAGGCATGCTCCTGAAGCATCGCAGGAAAGTGGGAAAGCGCTGTAAACGGGAACAATCCGCCCGCTGAAAGTCTTCCGAAAGAAGACTTAAACGATCCAACTCCGATTCCCCTTCCGGCAGAAGACGAGCAAACCCCTCCGGTCCTCCCACAAAATCCGACCCCTTCGAAAAACTATTATGGAAGTTCCACCTATAATGACTACAATGTCTATCTGGATACCGCACTGGGCTCTATGCCCTATTATAATCAACATGACAGTCATTGGAGGGACTTTCTCTATGGCGGTACGGACAGTATCAGTAAATACGGTTGCGGCCCCACTACCGCGCTATGATTGTTTCCGCCTTCGGTAACGTTAACGGCAAGATAACTCCCTAAGGAAATGGCAAACTGGTCCGCCGCATACGGATATTTTGCTCCCAAAAAGCGGTTCCTATCATGAATATATTCCTGCCGTACTCTCCGCTTTTGATCTTATCGTGGATACCGTAAAGGCGGAAGATCGCACGACAGCTCATCTTCAGGAGCTTTTAAACAGCGGACATATCTGCGTTGCTCTTATGGGAAAAGGTGCACTGACAAAGGGCGGTCACTTCATCATTATCACAAAAGCAAAATGCCAACGGAACCGTTGCTATTGCCGACCCGAACAGCTATCCCAATACGCAAAAGGATTGGAATCCGGAACAGCTTCTTCGTGAGCTGAAGAAAAATTATGATGCCGGGGGACCGCTCTGGTCCGTAGCAGTACCGAACAGTTAGCGGTTTTCATCTTGCGCCCGCGCCTCTTGTTATGAAGTAAGGCGGATTCTTGCGCCCGCGACACTTGTTAAGAATGAAGGCGGATTCTTTCGTCCGCAGCACTTGTTAAGAATCAAAAAAAGAAGCTTATGTTGATTTTTCATAAGCTTCTTTATTCTTTCTTAGCATTTATTATGAGTAAAATTACATAGAGACCCATTCATAACATTCGCATAGGCGTGCTGTCTCGTCCGGCTAGACCTGCTCTTCCATCTGCTCCGCACTTAAGCTGCTTACCACCTCGGAAATACGCTTAACTACAGCGGAAATCTTCTCATTTACCGCGGAACTGCTGTCAGAAAGTCTTCCTACCTCATCTGCCACTACACCGAATCCTTTGCCATGCTCTCCTGCTCTCGCGACTTCAATGTTTGCATTTAACGCAAGAATCTTCTGTCTGCTCTGAATACTCTTTAAATCATTGGTACTCTTTCTGATGTCCTTCACAAGACTTTGTGTCTCCGTAATTCCTTCAGATAATTTGTCCACAAAGCTTCTGAATCTCAGCTCACTGCTTTCAGAAAGCATGAAACTCTCCAAGCTTGCCTTTAAGAGCCTGAGCGCCGCCTCCTGCTTTTCCGGGTCTTCCTCGGAAGAGCTCTTAAGAAAAAGAGTTGCAAGCTTCTCTCCTTCGTATACAAGGTCAAGATGGGTAGAAGAAGCACTGAATTCTTGGGATTTATGGTCTAAAGCATCGGCCTTCCCTGCTCCCTCTTTACGGCATCCGCAAAATATTGGACTTTGCGTCTGCCGACTGTACCATTGCTTCCAATCCTGTGGCTAAAAGCCCAGTCATAGAGTATGGATTGAAACTGCTCTTTTCCCGCAAAATCTTGAATATGAATTGCCATTTTTTTCCTTCCTCTTCTATTTTATAGCCAATAAAATAATCATCGCATACTTCTATATCGACAAAGGAAATGGCAGATATAACACTTTTTAAAAATTATTCTCTCATTTTACATCTAGAGTTTCTTGCTTCTTCCGGCTAAATCTTCCTTTTCGCGCTAGCTAAATCTTCCTTTTTGTGCTAGCTAAATTTTTCTTCTTGCGCTAGCTAAATCTTCCTTCTTGCGCTAGCTAAATCTTTCTTCTTGCATCGGATAAATATCCTTCTGTGCGCGCTAAGAGCGAGAGAAGGGCAGACTGGTAAACATGATACGCCAAAGAAAGAGGGGCAGGAAGGAACATATCGGCCAAGGCTTCCAAGCTCACTCTTCTTCCGATTTTCCGCTTCAAAGACGGTTTGATTTTTTTGAACTTTTTCAATTCTTTCAAAACCTCTTCACTCCCGGGAAGAAGTTGCACGTTGATATTTTCCGCCTTCGGAAGATTTTTTCCGCCAAATAAAGAACATTGCTATAAGGGATAGCTTGTAAACTGTCTAAAAGCGCCCTTTTGTCCCCTTTATAAAAAATGCGTATTCCGGAGGTCGCCGGATAAATCTGTATTCCGTTAATCTGCGGGTGACAGCTCAAAATCCCGCTTAAAATATCTTCTTCCTTCGGACTGATACTGTAGCGTTCCAGTCTTAAGCGAAGAGAGTTATCATTTTCATGACAAAGTTGAAACTGCATACCAAACCTTTCCATTCCATCAAAAATAATCCAAAAAGCATCTCGAGTTAGTATACACTATTTTTAAACTCTCATTTCTTAATTTTTATATAAGAAGTAATCCCTTCCTCTTCGGAAAGGGTAAGAGGGCAAAGCGCGGATAGACTGTAGCTCTTGTCGGAAAACCACTCTCTCCTTCCACACCTCCCTTAAGGAAAATAAGCACGTGCTTCGCTCTGGTCACTGCTACATATTCAAGACGAATAAAGCGACCTTCCATAAGCGCTCCGGACTCTCCGCCGGCCCCCGTGATAATTACAATATTGGCATTTAGGCTCTTCGATAAATGTGCTTCCATAACCATATGTTCTAAAGCATTTTCCGAAAAACCGATTCCTTCCAGACTGTTCCTAAAAATACTCCTGTCTCTCTTTATTTTTTTACAAAGAATCAAAAATCTCTATCCCTAAGCTCGGGATATGCCCCTGTAATTTCCAAAAGAAGCATGCGGAGTGCCTCCCCCTCGTCTCCAAAAAAACATCTCTTTGAAAAATCCCGTGAAAAGGACAATGCTTGATAAACTCCGGTTTCTGGGAAGCCACCATATCCCGATAAGGGCGCATTCTTTTTCGGAACCGCTCATTAATCCAGTCTACGAGCATTTTATTTGCCCGATAATTCTCATTCAGATAAAGGACATGGGCATTTCGCTTGTTTTCCATTTGCTTCTTGATATCAAAAAAATGTCTGTCTTGTCTCTTCTTCCTCCTGATAAATAGCCTGTCTCGGATCTCCTACCATAAAAAGACAATTATGACGCATCTTTCCTTTTTTATCCGTTGCAAGACTTAAAAGAATCTTTAACTGCGTTTGGTTTAAATCCTGTAATTCATCGGCATAAATCTTCGTGAAGTCTCTCTAAGGATTTGTAAAAGAGATTTGTTCTCCTGTAAAATCCTATAGCAAGCACTCCTCCGGAGAAGAACTTTCCGGGAAAGAACTTTCCTCTTCCCTTCCCCGCATTTTCCGATCCTCTTCCATAACCCAAAGGCAAAAAGAAGTAAAGGTCATGATATGCATTCTGTCTATGCCGTGCAGCTTTTTCTTCAGCCTGTGGCTGTCTTCTTTATTTATCGCAATTTCTCTGTACAAATGCTTCTTTATCTTCTCTTTAAACTCTTGCACTGCCTCCTCCGTAAAGGCAATTAAAAGAAAATGGGATAGTCTTTCCCCTCCCATGATTTGATTCAGCATTCTTTTCGAAAGAAGGGTGGTCTTTCCCGTTCCCGGCCCGGCAACAATAAAGAGATTATCCTCCGCTTCCCGGATATACTCCCTCTTTCTCCGCTCAGTCCAAAAATCTCTTCTTTTTCTCCATCCCGCCCTCTATTTGAAAAACAGGGCATCGCAAAAAGCAATCCCCTGTTATCTGACTATTCCGACTTGGTAGCTAAGTGAAGCCCCCATGCTTTCTAATTTATTTAATATTTCATCTAAAGACTTTCTTCCCATATTTCTTACCTTCATCAGGTCATCCATCGTCTTTAAGCAAAGATCCTCTACCGTATTGATTCCGGCACGTTTTAAGCAGTTATAAGAACGCACGCTGAGCTCCAACTCGTCAATACTCTTGTTCAGTTCCGCACTGGACATATCCTCTGCATCGCTTCCACTGCCGCCCATATCCCGAACGTTGCCTTCCATATCGATAAAAAAGCTTCAAGTGCGTCTGCAACACTCTGGCCGCAAGAGATACCGCTTCTTCCGGCGCCAAGGTTTTATCCGTAGTGACATCCAAAACCAGCTTTTTCCTCTTCTCCCCTGCGGTTCAACAAATACGTTAACCTTCTTTACCGGAGAATAGATTGCATCCACGGCAATGACGCCGATTGCCAAATCACCGGTTTCCCGCGTGTTCGCCCCGTCATATCCGCGCCCTCTGGTTATGGTAGCTCCATATACAGCTTGGCATCCTCTCCGGAAAGGGTTGCCAGCACAAGATCCGGATTCATGATTTCCACTTCGGAGCTTACTTTGATATCGGACGCATGCACCACACCTTCTCCCATGTAATCCACATAGGCCATAATCGGCTCTTCAGAGCTTCCGGTATAGCGAACGGCGAGGTTCTTCAGATTCATAATAATCTCGGAAACATCTTCTTTTACACCGGGAATGGAAGAAAACTCATGATATACACTGTCAATCTTCACTTCACTTACCGCTGCTCCCGGCATGGAAGAAAGGAGAATCCTCCGAAGGGAATTTCCCAGCACCGTTCCTTCCCCCTTTACCAGAGAACTACAAACAAAACGTCCAAATCCCTGATTCTCAATAAGCTCTTCTACCTCTAATACCGGTTTCATACCTATCTCCATTCCACACTCCTACTTTATTTTTAATGAAAACAATCCTGCGTCTAATGCCTATCTATTATACTCATTTTTCTAAAAATTCGAGCACTTTTTCCATAAAATGACAAAAGAAAAGAAACTTACAGCCGCCAAATGCTTTCCTTTCTTCACCCTGTCTTCTCTGTTCACCAGAATCTCTTCCATAGAGACATGAAAAAGAATGCTGAGCGCATACATATTGTCCAAACTGGGAAGTGCCTTCCCCTCGTCGCCACTTATATACGGCCTGCGGCTCCAAAAAAATCCCATAAAGGAAGCAATATCCCTAACGCTTAAGCCCTTTTCTTTTTCTGAGTCGCTCAATATTTTTCCCGTCGCATAAACATCAATTACGGGATATTCCGCTGTTAACCCATTTTCCATGAAGAACTCCCTTTTCTAAAACTTCTCTGTTAAAAATAAGCGGAAGCTTAACTAGCCAAGCTTCCGGCGCAAAAGAGCTGATGACGGGAATCGGACCCGTGACCTCCGCACTACCAATGCGACGCACTACCGACTGTGCTACATCAGCATACTCAGAACATTAAAAAATAGCATAGGAAGCCTTGTTCTGTCAATTCTTTTTCAAAAACTCTGTAGTCCTTTTTCTCTCCGCCTTTTTCCCTCCATTTCTATTCTATTTTTGTTGCCATAAGTAAGTATAAAATATATAATGTCCAAGGTTAATTTTTACGATTGAAAGGAAATCTTTAATTCAAGAAGTATTTTCAAAGCAATAAGGAGGAGAATAAAAAGAAAATGAAAAGCAAGACCATTATGGCGGTCGCGGAGTCTCTGGGGCTAAAATACCTCGAGGACATCGGAGAGGCCGCCGGTATTTTTAACGGATATTACCTTTACATCCGTTACACCGGTAAATATCATGAATCTTGCTTTTCCCTGTCCCAGATGGGGAATCATCCCAGCAAAGACTTAATGAAGTTAATTTCTAAAGACATTAAAGCGGTAAGCACCATCAATCTGTCCGGCTACCTTACCAGCGCAATCATTAAAAACGGGTTTACCAATAAAGGGACTATCCAAAACATGGTTGACGGCATTGCCGAGCTCGTTTCCCACTTTGCTGAAAACGGCTTAGTGAACTGTAGTGAAATAGATGGGGAGGAAGAAAATATCTCCCTCTATTGCCTGAGCGGAAGAAGCCATGTCTATACCAGAGCACAGTTCGATACCTTAAGGCAAGATGCGGACGAAAAGCGGCAGAAGGATGAAAGCCGCGGTGTACCCGGTATCATCCTCGGCATCTTCGGTGCTCTCGTCGGTGCCTTTGTCGGTGCCATCTTCGTCTTCTTTATCGCAAGACTGGGCTATGTATCGCTTTTACGGAGGTGTCATCATGGGCTTCACAACGGTCCTCGGATACAAGATTTTTGCCGGCCGTTTCGGACTGATTGGTATCCCTGTCTGTCTTGTATTCATGGCGGGAATGTCCTATTTAGCAAACCGGCTCGACTTTGCCTTCCTCTTATCCGATGCTATCCATGAGGATTTTTCCCACGTTATCGATTGTTTCCAATATATGCAGGATATTTTTGATGCAAATGATCCGCAGGTTGCCGCAAGCTATCACAGAAACCTTTATGAGCTTTGGGCATTCACCATGGGAACCGGCGCTCTCGCCACCATTACAACCTACTTCTCCGATAAGAAGCAGCGCCGTCCCTATCCGATTCTGAACGAAAGCCATAGTGTTCCTCTGGCAGGGAAGCTATACCGCCTCTCCGGATTTGAGCGGTCTTTCCCATCTCAGTGAATATGCGGACAGCAGTAATGAATACACAAGCGGATCCGGAGAGGACGACACCGGCACTCATGCCAACTAATCCGGTATACAGTAAAATCAACTCCGGTTCTACAGAAGCTACAGAAAATACATTTCACGATATTTCCTCCTAGAAGGAGGATGATACCGTAAGTGCTTTCCTATATTTTTATAAAGAAGAAAAAGGAGATTATTATGTCACAAAAAGCAGATTATGACCATCGTTGTTACCCTTGTTTGTGCCGCTATCAGCTTCGCAGAGATTCAAAACATCCGCTATGCAAAAGCAGGTCGACACACCGACAACCATTCACCCCATCAGATTGATTGCATGCATCGCCATCGTCGTAATGGGAATCTATTCTCTGGTTACCGGACACTATATCCTGAACGTAGGATAGTTCCGCGCGGTAATTCCTAAGCGAGATATCGCACGCTCTTCGGGCTGTAAAAAAATTAAAATAATTTTCTAAGCAATATAGGTCTGAACTTGGGGCACGCTCTCGCTAGCTTCGCTTCTGACTGAGCAGTAGTCTTGTTGACTACTGCTCACTTTGCTTTTGCAAAGCAACTTTCTTCGAAGTTGGTCTCGCACAGGACAACTTTTCTGATGAAAAGTTTGTCCTTACATAACGGATACTAAGCAAAAACTACGTTTCTCTTGTTTTTCGCAAGTACCGACGGGCTCAGACTACCCCGCATTCAGACCTATATTGCAAAGAATCTCATTAATATTTTTAATTTTTACAACTCCTTCTTTTATACAAAAAAACGAGTATCCTGCACAGAAGCGGAATACTCGTTTTTGCAATTTACTTTTATGAAACTTTTTATGAAATCGTCTTAATAAGCAGAATCATTTATTCGGCAGAATCCGAATAAGTGAGACTTAAATCCTCATATCCTTTTGCCTTAACGACAACTTTAATCTTGTTCGCCCCTGTTTGAAGGTGCGGAAAGAGCAATTTCGTTAAGCTCTTTATCTCCACCATCGCTATCCATCAGTGCATAGCGTCCGATTAGCCACTTAAAATTATCGATTGACGCTTTTTTTCATAACTTACACTATTTACGAATACGGAAGTGATGTTCGTTAAATATTTCTTGATTTCCTCGCTGTGTTCTCCGCCAAATCCGATTAGGTAGGTTCTGTCCGAGGAAACATACTCCAAACTTGCTCCTTCCGGCACCGCTAAGGTATCGCTTTCTTCCTTATGTTCTTCCGGTGTATCGGACTTTTCTTTCACTTGGAAAGTCGTGTTCAGTGTCTTATTCTGCCCTGCTATCTTCACATAAACCGTATACTCGCCCGCCTCTTTGAAACGTCCCGCTTTGATAATCAGTTGATTATTCCCTTCATCCAGAACATAGTAATCGTTTCCGGAATCGCCTCCTTCTGACTTATTGAGGATTCTTTCCACTTTTTCCGTCCTTTTTTTGTAAAGAGACTGATTGAAAATTCTCCACCGCAGCTTTCGCTAAGGAAAGCGTCAAGTCCTGCCCTACGACAGCTTCTCCTACCAGAGTCGGTTCCTCGTTGATTTCTTCCTGCGTAATCGTAAGGATAATATTTACTTTCTTATACTTCTCTCCGGCGTCAATGGTCAAGGTATGCTTTCCAACCTCGGGAGTATTATAAAAAGTTAAATGCGGACTTTTTTTAATCACAATCGTTCCCTTTTTCTTTGTCCAGCAGCACAGTCTTATAATACTCATTTAATTTATTCTGCGATTCTCCATCAAGATAAATTCCATTTTATAGCAGAAAGATACTTTTTATCCTCCGTACTAAGGGTAAAATCCTCCCCCTTCTTGATGGTTGTTCCCCTAAAGCTCGGCGTATCTTCTCCCTTGTACTTCTTGAAAATCGCTCAGACTTCCGAGCGTCCCGTCTTCCAGAACGAATTGTACTTCCGATACGCCGTTAAAATCGGTCGCTTCAGCCTCTTTACAGTACTCGCTATAGGAGCGAATTTTTCCGCCAGCCATCTCGTCATCCTTCAGAGCATTCATATACTTTTTCCACACTGTAGTAGTTTTTCGCCCCTTCATCAAAGAGATAGCCGAAGCGGTCAAAGTTCATACCGTAGTACCATACGAGGACATTCCGAGCATCTTCGTTCAAAGCCTTGATTTCGTTTAAAACAAGGGCATTTTTCAAGGAGATCATAGTCAAATACCACCTTCACACGGGTATTCACGGTTCCGGTTGCGGTTGCGGAGGACACCCCGTCATACACGGATTCCTTCCCTTCTTCCCGGATTCCTTCTTTCCCGCATGGGTGGATGTTTTTCCGCTTGTTGCCGCAGAAACCGCATCCGCCTTCTTTCCGCTGTGGGCGCTCTCGCACTGCTTCTTGCCGCGTCTTCCTGCTTGTCTTCCGTATTCTGCCCCTCTCCCTTGTAAACGATAAACTGTTTACTGAGCGTAGGATAGCCGGAATATTTAATCTTAATGGTATACATTCCGGCTTCATCGGTATTGACCGTCTTCTCTTTATTGGAACTCGTGCCGTAGAGGATGAAATTGCCGCCGAAGTTGAAGTAATCATCGATATAGGAAAGCTTCTCCTTCTTTCCGCTCGGTTTCTCCAAAGTCACCTGCATATCATCGACTTTGATTTCATTTCCGAAGCTTTCTCCATTCTCGCCGTTAATCCGGAACTTTACTCTCTCCGGTCTTCGGTGCCATGGTCTCCTGCGCGATGTCCACCTGGAATCTCGTGTTGCTCTGCAACTCAATCGGAAGAGTGATGACTTCCATCTTCTTGGAGTGAATCGCCAAAATATAGAGTCCGCGAGAACGCATATTGTCCTGTCCGACCGGCACCTGCAAAGTGCCCACAAAGCCATGCTTTCCGGATACCGGATCCGTCTTCTTGAAGATTAAATTCCGATTTATGAGGGTATTGTCCTCATAACGAAGAAGGGAAATCTGATCAATGCCGTTAAACCAGTCTTTCTCCTTATCCGTTCCTAAGCTGAATTCCGCCTTTGATTCCTTTTCCGCCGACGCCGTTTCCTTCCGCATCAATAACGACGGGTTTCACATAAAATTCCGCCTGAATGGCATCCGGATCCTCCGTCTTCTTTTCGAAAAGAGTAAAAGTGCTCTTCTTCGGCGTGAATCTTTCTTTTCCGTCCTTTCCGTTATTCGGAAGAAGACGGTCAAATACGGTCGCTTCTCCCTGCGCAAGAAGGTACTTCGGATGATCCTGCGGGTCACCTGCCGTGACTTCTACCTTGGACTCTTCCGCTTGGGCTTTTTCCTTCTTCCAGCTCAATTTCCTGCTTCTTCCCGTCCGATTTTTCTGGAAATCACGAGTTTCTTCGGATGGGCAACCGTAGCTCTCCACTTCGCAATCTGCCCGGAGTCGTCTACATTCGTGAGAGTCGCGGAAATGTCCGTTCCGTCTACTGTAATGGTATAGTCCTCTTTCGTGCCCTCTAAAAAGGCGAGAGAAAGGAAATTCCCAAGCTCGGTATGCACCAGTTTGGTCTGTGCAGTCGCTACAAGACTTGCGTCCTTACTGTCCTCTTGTTCTTCCTTCTTTGGTTCTTCCTGCTTCGGATCCTCTTTCTTGGTATCGTCTTCTTTTGTAGCGCTACCCTTATTTCCGGAATCTTCCTTCTGCTTGTCCCTGACTCGCATTCTGCTGTGTTCCCCAGAGCCGCTACTTTGTCCACTGCCTCGAGAACTTCCGCCAAGGCTGCTTTCGCTCACTATGTCCGTCGGAACTTCCCTGTTCCGTTTGAAGGAATCGGTCTATCCGCACCGGCTACCTGCTGCGCATTTTCCGAGGAAGAGAGTCCCTTTCCGTTTTCATACACGGCAACGCCGTCTTTTGTCCAGCGTCCGGCACTGTCCACCGTATACCCGTCCGGTGTTGTTCCACCTGTAAAAAGTTCTCCATATCTTGCATTATCTTCCGCAATAAAATAATAGCAATAGCCGTCAATCCACTGCCAACCGCTAAGAAGTCTTCCCGTGAACTGCCCCGATTCCGTACTTAAGAAATAGGACTTCCCGTTCAGTGTTAACCAGCCGGTCTTTAAGCTTCCGTCTTCGGGGCTCAAGTAGTACCAATTCTTCTTATAAACTACCCATCCCTTTTACCTTCTGCGCTTGTCCATCTGTGAATATCCACTTATTCCCTTCTACCTTCCAGACCCCTTCCGTACCTACTCTGTTTGTCTCCGCAAAAACGGTCATTGATGGATTCAACATCATCGACATCGCCGCAACAACGGCAAGCGTTCTAAACCCACGTTTTACCATAGATTCCTCTTCCTTTCTCTTCCTTTCTCTTTCTCTCTTGTACCAAAAACCAATTAAAAATGACATTTTTAAAACTTCGCATTGTATAAGGAAAATATTGCTGTCCCCAAACCATTAAAAGTTTATTTTAAAATGTTTTTCTTACTTAAATTAATCAATTTTGGATTGGTATTTATTTTGCATTCGCTAACTTATCATTAGTTCTGACTAACGTCAATAAAAATATTTATGCTTTTTGTTACTAGCTAAAAAAAGCAAAAAGCAAAATTCCACCGTCAAAAAAATCCTTTCTCTGTGCTATACTTTAAAAAGTTCGCAAAAACGAAAGAAAATAGTATGGAACCTGTCTCCAATATGCATTGTGACAATATCTTTACTACACACGAGACAGAAAAGAGGAAAGAAAAAAATATGAATCTTACAAAAATGGAATGCCCGAACTGCCACGGAGAACTCACGATTCCGGACGGAATGAAGGAAGGCTTCGTTACCTGCGCCTATTGCAAGACAAAGGTCTATATCGAGCCGAATAAGCCGAACATTACACAGAATATTCATATCGATAATGTCAATATGGGGCAAAGAAGCGCTCCGGTACAGCAGGATTTCGGTGTACTACAGGCGGTAGCCATCATTGGCGGAATTGTTTTTTTATTTTTCTTGATGCTCATTCTCAGTAACATTTTTCCGTACACCTCGTACATCTTATACAAACACTTCCCGGACGACGGCAACGTTCCGCGACGTACCGGAGGATGAAACCGTGAAGAGCTTCGTAGAAAAAGGCTTTCGGAAAGCAACTTAAGGATATCACAACGGAGGATTATAGCTCCATCGCTGCCCTGTCTATCCAAAAAGTGAACAGCGCCGATTCCGATAAAAAAATGAGCAATGGCGGTTTGACTTTGCAAAGTCTGTGAACGAGGACGGCACGGCGAAGGACCCGGAAACCATTTATCTTCCCGCTACAGATACCATCGATGAAGCGGATATGCAGGTTTTACGGGGCTCACCACGCTCACCCTTGGATATCAGGTGCATTTCAACTATGATGCCGACTCCGATGCGAAGACCTTGAAGAATCTGACCAATCTCCGCTATTTTTCCGGAGAAAATGAGGACTTTCAAACTGTCTCGAAACTTTTCGCACACCCCGAGCAGATTCTAGGTCTCTACAACATTATGCTGGACGATGATGCTACCGGTGATTCCTACTCCGACGAGAATACGGAAGGGAAGACCCGGACGCTCCTTTTAAGGCATTTTTCTTCTCTGGAAGAGCTCACCGTTCATATTGATGATGACTATACGAAGGGGCTTCTGTTCCTTCGAAACTTTCCGAAGCTAAAGACGCTTGCTCTGGGGATTTTATGGAGACAAGCCCACGGACCTTTCCCCTCTTTCTTCTTTAAGTAGCCTGAGTAAGCTGGACCTAATGGGAACGAATGATTCTACCGTGGAAAATATCGGGGTACTTTTCCGGTATGCCGCAGCTGGAACAGCTTTCCTTACGGAATTTAAAGGATGTGAAGGACTTAAACTTCGTGCAGAACATGCCGAAATTAAAGTCCTTGAACTTGGAAGATCTTGCGATTTTTGAATCTGGACGGTTTATCAGGGCATCTTTCCTTAAATAGCCTCTCCATTGACTGCTCTTCTCTGGAAAATGTCAATGCGCTCAGCACCCTCAGTTCTTTACAGACACTTTCCATCGGCTATCACACGTATGATGTTCCCGACTTACACGGGTTATCTGCGCTGGAAAATGTGAAGTGTTATTCCATGGACCGAGATTCCATTTCCCACATGCCTTCCATAAAGAATCTCACCATCGATAACTATGGTAGTGAATACAGCGCCGATTTTTTGCAGGGAATGAATGCTTTTAACGAACCTTACCATCATAGGAAACGGCATTACCGATGAGGTAGAGCCGGACCTCGGGTCTGTCCTTCGGGCACTTCCCTCTCTTTCAAGGCTGGAATTTCAGGATTCCCCCTTCAGCCGTTATAAGGATTATACAGAGACGTTTACAAATACCGGGGTAAAAGAACTTCTTTTCACTCCGAACAAAAGCCAAGTAGCAAGTAGTGATCCTGTCCTTCCCGTTTCCCTAAGCCGCATGGCGGATGACAACACGGTGGAGAGCCTGACCCTCACACAGGCTATTCTTAGGAATATAGATAACGAGTCGGAAGATTTTTTTCCGCCAATATTAAACCTTTCCTTTCTCATTACAAGGCCTTAAAGAGTCTCAATATCAGTAACAATAAACTGCAAAGTCTGGATTGCCTGGACGGCCTGACTAGCTTAGAGGAGGTGGATTTCTCGAATAACTATATCACCGACATCTCCGTTCTTCGGAATCTCCCGAACTTAAAGAGAGTGAAAATGAGCGGAAACTCCATCGTAAATGCAGAACTTCTGCCGGATGGCGTAGAAGTAGTGGGATAGAAGCGAAAGAATTGTTGTTATACTTAAGACTGTCCTATTTGAAATACTTGAAGGGGCTGTAAAAAATCAAAATGGTTTTCTAAGCAATATAGGTCTGAACTTGGGGCACGCTCTCGCTAGCTTCGCCTCGTAACGGATACTAAGCGAAAAACTGCGTTTCTCTTGTTTTTCGCAAGTACCGACGGGCTCAGACTACCCCTGCATTCAGACCTATATTGCAAAAGAATTCCTTTGTTAATTTGATTTTTACAGCCCCTTCAAGTATGATCAAGGAAATATAAGCTCGAATCTTATCTCTTTTCTCCGACTATCCTGAACTTCATTCTTTCTACATTTTACTTCTATGCTTCTTTTACGAGTTTTTCCGCTCATTCGGTCAATCGTCATCACAAGCACACTTACCCTGCTCCCCGCTTTTCTGATTTCCTCTTCAATGGACTCTTTTGTAGGATAGAAACGTTCTGCAAGCTTTCTGCAAATGGAAAGCACCTTATCCCGATTCTCTACGATTTCCATTCTTCCGAGGCAAACAACGGAACGAAAAATGCCAAGGCCACTCTCCTTCTTTCTTAAATCCTTCGTCCAGCACCGTAAAGCAAACTTTGTTGTTCTTTGTAATGAGATCCAGCTTTAGTCCCTGCAACGCTCCGTGAAAATAAAGTTTTTCCATCTTCTTCGTTATAGAATTGATTTAAGGGAATAGCATAGGGATAACCGTTTTTCTCCGTGAAGAGCAAGTACTCCTCTCGGGGCTTCTTTCAGTACCTTTCTACATTCCTCCTCCGTAATTTCTTGCTTAAATCGACGCATTTTTCTGAATTCTTCTTCCATTGAACCTTCCATCCTTCCTCATTTCATAAGCTGAAACAGTCAGAAAACTATAGCATAGGGAAAAAAAACTTTTTTCCCTATACTCTTCCACTATTAAAAAAATGAATATCTTGTCCCCATCCCATTTTTCTATTTCAAAAATTTATCCTTGAAAATAAACTATTTATATAGAACGATTAGAAAAAAATACTTGTCCCTCTATTGTTATATACAACTAACTATTATATGATATTTATTAATATCATGCTTTATCTATTCACTATTTTTAGATAGTTCTTACTAACAATCTTTAGGAGGCCTCCATGAACGTTTACAAAAAAAGTATTTCACTACGTTCCGGAAAAATCGTGCCGGGAATCCTTTCTATCCTGACTTCCCTTCTTTCCGGAGTGATTCTGGTCTACGCCTATATGCTTCTCTACTTCTTTCTGGAAAAATCTCATCCTTTTTCCGAGATGAAGGGCAAAGCTACGCCATGAGTCTGAAAAATTGTTCTCGCCCTTACCCTGGCAGGACTTTGCTATCTCTTTTTCCGGTGTCTTATCCCACATCTTTGCCTTCCGCCTGGAGACGAATCTCCGGAAGAAAGGGATTGAGGGCTTAGCATCCGCTTCATTTCGCTTTTTACGACCTGCATTCGTCCGGCTATATTCGGAAAAACCATCGACAGTAACGCGGAGAAAACCCATCAGGCAGTGGCCCACATGATTCCGGACAGTGCCCAGGCTTTTCTTGTGCCCCTCCTTACCCTGGCTCTCGGCTTCTTTGTGAGTCTTCGGGTGGGGGTGATTCTCCTGCTTCTGGTTCTCGTTAGCGGCTTCTTCCTCCAGAAAATGATGGGCGGCAGCCAGTTTATGAAGTTTTATCAGGAATCCTTAAATCATCTCAGTGCAGAAACCGTGGAGTATGTTCGCGGTATTCAGGTCGTAAAGCTCTTCGGAAATCGCTTGCAAAGCTTCAAAGCCATGAAAGAAGCCATTGAAAAACTATGCAAAAATACGCCTTATGAATACAGTTTAAGCTGTAAAACGCCCTATGTTCTCTACCAATGGATCTTCCTAGGCTTAATTCCGATTCTGTCGATTCCCCTGTCCTTTCTCCTCGTAAAAGAACCCCATCCCGAAAAACTGATCATCGATTTGATTATGATTTTCTTTCTGGACGGCGTCATCATGGTGGCTTTCATGAAAATCATGTGGTCCGGCATGTACATTTTTCAATGCAAGCTTTGCCATCGACGAAATGGAAAAAGCTCTACAAGGCAATGCAGGAAGACAGCCTACAATACGGCAAGGAAGAAAATTTTCCCCAATTACAGCATGGAATTCCAAAATGTAGACTTTTTCCTACGGAGACAAGAAGGTTTTTGGAAGGGCTTTCCTTCCGTTTGGAAGAAGGAAAAAAAGCTATGCCCTTGTGGGGACACTCCGGGTCAGGGAAAAGTCCACCATCGCAAAAGCTTTTTCTCCGGCTTCTACAAAAGTAGATAAAGGACAGATTCGAATCGGGGATCTCCCTATTGAAAGCTACAGTAAGGATGCCCTATGTAAGGCCATCTCCTTCGTTTTTCAGGACAGCAAGCTCTTCCATAAGACGATTTATGAAAAATGTTCTGCTAGGAAAACCCGATGCTACTCCGGAAGAAGTCCATCACGCTTTGGATCTGGCAGGTTGCAGGGAAATTCTGGAGCGTTTTCCCGAGAAGGAAAATACCTTAATCGGGGCAAAAGGCATTTACCTCTCCGGCGGAGAAAAACAAAGAATTGCCATTGCCAGAGCCATCTTAAAGGATGCTCCCATCGTGATTCTGGACGAAGCCAGCGCCTCCATCGATGCGGATCAGGAGTATGCCCTGCAAAAATGCTTTTAAGAACCTGATTCAGGGGAAAACCGTGATTATGATTGCTCACCGCCTGTCCAGTATTCAAGGCTTACATGAAATACTGGTTTTGGAAGAGGGAAAGATTGTGGAACGAGGAAGCAGTAAGGAGCTTCTGCAAAGAGACAGTCGTTATAAAAAGCTCTGGGAACTTTATCAAACTACGGAAGATTGGAGGATAAACAAATGATGAATTGGTTCAAAAACAGTTCTCCCTTACGGAGCAGGGTGCAAAAACCTGCAAAAAGCCAGCCTCTACTGCTTTCTTAGCTATTGCATCAACATGGGCCCCGTTATGCTCTTACTCTATATCGCAAAGCTCCTTCTGGAAAATACGGATAGGAATGCCTTCTCGCCATGGGAGCTGATTGTTCCGGCGCTCGGTATCCTGCTCCTTCTCTACCTCCTGCTTTCCAAGGAATATGTCTGCCTCTATAATGCGACCTACAAAGAATCCGCAAACTTAAGAAAGAACATTGCGGAAACCCTGGCAGACCTTCCCATTGCCTATTTTTCCAAGCATGACTTAAGTGATTTGTCGGAAAGCATTATGTCTGACGTGGAGAGGATTGAACACGCCCTAAGCCATTCTGTTCCCAAAATCGTGGCCATGTTTTTTTCTTCTTCCCGATTATGGGAATCCTGATGTGCTTCTCAAACTGGAAGCTGTCCCTTGCCACCCTTCTCCCTGCGATTTTCAGCTTTCTTTTAGTTCCCTTATCCAGAAAGCTCGTACTGCAAAACAATCAAAAGTACTATCATCTTTTTGCGGGAAAAATGCGGAAGCTTTCCAGGAACATATCGACCTGCATCAGAAATCAGCAGCTTTCTCCCTGACAAGGAGGTTAGAGAAGCCTTATTTCAAAAAAATGGACAAGCAAGAAAAAGCTCCACTTGAAGACGGAAATGAGCTCCTTTATCGTCGTGGGATGCTCTGCCATTTTTGCTTTCTTAAGTGTGGCTACAGTAATTTTTCGTCGGTTTCCCGCTCTATCGAAGTGGCGAGCATTTCCATTCTCTACTTCTTAGGCTTTATCATCGCCTCCATGAAATTAAAGGAAATCTTCGACATTTCCAAGGAAAGCCTGATGGAGATCTTCTATATCGCACCGGCGGTGCAGCGTATCTCCGAAATCAAGGCGGCAAAGAAGCAGGAAGGGGAGAGTACGGTGCTTTCCGACTTCTCCATTGCCTTTCAGGATGTGTCCTTCTCCTACAACGAAGACAGGGCGATTCTGAAAGACGTCTCCATGTCGGTAAAGGAAGGGGAACTTTTCGCTTTGGTCGGCCCCTCCGGCTGCGGAAAAAAACCACCATTTTACGCCTGCTGTCCAGACTTTATGACGCAGATACCGGAAAAATTCTCATCGGCGGAAAGAATTTACAAAACACGGCCACCGACTCCATTTTTCCAAAAAAATCGCCATGGTCTTTCAGGAAGTGAACCTCTTTAATACCACTATCCTTGAAAATATCCGTCTGGGAAGAGCGGATGCCACGGACGAGGAAGTCAGGGAAGCGGCACGTCTTGCGAACTGTCTGGACTTTATTGAAAAGCTTCCCGAGGGCTTCCAAACCAGAATCGGAGAAAACGGTGCGGAACTCTCCGGCGGAGAAAGGCAGCGGCTTTCCATTGCCAGAAACCTTCTTAAAGGATGCTCCCATACTCCTCTTAGATGAAATTGCCGCAAATCTGGATATTGATAACGAAAAGAAAAAAATTCAGGAAAGCCTCAGCAGCCTAATCCGCGGGGAAAACCGAACCGTGGTTCTCATTTCCCACCGGTTGAAGTCCATCGAGAAAGCAGACCGTATCTTAGTGCTGTCCTCCGGAGAGGTGGACGCCGTGGGCACCCACGAAGAACTGCTGGAGCGCTCCAAAGTTTATCGGAACCTGGTAGAAAAGAGCCGACTTGCAGAAGAATTCAGCTACTAAAACCGGTCGCTTCGAGACAAAAAAACAAAAGCCTTGCAGGATCAATTTCAAATATGCGGAACAAGGGAAAAGGATATGCTTTAGAGAAAAAGACATACTGTAGAAAAAAAGGCATACTGTAGGAAAAAAAGACATACTGTAGGAAAGAAAGCTAACTTATTGGAAGGGGCTTACTTTTTGAAAAGAGACTTAACGCATGAAGGAGATTTGCTTTATGAATAGAAACAAACTGACTATTAAAGACCTGGTTGTCATCGGCGTTTTTTTGTCGTGATTTACTTTATCTGTATGTTTGCTGTCGGGATGATGGGTGTCGTTCCGATTTTTATATCTCGTCTATCCTGCTGCCTGCGCCCTTATCGGTGGGCCTATCGTCATGCTCTTTATGGCAAAGGTGAATAAGCCCTTTGGACTGCTCATTTTCGGCATGATAGGCCCCTGTATCATGTTCCTGTTTGGGCATACCTTTGTGGTGCCTCTCCTCTCCCTTCTCTTCTGCCTCCTTGCAGAAGGAATCCGGCGGATAGGAAACTATCAATCCGGCTCTTTCACGATGCTAAGTTATGCGATTTTTCAGTCTCTGTCCCTGCAATTCCTTGTTGCAAATGCTTCTTTTGAAAGAGCGTTATATGGAGTTTGTGATAAAAGAAATGGGAGAGAACTACGGAAATGCCATTGAGAAGCTGATTAGTGTGCAAAATATGGCTATCGTTTATGTCTGCACCTTCCTTTTTGGCCTTCTCGGTGCCTTTCTCGGAAGAAAGCTATTGAAGAAACATTTTTGAAAAAAAGCAGGGAATTGTATAACAAGACGGAGCAGCGCAATACGAGTAAAAGCAAGGCAGAGCAGAGCGACACGAAATAGAACAATGCGACGTTAAGTAAAGCTAGGCAAAAGTAGAGCAAGACGGAATAGAATAATACGAAATAGAACAGTATGGAGTAAAATAATGCAAAATAAAAAGTAATTTAGAGCGTAGCATTAAAGAAAAAAACCTTGGGCAGAAAAAGCGGAATCCCTTTAATCCAAAACCCGATAACGAAGCTTCTCGTTTTACTGTTTTTTAGGCTTCACGATCATGCACTATCTCCCCTTTTTACAGCGAATGGGCAGTGGTGCTTCTCTTCTCTGTCTTCTTCTTTCTGAATGGCTTCCGAAGAACCGCTCTGTTCTCCCCACTTGTTTTTTTGCCGTGCTCTGCTTTTATTCCGGGGTACTCTGCCCAGTATTTTTATGCCGCCTCTCTTGCGACTCCTCTTTTCCTTTCTCTATATTTTTTTCGCCTACTTTTTTTACCTTATCTTGCAGGAAGCTTTTTTCATGAGGACTTCAGATGTGGGTTCAATCTTAAGCTCCATGGATTTTTCTCCATATCCCACAATGCGTTTCCATCCCCATTGCCGTGATGTTCCGTTTTTCCCTGCCTTCACGGAGGAGAAAAAAAGCTATTGAGCGAGCCATGAAGATTCGGGGATTCAGACCCGGAATCCCATCCAAAACCTGCTCTATGTTTTCCATTCCCTCCTCATCATTTCTTCGAATATTGCGGAGGATATCGCGAAGGCGGCGGAATGCAAATGCATCGAGAATCCCGTCAAAAAGACGCGCTACAATACGGTTCGTCTGCAAATCGTGGACGCTGTTTTTCTATTTTCAATCCTGCTGATACTCTGGCTAAGCTATTTTTGGGGTTCGCTGACTACACTATTTGGGAATTCGGTGACTGCACTATTTGGGAATTCGGTGACTGCACTATTTGGGAATTCGGTGACTACGCTATTTCTTCCCGGTGCAATCAAGGAACGAAGAGGAAGATCCATCCCTTCCTTATCCTGCTTAGATTGGGGCTGAACTTCTAATGAAAAAAACAGTAAAAAGTGATAAAAAGGAGTTTTTATGCTTTCTTTCGAAGATTTTTTTCTTTATCCTACGGGGAGAATGCCCCGGTGCTACAGGACATAACCCTCTCGATGAAAGAGGAGAGTGTCTCCTTCTTACGGGAGAAAGCGGCGGCGGGAAATCCTCCCTGATTCATGCCGTAAACGGACTGGCTTATCAGTACTACAACGGAAAAAAAGCAGGGGAAACTCCTTTTCAGGGAGAAGACTTGTCTTCCCTTCCCATTTACAAAAATCGCCCTACGAATTGCCACCGTTTTTCCAAAATCCGAAAACCCATTTTTTAATATTAACACCACAAGAGAATTGCTTTTTCACCATGGAAAATATGGGACTGGACCGAGCTGAAATGGACAGGCGAATGGAAGAGCTTCTCTCCATTTTTTCCTATCGAAAAACTGCTTGGACGAAATATCTTCGCCTTATCCGGCGGAGAAAAACAGATTCTTGCCCTTGCTTCCGCCTATCTCTCCGGCTGCCCCTTTCTTGTTTTTGGACGAGCCCTCTTCCAATCTGGACGAAGGCTCCATTGCCGTTCTAAAAACCATGCTCCATACCCTGAAAGAAAAAGGAATTACGATTCTTATCGCCGAACACCGCCTTTATTATCTGATGGACTTAGTTGACCGGGTGGTTTTTTTAGAAAAAGGGAAGACTCTGCAAGTTATTTTTCCAAAGAAGATTTTTCTGGCGCTTCCGGAGGAAAGCTATCAAAAGCCATGGGGCTTCGCGCCAGAAACAAACCAAGCCTTTCTCTTCCGGCATGGAAAAAAATGAAGGAGCGCTAAGATACTATAAGGAAGGGGGCTTTGCCTCTTTTTCCTTTGGTAAAAATATACGGTATTGTGGGAGAAAACGGAATTGGCAAGTCCACCTTCCTTCGTAAACTCAGCGGCTTAGAGAACGAAAAAGGTAGCCATTTTTTTCTCTTTTCGGAAAAGAGCTCTCAAAAAGACAGCGTCTTGCTCTTTCCGCTATGGTTATGCAGGACGTGAATCAGCAATTGTTCGGAGACTCCGTGGAAGAAGAGATGGAATTGGGAAAGGCAGGACAAAAACGAAGTCTGAAAAGAAAGAAACGAGGGGATCATAGACGGGCAAGAAAACGAACAAAAAGAAGACAAAGCCACATCATGCGCCAAAAGAAGAACTCCTCAGCGCACTGGGACTTTCCGCGTTAAAGGACCGCCATCCCATGAGTCTTTCCGGCGGACAGAAGCAACGTCTGGCCATTGCCGCAACCCTCTATCAGGAGGCAAAGCTTTTTCTTTTTTGATGAACCCACCAGCGGCATGGATCAGAAGAATATGCTTCGCATCGCCCGTCTCTTAAAGTCCGCTATTCGAGAGAATCGAATCTTCTTCCTTGTGTCTCACGACTATGCCTTTTTACAGGAAGTGGCGGATGAAGTGGTGGAAATGTCGCGCTTATTCGGCAGTAGTCAACGAAAAAGTTGACAGTTGCCCTCTCCTCTAATTCTCCGTCCACCGGTTTCCTCATTATTTTCCCAATAGGGAATTTCAGATTCCCTCCTACTTCAGAATCACCCCGCTAAGATACACCAGAATCGGCATGGAAATGATAGTACAGAGGGTCGTGAAAATGTTGATACAGCTTGCATACTCCTCTTCTTTTCCATAGAGGATGGCAAACTGGGAAACGTTCGCGGCCGCCGGAGCCATGGCACTTAAAAAGGTCACGAGAAAAAGGACGGGATTGTCCAGAAAGCCGTCTATCCTGCTGAGCACAGAAATCAGCAAAAGGTAGATAAAAAGGAAAGAAAAGCAGTCGAAAAAGCCGTAACCATATAGATTCTTCGATAGGATACTATCTTTTTGAAAGACATACTGCCCAAAAATGATACCGGTAATAAGCATACTGATCGGCCCAATCATTTTCCCTAAATCCGAGATGGCAAGGGAAATCGGTGCCGGGAGCGAAACCTTCGTGAAGAACAAAAAGACACCAAAAAGAATGGCAAGAATGTTGGGGTTAAACAGGATTTTAAGAAAGGCGTTTTGTTTTTGTCCTCCTCTAGACTGTTCTTTTTCGGATTGATTCTCTTTGCATTGTTCTTCTTTGTGTTGCCCCGCCTTTCCCTGAAACAAATGAATACCGTGCGTCCAGACTAAGAGATTGTATACGGTGATATAAGCCGATACATAGAGCAGATACTCCTCTCCCAGGACACTGGCAACAATGGGAAGAACAAAATTTCCGCAGTTCGTGTATTCCATAGACATTTTCCTCTACAGGGCTTAAATGCGGCGGCTTTCTGAGTAAAGTGCCGAGAAAGAGAAAAAGAAAGTTTGCCAAAATGGCATAAAAAAGCAGAGAAGAAGGCTTTGTCCCGCTTTTTCCGTCTACTTTCATGGAAAAGGAACTCACAATAACACAGGGAGACAGGAGAAAGGCCGAAATCTTCGATAAAAGCAACGCTGTCTTCCTTTTTAACAGTTTCGTTTTAACCAGTACTACCCCTGGCTCCTACCAGAACAAGCAGGGAGAGTATTTTTGGAAACCAAGGGAAAAACCAAATTTGTCATATTTCCTTATAGTAAATATGCTTTATTGACTAAAAGCATTTATTTCGCTGTCAATATTTAACTTTATATCTTTTTAGATTATGGGGAACAAAGCATTGATAATCACTTTGCATTTTCTTTAATTGTCCTGCTCTATTATTTTTCTAATTTCAAAATATCATCCCCCTAAGTAAAATCTATTTTTACTTAGAATAAAGTATACTTACTATAAATAAAAATTTTTAAAGCGTTATTTTTACTTACATGATCAAATGCCTCTCTAAGTAAAAATTCTTTTTCCTATCCTCTTTTTCGTTTTCACATTATCTTCACAAATTCCCCGAAATTTTTCAGTTTCATTTCAGCTTCACTTTGTATTCTCTTTGCAGGAAAGGAAAACCACAGCTTTCCGAAAAAGACTTCAGCTGACAAAAAGCATTTTTCCAAAAAGCGACTTAGAAGCCATGGCGGGTTATCCGCAGAAAAAGTAGAAAGACTCATCCTAATAAAAGAAAAGATTAAAGAAACGTAGAACGCAAAACTTTAATCGGAAAAGAGGAGCTTATGAAAAAGAGTTTTTAAAAACAAGAAAAATGTAGCCTTATCCCTTTTTGGGACTCGGAATGGTACTTGCCTTAAATGCCTGCAGTGCATCCGGACAGAGTGCCACTGCGGCAACTCTCGCCAGCGCCGAAGCCATTACCAAGGGAGAAAACCGTCATCAGCATTCAAAATGATACGGTTTCCATTAACGGAAACGGCGCAACGGCAGAAGGAAAAAAACCATCACCATCAGTGAAGCCGGAACTTATCAGTTTAGCGGAAAGCTGAGTGAAGGGCAGATCAAGCTGAAGACTGAGGGCAATGTAAACTTTATCTTCGATAATTTCTCCATCTCGAACTCGAAAAGATGCTCTGATTGTGGGGAAACAGGAAATCTGAACATTTACCTAAATGAAAATACAGAAAACACGGTAAGCGATCAGAGAGCCGCCAATACGGAAGAGGAAGATACTTCTACTGAAAGTACAAATGCACAGAACACAGAGATTCGCTCTAATGAAAGCACAGATACGGGAGCCGCAAGCAATACCTCTGATGAAAATGCAAGCACAAAGACCGACACTTCAGAAGAAATCTATGATGCGACTATCTACAGTGAAAACGACATCACAATCTCCGGTAAAGGAAAACTCACGGTTGAGGGTGGCTACGAGGATGCCATTCACAGTAAGACCAATCTCACCATTGAAAACGGAACCTACACCATCACGGCTTCTCACCACGGCTTAAATGCGAAGAAGCTCCTTACCGTAAAGGACGGTTCCTTTGATATCACAACGGTAGAGGACGCACTGCACTCGAAGGGTGATGTCACAATAGAAAAAGGAACCATCGATATCAACGCGGGAGATGATGCGCTCCATGCGGATAATACCCTGACGGTGAAGGACGGCGACGATCAATATCAAGAACTCCAACGAAGGCTTGGAAGGAATCACCGTAAATGTGGAAGGCGGAGACATCGCCATTTCATCCACCGATGACGGCATCAATGCGACCGGTGAATCCGAAGACGGTTCTACAGTAAATTACGCCATCAATATTTCCGGAGGAAAAATCAAGATTGTTCCGGGTGGAGACGGAATCGATTCCAACGGAGACCTGAATGTTTCCGGCGGAACCATTATCGTAGACGGCCCGTCTAACGGCGGTAACGCTCCGATTGACTATGACGGTACGGCAACCGTGACAGGCGGCACAATCCTTGCGAGCGGTAACTCCCGGAATGTTCCAGGGCTTTAACGGAAATAATTCCACACAGTCCAGCATTATCTACTATCTTGATGGAAATGCGAATGCCGGAGATACCATCAAAGTTACCGATGAATCCGGAAAAGAAATCTTCTCCGCAAGTGATCTCACACAAAGCTACAATGCCGTGCTTTACAGCAGTCCGGAGCTGGAAAACGGCAAGACCTATAAAATCAGTGCCGGAAGCAATGAAGAATCCGTAACGATTAACGATACCACAAATACCATCGGAAACGGCGGTATGGGAATGGGTATGGGACAGCCCCCGATGATGGGCGGTAACGAACAGCGCGGCAGTCGTGAACAGAATGGCGGTAACGGTATGGGACAACCTCCGATGATGGGCGGACATGGAGAACGTGGTCATGGACAGGGGTCAGCAAGGCGGCCGCGGACAGAACAACAGGCAGAATGACATGGGACAACCTCCGATGATGGGAAACAACGGTCAGAACGACGGTAATGACCAAGGACGCCCCCTATTCCTCCCTATGGGGAAAACGGTCAAAGGCGAAATGCATGGTCAGCCACCAATGGGTGGACAGGGTCAACGTGGCGGTCATGGACAGAGTAATAGTCAAAATGGTATGGGACAGCCCCCAGTGATGGGCGGCAACGAGCAAAAACGGCGATATGGATCAGGGAAGACCTCCTATGCCTCCCATGGACGGTAACGGTCAGCATGGCGGTGACAGTATGGGGCGACCCCCGATGGACGGTAACGAACAGCGTAACGGACAAAATCAGGGGCAGGGACAAAATTCCGGCTCCAAGAAAAAGAAAACGTCCAAAAGTGGAAGCAATAAAAATTCCCAAAGTAATAAGCCACAGAAACCTAACGAAAACGGAAGCACAAGATCAAACAACAAAGATGAAGCCAACTCACAAAAACAGAGTACAAATAATGCGACAAAAACCAAATGATGCTACAAGTGGAAGCACACCGACCAATTAGAAGCTTCCCGGAAAGGAGAAAGCATGAAAAGACAATTCGCCCTAATACCGGCCTATAAACCGAACGAAAATTTGATTTCCTTTATTCAGTCTCTGGAAACAAGGGGACTTGAGGTAGTAGTGGTGAATGACGGCTCAGGGGAAGACTATCTTCCCTCTTCCGTAAAAATCGAGAAGCAGAGCCTCGCAAAAAGTAATTCACTTTGGGAAAAAAATCAGGGGAAGGGTGCCGCTCTAAAAAGCAGGGCTTTCCTACCTGAATACCATAAACGATGACTTTCAGGTCATTACCCTCGATGCGGACAGGCGCATTCCTTGCAGGATGCTCTCTTCCTTTTACAGAAGTCTCTAGAGAACGAAGGAAGTCTTCTTCTCGGATCCAGAATGCAGTCCAAGGACTCTCCGCTCCGTTCCCGCATCGGAAATTACATTACCAAAAAGGTATTTTTCCTCACTACCGGTGTAAAAGTAGAAGACACCCAGACCGGAATGCGCGCCTTTTTCGAAGAGCCTGATTCCGAAACTTCTACAAATTCAAGGCAATCGATACGAGTACGAGATGAATATGCTTTTTAGACTTTGCGAAGGAGGAATTCCTATTCGAGAATATCCCATTGAAACCATTTATATTAACGACAATGAAGGAAGTCACTTTGATATCGTGAAGGATTCTATCCGGATTTATAGTCAGATTTTGAAGTTTATCTCGAGTTCCCTACTCTCCTTTTGTATCGACTTTCTGCTCTATACATTGAGCTTCGCCCTAAGCGGGAGCATCCTTTTTTTCCAATGCTTTTGCTCGACTCATTTCCTTACACTGCAACTTTTTTATGAATAAAAACTACGTATTTCAAAATACTTCCGAACGGACAGGGAAAGAGAATCCCGCTTGGAAAGAAATAGCGGAAGAGACCGAGAATGTGACCGCAAAGGGAGAAAAAGTTGAACGAACAGAAGCGATAAAGAGGGAGCATTTAAAGGAATACCTCTCCTACCTGGGACTTGCCCTATCTCTCTTTGCCATAAACACACTGCTCTTAAGTGCTGTCGTGGAGGTACTCGGTATTAATGCCTATCTGGCAAAAATCATCACGGAAATTCTTTTTATTTATCCTGTCTTACTTTTGTACAGAAAGCATCTCATTTTTCTAAACAGGAAAATGTGCCGTTTCACACTGAAAAATACGACTCACGCCAATGAAAATGTGCCGTTTCACACTGAAAGTACGACTCACGCCAATGAAAATGCACCGTTTCACAACGAGAATATACCTTTCCGCAACGAATACACCGCGTGAAGTACAGACAACGTATTGAGAATACACTGCGTGAAGCACAGACGACGTACTGAGAATACACTGCGTGAAGCACAGACAACGCACTGAGAATACAGTGCATAAAGTACAGGCAACACCGTTAGAAAACAAGCATTACTTTGTAATGTTCACCATAAAGAAGGGAGAAATCCATTGAAAAGACTGAATACAAAAAGCGGGCCTTCTCTACGGTCTGGTCTTATTTTCCTATACAAGCTATGCACTCCTCGATACCTTTGTCATCCCGCATCCGATGAAGACGGTCATGGCCGAGAGTGCGAATATCGAAGCAACAAGCGGCATAAAAAGAAAGTATAGAAGCCAAAATCAATGAGAAACTGGAACCCGCCTCTTCTACTGTAGAAGGCAGTACCGTAATCGGAAACTATTCCGACAGCAATGTTTCCATAACCGTAAAAGGAATATCGGGAGTACGACAGTGCGATTTATGTTGCGGACATCACCGTATCGGATGTTTCTTATTTAAAGACCGCCCTCGCAAGCAATACCTACGGTAGAAATATCACGGAAACCACTTCCAATATCGCAAGCGAGAACAACGCAATCCTCGCGATTAACGGAGACTACTACGGGGCAAGGCAGAGCGGCTATGTCATCCGAAACGGAAGCCTCTACCGAAACAGTTCCGGAAACAGGGACGCCCTTGCCATCATGAAAAACGGAGAATTTGAATTTGTATCAGAGGGTGAAACTTCCGCTGAAACACTCCTTCAAAAACGGTGCTTTACAGGTATTTTTCCTTCGGTCCGGTACTCTTGGAAGACGGCAGTATTTCCGTTACGGAAAATGAAGAAGTCGGCATGGCTATGGCTAGTAACCCGAGAACCGCTATCGGCTATCTCGGAAAAAAATCACTATGTCTTTGTGGTTTCGGACGGAAGAACAAGTGAAAGCGCGGGACTGAGCCTTTATGAGCTGGCAAGCTTTATGAAGAGTCTCGGGGTTTCCGATGCCTACAATCTGGACGGCGGCGGATCTTCCACTATGGTCTTTAAGGGTGAAGTAATCAATACCCCCCACTACTAACGGGCATTCCAGTGAGGAAAGAGCCGTCAGCGACATTCTTTATATCGGAGGTAAGCAGTCATGAAGAAGACAATCCAGTATTTACTCCTATCCGTATTTTGTCTTTGTTTTTTTGCCCAAATATACGAGTATTTTTTTCCCACGGTGTATACTCGAACTATATGCTTTACGCCTTTTTAATCCCCTTCCTGGGGCTCTCTGTGCCAAGTTTCCTATTGCATAGTCTTAAGAAATCGCTTCCCGGCAAATTCCCGTTTCCTATGGCAATGCGGAATCGCAACACTTACGGTAGGCTCTATTTATAAAGGCATACTCGAAATATACGGAACAAACGGCTACTTTGAATTCCCTATCTTTTCCTTGGAGTCGGACTTTGTATCACAGCAATCTTTATAGCATGCCCTAAGAAAAAGAATGGATTCGGTTTGCAGAGCATAGGATACAAAAAAGCGAGAGATACGGCAATAGCCGAATCTCTCGCTTTTTTCATTCTCATCGAGTATCGCTCGCGAAACGTGCCATATCACTAATAAGTGACACAGGCGAAGCCTTAAGCGTCTTGGTTTTTAACGAGTTTTACTCATGAAACATAAGATTCAAAAAGTTTACCTCTCTTCTTTTTCCTATCCAAAATCCAGTAGAAAGCAAGACAGAGAAAAACTGATTACCGAAGCTAAGGCATACCAAATCATTTGCGAAGCTATCGGAGGTATTTACTCTTCGGGACAGTTTCTTTCGAAGCTCACCAAGGACTTCTCCGAGTTTCCTAAGCTCCGCTTTTTCTTCCGGCGTTAAGGGACGCTTACGACCGGCATTCAGGATTTCTCCGATTCTCTTTTCAATTTCTCTGATTCTTTCCGGAATACTCGGAACTCCCGGTACAGGCTCTCCCGGATTCGGTGTCGGTTTCTCCGGATTCTCCGGTACATTCGGTACTGTCGGTTTATTCGGATCCTTTAACTTTTCTCCGGGTCCACCCGGGCTTACGGGGCCTACAGGAATCGGCTTCGGTCTGTATCCGCCTCCGCCTCCACCTCCCGGATTTCCGGGACTGTATTGGTTATCAAAGAGAATTTCCTCTACCTCGGTGTCGTCCTTATAAATCTTCCGCTCTACAAGGAGATCGTAAATATTGTTCTCACTCTGCTTTACGTTGAAGCTGACCTTGTATACGGAAGGATCATAGGTATAGCCTGAAGTCCGTCATTTACCTCCTCCACAGTATAGTTAAATACGCCGGGTTTGGTAAAATGCATGGTCGCAAAACTGCCCTGTCCGGCTCCCTCGAGTTCCATCATTGCACCGTCCGGCATACTGCCTACAGGCATGGGCTGGTTCTCTTCCGGTTTTTCCGGTCGCATAAGGAAATGAAAACGGCTGTCCTCTTTCGGTTTCGTACCGAAATCTTCTTTTCCAGCCCGATATCTCCGGTACTTGGAAGAGGATAAAAGGTATTGGTAAACTCCAGACCGTCTCCCGACACCAGCGCAAAGAGCTTTCCTGAGCCGAAGTCTCTCACGGAGACTTTAATCTTTTTCACCGGCTTAGCATCATTTTTCCACACCGGGATAGAAGCCTCTCTCCGTCACTGTATATTCATATACTCCGGGATGATCAAACGTAATGATTCCAAGTTAACTCTCCTCCGTCCGAGTCAGGATTAGTCAGCGTCATACTGTCTTCCGTTCCGGCAGCTAAGGGCATAGGAGGAGGTCCGTAAGAGCCGGTCACTCTTTCCAGCGTGAAAGAAAAGGCGTTTCGAATGTCCGGTTTCTTTAAACCGGGTCTGTCTGCCAGGTTTTTCACTTTCAGCGGCAGTTCCAGGAATCCACACGATATAAGTTCGTAAAAGTAAGAGGCTTATCTTCCGTATAAAGAAGATCCGCAGTAAGTTGCTTATGCCCTACGTCTTTTACCTTAATCGTGATTTCCTTTTCTCCCATGTCTTCACTGCTGACACCGGGATGATTTGACTTATCCGTACTTTCCGTAACCGTAAACTTATATTCTCCCGGTCTTAGTAAACGTAAGTCCTTAAAGACTGCCAAACCGCCGTCCGGATCCGGATTCTTCAGCACAGTCGTTGCGGGGCTCCCGTCCTTATCCTGTATTTCCGCTCCGTCCGTTCTTTTTTAGCGTAAAGCTGAACCACTCTTTTTATGCTCGCCGGACGATCCTCTGTCAAATAATCATAGATTTTTCCTTACCGGAATAGCAAAGATAAGCGGCTTAACCAGACGATGGGTCGTTACGGCTTTTTGCATATCCGGTGCAGAACTTAAAGGAACATCATCTCCTGTAAATTTTGTACTGTACAAATATCCCGTATTACTGCTGATCTTGATTTCCGGCTCAACCTTATTTTTTTATCCGTCGAAGCAGTCATCTTGACGTTCGCAATCAAAAGTCCTTCCTGATTTAGAACAAATCTCTTTCCTTCTCCGGTAGTACGAAGGTCAAAAGCCACAGCCGTAATCTTCGACTTATCTACCGTATTCAGGCTTTCATTTTCATAATTCCATTCCTTCCAATCACTGCTGCCGTTCCTCGGGTTATTCGGGTTCGTATCTGTCCAATAGCCCGGGTCATACATTGGTTTCCCAAGGTCCTTAGGCACCGTTTCCGGGTCTTCCTTCGTTGTATAGAACACTCTGGGTTTTAAGGTATCCGTGTTATTGGCTAGGCCTTTTACATAACTTTTTTTCATCAGCATGGTACTGATATCCACGCCGTTAAAGTCTCCGTTTCTATCCTCCTTCTTTCCTAAAATGTCAAAGAGCGAGCATATCCGTCGTTCTGGTTGTCGATTGTGCCTGATAAACAAGTCGCTGGGTATACGGATCTCCCATATAACTCACATTTTCGGAGAGATAAGCCGGATCGATTTCCGTGGAAACGCTGTTACTGAACGTCGCCTCCACTACCGTTACCGGACCGTAGTTCATCGTTTTTTTCTATCACGGAAGTGGTGAAACGCGGATTTTTCCTTTTTCCGCTTCTTCCTTAATGTCTTTATAGTACTTCAACTTCTCTACACCCGGATTCTTTCCTCTTTCTTCCGAAAATGTAGTTTCCGTTCCAAACCGTATTTTCATCCTTATTAACATACCCCAGCGTATTTTTTTAACCGTTCTTCCCCGGTCTAAAAATATTTTTCATAAGAATTCCAAAGGGTATAATTCACCTTCCAACCGCTTCGATTATGAAAAGAGCTCCATCCCTGTTTTTGTATCAGGAACCGAGAAGTCAATAATTAACATGGTTTGCCCGGAATTTTTTCCAGTTTTTCTTCACGAACCGTATATTCACCCGGATCAAGCTTCTTCGAGGACGAAATCTCCCATCCGCCGGTCCAGGATCCGATTTCAATACTGTCCAAAATCACGCGCATCCCGCAGGAAGAAGGTCATAGATTGTTCCTTATTCACCAGATATTTCTTGGTGTATTCCGGTCCCTGTAAGCTAGTCGGAAGACTTCCCGCATTGACGCCTTCCAAATGCACGTCGATACTCTGTCCGCCGGTTCTGGGATAGCTCGGCGGAAAGCTGTCCGGATATCCTTCGGGGCGATCCACATAACCCTGGTTCACTTTCGAAAGAATAGAACTGATTTGTAAGGAGTTAATGCATACCCCACCTGTCCCCAGTAATCTCCGATACGTTGACTCGGTAACGCTTTTTGCTTAGCTTCCGTCTTGTCATATTGCCTTATCTCCGCTGTCGCAGGCCCTGCAAGAAAGCTGATATTATAGTCATCCGTTCTTTCCATGGTTGTTTCTATATTTTTCTCGCTATCTCCGGAGTCAGGGGTGATTTCCATCGTATAGCGCATCGAAGGCCGTTCTATAGTAGGGAGAATTCTGCACAGCTTTTAAGCCTACGATTCTATCCTCTCCGGAACCGAATACTTTTTTTAAGTCCAGCTGGTTCGTAGCGGTAACTACCGTAGGATGCGCAGAATATACTGCTTCCGGATGGAACACCAACTGTCTTTGCGCATTGTATCGAAATTCTCCATACTTAAACTCTACGTCGTCCTTCTTTTTTCAGATACAGTTCTACCGGCGGATAATTATCCGCCCTGTCTCTCGGAGAAGATTTCGGGTTAAACTTGACAAGTCCCCTGACTTCCTAGCGTATCTACCTTTTTCTACATCATAAACCGTCATGCTGTCCAGATGAGATGCTGCTATAGAAGTAATCCTCCTTCGTCAGCTTATAAGGAGTTCCTCTATAGACATCATCCCTCGTTTCTGTATCGTGAGTAAGCCCATCCAAATCCTTATTTGTTATATCTCCTGTAACCCTTTTTTCATTTAAGGGGCTCGGATACCTTATTTTTCGAGGAGAGGAGATAATACTGCCCATCCGTGATGGTCACGCCGGAACCGTTTTTCCTATTCGGATCAGGGATTATCGTTTACTGTATTGTATCCCGTTCCTCCTGCATCAATCTTTACATTTTCATTCTTTGCCGTATAATCCGCAGATACGGTAAAGCTTTTTACCCGGTTGGAGTAGCGTAGCGGCGCAGCGGTACCGTCCTTATAGATAGTTTGCAAGCCGAAGATATCGAGGTAAGTCCGTCTTCGATCCACTCCGTATTTGTTAAGATAAAACTTTCCTCCTCCACCCGGGAGCGGGAACACGGTGAGATTCGAATCGGGAGCCACATCAAATGTCCTTTCGTGTCCATCCGCCCATGTCTCCGTAAACTTAAGACCGTTTTTTTCAGATTAAAACCTTTTTCATCAAAATCCGTCGGATTCTTATCCCTTTCCTCCTTCATTCTCGTGTACGGATAGCGGAAAAAGCAGGGCATAAAGTCTTGAATTATACTTTCCTGTAAAAGAGTAGTTTTGCTCCGATAAATAGGGCTCATTATCCGGCAATCTATAGCGAGAGGGATCCATGGAAATTCCTGTCTGTTCTTCCCTTAGCGGGTTCACAAGATACCGGTCAGCTTTGGTCGGATCCGGATCCGCAGTCATATACTTTGCAATGTTACTATATCCGCCCTGTGCGTAGGTCTCGATGTTCGTTCCCCCGTCTTCGTTATAGATATAGTAATCCTTTCGATAGTCCATGGGGATATGTTTTTGCCCCGACGAGTTCGCCTCCATCCGTCTGAGAAGGATCAATCTCGAACTTATAGGTAAAAGGGCTGTGAACTTCCTCTTGCTCTATCCACCCTCACATACCATACCGCATAAAAATAATCCTTGGGGTCTCCGTTCGGCTTAGCGCCCCAGTCAGGATTCCAATGCGAAAGGTCTCCCCATGCGGGATCCCAGTTATAAAACATTCCTCCATTCCATCGGCAGTACCGGGCTTCAAGCTGACCTTCGTTTCCTTTACTTCGGTTTCCACGCGAACGGAAAGCTCCTGTCTTGCCTTCTCTTTCGCCGATCCGCTATCCCCAATCTCCAGAGTGATAGGAACTGATAGTTATACACCCCTTTGGGTTTCCCATCTACCAACTGATCGTCCACTTGCAGCATGGATGGCGTCATATTGTAGGCAAAAATCCACCTTTAAGCTGACTCCGCCCATTAATTCGGTATAGTTCTTTAAATGGAGGTAAGGCTCCATTTTTCCATTGACATCCTTCTGCACAATTTCATAGTTGAATCGGCTTTGGCTACTCGTATTCGGTGCCTTTTGCAATACCGTGGATAATTCCCGGCCGCTCCTTATATACCCAGTTCTCCCTGTTTGGGGAAACGTTGATTTTATTGTTTTTCCAATAGTCTGGAGCGCTCGGATTATCACTATAACCGTCTGTCCATCCTTTGAAGATTCGTGCCGGAACATAGAGGTGCACGGTACCTTCCCTATACTTGGTATTTTTATCCCCCTGCAGAATAAGCTCTATTCCCATCGTTGTGCCATTCGTGGCATTGGAGCTTCCTTCCGGAGGAACAATCTTTAAGTCTTTTTGATCACGGGTCACGCCATTACTTCCGTCCGTATAGCTGTGTCCTGTGCTTGCCCTCGCAGTTCCCGCATTTTTATCGGGAATGTCCTTCCAAAAAGCCGAAAGCTGATGACTCAGCTCTCTTCTTTTTCTACTCCTTCTTCCGATAGAGAAGGTACTGAAATGCTTCGCTGAAAAAGCAGATTCTCTCCCTCTTCTTTAACCGGGAGTATCTCTGTCGGGTGCTCCTCGGAGAGGTGTACAATCTTAAGCTCCTCTTCAACAGAGGCTTCTTGCTCCGCTTCCTCTCCACTCAGTGCCTCCTTGATTTTTTCCGTCTTTTGGAGGGAGATTTCCACCTTCTTTCCCTTCTTGGGTTGCACTTCTTTCACTTCTCCGTTTATTTCACGATAAAAAGAAATATCCACTGACTCTATAACTTCTACTTCAGACTCTGCATCAGGATCTTCCTTCTTGAACTCCTTTTCCAGCTCTTTCTTCGCTTCCTCAATCTTCTCTTCCTCTTCTACGGGTTCCACCTTCATAAAAGGTTCCTTCATAAAAAGGTGCCTTCAGGAAAAAGAAGCAGTTACGGTTAAATCCCCTTCTTGTGCGCTAAAAAGAAGAAGCGTCCAAGTATTCCGCCTTCTCTTCTTCCTTTTTCCCCTCTTCGGAAAAGCTTAGCCTTCTCTTCTTCGCTAAGGTCTTCCTCGGTATCCTCAGATTTTTCTTCTACAGAATCTTTTTCTTCTCTTCGGATTATTTATTCTCCTGCTCGCTTTCGGAGGAAGAAACCTCGGACTCGTCCTTTTCGCCCGTCTCCTCTAAAACAGCTCCCTTTTCCGACTCTCCTGTCGTGTCCGATGAGGCTGTCGTTTCCTGTGTGACCGCTTCTTCAGAACGCTCCGTTGTTTCTTTCAGTGCTTCTTCCGATTGCGCTCCATCCGACTGTGTTTCTTTCGGCTGTGCTCCTTCCTCTTTCTTTGAAACACTCCCTTCCTCCTAAGCTCAATCTTCCTGCGATTTCTTTTGCATTTTTCCTCTGCATAGGATACGGTTTGAACGCTACCCATAAGCATCAAAAAGTGAGGAAATAAGCTATTCCTCTCTTTGCAAAAATGCTTTCTTCTTACGCGTCTTCGTGACAAACCGTTCCCGGAAAAAGGGTTCTTTTTCTCTTTCCTTCATCATTTTACTCCTCTGCTTTCCCTTGCTTTACTTACCGCTGTAAACATATACACTTTCCTTCTTCAACAAAAAGGATATTCCTGAACTATATTTTTCATAAAAAGTCCCTGTCAGTTTATCAGCAAAACTTAGATATTTATTATGGATAGGATTAGAGAATCTGCTTTAAAAATTCCCGGATTTTTCCTATCTTGTTTATAAACGAGATATCGCACGCTTTGCGCACGATACTCGTTATGAATAAAAATATTGAACTTTTTAGGGCTTTTTCCGAAAGAGCAACAGTAAAAGGAAATCAGCCCTTTCTCGCTCTCCACTTTGATCGTTCCTTTATGCATAAGAACAATCTCCTTTGCAATAGACAGCCCAAGACCGTAACCGTCTCCTCCGCTATGGGATTCATCCAGCCGGAAAAAAACGTTGAAACAGTTTCTCCTTCTCCTCTTTACTCAGTTCTTTTTCCACCGCATTGGAAACGGAAAGACATAAAGTATTTCTCTTTTTCTTTAAAGAAACTGCGGTTGATGTGGAGGGAAGGGAATACTTAAAAGCATTCTCGAGCAAAATGGAAAGAAGTTCCTTCAGCTTGTTTTCATTCCCCAAAGTATAAAGTCCTTTTTCCACTGTATGGTCCAGGCTCTTTCCCTTCTCAAAAAGAGCGGTTCAAAATACAGACACTCGTGCTCAACAAGAGCGGACAGAGCGACTTTTTCCAGCTGACTCCCTCTATCCTGCCAGCTTTCAAGACGGCTTAAGTCCAGGAGCGATTCCGTTAAATGCTTCATTCTGCCGCTCATTTCCTCGATTCCCCAGAATATCACTTCGAATCCTCTCCACGTCTTCCCCCTTAAGCGCGGGAATAGTTTCTATCTTCTTTTGCAAATTTCCCACGTTGTTGATAATCACGGTAAGCGGTGTTTTCAGTTCATGAGAAAGCATCCGAAATAAACTGTCTTTGAGAGAGCAGGGCCTCCTTCACCGGAGCTACCGTTTTCCGTACAAAAAAACGGGATAAAACGATAATCACGAAGGAAAGCGCAAAAATAGAATAAAGAGCACTACAGAGAGCCGGCGGATGTCCCGATTTCCTTACTGAAGTCCGTCAAGGCAATGCGATAGGCACTTTTTCCCATCCGGCGGAACATCTTTTTACAATAATATTGCGGCTTTCCTCCCACGCATCGAGCTGTAAAAGACTCCTTTCCTCCTTTATCCGTAGAAGAACATCTTGCACCGCCTTTTCTTCCGTATCGCTTTTCCAGAAAAAAAGTCCTCTCCGGAATGTTCCAAAATCTCTCCGTTTTCTTTCATGAATATCTGATAAATCGGGTAGGAATCGGAGGTAGAACGGTCCATCGGTTTTTGTAACGGCAGAAGACAAGGCATTTCGCATCGTTCCATACAAACTGTTTCTACTAAAGAAATACAAAAACCCAATAAAAACAGCAGTAAAAAGATACTTACGGAAGATAAAAAGCGGCGTGAGCCTTTTTTTGTAATTGCTCAATCATGCTTTTTCTTCCTCCATATGGTATCCCAACCCCCTGACTGGCCACAATACTGATGTCCGAAGAAAAGGGACTTCAGCTTCTTCCGAAGGAAACCGATATAGACCTCCACATTGTTTTCCGTTGCATCACTCTCATATCTCAGATTTTTTTCCAGAAAGGTATTTTTTGTAATGTTATTTTTCCCTCCGAAAGAAGCGACTTCATCATCTGAAATTCCTTTAGAGGAAAAGCCTTATCGTGTTTTCTCCGCAAATCAACTCCGAGGAATCCAGGTCTAAAGCGGTATTTCCGAAGCTGATCTGATTCACTTCTTTCCCTTGCCTCCGAAGAAGTGCATTGATACAGGCAAGCAATTCTCTCTTATCAAAAGGGTTTCGTGAGATAATAATCCGCTCCTGAATCCAGTCCCTCTACGCGGTCCAGAATATCCGACTTGGCAGTCAACATCAAAAATAGCTATCCCGTTTCGCTCTTTACGAAGTGTTCTTGCGACCTGAAAGCCATTTAATTTGGGAAAGCATCAAATCCAAAATCAAAAGGTCGAAAGGCGTGGAGCGTGCAAGTTCGAGTCCTTCCTGCCCGTCGTAGGCCAGGGACACCTCATGCCCGGAATCCTCCAATATTTCCTGCAGTGATTTCGCAAGCAGCACCTCATCTTCTACGATTAAAATCTGCATACAAACTCCTATTTCCGTTCTGAAGATATCGATTTTTGACTCTATGAGAAAACGGCGAACTGTCAAGGATTTTAGACTTATAAAAGACAAGATATGGAGGATACAAAGAACAAGATACAAGCCATGAAGCAGCTGTTTCACTCCATTATGAAAAAAGCTCCATAAAAGCATTGCTATCCGCTTCCCTTTAGTGATACACTTATGCAGGTTTTTGGGGAAAGCTCCAAGTTCTTTTTTCCCTGTGTCCATGCAGTTTTGGAAAGGAGAGAAAGATGAACGAAAATGAAAGAGTTCAGCAAGACTACGTTCAGGAAATTATAGATTTACTTCGCAGTGGCGAAGATATTGAAACACTGCAGGAAAAGTTAGAAGAATATCACGCAAACGACATTGCTTCCGCCCTTCCCTCTTGGAGGAAGACGAGCGTAAGCTTCTTTATAATACTTTGGAAAATGAGCGCCTCAGTGAGGTTATGGAGTATGCCGAACACGGCTATCTTTATTTAGAAGAAATGAGCTCCGAAAAGAGTCGCAGTCATTCTTTCCGAGATGGAACCCGATGATGCGGTGGACCTTCTGAAAGAGGCCAATCCCGAGAAAAACCATCTGGCTTTCCAAAAATGAGTTTAAAGGATCGTAACGAATTACAGATTCTGGCGACTTATGACGAGAGCTTTATCGGTTCCCGTATGACTACCAATTTCGTATTTCTGGATAAGCGCTTAAATATCCGAGAAGCCATGCGTTCTCTGATTGAACAAGCGGCAGAGCATGACAACATTTCCAAAGTTTATGTGGTAAACGAAGACGGCTCTTACTACGGCGCAGTGGACTTAAAAGAACTGATTATTGCCAGAAAAAGAAACCAATCTCGATGATATTGCGGAAACCGGATACCCCTTCGTCTATGCGGATGAGAAGATTGAAGATTGTTTGGAAAGAATCAAGGGCTATGCCGAGAACTCCATTCCCGTTTTAGGAGAAAACAGCATTATCCTCGGTGTCATCACGGCACAGGACGTTTTGGAAGTTTACGATGATGAAATGGGAGAAGACTACGCTCGTTTGGGAGGTCTTACTGCGGAAGAGGATTTGAATGAGCCTCTTTTTGAAAGTGTAAAAACGCCTTCCCTGGCTGGTAATCCTGCTCTTCCTCGGCCTTGTCGTGTCCACCGTAGTCGGTCTTTTTTGAAACTGTAGTGGCACAACTTACCATTATCATGGCTTTCCAGTCCCTGATTCTTGATATGTCCGGTAATGTCGGCACACAGTCTCTTGCTGTGACCATCCGTGTTTTGATGGACGAGCGTCTCACCGCAAAAGCAGAAAATGACTTTTAGTCGGAAAGGAAATGGGCGTAGGCGGCTTAAACGGTCTTGTAATCGGCCTCTTTTTCCTTAGTCGGCATCGGCGCTTATCTTTATTTCTTTAAGCACCAGCCACTGCATATCGCCATCGCCATTTCTTCCTGTATCGGATTTTTCCCTGATGCTGTCCATGGTGATTTCTTCTCTGGTCGGCACCGTTACGCCTATCTTCTTTAAGAAGGTCGGCGTAGACCCTGCTGACGGCTTCCGGTCCGCTAATTACCACGATTAACGATTTGGTCGGTGTTGTCAGCTACTATGGACTGACTTGGATTTTGCTTCTGGAAATCCTAAAAATCTCGGATAAAATTCCATATGCTATAAAAATTACACTTTATTGACACTGCTTAAGGAAATGCGCACGCTTTGTACACGATACTCGTTATGAAATAGGGGCTGTAAAAATCAAAATAATAAATAAATCTTCGGCAATATCGGTCTAAATGAGGGGTAGTCTGAGCCCATCGGTACTTGCGAAAAACAAGAGAATCGAAGTTTTTCGCTTAGTATCCGCTACGTGGCGAAGCTAGCGAAAGCGTGCCCCACATTTAGACCTATATTGCTAAGAAAAACTATTTTGATTTTTACAGCCCCTTTCTATTTTTCACAAGTATCGTGTGCAGGGCATGTAATATCTCGTTCATAGCAAATATCGCTCGAAAACTGTGCAATATTTCATTGCTTTTCCTTTCTCTACTGCGATATCTTGTAGAGAAATACCATGTAAAAGATAAGGAGAAACTATGCTTTCCGTTTCTTTAGACTTAGTGAAAAAAGCCTGTATGGAAAAAGCAGGGCTGAAGACAATGTCCTGCACAATCGAAAAACTAAATGCGAAAACTAATTTCCCTCAGATTTTTCCGCCTGAAGTCTAACGGGCAAGAATATAAACTATACATTTACAGTGAAGAAGTCGAAACCCTCTCCACCATTCTTTCTTATTCCCTATTTTCCGGCTCCGGAGAAATGCTTTGCACGGCAAGGACCGAGTTCTACTCTCCCGATTTTCTCTTTACAGAATCCCCCTACACACACCTTATTCCCGAAACAAGCCCCCTGTGCACTTTGCAAGAAGAAACTCTCCGGAGAATGTGAAGGAGATAGTCCATTCTACAGCTCCCGGACACTGTTCCGTACCCGAAGCTTGGTCGGTACCATAATCTTAATATTGATTTCCCGGCTCTCCTGAATTCTCTCAGAGAGGAGCGTCACGGCATACTCTCCCATAAATTCCATGTAGAGGCGAACCGTGGTTAGGGGCGGTACCATATATTTTGCTCCGGGAATGTCATTAAAAGCCGATTACACTGATATCCTCCGGGATTTTTCAGACCGAACTCATAGGTCTGCTCTGTAGATTCCCGTCGCAATAGAATCATTTGCCGCAAAGATTGCTGTTGGAAGATTCCCTTCGCGATAAAGCTCCGTAAACAGCAATCTTCCATAACGGGCCTCGTGCTGTCCCGACTTTACATAACGTTCACAGAAGAGATTCTTTTCCTTCAAATAAGCACAGAACTCCGTATAACGCGGGTCTTCGCTTTGCCTGTCGAGCCAGCGCTCCGCACCGCCGCCGATAAAACCGATTTTTGTATGCCCCTTCTCAATCAGAAAAATCCAGGAGATCCCGGACTGCATTCTTATAATCTACCGTAATGGTGTCACACTGTTCCAAATCCGCATTGCAATCAATCATCACAATCGGCTTGTTCCAGGCGGAAAGCCTCTCCAGCATCCTCATTGGTAAAAGTACCCGTGCAGATAATCCCGTCCAGCCCTGCTATTTTTCTCCGCTGAATCAGAAAGGCTAATCTCCGTCATATGGCACTGCTCCTCTTCCAGCTTCTTTTTTACCGCAAGACGGATACAAAGATAATACGGATCCTCCAACTCTTCCTCCGGAGAATAGGAGCCGAAAAATGCCGATTTTCAGCTTTTTACTCTTTTTCTCGGAGAAGGCATGGTATATTCCAACTCTTCCGCCGCCTCCATCACCCCTCTTCCTTGTAGATTCCTGTACGTTCAGGGTTTCATCATGATTGAGTACCCTGGGAAACTGTTGCAGGAGAAACTCCGGCCCTCTCCGCTATATCCTTGATTGTTGCCATAGTTATTTTTCACCTCTCTTAAACAGAGCTACTTTCCTTTTTCTTGAAGGATACCTCCGAAATCATCACCGCCAGTAAAATGGTGACAGACCCCAAAATCATGCGGCTTTGTCACTTCTTCCTGCAATAAAATGACGGAGAAAAACGGTACCAAAGACTGCTTCCAGCGATAAGATAATGGCGGATTTTGTTTCATCCACATACTTTTGCGCCCAGGTTTGCAGAAAATAGCAAACTGTCGTACTGACAACTCCCAGATAAAAGCATCGTGAGCCAACCGGAAGAAGATACCCTTCGAAAGCTATTCTACCACTAAAGAGAAGGCCGATAAAGGAAAGAATACAGGCCGAAAGCATTTGCATAAAATTGAGAATTGCCGGACGAATTCGATGCACATATTTTTCCCGTAAGATAAATCTGAAAAAGCAAATCCTATTGCACAGCCTAAAGTCAAGCTATCTCCCAGTCCAATGGAAAAGCCGCTCTGCAGAGAGAGAATTCCCGCACCAGTTAAAGCAAGGATTGCACCCGCCACACTCTTTAGCTCAACTTTCTTTCTTTCCAAAAGAAAAGCGATAAAAGGTACCATAACGACATTGGTAGCCGTCAAAAACGCATTTTTGGAGGCTGTGGTATATTGCAGACCCACAATCTGCAGTGCAAAGCCGGAAAATAACGCGTCGCCAAGCAGAAAGCCGCAAAGAATCTCGTCTTTCGTGATTGTCTTTATTTCTTTTCTTGCCAGCATTCCCATGCAAAACGCCCCAATCAGGGAAACGTAAAAACATGATTTGAAACGGAGTAAAAAGACTGTAGTGCAATATCACTTGCCACAAAGCCTCCGCCCCAGATAATGGTTACGCTTATAAGACCCAGAATCCCCAGTATTTTTCATTCTTTTTTCCCTTTTACTCCTATCCTCTTACCGTTTCTCTCCGTATCATAAAAGTGCATCCTTTCTCTTTGTGCACCTCGTTACATCGGAAGTGCATACTCTCTCTTTGCACGGCTCGGCACTCCAGCGCTATCCTTTCTCTTAGCACAGCTCGGCACTCCGAAAGCACATCCTTTCTCTTGCCCTCCTGTACGCTGAAAATGCTTCCTTCTGCTCTATTCTTTGGAAGAGAAGTCGCAAGCGGTAATCATTGATTCTTGTCTTATTCCGGTAAATTTGCTCCTCCCCGCAGGAATTGCTTCCTACCCCGCTATGCTTTGCATCCAAGTGCAGAATAATCTCCTCCGACTTCCGGATCTCCCCTAAATGCTTTGCCTCTTCCAAGGCTTCTATCGTGTAATGATGTGCGTCAAAACCGATTGGCTCTCTACTCACAATCTGCAGGTTCTCTTCGCCGTGCCCCAAGGTAATCCAATGCGTTCCTCCGCGATGTCCGTTCTCCTGCGGCATCACATAGTCTTCATGCATTTCTTCAATCTGCTTTTTCATAAATGCCGATTCGCGTATGTTCCTGCATATCCGGATAGTTTTCCTCCGGCCCGAGACCGTACCAAGATACTTCGGAAAGCTTTCCCGCTACACAAAAGCTCAACACCGATTCTCGGAAGAAATTCCGGCGCAAAAGTCGCTGTATTGGAAGCCCTTCATGGATAAATTAAGCTCCAAAGCACCGTCCCTATAAATCTTATAGTGATATTCTCCTTTGAAGCCGAAGGCCATGCTTAGGGCGGAGAAATGCGTCTTCACAAGAACGCTGTACCCAAACGGCTCTTCTTGGTAGCTGATGCCCTCTAACTGTTCCTCTCGCTTATAGATAAAGTACTTTTCGTTCCAATCCTTCACCTTATACATATCGTTATCGATATTTGCTCGAAGCATATTGAGGACGGGACCACTTGTAATATAGTCTTCTCCGCTGTAACTCAGTTTCTCAAGCTTACCGCTTACCTTATTAAACTGTATTGCAAAAGTTTTTCATTGCTAAAGGAGAGGGCGGTATTGTTCTCTTCTACGCGAATTTCGGAAGACTCGGCAATCTCGGAAGTCTCGGCAATCCCGGAAGTCTCGGCAATCTCGGAAGTCTCGACAGACTTGACCGGCGCAGTCTTCTCTGCGGATGGAAGAAATAACTTGTTCTCCCGAGATTTTTCCCATTCGGCATCTCGTTCTGCACCGCCGTAGTCTTCTTCTCTCAAAACAAATTGTCGCTGAAAGCTCCTCTCCTTTCTTCGCAAAGGCATTCTCTTCCCGATATAAAATGCGGAAATCAATATAGATTGCATCCTTTTCAAAGCTCTTATTTTTCCTGCTGTTTTAGGAGCTCCGGAATCTCGAAATCCGGAAGCGCGTCGAAGACTGCGCATCCACCACAAGCTCAGAAAGGCTTCCCGTAAGAAGTGTTCTCTCTCCGCTCCAGATTCTATACTCTAAAACCGTATCGCTACTGTCCCGGAAATACCGTTTACTCCGAAGCGTAAATTCTCCCTCAGCCGCATTTAACATTTGCAGAACCAAAGGTGCAATGACTTGCTTATAGTTCAAGAGTCCGCTGGAGAGATGACCGTCCGGTCGTAATAATCCGTCGATACAGAAATTTCCGTTATTGGGTTTGTCTCCGTAATCTCCTCCGTAGCAATAGATGGTCTGTCCCTCTTTCCCCACTTCCTTCAGTCCATGGTCATACCACTCCCAGATAAATCCGCCCTGAAGACGCGGATATTTCTCAAAAAGATCCTGATACTCTCTTAAATTTCCCGGTCCGTTTCCCATGCTGTGCCCGTATTCACAGAGAATATGAGGGCTTTCCATGTGCATCGTTTCCTTCCGCAATTCTCACCATTCCGTCAAGACGCGTATACATCGTGGAATACACATCCGCAATGTCCGCCTTGGCATCACTCTCATAGTGAATAAGACGGGACCGGTCCAGTGCGCGAATCGCTTCCGCCATTTTTACAAAGTTTTGTCCGACCGAAGACTCGTTTCCGAGTGACCACATGATGATAGAGGGTGATTTCTATGCTCCTTCACCATTCTTACCGCACGGTCGCAGAAAGCCCCTTCCCAGCTTTTAAAGGTCGTTCAGCCACTCATAACACTCAATCCATTCAAAACCATGGGTTTCCAAGTCCGCTTCGTCAATGACATAAAAATCCGTACTGATCGCAAAGGGAGTAAAACCAGCTCGCCTTCGGATAATGGGAGCAACGGATAGCATTGATATTGCAGCGCTTCATTCTGAGGAGATCCTGCTCCACATCCCCTTTTTCTACCGTAAGCCCTCCGGTCGGAGAAAAAAATCATGCATATTCACGCCGTTAAGTAAAATAGCTTTTCCGTTTACTAAAAAGTTCTCCTTTTTACTTCTATACTACGGAATCCGATAGGCATCGTCACAGCATCCACAATTGCGCCGTCCCTTTCCAAAAGCAATCTCAAGCTCATATAGGTAAGGATTTTTCCCGCACTCCAGGGGTGAACAGCCTCCAACTCTTTTTACAAAATTTACGCTGAATCTTTCATCCTCTCCCTTAGTGAAACGGACCCTTTCCCTAAAAAGCGGAGTATCTTTCTTATCTTTCAGAAAAACCGTAATAAAAGCCGCCCTCCGGTAAGTCGCTCTTCTCTTCCAGGGTGACATCCTCTTTAAAAAGTACTTTCCTCCTCTAAGAAACTCGCCTCTTGCAAAGCGCTATGTTCTCCCCTAAATCCACCTTTAGCCGAAGCTTTCCGGAGCCGTTTTCATGCCGGAAATCCGCAAAAATAGCAATATCCTCTATGCCTTTTTCCGGAATGGAAATTAAGCTTACCTCTCGGAAGATTCCGGAAAACCACCACATATCCTGACACTCAAGATAGCTTCCGTCCGACCACTGATATACTCTTACAGAAATCTGATTATCCCCTTCCCGCAAATACTTAGTAGCATCAAAACTTGACCCGAGACGGCTCACTTTACTGTAGCCCAGATGTCTTCCGTTCACCCAAACATCAAAGGCCGCTTACTCCGTCAAAGCGAGCACATACCGCTTTCCCGCTTCCTGCTTCTCCAAGTGAAAGCTTCTTCTATAGATTCCCGTGGGATTATCGGAAGGGACAAAAGGTGGATTTATCGGAAAAAGATACCACAGATCCGTGTAGTGTTTTTGCCCATAGCCATAAAATTGCCAACAAGAAGGTACAGGAATCTTTTTCCATTCCCGATCCTCATAGTTTTCCGTAAAAAAACTCTTCCGGAGCGTATTCCGGTGCTTCCAGATAAAGAAAATTCCATTCTCCGTTTAAAGATAGAACTTGTTCCGCTTTTATGGTGGAAGTCCGCCACCGCTTCCTCCCTGCCAATCATAATCAGTTCTTCATTTTCCCCAACGTTTTTATTCTTTCCATACGATTTTCCCACCCCATAAAAAGTACATATTACAGGCATACTTTATTACAGAAAGGGTATCATTTTACTAGTAATGAGTCAATAAGTTTAGTAAATATTTTAGTTGTGATTCACGGATTCACTTCCTTTTTTTCTAAAAATAAAAAAAGCAGAAGTAAAAAGCACCCCTATCACAGGAGTACCTTCTTTTAATCCTTCTTTTCTACCCTTCCTCTTAACACCTTAAGCACTCCCTCTTCCGGAAATTCCTTTCCCGTCCAAAGCCGAAAGCTTTCCATGACCTGGTAAAAAGCATGGGGAGGCCGTTCATATAGCGAAGTCCTTCTTTCTTAGCCTGCGTGAGCAACTTCGTCTCTATCGGATGATAGATACAGTCTGCTACAAAAAGTCCTTTATGAAGAAGTTTTTGCATCCGGAATGAGAGACGCCTTTTCTCCCATTCCCACATTCGTAGAATTCACAAGAATGTCACTTTCTTCCAGAAATTCTGCTAAATTTTCCTCATAGGATCCAAGGAAAATGCTCTTCCCGGTTTCTTGTTCCACTTTCTCTATGAATGCCCTGTTTTTCAATGGACGAGGCTCTCTGCAAAAGTCGAATTTCCGAAAGCTTAGTGTAGACCGCCCGGAGAGGATGGCCTTTCCTGCACCGCCGAGTCCCATTAGACAGAGCCTCTTTCCCTGCGCAGAGCCATTCTCCGCCTCCAAGGCACGGAAGAAACCGATGCCGTCCGTACTGCTGCCTGTCATTTCTCCGGTTTCCGAAAAGATAAAGGGTATTTACCGAAGAGGAGAGCCTTGCTTCCTTGGAAAGGCTGTCGCAAAGCGGAAGTATCGCCTCCTTGAGAGGCATCGTTAAATTAAACCCTCCCACGCCCATTTTTCCGAAGAGCGGATAAGGTACTTTCCAAATTCTTCTCCTCCACCGGAAAAGCCAGATAGCGGGCATTCAGGAAAGGCGTCGAAAGCCCCTCATTATGAATAAAAGGAGACAGACTATGTGAAACCGGACTCCCGAGAAGACCGTAGAGTCTTGTTTTTCCGTCAATTTCCCAATTGTGCATATCCCTTCTCCTCTTTCTTTCCCTTTGTTTTTCTTTTGTCTCTATCCCTTTCATGACTCCGTGTTCCATGCCGTTTGTATTTCTGTCATGCAAAGCACTGTCTATTCCGATATTCTCTCTTCTGGTATGATAGAACAAAAATAAATGTAAGAGCGATACCAGCCAAATGCAATAAAAAGCTGAAGATATGGCTTAAAAAGACCGCCATAAAGGCACCAAAGCAGAAGGAAAGAAGCATTGCGGCGTGCCCTCTGAATAAAACGGCCGCATTTTCATTTTTATCCCTAACCGCCTTTACAAGATTTACCCCGAGCTGCCGGACATGAGCCGTACAGAAGGTCGTTGCCATATTGACTCCTTCCGCCTGTCTAAAGGCAGTAAACTGCATTGCACAGATAAAACTGAGTGCGACCTGCGGAACACGATCCGGTACGGAAGACGGCATAAGACCGATTGCAAAGGAAACAAAGGCCTCAAAGAGAAGAAGCTTCTCTTCAAAAAGGCTCTTGTTCTTTTGATTCATTTTTCCGGAAACAAATTCCGCCATGCATACCCCGACGATATAAGCCGTCAAAGGAACAAAAGCATAAAGGCCTTTCTTCCAATCTCCGTTTCCGAAGGAAAGCATCATCATGACAAGATTCGCCGTCTGTGCATTGGCAAAAACCTTTCCGCGAAGGCTAAAAAGTATAGCCCCCGTAAAAGCCGCCGGCAAACATGAGGAGTGCAAAAACCACAGTTTCTCCACAACGCGGTAATTTCCTTCCGACTTCAATGCATTCTCCTTTTCCCTAAACCTCAACTTACTCTATATCTTACTTGCTCTCTATCTTAACTTGCTTAATAGCTTAGTGCACACCCATCTCGACTTTCCTAAGCCTTAGCTTTTTACATCATTCTTTGTCTTACGATTTCATAAGCGAGCACGCCGCAGGCTACGGAAACATTCAAGGAGTCGATATCACCTTTCATCGGAATGGACGCCTGCATATCGCAGTTTTTCCTTCACAAGGCGGGAAACGCCTTCTCCCTCATTTCCCATAACGAGTCCTATCGGTCCCTTCAGGTTCAGCTTATACATGCTTTCCCCGGCCATATCGGCGCAGACGAACCACATCCCCTCTTTCTTCAGCTCTTCCATGGTCTGCACGAGATTCGTCACTTTACAGACCTTCGTATAATTCAGGGCACCGGCACTGCTTCTTGCGACAGTCGCGGTAAGCCCTACCGCGCGTCTCTTCGGAATAATGACTCCGTGCGCGCCGCATAGATTCGCCGTACGAATCATGGCGCCAAGGTTATGCGGGTCTTCGATGCCGTCCAATAAAAAGAAGAAGGGCGCCTCTCCCTTTTCCTCAGCAACGGAAAGAAGCTCCGAAGCTCCGAATAGGAAAATGCCGCAAGATAGGCAATCACGCCTTGGTGCAGCTCTCCCGCACTGATTTCATCAAGTCTCGACTTCTTTACAAAGTCGACTACCGTATCCTGTTTTTTCGCTTCCCGTAAGATGCTTAAAATCGGCCTGTCCTTCAGTCCGTCCTGCACAAACAGACGATCAATGGTTTCTTTTGCCCGAAAGGCTTCCATGACCGGATTTCTTCCCACAAGGGTATATCCCTCTTCTCTCATTTTTCCTCTTCTCTTTCTAAAAGGAAGGAAAGACCGGCTTCCATAAGTGCCTTCAGTCTTTCTTCCTCATTTTGATAATGTAAATACCCGAGCACCGCTTCAAATCCCGTAGCACGGCGATAATCTCCTATTCCGGAGTTCTTGGACCGACTCTGCGACTTATGATTTCTCGCCCTGCGGTAAACCGCCAGCTCCTCCTCTGTAAGAAGCTCATTGGCAAGATAATATTCCATAACATCCGACTGCGCCTTTGCACAAACCAAGTCCTTTTTCTTGCTGTTAATCTTGTTTAAAGAACCGGAAAGTTCCCTGAATCAGTCTGTCCCGAACAAAAAGTCATAAATAGAATCCCCCACATAAGCTAAGCTTAGGGGGATTTGCAAAAGCAAAAGCTGTCCCTTAGATCTTCTGCCATTCCACTCCGTTTCTGGTATCCTTTAAGGCAATTCCCATCTCCAGCAGTTCATCACGAATCCGATCTGCCTCGGAAAAATCTTTGTTCTTCTTGGCTTCCCGGCGCTTTGCAATGAGAGCGTTGACCTTCTCTTCAAGGCCTGCATCCAGCTTCTCTTCCTTTTTCTCCGTGCGAATCCCGAGGACGTGCATGAGCGTCACGATAGAGTCCCTCATTTTTTCGGCAAAAGCACGGGAAGAATCTTCCTTCACCGAAGAGTTGGCAAGACGCACCAGTTCAAAAAATCTGGGTAATGGCATCCGCCGTATTTAAATCATCCTCCATCTTTTCGGAGAACAATGCGGTATATTCTTCTACCTTCTTTAAGCTCTCCTCTTCCTCTTTGGAAACCGCCTTCTCTTGCAAGCGGGGAAGCAAATCCTCCAGTCTAAAGATACAGCTTAAGATTCTGTCCAGAGAGGCCTTCGCGGACTGCATCAGCTCCTTAGAGAAATTCAGCGGACTTCTGTAGTGCGCGGAAAGCATATAGAAGCGGAGAACCATGGGATCAAACTGCGATGTCACATCCCGCACGGTAAAGAAGTTACCGAGCGACTTCGACATCTTCTTGTTATCAATATTGATAAAAGCATTGTGCATCCAGTAACGGGCAAAAGTTTCCCCGTGTGCCGCCTCATACTGGGCAATCTCATTTTCATGATGCGGAAAAATAAGATCTTCTCCGCCTGCATGAATGTCTAAAGCTCCTCCGCAGTACTTCGGTGCCATAACACAGCACTCCGTGTGCCAGCCCGGTCTTCCTTCACTCCAAGGAGAATTCCAATACGGCTCTCCCATCTTCTTCGGTTTCCAAAGTACAAAGTCGGTGGGACTCTTCTTCTCTTCCTCACCGGAAACCTTGAGTTCTCGAAGTCCGGATTGCAAATCCTCCATATTTTTATGAGAAAGCTTCCCATAGGGTTTAAAAGCGGTCGTATCATAATAGACTGTACCGTCTACCGCATAGGCAAAGCCCTTTTTCTGCAATTCCTCGATAAGACTTATCATACCGTCAATTTCTTCCGTTGCCTTCGGATGAGCGGAAGCTGCTTCGATATTGAGGTCCGCCATATCCTTTTCCACCTCGTCAATATAGCGTTTCGTAATCGTCTGGCAATCTACGCCTTCTTCTACCGCAGCCTTGATGATTTTATCGTCTACATCGGTGTAATTCGAAACATATTTTACCTGATAACCCTTGTACTCCATAAAGCGGCGGAAGGTATCAAACACAATCATAGGACGAGCATTTTCCGATATGGATCAGATTGTATACGGTCGGTCCGCAGACATACATTCTGATCTTTCCTTCTTCAATCGGAACAAACTCCTCCTTCTCCTTCGACATGGTATTATAAATCTTCATAAACTCCTCTTTTCTTAAGCTCTAACGTTCTTTGTAGTTTATATCCTCGCCCTATTTTAGTCAAGAAAGGGAAAAGCTTCCGAAGCTAAATCCTTCGGAAGCTTTTCCCTATACTCCGTATCACATGCAAAAACACAGTCTATCCCGTGCATAATAACGTTCAGGATAAGCGTTCTATAGAAGCTGTGCAAAAGCCTGCCTCTTACCTTTTATATTCGTTGAAGAAATCCTGGAAGCTCTTAAAGGGATTGTCTTCTCCACTCTTTCCGTTATTATTTCTCTCATCGTTGCCATTATTATTTCTGTTATTATTGCCGTTATTCCCCTGATTATTGTTTCCATACTCGGATGTTCCGTCATTCGAAGATCCGCCTTGAGAGTCTTCCGATCCGTTTTTCCGAAGGAGCATTTCCGCTGTTTCCGTTATTTCCGTTCTGTGCATTTCCGCCGCCTGCATTTCCGTTTAAAGTCAGCCGCCTTTCCAGGGTAACCGTTGCCTCCACTTCATTGTACTTTCCGGAGCCGTCTTGACGCATCACAGTCAGTTTCACTTCTTCTCCGGCTCTATACTTGGAAAGAAGAGCCTTTAAGTCCGCTGTAGTGTAAACTCCCTGCCCGTCCAGCTTCGTAATGATATCCCTTTCTTGAATCTGACTGTTGTCCGCACCGGTGTCATTCAAAACCTTAAAGATATAAATTCCTTTCGGCATAGCAAAAACTCTCCGCAGTCTGGGCATCAATATCCTTAACCTGCACGCCAAGCACTCCCTGCTCACCCTCCGGTACCTTGTCTCTGGTCGTCAAGGTTGACAAAGAAGAAAGAATGCTTTCCGCAGCGGAGGACGGGATAGAATATCCCATGCCCTCTACATCCGTATCCGCATACTTGGCAACATTAATTCCGATTAACTCTCCCTTCATGTTAAGGAGTGCCCCGCCGGAGTTTCCGGGATTGATTGCGGCATCCGTCTGAATGAGACCTTTGGATACGCCATCCTTGGTCTGTACATCTCTGTTCTTCGCGGAAATAATACCGGTTGTCACGGACTGCCCGTAGCCGAGAGCATTCCCGATGGCCACAACCTGGTCACCGACCTCCATATCATCGGATGAGCCAATCTTCACCGCTTTGATTTTTTCTCTTGTTTCCGGAGAAATATCCGAAAGTTTTACGGAAACAAGGGCAATGTCAACCGTAACATCGGTTCCCTTCACCTGTGCCGTCGCCGTGCTGTTATCGATAAAGCTTTACGGTTAGGGGAATTGAGTCCTGAATCACATGATTGTTCGTCGCAATAAGAAGCTCGGTGTCATTCTGCCCTACGATAACGCCTGAACCGCTGGCCGGAAGCTCCGTTTCCTTCTGCACTTCTCCGAAGATAGTAAAACCGTTTTTCCTGATAACGCATCATATTCGTAATCGCAACGACGGAAGGCATGGCGTCCTTAGCCACTTCGGAAACGGTTTTTTCACTTCCTCCGGAAGCCATTACCGTCTCGGAAGGCTGCACCCTCTTTTCCGCCTCCGTAATATCGGAAGAACTCATCGCCTGCTTTTTTTCCTGCTTCGGCACAGCTTCCCCGCAATAGAATATAGATTCCGTTCCTGGGCAAGGTAATTCACGCCCCACCATCATTCCTCCTGCCACTAAGCCAAAAAGCAGTGCAGAAGAGATAATCCCCAATATTTTCTTCATTACACTTCCCTCTCTTTCCGGCTCATCCTATAAAAACTTTGTGTCAACTTTGTGACGAAGCCGGGTAAACTTGCATTTTTCTAAGCCGCTAAGCCGTCCCTTGTGACTAAGCCGGCGTAAACATACATTCCCTCAGTCTTTACTCTTCTCCAAAAGTACGATGGCCTTAGCCGAAACACCTTCCCCTGTCCGGTAAAAACCCTAAGCCTTCTTCCGTTGTCGCTTTCACGGAAATCCTTTCTTTCTCACAGGAAAGTGCCCCTGGCAATATTTTCCTCCATAGAAGGAATATACTCCTTCAGCTTCGGCTTCTGCAGGATCAACACCATATCCGCATTTCCCCAAACTGTAGCCTCGCTCTTTTACAAGAGTGTAAGCCTTTTTCCAATAAAATAAGGGAGGAAATTTCATACCTTTCGTCCGTATCCGGAAAATGTCTCCCGATATCTCCAAGTGCTGCGCGCCAAGAAGAGCATCCGTAAGGGCATGTAAAAGCACATCCGCATCCGAATGCCCGAGGAGCCCTCTTTTTCGTAGGGAATCTTTACTCCCCTAAAATCAAGTCTCTTCCCTCGACCAAACGATGAACATCATATCCCAATCCTACACGCATAGCACCCTCTTTTTCTAAATTCTGATTCTCAGTCGCCTTTTGCAACAAGAAAAAGCTGATATCTTTTTGCTTTCCCACATTCTCCCCGTCAACATGGATGGGTAGCGGAACCTCCATATGAATCTCCGCGGTCTTAAATCGATAGCAATGTACCGGAAGGTACTGATGTCCTCAAAGAGGGAAGCGATCATGATACGAAGAAGGCGAAGTTTATGTTTTGTACTCACAAGGCAAAGGTTCAGATATCCATCCTCTGCAAGAGGCACCCTTTCCCCAGAACATAAGGTCCCTCGTACGGATGATTATGAACGGAAAGAAAGAGGATATGGCTGAACTCCATTCGCCTCTTTCACCGTCTAAAATAATGCTTCCCTTGCACTGCTTTTGCCATGCGAAGCCCTTTTTACAAAAAGCATAAATATAGGAGAGCGTTCCGGATTTTTACAGAGAAAACGCAAAAATCCTTTTTCCCCTTCTATTTTCCCTCTTTTTTCCTTAGGGCAAAGATCGGAGCGCACAGCCAAAAGCTCATTCATCACAGCCGCATCGAAGCCCATTCCGGCTCCCACCACAAAGCGTCGATGCCTCGTTCGGCCTTCCACAATACCATAATCCACTTTCCGTTCTTTACTTTCTAAAAGCGTCTCGATAGTAAGCGGTCTCTTATACATCTTATCTAAAACCGCGAACAAAGTCATTTTTCCTTGCAAACGGGTAAAAAGGCCAGGGAAATGTTATCCCCGTCCAAATTTAATCCGTCCACTACCTCGTTTAAGGTCCCTGTTCCTCCGATTACCACAATCTTCTTTTCTTCCGGAGAATCTTCCGTCAGCTTTTCTGGCAATGACTTTCGCATTTCCCTCGCCCTTCCGTAAAGAAAAGCTGAAAGCCTTCTTTTTCTAAAAAGCTTCGACTGTCCTCCGATATCCAAATTGTTAAGCCGTACCCCTTACCGGATAAAGGATTTACGATAAAGAAAAAGCATGGTCACCCCGAAAATAGTAATGAAACTGTCCGCCTGAAACTAATGCAGAGAAAGTATAGCATAGGCCATATCAGTCATGTATAAAATTAGTATAAAGAGTTTCCGCCGCTTTTTCTAAGTTGACTGTCTTTTGTTCTATCCTGCTGATAGACTGCACTGTCCTCCTCTGCGATTTCCGCCTTAATATCCGGTGTGATTCCTTTTTATGAATATTCCTTTTGTCGCAGGAGTAAAATAATAATGGTGGTAAACTCTACAGCCGAACCGTCCGGAAAAGAACGAATCGTCTGCACAATTCCCTTCCGTAAGACTGTGTTCCCACAACAATCGCTCTGCCGTAGTCTTGCATAGCGCCGGAAAAAGAGTTCGGAGGCCGAGGCGGAATTCTCATTTAAGAGAATCACAATCGGTAAATCCACTTCATGATTATCACTTGCATACCATTCCTTACCGTTTCCGTATTTGTCTTCCGTATAAAGCATGAGGGTTTTCCCCTCCATAAACTCTCTATCCGTTTTGGACTGTATTGCTCCGGAGCCCTCCGTCTTCTTTTTCCGGCTTTGGCAGATGATCCGGAAGGAAGTAGTCAAGAAGCTTCGTGGCCGCCTCCACATCCCTCCGGGATTTCCGCGAAGATCAATAATCAACGCTTTCTTTTTGCCCTCTATTTCCTTTTTCATACCGGGAAATAAATTCCTGTAACGGCTTCCTCATAAAAACCTCTTAAAGAAAGATAGCCGATTTGCCCTTCCGGTATAGCGCTGTCTTTTCAGCATAAGTTGAGCATCTCCGCTTTCCACCGGAGGAATAACCACCCTCTCCTCTGGTTAACCTTAAACTAAGCTCCGAACCGTCTCTAAGCACAATCATTTCCAGCGAACTTCCTGGAAGACCCTGCACCAAGTTTTGCACAATATATTCCAGACTTAAGTCTTTCACGGAAATTCCGTCCACTTTTTACAATGACGTCCCCGCTTTCAGGCCGCCTTGTTCTGCAGGGAGAATCGGGATAAACATACTCCACCTTCACCCCTTCATCCGTTTTGCTTACTGATGCTCCTATTCCCTGATACACCCCTTTTTGCTGCCTCTCGGCCTGTTCAATCTCTTCTTTTGTGTAGTAAGCCGCATACGGATCTTCTTCCAAAAGACTGTTTAAAAAGCCTTTATAGATTCCATTCTCCGCGTCATTTCCATTTTCCGTATAAAGATAACTCTCCTTGATTAAGTCTTGCAAATCGCCAAGCTTCTTACTGACTCTGGAAAGATTGATTTCCTCTTTATTTTCCTGTTTTAAAAAATGCAGTGCAGGATAGCTGAAGTAATAGATGTAAACTACCGCTCCGCCAAGCACAAAAGAAAAGAGCATGGCAAAGAGGCAAAGCACAAAAAGAGCCGTCTTGCCATTTTTCCTACTCCGTTCAACACTTAAATTTCGTTTTTTATCCGTTTTCTTATCTTGTTCCAGTTCAGACGGATACTCCTTTTCCTCTACTTCCATATTTTTCCTCTCACGATATGGTCGTCCCTTTTCCACTGTAAATCGTTATAAAAAGCCGTCGTTCTTTAAAACATACGAAAAGGCGGAAACTCGCGCCTCCGCCTTCCCTCTTTCATAAAAGACCTCTTAAAAATCCAAATTTTCCATATACTTCATATACTTTACAACCATAAGGGCAATCTGGAAGGTAATAGCGTCATCAAATACTGAAGATCCAGTCCTGTCGCCCTATCCAGCTTATCTAAACGATAAACCAAAAGTGTTTCTGTGAATGAAGAGCTGTCTGAAGTCTCGGAAACATTCAAATTATTCTCAAAGAACTTCGCAATCGTTTCCAAGGTTTCTTCATCAAAATCATCCGGTGATACATCGGCAAAAATTTCCTTGATAAACATCTTACAAAGAGGAATGGGAAGCTGATAAATCAGTCTGCCGATTCCCAGTGCATTGTACTGCTACAATCCGTCTGTCAACAAAGAAAAATCTTCCCTACTTCGAGAGCCATCTTTGCTTCCTTATAAGAGCGGAAACTTCCTTAATCTCATTCACAATGGTTCCGTAGGAAACTCTTGTGGAAAAGTATCACTTCGGAAGAGAGCATATCGAGCATACTGTCTGCAATCTTCTGCACTTCCGTATACGTATCTTCCGGTGAAAGTTCCTTCACTACGATACTGTTTTTTCTCGTCCACGGCAGTGACAAAGTCCCCTGCTTCCGAAGAGAAAAAAATTCCTTCAAAGCCTCCTGTACCGTTCCTTCCACAGTTTCGTGCGATTCCACAAGGAACACCACCCCTGCGAACGCCGACCTCTATGTGTAATTTTTGCCCGATTGTAAATATCTACAAGGAGAAGATTATCCAAGAGAAGATTCTTGATGAAATTATCCTTGTCAAACTTCTCCCGGTAAGCTACCAGCAAGGTCTGAATTTGCAATACGGCAAGCTTTCCGACCATATAGACATCATCCGTGTCTCCGTGTGCAATAAGCACAAATTCCAGTTGATGCTCATCAAAAATCTTGAAAAAACTGATAGCCGCCGGCGCTTGAGAATCGGCCCTGAGATGCCGAAAAGGAAAACCACCATATCCGGAAAGATCCTTATCCTCTATAAATGTGGTGGCAAGAATCTTTCCCGTCAATATCGGCAATGGCGATATCCAGTCTTGCAATTCCCCTTTAAAGAATCAATCGTACTTTGTAAAACCTGATTTGAAATCATCTCTACTCCATCCTTTTTCCATTAAAACAATCTTGAAGGGTAAGAAATCTCCTCAGTCCATCCTCGTTCGCCCATCTTCACCCCTGTCCATGCACATTATTTCCTCATTTTGCGCAATACCCTGTCTGTATTTAATATAATCAGTTTTATATCCCTTTTCAAGCACTTTTTAAAAAAAGACAGGGGAAGAAGCCTTCCTTTCCTGTCTTTTTCTACAAATCTCTTTTTTATTTTTATAAAATATTTACAAAGCTTTCTTCTAGTTTGTAATCGTTACTTCTGTTTCTTTATCAAATATATGAATCTTGTTCTCGTCCAAGGCAAAACGAACGGTATCTCCTGTTCTTGCCTTGGTCTTGGGATTCACTCTTGCTGTCCAGGAAGCGTCTCCGATATCAAAGTAAAGGAGTGTCTCCGCACCAAAGCTATCCCGTATACACGGATTTCTGCAGAGATAACGGACTGTGCATGCTGTGCAAGATAGTCTTCTTCATCATGCAGATCTTCCGGACGAATTCCCAAAGTTACCGTCTTTCCGATGTAGCCCTTGTCCTTCAGTGCGGAAGCCTTCTTCTCGTTTAAAGTGATGTAGTTTCCGGCAAAGCTCAGCTTAACCTGTCCGCCGTCTTCCGTGCACTCCGCATCAATCATGTTCATCTGCGGGATCCGATAAAGCCTGCAACGAACTTGTTGCAAGGGGTATCATAAAGATTTTCGGAGTATCCACCTGCTGAATGATACCGTCCTTCAATACAACGATTCTGGTACCGAGCGTCATAGCCTCTGGTCTGGTCGTGTGTTACATAGATAATGGTTGTCTCTAAAGACTTTCATGAAGTTTCGCAACTCTACACGCATCTGCGCACGAAGTTTTGCATCCAGGTTGGAGAGAGGCTCATCCATAAGGAATACCTTCGGACGACGTACGATGGCACGTCCCATAGCCACACGCTGTCTCTGCCTGCCGGACAGAGCCTTCGGCTTACGATCGAGCAAATGCTCAAGATCCAGAATTCTTGCCGCTTCATGCACCTTCTTATCAATCTCATCCTTCGGAACCTTACGAAGCTTCAGTCCGAAAGCCATGTTGTCATAAACGGTCATATGGGGATATAAAGCATAGTTCTGGAAAACCATGGCGATATCTCTGTCCTTCGGCTCAACATCGTTCATCTTCTTTCCGTCAATAAACAAATCACCGGAACTGATATCCTCTAAGCCTGCAACCATACGAAGTGTTGTGGACTTACTGCAACCTGAGGGGTCCCTACAAAGATAATGAACTCCTTATCTTCGATTTCCAAATTAAAGTCCTTAACGGCAACAAAGCCGTTGGGATATTTCTTCTCTACATTTTTTTAACTGAACACTAGCCATGCCTGTTCTCCTTCTTCTGCTTACTAAACAAGTATCCCAGATCCATACTGCAATAGCTTATTTATAAATATAATTTGTCTTTTTCCTTTTTACCATAAACGGTCAAAAAGTCTCTTGCACTTTCTTAAAGACAGGATTTATTGTATAGTTTTTCTTCCCAAAATGGCTATTGGCTAAGTTCCGAATTTCAAGGGACAAATTTGTACAAGTTATAAGGTATTTCCTATGAAATTGACATTTTAACTAAATTTTTCTCTTAAATCGAGGTTAAATTCAGTGGAAAACACTAAGCAAAGCTGCAAACAAGGGTATAAAATTTTCTTTATACTACGGCAGATAATCCCTGTTTTTTCCCTCAAGCTTTCGCTATCTTTTATTCTTTCTCATCCTGATAAAATTTAAAGATGGCTGTTTTTGTGATTTTAATCTTATTTTTCCTTGAGAAGTTTTTCCGATTGCCTTCTTAAAAAGCCGCTTTCGAAACACCGAAGTCCTTCTTCACCTGTTCAGGATCCACCGTTTTATCCGTATAAGGAAGATGTCTCGTCGAATTTTTTCTTCTAAAAATATGTTCAATCTGCTCTGCACACTTTTTCATAACGGGCAGTATTCAGCTCATCCTGACCGACATGTTTTTGCCTCTTCTCTTTCTTCGTATACATGGTCGCCGCAAGACGCTCCGTCTTGTCAACGTAGAGATAGACCTCTACCTCCATATCCTTCTTTAAGGCGTATCGCATTTCCCGGTGAGGCAGTAAAATGTCTTTTTCCAGCCCGATATCCATAAACGCCCCTGATATTGTTCACATCACTGACTCTGAGTTTTCCAATCTCCCCTACCTCTATATAAGGTTTTTCGTGGTAGCGATGAGCCTGTCCTTGGAATCCTTATACACGAAGACCGTAATCTCATCTCCCAATTTTTTCCCCTTCGGAACCTGACGTATCGGAAGAAGAATTCCCTCTTCTCCCTCCTGTCCTACAAAAACACCGAAGTCTTTTTCTCTTAGAATCTTACATTTTTGAGATTTCCTAATTTCAACATGGCAACACAGCTCCTTATTCTGATTGTAAAAAGCGACAGATTTCCGATTGTCCTCTATTGCAATTCTCGGGAAAATGCGGTCTCCATAGGTATAAGCTTTTCAAGTACTCGGCGCGAATTCCGAATCTCGCCTTCTTTCCTTCCCCTTCATTTCTTTCTTCCGATTGCTTTATTCGCTTCTATTTCGCTTCCTTTCCCCGAAAAAGAAAAGGCGGGCTTTCCGCTGACTTGATAAAGAATTTCCTCGGAAAGGGCAATATAACGGGCATTGTTCATGTGGTGGTTAGTATCCAAATATTCCCTCGGTACAAGAAAATCTTCTCCTCTGTCCATTCTTCAGGAAAACTGATTTTTTCGTTGCAACGGCGGTAAATGCACTCATCCTTCGGCTCTCCGAAAGGAGCCACCAGCTCTTCCGTGATTTTCTGCGGTCTTCCTTTTTCCGTGTCAACGCAGAACCACTCGCTGTCCGCCTTGACCAAGTAGTCTCCTTTTCGATTTTTATCCAGAAATTTCTGATAGGCAAAATTCCGCGAAAGGAGTGAGGCGAAGTTCCCACCGTAATTTCCTCGTAAAGTGCCGGAAGCGCATAGAGCTCTATATTCCAAGCACTTAATAGCCAAGCTCTTTTAATGCAAGAACCCTCTTCTATAGACATTCTCTACATCGTGAGAATGAAAGGTGGAACAGTCCTGCAAAAGATTGACCACTCCCAAAAGATCCATTTTTCCGTTTTCGCGTACTTCGGAGTACCGCACGCGTTCCTTTAAATTCATATATCCCTTTGCCTCCCCGGCTTATTCTTTTCTCCAATTATAGGACGGTCCAATTCTATAACGCAATCCATTCCTTTTTCCGCTTTTTACGGAAGCCTTTTATCTCTTCCATAATCTGAGTCGCTTTTTCTTCCGTTACAGAATAGGGCAAAGGAGGTCAGTACAGCGATTTTTCGCTCTCCTTCCTTTTTGAATTGGATATCATGAAAGCTTCCTCCACACTATATTTTGTAAGAACTCGTTCCACAATGCTACGAAGCCAGACTTCCAGCTTTTTTTCGACACGATAGGATCCATATGAATCAATAAGGAAAAACCGAATTCTTTTTGATTCTTCTTTCCATATCATCTACTTTTTCATGAATAAAGGCAATCGTTTTTCCGCCATCGCATAGAACATGAATGCTTCCCATAGCATTTTGTGCACCGTAAGGGTGGTAAAGAAAGTCATGCACGGCATAAAAATTCCTTTTCCGAAAGAATCGTGTTCTTAATCTTTTTCAAAGAATTTTTCCTCTATCGGTTTACCGAGAATTTCCGTAATGGTTTCCTTTTGCCATCTTCACTCCGTTAAAAAGAATTACGATTCCCAGAAGCAAAACTGAGTACAGTATCGATATTGTAAACTGCTCTTATAATAAAATCAGAGTGGAGGCCAAGGTGGAAAAATGTCATGAGAGAATCGAAAAAAGGCATCCGTAGACGTTACCTTTAAAAAGAGTAGAGGAAATTCTCCTTCCCACAACACGAAAATATAAAAAGGACTTTAACAAGAGTGGATAGAAGAAGAATCCAAAGAGCCGGTACAAAAAGCGTCAACTCTTCTTTTCTTTCCCAGGGAAAAGTCGCTGTACGAATCGTTTGAAAAGCCCAGCTGTAGAATCAGGGTACTGACCAAAAAGCCGCCAAATACTGATTCTGCCATGCCCGAAAGGGATGTCTTTGTCCGCTTTCTTTTCGGAAATTTTTCCGGCAAAAAGGCTGATGAGCGAATTTCCCATATCCGATAAATTATTCCAAGCATCCGCAATGATACTTAGGGAATGTAAGAGGAGAGAAAGCGCATATTTTTACGATAAACAAAAAGAGATTAGCCAGTATACCGATGACAGCCGCCCCTCGTTGCAATCCTCTCCCGCTCTCTTCCTTCATAGTCCCTCCAAATCTTACCAGAACCGCATGACCACCGGTCAAGAAAAAAACAGAATCGCGGATACGGAAAACCCACAACTGCCCCTAAGTCCGGCTGTCGTTATTTTTCCTATACCCACGATTCCTAATTTCCAATCTCCAAAAAAAGCTCTGTTAAACCGCCTCTGCGTATCCTGCAAGCTTGGATGTGCAGTGAGGGCAACGAGTTGCCTCGATGGGAATCATGGTCTTACAGTATGGACACCTTTTCGGTTTCCTTAACCGGTGCGTCCTTTTTCAGTCTGTTCATCTGCTTCACAAAAACAAAAACCACAAATGCCATAATAAGGAAGTTAATTACAGCGGTAATGAAAGACCCGTAAGCAAACACGGCTCCTCCGCAACGGCTTCGCTGTAAACTTTTGTAGTCTGTCCGGCAAGAGGAATGAACATATTTTCAAAATCAATCTTTCCGGTAACGAGAGAGATAAGAGGCATAATCAAATCGCTTACCATCTTATTGACCAGCGCGGTAAAAGCGGCACCGATAATCATACCAACTGCCAAATCAATCATATTCCCTTTTAATGCAAATTCTTTAAACTCTTTCAAAAACCCCTTCATAGCTTCTCCTTTTCTTAGTTCAACTTTCCTCGGTAAGGTACTATGCTTTACTTTTGCAAAAGAAAAATATTTTTCCCTACTATACCTCCTATTTTTTTGCCCTTTGATACTCTAGTCGATTCTATTCCCTTTTTGCAATACATTTTTCGTAATAAAAATTTTTGTAAAATGTACTTATTTTCCATTCCTGATCTCGTCTGCTTTCTATTTCACCGGAAGTGCTTTTTCCTGACTGATATATCGCTTTCAAGTTGAGCGCATTATCGAGAAGAAGATAATCCGCCTTTTTTCCTACGGAAATGCTCCCGACTGTCTTCTCTACCCCAAGAGCCTTTGCAGGATTAATAGTCGAAGCAAGAATGGCCGAGCGAAACGGAATCTTCATCGATTGCACTGCCGTCTTCATACAGTCAAAGACATTGGAAACGGAGCCGGCAAGGTTTCCTTCTACAAGGGTACAGCGCTTTCCTTCCTTCCGTACCTTCTGTCCGCCGAGGTCATAAATCCCGTCCGGCATTCCGGCAGAACGGAGACTGTCACTGATGAGAACTACCCTATCCTCTCCCAGAAGCGTAAACGCTACACGTACCATAACGGGATGCACATGGATACCGTCGGTAATCAGCTCTGCATAAACCTCTTTACTTTCCACGGTAGCCCCCACCACACCCGGATTCCTATGATCGAGTCCCGTCATGGCATTAAAAAGATGGACTGCATGGCTTTGCCCCTGCACGGTACGCTAAAAGGGCTGTCTGAAAATCCGCGTTGGTATGGGCGAGAGAAATCTTAACCTTTCCCTTTGCCTTTTGATAAATTCTTCGAAATTGGATTTTCTTCCGAGCAAGACCTACAAATTTCATAAGGCCGCCGGAGCTTGATAAAGCGGGTAAGAATTTTCTCATCACACTTTAGAATATACTTTTCGTTCTGCGCCCCCTTTTACATGGCTGATAAAGGGCCTTCCATATTGATTCCGAGAAGTCTTGCTTCTCCCGGCCTTTCACCTTCTTTTGCATAGTCTTTCGCAAGAGACAGAACTGTATCCAAATCCTCCAGTGCCAAAGTCAAGGTTGCTGACAAATGCCTGTTACGCCATGCTCTATCTCATACTTTTGCAAGGCATTCTATTGCCTCTTTTTCCGTCACAGAAGTCCTGTCCGAGGCAACCATGAAAAATGAATATCGATTAAGCCCGGAATCAGAAATTCTTCCTCGCATGCAAAGGCTTTCTTCTTCACTTAGCTCCCTTCTCTAAATGTACTTCGAAAAAGGCCGTCCTCGGTTTCTACACTCCCGAGGTAAAACTTCTTGTCTTCCGCAAAAATCTTATATTTTTCATAGATTTTCCTCTTTTATCACTTTAAAAGTCTTCTTTCTTACCTTCAAGCCCTTGACCCTGTTTTTTCCGAAACCCTCTCTGCCTGCTTCTTTTCGGAAATTGGCAAATGCGCCTAAAACCCCTGCCTGATTTCCCAGACCGGCGCATGAACCTCCATATTTTTAAATAAAATCGGAAGCAAGTGTTCCTCCAAATGCTTGATAATCCGTGAAGTAGAAGTTCTTTTCTTGCCATGATTCCGCCTCCCAAGATAAAAATCTCGGATTAAACGCATAGCAAAGATTGCTCATACCGAGAGAGAGCGCATCACAAAAAGCGATCCACCTCTTCCGTACAAATTTTTATCGCCCTGCTCCAAAGCTAAAAGAACCTTCTTTCCGTTCCAGCTTTCCGCATCTCTTCTTTCTTGCTTGCCACTCTTTTTCACTAACGCGGAAGTGGAGGCAAGATTTTGAAACTCTCCTCCAGGAATCTGCATATACCCCACTTCCATTGCGGCATGGGAACTACCATGATATACTTCTCCGTTCTGTAGAAAGCAACCGCCTATACCGGTACCGATAGTTAAGAGTAAAGCCGATTTTTCCCTTTAGCCACGCCAAAGTACGCTTCCCCGAGTCCTGCGCAGTTTACATCGTTTTCCACCTCACAGGGGATAGAAAACCTTTTTTTCAATGAGATTTTTCCACCTGTTCCCTTGTATAGGGAATTTGCGGTCCGGCATGAATAATTTCTCCCAGTTCCTCATTGACCATACCCGCAGTGGAAATGCACACCCCGGCTATTTCCTGTTGTTCCTGTATTAAGGCTTTTGACATTGTCCACAATTCGCGGGCCTCCCTGCTCTGCCTCCGTGTCTCTTTCCCCCTGTGAAAGGATTTCCCCCTCGCTGCTAAGGAGTGCAAACTTCGTTCTTGTACCTCCAATGTCTATAGCCAAAAAAATCGTTTCTCCATAGTTCTCCTCCCTTTGTTTAAATCATAACCACCCGTCAAACGGGTGGTTTGCCTCGGGGCTATAAGCCCCTGTTACTGGGCCAGCGTCTAAAGGCGCTGGCTTTCATTTTGGGCTATGGTAAGTTTGCTTTCGCCTACTTCCCACAGCCCCATTCAAGCCATATTGCTTTTTGACTCTCGTCGCTACCCCATAAAGGGGTATGGTTACTACTTCACTTTAACCCTTAAAAAGGGTCTTCATATTCTTTAACACTAAGTTTATCCATGGCTATATCATATTTTTCTTGATCTTGGATATACTTTTTTATTGTGGCTTCATTTAAACCTACTGTACTGACATAATAGCCTTCGGCCCAGAAATGCCTGTTTCCAAACTTATATTTAAGATTTGCGTGTTTATCAAATATCATTAACGCACTCTTTCCCTTTTAAATAGCCCATAAATGATGAGACACTAATCTTAGGTGGAATACTAACCAAAATATGTATATGATCAGGCATTAAATGACCCTCTATTATCTCTACACCTTTATATCTACACAACTGCGCTTATTATGTCCCGTATATCCGCCTTTGTATTGATAATATATTATTTTTTCGCCTATACTCGGTGTGAAGACAATATGATATTTACACATCCATTTGGTATGTGCCAATGCATATTCTTTTCTTTGCCATAAATCACCTTCCTTTTCTGCAATATAGCTTGAACAACTTTTATTGTATTAGGAAAGGTGATTTTTTGTATAATGATCGTTTCCCACCCGCATAGCGGGTGAGTTTTTAGATCAAAAGCTGACATTTTTCAAATGTCAGCTTTGATACTGGCTAAAGTCCATTAAACGAGATATCACACGCCCCGCGAGTGATACTCGTTATGAGTAAAAAGAAACAGTTGCCTGTTTCCTCTATCCCCTCATCCCTGCCTCTAGGAAAGATAGTCTTTCATCCTCTGTGCCAAGGCTTCGGCAAGTGCACGGTGGGCTTTAGGGCTTAAATGCATATAGTCATAGGGATAATTTTCCATCCCGGGAATCTCCGTTGCCGAAAGAAAATGGCAATGATTCTGCTCGGCAATCGTTTTGTAGAGTTCCGGAAGTTTCCGAGACTTCTCCGCACATCCCTCTCCCATATCATTGCCAATGGCAGTATCTCGGTATTCGTCGTCAATCGGATATGGTGCAATCACGAGGATATTCGGCTTTGCTCCCGCAAAGGCTTCTTCCGCATCCTGCGCTTTCTTGATCAGTCTGTCGAGACCGCGGGAAATATTTTCCGGCGTCGCGGAAAAACGTTCTTTTACATCATTTGTCCCGAGCATAATAATAAGGAGCGAAACCGGTTCATGTGTAAGAAGAATCGGACGAATGACATCCACCCGGAAAGCGACTCGTGAAGCGGATCGTCCAAAAACCGTAGTTCTTCCGGACAATCCCTCCTCTCGAATCAAATATTCTTCTCCGAGAAGGCTCTGTAAAACCATTGGCCAACGGGTTGTTTTGTCAAAATCGTCCTCCCGTTTTATTATTGTATCCGTGCGTATTGGAATCCCCAAAAGCAAACTATGATTTTTCCTCTTCCATATCCTGTCTCCCTGTTCCCCATAAACAAGATGTCTCAGGCTCGCCTGCGCCACTTGTTAAGAATAAAGCACCTGTACATCTCGCTATTTACCTAATATAGGTAAACTTTCTCCGGCTTCATCTATGCCGCTTGTTAAGAATAACACAGTACGACTTTATCAAAAATATCTTTTATCTGCGATTACTTATATAAAAACGAAGTTCTTTTTACATAAACTGATAGCCGAATGCCCCGCCTTATACAATCTCTCTTAAGCGGGGCATTCTTTCTATTCTTAACAAGTACTCGCATAAAGCATGCAGTATCTTCTTAAGTTCCATTTTTCATTTAGCAAAAATGAGCAACCGCGTCGTCGATGACCTTCGCCGTCTTCTCTGCAATCTTCTTGTCTTCTTCTGTAAGCGGAGTCAATGGACTTCTAACAGAACCGATTTCCAGTCCCTTACGAAGACGAAGCACTTCTAATCATGGCATACATATTGCCGTGTCCGCGCAAAGCAGAGCAATAATCTCGTTTACCTTAATCTGATTTCTCTTGCTTCCGCAATTTTATTTTTCCAGGAAGAGCTTATTCATTTTCACAAAAAGCTCCGGCATCGCGCCGTAGGTTCCGCCGATACCGCCGACAGCCCCCATAGCTCTTCCGCCCACAAACTGCTCATCCGGGCCGTTAAATACAACGAAGTCTTCTCCGCCAAGAGCCTTAAAAGTCTGGATGTCCTGTACCGGCATAGAGGAATTCTTCACGCCGATAACCCTCGGATTCTTCAGCATTTCCTTGCAAAGATCCTGTGTTAGGCTAACCCCTGCAAGTTGCGGAATATTGTAAATAACAAAATCGGTATTCGGCGTACGCTGCTGATTTTATTCCAGTACTCGGCAATGCTGTATGCCGGAAGGTGGAAGTAAATGGGTGGAATGGACGCAATGGCATCCACCTTTAAGCTCTCCGCATGGGCTGCAAGTTCCTCGGAATCACGAGTATTATTGCAGGCTACATGGGCAATGATTCTGAGCTTTCCCTCCGCCTCCGCACAAACATTTTCCAAAATGCACTTTCTTTCCTCTTTGGAAAGATAGATGCACCTCCGGAGGAGCCGTTTACTAGAGTCCCTGCACACCGGCGAAAGAAGAAAATATCTTGTGAGTGCATCGCACTCTCGGGAGAAACTCTCCCTTTTCATCGTAACAAGCGTAAAAATGCAGGGGTTATGCCTGCGTATTTTTCTGTGTTTTTCATAGTGATCCTTTCTAGCCCTTGACTGAGCGCGAGCTTGCAGCTCGCCTGCTCACTTTCGTTTTCAAAGCACACCTCCCTAAGTGGGTTGGATCTTGATGGGCTGAGTTTTTCTGAAGAAAAACTCTAGCCCTTAACTAGCACCCATGGCGATGCCTTTGTGTAAAGTATCTCTGGAAGATGAGGAATACAATGAGGATGGGGACTCGCCGCTACGGCCGCTCCCGCCATGATGATTCCGAAGTCCGTGGCGTTTTTCCGCCTGGAGTTTTGCAATACCGAGGGAAATTGTCAGTTTTTCCGTACTGCTTTAGCACATGATCAACTGCATAAAGTAATCGTTCCAGCTGTTGATAAAGGTAAAATGGCAAGCGCGCCGATTCCCGGCTTTTACCATGGGAAGCACGATCTGCGAAAAGATTCTGCCTCGGAGGCTCCGTCATCGTGGATGTTTCCAGCATTTCTCCGGGAACACCCTGAGAACTGCTTCATGAGGAAGACACCGAAGGGCCAGCCGACGGTCGGGAAAAATAACGGCTAAAAGTGTATTGTAAAGTTTTAGGAAAGACATTTCCCTGATTAACGGAATCAGGATAACCTGCTTCGGAAGCGCCATAGCGCAAACAATCAAGGTAAATAAAAGAGTTCTTCCTCTGAATCGTTTTCTTTGCCAAAGCATAGCCTCGCCATAGATGCTGGGTAATGCAGGTTAACACCATGGCGGAAAGAGACATCACAACCGTATTAAAGAGCCAGCGAACCGCACCGGGCACTTTCGGGCCGAAGGAAATCACCGCCTTCCCCATACCGGGCAGACTGAAGCTGAATAAAGCTGTCGGCTGTCTGGAAAAAGCTTCTGATAGTTGGTCATTACCCATTCCTTCGGGAACCAGTCGGGACTTGTTCCGTTAATGGACTGCGCTGTTTTAAAGGAGCCTGTGATAATCCAATACAGAGGGAAGAGGGAAGAAAAATGCCAAAATAAGAAGAATGATGACACTGATAATGCTGTAAACTGATTTATTATTCGTTTTCATACTATTCCTCCTACTTTTCCTTCGCCAATTGGAATTGCAAAGCGGAGAGCAAGGCAATAATCACGGCTAATATTACACCCATAGCATTTCCGTAACCATAACGATACAGCTTAAAAGCAGTGTAATAAATGTAATACATTACGGTATCAGTACTGTGGTTCGGTCCACCGGAGGTTAAGAGCTGAATCAGTGCGAAGCACTGAAACTGTTGATTGTGGTGATAACCAAAATATATAAAGTGGTAGGCATGATCTGCGGCCACTTAATTTTTCCAGAAAAGCTGTAAGTCCGTAGCGCTGTCTCACCTTGCCGCTTCTACAAGAGAATCGTCAACATTTCCCAGTGCGGAAACATAAAGCACGATAGGCTGTCCCACAGAGGTCGTAAATAAAAATCAGGATAATACAGGGTAAGGCAAAATCTTGCATCCCCGAGCCAGTTGATATTCTGTTCTATCATTCCCGTGTGGGTTCCCACATAGTTAAATAAACCATAGTAATTATGGAACATCCACTTCCAGACTACCGTTACTCGCAACTGATCCCTGTAACTACAGGAAGGTAGAAGATGCAACGGAAGGCGGAAAGCACCGGCCCCCTTCATTTTGTAAATCAGAGAAGACACCCATAGAGAGAAGATTGCTACCGCAGGTACGGAAACCAGTACGATAATCAGGGTATTCTTCAATGCTTTTCAGAAAAATGCCGTCCGAAAAACAGCTCAAGATAGTTCTGTACACCGATAAATTTATCCGCTACATTCTTTCCCATGGTAGCATCAAAAAGCTGGTGTAAACGCACAAAAATCATGGGAAAAAAATAACAAATCCCAAGAAAAACCAAGTTGGGAAGCAGAAACAAATAGGCAGAGCGCGTTTCCTCTGCACAAGAATCTTACTTCTGCTCGTTTGAATGGTATTCATAAAGTTCTCCTTCGTTCCGGGTAAAACGAGTAGTAATACGTCTGCTATTCTCCAAAATGGATCGTCCTATTCTTCTACAGCCTAAAAGCAGTGACCGATCACGTCTAAATCAAGCTGCAACAAGCTTATATATGACAGTTTTTACAAAAAAAGCTCCGGAATGAGCTTTTTTGCTTCTTCCGGAGCGAAAATATTAGGACTTAGTCGCTGCGTTGGCATTGTTCTGAAGGTTTCAAGCTCTGTCTTGACATCGCCGCCCTGTCCGACTCTCTGCAAACATATTCCACCACTCGGTTCTTGCTCTGTGCCCAGCCCGGAGTTACCTGATAGTAGTCTCCGAAAGAAGGCATAAACTTTTCTGTAAACATCTTCATGGTTTCCGCATTGTCTGTTCCGTCATATACGCCGGTCAGCTTCTCGTGTACAGGGAAGAATCCGGTTGTCTGTACGGAAAGCTTTGCCTGTTCCGGATCGTTAGCCATAAAACGGATGAAAGCCTTTAGTCGCCTTTAACCTTTATTCTCATCGCCGTTATCGAAGATACCGAATCCCCTAGATACCGCCGCAAAGCTCTGTCTTTCCGTCATCTGTCGGGAACAGCATCGGGATGATTTCATCACCGTTGTTGGTCTTTCCCGCTTCTCCATTGTCTTTGTTGTTCTGCTGTGCAGAGTTCCAGCAAAGAGACATTGCCAAAGTTCCGTTTCTGAATAAAGTAATCTCGTCTCCGCCAACTAAAGCCGGGTCAAATTTTACTCCCTTTGCCGCTTTAAGCGCTTCAAGAGCCTTTACATTCTGCTCTTCCGCACCGGTGTACTCGGTGTGCTCCTTATTGGTGTAGGTTCCGCTGTAGAGGTTGTTTACCAGCGCACGAGTACCCTGGTCTCCACCCTGTCCGCCGCAGTAAACAGCAAGAACATTTTCCTGACCGTTCTTCTCAATCGCTTCTACCGCCTTGAAGAAGTTCTCCGTAGTCCAAGTATGCTTATCTTCATCGATATACTGGAGTGCATCAGCCTTTTCAAAAATCGTCTTATTAATAGCCATGCAATGCGCAATCATAGCAAGCGGATACTCATAGTACTTTTCCGTCGGAAGACTTGCAGGCGACCTTTTACATTTTCATAAATATCCTTGGAATCCTCATCCTCAAACAGGTCAGCAAGGTCAACCATAAGTCCCTTAGCGCCCCAGTTTGCAACGAGTCTTTCCGGTCCTTCCATAATAAGATCCGGAGCCGCTTTTCCTTCGATAGCGGTATTGACCTGATCATCACCGTTCGTGTAATCCAGATACTCAACCGTTACATGGATGTTCGGGTACTTCTGTTGAAGTTCTCGAGCAAGCTGTCCACAGACGCGCTGTCGCCCCATTTTCCGATAGGATAGGTAAAAAGCTTCAAGTCCGCTTTCAGACTTTCATCCGCTTCCCCTTTGGCATCGGCATTTTCCTTGCTCTCCTCTGCCGCCTTTGTTGTCTCTTCAGCCGCTCCGGTAGTCTCCGCTTTCTTAGCGCCTCCGCAAGCAGCCAGGCTGGATGCCAGAAGTACTGCACCCATACCTAAGGCAATCTGTCTTTTTTCATTTGTGTTCCTCCCATTCTTTTAATGCTTTTTACAAAAGGTACAGCAATAAGTCGTGGCCTTGTAATAATAGATCCTACCACCACGGAAAATGCACCGAGCTCCATCACTCTTTTCGCCTTTTTCCGGTGTGTTGATGTTTCCTTCGGCAATAACCGGGTGCTTTACCCCCTCTATCATCTTCCGAAGAATCAGAAAGTCATCCGCTTCAATGCGGTTTCCCTTGACTGCTCGGTGTAGCTGACCATGGTGGAGCCGATAAAATCAAAGCCCAGCCTGTCAGCTTCCAAGGCTTCTTCCACTGTGGAACAGTCCGCCATAAAAAGTTGATTCGGATACTTTGCTTTCACTTCCCTAAAGAACTCTTTTTAAGGTCTTTCCACCTGGGCGTTCCGAAATGGTGGCGTCCATCGCGATGATGTCTACCCCAGTACTGTAAGCTCATCCACTTCTTTCATCGTGGGGGTGATGTAAACCTTGGAATCCGGATAATCCCTCTTTACGATGCCGATAATCGGAAGATCCACTTCTTTCTGAATTTCCGTGATATCTTCCTTCGTGTTCGCCCTGAATCCCCGGCACCGGCCATCTTGGCGCCCTTGCCATCCTTCCCATGATAAAAGGAAGAGTGCAGAGGCTCTTCCGGAAGGGCTTGACACGAAACAATCAACATTTCCATGTAATCTTTTTACCCGATCATTCATGGAGTACTCCTTCTCCTATTTTTTTATTTATAACGAGTATCGCTCGCAAAGCGTGCGGTATCTCGTTTAAAAGATTTTTCTCGCCAAACGCGAAATGAATATGATAAAGAAAATCTTTTTTCATTTAAAATGAAATTTATTTTCGTCAAGCACTACTGTTTCATTATATTTTTTATTTCTCCGATTTGCAAGACGAAAAATCCTTTAGAAACTCTTTAAAAATTCTTTAGACTATTTCCACAGAAATTCTATGGGATTTTTTCCAAAAATATTAAGCCATGCCTCATTTATAAATTTTTATGATTATATAAGAAAAATATTTTACCGATAATATTCTATATATTGACGCCGCGCACGAAAAAGACAGCGCGTATTAAAAGTAGAAGGAGGAGAATATGAAGTCTATTCGTACCACTCTGATATTATGTATGTTGCTCCCGATTGTTATTGCCTTTATCTTACTCGGGGGAACTTTAACGGTATACATGAATAATATCAGTACTACTGACGGAAACACCAATATGCTTTCCAGCGCCAAGCAGACAGCGGAGTCTGTTGACAGCGTGCTCGGACTGATCGAGGCGAAAGTCAATCTCCTTGCCATGTCCGGCAACATTCTTGCCGATGAAGGAAAAATCATCGCCAAAGATAAGGATTACTTTCAAACTTACGAAAAGGAAATGAATACCGTTGTCATCAAGGCAACAGAGGACATCCCGGGACTTGTCGCTTCCTATATCCGCTATGATCCCTTCCTGACCCTACGGAACCTCGGGAACCTTCTTTACCGATGTGGATAACGACGGAAAGCCGGAAGCTGTAACACCCTACAGACCTTGCCGCCTATGATCCCTCCGATATGGAGCACGTCGGCTGGTTCTATACTCCTCTTAAGAATAAGAAGGCAACATGGATGGAGCCTTATTTTAACGCAAACATCAACAAGACCATCATTTCCTACGTTTCTCCCGTTTATTTACAAAGCGGGAAGGATTTCGGTGTTCTGGGAGTAGATTTTGATTTTGCCTACCTGAATAAGCTTTTTTGGATGAGCACCAGAAATTCCATGAAAAGGAATGCTTCTTATTGAATGCGGAAGGTAAGATTCTCTTCCACCCGGATTATACCGAAGGGGAAAATTTCGGAGAAATCCTGGGCGGTAAGTACAAGAAAGTTTTTAGCGGAAATTTGAATAAGGAAGAGGGTTATGTTAACGAAGGAAGTGCCAAAAAAACGCGGTTCTTTTTAGGGCTATCATGCTCTCAGTAACGGTTGGAAAAAAATCATTACGCCGAGTCATAAAGCGATTTACGGAGATATAGAAATTCTGAAAAATACACTGTTCATCTTTATCTCCGTATATCTCCTTTTCATGCTTTGCTCTTTCCGTCATCCTTGGTAATCGACAGGCACGTCCGATTCTCTCCCTTACCAAATCCGTGAAAAAGCTTTCGGAAGGATCCCTGGATGAAGAAATTAAGGTAAGAAGTAAAAATGAAATTGGCGCTCTTTGCAAAAGGGACTTCGCCAATTGGTCGGTCAGTTAAAGGAATACCGGCTCTATATTCAGGAAATCACCGACAGCTTAAACGAAATGCAGGACGGTAATCTGGATATTCGATTAAAAATGAATATACCGGCGAATTTACGAAGATTAAGGTCGCTCTTTTAGATCTTTCCGATAAGCTTACCGGCCTTATCGGCAATATCCGAATTTCCTCGGATCAAGTCTCCAGTTCTGCGGAAAATGTCTCTGCCGGAGCGCAAAAATCTGACAAGAGGCTCCATGGAACAGGCCAGCAGTATTGAAGAACTGTCTGCAACTATTAATGATATTTCCGACAGAATTCGGAAAAATGCGGAAAATGCCGCCAAAGCCAATCAGGCAGCCGCTACCGGACAGGAGGAAATCCTGAAGAGTGACGGACAAATGCAGGATATGAAGGCTTCCATGAATCGCATTAATGAGAAGTCCGCGGAAATCAGCAAGATTATCAAGACTATTGATGACATTGCCTTCCAGACCAACATTCTTGCGTTAAATGCCGCTATCGAAGCGGCAAGAGCAGGAGAAGCCGGAAAAAGGCTTTTGCCGTAGTAGCGGACGAGGTTCGTAATCTCGCACAAAAAAATCTGCAGAAGCAGACTAAAGATACTACCGTTTTAATTGACGATACCGTAAAAGCGGTAGAACAGGGAAGCCGTCTTGCAGACAGTACGGCAAAATCTCTTCACGAGGTCGTAAACGGCCAGAAGGAATTGAGTATTCTTATCAGTGAAATTGCCTCCGCTTCCGATGAGCAGGCAAATGCGGTATCCCAAGTTACTACGGGAATTGATCAGATTTCCAGTGTTGTGCAGACAAACAGTGCCACTGCGGAAGAAAGCTCCGCTTCCAGCTCGGAACTAAACGACCAGGCAAGAAACTTAAGAGAACAAATCAGCCGCTTCCCGCTTAAGACGGCTTTGAAGAGGACGAAGAAATAAAAGAAAGCAATACTGCGGAAGAAAGCGAAACAGAATAAGAAAAGCCTAAAGCCTCTTGGAAAATGCAGAAAAGCATTACGCCAAGAGGTTTTTCTGCACATTCTTTCATTTTTCTGCACACCCGTTCATCTTCTCCTATGGATTTGTAAAAATAAATAGTATACTATCTTGTATTAATGAAATGAGAAAGAAGGGTTCAGAATGTACAGTGCTATCGACAATATTCATTTTTCATTTTTATATATTGATCGCTACTCTTTTGGTAGAAATTGGATTTTTTCCGGAGACGAACACCCCTTATTGTATGCTTAGGTATATCGAATCAGGGTACCGCCACCTCCATATAAACAATCATGAGTATTCTGTAATAAAAGATCAAATCGTTTATATCCCGAAAGGTGTTCCGCTCTCCTGCTATTCTACAAGTAGTCATTTTTTCTTTTACAAGCATTCGCTTCACGACTTCCGTTTTCTTTGAAGGAGGAGATTTACTCGAAGAATATTATCATCTGCCCCAAATTATGGAAGGAAAAGGGGAGAGCCTTTATTTTTGATGAAATGTATAATTGGGTAAAAAGATAGTCCCGGCGAAAATGTTTTTTTGTTAGAGGCTATTTGGAACTCTTAATTGCCCTCGCTTATTGCCAAGAATAATCCTGTGGAAACTGCCGATAATGCTGTTCTCCCTTTCGAGGAAGGAACGGAAGAAAAACGGTCTTCCCAATTCACTCCTTTATCGGAAGAAGAAAAGTTATCCAAAAATCAGAGATAAGATCAAAAAAGAATAATATTGCACCGGATTATCGCATTCAGGCTGTAGTGGACTATATTGTGTTGCATCCAAAAGAAAATTATTCCCCGAAGCGTCTTTCGGACATGGCCGGATTAAGTAAACAGAGATTCAGTTCTTTTGTTTACTTCGCAAGTCGGTAAATCTCCTATGGTTTATGTTAGGAACTGAAACTGACTATCGCGCCAGAAAATTACTGGTTTCAATCTGCATATCAACGAGATTGCTTATGAACTGGGGTATGAGGATACAAACTATTTTTATTCGGGAATTTAAACGTTCATTCGGTGCACTCCTCGTCAATATCGGCAAATCGCCAGAGAATAAAAAGATATTTCTTGTATGATTAGTATAGTGAAAAATATATCTTATTTTGCATTGAAAGCTTTTGTTTTTCAAGCGTAAAATGCTATTTTTGCGTCTTTTTCTCCATAGAATCTTCCATATTATTCGTCTATCATACTTTCTAATAGGTCATATTTAACAAAACGAATCTTGCCGGGTTCATCGCAAGATTATGGATTGGCAAACTGTGACAGTTTTCATATCAAGGGAAAAATAAGGAGGATACTTTATGAGAAAAAGATGTTAACTGCTGTACTGAGTATTGCCATGCTTTTGCACAGCTCTTAGTGCTTGCGGAGGCGACTGCTAAGGAGGGAAACAAAAGCTCCGGAACAAAAACAGTAGCGAAGAAAAAGGCAGTGAAGAAAAGGCAAAAGCGGATAGTGAACTGAAGGAGACATTACTTTCTGGCATTCCTTCACGCAGGGACCCCAGATTGGAAAACCATTCAGGAAGGCTGCAGATAAGTTCATGGAGGAACATCCGAAAGGTTACTATCAAAATCGAAACCTTTTCCTGGAATGACTTTTTATACCAAGTGGACAACAGGACTTGCCTCCGGAATGTGCCCGGATATGAGCACTGCGCTGGTAGGGTCAGGTTTCCGAAATGATTAACTCCGACGCGATTATTCCGCTGAACGGATTGATTGATGATATCGGACGGGATAAAGTTCTATGAAAATGCATTAAATGAACTTTCCGTAGATGGTAACAACTATGCTGTGCCTCTCTATTCTCACGCCATGGTGATGTGGGTTCGTAAGGATTTACTGGAAAAAAATAACTTAGAGGTACCAAAGACATGGGATGAGCTTTTATGAAGAAGCCAAAACGCTGACAAAAGACGGCATTTACGGTCTGTCCTTCCCCTGTGGTTCTACAGACTTCCAGCCACCAATTTCCTGAACTTCTATGTTAAGGGTGCCGAGGAAGCTTACTGACGGATGATTTAAAAGCGAATCTTACCAGTGATTTAGCTATAGAAGGAATCAACTACTGGCTGAAGGTCTATAAGGATTGCTCTCCAAAGGATTCCATTAACTACAATGTACTGGATCAGGCTACCCTCTACTATCAGGGAAAGACCGCCTTTGACTTTTAACTCCGGATTCCAAATCTCCGGTGTAGCGGCAAACTCTCCGGATTTACTGGATTACGTAGACTGCTATCCTATTCCGACCATTAAAGGCACAGAGCAGAAGGGGATTACCACCTCTAACCAGCCTTTGGTCATTTGGAAGAACTCTCAAGCATCCTGAAATTTGCGAAGCCTTTATCAAAGACCTTATATGAAGAAGACACCTATGTGAAATTCCTCCATTCCGTTCCTGTCGGAATGCTTCCGGCAATCAAAGGGAATCGAGGATTCCGAAGCGTATAAAGATGACCCCACTATTCAGAAATTTGCCCATGCGGAAGAAGTGATTTCTTCCCAGATTCCCGGCGGAACCGCTATCGGATTTGAGCATGGACCAAGCGTACAGGCAGGTATCCTTACCAACCAGCACGTGATTGAAGAAATGTTCCAGATATCATCACCAAACGGAACAGATGTTAAGACAGCCGCTAAAGCAGCTGAAGATAAGTTAAACAGCTTAATGGAAGCTGCTACACAATAATCTGTTTTTCCCGGAGAAGTCTGTAAGAACTTCCCTTCTTACAGCTTCTCCAAAATAGAAAGGTAGGTCAGAAAATGAAGACAAGATCTTATACGAAATGGTTGTTTGTACTTCCTGCCGTCATTGTCGTAGCCGCCCTTTTTATCTATCCCATTTTTTCCAGTCTCTTTTTCAGTATGACCAGTAAGAATCTGATTCGACCAAGATATAACTTTTCTGGGACTGAAAAACTATATGGATATTCTAGTGATCCCAAATTTTTGGGCAGCCTTTTTCTCAACTCTTTAAAAGTGGACCGTATTTTTCCTTTGTTGGGACAGATATTGGTGGGATTTACTGCCGCACTGGCCTTAAATAGAGTGAATCTTTTCAAGGGATGTATAAAACTCTACTGATTATCCCTGGGCTTTTTCCCTTCCATCGTTATTGCCTTCTCTTGGACTTGGATTTTAAACGGAGTATACGGAATCTTTACCGAATCTTTTAGTGAAAGTGGAAAATATGTGAAAGTGCACCGCAGTTTCTTACAGAAAAGAATCTGGCTTTTTATCGTACTGGTACTCATTACATCTGGTTCGGAGCGCCGATGATTATGGTCAATGTCTTATCTGCCTTACAAACCGTACCGCAGGACCAGTATGAAGCGGCAAAAATAGACGGAGCCAGCACTTTCCAGTCTTTTAAACATATCACCCTTCCTCACATCAAGCTGGTTATGGGACTTTTGGTGGTTTTAAGAACGGTTTGGATTTTCAACAACTTTGACTCTAATCCATCTGATTACCGGTGGAGGACCCTGCCAGGAAGCACGCAAACCGTTCCCCTTTATGCCTATGAAATGGGATGGGGAACCAAATTACTGGGAAAATCTTCTGCTGTAACCGTTCTGCTGTTTATTTTCCTGATGAGTGTTTGCATCATCTACTTCACCATCATGAATTGTTGGGAAAGAGAGGAAAATAAATGAGAAAGAAATATTTTGCGAGCTTCATCAGCCATATCTATCTTCTGCTCCTTTGTTTCTTCGCCATTTTTCCCGCTACTTTGGATTATCATTTCCTCATCAAGGAAAGGGCGAATTAACCGGAAATCCTACCGCCTTTCTTCCCAAAGGTAGTGACTTTAGAGTATTACCGCCATGTCATTTTTGATTTGGGATTTATTGTAAATATCCGAAAACAGCGTCATTATTTCCATAGCTACAACAGCGATTGCCATCACGATTTCCGCTCTCGCCGCCTATGGTATCGTATCGATTTTTCCCAAAAGATCGGAAATGTACTGTCTAAAGTTTTGGTTACCACCTACATTTTTCCTCCCATCCTTTTAGCCATTCCCTTATTCCATCGTCATGGCAAGTTGGGACTCACCAATACCAGAACAGATCTGGTTTTGGTTTACCTATCCTTTAGTATTCCCGTATGCAGTCTGGCTTTTGGTCGGATTTTTCAAAAACAGTTCCCATCGGAATAGAGGAGGCACCAAAATAGATGGAGCCAATAAAAATTCAGGTGTCTGCAAGTGGTGATTCCTCTAGTAGCACCGGGTATCGTAGCTACTGCTATTTATACCTTTTATCAATGTTTGGAATGAATTTTTATATTCGTTGATCCTCATCAATGATACCTCCAAGATGACTGTTGCTGCTGCCCTTCGCCTCTGAAACGGTTCGGAAATATTGGACTGGGGAGATATGATGGCGGCTTCCACACTGGTAGTTAGTTCCTTCCATCCTCTCTTCTGCCTGATTCAGAATAAGATTGCAGGAGGACTGTCCGAGGGTGCTGTAAAATAAAAATTTAGTTTTAAAAAGACGCAATTGAAAAGCGAAAGAATGTTGTTCGAAAACAACAAGCAATAAAGAAAAATCTGATTTTTAAATCGTGCAAAAGTTAGGAGTAAATCATGATAAATTATGCCGTAGTAGGCGTGGGGCTATTTCGGTGCGGAATTGGCCCGCATAATGAAAGAGCAAGAAGATGCACAGGTTGTTGCCGTATATGATCCGGAAAATGGAGAAACGATTGCGAAAAGAATTATCCTGCGATGTAGAACAAAGTCTGGAAGCCTTAGTATCCAGACCGGATGTAAATGTCGTTATTGTGGCATCACCGAAATTATTTACATAAAGAGCCTGTTATTTTTGGCTGCAAAGCACGGAAAGAATGTTTTTGCGAAAAAGCCTATCGCCCTCTCCTACGCGGACTGTGATGAGATGGTAAAAGCCTGCGAAGAGAAATCACGTGATTTTTCATGGCGGGACACATCATGAACTTTTTTCAATGGTGTACACCACGCAAAAGAGAACTGATTAATGCAGGAAAAAAATCGGAAAGGTTCTCTACTGCCATTCCGCCAGAAACGGCTGGGAGGACGTGCAGGAATCCGTATCCTGGAAGAAGATCCGAGAAAAGTCCGGAGGACACCTTTTACTCACCATATCCATGAACTGGATTGTGTTCAGTTCTCATGGGAGGAATGCCGGAAGAAGTGACGATGGAAGCCGGAAATGTAGCTCATCAGGGTGAGGCCTTTCGGCGATGAGGATGATATGATTTTCATTACTGCACGCTTTAAAGGATGGACGATATGCTGTTTTGGAGTGGGGTTCCGCCTTCCGCTGGCCGGAGCATTATCTGCTTATTCAGGGAACAGAAAGGGAGCTATCAAGCTGGATATGTTTGATGCTGGCGGAACACTGAAAGTGGATGGAAAACGAAAGTCATTTTCTCCTTCACGAAAGCAAAGAAGAAGATGAGGACAGAACCCGCATTTACCACGGTACAGAAATGGACGGCGCTATTCAATACGGTAAGCCCGGCAGAAAGCCACCACTTTGGCTACAGGGCATTATGAAGAAAGAAATGGCTTTCCTGAACGGCATAATGCACGGTAAGGAAGTAAGTGAGGAGTATAAGCCGCTTCTACCGGAGAAGCTGCAAGAGCCGACGATTGCCACAGCGGACGCCTGTACAAAGTCGAGGATGGAAGACAGAAAGGTAAAGCTTTCCGAAATCATAGGCTAAATCATGCCAAGTCTTTACAAACGGAGTCTTTGCAAATTGAGTCTTTACAAACGGAGTCTTTGCAAATCGGTTTGGATTTTCTAAAACGAGATACCGCACGCTTTGCGAGCGATACTCGTTATGAATCAGATCATTTCAGGGATTGGCACTGCCAATCCCTTTTTTATTACTCTGCACTGTCTACCCAAGTTCTCAGCTCTTCTTCCGTTCCCAGAAAGCGCCCTGCAACATTTTCCTCTCTTCCCTCCGGAAAATCGTCCTGTGTCCTTCCATTTCTTAAATCTTTCTAAAAATCCGCTGCAACCTGCTCCGGCAAACTGCCATTCCTTCTCTCCTCTCCTTGAAAAGCAAAAAAAGTCCGTATCCACATAGGATTTTAAGCTTTCACAGGCTTTATTAAGAAGAATCATCTCATAGTCCGGAAAAATGAAAGACGGGCTGCTTTTCATTTCCGTAGTATTCTATCCCTCCATGAAGAGGACTCCCCTATAGGATATTCCTTTTTTCTCTCCTTTACATCTTCTTTTTATTGCTTCGTCCTTCATTCTCCTTCCCTGAAAAATACCGTTTTTATCTCGTATATACAGCTCTTTTTTATACATATTTCCCAGCAGTTCCCTACCGCCTGCAGGAAAAGGGCGATTCGTCTTCCTTTTTCCTCTTCCGTCTGTTCCTTTAGCTTATCCACCCGTTCGAGAAAGGTTTTGATAGTCGGTACTTAACTTTCGGGATAGCTCTAGTCACCTCTTTCTTTTTCTGTGTGTCCAAAAAGCAGAGCTCCCCGGAAAGCAGAAAAGATTCTTGTTCCTCCTCGGTGTTTCTCAAAGGATAGAACCTTAAAGAGTCCCGATTTCTCCCGTCCTCTTCACATGCGTTCCACAGCAAGCTACAGCTGTCCACGCCGGGTATACTGACCACGCGAATCGCACTGAAAGGGCTTTCTTTTGGCGGAATTCTATTGTCTTCTGCCCCTTGTTCGAGGCCTTCGCCAGGCTGTCTTCTACTGACAGCTGTTCCGCACTTTGTCTCCAGCTCCGCACCCTTTCTCCAGCTCCGCACTTGTCTCCAGCTCCAGCACTTTTCTCCCCGTCTTCTGCTTCGGGCAGGCTTTTTAAATTCTCTTTCCCGAAGTCATCTTCTAGGTACTTCTCCTCTACCGGAAGATTTTTGCTGAATCACGGCATTTCACAGCCGATTCCAGGTCGGAAAGAGCCTCTTCCGTAAGTTCTCCGTCAAAGTCCACGGTAACATGCGGGTTTTTCCGCGGTGAGTTCCATATGAAAGCCGACATTGCTGTAGCCGAAGCGACTGCTGATCAGCCCCGCAAAAATATGCTCTCCGCTATGGTTTTCGGACTGCCTCCTTCTATGAGCATAATCTACCTTGCAAAGCACCTCCGTTCCTTCCGGAATCTCTCTTGCAAGAAGATGCACAATATACTCGTCCTCCACATTTTTCCGCAAAGAGAAGCTCTGCGCCGTCTATCGTCCCCTTGTCCGGCGCCTGGCCTCCTCCCTCCGGATAAAAGGGCTCTTCGGAAAGCTGCAGAAGAAAAAGAGCAGGAAAAGCTCTTCCCCACTCTCTTCTCCCATGTCGCCTTTTTCTTTTCCTTCCAAAACTTGGCAGGACAGAACCTTTGCCTTATAGCTTTCCTTTTTCCTCTTGATAATACAAAGCATTTTTAAACATTAGTAAACCTATCCCAGTCTTCCGCTTTCTTCCGTCATTTTCCGGATCTTTTCCGCAATATCCTTGGAAAAATCTTTCTTTGTAAAGCGAGTAGCTCCAGTTACTGCTAAGCTTGAGGGCGTATTAATCCTTGCTTCTTTTTCCCTTATGCAAATAGTCCCTGCATAGGGAATCATCGCCGTATTGGAAACCGAGTCCAAGGTCATTTTTGATAAAGAAGTCAACATAATCCATCTTAAGAAGCTCTTCTACACTCTTACCACTAGTAGTCCGCCGCCATTTCCCGGTCTTCCGGAAGGATTTCCAAAAACCAGTCCTTAAAACCTGATTGTCATGGGTTCCCGTATAGCAGACCGTATTTTTCGTCCAGGTATTCGGACGATAATCTCCGCTCTCCTCGAGTCAAAAGCAAATTCCAATAGCTTCATCCCTGGAAACCGCTTTCTTTAACGAGCTTTTTCACGGAATCCGTCACATAGCCCAAGATCCTCCGCAATGACCTCTTTCTTTCCAAGAGCCTGCTCCATGGCATGGAAAAAGCTTTCATGCCCGGTCCGCTTCCCAGTGTCCCTCGCTTCGCATTTTCATCTCCGTAGGGAATGGAAAAATACTCATCAAAGCCCCGGAAATGGTCAACGCGCACAATATCATAAAGGGAGAAGCAATGCTTCATTCTGGATATCCACCAGCTGTATCCCTTCTTCCTCGTGCTTCTCCCCAGGCATAAAGCGGATTCCCCCAAAGCTGTCCATTTTTCCGCAAAGGCATCGGGAGGGCAGCCGGCAACCGCAGAGGGCTCTCCGGTTTCTGTAAGCTGAAAAAGTGCAGGGTGATCCAGCACATCGGAAGAATCCAAGGAAACATAGATGGAATATCCTCAATAATCTGAATTCTTCACTATTTGCATAGTCTTTCAGGCTCTTCCACTGTTTTTGATAAAAAGATACTGGCAGACCTCATGAAAATCGGCGGAATACGGCATCTTTTTTTCCATAAAAGCAGCATAACTCGGAAGCCAATGCGCATTTTCCGAAAGAAAAGTCAAATATGCCTCTTTCTCCGCCTTTGAACGAAAAACACTCCGCATCGGTTTTTGCGAACGGTTTAAGCTCCGTGTCCCCTCCATTTTAGCTTCCGCTTTATCTTTCCTTTCGAATTCCGTTTCCGCTTCCAGTCTTGCCAAAAAGCGCTTTACCGCTTTATCCAGTACCGGAAAACGAAGCTTGTAGAGCTTTCCGTAATCTACGCGCTCTTCCGAGTCGGAAAAAGAAAGGTCGGAAAGCTCTTCTTCCAAAAGCAGCCCCTCTTCCACTAAGGTACTGAGGTCAATAAAATAAGGGTTTCCTGCAAAGGTCGAAAAGCTCTGATAAGGAGAATCTCCGTAGCCTGTCGGCCCCATAGGGAGAATCTGCCAATAGCTTTGCCCCGCCTCCTTTCAAAAAACGAACAAACTCTCTTGCTTCCTTTGAAAAACTTCCTATTCCGTATTTTTTCCCGGTAAAGGAGAACAGAGGCATCAAAAATCCCTGCCCTTCTCCGTTCTAAAAAGAAAAACTACTCATATCCTTTTCTCACATAAAAATCCACTTCCAAAAACTACGGTTTCAGAAGCGGATTTAAGCGAATACTGATTTCAGCATTTCCATAGCCTTTTTCGCTATGAATACCTTTCCTCTAAAAAAACATAGTTTATTCAAATTCATCGTTCTTCGCAATTGTATCACAACAAATGCAACGATACTGCCTATTTTTTCCCTCAATCTTTCTTAAATACCTGCGGAAGCTCCTGCTCCGTGGAAGTAATGCAACGCGGATTCTTGCAGTGCAGGACATTTTTTAGGGTATCCGGCAGAGAGAGATTCGCCTTATCCACTCTTTTTCCGTCCCGAATGTAATTCACGGTGATACCCGGATCGATGTAGCCGAGCACATTTAAGTCAAGGTCAATATTCTCCGCAATCTTTACGATGTCCTTCTTTTCCCATTTTCCCGGAGGAGCAATTCTGAATAAGTGCCACCGGACTGTTCAGATTCTGGAGTCCCAGATACTGATACACCAGCATGCTCTTTCCCGCCTTAATATGATCTAAAAACAATACCGTTCTCAATTCCATCTATATTCATAATTATTTCTTTCCTTATTTAACAGTTTATCTTTCAGTAAAATGGATTTTTCTATACTACCAGAAAATACTATTTCGTTCTTTTTCCTAAAGCGTATGGAGACGCCGGCACTTGCAGAGAGCAAGTAAAACGCCGCTCGAGGCTTTAGTGCCGCTCTGTCGGAATCGAGCGAGAGCGCCTTTAGAAAAAGAAGGAAATCAGAATTCTGATTTATAAATCCATTTTTACTTATCCAATCCGAGAAGCTTCAAAAATCAATGCCATTCTCATCTGCTTTCCGCAAAGTGTCTGATAGAAATACTTTGCACGCTTATCCTTATCTACTTGAACGGAAATCTCGTTTACACGGGGAAGCGGATGAAGAATACCCATCGTTTCTTTTCTGCATTTTTCAGCTTTTCGGGAGTCAGCACATAGATGTCCTTTAAGCGAAGGTAGTCTTCCTCGTTAAAGAAGCGCTCTCTCTGCACTCTCGTCATATAGAGGATATCGAGCTCCGGGATGGAGCCTTCCAGATCTGTGGTCTCTCTGAACTCCGCACCGGCTTCCTTTAATTTCTCAATCTCGTACTCCGGAAGGCGAAGCTCTTCCGGGGAAATCAAAATATAGCGGTTATTCGGGTAGCGGAGCATGGCGTCGATTAAGGAGTGTACGGTACGACCGAATTTCAAGTCTCCGCAAACACCGATGCATAAGTTGTCAACTCTTCCGTAGGTTCTATGAATGGTCAGAAGGTCCGCCAAGGTCTGTGTCGGGTGAAAATGTCCTCCGTCTCCGGCATTGATGAACGGAACCGTTGTGTGGGTTGACGCTACAACCGGTGCACCCTCCTTCGGATGTCTCATGGTAATGATATCCGCATAGTTGGAAACGGTTGCAATCGTATCCGCTACACTCTCTCCTTTTGCGGCGGAAGAACTCGAAGCTCCTGCAAAACCGAGAACGGAACCGCCGAGCTCCAGCATAGCCGCCTCAAAGGAAAGTCTGGTTCTTGTAGACGGTTCAAAGAACAGCGTTGCCAGCTTCTTGTGTTTACAACGTTCCCAGTAGTCTTCGGGCTTCGCTTCGATCTTATCCGCTAAAAGCCATCAGCTCATTAATTTCCTCAACACTCAGATCCAAAATGTTAATGATACTACGATTATTCTCCATCCCTTTACCCTTTCTTATCTGTAAACATCATCTATAGAGAATCCTTTTTCAGGATTTGCTCTTATGCATTACCGTTGTTCCACAAACACTCAACTTTTTCCCTCTCACAAGGAACAGCCTCTGTTTTCCCTCCTACTTTTGTCATCCAAGACTCATCGGAGGGGTTGTCTCTAAAGTGCAGGAGCTTTCGCCTCTTCTTCCTTTTCGATATAGCCCTTTGCAACAGCTACCGGTAAGAGAGAGTCCAGATCGCAGAGAGAATGATTTATCACATTGGCCCTCGCTCAGTCTCTTCTTGCCCTTCTCCATTCCGTAGGTGAAAATGCTCACCACGCCGAGTACCTTGGCTCCGTTTTTCCTCTAAGACCTTCACGCAGTCGATGACGGAGCCGCCTGTGGAAATGAGATCCTCCACCACGACAACGGGTTCACCCGGAGTAAGCTTTCCTTCAATCTGGTTTTGTCTTCCGTGATCCTTTAGCAGATCCTCTCACATAGCCCATGGGAAGATCCAAGATTTCTGCCGTTAAAGCGGCATGGGCAATGCCTGCGGTAGATGTCCCGAAAAGCGCCTTTGCCTCCGGAAAATGCTCCTTCACAAGCTCGGCAAGCCCCGCCTCAATCTTTCTTCTCACTTCCGGAAAAGAGAGGGTTAAGCGGTTATCACAATAAATGGGAGAATGAATTCCCGATGCCCAGGTAAAGGGGTTCTTCGGTCTTAAAAATACCGCCTGAATGGATAATAAGCCTTCTGCAATTTCTTCTTTTCTCATCTTTTTCCTCCTGCTATATGGACTTATTGAACTAATTTTGTACTGTATTAGACAATCCTTGCTGTGCTGCTGTATTCCGGCTTTTCACAAAACTCTACTTTTTTCATAAAACTCAGCCTTCCCATTATCTTAGAAAGGAAGTTTAGTCGCAGAACTGTCTTACCGCTTCTCTGTAAGCTTTCCACCGGATTTTTCCGCCTGCGTAATGGGGCGTCCCCATCACGATGTAATCCGAGCCCGCGTCTTTTGCGTCTTTGGGGCTCATGACTCTCTTCTGGTCCCCTCACGTCGCCGCCCTTAAAACGGACGCCCGGAGTAATCGTTAAGAAGTCCTTCCCCAGCTTTTCGTGGATTTCTCTTGCCTCCCAAGGAGAGCAAACCACACCGTCCAGCCCCGCCGTCTTCGCATTTTTGTCCGTAGTGGAGCACCACCTTTTTCAGCTCTTCCTTAATGAGAAGTTCCTCCTCCATACACCTTTGGTCCGTGGAGGTAAGCTGCGTTACCGCAATAAGAAGCGGACGATTTTTGATTTCCACATCCGCAGCTCTCCTTTTCTCCCTTACAAGAAGAAGCATCATTCTCTCCCTCCTCGAAGGAAAGACCGCGAAGTGCCTGTCGCATCATTTCCACGCCTCCTGACGCGTGCAGATTCGTCATATCCACACCGAGGTCTCGTAAGGAGCGCATTCCGCCCTTTACGGTATTCGGAATATCATGAAGCTTTTAAATCCAGAAAAATCTGATGTCCTCTCTCCTTTATTTTTCCTGACAATCTCCGGTCCCTCGCTGTAAAAAAGCTCCATTCCCACCTTTACATAGGGCTTTCTTTCTTCCTTTGCAAATAAATCTAAAAACGCTAAGGCCTTCTCTCCGCTCGGAAAGTCCAGCGCTACCATAACATCCTTTCCCATTTTGGCTCCTTTCCCATTTCATCTATATGCTCTTCATCGATTCACCTTGATTCGGCTTCTATACCTTCACTGTTTTTCCGAATTCAACTTTTTAATTCTTCATTTAGTACTAGAAAGTTTTTTCTCGTTCCGCTTAAATAATGCCGATGATTTCCTGAATATCCTTTATCCCGAGTCTTTCGCAGAGTATCGGAAGCTCCGTGATGATTTCTTCGCAAACCCTCGGATTCACAAGATTCTCCGCGCCGACTTCCACCGCACTTGCACCCGCCATCATCATTTCCAGAACATCCTCCGCACGGCTGATTCCGCCCATCCCGATAAGCGGAAGCTTCACTGCCTGATGTACCGCATAGACGGCACGGACGGCAATCGGGAAAATGCCCGGTCCGGAATATCCCCCGACCTTGTTTGCCAACACCGGCTTTCTTCTCTTAATATCGATTCGCATGCCGAGCACCGTGTTGATGAGCGAAAGACCGTCCGCTCCTCCGCTCTCTGCGGCTCTCGCCATTTCCGTAATATCGGTTACATTCGGACTTAACTTCATGTAAACCGGCTTCTTCGTCTTCTCCTTTACCACCTTGCAAACCGCTTCCACGGACTTTGCGTCCGTTCCGAAGGCCATCCCCCGTGGGATACATTCGGGCAGGAGATATTCACCTCTAAAATGCCGACATTTTCCACCTTATCCATCTCTTCGGAGAGGATAGCGAAGTCCTCCAGAGAAAAACCGGAGATATTCGCTACCAAAGGCTTTTTGAAGAACTTTCCAAGGCGCGGAAGTTCCTCTTCCACCACCTTTTTCACACCGGGATTTTGCAGTCCCACGGAATTCAGCATTCCGCCCGGGCACTCCGCAATACGGGGCAGAGCATTTCCCGGCCGTTCCTCCACCGTCGTTCCCTTTAAAGGAAATGGATCCGAGGATATTTAAGTCGTAGAGGCTTTTGAACTCTTCTCCGAAAAGCAAAGGTGCCGAGGCGGGAATAATCGGATTGTCCAGCTCGATTCCCTGAAAGCCTTGTTTTTTATGCTTACCATTCAATTTCCTCCCATGCAAATACCGGTCCGTCCTTGCAGATACGCTTCATGCCGGACTTCATTTTTCCTGTCTGCAACCCATACAAGCTCCAAATCCGCAACCCATGCGCTCCTCAAAGCTGAACTGTCCGCCCTCTACCTTCTCATGCACAGCGCGAAGCATCGGCTCCGGCCCGCAGACCATGGCGTAGTTATGATTTCCGAGAAGAGCAGTCACAAAGCCCTTTTGTCCGTGACTGCCGTCCTCCGTTGCCACATTTACAGGAACACCCAGTGCGCGGAACTCTTCTTCGAAAAAGACATCCTCTTTGGAACGAAAAACCGAGTGCTACATAGGGGTGCTTACCGGCCTCCAGCAACTTTTTACAGAGGTAGTAGAGAGGCGGAACACCGACTCCTCCGCCGCAGAGTACAGGGCTTTTAGGGGCATCCTCCACACTGTAGCCGTTTCCCAAGCCCTGTCAGGATAGAGAGATATTCTCCCTCTTCCATACAGGAGAGCTCTTCCGTTCCCTCTCCCAAAACCTTATAAATGAGGGTTAAGGTATTTTCCGAAACATCACAGACGGAAATCGGTCTCCTTAAATACTTCCCTGGAATCTTAATCTCAGAAAACTGTCCAGGCGCTGTAAATTCCGAGCAGTCCCCTGTCCAGCTTCATCAGGAAAAACTTCTTTCGCAATCATTTTGTTTTCCAGTATCTTAAACTCGCATTCTTGCATGCAGTCTTTCTCCTCTCCTTACTTTTTACTCAACTATTTTCCCTAAAATACACTATTTTCTAAAAGAAAACTGTTTTTCGGAAATGCAATTCTTCCTTGGCTAATCCACTCTCCTCACAGTTCTCGTTCAGTTTGAAGCCTCTATGATTCCTTTTTTTCGCTGTCGTAAACTTCTCTTCCTTGATAGAAGGTCTTCAGCACTCTACCCTGTACCTCCTGTGCTCGCAAAGAGCGTGCTTCTGCCTTTTGTATAGAAGGATTCCGGATCGACCTTGTACACACTGTCAAGATCCAAAACTGCAATGTCCGCTTCCGCGCCGTCCTCGATATACTTCGGTCCGCGAATCGGGAAGATTTCCCTTGGCTTTGTGCACATCAGCTCCAGTAGTCTATAGAGGGAAATTGCGCCATGCACCGTCTTTCCTCCCTCGGCGAGAATCTCCGAAGCGCTCGCCTTTTGCCTTTTCGTCTGTCTACCCGTTCTTCTTCTCGGTCTAAGGGGTTCCGGAGAACCATATTGTGAAGCATGGACGGAAAAAGCGGTTTCAATCCCACGATACCAAAGGAAGATTGGGCCAGACCCTTACTCTTTTTCTTCCGCGCTAGGGGTGCATGATCCGTGATTAAGCAATCAATCGTACCGTCCTGTATTCCCCGAATCAAGGCTTCTCTGTCCTCTGCCGAACGAATCGGAGGATTCATCTTCCAGCTTCCGTCTTCCTCCAAGTCCATGTCTGTAAACATCAGGTAATGCGGCCCGGTCTCCCCTGTCGCCCGCACACCTCTTTCCTTCGCTTTCCGAAGAAGCTCTACGGATTCTTTTGTGGAAATGTGGCAGATGTGATACTGTGCGCCGGTCTCTTCCGAAAGCCGAAGGTCTCTTTCCACCTGTTTCCATTCCGAAGCCGAGTTAATTCCGATATAGCCATGGGCTTTCGCAAAATCTCCGTCATGAATGCAGCCGCCCGGCTTTAATTCGCTTTCATCCTCACAGTGTGCAACGATAGCCTTTCCAAGTGCATGCGCTTTCTGCATGGCCTCCCGCATGAGTGCCTCCTCCTGCATGCCCTTTCCGTCATCGGAAAAAGCGATAACATCCGTTGCAATCTCCTCCATATCGGAAAGCACGCCTCGTCCCTTTTGCTCCCGCGTGATTGTACCGTACGGATAAACCTTAATGAGCGCATCCTTCTCTATTGCCTTAAGTTCAACCGAAAGGTTCTCCCTACCGGATGGAGGCGGATTTAAATTCGGCATAGCACATATTGCGGTGTAGCCTCCGTGCGCCGCTGCCCGTGTTCCGCTCTCCACCGTTTCCTTATACAAAAAACCGGGCTCTCTGAGATGTACATGAACATCTACAAAGCCCGGAACAATTAATTTTCCTCTAAATTGTAAACAGTAGTATTCTAAATCATTTTTCAGAAAAAAATCAAGAAAAGTCTATCTGCGGAAAGCAGTACGTCCGCTTTCCCTGATTCCTCTTTCGTATACACATAGCCATTTTTTCAGAAGTACCTTACTCACCTCGACCTCCTATCCCGCCCAAATGTCTGCAAGAGTATAGCAAAAATAAAGGGGTGACAAGGGAAAAATGGGACTTTGTTTCAGCAAAGGAGAGTTGAAACAAACTTTGCTTTCGTAAAGCACACCCCTTCGGGCTGTGGTCGGTACGGTACGACTTTTCTGAAGAAAAGTCTTTCCCTATTCATCCCACCCTTCTTTTTGGCATCAGGAAGGCAAGCATGGTCTTCTCTTCTCCGTCTTTCAGTTTTTATATCGTCCAGGTGGGTCTGTTTCGGGAAGTTCATGCTGTCCTCGGACTCCACGAGAAGCCAGTTTACCCCTAGCGTGCCGCGCGTCTTCCAAAGGCATCCTGCCCTGTCTTTTCCCTCTCCGAAGCAACCTTCCAAATCAATCACATCCACTCTATAGCCTTCTTCTTTTTCCGAATAATTGCCGGATAATAATATGTCATTTTTATTTCCTTCTTTCTACCCTTTTTTTACTCCTGACGAAGACTGTGCACAGCGCACATTACCCTCGTTTACTGCCGCTCATTCCTTTATTCTGCCACTGATTTTATTTTTGCATTCTCTTCCTATATTGGTTCGGACTTTCACCCATAATGGTTCTGAAGGTCTTTATGAAGTTACCCTGATTATGAAAGCCTGTATTTTTCGCAATATCCACTATCTTTTCCTCGGAATGAAGCATGAAGTCCGTTGCCTTCTTCACACGGTAGCGATTGAGATACTCCAGTGGAGATACCCCGACATGATTCCCCGAAAAAGCGGGTAAAAATATTGCTCATTTAAACGACAAAGAGACGCAAGGTCACGAATATAGAGCTTTTCCTGATAATGCTCTTCCATATATAAAAGACAGTCCTTTAACAGTTCCGCCTTCTTTTCCTCCAACGGACAGCTATCCAAAATCAGCCCCATTCCTTCCAAAATCGCAAAAAGATGTAAGAGTTCTCCGCGAATATGCATAAAATCCGCCAAAACTCGCAAACTGTATTTTTCACGGACTCTATATTCGCTTCCTTCTCTCCGTGCTTATGAAAATACTGCACCATACGAGAGAAAAATCTGCGTCAACTCTATAAACCCCATATCATTCAAGCTGATATTTTTCGGAAAAAAACCGTCTTTCCTCGCGTAAAGGAGCAAAAACCGTTGCTCGAGAAGATCATTTTTCCCCAAAATAAAAATCCTCCAGGCGAAAAAACATAGAGAGTGCTCCACCGCCTTATTCGATGTGGCATAAAGTCTATGAAAACATCCCTTAGGAATAAAAATAAAGACACTCCTCTTTAATCAGCTTTTTCCTTCAGATTGACGTAAAGTTGAAACTCGCCTTCCTGAAAAATAAATCAACTCGTCATAATCGTGCCATTCAGCTTCTACCGCAAGCCGCTCCTTCTTTCCGCTGACACTGCTGTATAAAAACAGGGAAACCTATAGAAGAGGTCGCGCTTTTTCTCTGTTTTTCATAGTCCCTCTCCTTCCCTGTATCTCTTCTTGAAAATACGATTTAATACGTTTTTAGCAATGCACTTGCCAAATCACTTGCTTTTCATAACTTAATAAGATAGCACGCAATTACACCGTTATAAATGAAATCCCGCACGAGACGCGAGTATTAAGAATAATGGCTATGTCCCGTTAACGAAACATAGCAATTATTTTTAACATAGGAAAGTGCTTTTATCCAGAGAACTGCGGAGGAATCGCAAAAAGCAAAAACTATTCCTCTTCTTTTACCTGAAATTTTGCCATAAGCTCATGTAAGGTACTAGCCTGTCCGCTAAGACTTATTGAAAGCTCTTTTTATTAAATCAATTCAGCCACTTTCTTCGATACATCTCCCATATCATGAGTGGGCTCGAAACGCTCCACAACATTCCCGTCTCTATCCACCAAAAACTTCGTAAAGTTCCACTTAATATCCGGATTCTTCTTGTAGTTGACATCTCTGGTCAGGCACATTGCCGCCATGGCAAGTCCCTTCGGGCTGTGTCCAAAACCGCTAAATCCCTTCTGCTCTTTTAAAAAGGCATAAAGAGGAAGTGCATTTTCCCCATTCACCTCGGACTTCTTCATCTGCGGAAACTTGGTGTTATAGTGTAAGGTACAAAACTCATGAATTTCCCTCATCACTTCCCGGAGTCTGTCCCTGCAAACTGATTACAGGGAATGTCGATAATTTTCCAGTCCCTTGTCATGATACTCCTCATAAAGCTTTTTCGAGATCCCTCATACTGCGGAGTAAAGCCGCAAACCGGTTGCCGTGTTTACAATGAGCATAACTCACCCTTGTTCTCCGCCAAAGAAAGCTCTCCGCCTCCTACCATCGGTACTGAAAAATCATAAATGTTCATCTCTTTCTCCTTTTTTGTTTAATTGTTTGCAATTTAATTATAAACAATATTCTTTCCATGTCAAGATTTGAAGATAAATTTTCCCTATCCCTTTTTATGTATCTTTTTATGTATCTTTTTATGTATCTTTTTTTATGTATCTTTTTTTACGCTACCCCATTTCCTTTTTGCAAATCTCATTTTTTTCTGCATCTCATTTTGCAATCTCATTTTCCAAAGTATAGGGACTGGGCAATAGCCCTGAACTGTAGTACTATTCATTCTGAAACTTTAGGCAATCCCCTTCGCACGGAAAGGAGCCCTCTAAAATCATGGAAGCCGGAATATTAAGCCTTTGCGCTACCCCCTATAGGAAACTTGGAAGACATCAGCTTTCGTAGTGCTCCGCACGCTAAAGGAGGTAGACTTAATCGCCGCAGAGGATACACGAAATTCCATTAAGCTCTTAAATCATTTCGAAATTAAAACACCGATGACTGCATACCATGAGTTCAATAAGATTGAAAAAGCGAGAGAACTTGTGGCACGTCTTTTAAGAGGAGAAAAATATCGCCCTCATTACCGACGCCGGTACACCCTGTATCAGCGATCCCGGAGAAGAACTGGTGAGACAGGCGATTGATGCTCGGCATTCGCGTGGAAAGTCTTCCCGGCCCTGCTGCCTTTGTTACAGCGCTTACCCTTTCCGCTCTAAACACCAGACGCTTTGTCTTCGAAGCCTTTCTCCCTACAGAAAAAGCAATAAAAGAGCGAAGGGCTATCCTTGATAGCCTTAGCAAAGAAGAACGAACCATAATCCTTTATGAAGCGCCTCATCATTTAAAGAAAACTCTGGAAGACCTTCGAGAAAGCTTTCAGGAAAATCGAGCTTTAAGCCTTGCCAGAGAGCTGACCAAAAAGCATGAAGAAGTGCTGTATTTCAGTTTGGATGAAGCAATACAAAAAGTACCGAGAGGAGGAGCCGAGAGGAGAATATGTTCTCATCCTCCGGCGCTTCCTCGTGAGAAAAAGAAAGAGGAAGCGCAGGCCAAGTGGGAGGAACTCTCGATAGAAGAACATTTTGAGCATTATCTTAACGAAGGTTACAGTGAAAAAGACGCCTTAAAACAGCTTGCCAAAGACCGAGGTATGGGGAAACGGGAAGTCTATAAAATCATAAAAGGGGTGTAAAAATTAAAGGGATACACAAGCTAGACGTTTAATGCCGTTTTTAGTGCTGTGGAGGCTCGTTACAGGGTAATCTTATCCCGTGGGCACCGGTAAAAACAGTGAGCAGTAGTCAAGCGGACTACTGCTCCGTCAAGCGAGGTCAGCGAGAGCATGCCCCTGCAACAGACCTCCACAACATAAAAGAAGTTTTTTATTTTCTCTTCCTTCTTAGGTACTCTTCCAAAAGAATGCTACTCAGAATAAACATGGTAAGATATAGAGGCATATGTGTATTGTCCCCGGTCGGAATAACTCTGCCGTAAATATCCAGTTCTCCTCTTCGCATGGCGCCGAGGGTGTCCCCGATATTCTTAAGTTCTTCCATGTCCTCAATACTCAGCTCTCGGTTTCTGCCAAGGATTTCTCCTAATCGTTCCGCCAAATCATCCCGTGTGAAACCGCTTCCGATTTCTCCTTTTTCTTCTTTCGCTTCGGTACCCTTCCCTTTTTACTGATAATACTGTTCTGCTGAGGCTTCGGAAGTCCGTATTTCTTGATAAATCTAAGCACTTCAGGGCGGAAGTATATCTTTCGGTATAACGATAGGATTGCCGTTCGGATCCAGCCCGATAATAATATACGGATCTTCTTCTATCTCTCCCGGAGGATCTTCCGACAACACGACATTTTCCTTATCGGGTCTCTCCTTCGGTTTTTACTCCGGGCCCTATTTCGGGTCCTCCACTACCGGGAATTCTCCCTTTCTTACTGACCTTCGACCCTCCACCGCCGTTATCCTCTCTCGGATAGAGTAACCACTGGAATACCGGATCTTCCGAAAGAGCCATGCCCTCTCCGAGAATACCGTCTTTATCCATAAGGTGATAGATTTTTAAATCATCCAGGATATTCGGCCTTCGGATATATAAGTCTTCTTCCTTTAAAAATGCCGTCTGATATCTCGGACGGGATGGATTTCTCGTATCTCTTCCATAGGAAATGACACAAAGCTTTCTTCTTCCGTCCGCATCTTCCTGAACCCGGAATGCCAGTTCATTTTCCGGATTTTTGTACTCCTTCTCCTGCGTAATATTAAGAAGAAGATAATCCTGCGAAAGCGTCAACTTGTCCAAGCTAAGATTTCCGTCAGCGAGCATTTTTCAAAAACTTCCTGTAAGAGATAATTCGCTCCGTGATAGGAAATGCGTTCCTTTGCCGTTCTGTCATGATACTCCGTAGCCTGCACTATGCTGTCTTCTTCCTTCTTTTTCTCCCTCTAAAAGCTTTGTCAAAGTCCAATCTTCCTTAACATAGAGGGCATATTTCTGCTCATTCACATCCTTTTTCTTGGTCGCGAAGTCAGTCGTATGGAAGGAAATACCGCCTTTCTTCAGTCCGTATGTGAAAAACAGCCTTCTCTCCCGAACTAAAGCTTTCCTTAGAACCTTGCTCAAGCTGTTCTACCGTAATATTACTATCACTGGCTACCGTAACTTTGTAAAGCCCCTATGCCATCCGGAGAAAGATCCAGATTCTTTCGAATATCCTGATCCTCAGCTAAATTACTTGCACTGGCACGAAGATAATAGGTGCTTCCTCTTTCCAGTCCGAAGATACTTAAGCTTCCTTCGTAATAAGGACGATTTCCGTTAACATTGCGAGAACGCACTTTGTTTGCCTCCACAAGGCTATCGAGCTTATAGGTCCAAAAATCGGTCGGTGTTTCCTCTCTTTCCATTGACGGTCAGCATCTTATGCGCATCAAGAGCTTGCAAACCCTCACGATCCTTAGAAAGGATGTATGCCATGCCGTAAAAGAGGCAAACTCTCCGTCTTTCCCACGCGCTCCTTATGTCTCACTTTTGGAAGAGAACTGCAAAGCAGTTCTTTCTCTTGCTATATCCAGATAATTTCTGTCCACAGTATAAATCGCGCTAGGATCCGCTTTTACGATAGTGATACCGTTTTTTTATTGTCTATTTTAAACTGTAAGTCCTTCATCGGGCGAAGAGATTTCGGGAGATTCTCCGCTTCCTTTATTGTGTACACTTTTCCGGAAAGGAAATCGCCGGAGATCAGGATGGATCCCGCATCGGCACCGGAAAGCGTGGTATACGTCTTCTCCGTTGATCCGTCACTAAACTCTCCTTGAATGGTGAATTTGAGCCCTTCCAGTTTTTCCGTATTTTCCCAATTCTCTTTTTTTCTTCTCCTTCTCCGTATAAGACATGAGGGGATCAATGCCAAAACAGCTGATTTGTATTCCGTTTATTGTATCTTTTGCACTGTGGAAATAGTAAGATCTTTTGTAGCGGCGGAAAACCGAAAAGCTACTCCTTTATCGGATTTCCCTGTAGAACTCTTCATCAATAAGGTATCCGCTTGGTTCTTGCAGACTCCTTAATATAGTAGTTCTTGTACCAATCCAGTCCGTTAAACTCCAGTTCTCCGTTTACGTTCGTCGTCGCCGTGTAATCTGCACCGCCTCGCTTCACTGCTACCTTTCCGCTTGCACCGTCAGTATAGAGACCGTACTTGGCACCGCTAAGCTTCTTATTCTCATGGGCATAATCCACCTTGCTAAGCTTCAACGTTCCCGGGATACGGTCATTCTTGGCAATGCCCGACTTTTCCTCAGCTGTTCCGCTTGCCTCTACCTGAAGGCGGGAGCTTAAGGCTTGTGCTTCCAGTACTTTGCCTTGATCTTGATTTCTTACCACAAAGACATACTTCTTTTTCTGTCCGCCTTCCTTCTGCAGGTTGTAGCCGGTCGGCGCCTTCGTCTCCACAAAGTAGTAAACGCCGACCGGAAGACCTTCTTTTAAAGCCCTGTTTTCCATAAGCATGGTTTTTAAACTGGTACGCCGCATCTTCCGTAGTAGCTTCCCCTCGTCATTCGTTTTATAAATCCCTAACTCCTTTGCATTTACCGTTTCCTCTCGCTAGGAAATCATGCGATACTCCGCTGATCCGCTCAATTTATTACCGGCAGTCTCCAACGCCTTAGCCTTATCCTCGCTATCGGAACCCACTACCTGATAAAGCATGAACTCCGCATCCTTCAGGGCTTTTGAAAATCCGTTCCGCCTTCTGTGGTCGGAAGTGCGTCCAGCTTCTGCAAAGTAGCATGGGCGAGAACCCGAGTTGCCTTTATTGTGAGCGTCTTATTATCTTCGAAATCGCTCCGGAAAGACCTCTTTCCTTAACTTTTTCCATGCGCTTTCCGTCATGACTCACTTTAAAAAGAACGTAATCGCTGTTCTCCCTTGGTTATTCTTACTCTGCACATAGAGGATAGACTCGTCGCTTTCTTCCAAACGATAGTAAGCATCCGCTTCCAGATTTTTCAACCGTTTTATTTTTATTAGCGTCATTTGTTGTCCAAGAAATGACCTGTGTTTCACTTTTCTCCCTTTTTCCATTTTTTTATCTGAAGGATAGATCACAAATTCAGTATTCAAAAACATCATAGCCATTTTGATCTTTCTCATCAAATCTGAAGGAAGTCGGCTGATTTTTCATCTTTAAGGTATTACCGGCTACCACAAAATTTCCCGGATTTTTTTCGGGTCTACAGCAGTGATACTTCCGTCCGATTTAAAGTAAAACTGCCGTTAGCCCCGATTTCATAGCCCCTTCGGTGCGCTCTTCTCTTCGATGGTATACTTGGTTTTTCCGTCTGCCTTCAATACGCCTAGGAGACTAAAGCCGGAAGCGGAGGCAAGCATATCTTCCGTAATCGTAAGGTAAGCATTTTCTCCGTCCTCCGTAAGGGCATAGGAAGAAGGGGTACTGCCTTTTAAAAAGTCTTCTTTCTTTCCATACAAACGGAACTCTCCGCCTTTTAAGTTTACGGAAGCATCTTTATTCCACTTTTCAAAGCGGAAAACGGAAGGATAGTTTTTGATAATAATGGTATTGTTCGCTCTGTCTCCATCGTAAAGGAGAGTACCGACTACTCCGGTACCGCTTGCGTCCGCTTCCGCCTTGACTGTAAATTCCACAACACTGCCATGCTTTTTCCGCGGGCTTCCCCACTCTATATCCGGAAGAAGATATCCCGACTCGCTCTCCGTTTCTACCAGCCTGTACTTTCCCCAGGGAAGATTATTCACTTCCAGCTTTGCCACGGAGGAGACGGAAGGGGAAGTGCTTATGCTCTTCTTATCTTCCTCCGACTCCGCCTTTCCCTATGTAGTGATAAAGCCCATCCTGATGCGGATCTTTTTCCAATTTCAGTTGTACCGTCTTATCTTTCGTCTCATCCGGGAAGATATAAAGCTTAAATGCGGCCCTATAGCCGTTTCTGTCCCCTACATTCTTCCCCTTATAAAGAGGCGATAGCGAGAAGAGCGTTTGTTTCCTCGAATCTTTTCTCTACCGCAAAGCTTCCGGTTTTTAAGTTCTTTTGCTCTCGAAGGTTGACAAATACATCCCCTTTCCTTGCTCCGGAAAGAATCGGGCCAATTTTCTGACTGCCCGCTTCTCCCGTTCCGATTTTTATACGGCCCGTAAAGAGTATTATCCAGCTGATAATTTTCCGGTGCTTTAATTTCCCGGATATAATATTCGATGCCTCTTGTTCCGACTAAACGAAGCTCTCCTTTTCCGTCTGTGACCTGAAAATCTTCCGCGAGTCCGCAGAGATTAGCATAATTTGTCTCCGTTTTTACAGTATCTTTATCCTTTGCTTGAAACAGACCGAATTCCGCACCGCTTAGGACTAAATCTCTGGACAGGCTGTCTGCCTTCTTTAATGCGAAACGAACCTTGATACTGCCCGATCCGAAGCTGAAATCCTTAAGTTCTACCGTTTTTGGCTTTTTGCTCTTCTCATCCGCCTCGATCTCATTCGTGACGGACTTAAAATTATCTTCCTCTGTATTGATAATAGTAGAATAAGTTAAAATATAGCTTTTTCTCCGTGTTCTCCGGCAAGGTAACGACCAAAGTAGTTTTTAGCTTCCCATGGTCAACAATTCGCTCAACCGATTTTTCCCAAAGAGGAGGGCTTTGTGCTAAGGACAGTTCCGTCACTTTTGCATCCTTTTTACATTTTCAATGAGTGCCGTACTGTTGTCCACGTGTTTTGTTTCATAGAGCTTTACGGAATCACGGTCCAGAAATAAGCCTTCCGGAATTTCATCCGTAAGTTTTACCTTTCCTTTAAGCTTTGCTCCTAAGGGATTAATCAGTACCGTCCACTCGACAGTCTCTGTCGGAAAAATCTCCGTCTTCCGCTGTTCTCCCTTCTTCTCCAAGATGGTATTTTTTTCAGCCTCTCGGCTTCCCCTTTCCTTCATACTGTAAGCTCCACTTTCGTCGGCTTTGGGACTCCATTTTCCATGCGCTGACTTTGCGGAAAGCTGTCCGAGGAAAGTTCCGCCTTATTTTTAACGTAAACTCTCCTTTTTCCTGCAGAGTGATATGCGTGCATCTTCATTTTGGAAGAGAAGCTTCGTCCTTCCTCACTAAGATAGGCATAAATATGAAGAACTATAGCTTCACTTAGCGGAGTCGTTCCCATATCCACTTCCACCTTATGGTTTGTATTGTCAATACTCAGGCAGGAGGGAGAAAGCACTGTTTCCGTATTTCCTTTTTCAAGACCGCCTTGGTGGGATACAGGTCTGATGAGGAAGTGATAATAAAAGTATTTCGAAGGAAGTTCCTTCTCCGTATTTCCTCCCTGTAATGGAAAATCCTGTTCAGATTGTCGCTGAGTTTTACATTCTTTAGGCCTTCAAGCTCATTATTATTTGCCTTAATAATAAAGTGAAAAATAGTTTTTTCCCATTTTGGTCATCATGAAAACTTTCAATTTTTCTTTTCCAGGAGATTATTCTCCATACGTTGCACTGCCGGATTCGAGTCCATATTATGAAGTTCAACACCGTCTTTATCAAAAATCTTTAAATTCGCAACATTTCTATAGTCATGCGCTTTCTTATTATGCCCGATATAATGCAAGGCTTTCGTTTTATAAGAAATCCTAAGTTTGGCAAGATCAAAAACCTCCGTTCCTGCAGGAAGCTTCTCGATATGAATCTCCAGATTTCCTCCCGCTGTATTTACGGCTGTTCCCGCTGTGTATGTTACCGACAGATTCGCAAGTTTTTGTTCCGTCGCTATTCTTAATCTCATGTCGCTTATTCGTGCCGAAAAAGCGGCTTCCTTCTCCTTCCATATTTCCGTTGCACCGTAACTTATCGTTAAATTATATAGCTCGCTATCCTCCGCAATCTGATCCGTGATTTCCGCAACTTTATAACCGTCTCCCATGGTGGAGCAGTCGAGCTTCCAGGATAGCAGAGCATGCTTCTTGTCCGGAACTCCCTCGGAAAGCTTTTTCAATAAACGCATTATCAAATTTAACATTGGAAATAGAGGAAGCTCCGGCGCTTCTCCATTTGCCCCTGTCTCCCACAGGATACTTGACGAGTACTTTGGCTATATTTTTGAACTCCGTCTCCCGTTTGCGTCTGGTCTTCGCTTTTTCCACTGAGAATAAGAAATACGATCATTTACGGTTGTCTCAAAGCTGATTCTGTAAGCATTGCCGAAGCCTTGTCCGAAATCAATTTTCAGGTTATTCGTCGCTGTTTTTTCTTCGATGAGGTAATCTAAAGTTTTTGGCACCGCCTTTTTCCTTTACTTTAGATTGGTAAACCCTTCTTTCGCTCCGATGCAGTATTCCGTGAGGGTTACCGTCTCACCGGTGTCCAGATTTCTTACGGTAATTCCCTTCGTTTCGTCAATATTCAAGCCTTTACTCAGTTCATCCACAACCGTGGCTTTTATGCACAAAAGACATGGTTTTCATTAAAGTCCACTGTCCAGCGAAGGCGGTTTCCGCTTAACTGCTGTCCTTTCTTCACAAGCTTTTGCTCTTGGCAAAAGTAAAATCGGCTTTTGCCTCTCTTTTTCCCGTTGTCGGATCAAGACGATCCATGTTGGAGGCGCTTAAGACTACTTCCGCGCTTTCCGTAGAGCTGTCTTTATCCCGATATGCTCGCAGATTTTAATTTCGTCGTGAAACGAATGGTCTGCGGACCCTCGAATAATATTGTCCGGATCACTTGGGAAAGTAAAGGAAAAACGGCGTTTGTCCCCTCTTTAGGAAGTTCGGTGAACTCTATCTGCTTCTCTTCTCCCTGTTTCCGGATTGACCCAAAAAGCGGAATCGTAATCCTGCGTCAGATCGTCAAAACTCTCCACCAGAGTAATTCCGTTTTAGTTAACGCCCTTACTTTCCGTGCCGACCTCTATTTTCCAATGAATTTTTCCATTTTGTAAATCATCTTCCGCAGTCTTCTTAATACCGGAAATTTTTCCCCGGAATAGGCGGAAAAAGTGAGTGCATGCGTTTCTTTCGGAAGAACGAGCTCCGCCACGCTCTTTCTCTCTCCGTCTTTCCATTTTGCTCTGATCTATGGTAGCCACCAAGATGATCTGTCCTATTTTCTTCGCTAGCCAAATCCGGGTCGATAATGCCGGAAAGAAATTTAATCTGCAGTTCCCACTTTCCGTCTGCATTTTTATACACATACTGCTCAAAAAGATCCTGCCCGTCACTTGTTTTCCATACTTTCCTATCTCCAAATTGGTCCTTCAATTCTTTAAAAATATCCGGAAAAATAAAGTGCAGTGTATCCCCGTTCTTTATCTTTCTGTCCGTATCCTTTAAAAACCATACGGAAGCTCATTCTCACCTTATCCAGTTCCAAAGGAGAATAATGTTCCGGTATTTCCCATACTGTCTTACCGCCACTCACAGTCTTTACGAAAGATTTTTCTATTGTTTTACCGGAAGCGTCTTTTTGAAAAAATATACCGTCAAAATCGGAAAGACTGAAATCAATGCTGTCCTTAATTCTGTCTATGGTTGCTTTATCTGTATTTTCCCCCTTCCAGACAGCAAGCGGAGAGAAGCTCTCCAGACTAAACTCCAGCTTATCCCTCTCATCTCCTATATACTTCTTCCCCTCTTTTACGGAAAGCTCTTCCACGTCAATATCTTCTTTTTGACATCCAAAATATCGAGGGTACTTATTCCGTCCCCTTCTTCTCCTTCTTTAAGGGAAGATGTGCCGCTTCAAGCTCTCCTTCTCCTTCCAACGGTTGATTTAAAACGAAGCGAATATCCACCGTTCCCCTGAGTCGGTTCAATTTCCTCGTATTCTCCGGTCTTTTCTTCTTCCTAAAGAAGCCGACATCATAGAGTCGAAGTTCTTTCGGGGCAAAATTTGCTTTTCCTCTTCTTTATCTTCTTTATAATCCGTAAGCGCATCCTTAAAGGCGGTATACTGCTCCGGTCTTTCTTCTTCTTTAATCGGACGCACAAGAAAAACTACCCCTTTCGGAAGACTTTCCGGAACGGAAAGGGTAGCCGTAACACTGATTTCCTCATCCTTATAGCTAAAGCTTTTTTTCTTATTCGCTTCAAAATAAGAGGGACTTGCCGAATCAGGCTTCGAATCGGATACAGTCTCGGAGACAGACTCCTGTCTTTGTCTTTCCTTCTCCGCCTCCTGATTAATTCCTCGCGTAGAGATTATCCACAAAGCTTTCCCCATTTTCCTCTGTAAGCGCGTCTTTCCCTTCCAGGGAAAAATTCTTCCGGTGCGGATTTTCTCCGACAAAGCTTTCTCCACTCTCTCCGGAAGAAAGAGCGGGGTCTAAAACAAAGTCACTTCCCTCTCCGCCTAAACCGTCCGGCAGACTCTGCTCTTCTCCTATACTAATCAGGGGACTCTGCTCTTCCCCTACGGCAATGATGCTCTGTAGTACAATCAATAATGCTAAAAATAAGGAAAAATACGCGTTTCATAAGCTCCCTCCATAGTGATAACTGCGAGTTCCTTCTCACTATCTCATAAATCTTTATCGAAAAACCACTTTCACATTCTTATCGTATTTTATTGATATACTTAAAAATTCCTTATGTACTTTTTCTTTTTTTAGGCTCAATATCTTATCGATTTTTTCGGCAATACTGGCTCGGTTCATAAGAAAAATTAACAAGTATCCGATAAATTGATGAAAATAATCCAAGAAATTAGAGACAGCAAAAAAAGCGGAAGTTGAGCATTCTTCCGTTTTTTTCTCCGCCCGAAGGCGGCACTTAAGTTGAGTCTATTTATTTCAGGAGATTTCGCTCTACCGTGCTTATGGTCAGGAGGACACGACAAAGCGTATAGTTATGAATCTTAAATCAATGCTTTTAACGGGTTTGTTCATTCTCTTAAAATACACTGTTTCTTCTTCACAACAGTTAGTTTTATCTAACTGCAGTTATCTTACACTAACTTTTTTTGACCTGTCAAGAAGTTTTTATTTTTTTGATTTTTATTTTTGATTATTTTTGCATTTTCTTTTCATCTTTGGCGAACGGCATCAAGGGACCGGATTAGATCAAGAATCAGTGCTAAGATTATTCCCCTTCCTGCTCGGATGCAGACTAAAATCCATTAATTGTACGCTCTAAGTACGATACTCGTTATGAATAAGAATAGAAAAGCGGAGATTTCTCTCCGCCTTTCCCCTTAAGTCTATCTATATTGTTCTGTGATATCTCCCGTATCCGGTGCGAAGACATCGCTCTGTTCTTTATCAGCTGTTTTGTGATGTCTCTTGGGCTTCCAAGTACTCCCGCAAAACATCATTTAAGTCCTCGGTAAGTCCTTCCACGTCAATCCCGTGTGCCTCACAAGCTTCCTCTAAAGATTCCGCCTGAGAAGTCGCACAAGTCACGCAAGCCATACCGTTCTGCATAAGAAAGGGAGCCATCAATTCATTCAGTGCCAAAAATCTCACTTATCTTCATATCTTTTGTAATATCCGCCATTGCTCTCCTCCTCATTCGTTTATTCTCTGTAAGGGATAAAAATTCTTTAGAACAAACATCTGCTGCCTGTTCCATTACAATGTTTTCAGTTTTTCTAAGGCATTTTCCGGAATCAAATGTTCCATATGTTCCTCATAGTATGCTTCTGTCTGAAGAATCTCCGTTAATCCGATCCCCGTATTCCATTAAAAGGTTCGCTACGCGATTCAAGCTGTCCGTATCCTCATCTTTACTATGAAGACTCAAGTAATAGCACTTCTTGTCATCATCTTTGTAGAGCCGATTCTTCCCTAAATCATATCCGCCTACGGCTTTCGCCGCATCAATAATACGATCGAGGTTTTGGAAACGATATAATCTTATGCCTTCTTCTTTCTTGTCGTTTTTTTGCTTCTTTCTCGACAGTTTCTGTCTCTTCATCCTCGTTCAACTGCTTCATCAAGCCCCTGTGCACCCTCCAGTATCTGAGTTGCAAGTTCGGAAATCCAGCTGTTCTGTCCACTGCTATGCGAGGAAAATTTAGAAAAGCGTGTATCTAACTCTTCCGGATCTTCCACTTTAGAAACAATGAGTTGTACCGCACCACCTTGCAAAGGAACTGCTTCTATCATAAGAGGAGTATTCTCAATAGAAAATCCTACCTCTTCCTTTGCCTTTTTGCATCATTTCGTTAAAAGAGCCTTTTAGCGCCTTGAGAGCCATAGGTCATATCCCTCAGATTTATATTTCTAGACGATAAATCCAAGCTGGATAATGTGCACTTGATGGAGTTGTCATCAATTTTCTCGATTTTCATGGCTCCTCCTTTACAATAAACTTTTTCTCCCTTACAAAAAAAGTTTATTGATTCAAGTATCATACTATTTTATCGTTTGATTTGCAATTTCTAATAGCAGTTTTTAGAATAATTTTAGCTAATTTGGCTCATAAAGTTTTTATCTTATATTGATATAAATAATTTTTTTATAAGAATAAAATTTTTGCTAAATAATATTTTTTTGTTTTTTTGAATCCATCTATGCTCTTTGCATAGGAAAAATCAAAAAAGAGATTCTGAAAAATGAGTATCGCACTAAAGAGCGTGCTGATACTCGTTATGAATAACATTGCGAATTTTATTCTCTTCCGCGTTTTTAAAGCGAGTGTATTGAGGTCGCCAGCGCCTTCACGGTACCGATAGGACCGTTTCTTTGCTTTTGCGATAATAACCTCCGCCTCGTTGGGATGCTCCGTATCTTTGTTGTAATAGTCATCCCTGTAGAGAAACATCACAATATCGGCGTCCTGCTCTATCGCTCCCGACTCACGAAGATCAGAAAGCATGGGACGGTGATCCGGTCTTTGTCTACCGCACGAGAGGCTGGGAAAGCGCAATAACCGGGCAATCCATCTCTCTGCAAGTGCCTTTTAAGGAACGGGAAATATCGGATATTTCCTGCCGTCTGTTCTCCGAAGAACGCCTTCCCTTTCTCCGCTCATCAGCTGAAGATAGTCAATCATGATGAGAAAGCCCCGATTCCAGTTTTTCTTTTTCTGCATTTTCCCCTTAGCTCACCGACCGTGATTCCCGGTGTGTCATCGATATAAACCTGCGATTTGGAAAGGCGATCCACTCCTTCGATAAGGTCTCCCCACTCTTCATCGGTCAGTGTACCTTTTTCTGAGTTTGTCCGCCTCAATTTTCGTCTCCAGAGAGAGCAGACGATTCGCAAGCTGTTCTTTAGACATTTCCAAAGAAAAATCATGACAGGCTCTTGCTTTTTTACGGCAACATAGTCCAAAAATGTTCAAAACGAAAGCGGTCTTTTCCCATAGAAGGTCTCGCCGCAATCAAAAATTAAATCTGATTTTTGAAATCCTGCAGTCCCTATAATCTAAATCTATAAAACCGGAAGCGACGCCCGTTATGGCATTCTTTTTGCTTGGAGGCTTCTTCCACCCTCCTCAGGACATTCATGGCCACCTCGGAGATCGGAACGAATTCTCTGGTATTCCGCTCAAGCAAAAGATTAAAAATCTTCTGCTCCGTTCTTTCCAGAATGACTTCCCAAATCCTCTTCGCCTTTATAACACATATCGGCAATCTCTTCATTAGTCCGAATAAGCGCACGAAGAACAGCCTTTAGAGCGAACCATTTCAGCATAAATACGAACATTAGCCACACTGGGAACATCCATGGCAAGGTTCTTCAAGGTCTCTAAGGAAGACAACTCGGGAGGAATATCCTTCTTCCCTTTTAACTTGTCCTGTAAACTGACAAAATCTATAGCAACGCCGGCTTGTGCCATTTCCTTCATACAGGAAAACAGCATCTGATATTGCCTGCCGTAAAAGTCTTCGGGCTGTAATATTTCCAACGCGGCAAGTACGGCGTCTCCGTCTCTGATCATCGCGCCTATTACGCTGGCTTCCGCCTCTTTAGAATACGGAATACTGCGTAAAAAGCAGTCTTTCGTCCTGTTCTGCCATGGTTTTACTCCGCTTGCACGCTGACATGCAGTACCGCTTCCACATCCTTATGAAGCTTGACCTTAATATCGTATCCCCAAGATTTTTTTCATGGGAACGTCCAGATCCATCTTCTTCTTTATCAATCACAATATCATACTGTTTCTTCAACTCTTCCTGCACTTCCTTTGTGGAAATGGAGCCGAAGGCTCTGCCGTCCTTCCCTGCCTTCATATGAAGCACAAGCTTTATCGCTTCTATCTTCTCCTTCATAGCCTTTGCCTCACAAAGCTTTTCCTCGGCAAGCTTTTTCCGCGTGAGTTGCAGCTTCAACGTATTCAGATTCTTGGCATCCGCCAAAACCCCCGCCTTAGTAGGGAAGAATAAAGTTTCTTCCATAGCCCCTCATTGACTTCGACAATCTCCCCTTTTTTTCCCTAAACTCTTGACATCCTTTAATAAAATCACCTTCATTACGCTACTTCTCCTTCTACTATCATTTCATCAATCGCATTCTTTACCAAACTAATACAATCTTTTATTTCTTTCCCTTCAATCTGAGCACCGGCCACGGTACGATGCCCTCCTCCGCCAAGCTTTTTCCATGAGCACCTGCACGTTCAGCTCGTCAATGGAACGAGCGGAAAGAAAGACGGTATTTTCCACTTTGGTAAGAACGATGCTTTGCCTTAATCCCCCGAATATTTAAAAGCTCGTTGGCGGCCTTGGCACAAAGCACGGTAGGGCTTTTCCGAACCGTTCTTTTCCACGGAACTTATCGCATAAGCGTTCCTGTATATGTCCGCTCTGCTGATCGCATCGGCCTTTGCCTGATAATCATCGAAATCTTCCCGGAAGACCTTCCTTACCCTTGTAATATCCGCTCCGCATCGTCTTAAATAGGCCGCCACTTCAAAGGTTCTTACTCCGGTCTGATTCGTAAATTCTCGGGTATCAATGACAACTCCGCCGTACATACAGTCCGCTTCCATCGGTCTCGCCTTAATTCCTCTCGAATATACTGCATCATTTCCGCGATAAGCTCCGATGCGGAAGAAGCATAGGGTTCACAATAGCTCAAAACAGCGCCTTGTATTGTTTCCGAACTTTGCCTGTGGTGATCAAAAACCACCTTCGTTTTCACCATACTGAGAAGGGCAGGCTCATCAATAATGGAAGGCCTGTCGCAATCCACCACAACCAGCATGGTGTTATTATCCACGAGACTCTTTTGCCGTCTCTCCGTCAATAAACATATCCTCCGGATAATCGGCATTGTTCAGGAAACGTTCCTTTAGCGGTAAAATCGTCGAGGTGACATTGTTCTGCACGATATACGCTCTTTTTATCCAGAGCCGTAACCATACGATACACTCCCACGGAAGAACCGAGGCAATCCATATCCGCATTCTTATGTCCCATGATAAGCACTTTGTCCTTCGACTCGATAAGCTCTTGGAAAGCCTGTGCTTTCACTCTTGCCTTAACACGGGTTACTCTTTCCGTGCTCTGGCTCTTTCCTCCGAAGAAGCTCAGTTTCTCCGGATTCTTCACGATAGCCTGATCTCCTCCTCTGCCAAGAGCCATATCCATACTCGTTCTTGCATACTCATAGTTCTGGCTAAAATCACCGGCACCGTAGCCGATGCCCAAACTGAGAGTGATGGCAAGTTCGTTTCCCATATCGATTTCTTTTACTTCTTCCAAAATAGAGAATCGATCCTCCATCATTTTTTTCTAAAAACCGATTGTTTTAAAAGGAAAAAAATACTTATCTTTTTTTCAATTTTTTCACCACACCGTCCGACGCGGTAATATAACGTGTAATTTTTTTCTATCGACCAATGCGGAAAGTAAAGAGCGGCGAACCTCCTCAATCTGTTCCATGACATCTTCATAGTTGTCAATGTAAGCGAGCCCCAAAACCACTCTTTCCTCATCCAGCTTCTGCTTAAGCTCGACTTCCTCTGTTTCATCTCTAAGATATACCGCAACAAGTTCTTCCTCTTCGGAAAGACTGCGAATTTCCTCTGTACCCTCATCCTCCAGGTCGTCCAGTCTGATGAGATCAATACAGTATTTTTCTCCATAAAAGAAGAGTGAAGTTCGAGCATCGCCCCCTTTTCTTTCAGCATTTCCTTTTGCATGTTCGGGAAAATGTTAAAAATATTCCGCTCGATTTTACTGTCTTTTTGTAAAATCGTATGAAAGGCTCTGTTGCTCCAAAGAATCTCCCCATCCTCTCCCACTATACAATAGGCGGTAGGCATCTTCAAAAAAAGTCTTGCCCTATTCTCATTTGCCCTTAAAGAAAAAAATCCAAAAAGAGCCGAAACAAGTCGGTTCTTCCTGCTTCGATAGAAATAAAGTGCAAGAGCAATATATACTATGGCTAGAAGAATAAGCAAAAAGGCTGAGTTTCCATTCCACCATAAATGCCACAAAAAGAATCGGAAGCCACAGGAGAGACAGCCAAAGGGGAACGCGTAGATAGAGATCTATCGTCCCGGGCATTGCATTTCTATTTTTTTCATGATTCCTCTTTCTTTTTCGTTTTCTTGTATCAAATCCCCGCCATTATACTATTTCTTCCCACTAAGGTAAAGTTTCGGGGAAATGAAATCTTTACTTCCCTGAAACAGCTGAATCCGAAGAATTCTCCTCTGTAAGGAAAAATTTTATCCTTAAGATTTTCTTTATTGCTTTATTTTTCCTTCTTTAGTAGAATAAATCCGTATTCAAGAAAGACGGAAAAACAGTAAAAGTAGAGGTTAAAATATGAAAAAAACAAAGTTAATTGCGAGCCTTGCTATAGCGATGAGTGTCACAGTGGCTATCCCCGCTATGGCAAACTGGAATCACGGTCAGGGCGAAAACAGTGCGCGTTGGTGGTACGGAAATGAGGACGGAACCTGGTGTCACTCCGGTTGGTTCTGGTTGGACGGTAACAGAGACGGTATAGCGGAGTGCTATTATTTTTGACGACGCCGGTTGGGCTCTTACCGATACCACTACTCCGGACGGCTATACCGTAAACTCGGACGGTGCTTGGTATGAAGGCGATCCGGATGAAGGCGTAAAAGAAAAAGAAGTAGAGGTACAATACGAGCAGGCAGAGCAGGACGCTATCAATAAGAAAAAGCCTGTTAGTAAGGTTCCCGAGAAAAAGAACGGCGTCATGAAGAACTATAAGCCGAGAGGTACGGAATTCAGGGAAGCGGCGTTACTCCGAAAGCAGGAGAAGTTAACGCGGCAGAGTTCAGCTGGGAGCACGGTAAGTAAGTAAAGAAGCTGAAAGCACGGGTTTTTGCAATGCTTTTTCCAGAAAAGAGCGGAGTTTTTTCCCGCTCTTTTTCTATAGAGTCCATTTGATTCAAGAGAATCATATCGCCCAAGCCCCTCTTTCTGAAAAGGCTTCTGCAAGGATTTCTTTACTTTAGCAATGTTTTTTCCGTAAGAACCGGCGAAAAAGAGATTGAAATAGTTCAGGTCGATGAACAATCGTGCGAATTTCCTTGTTCAGTGCGGACACACCGAAAACAAGGATGCTAAGCTTCGATTCCTTGGGAATCTGCGGTTCTCTTTCGTTATGGGCTTTTGCAGGCACCTTTTAGAACCGTCCGCTTCCACAAGAATATAGTCAGAAGCAGCTTTCCAGCATGGAAAAGGAAATCGGTGCCTTAGAAAGCTTTTCCTCTCTTCCCTCCGCTCCGAGACAAAGAATGTTCTCTTTGAAAAGCCCTCCTTCACCAAAGACAGAATCTTCTCCGGAGAATCGGATTCCCGAACGATGATATTTTCACAATGAGAAAAAGGGTAAATATGCGTACTTGTGCTGAGCAGAACCTTGCCCTTTTTAGACAAAATCAAGGAAAGCGCATGCATAAGACTTGTTTTCCTCCACTTCCTATAATCGAGGAGACGCCTCTTGGGATTCTTCCGAAAGAAGCGACAAAGTTTCCCGGGTCATTTCCTCTAAAGATTTATCGTCTCCCCTCTTATCTCTCATTTCTTTCAAGCTTCACCTCGCCTTCCTTATCCTGCAAAAATCATACCGTACATCATTTATCTTACATCATCTTCTGTACATCATCTTCTGTACATCATCTTCTGTACATCATCTTCTGTACATCATCTTCTGTATCACTTTCTATACATCACCTTCTGTATCATCCATCTTCTGTAACACTTTCTGTACATCAGCTTCGGAAATAAAAAGCATTATTGTACGGCTGTAAATTCTCATTTTAAAAATAAAATTGCTTATTATTTCGTTTCTCTATGGTACAATATCCCCGTTACATTGTTAAGCTGCAATTAAATTTATGTCTGTAAGGATGGGAAAAGCAAATGTTTGTATTTATTCGCGGTGCAGGAGACTTGGCAACAGGCATCTCCGTTCGACTTTATCGAGCCGGAATCAAAAATCTGTCACAGTGATCTCGCTATTCCGACTGCCGTTCGCAGAAATGTAGCCTTTTCCGAAGCAATTCGACTCGGAAAAACGGAGGTCGAAGGTATAGAAGCGGTTTTAGCACAGAGCCCGGAAGACGTCTTTTAGAAAAATGGAAGAAGGAAAGGTTCCCGTAGTCATAGACGAAGGAAAAGAAATGCTGAAAAAGCTGAAGCCTTACGCCGTTGTAGACGCTATTATAGCCAAAAAAATCTGGGAACGGAAATTACGGACGCGAATGTAGTCATCGGCGTGGGGCCCGGGATTTACCGCAGGCGTAGACTGTCATGCCGTGATAGAAAGTAAAAAGAGGCCATAATCTGGGAAGAGTTATTCTAAACGGCTCCGCACTGAGAACACGGGTGTCCCCGGCATCATACAAGGCTACGGGATAGAAAGAGTTCTTCGCGCCCCTTCGGACGGCGTTATGGAAGATACTGTCCCCATCGGAACTCTCGTGGAAAAAGGGGATATCTGTGCAAGAGTCAGCGGAAATCCCGTCTTCACCCACTATTTCCGGAAGAGTTCGCGGCATGCTGCAGGAGGGAATATCCGTGTATGAAGGAATGAAAAATCGGCGACGTGGATCCGCGGGGAGCCGCTGTGGAATATGAAAATGTCTCGGATAAGGCAAGAGCCATTGGCGGTGGCGTTCTGGAAGCGATTCTTCATTTTTTCCCGCTGGGACTTACTGTAAGAAAGGATATAACTTTGAGAGGAGAAATTAATTTTATGGAAAGAGAAACACAGGATGAAATCCTCATCGATCTTCCGGAACTTTTTAGCGCTTTATCTCAGAAAGGGATTTTTGGATTATTGGACTTAGTGTTCTGTTTGCCCTTTTTGTTTACAGGCTTTGAATGATACGAGAGAAAGAAAGGATTTCCATTTCTACCAATTCGATTGTAAAGGGAGAGGCTTCCGAAGAGGATAAAGCAAAACTCGAGGAAGAAGAAAAATGGGAGCGCTGAAATATTATACTCTTCATCTTAAGCGGGAAAAAGGAACTCCTTAGTACGGAAAGGAAGGAGTGGGAGAATGCCTATCTTACTTTTCTTTCGCCGGACTCTCTTTATGAAAGGCAAATGGAGCTCTATCTCAAACTCGACGACGTGAATGTCGAAGATATCGACGCTCTTCTTCAAAGGTACCGGTTTAAGAGAAGCCCTCACGGAAAGCTACATCTCCCGTTTCCAATCCGGCGCATTCTATGAAGCTGTAGCAAAAGAGGTAAAGGGATTAAAGCCAAGCGATGTTCCGGATATTCTGTTTTTAGATGCCAATGTAAAAGCAGGAACCATCAGTCTCACTTTTTAGCGGAAAAACCGAAGAGGATGTAAAAAAATGGAGATGCCGCCATCGCTTATTGGGAAAAATCGGAAAGTGAGTCGAGGAAGGTCTCGGCAGACACGAACTATTCCTAAGCTTTGATAATACGAGTAAGGGAATGGAAACCCATCCGGTACTCAATTTAAAAGATGGGGTGAACGGTGCTGGAAAAGAGCCCAGCTCTATTGTAAAAAGGCAGGATGAAAAAGAGCAAAACCATAGATAACCTGAGTAAGACTATAGAGGAACTGGAAAAAAATCGGAGCCAAAGGCGGAAGATTGGAAACATAGAGAGTACAAACACAAGAATCAGTAAAAAGTTCCTCCTGAAGCAGTCCATTATCGGCCTCTTCCTCGGCGCTTTCCTCTCCGTCTCTTTCTTCACGCTCTGCTATCTTCTGGAAAAAAAGGCTTCCAAGAGAAGACGATTTGGAAAAAGCTCTACGGGTTCACTGTCCTTGCCAGTAAGAAGCGTTACCCCCGGAAAAGGACTGTTCCAAAGTCTGTCCGAAAAACTCTCCGGAGATAGCGGAACGGGAGAAGGACGAAAAATCACTGCTTAGCCTTGCAAAACCAATATTTCTCTCTTTTAGGAGAAAAAGTGGAAAAGAAAGACTTACTGATTGTCAGCGAGAAGAAGGAAAGCGGAGAAAAAGCAGCTGGCTTTTCTGCAGAACGAGCTTCCCGGTATGCACTGTAACTCGGTCTATGATATTTTTTAAGAATGAAGAAAGCATCCAAACCCTCGGAAAGTCTCAGACTCTTGTCCTCGTAGCAGAAGGGAAAAGCGATTTCCGTACACTTCTCAACATGAAAAAGACGATGCGAAAGCCTTGATAAGACAATCCTTGGCATAATTTTTATACTAAATAATAAAGTGCTTTCCAAAGAGATGCGGTATACTACGCAATCGATACTCGTTATGAACAAGAAACCTCAAGCTTCGCGATAGATACTCATTATGAACAAGAAACCTTCAGGCTTCTCCTTAGCCGCTTGTTATAAGCGCGAAAGGGCTGTAAAAAAATCAAAATGATAAAGGGATTTTTTTACAGCCTCTTTTCCCTGCCCCGGATTATTTATGGAGTCCCTAAACTAAGACAAATGAATGAGTTGCTCAATTCTTTCCAGCGAGTCTTCACTGTCCACATCAAAAAGCTCATACTCTCTTTCCACGGAAACCTTTTATGATTTCCTCTAAGGGAATTACACTGTTTTTTTAATAAAAACCTCCTCCATGATCTCCCGTCAGGTTTTTAAAACTTCAAAAGTATTTTTTTCGGGAAAATAACCGGATTGCCCCCTTCTCCCTGATAGCTTAGACGCACAACCTGATCCTTGTTTTTTGAAAACTCGAGAACCATGCGTCTAAGGCTTTCTTTGGAAAGAAGAGGTTGATCTCCGGTCAAAAACATACAGCCCGTCCAATTTTTTTGCTTCCTGAGAAGAAAGTGCGATACGAATCGTATCACTTTGATTTTTCCTCATTATGCATAATAACCGGGAAATGATAACGTTTGAAAGCTCCTGCACCTCAGGAAAGCGAGTAACGACTATAGGTGCATCAAGGCTAATGGGAAGCTTTTTCTTTTTTCACTTTCCTGCACTGTCTCGGAAAGAGAGCCGACCGCATTCATTTCATAAAGAAGGGCGGAAAGGTTTTTGAAAGCAATAGGCAATCATCGGTCTTCCGGAAATCGGCTCCATAAGTTTGTTACGCCCAAAGCGCCTACTGTGGCCTGATGCCATCACGACAAACCCCAGTACGTTCTTTTTCTCTTCTTCTCTTCTTTCCTTCTTCTCTTCTTCTCTTCCCTCAGCTCTTCCTTTTTTGACTTCTTTCTTTTCTTCCTTCTTCACTTCCTCTTTATTCCCTTCCTTCGTCTACTTATATCTTCCTTACTCTCTTATAAAATCTGCCTTCCCGAAACAAACTTGGCCTTCATTCTAAAGAGCTCTTTTTCCGTATACAAGAGCATCTCCAACCTCTCCAAAAGGCTTTCTTCCCGAATGCTTTCTTTTTTCTTTCATAAACCAAAAAAATCCGCCTCGTATCCGGTCAGAAAGGATCCCACTTTTTCCAAAGAAACCTCCTCCTGAAAGGCTTGCCATAAAAATGCTTCTTCCACAGTAATTGCCGCATCTTCCAAAAAGAAGACAGCTTCTCAGTTTGGACACATGAATAGCATCGGTAATCGCACGGAACATGGAAAGATTGGCACCCCCGGCAACATCCGTTCCCAAACCGAGCTTTGCTCCCTTTTCCAAAAAATGCTTAACCGGAGCCACTCCGGACTGAAGATTTGTATTGGACTGCGGGCAGTGGCAAATATAACACTCCCTCTCCTTCAATAATTCCCAACTCATCCTCTCTCGTGTGTACACAATGCGCCATAACCGAATGCTGTAATAAGCCGTAACGGTCGTAGCTTTCCCCGTAGTTTTTTTGTATCCGGACAAAGCTCCTTTACCCAGGCAATCTCCGCTGTATTCTCCGAAAGATGGGATTGCAGGGGAATTCCCTTTCCTTTTTGATTTTGCCGAGTCCTTCCATAAGGGCATCGGAACAGGTCGGTGTAAAACGCGGTGTTAAAATCGGATGACAATGCCGATACTCTTGGGAATCGCTTGTAACCAATTTCTCGTATTTTCCAGGGCTTCTTCTGCGCTATGCTCAGTCAGATAGTCCGGCGAATTTCGATCCATATTGACCTTTTCCCACCATGGTTTCCAAACCGCTCTTCTCCAGTAAATCCATGAGACAAAGAGTCGCCTCTTTATGTAGGGTTGCAAAAATCACTGCTCTGGTGGTCGGACTTTCCTTTAAGTCCTCCACAAAATTCTTATAAGCAGCTTTTGCGTAATTCATGTCCTCATACTTGGCTTCTTCCGGAAAGGTATTGCTATTTAACCAATCCAAAAGCGGAAGGTCCATTTTTGTTCCTCTATAAGCATATTGCGGTGCGTGAAGATGCAAAATCCACCATGCCCGGAATAATCAGATTTCCGCTATAGTCCTTTATTTCCAAAGAAGAGTGCCTCCGGCAGCTCTTTGTAACAGGAAATGCACTTTCCGTCCTTTACATGAAGGTAGGACGCTTCCATTGTTTCGATATGGCGGGGTGCTGTACTAAAGCACAGGTCACCATGCACTAAGTATTCCATTGTCCCTCCTACTAAAATTGTGCTATAGAATCACTCTCATAAACAGCTGCCGCAGGATGAACTACGACAGCTGTCAAGAACAAAAAAATATGGAGATTGCTTTATTGTATTCCTGCCTCAAAAACTCCTTCAGCACTTTAAATCAAAAATATATTTTAATATAAATATTACAGTAAGAACATACATTAACGCACTGACTTTTTTTCCCGTTTCCAGTTGCCAAGTGGATAATACTGTGGCTCATGATACCAAAGGAAATTCCCTCGGAAATCGAATAGGTAAATGCCATAGCGATAATACAAATAAATGCAGGGATTGCCGTAAGCATATCGTTCCAATCCAGCTTTGCCACCTGTTGCATCATGAAGAAGCCTACCACGATAAGGGCCGGAGCTGTTGCAAAAGAAGGAATGGCAAGGAATAAGGGAGAGAAGAAAAGTGCCAAGAGGAAAAATCCGGCAACGATAATCGAAGTCAGACCCGTCCTTCCTCCTTCCGCAACACCGGATGCAGACTCTCCGAAAGTGGTAATCGTAGAAGTTCCGAGAATGGCTCCCACTGTGGTTCCGATGGCATCCGCAAGAAGCGCTCCCTTAATACCGGGAAGTTTTCCTTCTTTATCCAACATATCCGCTTTGGATGCACAGCCGATTAGCGTGCCGAGGGTGTCAAAAACGTCTACAAAGAGAAAGGCAAAGACAACAACCAAAAACTCAAGGCTTGCCACCTTCGATAAGTCAAACTGCATAAAGGTCGGTGCAACGGAAGCGGGCATAGAGATGATCCCGCTTGGAATCAGACTGTAAAATCCTGCTTCGGGATTCGGCTGATAAATGCCAAGCAGCTGGCAAAGAATGCCGAGCAGACCAAGTAATGACAATACCGAAAAAGAATATTTCCCTTAACGTTCTTGATAACCAAAACTGCTGTAATCAATACACCAAGAATGGCTAACACCACTGTTATCCCTTCTGAGTTAAAAGTTCCATTTGCCAATGAGCCTTTTAAATGAGAAAGAGGGTTACAAGAGTAGCTCCGTCCACTACAACATGGGCATTCTGTAGACCGATAAAAGTGATAAAGAGACCGAAGCCTACAGAAACTCCTAATTTTTAAGGTCGGCGGAATAGCATTAAAAGATTGCTTCTCGCACACTGGTTAGAGATAAGATAATAAAAGATGATTCCTTCTACAAAGACTGCCGCAAGGGCCATCTGCCAACTGTAGCCCATGTTCAGCACTACGGTATACGCAAAATAAGCATTTAAGTCCCATACCGGCAGAAAGCACGAAAGGCAGGTTTGGCTAAAAGCGCCATCATGATACTGGCGATTGCGGAAGCCAATGCCGTTGCGGTGAATACGGCTCCTGCATCCATTCCGGCTGCAGAGAGAATTCTCGGATTCACTGCCAGGATGTAAGTCATCGTCATAAAGCTGGTAATCCCGGCTATGAACTCGGTCTTTACATCAGTTTGATGTTCTTTGAGTTTGAAAAACTTTTTCCATTTGTCGTCCCCTAAAAATAATAAATAGACAGTATATGAAAACCGGTATAGACTTCACGACATGTACCTACCGGGTCTCATTGAGATTCCCCTTACGCTTCCCTTTATACCTCAAACTGACATTTATCTTATTTTTCTTTTTCAGCTATCCATTATATTTATTTAAAATCGGAGCACTGGATAAAAGCACTCTTCTATGTAATAATATAAAGAAAATCGGCGTATAGTCAACATTTTTTTATAAGCTATTACAAGGAGATACATCATGGATAAAAAGTCTTTACAGCAAATTATCTAAGGTCTGTTTAAAAGAAAGTCCTGCAGATTTCATTTTAAAGATGCCCTTATTTTTTTGATGTTTATGCAGGCAAGTTTTATCCAGGGCGATGTTGCTGTAAAGCATGGATATATTGCCGGAATCGGGAATGGCTTTTCTGGGAAAAACTGTATCGACTGTAAAGGAAAATACCTTCTCCCGGGCTTTATTGATGCCCACCTGCACTTGGAATCCACCATGGTCTCCCAACGAATTAATCAGCACTGGTCTGCTCTTTGGAACAACAACCTTTATCGTGGACCCTCATGAAGCCTGCAATGTATCCGGAAGTGCGGGCATCGACTACATTTTACAACAAAGCGAAAAAGCCCTGCGAATGTTTATCTAATGCTTCCTTCTGTGTTCCCGCAACAAAAATCGATGACAACGGTGCAGTATTCAGTGCGAAGGATATGCTTCCCTATCTGGAAAAATCCGAGAATCTTGGGTTTAGGGAAGTCATGGATGCCGAATCCGTAATAAACTCTAATCAGGAAATCTGGGATAAACTGGAACTTATGCAGGGTAAAAATCATGGACAGGCACGCTCCGTTTTTATCCAAGAAGGATTTATCCGCCTATGCACTTTCCGGAATAAAACCGACCATGAAGCCGTTGATTTCTCCTATGCTCTGGAAGAAGTTCGAAACGGACTGCATGTCCATATTCGGGAGGGTTCAGCAGCGAGAAATCTGGAAGCAATTATAAAGGGAATTCTTAAAGAAGGAATTGATACGCAATGCTTTTTCCTTTTGTACTGATGATAAGCATATTGAAGACATCTTGGAAGAAGGGCATATCAGCCACTCTATTCGTAAAGCCATTGCTCTTTGGTCTTCCCTATGGAAAAAGCTTTATCAAATGGCAACAATCAATACTGCGGAGTGTTATCATCTACCTCATCTTGGAGCAATCAGTCCCGGAAAACAGGCCGATTTTGTTCTTCTCTCCGATCCGGAAAAAGTCATAATAGAAAAAGTTTTTTTCAAGGGAAAAGCCTTGGAAAAAGAAGAGAAAATCTTTATTCCTCGTTGTCCGAAAGAATTGAAAAAAACCCTGCATTATCGCCCCTTAAAGAAGAGGATTTTCATCTTCCCATCCTTAAGCAAAACAGCAATGTTATCGGTATTATGGAAGGGCAAATTACTACAAAACGATTCCAAGTTTCTTTCAGAAGGGCTGCAAACTTTGAACCGGTAGAATACCCTGATTACCGGAAGATTGCCGCAATCGAAAGGCATAAGGGCAGCGGCAAGATGTCGGTAGCGATTTGCCACGGCTATAATATTCATCAGGGAGCCGTAGCAAGCTCCGTCTCCCATGACTCTCATAATATTATTGTAATCGGAGATTCCGACTTGGATATGAGTATTGCCGTAAACGAACTTCTTCGCTGTCAGGGCGGCTATACCGTGGTTTCTCAAGGAAAAGTCTTTGATACCCTTCCTCTCCCTATAATGGGATTGATGACAGACTGCGGCTTTCAAGAGGTGAGTAAAGCATCTTGTCAAGATGAAGCAGAAATTATATGAAATGGGCGTAGCAAAAGGGATTGACCCTTTCATCACACTCTCCTTCTTAGCGCTTCCCGTAATTCCCGAAATCAGAATCACCCCGAGAGGACTCTGTTTGGTAAAGGAAACAAAACCGAGACTGTTGAAAAATTGAGTACCATAGATGACATTAAGTGTTATAGATGGCTTTAAGTGCTATAGATGGCTTTAATGTTATCGATAGATTTAAGTGTTATAGATGAAATACTGCCATTGCCTTGAAAACAGTATTCTTAATTTATATTGAATAAGTCCAAAAATTATGTTTTAATTTAAAACGAGCCCGACAGAATTCATCGCCCAGGCTCGTTCTTTTGTACCAGCTTTACTCCCCCTGTAAGCAACTGTTTGACAAGTGCTTATACTTATCATCAAAAAGGAAGGATAGTAAAATGGAAGAAAATATCACGCAGGAAACAAACGATTTAACAGGAAATGACAATTCCTCCTCCGCATCAAAGAAATCCGAAGCTGCGCCCTCTAAAGAGGAAAGAGATACAAGTCCTGTAACTACTGTAACGGAAACAACGACAGAAAAGCAAAGCTTCGAAAGAGTGTATCCCTTGCATCGGGAGGACTCCTATTTTGACGGTACAAGCTTACAGTTAATCGGCTGGAAATTTCTAGGATACTTAGTCTCTCTCTTCAGCTTCGGACTCTGTACCCCTTGGGCATTTACCATGATTTATTCATGGGAAGCAAAACATACTTACATCGAAGGCAGACAGCTTCACTTTGACGGACATGCCGGAGAGCTTTTCGGACGTTGGATTCTCTGGTTTTTGGGTTCAGTCGGTATCCTTACTCTCTTTGGTATGCTCGAACTGGGAATCATATGGTGGAGTAACGGTGTAATCTTTCATCCTGAACATTATTATCTGTTTCCAACTCCCTATCTTGCCTTCTTCGTCGTTTATCTGCTTTTGATTATCTCCCTTATCCTTTACGGAACTTGGGTAGAGGTATCCTTACGGAAATGGAAGGTTAGCCACACCCATTTTGCCTAAACAGTAAAAATTCTTTCACGGAATAAGCTAGAGGAAACAGGCGACCTTCTTTTAAAACTTTTATGCGAAGCCAACTCCCTGATACCATTTTTCCGCCTTAAGCTCTACAGCTTTGAAAGAAGCTAAAACCTTAACCATTCTGCTGTTTTTTCCGATAGAGCTCAGAAAGATATTGTATTTATCGCCACATCTTCCCGATGTAGTGAGTACGCACTCGCTATGCTTTTCATCAACGGACTGTTGAAGCTCGTTAACATATGTTTAGCTGGGGACACTCGCTACATTTATTATCTAACGAAAAAAACAATCATTTTTACCGGTAAAATTCTTGGGAACCCGCCATTGATAATAGAGGGAAAAATCCGTCTTCTATATAGTGATTTCGATCTATTTTAAGAAACTGCCCGGTAGAAAGTTTTTGTAACTCTCGCTCCGTAAAACGCTTATTTTCCCCGCTATAATACCAAAAAGGGATCTTCTCAGAATAAAGACATGCGTATCATGAAAGTAAGATAGCAATTTACATATAAAATACTTAATCATCTTCATCGTCTTCTCCCTCACTTTCGAAAATAGTAGAATAATAAAATAGAATTTGAAAATAAAAAAAGCGCATAGTTATCCGATTCTCTTCCCTACCGGAAAATGAAATATACTACTATCGTGCATAGAATTTAGCATGTTAAATTGATATAGTCAACTCAATTTTGTGCAATTTGCTGTATAAAAATATATTATTGCAAATTCATTTTTGTGCATAAATTTGTTTTATAGAAAAAGCAAGATATCTTTAGAGCTTCGCCTCAGACACTTGTTAAAAATCTGAACTAAAAATTTTTCAAATGTCAGCCCTGATGCTGGCTAAACTCCAGTATTAAAAAGACAGTAATAAGCACTGTCTTTTTCATGGAACCGCAGGGACTCGAACCCTGGACCGATCGGTTATGAGCCGAGTGCTCTAACCAACTGAGCTACGGTTCCGCAAAGTATTATAAATGAAATAGTCATCATTTAGCAAGTATTAAAGCTTATTGATCTCCTAAAAGCACTTCGGCCCGCCTTTAGTCACTTGTTAAAATAAAAGCCTAAGCAATGCTTAGGCTTAAGCCGATATTCGGACTCGAACCGAAGACCCATTGATTACAAATCAGTTGCTCTACCAACTGAGCTATATCGGCACACCTTTTTCAAAACCACATATCTGAAAAAAATTATTCCGGTAGTAAAACATATCAATCAGACGCATTGATAAGCCCTCGACCTATTAGTAGCTGTCAGCTGAATGCTGCAAAGCACTTACACCCCAGCCCCATCTACCCTCGTTCTCTTCAAGGGTCTCTACTCTTTCGATGGGATATCTCATCTTGAGGTTGGCTTCACGCTTAGATGCCTTCAGCGTTTATCCATTCCCCAACTTGCTCTACCCCTGCGATGGGATTGATTCTCAACAGGTTCAGCAGAGGTCAGTCCATCCCTGGTCCTCTCGTACTAAGGACAGATCCTCTCAAATATCCTACGCCCATGCCGGATAGGGACCGAACTGTCTCACGACGTTCTGAACCCAGCTCGCGTACCGCTTTAATGGGCGAACAGCCCAACCCTTGGGACCGACTTCAGCCCCAGGATGCGATGAGCTGACATCGAGGTGCCAAACCTCCCGTCGATGTGAACTCTTGGGGAGATCAGCCTGTTATCCCCAGGGTAGCTTTTATCCGTTGAGCGATGGCAATCCCACTTTCATACCACCGGATCACTAAGTCCGTATTTCTACTCTGCTTGGCCCGTCAGCCTCGCAGTCAGGCTCCCTTATGCCTTTACACTCTTTGGATGGTTTCCAACCATCCTGAGGGAACCCTTGAGCGCCTCCGATACTCTTTTCGGAGGCGACCGCCCCAGTCAAACTCCCCACCTGACATTGTCCCTTGACCGGCTTACGGCCCAAGGTTAGAAACTCACAACATAAGGGTGGTATCCCAACAGCGACCTCGATAATACCGAAGTACTCATCCTCTCAGTCTCCCACCTATCCTGTGCATACATTACCGAATCCCAGTATCAAGCTGGAGTAAAGCTCCATGGGGTCTTTCCGTCCTGGCGCGGGTAAACCAGCATCTTCACTGGCACTTCAATTTCACCGGGTGCATTGTTGAGACAGCGCTCAAATCATTACGCCTTTCGTGCGGGTCGGAACTTACCCTGACAAGGAATTTCGCTACCTTTAGGACCGTTATAGTTACGGCCGCCGTTTACTGGGGCTTCAATTCAAAAGCTTCGATTGCTCTAACCTCTCCTCTTAACCTTCCAGCACTGGCAGGCGTCAGCCTATACTTTACCTTACGGTTTCGCATAGACCTGTGTTTTTTGCTAAACAGTTGCTTGAGCTCTTTTTCTCTGCGGCCCAGTTGCCTGGGCACCCCTTCTCCCGAAGTTACGGGGGTCATTTTGCCGAGTTCCTAACAATGCTTCTCCCGCCGGCCTTAGGATTCTCTCCTCATCTACCTGTGTCGGTTTGCGGTACGGGCTTACTAAACACTATAGCGGCTTTTTCTCGCCACAGAGTCCAAGAGCTTTCTACTTTAGTTCGATCCGCATCAGGGTCTTCAGATTATGCAGACGGTTTTTTTCCTACTACACCCTACCTCCTTGCACCGGTCTTCTCATTCCCGGCTCTCTTTCTCCATGTGTCCCCACATTTCTGATTTAGTAAGGTACTGGAATCTACACCAGTTGTCCATCGACTACGCGTCTCCGCCTCGCCTTAGGGCCCCGACTTACCCAGGGCAGATCAGCTTTACCCTGGAAACCTTAGATATTCGGCCTGGAGGATTCTCACCTCCATCTCGCTACTCATTCCGGCATTCTCTCTTCAAAACAATCCACGGCCCTTCCGGTACCGCTTCATCTCGTTTTTCAATGCTCCTCTACCGATGGTTTACACCATCCCTAAGCTTCAGTGTCATGTTTTTAGCCCCGTTAACTTTTCGGCGCAGGACCTCTCGACTAGTGAGCTATTACGCACTCTTTGAATGTGTGGTCGCTTCTAAGCCAACATCCTAGTTGTCTCATGAAATCCCACATCCTTTACCACTTAACATGTACTTTGGGACCTTAGCTGTAGATCTGGGACTGTTTCCCTTTTGACTACGGAATTTATATCCCGCAGTCTGACTCCCGCTTATATCTTACCGCCATTCGGAGTTTGATATCTCTTGGTAGACTTTGACGCCCCCTCAAGAATTCAGTGCTCTACCTGCAGAAAGACTTACTGCGAGGCTAGCCCTAAAGCTATTTCTGAGGAGAACCAGCTATCTCCGGGTTCGATTGGAATTTCTCCGCTATCCACACCTCATCGCCACCCTTTTCAACGGATGTGCGTTCGGACCTCCACCAAATTTTACTTTTAGCTTCATCCTGGACATGGATAGGTCACCCGGTTTCGGGTCTATATCTACTGACTTAACGCCCTATTTAGACTTGCTCTCGCTTCGGCTCCGGACCCTAAAGTCCTTAACCTTGCCAGTAACTATAACTCGCCGGACCGTTCTACAAAAAGTACGCGGTTCAGCTTGCGCTGTTCCACAGTTTGTAAACACAGGGTTTCAGGTTCTCTTTCACCTCCCGGGGTCCTTTTTCACCTTTCCTTCACAGTACTAATCGCTATCGGTCACTGAGTAGTATGTAGCCTTGGGGTGGTCTCCCTGTCTTCCCTGCCAGGTTCCACGTGTCTGACAGTACTCTGGATACTGCTTGATCCTTTACGCTTCGTGTAAGGGCTTTCACCCTCTATGGCGCCTATTTCCATCGGCTTCCACTCACTTACAGATCTTTATGCAGTCCGAACCCCGAAGTGCACGCACTCGGTTTGGGCTCTTCCGATTTCGCTCGCCACTACTTTCGGAATCACGGTTGTTTTCCTTCCTCCGCCTACTTAGATGTTTTCAGTTCAGCGGGTTCCCTCCGTACAGTTATGTATTGGCTGTACGGTACCGGAGGTCTTCCGGTGGGTTTCCCCATTCGAGATATCTGCGGATCAAACTCGTATTTGCCAATCCCCTGCAGCTTTTTCGCAAACTTATCACGTCTTTCTTCGGCTCTCAGTGCCTAGGCATTCACCCTATGCTCTTATTGCTTTAACCAATTCTCCACTTGATCGCTCAAGTGTCGAGATACTAGCGTGTATCTCTTTTCTGATTGTGAAGAAGATTTCTCTCCTGAAGTGCTCCTATTTCTTCATAAAAACACTTCTCTTCTTGTACAAGTTTTTACCTTGTACCCTCGGATGTCTTACTCTATTTACTAGAATAATTATTTCTTTCGGATATGCAGTTTTCAAGGTACGATTGCTTACTCGTAAGCAGTACAATGGGAAGTCATGAACCTCCTGTGTCTCTTCGCAAGACATTGTATTTTCTTTTAAAAATTTCTGAGCATCCACCTATCTTCCCGTGCCGTTACCAGCAAAGTATTTTCGGCCGCTTAAGTCTTAAACCGTCGTGTTCGGGATGGGAACGGGTGTTTCCCTAAACGCATCAACACCAGAAAAGATTAAACTCTTTAATTTTTTTACCTCTTAAGGCTTTTTCTTCATCGGATAGCTGTTGAAAACTTTTCTTCGAAAAAGTAAACTCTTCGATCCCACCTTTATAATCAAAAATCGAATAACACACAAACCCCTACTTTATCCTTAGAAAGGAGGTGATCCAGCCGCACCTTCCGATACGGCTACCTTGTTACGACTTCACCCCAGTCATCAGTCCTGCCTTCGGCGCTCCTCTTTGGAACACTGACTCGGGCATTACCAACTCCCATGGTGTGACGGGCGGTGTGTACAAGACCCGGGAACGTATTCACCGCAGACATGCTGATTCTGCGATTACTAGCGATTCCAGCTTCGTGTAGTCGGGTTGCAGACTACAGTCCGAACTGAGACGTTATTTTTGAGATTTGCTTAAGGTCGCCCTCTTGCTTCCCTTTTGTTTACGCCATTGTAGCACGTGTGTAGCCCAAGTCATAAGGGGCATGATGATTTGACGTCATCCCCGCCTTCCTCCAGGTTATCCCTGGCAGTCTAGTTAGAGTGCCCATCTTACTGCTGGCTACTAACTATAGGGGTTGCGCTCGTTGCGGGACTTAACCCAACATCTCACGACACGAGCTGACGACAACCATGCACCACCTGTCACCATTGCCCCGAAGGAAAAAGTACATTACACACTCTGTCAATGGGATCTCAAGACTTGGTAAGGTTCTTCGCGTTGCTTCGAATTAAACCACATGCTCCACCGCTTGTGCGGGTCCCCGTCAATTCCTTTGAGTTTCATTCTTGCGAACGTACTCCCCAGGTGGAATACTTATTGCGTTTGCGACGGCACCGAGAAGCTTTGCTCCCCGACACCTAGTATTCATCGTTTAGCGTGGACTGCAGGGTATCTAATCCTGTTTGATCCCCCACGCTTTCGAGCCTCAACGTCAGTTATTGTCCAGTAAGCCGCCTTCGCCTCCGGTGTTCTTCCTGATATCTACGCATTTCACCGCTACACCAGGAATTCCACTACCTCTCCAACACTCTAGATTAACAGTTTCCAAAGCAGTCCCAGGGTTGAGCCCAGGGGTTTTCACTTCAGACTTGCCACCCGTCTACGCTCCCTTTACACCCAGTAAATCCGGATAACGCTTGCCCCTACGTATTACCGCGGCTCGCTGGCACGTAGTTAGCCGGGGCTTCTAGTCAGGTACTGTCATTATCTTCCCTGCTGATAGAGCTTTTACATACCGAAATACTTCTTCACTCACGCGGCGTCGCCGCATCAGGGTTTCCCATTGTGCAATATTCCCCACTGCTGCCTCCCGTAGGAGTTTGGGCCGTGTCTCAGTCCCAATGTGGCCGGTCATCCTCTCAGATCGGCTACTGATCGTCGCTTTGGTAGGCTTTTTACCCCTGCCAACTGGCTAATCAGACGCGGGTCCATCTTATGGCGATAAATCTTTTTCACACTCTACCATGCGGTACTGTGTGCTTATGCGGTATTAGCAGTGATTTCTCTGTTATCCCCCTCCATAAGGCAGGTTACCCACGTGTTACTCACCCGTCCGCCACTAGATAACGTATCTTCCGGCCGAAGCTTTCCGATACGCATCCCGTTCGACTTGCATGTGTTAGGCACGCCGCCAGCGTTCATCCTGAGCCAGGATCGAACTCTCATAATAAAGCACCTTTTCATCAGGAAAAAGTGCTTATGTATCGGACTACAGCGTAAGCTGTACCTTGCAAAGCAAGGCTCCGAAGTTGCCTCAAAGCAACGAGGAGGTCCAATACATAAATCTGTCATCACTGACAGTTAAAGTTCAGTCCAAGTCAAAACTTAGCTTAGCTTGTTTTTCCTTAATTACTGTAAAGTTTGTTTTCAGCTGCACATTTCTGTGCTTCTGAATTTTCTCTGCCGGAACTCCGGCTTTTTGTTCTTCTTAGAAGAACTTCTTTTCAAGAATCTTCAGGGTCTGTGTATTATTCGATCTTTGATTTTCAAGGTTCAGATTGGCAAAAAGTTTTTCGGTTCATCTCGGCTTAAGCCTTTAATTTCCTTATTCTTTCTGCTCTTTTGCTGTCTTGTTTTTGCGACAGCTTGTGTATCTTAGCACCCGTCAATTGCAGTGTCAAGCAGTTTTTTTGTTTTTGCGGAATTTTTACTGAATTTTGTATCGCTATATCCTGTCCCGTTCTATATAGCCATGTCCAATAATGAAGCTTATCGCAGTTCTACTCTTCTATTCTTTTATAGAAGTCTATTATTTCCTTTTTTTCTCCATACTTCCGAAGTATCTCTTCTTTTTCTGCCATAGTAAAGCATTGCCAATCAAAAGCCGGTACTACGGTGCAGCTGTACAAAGCATACTCCCCGCCGGGGCTCAAGCACCGGCTTGCATTACCGAACGGAACCGTATATTGCAGGAGCTGTCCGGAGGACAAATCCGAACTCGAGAGTAACCGTATCCACTGAACCGTCTTCATATAAGAGATAAAGCGTAAAAAGGATCTCCTCTAAAAAAGTCCAAATTTCTTCGTGACTTAGTTTATGGAAGTCGGAATAGCTCTTTCGGTTCCTTACAATATAAGCCGTACATGGTAGAGGCTAAAAGCTTTCCCTCCTCATTGCGTTTTGGAGAATGATAGCACTCCGAGAAGAAGGTATGTTCTCCATCCAAAAGCTCCATGGAATAGTGCTGAATCAAAAAGTCCTTTCGCTTCGTCTTTTTCAGACTTCTCTTTTTCAGACTTCTTGACTTCTTTTAAAGAAGACGTCCTATCTTTTCTCATACTCTGAGGTATCACTTAATATACATTCTTTTTGCTCTTCGCACTTTCTATAAAACGCCTCGCAGAGTTCTTCATTTTGTAAAGGCTTCAGAAGGTGTCGCCATAAGCGAAGTCCGCCCTTCCGCTAAGGCATGATAAAAGTCGGAAAACATCTCCCGGAAGCAGTCTTTGTAACCAGTTTGCATACCTAGACTAAGTTCTTTTGAGCTTCCCTTTTTCTGAAGAGAAAGAAAAGCAGATCAGCCCTGTCATTATCCCAGCCGAGTCTTCCCTTTTCACAAATCAGATTCAGGAAAATATGGTTCTGTTTCCCATGGCTCACTTCTGAAAGCGCAAGGGCTACTTGGCATCTTCCCTGAAGCTGCATATGCAGAACTGCCGTATCCTCATTTTCAATCGGAACAGGAAGTTTTTCCCGCGTCCTCTTTATCCCACAGCATACCTGCCTTATCTTTAAATAAGACATGGTTTCGATTCTGAAAAGCGACCTGTAGAGTGATTACCGGCTTTTTCCAGCAAAAATGTTAGGGTCTAAGACATGAGAGCCGATTTCCGAAACGGCGCGAAGATGGTTTCCATCCTTTACATCAAAACGCCAGGAGTAGGGAACGGGCGGAATATGAAATTCCTGCTCATAGGCCCCGTAGAGGAGAATCGGTTTTCCCAGCTCTCCGCTTTTCAGAAGCTCGCGCATTTTCCGAATAGCCGGATAAAAACGGTTATGGAAGCAGACTCCAAATGGCGTTTCCGACTGTTCCACAAGCTCCAAAAAGTTCCTTTTCCCTCTTCTATATCGAGACAGAGAGGCTTTTCGCAGACAATGGCCAGCTTTTCCTTTATTTTTCCAAGCTTTTTCAAGATTTTTCCTATATCTAAATGTTTCTCTAAAATCAGGTTTTCCCAATTCCTGATTCTTTTCTAAATCCAGGTTCTTTTTTCCGGCTCCTGATTTTTTCTAAACACAGATTCTTTTTCCAGAAAATACTTCGCTATGGCATAGTGTGTATTCGGCGGTGTACAGATATGCACCGCATCAAGTTTTTCCATCGGCATATCCCTGATAATCCATGTAGCTGTTTATAATACTCCATTTCTTGGAAAAGGAGGCGAGAGCCGTCTCCTCATTTCCGCAAATCGCTACGATATCCTGCTCCTGCTCGCTCGCAAAGTCGCCGCATGGACATCCGCGATAAATCCTGTTCCGATTATTCCTACTCTCATCTTTACCCCTTTAACTCTTCCATACGGCGATTAGCCTTTGCATAGATTTCTTCCGGAGCTTCTCCAATGAAGAATTCTCTTTTCATAGAGAATCTTTCCATTCACCATGGTGAGTTCTACATTTTGCTTTTCGCCGCTATAGACAATATTTTTTCTCACTATGGAATTTAACGATCTGCATATTCGGCTGATGGAGATCCAAGCACAAAAGATCTGCAAGCTTTTCCTTCGGAAAGACAGTCCGCGTCTTTAAGTCCCATACAATGTGCTCCGTTCACACAGGCCATTTTCAAAACCTCTTCCGCGGAAACCACACTCGCATCCTCTTCCCGCACTTTGGCAAGCCCGGTAACCAAAAACATTTCCCCGGAACATATCCAGGCAGTTATTGCTTGCCGCACCGTCCGTACCGATTGCCATGGGAATCCCTCTTTTAAGGAGTTCTGCCGTTCTTGGTACACCGCTTGCCAGCTTCATGTTCGAGCCCGGGTTCGTAACGACCGTCATTCCTCTCTTTTTGAAAATGTCCATGTCTTCATCACTTAAGTATACACAGTGGTATCCGCCTCCGCCGTAGTTCAGCATACCGAGAGCGTCCATGAGTGCGGTCGGAGTCATGCCGTACCGTTCCAGGCAACCCCTCCACCTCTATTCTCGTCTCCGAGTTATGCGTATATACCGGTGCCTTAAACTCTTCCGAAATTTTTGCTATGCCTTCCATTAATTCTTTTAGAAGTCGTGTATCTCGCATGGAAGCCCTAGCTGATAGGAAACAAGAGGATGAAAGGCATTATATTTCTGATAGCAGTCCCGCATTTCTTCCAAAGAAAAATTGAAATTGTTTAAGCCGGAAAGTAAAACGGTCCGGAAGCCCGTATCTACAGCAAGGCGCGCCATTTCCTCCGGATGAAAATACATATCAAAAGAGGCCGTGATACCCGAGCTTAAATACTCCAAAATGGCAATCTTGGAAAAGGTATAAATGTCCTCTCCCGTGAGCTTCGCTTCCATAGGGAAAGACCTGTTTCGAAAGCCAGTCCCAAAGGGGAGGTCATCCGCATAGGAGCGAAGGAAGGTCATGGCAGAGTGGGTATGCGCATCCTTAAAACCGGGAAGAATGAGATTCCCTTTTAGGTCGATTTCCCGTTCAAAACTTGCCTGTATATCTTTTCTCTGCGAGCCGATATAGCTGATTCGCTCCTTTTTCCGTCCAAAGCTCTCCCTCTATGATTTCCATATTGTCCTGCATAGTCAAGATTCTTGCATTATAAAAAAACGAATTCCCATAGCCATCCCTTCCTTGTTTTCTATGCATTTATGTTTCTTAGCCTTTTCATTATTTCATCTTGTTTGACGCTTCTACGTTTTCTCTTCTTGCTTTTCTTTTCTTGCTTTTTCTTTTCTTGTTTTTCTCTAGTTTCTCTTCGAGCCTTCTCTTTTCGTTATCTCTTCTCGCTTTTACCGCTTCCCCTTATCGTAAGTCTCCCCTAAAGCCCTCGGTGCTCTGTTAAACTTCGAGAAGAAAATCAGAAGCAGCAAGGTCAAGATATAGGGTAATGTCATAGCCAGATCCGAGTAGCTGCTCGGCATCTGCATCTTCTGCACCAGAAAATATCCGCCGGAACGGGCAAAGCCGAAGAGCAGGCAGGAAGCCAAGGTTGGAAGGATGGTCCAGTTTCCGAAAATCATGGCCGCAATGGAAAGATAGCCGTAACCCACAAAAATTGCGGAAGAAAAAGTTTCCGGAAATGGAATAAGCAAAGCAATGCCCGAAAGTCCCGGAAAGGGCTCCGGAAAACAACACCGCAATCGTACGGGTTTTGCTTACACTCTCTCCTGCCGCATCCACAGCATGAGGATTGTCCCCGCAGGCACGAAGATTCATCCCGTAACGGGTCTGATAAAGAATGTACCAGCAAACAAGCGCTATCAGAATAATCAAAACTTCAAAAGGATAAATATCCTTCAAAAATGCACCCTAAAACAGGGATATGCGAAAGTCCGGGTACTGTAAATTTATCCGAAACGCTAAGCACAAACTTGTCGGATGCCGCATGGAAAAGTCCCTTGTTAAGAGCCTTACAAAGGTAGGCGGTTAAAGACATGGCTAGAATATTCAGCACCACACCGCTGATGACCTGATTTGCTTTTCATCCGAATGCAAAGCAAGGCATGAAGAAACGGAATATAAAGCCCCTCAGTACCGCAAAGAAAATCGCTACATAAAACTGCGTCGTGGCATTTCCAATTCCGAGATTCATCATAATGACCGTCTGCGAGTGCTCCTGTAAAAGCTCCCCATCCCCTGAAAGCCTTCCAGAGCAAGGTTTTGTGATTCCGCTTTTTCACTGTAAATTCCCCTACAGCCATGATAAAAAGCGGAAGAGAAAAGGACAGATCCGTCAATAATGATTCTTTCCATTATACTTTCCCTCCTTCCTCTACAGTTATATCTGTATTGTTTTTCCTTTGCGTCCTCATTTATTTTTCTTCCTCTATAGCTTTATTCTTATCTTGCAGCTCCATTTTCTCTTTATTTCACAAGGTAACGAATATAGGCATTGCAAGCAGAGAAAAGAAGAATGATTCCGGTAATTACGGAAGCAATCTCGGACTCAAGGCCTGATGCGGAGTTCATATAGGTACTTCCCTTTGCTTAATATGGTAATGAAGAAAGAGAAGAACACAATTCCCGATAGGATTGCTGTTTCCAAGAAGGGCTACCGCAATAGAGTCAAATCCCATACTCGGCAAAACTCTTGGCTGGATAGAGCCGAAATAGCCAAGATAATAGCTGACACCGGCAAGGCCTGCAAGCGCACCGGAAAGCGCCATGGTCAGTACCAGATTCTTTCCCACTGGAATACCGGCATAGCGGGAAGCCTTTTTACTAAATCCCACACTCTTTATCTCAAAGCCGAAGCAGGTTCTGTCCAGTACAAACTGAATCAGTACCGCTACCAATAGTGCCAAAACAATTGCAAGCGGAATATCTATTTTCAGATTTCCCACCAAAGTATCCATCAAGGTAAGACGAGACGCCACAGAAACCGGCCTGGACTGTCTGGATGTCGGGTTCACAAAATAGGTATTGATAAAAAAATGCGATAACATACTGCGCAATATAGTTCACCATAATGGTAGAAACTACCTCGTTAATATTAAAGCGATGCTTTAAAAACGCCTACAAATGCCCCAGCGCCATACCGACAAGAATGCCGATAAGAATTACAAGCGGTTTTGGCTATTCCGGCAGGCAGGTTACTGTATCCAATCAATACGGAACTCACAAAGCCCGCAGTGAGCATTTGTCCTGCTACCCCGATATTGAAAAGCCCCGCACGAAGCGCAACGGCAACGGCAAGGGAAGCAAAAATCATCGGTGTCCAGGCATTTAGAAGCTGCAAAAATCCGTCAGGATGTTCTTATAACCTGCGTAGCTTTTCCTTTCGTAAAATACCGGAACCCTGGAGTAAATTCATATACGCAATCAAGGGGTTCTTTCCCTGTAAAGAATGATTACCGCACCGGCAAAAAGGCTTAAAACAATAGCAAATACAGGAATCTGTGATATTCTGCGTTTTTTCCTGCCCAAGAAGCCTAAGCGAGCAGACTCTTTTCCCTTCGTCTTTATTGTCTTTCATGCTTTTACCCCCATCATAAACTCTCCCTACCTGATTCTGTGCTAAGCTCCTTTCGCATCGGCAATCTTTCTGCATTTCTCCATTGTAAATAACCCCAATTGTGTCCGCACAATTCATGATTTCATCAAGTTCCAGAGAAATCAGGAGAATTGCCTTTTCCGGCATTTCTCTCCGCAATAATCTGCTTATGGATGTTCTCGATAGCTCCGATATCAAGGCCTCTCGTAGGCTGCACAAAAATCATCAGCTCGGAATCGAGCTCTATTTCTCTTCCGATAATCGCTTTCTGCTGGTTTCCTCCGCTCATGGAGCGCACAATCGTCTGGCAGCCCTGCCCGGAACGAATATCATACTTTGCGATCAGCTCTTCTCCATTTTCCCGAATCGCCTTATGAGATAAAGTATCCCGTTCTTGGAAAAATCGCTCATTCCTATAGGTCTTTAAAAACGAGGTTATCTTCCAATGAGAAATCCATGACAAGCCCCTACATCCTGTCTATCCTCCGGAATATAGGAGATTCCCTCCAGAATCCTCCTTCGAATACTTTCAGAGCTGATGTCCTTCCCGTTTAGAATGACCTTTCCTTCGAAAATCTTGACAAGCCCTGCTATCGCATCCGCAATTTCAATCTGTCCGTTTCCGGCAACACCGGCAATCGCAAAGATTTCTCCGCTTCGAATGGAGAAAGCTGACATTTTTCACAACGGAGAAGCCGTCCCGGTTCTTTCACCGTAAGATTCTGTACTTCAAGAACAGTCTTTCCGTATTTTGGATCCGGCTTTTTCCACGGTAAAGTTCACCTCACGGCCAACCATAAGATTCGCCATGGTCTTTAGCCGAAGTCTCTTTAACATCCAATATATCGATGAGTTTTCCCCTATTTAAAATCGCGCAACGATCCGCCACCTGCTTGATTTCCGCGAGCTTATGCGTAATCAGAATAATGGTCTTTTCCCTTATCCCGAAGTCCCCGGATAATCTCCAAAAGGAAGGTGATTTCCTGCGGAGTGAGTACCGCGGTCGGCTCATCAAAAATCAGAATCTCCGCCTCACGATAAAGCATTTTCAGAATCTCTACACGCTGCTGCACGGAAATACCCACATTTTCAATGATATCCTTGGGATTGACTTCCAGTCCGTATTTTTCAGAAAGCGCAGCAACCTTTGCCTCCGCCTTCTTTAAATCCACATACGGCAAAAGCCCAGCCTTTTATCCCTTGAAGGCAAAGGCCCGAGAATAATATTTTCCGTAATGCTATAGTTCTGTATCAGCTTAAAGTGCTGATGAACCATACCGATATTCAATTTGGTCGCATAGCTTGGAGAGTGAATGTCTTCCTTTTTCCCCCGAATCCAAATCTCTCCTCATCCGGCTCCTATACATACCGAAAGAGCATACTCATAAGGGTAGATTTTTCCGGCACCGTTTTTCTCCTAAGAGAGCAAAGATTTCTCCTTTTTTTATCCCTAAAGAGACATCATCATTTGCCACAATTCCCGGAAAGCGCTTGGTGATGTGCTTCATCTCAACTATATATTCGGACATGCTGTTTCCTCTCTATCTCGATGGACGAGATCGACACGCTTTATGTACATCGTTATAATAAGACAGCTGTCCGGCAGGGAATATCCTTCTTACCGGGCAGCCGCCCTCTATAACTTCTTCTTATTTTAATCCGGTGAAATTATCCGGTGTCATGTTGTTAAAGTTCGCAGCGGGAACGATTTCTCCACTCTGCACCTTCTTGTACACATCGGCAAGTTTCTCCAGTGTCTCTCTGGAAAGCTGCTGTCTTCCGTCAGCACTTACATAGCCGGTAGAATCGGTATCTGCACCAAGAAGCGCATTTTCACCTTTAAAGCTGCCGTCAAGAACCTTCTCCAGCTGCTTCTCCACGTTGGAGTGCATAACCTTAAGAACGGAAGTCAGGATAATGTTCTTATCGCCGTTTGCTCCGTCATCATACTGGTCAACATCACATCCGATAACCTTTGCATCTCCTGCTTCCTTCACAGCGGTAAACACACCGTTTCCGGATCCTCCTGCTGCAACAAGCATAATGTCTACACCCTTATCAAGGAGTGCCTTTCCAACGACCTTACCGGTTGCTTCATCAGAGAAGTTTCCGATATAGTTTCCGCCAACATTTTTATTGGTCACATCGGTTCCTGCATAGGAAGGAATCTCTACATACTCTGCCTTTGCATCATACTTTGCCTTAGCATAGTTTACGCCGGACATAAAGCCGTACTGATAGTTTACGTTGGACGGATAAGCGATACCGTTCACTACGGCAACCTTTCCGCTCTTCGTCTCTAAAAGCTGCTGCAATTCCAGCAAAAGAAGCCGCTCTCCTGCTCCTTAAACTGCATGGCGTAAACATTGTCAAGAGATACTTCCTGTCCGTCTGCATCAATCAGGATAGGAATCCACTAAGATAAACTTTGTGTCAGGGATTGTCCTTTGCGATGGTTCCGATTCCTGCAAACTGAAACCAGCAGCAAACCAGTACATCATAGTCTCGCTACAATATCATTTACAGCCTGCATAACAGCTGCCGTATCTCCTGTTTCCTCACGAACAGGGGTCACTGCTTGCATCCGGATGCTTCTCGATAAAGCTTAAGATACCATTGTAGTTATCCTGGTTAAAGCTTCCGTCATCTACACCGGAGGGGCTGGATACAATAGCAATCTTTAAGCCCTTTTTCTCCTCGCCATCCTTCGCCGCCTTTGTCTCTCCCTCCGCTTTAGCAGTTGTTGTGTTCTCTCCGGCAGCAGCAGTGGTGGACTTTGCCGCACCGGATGCACCGCAGCCTGCCAAAAGGGAAGCGACAAGTACAGCACCTGTCAGAACTTTCCATGTTTTTCATAATGCGTTCCTCTCCTTCTTTTACAAGATTGCGTACGAAAAGCTTCTTTCTCTTTTCCGATTCGAAACGCCATTTCGTACAGGTTTAGCTTTTTATGAGTATCGCAGGGCTCTTTTCCTACGCTATCTCCGTAATTCCTTTACTCCGTAACCCGTTCCGGAAAAAGCCTTCTTCAAGGATTCCGTGTAAGGCGCTCTTAAGATTCCTCTCTCCGTAATGATTGCCGTAATCAGACTGTCAGTCCGTTACGTCAAATGCGGGGTTATAGCATTTTTACAGAAGAAAGTGCCATGGGCTTTTCATAGAACTTACACTTGATTTCTTCCGGATTCGCTCCTCTATCACGATATCTTCTCCCTGTTTTTGCAGTGAAAGTCAATCGTGGAACTCGGGCCTAAAACATAGAAAGGAATGCCTAATGCTTTTGCCAGAATAGCCACACCGCTTGTTCCGATTTTTATTGGCAGCGTCTCCATTTGCCGCAACACGGTCACAGCCCACGAGACAAGCCTGCACCCAGCCGTTTTTCATGACAATACTTTGCCATATTGTCACATATTAAGGTCACGTCTATCCCTCCTGATCGAGTTCATATGAAGTAAGCCTTGCTCCTGTAAAAGCGGTCTTGTTTCATCAGAAAAAACATGGAAATGGATTCCTCTTTCCTTCCCAAGGAAGAGCAGGGCCGAGAGCTGTTCCGTACTTGAAGTAGCCAAAGGGACCGGCATTACAATGCGTCAAAAATGCCCGTCGCCGTCCTTCAACAGCGAAAGTCCGTACTCGGAGATGGCCTTACACATCGCGAGCATCCTCGGCCTGAATCAATCTGCATTCTTCTCTTAATAAAGAAAGGATTTCCTTCGGTGTTTTGGAATGTTTTCCCTTCACCACATCTTCCATGCGATGAAGTGCCCAGCTTAAGTTTACGGCTGTCAGGGGCGAGAAGCGTTCAGATATCTGCTATCCTCCTTAAACTTCTTATAAAAAGCCTCTCCCGAATCCGCCTGAATCTGCTTTTGCCAAAATAAAAGATACCGTAAGATGCACAGATTCCGATCGCAGGAGCTCCGCGCACCTTTAGTTCAAAGATAGCATCATAGAGTGCCTTCGCATCTCCCAGTTCCAAAAACTCCTTCTTTCCCGGAAGTGCTGTTTGGTCTATGATAACAACCGCAGACTCATCCTCATTTAAACGAACATTCTCAATTCCGGAAAGTAATTCACTATTTCTTCTTCCTTAAGTCTTCCCTGATCCATTTCTTCTCCGTCTCCCTTTCTTTTGTATTCTATACCGGAAAACAAATAGGTCGTGATAAACTGTTTCTTCTCCGGTTAAGCTACACAGAGCTGGAATTACTCACCTATCCTGATAATCACCTCCGTGACAAGCTTTTTTAAAGAGTGGTGCCACACGATTGGCAACCACCTTCACATCCTCGTCACTCAAGGGTTCTTTGAAAGTCCGGCGCCCAGGTTGGAGATACAGGAAATTCCGCAAATCCCGCATTCCCGAGTGTCTTCCGCAACCGCTTCACAAGCCGTGCTCATCCCCACCGCATCGGCTCCGAGAATATGTGCCATCTTCACTTCAGCAGGTGTCTCAAAACTGGGACCGCTGAACTGCATATACACTCCTTCCTAAGAGAAAGTCCCTGCTCCTTTGCAACAGCAGAATCTCCTTGCGAAGCGCCGGATCATAGACCTCCGACATATCCGGGAAACGAACGCCAAGCTCCTCTATATTAGCTCCAATCAAAGGATTCGGAACGGAATAGAGAATATGGTCGGTAATAAGCATAAAGTCTCCCGCCTGATAGGCGGGATTTGCAGAGCCGCAGGCATTCGTCAGGAAAAAGTCTCCGCTCCCATCAAGGTGCATTAGACGTTCCGGAAGAACCACATCTTCTATGGAATAGCCCTCATGAAAAATGTACTCTTCCTGCATAATGACTACTGGCACACTACCGATATGGCTGAATACAAATCTTCCCTTGTGTCCACTCACTGTCGATACCGGAAAATCCGTGATTTCATGGTAATCGATGCTTGCCCTCGATTTCGATTCTTTCCGCATAATCCCCAGTCCCGAACCGAGCACCAGTGCCAGACGCGGGCGAAAAGGAATCTTATCCTCAATGCTTTTCAAACAACGTTGCAATCTCTCGTAAACCTTTGTCATCGCTTACCTCCTCCGAAACGGCGCAGTTCTGCTCCCTGATTTTCTATCTTTTCCACAAACTTCAGAATCCAAAAACCATTTTTAAAAATTATTTCTTATAGTACTCGAAAAACCTATTTTTAGGCAATATCCATTCTGCCTAATTATCCTCTATTTTTAAGGATATACATATTTCCTATAAGTCTCGTCACTAGTACGATAATGCAATAATTACGGGCATTCATTCATGCTATACTATTTTCGATTTTTAAATTTTTAATCATTTTGTAATGCCCTATCAGGGCGAAGGAGGAAAATGAATTTTAAAGCAGAGAGGGTTCACATCGCTATTGCCGGTGGAATCATCGGAATCATCTCGGTAGCTTTAGTGCATGCTGGAAATCCTGCCAACATGGGATTTTTGTTTGGCTTGTTTCATTCGAGATACGGCAGGCGGACTGGGGTCGCACAGGGCGGAGGCAGTGCAGTATATCCGTCCGGAAATTATCGGTCTTATTCTCGGTGCTATGGCTCTTTTCCATGGCAAGAGGAGAGTTTTCCCCAGAGGCGGTTCTTCTCCTGTAACACGCTTTTTATCGGCTTTTTCGTCATGATCGGATGCCTGATGTTCTTAGGGGTGCCCCTTCCGTATGGTGCTTCGTCTCGCAGGAGGAGACTTCAACGCCATTGTGGGACTCTTCGGTTTCGTTGCGGGAATTATCGTCGGTGTATTCTTCTTAAAGAGGCTACTCTCTAAAGAGAAACCTATAAGCAAAATAAAGGAGAGGCTTTTGGCTTTACCCGTAGCACAGATTGTCCTTCTTATTCTTAGTCCTTGCCGCTCCGCTTTTTATCTTCTTTACCGCTGAAGGCCCGGAGCAAAAGCACGCCGCAATCCTTGTTTCTCTTCTTGCAGGACTTATCGTTGGTGCATTGGCACAGTACACGAGACTTTGCATGGTGGGAGGCTTCACGATATTATTCTTTTTCCGTGAGCCAAAAGCTTTTAATCGGATTCTGTATGATTTTTGTTACCGCCTTAATCGGCAATCTTATTTTCGGAAAGTTCCACCCCGGATTCCTTGAGCGACCGTTGCACATAACGACTCTTTATGGAATTTCCTCGGAATGCTTCTTGCCGGTTTTGGTTGTTGTCTCCTTGAGGTCGCCCTGCTTCGTCAAAATGGTTATGGCCGGAGAAGGAAACACTGACTCCGCAATCACCTATCTCGGGCTTTTGGTAGGTGCCGCATTCTGCCATAACTTCGGCCTTGCTGCATCCGGAAAAGGCCCGACTGAGAACGGAAAAATCGCTGTAATTGTCGGTCTTGTTGTATTACTTGTAATAGCTGCCGCAAATACATTTTTTAAGAAAGAGTCCCTAGGGACAGAAAGGAGCTAAAATATGATTGATGCAAGAGGACTTTTCCTGCCCCCAGCCTGTTATTCTGATTAAAGAATGCCGTAGAAAAACACATGAGGCACAGTACACTCTTTTTAACCGATAATATGGCCTGTGTAGAAAATGTTTCCCGCTTTGCCGAGTCTGCCGGCTATAATGCGGAATACAAGAAAGAAAATGAGGAAGAGTTTTTGGTGACTCTCAAAAGGAAATAGTATGGTGAAAAAGAATATATCGCTACATTCCATAGCCATTTTGGAGCAGTTCGATCTCATAGGAAATGCTGAAAGAAGGAAAAAGCGCTATCTTACAGCCTGTCCCGAGAGACCTTAGCTCTTCCTGCGGAACAGCCGTACGGTTTTTCCAAGACGATAAAGGGAAAGACGAATTCCCTTCTCTATCCTCGGATCCCACGGTGAAATCGAACAGGTTGTAGAGATTCTGGACATAGGGTATAAAGATCTGTTACTCCGAATCGGATTAGTTTGAAACAAGATGTTTTAGGCTTAAACTTAGCCGCTTGTTAAGACTTAGAGATTGTGCTCTTTTTCGAGCGATACTCGCCAAAATGACGTTTCAGGCTTCGCCTATACCGCTTGTTAAGACTTGATAAAAAGAGGGCCTTGATGTACCGACCCCCAAAAATCTAGACCCTAAAATCTAAGATTTGGGCGCTCTGTACACATTATGCCTCTCTCTTTTTAAATTGAAATACTAAAAGCTGTTTCTATTTTTATTCCGAATCCTTTTGTTTTTCTATTCCGAATCTTTTTTCTGTCTCCGGAACCTTATCCCAGTCTATATTCTTCATTTTTCTACAAGCTCTTCTATCGTCTTTGCCTTTACTTCGACTCTCTTTACCGTCTCTTTTCTCGCTTTCTTCTCATCAGCCTTCTCGCAACTTTCTTCTTATCCTTCTCTGCGGCTAGCTTTTTTTCAAGACGCTTTTTCTTCCAGCTTCTCCGTCTCTCTCTTCTTTTCCTTGTCTTTTGCAATCTGTTTTGCCGACTTGGAGCTCTTTTTCAAGACTCATCAATAAGCTCTGTAGAACCGTCTTCCTTCAGCTTCAGGGCAATATCCTTTAATATCGGAAGTATTGGTTTTACCGCTTCCGTTATTCTCCCCCGATTCCAAGAGATGCCTTTCAGCATATCCTGCATGGTCTTATCGATAATATAAAGTTGCTTCTTTCAAAGGCTTTATCTGTAGCCATTCTTTCGATTTCTTCATTGGTCAGCACAATCGTGAACTCTTTATTGCTCTTCTTTTGCCAAATAGTTGTTTTTCCATGCCTTTTTCCGAAATACGAAAAATCTACATTTTTACGGCTCTTTCTCAACTTGGCGAGATAATCCTTCGCCTTATCGGAGAGTTGATCTTCAGGACTAAAGTGCTTCCCTTTTTCCGTCTTTTTTATTTGCTACGGAGGAAAGACTGAGTTTATCCGTTTTTACATCATCCTTTACGCCTGCCTGATTCGTGACGGCTTCCCTTCCCTGCCACATCCTTGAAACAGAGGAGCTTCCTTCTTCTCCGCCTCTTTCTTCGTATGCCCAAAAATTTTGTTTTGATAGGACTCTCCTGTCCCTCTAACATTTTGTAACATAAGGCCTCCTTTATTGCCGATACCGATTTCTGCATTCCACGTTATCCAAAGCACGGATTCCGGTATGCATTTTTTGCCTGCAAAACCCTTAATCTTCTTCTCGAATAAATTATCGGCAAAAATGAAAAAGCTATAAGTCTTTTGCAACTTATAGCTACTTGCGATATTCCTCTTTCATAATGACGCTGGATTTCTCTTATGATAATCATCTTTAATAACGATGCAGATTTCACCTACAATATCCGTTTAAAGAAAAAAAGCCCCAGAGCAGACAGAAGAAAGGAATCAGAAGCTTAAATCTTGTCTTTTTCGTCTTGTGATGATAATACTTCATGGCAAGAAATGCCCCGAAAGCTCCCCCAATAAGAGCGAGAAGAAGCAGCATTCTTTCGGGATTCTCCACTGATTATGAACCGCCCTAAAGTTTATCCAAACCGTAGATAAAGAACGTCAGCAGGTTTACCATTCCGAAATAGAATATAGTGGGATAGGATAAAACAGGCAAAATGCACTACTCTTCCTCTTCTTCCGCGTCCGCTCTTTTCGACTGTATTTTTCTCGACAAGGGAAGAAACATGCATTGCTGTGAGAACGAGCTCTGTAAGCGTTACTAAAACGAAGCCCAGCTTAAGAAGAGAAAGCATAGCCTTATCCCGTTTTTTCATTGCCTCCCTCATGCCTTCGATGAGGATGAGCATCCGCCTACATTGCTTAGATGAAGCTAAATTTTGATTCATCTGTCGATTTTCTTCAGAATTTCTTCCATAATCTTCTTTTTTTATTCATTTTTCTTCTCTACCTTTTTCGACAAACTGCTTTCTGTGCAAAAATTCCACTTTGTCCAATTCCTTTTTCGCATCAAATTTCTTGTATAATTCTTTCCATTTCCTCCGTCTCAAAGGCATACGCTCTTGCATTTTCCACAGAACCCGAAAAGAAGCTGTCCGGGAGAGCGTAGCCGTTTCGGAGCGCTATAGAAGCATAATCACGGCTCCATGTGTAATGATAAGGATATTGCTATCCTTTCCTTCTTTCATTTCCTCCGGGGACAATCTCTCTTCATGATTTTGTACGCGGAGGAAAAAAACGCTCCAAGACATCCTGATAAGATTCTCCGCCGGGTATCCTGCGTTCCCGCTTATTTTCCTCCCACTCGGCAAGCTCTTTCGGATACAAAGCTTTTTGCCTCCAGCCAGCTTTTTCCTTCGCAAACGCCGAAGTTCATTTCCTCGAGCCCCTGAACAGATTCTACCGGAACATGAAGACGATTTCCTACAATCTCTGCCGTTTCTTTTTGCTCTTTCCAGCGGGCTGGTGAAAAATGTGGGTAAAAATTCCTCCTTTTCCCACAACCTGTCGTTCCAAATAAGAAGCGAGAGAATTCGCCTGGCGAATACCGTTCTCGTTCAAGGGGATATCGGTATTGCCCTGAATTCTTCTCTCTACATTCCAATCCGTTTCTCCATGTCGAGCCAGGAAAAATACGCACAGTCTTCCCCCTTCTCTATTACGATACCGCTGTATAAGTCTGAGTTGAATTTTTCATCCTTCTCTAAACAGAGTAATGGACTAATCCAAACAAATCAATGGACTGAAATCCTTTAGTGCTGTACTTTTTCGGCAATTTCCCTTGCCACAAATATACCGGACGCGGAGGCATGGGAGAGGGAGTGGGTAACCCCGGAACCGTCTCCTATGACATAGAGGCCTCTGCAATTCGATTCCAAATGTTCATCCAAAGCTACTTCCATGTTATAGAACTTAACTTCTACTCCGTAAAGCAGGGTATCTTCATTTGCCGTTCCGGGTGCTATCTTATCCAGAGCATAAATCATTTCCATGATGCCGTCTAAGATACGCTTGGGAAGCACTCAGACTTAAATCTCCCAGGGTTGCCTGAAGTGTCGGCTGAACCATGCCTTCCTCAATACGTTTCTGATTACTTCTTCTGCCTCTTACAAGGTCTCCGAAACGTTGTACGATGACGCCGCCTCAAGCATATTGGAAAGGCGGGCAATACTTTCTCCGTAGCCGTTGCTATCCTTAAAGGGCTCGGAAAAAAATGTTTTTGCCATAAGAAGCGCAAAATTGGTATTTTTCCGTATGCTTCTCTTCCCCTTCGTAGCTGTGTCCGTTTACGGTAACAATCCCGTTTGTGTTTTCATTTACCACTATTCCGTTCGGGTTCATACAGAAAGTACGGACATTGTCTTCAAAAAGTTCCGTTCGATACACGATCTTGCTTTCATACAGTTCATCGGTCAAATGAGAGAAAAATAACGGCTGGAGCTCTACTCTGACTCCGATATCCCACACGATTGGATTTTGTCGGAATTCCTAAATCTTCACAAACGGACTCCATCCACTTACTTCCTGACCTGCCTACGGAAACAATACATTTTTAGCGGAAAAAAATCCTCCTTCTTGGTATGGAGAATGAATCCGTCACCATCCGTTTTCAGAGATTCTTTGGAAGCCGCAGTATTTCCCTCTTCTACTCTTTCTTTCCGTCTTCCAAGAATTTCAATCTTCTCTACCGGTGTATCAAAATAGAACTCTACCTGATCTTTCAGCTTTTGCATAGAGATTTTTCAACACCACATAGTTAATATCCGTTCCCAAATGACGAACGGAGGCATCAAGAAGCTTCAAGCGATTCTGCATGCAGAGCTTCTTAAACTTGGTTCCCGCAGTGGAAAAAAGCCTAGTGCCTTCTCCCCGTTTTCCATATTGATTTCATCTACATATTTCATGAGTGAGAGGGCTTCTTCTTTTCCTATATATTCATATAAGGTTCCGCCAAAATCGTTCGTGATATTGTACTTTCCGTCGGAAAAATGCACCTGCTCCGCCAAAACCGCTCATGATAGAACAGCTCTTACAGGAAATACAACTTTAATCTTCTTTCCGTCTATAGGACAATGTCTTTTTCCAAACTGTGTCCCGCCTCTAAAACCACAACAGAAAGAGCGGGATCCTTCTTTTTCAGCTCATAGGTCGCATAAATTCCTCCGGGTCCCGCACCGACGATGGCTACATCATAATTTTTCATTTGCCCTCCATGTTTTTCTAACACGCATTGAGTAAATATTTTACAAGCTAGTTTAGCATAATTCTTTATTTAGAATAGGTCTGAAATCGGAGCAGATATAAATTACCCCTTTTTCAGACCTATTCTCATAAGCATTTCTAACCATATTCATTTTTATAGGTTTTTTCATTTTTATAAGTTTTTTTGTACCAAAGCGCTCAAGAGCCTTGGTTAAAAGCCCGGCATGCTATTTACAGTAACTGTAGAAAAAGCTCCTTGATATCCTCAAACTTCGGATCTCTCGGGTTTCCGGGTCTGCATGCATCATCCATAGCGGACTGGGATAAGAAATCCACATCTTCAAGTTTTACGATATTCTTTAAATCCTGGGAATTCCTACATCCTCAGCAAGCTTCTTAACGGCATCGATAGTCGCCTTCTGATACTCTTCCTTGCTCATCTTCTCCGTGCCGGAAACGCCCATAGCCTTTGCAACATCTCTTAACTTCTCTCCGACAGCATCCTTATTGTATTCCATAACGGTAGGAAGAATAATCGCATTTGCCACACCGTGCGGTGTATCATAAAGAGCACCTAAACCGTGTGCCATGGAATGCACGATTCCGAGTCCACAGTTGAGAAGCCCATTCCGGTAAGGTACTGTCCGAGTGCCATTCCTTCTCTTCCTTCCGGAGTATTATCCACTGCACCGCGAAGGGACTTCGCAATAAGCTCAATGGCCTTTAAGTTGAACATATCGGTAATGGTATTTGCGCCCTTTGTGGTATATCCCTCGATAGCATGGGTGAGCGCATCCATACCGGTAGATGCGGTAAGGCCCTTCGGCATACTGGACATCATATCGGGATCCACAAAAGCCACCACAGGAATATCATGGGGATCCACGCATACAAACTTTCTCTTCTTCTCCACATCGGTGATTACATAGTTAATGGTAACCTCTGCAGCGGTACCTGCCGTTGTCGGAATGGCGAAGATGGGCACAGACGGTTTCTTTGTTGCGGAAAGTCCCTCTAAGCTTCTCACATCCTCAAACTGCGGATTTGTGATGATGATCCCGATAGCCTTGGAGGTATCCATAGAGGATCCGCCACCGATTGCGATGATATAGTCTGCACCGGACTTCTTGAATGCCGCTACGCCGTTCTGCACATTCTGAATCGTCGGGTTAGCTTTGATATCGGAATAAATTTCATAAGAAAGACCTTCCTTATCCAGTAAGTCGGTTACCTTCTTTGTCACATTAAACTTGATTAAATCCGGATCGGAGCAGATGAAAAGCCTTCTTGAATCCGCGTCCCTTTGCCTCTTCCGGAACATTTAAGATTGCGCCTTTACCGTGATAAAGATACTTCGTTCAATACAATTTTTGTTAGCTATATTATACCCTCCTGATGAAATAAATATTCTAGGCTCTTTCCTATTTTGTCTTGCCACCTTTTCTATACTACACCTTTTTGCAGCATAATGTTACCATAAAGTGCTTTTTCCGAGGTCGCAATAATCAAATAGGAATTCTTTGCCACTGCATAAAAAGCAAAGCGTTCAATACTACCGATTGCGTCTTCCCTGGAATCATACTTTGTCACAATGTTTTTAAACTCATCCCAAATGGGGGTAGCCACCGTATCTCCCGGTACCTTCTCCATAATGCTCACCGGACGCTCTGTGTAAGTATCCAGCGGGAAAAGCTGCAGTACAGCATCTAAAATTTCACATACCCCATGTCCGTCCATTCTTACGATATGGGCATTTTCTCCAACCGTATGTGTCGGAAAATTGCCATCCGCAATAAGAAGCTTGTCGGAATGTCCCATTTCGCATAAACGCTTTAGTAATTCCGGAGAAAGAATGGCGGGTATCCCTTTTTAACATCGTTTACTTCCCTTCTTTTTCTTTGCCAAACGAGTATCACGGAATGTAATACCTCGTTTGTAAAATAATCTTTATTTACTCATAAAGACAAGGAGCAATCTTCTCATCTTTCATATTGTCTTTCGTGTACCAAAGAGCACCTGTATCCACATCGGAAACGGACTCGCCCTTAGCGACCTTTTACTGCAAGCTCAACTGCCTTGTAGCCGATCTGTACGGGATCCTGTGTAACGGAACCTGCGAACAAACCGTCTCTGATAGCCTGGAGCTGTTTGCTTCCCCACATCGAAACCAACGGCAACAACCTTGCCTTCGCCAATCTTATCCAGACCTTCGTTCGCTGTGATGATTGCGTTTCTCGCGAAACTCGTTGGAACCGTAGATAGCGATGAGGTCGGACTTCTCCAAGATAGCGGAAGCAACTGCCAGCTGCGTCAGCGTCCTTAACTTCTGCAGGGATACCTACGTCGATGATAACCTTGGCACCCGGACTTTCTCGTTCTTTAAGCTGTCGTGTCCCTCTACGGAAACCTTATCAGCGCCGATTAACTCTGTCATAGACTCAACAAATCCCTTTGTTCTCTCCACGATAGACTGAGAGTTGGACTCCCTGTGCTACACCGATTCTTCGGTATCTTTAGCGCCGTCAATCTTATCCTTGATTAAAGCATAAGTCTCTTTTGCGGCAAGCTTTCCGGCCTCATAGTTGTTGGTAGAAGCATTTGCCTTGATAGCACCTTCCGGAACATCAGGTACACCGAGTCGAATCCGATGATAGGGAATATTCTTATCCATGGCGTTCTGAGATAGAACCGATACAAGCCTTGGTATCGAGGCTGCAAGACAGATTCTGTTTGCCGGCTTCGAGCAATCGCCGCATCCAGATACTCAACCTGCTGTGCGATAGCAGACTCGTTATCCGGTCCCTGGAAGAAACTTCCGCATTCAGTTCACTTCCCTGCCTGCATTGCTCCTTTTTCACCGCCTTCCAGAACTGATGCTGGAAGCCCTTAGCGATAACGTTGATCTTCATCTTTTCGCCATCAGCCGCCTTAGCCTCGGTCTTATCATCCGCTTTCTTTTTCCTCTTGTCTGCTGCAGTCGTTCCTGCCGCTGTTGTTCCCTCGGACTTTTTGCGGAACCTCCACATCTTTGCGAGAGACAGAGCCATCATGCCTGCCAGTGCAACCGCCATAATTCTTTTTCATTTTTCTTTTCCTCCTTAAACCTTTCTTTTCCTATTTAAGATATCCATATACACAGCAAACATTAAAATGATTCCTGTGATAAAGAGCTGGTAGTGTGACTGTACCCCGATGTAGGGGAAGCCGATTTTCAGTACCGTCATGATGAATACACCGATGATAGTCCCCAAGATGAGATCCAACACCTCCGGAAAGAGATGTTCCTCCGATTACTACGCCGGCAGTAGCATCAAGCTCAAAACCGTTTCCGGTGTTGGGTCGCGCCGTGGAAAAATACCGCTACATAAGCGATTCCGGCAAGTCTTTGCGAAAAATCCTGAAAAATACATAAGCCAGTGTTTCATACTTCTTTACATTGATTCCGGAAAGTCTGGTGGCTTCCTTATTGGAGCCGATAGATAAGATATATCTTCCCGTTCTGGTTTTTGTTTTAAAACCACAGCCATCACTGTGCGCAAAAGCAAGAAGTAAGAATCCTGTAGGGAAGTTCTTCGGTGAAAATCCCGCCATCCTTCGTTACCATAAAGATTTCCCTGAACCATGCGCTGCCGCGTTTTCCCTGCGGGAAGGAAATGGTCTTTGTCTTCGAAACAATAGATCCGAGTCCTCTGGATACCATCATGGTTCCCGAGGGTCGCAATAAACGCGGGAAGTTCCAAGCGCGATACCAAAATTCCGTTAATTAATCCGAATAAAGAACCGCATAAGAGGATTACCAAGAGTACCAGCGGCATAGGAAGTCCGCCCTCCATGAGCGTTCCTCAATCAGGGCACAGCAGATTGCTACAGTACCGATGGATAAATCGATTCCTCCGGTAGAAATAACAAAGGTAACACCGATAGCCATAAATGCTACATAATACGCAGACTTGGAAATATTGGTAAAGGTGGTTCCCTGTAAGAATTTATCGGTCAGTAACGAGAAAACCACGCATATTACGATGAGTGCGGCGATAACCACTGCCTGCTGATTTGAAAAAGCTTTTTAATCTTCACCTTTAGTCCCCCTGTCTATCTGTAGCACAAGTCATAATGGTCTCCTGATTGACTTCTGCAATATCCAAGCAACCCGTAATTCTGCCCTCGCACATTACGATAATCCTGTCGCTCATTCTTAAAATTTCGGGTAATTCCGAAGAAATCATGATAATGGATTTCCCCTCCGATACCAGTTTTTCCATAAGCTCATAGATTTCACTCTTGGCACCGACATCGATTCCTCTTGTCGGTTCGTCAAAAATCAAGATGTCCGAATCCTTTAGGAGCCACTTCGCAATAACCACCTTCTGCTGGTTACCGCCGGAGAGTTTCTTGATAATCTGGGAAACGCCCGGTGTCTTGGTCTTTAATTCTTCTACATACTTTTCACTGATTTCCTTACACTTCTTTTCATCAATGAAAAGCCCTTATCAATTTTTCGAGGGAAGCGAGACGGGTATTTTTCCTCACGGACTTATCAACCAAAAAGCCCGTAACGCTTTCATCCTCGGAGAGATAGCCGATTCCCTACGCCTTCACCACATCTTCCCGTAGATTGAATATCCACTTCCTTGCCGTGCACATAGATCTTTCCGGAATCCTTCTTATCCGCTCCGAAGAGCAGTCTTGCCACCTCCGTTCGTCCTGCCCCCATGAGACCCGAGAAGCCTAGAAATCTCTCCTTTGCTTAAGGTCAAAGGAAACATTCTAACGGCTCTTCCTCGACTTAAAGTTCTCACACTTCAGAACCACTTCTGCCCCCTCGGGTACTGCAGACTGTGTCTTTGGCTCCATGAATACAGTTCTTCTACCATGAGCTTAATGATATCGTCCTTTGTGCAATCCTTGGTAATCAGGGTTCCTACATATTCTCCGTCACGCATAACCGTAACTCTATCGGAAATGACATTGATTTCATCCATCCTGTGAGAGATATAAACAATGCCGGCTCCCTTTTCCGTAAATCACGGATAACCTTGAACAGCTCTTCAATCTCGGAAGCACTTAGCGCGGCGGTCGGCTCGTCGAAAAACGATAACCTTCGCATTGGTGGAAATAGCCTTCGCAATCTCGACCATCTCTCGCTTTCTACAGTAAGCTCCCGATTTTTAGCCCCGGGCTTAATATCTACATTCAGCTTTTTAAAAAGCTCTTCCGCATCCTTTTCCATCTTCTTATCATTGATAAAGAAACCATTCATTCGCTCCTGTCCGATAAAAGATTCTGTGCCACTGTCAGATCATTCATCATATTTAATTCCTGATGGACAATAGCGATTCCTGCCGCTTCGACTCGAAACAGTTTTTATATTCTACTTCTTTTCCCTTCAAAATGAATTGTGCCTTCATCCTTGGAATATATTCCTGTTAAAAATCTTCATAAAGGGTGGATTTTTCCGGCACCGTTCTCTCCCATGAGGTGCCACTACTTCTCCCTTATTTAATTCCAACTCTGCATTCTTAAGTGCTACTACACCGGAGAAGATTTCTTTATATTTTTCATTGACTAATAAAGCTTCCATAATCTTTCCCCTAGTCTTTTTCGTGCTCACTCTCTGCCCGTAGGTCTTGAATTTTCTCTGCCATAAGTTCCATTTCTTCCTTCGGAAGAATGACCGACTCTCCGATGGCTTTTTGCCTTGGTGTATACCTCGGAACAGTACTCGATTTCTTCAATGATATTGAACGCATTGAGAATATCCTTTGCACCTGCAAGAATTCCGTGGTTGCCAGGAGTACAGCCTTTCTGTCCTTCATAGCTTCAAAGGCGTTTTTCCGCAAGTTCCTTGCTTCCCGTAAGTAGCATACTTTGCCACTCTGACGGTTGGTCCTGCACTGCAATCATGTAGTGGGTGGCCCGGTAATTCTCTCTCAAGCAAGCCAGAAACTGCTGAATACATGAGTATGAGCATGAATCACCGCATCGATATCCTCTCTGTACTTATAGGGCATGACATGCATTGCCCATTCGGAAGAAAGGAACTCTCTTTCCCTCTACTACATTTCCATCCAAGTCGATGATTACAATATCTTCCGGCTGAATCTCAAAAAATCGATTCCGGAAGGGAGTGAGTGGCTACATGGCCGTGTGCCCGGTCAAATATAGTAAGTTTCCTCCGTACCCTTGGTAAAGCCCTGCTGTTACCAGTTTCTTTCCGTACTCGATAAGAAGCAGTCTTTCCTTTTTCCATTAACATAAATCTTCCTCTTTTCCTTCTGAAATAGAGGAGAAGGATTTCTTGCTCAAAAAGCTTTTAAAAGCCCTAAAAATCCATTTCTCTCTTTAGACATCTCACTTCATTTTTCTCTATAAATAGATAAGTTTTAGATTCTTTTTAAGCCTTGGCTCCCTTGTCTCCGACTCAGGAGCCTTACATAAATAATTTTACTTAGTATAAGGTTTACTTATATAAAGGTCCGTAGTACGCGCAGGCTCTGTAGTCCTGTCCCTCTAAGTCCGCTGTGCCGAATCCGTTAAAGGAATGGGGTCTGAAGATTCTTTCTTCTTCCACATTGTGAAAGCTACTGGAATTCTCAGCATGGAAGCCAAGGTAAGAGTCTGTCTCCATGTGACCTTCCACGGTCACCCCGTGGTTAGCTCCCCACTGCCATAACATTGTAAACGGAATCGCAGCACCTCGCAATCTTCAGGAGCAAACCAAGTGGTCAGCCAGGTCCCGGTCTGTTCTCTCATCCAAAAATCTTATGTACATCGTTATCGAGTACGCAGGTATGCCCTTCAATAACCTGTAAGGTCGGACCCTCCCTCAACGATATTTACACGAATCATGGTAACGGGCATTTCTGCCGCTGTCTTAAAGTGGGAGGAGAATCCGCCGCCTCTAAAAAGTACTCGTAGTTCGCTCTACACAGTCGGTAGCCTCGAAGCAAGCCTTAATGTCGGCCTCTCGTCAGATTCCACCACTCCTTCATGGTGCCGTTGCCCTTCTCATCCTTTGCCGCAGCTGGCATCGAGGCGACTTGCACCGGGTTAATCAGGTGAATAATACCGTTCTTTGCGTATCCGCTAAGCTCTTTTTCCGCTGACTCTCTTCACCGCTTCCGGAGACCAGTAAGTTCTTACATCGAGAAGATGGGAGCCTTTCCCTGTGGAAAGCCAGCCGAACATCATTGCCACGCCGTTTAAAGTATCGTTCTCCGTTGCAAAAGGTGTCGGCATCTTCTTTCCGTTCAGTTAAAACCGGATACCGCATTGCCTCGGTAAAATCCGCATTCGGAAGCCAGTCTGTCCACATTCTCTGCCCCTGAAACCGCCTGCGATGGCATTTCTGCCAAGTGCCTCTTCATGCCAGCCGAGATCGTTTAACTTCGGATTTCCGTAAAGAATATCTCTAACAATGAGGGCATGCTTTACGCAGAACTCCCACTGCTTATCATCCGGAACGAATCTGGACTTCGTGATTACCTCGGGGAAGTTCTTTCCTGCATTGGTATCGTAACCTTCCTTGCAGTTCTCCTTAACCCAAGCTAAAGCTTTCTTATATTCTTCAGGATCGTAAATCTCCAGATTAATTCTGCGAAGAACCTCTGTCATATCTACCCATTCGGTTCTCATTCCGAGGTACTTCTGGAAAATCTACATTTACCACACTACCTGCAATACCCATGGAAACCGCGCCGATATTGACGCTAGGACTTATTCTTCATAATACCTACGCCGACTGCGGCTCTTGCAAAAGTCTAAAATCTTCTTCTCGACATCTTCGGTAATTCCGTCGTCCTTATCCTGTACTTCTGTTCCATAGATGGAAAGCCGGAAGACCTCTCTGTGCGTAAAGCCGCCATAACTGCCGCAAGATATACCGCACGGTCTCTCTGTTCCGTTAAATCCCCAAACCGCCTTAATGGTGTTCGGATTTAAGTCCATGGATCTCTGTTCCCGTAGCACCAGCAAGGATGTAACGGTCAGCGTTCCCCATACATTTTTCCTTTGCAAAATACTCTTCGCAGATAGCCGCTTCTCCGCCACCGCCGATGGTTGTCGGGAAATCACAACCTCTACAGGCTCTCCGTCAGGATAGCGCAGATTCTCTGCAATGAGCTTTGCGGCGCTTTTTGCCATATTCATGGTTTGCGCTTCCAGTGACTCTCTTACTCCTCCCCATCTTCCGTCGATTGTCGGTCTGATACCAATTCTTGGATGATTCATGTTCCTCCTTTATCTAAATAAAACCCCAATATATTCTTTTTGATTTTTCAAGCAAAATGCTTTGGAAACTCGCCAGCTAAAAACTGATTTTCTGTTTCTTGAAAAGCCTTCTATTCCCTTCTATTATGAAGGAATTTCCTTTATGGAACACTCCAGCTTTTAAGAATATTCCTTTACTTCCGAAGCCTCGTAAATCAGCTTTCTCCCCTCTTCTATACTTGCCCACTTCCTTTTCCTGAAAAAGCAAGAAAGAATATTTCCGAGTGCGGAGCTCTCATAAGAGCCCTGCCTTACCTTGAACCTTCAGCTTCCTCGCAATCTTTTCGCGAGAACTTCAGACCTCGCACCTCCGCCAATCATGTGGAGCTTTGTGAAGTTTCTTCCCAGGGTTGCTCTATATCCTCCTTTTACCTCCCGATATTTTTCCACCATACTGTCGTAGATCAGGGTAAAGTAAGAAAAATCTTCTTTCGGAACAGTTCCACCGTGAGAAAGGAGAAAAGCATCGATTTCTTTTTTAACCGCTATCCCTTCTCTTCCGAAAACCTCTGCATCCATGTCAAGGAGGAATCCGGCTTCTTTGTCTTTCTTTACAAAGTCGGTGATTTCCCAGACTATTTTTCTTCCAGTCTTTCCTCCAACTCTGCCTTATACTTTTTCTAATAGAGTGAGAGACCGGTGATATTCTTAAAGAAAAAGCGTCTCGGACTGGTAACTCAGTTCATTTTATAAGAGTTCTTCTCATAGACTTCTCTACTCACCTTCGCGTCCTCTACCGAGGTACCGATCAAAGACCAAGTGCCGCAGCTTAAGAAAAGCGAATCCTTTGTATCTTCAATCATGAGGAGTGCACTTGCCGTATCATGTCCTAAAACCGGAATAACGTCGATAGATAAGGCTCTCGAGCTCTCCAGCTTGGAATTCTTCGTGTTCCCCTTGCGCTCTCCTGCCCGCACAATCCGTGGAACCAGTTCCTGTATTGAGCTTTAGTTTCTCAAACAAATGCTCTGAAACCTGCTTTTTTCGATAAAGTCATACAGCCCTGTTGTGGACCAAATACTCTCTTCTCCGATTTTTTCTCCGGTTAATAGGTGAAAAAGAGTCCGGCATCATTAAAAATCTTATCTGCCTTATCGTAAATTTCCCTATCGAATTTCTTTAAGCTAAGAAGCTGATAAACCGTATTGATGGTCATAATCTGGTTTCCACTGTTTTGGAAAAAGCTCGAACTCATCCAATAAAGCCCTTGCTTCTTCTCTTCCTTCACGCGAACTTCTCGTCTCTGTAGGAATGAGGGTGCCTGTAGAAGATTTCCTTCTTTGTCGATTAGACCCGAAATCCACTCCCCAAGTATCTATACCGATAGCGGAAACATCAGGATTTTTCTAAAAATGGTATCCTCCACTTTCTTTGCGATAGCGTTAAAGTCCCAATACAGCCTACCATCTCTATTCTGAATCTTATGGGACATCCGCATAACTTCTTTGTGCAGAATTGCCCATTCTCCACGTAGCCAACTATTCCTCTTATGGATGTTGCACCCATATCAAAAGCGAGAACCTTCTTCATAATGCATATCTCCAACCGTTTTTGCCAAGCAGAATATAGCATATTAAACAAAGTAATTATATCTTTGAGACATATTATTGAAAATATTTCCGTTTTCTGTGCTATACTGTTCAAGTATGAACATTTTGTTCAGAAAAATGCCAACCTGTACCCTTTCGTAAGAGGCTCGCTAAAAGAGGTTATCTTGCATCTACAGTGAAGATTTTTAAGAATAAATACGTACAGTTTTTCAAATCGTGCATTATGGGCGGCATAGCCTTCTCAAAACAAAGGAGTAGTAAAATGGATATCCATGAGCGAAAAAGGAAATCCTGGAGAACCTGAATCAGCATAACGGATTGCCAGTATCAATTATCTCTCTAAAAAGCTATATGCCTCCCGCTCTACAATAAGAAGGGTTTAATTTCTTTAGAAGAAGACGGTATGATTAAAAGAGCCCACGGTTATGTTTCTCTCATCGTAAAAATCCGCCAAGGAAAGCCCTATCAGCATGCAGCAGGTTGAAAATCTGAATAAAAACAAATTATTGCCAGAAAAACGGATGCTCTGATTAAAAAGACGGCATGGTGCTCTTCCTGGATTCCTCTTCACCGTTTGTCAGCTGGCTCCCATTTTAAAGAACAAAAACAGAATATCACAATCATTACAAACAGCATAAACATTGCTAACGAACTTTCCCATGCTCAGAATCTGACCTGCTTTCTCTGTCCGGGTGTGCTAAAACACCAAAGTCTCTCCATCGTTGGAGAATTCACCTCCGAGTTTATTAAGAACTTCCACGCGGAGCTGGCCATCCTTTCACTGCAAAGCCATACAGGAAGGGTGTTTTCGAAGGGATGATTCTCAGGGATTAGTGAAGAAGTCCATGATGGAAAATGCAAATAAAAACCGTTCTGCTCTGCGACCACACAAAGAAAATGCAGTCGGGTTCTTTAAGACTGCCGATTTTGAAAACATTTCCGCGCTGGTAAGCGACGCTCCGTTTTCCCCATCGTTTGCACCCTAGGAGAAAATCCCTAAACTCTATTGACGATGTGGTACAATATGGATATTATTATACTATAAAAATTACTATATTTTTAAGTCAAGGGAAAAGATATGAATATACGTCCCATCAGCCGCAATACGGCGAAAACTATAATGAAAGTGCAGAGCTCTGCACAGAGGAGCCTGTTTTCCTTACCAAAAATGGAGAAGGTGATTTAGTCGTTATGGATATCGCCACCTATAACCGTAGAGAAAAAATGCTACATTTACGTGAAGAATTACTCTCCGTTGAAGAAGATCGTTTTAAGAGGGATTGCAGGTTATTCTCTTCCTGAACTCACAAACATGCTGAAAAATAAGATAAATGAGGTAGCAAAAATGGCAGAAACAAGTAAATATTCTATTATTGTTTCAGAACGCGCTACACAAATGTTACTGTCTCACATCACCTTTCTCTCTCAGGTCAGTTTGACCAGCGCAAGTAAGTTGGTACAAGACTTCGATACAGATTCAGTCTCTGGAATTCATGCCCATGAGACGTCCCTTTTTTAATGCGGATTATATTCCGCAAAAATACTATCATTTTATTTTGATAGGAAAAAGATATATGATTCTTTTCCAAATCAAAGATTGCACTATTTTTGTGGATTATGTTTTTGGATTGCCGTCAGGATTATTCTTGGTTGATCTGAATTTAGCGTTTTTCCTCTATTCAATATCTGTAGCATTTTCCTCCGTGCTAAATATCTCGCTTGTCAAGTATAAATAATTTTGCTATATTATGCGTGATTTTTTATGGAACGTTTAATTTTAGTATTAATGGAATTTTTTGAAAGTCTTACGATGATTGCTATACAAGACAGTTCATATTCCGAATTCTTTATCTTATCGAGCACTATAGAGAATCAATTTGTTGCAATTCAATTCATGATTATCAGAAAGGGTTATTATGTGGTTTATTCTTTCCTTGGTTGCTGTCTTTTTCTGGTCCGGTTCCGACTTTTTCCAAGCTCGGATCTCCGGAGAAGGATAGCAACAGCATCTAAAGATGATTGTTGCTGTAGGGACTCGTGATGGGCTCTCATGCAACATATCAGGTGCTTGTCAACGGGGTAACGTTTAATCTTGAGACGGTTTTAGTTTATCTTCCCGTATCTTTCCTCTATATCTTCTCGATAGCTTCTGGGCTACATCGGACTTCGCTATATAGAGCTTTCCATCACCTCTCCGATTTGTAATACATCTGGAGCGGTAGCGGCATTTTTGTCTTTTCTTTTTCTTAAAGCAAACGCTCAGCTTTCCGCAACTTATTGCGACGGTTCTCGTTATTGTTGCGATTGTTCTTCTTTCTTATTTTCAAAAGCAGAAGGAAGAAGCGGAGCTGAAGGATCGAGGGAAGAACCCGGCATGAAGCATATGAACAGCTTCCTGGCTATCTTCTTCTCTATCGCCTACTGCATCATTGACGGTCTCGGAACCTTTATGGATGCGGTAGTTTTTGTCCCCGATATCGGATAATCCTGCAGAAAAAGAACCCTTATGGATTCCATCTTCGTGCATCGTCTTTTCGAAGATTCCGCAAATGTGGCCTATGAATATACCTTCCTCGTAGTCGGGATCATCACACTGCTCTATCTTATCTTTGTGAAGAAGACAAAGTTCTTTCCAAGTTATGACGGGACAAAAGCTTCTCGGTGCCATGAGTGAGACCGCAGGACAGGCGGCGTACATCATAGCCCTTGCCGCAAATGCCGTAGCTTCCGCACCGCTTATTTCCAGCTACTGCATGTTCTCTGCTCTCTGGGCACACATCTTCTTAAAGGAAAGACTCTCAGAAGCAGTACTTTTGCCGTTGCCCTCGCGGTAATCGGTATTATTATTATGGGGATTCTTCGGGAGCGATTAAGATTCTTCTTTTTCCTCGCCAAGATTCTTCTTTTCCTTGCTAAAATTCTTCCTTTCTTCGTAATCATAAGAAGCTTGGGAATATAGTTCATAAATAATTTTAAGTATTCAATAAAATAATTTTTGATAAATAGATTTTATGCATGACATTTTCTCCTGTTAATAGTATATTTATAGTTGCTTATCAATTAATTTAATATTTTTAATGCGTGAATCTAAGTTCAGCGAAAAATATGAAAGGAGAAAAATGTATGAAAAGGAAACGTTTTATTCACCTTAGCTTGTGCTTAGCTTTAAGCACCTCTGCCCTGAGCTTCAGTCCGACCTGGGGCGAACCCGCGAACGAATCCGGGAATTCCGTCCTCACGGAGGAGGGCGGAGAAGAAACAGACCCTTCCATAGCAGCAGCAATATGGATTTTACACTATAGTCCTTTAGAGGTGAGGGCAACCGACAGCGATTTTTCGGGAGGAGGGAATTTGAAGACCCTCACGCTTTTGAACAGCGGAATACAAAAGAGCATTCTATCACTATTTTGACGATAAACTGAATCCTATCCGGTTTCCATAAATCTGGATAAAGATAAGTATTATGAAGAAAAAGACGGAAGAGCTTACTACTTGGAACTCTCCGGCAATGCAAACAACAATCCGATTCTCGCAAAAACTTGCTAGAGACGATTCGGGAGAAAATTGATCCTTATTTGGATGACGACGATAAGGCTTTTAGGCGGTCTTTTATCCCCTGACGGCGTTATGGCTGTGAAAGTCCTTATGCTATCCGCTTTAAAAAGTTCGAAAGCGGAGAAAAGCTTGCCTACCTGGTTTATCAAGGATTCGACAAAAGATACCGGAGAGCCGGGCAAAAAAATATCTTATCCCTTACAGGAGTACCAAATCGGAAACCTTTAACTTCATAGTGAGCGGAAATGTAAATCAATTTAATCTTCCGAAAAATAAGGAATCTGTGATCATAACATGGGAGAGATCATCCGCTTCCTGAAAGAGAATTGTCCGGAAATAAAGGAGATTCATTTTACGGATAGAAATATCCAGTCTGAAGGAGAAGGCAGGAAAAGCAGTACTACTACAGCGTTGAGTATACGAATGAAAGCGGAAACACTAAACGTGCAAAGAGTGAATGTCGGGAGTCTGCAAAATCTCGGAAATATTCCTGAAGAATGGATAAATTTCCTTAGTAAGAATCTCGTTTTCCTTTTGATGAAGGGCGATTTGAAAGGGGAATACTACTCTTACAGAGGCGGAAATAAAGGAGATTAAAGGAAGTTCAGCCGCATTATTAATAATGCCCTGACCGGCGTGCTGTCTGTTGAAGTGGATCCGGAAATTGTGCGTAATGTGGAAGATGCATGGTTGATTTTACTCACGGGAAACGCTCGATTATGGTATTCTGCTCACTGTAAACACGGAGAAAAACGGAGATGTGCAAGTCACTCTTCCCATCACCTATAGTCAGCATTAAACGTAAGCTCCGTCTTTTCTCTGGAAAATGCAGACTTGGAAAACCCTAGAGCTTTCTCAAGATAAAAACTACGTTTATGAAAAACGTGAACAGGAAATGCTGTCCGGTCCCTGAAAAGAGTACTTAAAGAGTTCTTTTAAAAGAAGGAAACGTCAGAACCCCAAAGCTTCAAAATAAGAGCGTACCGCAAGGGGTATATCTTGTAAAAATACAATAAAATACTTTATCCTGTCTACAAGGACGACAGAGTTTGTAAGAAACTTAAGGCTGAATCTGAACGATGCATGTCGGAAGAAAACGTTTATCACAACTATATTGCTTTGCAAAAACATGCATTATGACGGGGACAAAACGGAAGACGGCTATCCCGTGATTCTGGATTACCGAGGAAGACAGGCAGGATATCGAAAAAGTTCTTCGCTACAGAGTTAGGCGAAAGTCTGGACTCTGTCACATTCCCTAACGAGACAAAGTCTCCCGGACTACCTACAGCTCGTATTACGTAGAGACTACGCTTCATTTTAAAGACGGAAGCATTAAAAACTCAATGTCTATCTCACAGGCACTTTGGAGAGCCTCCCTTCTTTCGAGAGAAACAGCCCTCTGTAAATTAGAAAGTGACAGAGATATGTGGCGGGGAAGTTATACGACCGGAAGATCCAAAAACTCCCGAAAATCCGACAGAACCGGTGGAATCCTACATGAGCCCTGTTAATCCGGTGAATCCGGCAATGGAAACGGTAACGGAAATAGCGGTGGAAACGAGTGTAAACAGCAGTGGCGGTTCTCGTACACCGATTGTCGAGGAAAGCCAAACTCCTGCGGTACTTTCCGCAAGTCGAGAACGGTTTCTTCACCGGGGAAGTTTTAGGGGAAAGAAACCAGACCCCCACTGTTCTCGGCGTAGAGAAAAGGAAGAGGATTTGTCAAAAACCGAAGACCGGAGTAATCCGTTCAGCTTTTACTCTTTTCGGAATAAGCGTCATCGGACTGGCCTTTTGGGCTTTACAGGAGAAAAAGAAAAGAGCATAAATATTTTTACAGATTCTTCTCCAAATCCTCTACAATCTTCTTCATGGTTCCTCTTTAAAAGGATTCATGAGCCCAACCTTTTCCCTCCAATTCTGTAAAGAAAAGGGATGTGAGCACTTGGAGAACTCCATATAGCTCTTCCATGCCCCCTGAAAAATCCTTATCCATCCAAGCCTTGTACTGTAAGGCATTGATAGAGGCAATGCAGTAGTCAATATAATAGTAGGGCAGGTCATAGATATGGTGCTGCTTCTGCCAGAATCCGCCCTCTTCCATAAAGGCATTGTCTCTATAATCCAAATGGGGCTTATACTCCTTTTCCAAGGTTCTCCAAAGCAGCTTTCTCTCCTTCAGGGGTCATCTTCGGATTCTTATAGACTATGTTTTGGAACTCATCTACCATGGTACCGTAGGGGATAAACATCAGGAACTCTTCAAAGTGCATGGAAAGGTAATCCTTTGCCCGGTCCCCGAAGAATAAATCCATCCAAGGCTCGGTAAAAATTCATGGACATGGAGTGGGTTTCCGCCGTTTCCATCGTCAACTGGTTATGCTCATGAATGGGCAAATCCGCTGTAATATAGCCCTGAAAGGCATGTCCGCATTCATGGGTAATCACATCACAGTCTCCGGCTGTGCCGTTGAAGTTCGCAAAGATAAAGGGCATGTGGTAGTTGGGAAGCATTTCCATATAGCCGCCGGTTCTCTTGTTCTTTCTGCCCAGCACATCGAAAAAGCTCCATTTTCATCATATCCTGCATAAACTTGGACGTTTTCCGGGAGAAAGAGCATCGTACATCTTCTGTCCGGCCTTAAGAATTTCCTCCGGTGTTCCGATGGGAGCAGGATTTCCCTCCTTGAAAAATACGCCTTCATCATAGTAATAGAGCTTATCTAGCCCAAGTCGCTGTCTTCTTCTCTCATGAAGTTTCTCAACAAATGGCACCAAATCCCGTTTTACCTGCTGGCGGAAGGAGGCAATCTCCCTCTCCCCATAGCAGTTTCGATTCATTCTGGCATAGCCGATTTCCGTAAAATCCGGATAGCCCATCATCTGCCCCTGCTCGGTACGATTCTTGACCAAAGCATCATAGATAGAGTCCAGCTTCTCCGCATTATCCTCAAAAACTTGGTATACGCCTTCCATGCCTTCTTACGCACCTCTCTATCTTCCGCCGTAAGATAGGGTGTCATAAGAGAGATTCAGGTTCTCTCCTCCCAGGGAATCTTTGCGGAAGCCAGAAGCTTACTGTATTCGGTGGTTAGTTCATTTTTCTTTTTGCATCAGGGGAATCAGGGAAATGTCTACCGCCTTCTGTGCAAGCTCCGTGTTTTTAACGGCTACATGACCAAGCTTTTCTTCCATATAGGCACGGTGGGGAGAATGGTAAACCCGCATTTGGTAGTCCACTAAGAGATTCCGGAAAATGGGCATATTAGCATCATAAAAGGCTCTCTCCCTTCTCGTAGAAGGAATCCGTCATGTCAATGTCGTTTCGAATGCTGGCAATCACACTTTCCGTCATCACATCATCCACCAGCTTATAGTATTTTTGATGCGGGGCAAAAGCTCCTCACCGGACTGAGCCTTATCTACGCCCTCGCAAAGCTCCAAAAATCGGCCTTCAGTTTATCAAAATCAATTCTCTTATAGGAAATTCTGTAAATTTCATATTTTCCTCCAATTCATATGTGAAATGCATAAGCGACAGTCTAATACAATCGGTACAAGCATAACATTTCTATGGGAATATTCTATAAGTTTTGTGCTTTTCCTTTACCCTTTTTGCACAGAAAAATAGGGGATGTAAAAATAAAAATGATTTTTCTAAGCAATATAGGTCTGAAAATTCCTCAGTTATTTTGATTTTTACAGTCCCCATCTATTAAAACCATAAGGTCAAAGAAAAACTCACACTTATGTTTGCTAATTTTATGTTCACACTATCCAAAAATCCGGGAGAGATCTATAGTATCTGATACGTATCCTTGCTTATAATTACTAATAGCCTTATCCATATCTTTCAAAGTACGTGCAGAAATAGTATCCGGAACTGTCAATTCACGAGGCTCTAGCATAATACAGCCATTTTCATATTCCTTAACATTATAATATTGGTATAAAAGCCCCCGCAAAGTAACTCTCTTCTTACTATCGAGGTGAACATTATATTCCTTTCTTGCTTCCATCATATTCCTTTCTCCTAAACTTGTGGGATTTCCCACTTTTGAATCTACACTATATTGGACTAGATGATTTGTAAATGACTATTACCTATAATCTATACAAGTTCAACACTATTATAACTCCCTGCTATTTTCGGCAGGTCACCAATTCTGAATCATGGAATTAGATGGATGAATTTTTCGTGGAATATACAAACGCGACGCTATATTTTGCTCTTGTAGTGGAAAAACTATGTTTTACATCTACTTTCAGCTTTTAATGTTCCTTTTTCCACAAATCCAGTCAAGCATTGGTTTTTGTAGGTTATATCAAAACCCAATCAAAACCTGATTGAAACCTAGTCCTTTAGAATTTCCAAATGAAAGTAAACCACATTCCTCATTTACCTTCTTTTTAACATTTACTCTCAGTTGCATAGGTGAATACGTCTTACGATAGCTATAAACATATTTTTCTGAAACCTAGAACAATCCGTCATGTCCGGTCTTAACATTCATATCTGATGTGCAAGCAACCATGTTGGGATACAATGTATTGGCAAATGCATTAGAGGGGGTGCGGACATTTTTCTTATTAATTAACATTCAAGTTTCATTCGATATTTAATTCTGACATAAGTCCTTTAGATGGCATAGATACGTTTTAAAAAGAATTTCTAATTGTTTGTGCTTCCAATTCGCCTTGTCTAGCAATTTGAGAAATAATTGTCTGAGCATTTGATATCTTTTTAGATGGTACTCGCATTCTGATTGCAGTCCCTCTAAAGTTGGTTTCTCCGTATTTTTATTCCATGATTTTCAATTAACATATAATTTTCCATAACTGACAATGCAGAAACTTCCATTTAGGTGTTTGCAGATTTCACTTACCATATAAAGTCCATATCCTGAATTTGCCCATACATCGCAACTTTTTGGCTTCATTGACGGTTTAAATGCTTCTGAAATACCGGCTTTTAATGCCCATTGAAGAGCTTTTTCATTATCAGTAATATACTCTTTGTGAGCATGATTCTGTGTAATACTATTGTAAATGCCTATACCCTCATCTACTATTGCAATCTCTGCTAATTCAAAGGATGGCCAATATTGTCCGCAAACCCACATAGTATTAGTACCGGCATGCTCTGGCGTATTTCGAAGTATCTCCCTGATTAAGTAAGAAGTTTATGTAACTCTTTAGTACCTCTATCAACAATGCAAGCTAATCTTCCAGCTTCTTTTCTATCAAATCGCCAACAACCATGTAATTTCCTTGTGAGATTTCATCCTGCTGTAATTTGTCAACTATGATTGGAGTTATGGGAATGTAATTAGTACTACCATTTGCTTCACCCTGGTTTTTCCCTATCCCTAACGAATCAGAAACATACTTAAAAATCCCATCGTACCTGCATATTTCTTCATACCCACCAATTTTAAATGATATTTTTGGATATTTATTTATGATAATTGCGCATCGTAGCTCCCATAATCAGCATAGCTAGCGGGTCAAAATTAGCTCATTTTAGAGAAATCGAAAAATAACTTCACCATTTGGAACTTTTTCGTATATATCGTGAGCAAATTTAAGTGTTCCTACAGTTCCATATCCGGAACGTATATTCTCATCTATAACACCTCCTTACGCGACCCCGATCCATCCATATCCCTGAACTGCCATATCCACAAAGTGGTTCATGAGAAGGATACCTTAGAATCAAAGGATGCTTTATCATAGCTTTCAGGCAGATCGTCATTCAGAGATAGTTCCACCTCATGTTTCAACTTGGCACGTGGCTGTTCATCTTTGTACCAATCTACTACTAGAAGGCTACTGCGATTATCCACTAATTTCTATAAAGATTCTTAGCAGATAGTTTTACTTTTTGCTCCTCAGCTTGTGTCAACTTCTTTCCTACAATCAGCAAATCATAGATTTCCAGCTCTTCTTCTGTAAGACCTTCTGTATTTGCACGATTATCTTCCTGACGAAGTTCTTCAAGAAGTTTTACAAGTCTGCTCGTAATAATCCTCGTTTTCAGTTCCACCTGCATTATAGGAGTCAATAATACGCTTGAACCTTTTCTGAAAATTTTGTTCTTGTACAGTTTTTATTAAGCATCTGTTCAAGAGCTTGCTCAATGTATTCCTTCAAGTCATTAATCTCAATCGCCTTATACTTGGCAACCTTTATCTCTTTCCTCAATTGTTCAACATCAACTTTAGAAAGGTCAATTGCCTTTGTGCTCTTAATCATGTACTGAACAGGTTTCTCACGCAAATAATCAATGAAATCTTGACTTGCAGTAACACTACCATCAAGAATCTGATTCATTTTCTGTCTGGCACGAGCGACTTTTTCATCATCAATAGCGTGATCAAAAAGACCATGCAGATACACAAGAGGAGCAAACTTATCGTTGCTCCAATTCTTCTCAAAGATTTCCGGCTTTGATGCTTCATAAAGATTCGTCAAAGTATTGAGGATGACTTTGAACTTCTCTTTATCATCATCTTTGGCAACGATAGTGTCATAGGCACTTCTTAATGCATCCGGTTTATCCAGTATTTAGAATCATCAATTATCTTTTTCCAAATTAATATCTAAAAGATAATAGGAAGGAATCCGCCTCTTCAATAGTACCGTCAATATAGCCTATTAGCTGGTCAATATCCTTTGCAGGGAATTCTGTTCCGTCATTGCCGGTGGCATATTCTGTTAATGCTTTCTTCATGTATTTAAACACGTTGACATAATCCACAATGATTCCGGCAGTTTTTCCCGGATACACTCTGTTGGCACGAGCAATCGCCTGCATTAGAGTATGACCTTTCATCGGCTTGTCCAAGTAGAGTGTAGAAAGATTCTTTACATCAAATCCTGTCAGCCACATGGCACAAACGAACACAAGTTGCAGTGAGTCATCAGGATCTTTAAATCTATCCTCAATATCTCTGCCGTCCGGTGTGATTTCTTTCATCTTTGTACGATGTTTTGTAATATCTAATCCTTGCTTTGCAAACTTGGCTTCTTCATCATTTTCCTCTGAAATGATAACAGCCATTTCAACCTTATTCATATACGCAAGAATACGAGTGAGCTTATCACGTTCTTCCTCAGTAGAAGCAGTATTTCGCTCTCTCATGATGTTCTGCTTTTCTATAGCCCAGTAATGCTGAACCTTATCATACATTTTGACAGCAGTATATTTATCGACAGATATAACCATACCTTTTCCAAGGAATCCACGTCGCGGGAAGTGATAGGCAATATCCTGTGCAACCTTATCCAGTCTGTCATCACGCTTGATGACCTCTAAAATACGAGAAGATGCGTTTTCTAACAGACGTGTTTCATCCTCGTTTAAATTTTCTTCTTCGATAATGTCCACAATGTCATCGTCAGGAAATCGTTCTCAAGTCCAACTTCCGGAACTCGTCTGGAATAGAATAAAAGGTACTGTAGAGCCGTCTTCAAACTAGACTGTGCAAAATTATACTCTGATACATAATCTCCAAACCACTGATTTGTAAGACGTTTTTGTACCAAGGAGTAGCGTTCGGTAAATGCAACAAAAATTAGCATTCGAAGTGCAGTTCTCATGTTCTCTGCCAAATCCTTATACTGCGTTCTGTGTGCTTCATCAACAAGGACAATAATATCGTCACGAGTAGAAAGCACCGGATATTTCTTTGTCTTATCGTATCTGAACTTATGAATCAAAGTAAAGATAAAAGCCTTATTGGTCGTTAGAAAATCTCTTAACTGCTTACTATCCTTAGGCTGGCATTCTTCTTTAGAACCAATAACCTCAGTACGTACGAAGTTCTTATGAATCTGAGTATCCAAATCCTCACGGTCTGTAATAACGAGGAACGAGAAATTACCTTGAATCTTACGCTTCACTTTACGGGCAAACATAACCATAGAATAGGATTTGCCTGAACCCTGTGTATGCCAGAAAACACCAAGTTTACCATTAAGCTCTTTTCTGTTCTCGACTGATTCCATTAGGTTATTTACCCCTAAGTACTGGTGGTTCTTAGCGATAATCTTTATTCTCTGATTTTCAAAGAGAATAAAGTTTTCAATATAGTCAATCAATCTATCTTTATTAAGAAGACCATCAACAAAATATCTGACTGAGCTGTCCTTTACACTATCTGCTGAGAGAATAGCTTCTCTATCCGGTTTTTCCTTTTCACTATCAATCTTGAGCCATTCAAAGAAATAGTCATAGCTTGCATTAAATGCACCAAGCTTTGTCTCCAAACCATTTGAAAGCACACAAATCTGATTAAATGCAAAGAGATTCGGAATATCTCGCATGTAATCTTTCAGATTCTTGTTGTAGGCTTCTTCAAGCTTAACAATGCTATTTTTCAGTTCGATAAACACAAGGGGCATACCATTGATGAAGATGAGGATATCCGGTCTTCTGTAGTAGACCTTCCCCTGTATCCACATCTGCGATACTGCTGTGAAAGTATTGTTCTCCGGAGACTCAAAAATCTATCAGTTTAACAAAATCAAAGTCCTCTTTTCCGTTTCTACGAATACTGATTTTGATATTATTACGAATTTGCCTGTATAATTTGTAGTTAGTCTCTACAATGTCCGTTCCTGAATAATCTTGCCTTAATGTCTTTACTATCTCTTTAATTTTATCTTCTTCGATAGTTGGATTAATACGCTTAAATGAGAGACAGCATGACATTGGGAAGAACACATTCCTTCTTAGAAGCCCTTCTGTACCATCATTCAAATCATCACGCTTGCTTGGATCAACATCATGCAAATGAGGATATCATATTTAAATGGCTCAGCTTTTAATTTTGAAAGTATAGCCTGTTCTATATCGTCTTCAGATATAAAATTACGCATATGAACACCTCCTTAAACCTCAAGTCTTCCGCTCATTAGACGTGGTAAAAGCATATCTCTTTGCTTAATTAAAAATATCATTTTGAAGGTTAATTTTATCAATAATATCAATCATTGGTTGTATTATTTTTATAAATTCTTCAATTAAATTTTTAGTGGGTAGTAGTACTTTTTATTCAATAGAGTATTGGGTTTCAGGTGTAATACATTTGCACCATTGGCAAAGTGTGAAAAATATTTTTGAATAAAATCCATAAATACACATACAATATATAAAAGGATTTGGTACTTCTGATATTATTTTTACTAAATCAGCTGAAATAACCGAAAACCCCTTCAATACTCGGTATGAGTGCAACAGAGCCAACTGTTCGTCTCATCCTGTGTCATGTCTGTTACTCCGAGTATTAAGTCTCCAGCTTTCACTATTTGCGATTCTTTATATCGCCCGTTGTATTTTGTACCTTTCTCGTCTAAATCCCCCATAGGGCTGAATATTTTTCAAATTTATTAAATTGATACCATCATCACAATCTATTTCAGCTGATGAATATGATATACCACGTTCAAACGATACAATATCACCCAATTTAACGTAGTTTCCAATTAGATGGAATCCCCTCAGCAAACTCCATATCCTCATATCCCGGAAAGCGAAATCTTACAAACCATTCCTTTATAGAGATTTTCAGCCATTTGCTCTAATAGTTTGATTCGCTTGTTGTTGTTTTCGATTAGGTTGTCATAGGTGGTGAGAATATCAGCTATTCTATTTTGTACTGTAAAATTTGGTATTCTAAATTTAATCCCCATTATATCCTTAGGACTCACATTTACTTGATTTGCTACCACCATAGCTCTATTAGCAATGGCGTATTGAATACTTTTTAAACGAAATACATAATACAAAAATCTTTATTGACTGTTTTCTTAGGGAATGACTTTTTCCAGCCCGTTGGTTTAAAAAGATAAACTCTATCATCTAAATTTCTACAACATCTTCCAACCATGGAATTTGGTTGATTCATATGGCTTCCTGTTAAGGAAATTAGAATATCACCCTTTAGAACATGATATTCTTATCAATAGAAAGAAATTCTTTATTTACATATTGAGTAGAATTATCTACGATAATATTCTCTCCATTACTATGTTTCCAATTTTAATAATGGGTATATCTACACCTTCAGATAAATCTTGTGACTTAAATGCATATCCCGATATAACCGTACAATACTTTTTAAGTTTTTCTTCCATATCACTCCCCCAATAATTCTTTTAAATTATTTACAATACGTTCTTCAAGCTCTCTTGCCTCGGCACTTAAAGAAATAAATTCAGAATTAAGGGATAACATTTCTTCCTTGAACTCTTCCTCGGTTAATCCATCGTCTTCAATGACTACTCCGACATAACGCCCTGCATTAAGAGAATAGTCCTGACCAATGATTCCGTCTTCACCATCCAGCGACACCGCTTTACAAAGACCGATAACATCGGCATATACACCGTCAGGGAATCTTTCTGTCAACCAGTCAATCTGTGATTGCCAATATGTTTTTGTGAGAACTTCTTTTGTCATCAGAAGTTTCCGGTGCATCAGCAAGTTCTCTTTTGTATTCATCAATCAAATCTACAAGTGCCTGTGTATCTCCGTGATAAAGCTTTGTGATAACGCCAAGATTCTTAATCTGCTCCTCAGAGAACTTTCTGTGAGCACGATCCACCTGTAAATACATTTCTTGCATCTATAAATAAGATTTGATTTTTCTTCTCAGTATTTGGCTTCTGCTTATCAAAGAACCAAAGAGTTGCAGGAAGGGTAACTGATGAGAACATATTAGAAGGAAGAGTTACCATCTGAGAGATGATGCCTTCTTCAATCATTTTCTTTCTAATATCATATTCTGAACCGGATGCATCAGATGCAGAATTAGCCATAACAAGTCGTCGCTACTGTTCTTTCATTTAAGGCAGTAGCAAAGTAGCCAATCCACAAAATAGTTTGCGTTAGGTACAGTTTCTTTCTTATCAGATTTTTTCTTTGTTGATTTGCTCTTATTTCTTGGTACGCCATACGTGTTGAAACGTGCATCATCAGAAACCTTATCAACAACAACTTCATCTACGTTGAATGGAGGATTTGCCATTACATAATCGAATTGTCCGAATGCATTATATGGATCAGAATAAAATGAGTTAGCTTCTGTGATATCGCCACGTACATTGTTGAGAAGCAAATTCATCTTAGCGAGTTTTACAGTATCCGGTTCTTTCTCAACACCATAGCAACGGAACTTCATTTGCTCGCTTTCACTGGCGTTATGATTATGCATGTATCGTGCAGCCTGTACGAACATACCTCCGGAACCGCAGGCCGGATCTAAGAACTTCTTTTCACCCGGCTGTGGATTCAATACTTCTACCATATATCTAACAACTGTTGCAGGGGTATAGAATGTTCCTCCATCCTTACCTTCTGCAAGTGCAAAGTTCCCTAAGAAATATTCATAGATTTCACCGAAGATATCGATTGTACTGATTTTCCGGAATATCTTTAAAAAAATACGTACGATATTAGAGAGAAGCTCCGGCTCTTCTTCCGGTACTAACTGTGCGTAAACTTCTTTTGGAAGTACACCATCCATTTTAGGATTCTCATCTTCAATGGCTTCCATAGCTTTTCTTTACAAGAGTAGCCTTGTTTGCATCGTCCGGTGCATTGTTAATGAAGTCGTAGTAAGCACACTCAGGGAGATAGAAGCCACATTTCTCGATGGAAATCTCTTTCATAGATTTTTCCATACGTCCACCTTTAAGACGGTTGTATTCTGCTTCAATTTCTTCTTTATGTTGTTTATATAAGATGTCGGCATATCTCAGAAAGATAAGTCCTAAAAATAGGTTGACCATATTTATTTGTGACTAAATGTGCACTTGCACGAAGAACATCGGCAGAGTGCCATAGAGTGTCTTTAATTCTTTTAGTTCTTTATCTGTCATGGTAGTGTTACTCCTTTATTTTTCAATTTTGTTATCAAGTCATGCTTCCTCAATTATTTCGTAAGGACGATTATTCTTTAAGCAAAATGCATTAATACTGTTCATAGATTTCAAATTTGGCTTAGCACGTCCAGATTTCCAACGATTCACAGTAGAAAAAGCCACACCAATTTTTCTCGGCAAAATCCTGCTGTGTGAGGAATGAACGTTGTCTAAGTCTTTTTATTTCTTCAGGAAAACCTATACGCATCCCCTTTTTCGTTTCTAAACCATTAATATAGCGTTATTATGCACATGAATTTTTCTAGTACCCAGTCCTCCAAGACATTATTCGTAGATAAAACTCTGTTCTGCTTATTCAGCCAATTGTTCTTAAACGACATCCCTGCCCTTTTTAGAAGCATGGCATAGAGCAAAATAGCTTCTGCCGACAGACCTTGAAACTCCCTCTCCTTCCACTAATATTTCCGGCACCTTCAAAAAAATTAAAGCCCTCTGCTTCCCTGTTATAGAAATAGTCAAAGTCCATTTTTCCCTCCTTTCTCCCTAAAATTCACAAAGAAAAAAGACGATAGCTTTACCATCGTCTTTGCCGCCATTGATGAATTATTTTTAGATTGATTTTATCCCTTTGTTGACTACATGAAGAAACGCAATAATGCTCGCACCAAGCATCGGAATTCCATAAGGACTAAACAAAAACCCTAAAAACAATGCTTCTATACCCAAAACAACTTTATTTTTGTATAAATGAGGCAAATGCCCCAACAATACACATCAGCATCAGCAAAGATAGAAGCGCTGTTCCAATGCCAAGCAAGAATGTCAGAAATGCAATGAGAATACTTAACAATATAGATTGGAAAATAGCTGACTTGTCCCCTTGTTTTGACATTTTTTCCAAGGTATTTTCAAGCTGATTTTTGACACATTTTCCAAGATTATTTTTGGCCTGATTTTGACACTTTTCCAAGATTTCATAGTAAAGAATCACAATATGGAATTTAGTCCTTGAGCCCTTCCACAAGTTTCTTTTAGGCTTCCTTCTTCAAAGGGACTCATGAGTCCTGCCTTCTTCTCGAGTTCGGTAAAGAAAAGGGATGCGGAAAGATGAGAAAAACTCCATATAGCTCTTCCAGGCTTCTTTGAAATCCCGCTTCATGAAAAGCCTTGTACTGCAAAAGCATTTACCATGACAAGACAGTAATCAATGTAGTAATAGGGGTTTTCATAGATATGGCTCTGCTTCTGCCAAAGTCTTCCCTCATTTAAGAAAAGGATTGTCCTTATAATCAAGATAGCGGTCTGTACTTCTTCTCGAGCTTCTTCCAAAGCTCGTTTCGCTCTTCCGGAGTCATTTCCGGGTTCTTGTAAACAATATTTTGGAATTCATCGACCATGGTACCGTAGAATAAAACATCAGCGTATCTTCAAAATGCATTTCCCTATAGTCATCCGCCCTCTCTCCAAAGAAAAGCTCCATCCAGGGGCTCCGTGAAAAATTCCATAGACATGGAATGGGTTTCCGCCGTTTCGGAAGTTAAGTCATTATGCTCCCTAATCGGAAGATGCGCAGTCAAATAGCCCTGAAAAGCATGTCCGCACTCATGGGTAATCACATCGATATCTCCCTGCAGTTCCGTTAAAGTTTGCAAAAAAACAAGAGCATCTTGTAGTTCGGAAGCATATCCATATAGCCGCCGGTACTCTTATTTTTCCTGCCAAGGACATCAAAGAGCTCCATTTCCGCATTTTTCGCATGAAAGTAGAGGTCTCGGGAAAGCTCATCGTACATCTTCTCTCCTCGCCATGATTTCTTCCGGGCTTCCGCACGGCGCGGATTTTCCCTCCGGGGAAAAAACATCTTCATCATAATAGTAGAGATGTCTCGAGTCCCAGTCTCTTTCTTCTCTTTTCATGCAGCTTTTCCACAAAGGGAACAAGATCACGCTTCACCTGATTCCGAAAGCTTTCAATCTCCTTCTCGCCGTAACAGTTACGATTCATTCTGGCATAGCCGATTTCCGTAAAGTCAGAATAGCCAAGCAGGCGTCCTTGCTCAGTTCGGTTCTTTACCAACTCATCATAGAGAATTCAGTTCCTCCCTATGCTCCTCAAAAGCACTGTACTTCTCCCAAGCTCTTTCCCGGACAGAACGGTCCACGCTTGTTAGATAAGGGCGCATAAAGAAAGGTTTAATTCCTCTCCCTCCCATTCAATCGTTGCCGTACCGAGAAGCTTTCCATAGGCGGTAGTAAGCTCATTTTCCTTCTGCATAAGGGGAATGAGCTTTTCGTCCATCCCCTTTATCGCAAGTTCAATATTCTTAAAGGCAACATGCCCGATTTTCTCTTCCATCTCTTTTTGAAAGGAGAATGATAGAGCTTCTTCTGGTAATCCACCATCGCATTCCAAAAAGCCCAGCATCTTTTCGTCATAGTAGTCCTTTTCCTTCTCATAGAACTCATCGGTCATATCGATGTTGTTCCGAAAATTCGCAAGCACCATGGCCGTCATCACATCGTCCTGCATCTTATAATACTTCTTATGAATGGAAAAGACCTCCTCTACGGACTTTGCCTTGTCCAAGGCCTTCGTTAAATCCAGCTCCTTTTTCCATTTTTGTAAAATCCACCCTCTCATAAAGAATTCACTCAGCTTCATAATTCATTTTCCTTTCCTTCTATATCCACTCATCTTTTTATACTAGGCGTCATTTTTGGAAAGAAGATATACACAATACTGGTTCATGCTAATTCCTCTCTCTCTGAATGCATCGCTAAGGATCGATGCAAGCTCCGGGGAATCCTCAACTTTAAACTGTCCGGAATAGTCTTCCAGACTATCCGGCTCATGAATCTTCACACCTTCTTCCAATGTCTGTCATAGATGTTCTTTTTGCATCCATCGCATTCGCTACTGCACTTTCTACAGTCTCACCACAGCTAATACAACCGGGTAGATCCGGAAAAAGAAACAACGAATCCGCCTTCATCCTTATCTTCTACAATTTCCATACGATAAGACATTTGCCAAATAATCATTCAGCGTCTTCATCATTTTTCGCCTCACTTTCTACAATCTGCCGCACCATTTCTACTATACCTTCTTAATCGGTTCGTGCTTTGGTATCGTAATCGGCATACATCCCTGTTTTTCTGAATGTATAATGACTGCTTCCGCTGTATCCTCTTTACACAATATCCTTCAAAATCTCCAAAGGAAACGGCTCTCCCACCTTCTCTACGGAAAGGTCTCTTAGCGTAAGTTTGACTTCCTAAGGGTCAGTGCCGGGTTATAGTAGGGATCTCCCTTTCGCAAAATTTCCGGCCAATGCTTTGCCAGGGCAGACAATCTCTCCATTGAAACGCTTTTACCTTCTCCGGATTATCCTCCAGTCCTCTGGACTTGGACTCGTAATGGGTGAAAAGGGCATAAGGGTATACACCACCCGCTTCCCAAGGGCACGAATCTTCAAGCAAAAATCCACATCATTAAAAGGCCACCGCAAGCTCTTCCCGAAAACCGCCCACCTTGTCAAAGAGGGATTTCTTGGTCATTAAAACGGCGGCAGTGACAGCAGAATAGTTTTGAATGCAGGCCGCCCTATGCATATAGCTGTTTTCCGTTTCGTGAGTACCGATAAAGGTGGCTCCGGCAATGCCGCCAAAGCCCATCACCACACCGGCGTGCTGAATCATTTTATCCGGATACAAAGCCTTGCACCGCAGATGCCCACTTCCTCCTGCTGCACAAACTGAAGCATTTCCTCCACAGAATCCGCCTTTAAGCACTCAATATCATTGTTCATAAAGAGCAGGTACTCTCCGTGGGCAAAACTCACCCCGAAGTTATTGATGGCGGAGTAGTTAAACTCTCTCTCCCAGCGCACCACCCGTACCGCCTTGGTATGGAATTCTCCGTATCTTGCCGGGAATTCCTCCTGAATCTTTTCATAGTAGGCAAATGTCTTCTCCTCTACGGAATTGTTCTCCACCACAATCACTTCCAGATAGGGATAGCTTCCGGCAAAGAGGGAGCGAATCGCTAGATCCAAATCCTCGCTATGATCTTTACTCAGGGATAATCACGGAAATAAGAGGAAACTCCCCTTCCTTCTTCTCCAAGGCATAATGGCAATGATAATAGCCGTAGGTAATGCCCCGTTCCACCTTTTTCAATGGGAAGCCCAAGGCGCTTCGCATGGTCGAAAACCGCCCGCTCTCCGGCAGTAAAGGCATAGAGCTTTGCCTCCGGATTCTGGGCTGTGGAAAGTTGATGAGAACGCCAATGATAGAGCACCTTCCTGATATGGATAATCGTAGAAGAAGTAAAGAGCGCCGCTTCCTGCCTTTTTCTCCTCTTCACTGAGGCCTGCCGCCTTTTCCCTTCTTTCCGCCTCCTCACAAAGTCGCAAAATCAGATCATAGTCCTGAGCACCGTCATATTCCTTCTGCTCGTAAATCTTCTCTCCTCTTCTCCCTCTTTCGCTACTGCATCTCAATAAAGAACGCTTCGCAATCAGAAGATGGCAGAAATAATTTTACACTACGGAAGTTCCGGGCTGTAGTCCGGCTTAAAGTGAGGCTCAAAATAATAGGCGGAGGCAAAATCAATCTTGTCCTCATCACTGTAGAGAAGTTCCGCCTTGGGGTGCTCCTTGATGGTTTTTCGCAATGGTATACAACGCATCCTCCGTAAGCTCATCATCATGGTCGGAGAAAATGATGAAATCCCCCTTGGCCATGGCGATGGCGGCATTGGTATTTCCGGAAATGCCCAGATTCTTGGGAAGGGCGGTAAAACGTACTCTGCTGTCCTTCTCCTGATACTCCTTTTAAAAACCGCAAGAGGGACTTTTCTCCATTTTCCAAGGAATCCTCGGAAAGCTCAGAGGCATCCGCAAGGCAAATTTCAAAATGGGGGTAGGTCTGGGACAAAATGCTGTCTAAGAGTCTTCGTAAAAAAGCCTCCTTGGGACGGTACACCGGAATTACAATGGAAAAAAGCAGGGGATTCCCCCAAACTGCCGCCCTTTGCCTCGAAAGCTCTTCCGCTCCGGTCTTTTCTTTTTTATACCACTCATTATAGTCGTAATCCTCTTCAATGCTCTTTAGCTTTCGCACACTCTTATGCCAAAGAGCGGAGAGACCGCCCTTTTTCAAGGTATCCTTTACTGCCTCCACCGTTTCCCATTGGAAAAGGGCCAGGAACTTCTCCATCTTCTTGTGGGCATGAGAGTTAAAGGACTCGATTTTTATCATCAAAGGCAAAGCGGCGAAGCTGATGATCCACCTGTATCAAAAGCTCTACCCTTTCGCCCTTTCCCATTTCGTAGGGGTGTCTCACAGAAAACCAAGCTTTCCTCTTGATTTTTCTTCCCGTTTTTCCTCCTCGTACTTCGGGAAAATAGGCTTCATTTACGGTTTCCCGCTCCACTTCCTCATAGGAAAACTCTCTTTTCTCTCCCTGTCTTCCTCGGACGAATATCTCAACAGGCGTCTCGGATCTCTTCCGAAGGCCCAGCCCTGAATATGCAGTTTTTCCTTCTCTTACTAAGGCAATATCAATCTTTGCTCTCATTTTTCTTACTCCTCTATCGAAGCCTTCTCTATAGAACTGCTTGCTTTTTGTAGCCTGTTCCGAAGTACTGCTTTCACAGGCATCCTGCCCCGGCTGTTTCGAAGAACTGTCTCCGCTTATTGCCTGTTCCGAAGTACCGCTTTCGCCGGTAGCCTGCTCCGCCTGTTCCGAAAAGATTCGAGTCTCTCTTCCTCCACCACGAGCGGTCTCTTCATGACCCTTTGGTTAATGGAAAGGATATACTCTCCCAACAGTCCGATAAAAAGATTTGCACAGAGCCCAGGAAAAGCATTCCTATCAGCATCAGAGCCATACCTGCGGGAAAAGCGGTCCCACCAGATTAACTTCATAATGAGATAAACGAGGCCGACCAGCATGCTGATTCCGCAAAGATCCCGCCGAAAAATACCGCCAAGCGAAGTCCCACCTTGGTGTAGCTGGTAAAAAGCTCAGCATGGCCGCATCATAAAGAGTATAGAAGTTGTTGTGGTCACGCCCGCCCGACGCTTCGGCTGCGTATAGGGGATATCCTTTCTTCTGTAACCAAGTTCCGCCACAATCCCGCGCAAGAAGGGGTAGGGATCGTCCAGAGATTGCATTACCGAAATAAAGCCTTTGTCGTACAAGCCAAAAGCCCTGTAAACTGGCTGATTTGATCCACTGAGGACATTTTTCCGGATAAAGCTTATAGTAAATGCCCTCGAAGCGCATACATGAGCTTTCGACTCGTTACTCTCTGTCTTCACCCCGATTACAATACGGTAGCCCTCTTCCCAGGCTTCCACAAACTTCGGAATCATTTCGACCGGATCCTGAAAGTCCGCCGCCATAAGAATAGTCGCGTCTCCCGTGCTGTTCAGCATCCCGTAATAGGGAGAGTTGAACTGTCCGAAATTCTTCGCATTAAAAATCGCCTTAATGCCCTTATCTTCCCTGCAAAGCGCTCTTAAGTTCTCCCGCGTCTTATCCTGTGAGTCGTTGTCAATAAAGAGAAGCTCATAATGATAATTCTGAAGCTTCTCCTGAAAACAAGTTCTAAGTGCATTCGCAAGGGGAATGACATTTTCCTCCTCGTTATAGCATGGGATAACGATACTGATGGTTTTCTTCAAATTCCAACCTCTTTTTCTATCCTTCTAAATCGGTAAACAGTGAAAACTTTTTACGGCCTTTTCTATCTTCTAAATCGCTATATACCAAAACTTTTTACGGCCTTTCTATCCTTCTAAATCGCTATATACCAAGACTTTTACGGCTTCTCTGTTCTTCATATCATACAGTGCCGCTTCTATATTTTCCATACCGCGGTAGCTTTTCGTGAAAAATGCGCTCGGGTGAAAATTTTTTTCCCGGACTATCTTCATGATTTTCTCAAGATGCGCTCTTCCGCCCTTAGAAAGGGAGAAGACAAAAGCTCTTTCCCGCCATGCCCCTTTCCTAGGGAAAACTTCGGTAAATAAAGGGCGTCTACCGCCTTCTTTTCTCTCTCTTCTCCATCAATGAGATAGTGGAGCGGTCTTCCGGAAAGCTCTTCCGTAACAATGTCCTCATCCGCTCCAAAATAGGCCACATTGCTGACCACGCCGCCTCCGTATTTTTACCATGTCGGAGGCTTCGCAAAGAGCATATTCGTCTCCTCCACAAAGGAGAACCCGGTCCACCCCCTTGCCGTCTGTCCTGTTCCAAATCTCGTTCACAATAGAAGAATTGGTGGAATTTGCCAGAGGATGCTTTCCTTTCGGAAGGGGAGTTCTAAGCTCTCTATAGTCCAAAACCTCCACCGGGCAATCCTTTGTTCCCATACTAAGCGCCAGTCTTTACTCTCTTCCCGACTTCCCTACGGCAAAATATCGACTTTGCTCCCATAACACTGCGCGGCAAAAATCGCCGCAAGGCCGATAGCCCCGATTCCCAGTACACAAACCGTATTTCCCCTCTCCACTCTTCCTTCTTCTGCAGCAGTAAATCCGGTTTGCAAAACATCCGTGCAAAGAAGCGCATCCTCTAAGGAAAGCCCCTCCGGAATTTTTCCGCAGTTTTTATCCGCATGAGGTAAATAAAAGCATTCTTGAAAAGCCCCGTCTATGGACTTTCCAAGGGAATGGGCGGAAAAGGGATAGCCTGCATGAGACTCATTTTCCGTAACTTCTTCACTGTCCCAGTTCGGGGTAATGGCGGAAATCGCCACAATTTCTCCCACGGAAAAATCCTTTACCGCACTGCCTTTCTCTATAATCTTCCCCACGCACTCATGCCCCAGAGTGAGATTTTCTCTCTTCGGAGACCCCTGCCAAATGGTGTGCACATCGCTTGTGCAAGGCGCAAGAAGAAGGGGCATGATGAGCACACCGTGTTCCGAAAGTAGGCGCGGTTTCTCCTTTTCCATCCATTTCACTTTTCCTCTTCCCTCTAAGACAAATGCTCGCACAGCGACTCCCTTTCCTTTTTCGTAAAATACTTTGCAGCTCACCGGATTATGATTAATTATCATTCTATAAAGGTCTTAGTCTCTATTCTACCCTCGTAGCAAACAACTTCACGCTTTGCCAAAATATTTCTTTCCCACAGGCTCGTTTCAACGAGATATCACACGCTCTGCGAGCGATTCTCGTTAAGAATTCTTAACAAGTGGCGCAGGCGAAGCCTGAGACATCTTGTTTAAAAAGCTCCGTTATCCTCTCGCCCCTAAGCGCCAAAATCCGCGGACAGGGCTGAAAATCTCTCTTAATAATTCCCGCAATTTCATCCGTATAGCCCGGTGCCACGATAAGAATTTCGTCCACCGGCTCCTCCTGAAAATGCTCAGGCGGCACAATCAAGACATGGGAAGCCGGACTGTACAGTCCCTGCTTAAAGGGAGCAGAGTCAATGATATAGGATACCGCATCCTTTAGCGCCGTTGTGGAAAGCAGGGTGAGCCCCTGATGGCTCGCACCCCATATCGCCATCCTTTCTCCCTTTTCCTTTAGCTTTGCAATATGAGCCTCTACATCCTCTTGAATCTCCTTTTCATTTTCAAGAAGAGGAGAAATGTCGATTTTCTGGCCGCTATAGCGGAAAAATGCTAAGTTCTCCTTCGCTTCCTTTTGCAAAACAAACTCAATGGTATCCCGATTGATTACGCGACTCTCGAGAAGAGAAAAGCCGGCTTCCTGTGAGAGGTATTGCAGACTCTCTTCCGTAAAATTACTGATATGGTCACGGAGCAGCTCATAGTAGCTCTTATTTTCCAAAATATAATGAAAGCTCGGTACCGTGAGGAGGAAAATGCCGCCCTGCCGAAGATGCGTATACGCGTAGTCCAGCATCCCCTTCGGGTCCTTCTGGTGCTCGAGGAAATTAAACTGCACCATAGCATCGACTTCCTCTCCGACTTCCTTTTCCTTTTTTCCGTCCGGAGAAAGAGCAATAAGTCCCTTTAAGGAAAAGTCTTCTTCCGGGAAGCCCTCATAGAGAGGAAGACCTGCTGCCCTCCCCTTTTCCACAAGACTCTTCTTATGCTCTATCCCAAAGGTGTAGGGCGTCAAAGCTCCGCATTCCACGCCTTCCCACATCTTAAGGAACTCTCCCTGTCCCGCTTCCCAGCTCCAAGATCACGGGCTCCTTCCGTCCCTTATTTTGCAAATAGGAAAGAAGCTTTCTGTATTCTTCCTCTCGAAGACGGCGCATGGTTGTCGTTCCGCCTCCTGCACGAATCACATCCTTATAATAGGGGACAGGCTCGGTATCAAACTGCACCAGACCGCAGTGCAGGCATTGGCAAAAGCGGTAAATCCACCAGCTTTTCCCGCTCCAAATCCTCTTTTCTCGGAAAATCCTGCGCAGAGGCAGGCATATTATGAAAAACAGCAAGTTCAGTTAGCTTCTCTCCGCAGACGATACAGTTTGCCATCGATTTCCCCTTTCTTATTCTTTAAATATTTTTGATAAGCTTGATTGAGATAGCTTGATTGAGATAGCGATTGAGATAGCTTCATTTCTTTATTTTCATTTCTTTTAAAAAAAGTTTAACTTCTTCCTAAGGTTTACTTTGCCTATCTATCCTGTTGTTTTTCCGGAAACAGTAGCTTTACGCTTTCAGGAATTCCTCTTCATAAATAAATTCATATAACTCTTCTATTCCGGAAGAAAAGCGGACGCTCTCTTCAAATCCCAGCGCGGAAAGCTCCTTTCGTATGCGCCGTAAAGTCATAATCTCCCTCTACATTGGGGGACGCAGGCCAAAGCGCAGGAGACTCTCTCGCTCATCCTCTATCCCCTTTTTCTTTAGGAAAGAAAACCGATTTGCTCGATTTCTTTAATATAGTCGGAAAGAAGACGGCTTTCTCCGCTACAGATGTCTATCGTAAAGCTACCGCTTTCTCCCTTCCTCGTCTAGAATGTCCAAATCCGTAAGAAAAGGCCAGTGCACGCCCGAAATCTTCCTCCGCCATAAAAATTCCAAATTTTTATTTCCGCTTCGAGCTCCGTTTCCATGCCTCTTAAGGTATTTCTCACAAGCGTCTTTACAAGACTTCTTTCATGATCCCCTTTTCCGTAGATAGAATAAATTCGAAGGTCGATAAATTCCATATCCCCATAATTTTTTCAGGCCGTATTCGGAAAAGGCGAGCTTTCTTCTCCCCGTAGGGACTTGCCGGAAGAGGCTCTTCTCTTGTGCCTCTCCCCATCTCCGCCTGTGATCCCGCAAAGAAAAAGCGTCTTACGCCATGTGCCTTAGCCCAGGAAAAAGGCCTTACTCATGCGAAGATTCTTTTTCCTGCGTTGCGATATCCGAACGCCCCGAGAGCCTACACCGTCCCAGGCAAAATGCAGAACGGCATCAAAGTGGAGCCTCGCCAGGGAAGGCAGACTAAAGGCTATTATCAATAGCATGTCTATCCGTAGTACTGTTACTTTCTGTAGTGATGCCACCTTCCGTAGTACTGTTGGTATATTCCGCTTCTATCTCATTTTCTTTCTCCCAAAGAAGAAAGCTTTCCATGTTAAGGGAGAGAAGTTGCATTCCCTTCTCTCCCTTAAGTCTTTCTTTATTCCGACTCTCCGGGCGCAAAATCCCGTAGACTTCATGTCCCTTTTTAAAAGCGCTTTTCCCGCACTAATGCCGAGGAAAGCTCGTAATCCCACTGATCAGTATCCGCATTTACTGCCTCTTCTTTAAGAGCATAAGCATAGCCATCTCCTCATCCGGAAGGAAGGGATCCATGTCCTGCAAGGGCGGGCTGAAAAGATTTCCTTCCTTATCCCGCTTCGCGCCGGACTTCGGCAGGAACTGCTGCGTAAGGCTTACAAAGACTTCGCAAAGCACCGGCCCCTCCTGTGTCAAAAGTTTTTCTCGATTCCCTTCGAAAGCTCCTTATTGCTGTGAATGGAAACATAGGGGTAGCCGTAGGCATGCGCGAGCTTCTCTAAGCTTGGGAAAGAAAGGTCCGTTCCTTCTCCATCCATGCCGGAGTCCACACCGATTCCCACCAAAGGTTTTCCGAAGAAACTGTTCTGTGTCTGACGAATGGAATGATACCCGCCGTTATTTATCACAAAAATCTTCAGCAGCATCTTGTGGTGGATAATGGTCTGCGAGCTCCTGCAGGTTCATCTGAATGGAGCCGTCTCCGGTCAGGACAATGATATCCTTTTTCCCAGTAAGGCGGATAGCTTTCTTCCTTTCCCCTGCCAATACGGGCTCTTCTTCAGCCTTTCCGCCTCTTCCTTTGTAGAGTCAACTGCCGCACAGTAGGCGCCGATTCCCGCGGGAAGGCCGTATCCCATGGATGCTACACCGTCCTGACTGATAAAACGGGTACCCTTTTTATGATATAGCTCTGTCCGCCGGCAACGCAGGGAGAACCGTTTCCTACACGGTAATCTGGTCTTTCCTCCGCTCTTTCCGAAAAGCCTCTCCACTAAAAGCATAGACATTGCACTCCGCAGTCTCTTCCGAACGGTATTCGGGAAGAATCGTGGGATAATTTGCCTGATAGAAGCGCACCGTATCAAGCCAAGTGAGACGCTCGCTTTTATCCTCTTCCAAAACGGCCTCTGCCGCCTTTTCCCGAATGAACTTCCGCGCTTCCGCGCGAACTATTCCTTCTCCACCCTTAAAGAGGGAAGGCTTTTTTTCTTCCTTTAAAAGCTCAAGCAGTGCGCGAATCAAAGCCTTGGCATCGCCATGAAGCTGTAAATCGCAGTGCACGGAGGGCTTTGCAATCTCTTCCTTATCAATATCGTTCTGCATCACATAGGCTTCCGGTGCCCAGTCACGGAAGGCATAGCCTACCTGACGGATATTCAGTCTCGATCCGATACTTAAGATGCAGCCCGCATTTTGTACGGCAAGATTTCCGGGTCTGTCGCCTCGTCCTCCGGGGCGTCCCGCATTTAAGGGGTGCTTTGTCGGGAAAATGTCCGGCGCATTCCAGCCGAGTACCACGGGGATACCGAGCTTTTCGGAGAGCTCTAAGAACATCGTCTCCCGCTCCGGCAATGCGAACCCCGTTTCCGGTATAGAAAATGGGGCGCTTGCTTTCTCTGATTTTCTCTAAAACCTGCTTGGCAAGCGGAAGGAAGTCCTCCCAGCAAGTAAAAGCCGTGGTCTTCCTGCCCCCCTAAATCCTCCGCTAAAACATGCGGGTTTTCTTTCTTCGCATACAGTGCATGGAGGGCCTTCTTTTCTTCCTCGTCCTGAAAATACTTTCGAAAGCGCTGTTGCAAACTCCGGATACTTGTTCTCCACGGCTCTCTTCTCCCAGCCGTCTCCTCCATTTTCAAAAATCGAAACATCAAAAGCCCAGTAAATCCTCGGTTTTCAATGGTGCGACCCTGCACATCCCACAGGAATATCCAGCCAGCAGGGGCCGGGACGACCGGTCTGGCTTAGGTAAATCGCTTTTTCTATCGCATATCGCACGCGGTACGGGTCAATCAGCATCTCGCTGTATTTGCACATGCAGGATACGGACTGAAGAATGTCAAACTCCTGATCTCCCATGGCACGAAGCGCTCTTCCCGACCAGCGGGCGGTATTGTCATGCCGCACCTGTCCGGAGAGGACAATCATGGGAAGGGAGTCTAGGTATGCTCCCCAAAACACCGGTAATCGTATTCGTTCCACCGGGGCCGGAGGTCACACAAAGTAGGGCCGGAACATTGTGGATTCTGGCATAGCTTTCAGCTGCCATAGCACAGAGCCTGCTCATGATGCTGGTAGAGGGTTTGAATTCCCTTATTGTGTCCAAGCGCATCATTTAAGTGCATTGCGCCACCGCCTACGACGGAGAAGGAGCGGCAAATCCCCGCTTCCACCAGTTTTTCCGCAATGTAATCCGCCAGTCTTTTCTTCATTTACTACTTCCTCCTAATCTTTTCCTATTTTACTCTTACTCTATAAAGCAATAAAAAGCTTTGTCCGAGCGGATTTTCCGGAACTGTTATAGCCCGGCACACAGACAAAGCTCCCCTTTTCGATTGTGAAATTCAAATGAGAAATAGCGGAAAGCTTCTCCACTACCTCATCATTTTCATCCCTTCGTACGTATTCGTAAGTACAATCTTTTATTTCTATATTATTCAAAAATTTTCTCCTAAAGAAATACACAATAAATCCTAGTCAGTATATCCCTTAGCGTGTGAAAAGGCAATGAAATGCCATGCCTATCCTTTGCAATCCGGAATCCTCCCTCCGAAGGTACATCATTACAAACTATTGCAGCTACAAGCCGGAACAGAAGTGCCTACTTTTTTTATTGTGGCTTCATGTAGGATAACAAAGGAAATTGACGCATTATACAATATGTAATACAATATATTGCACATGAAAGGAGGGATAGGATGACGATTTCTTTTAGATTAAGTGAAACAGACTCTGTGCTTTTCAAAAAATATGCGGAAATGAATGGAATTAGTATTTCAGAATTGGTTAGACGCTCAGTTCTTGAACATATTGAAGAGGAATATGATTTGCAGGCCTATGAAGAAGCTTTAGCGGAATATAAGGAAAATCCTATTACCTATACCCTTGATGAGGTAGAGAAAGAACTGGGCTTACAATGAGTTTTAGAATTGTATTTTCCGATAAAGCATTAAAGCAGATGAAAAAGCTGGACAAGTACACAGCTTCTCTTATCATTGCCTGGCTTAGAAGAAACTTAGAAGGCTGTGAAGATCCCAGAAAGCATGGAAAGGGATTAACAGCCAATAGAAGCGGACAATGGAGATATAGAGTAGGGGATTATAGAATCATTGCAGAAATTCAGGAGGACAAAGTTATTGTTTTAGTATTGGGAATAGGGCATAGGAGGGATATTTATCAAAATGATATCTAAAAATGAGGAAGATATCCATGATAAAATTGAGCTTTTTCGCTCACAAAGCATCGCCATAATCTAAATGTACCAGACAAAGTCCCTTTGCCGGAGCTGTCGGTCCTGCAAGGCGCCTGTCTTTTCCGGCAAGAATCTCCGAAAGTACAGAGGGCGAAATCCTTCCTCTCCCGACTTCCAAGAGGGTTCCGCAAAGGATGCGAACCATATGATAGAGAAAACCGTTTCCTTTACCGTAAAATGCAGATACTCCCCTCCTCTTCAAGGCAAAAATCCGTGATACAGCGTACCGCCGAGCCTCCCTGTAACAGGGTCTGCGCCTTGGGGTTCGCAAAGGAAGTGAAGTCGTGTTCTCCTTTTAAAATTTCGATTCCCTCTCGAATCATCGCTAAATCAAGAGGAAAGGTATAATGGTAGTACAGCCTTTGATAAAGCGGATTTTTCCACTCGCGCCCTATCTATACTGTAACGATATTCCTTCGTATGCATTGTAAAGCGAGGGTGAAAATCCTCCGTCTTTTTCCAGGCGGAAAGAACACGGATATCTTCCGGAAGATAACTGTTTAAAGCTCTCTCATAGTTTTCCGGATTTCGCTCCGCTTCCGTATCGAAGGAAAGAATATTTCCCAAGGCGTGCACTCCCTGATCCGTCCGACTCGCCCCTGATAAAGTTTTTGGCACTCCCCGGGAAAAGACGTGAAAGCACTTCCTCTACCTCTCCGAGACCGTTCGAAGCTCCTCTTGTCTTTTGAAATCCATGATAATTTGTGCCCTCATAGGCCAGTTTCAATACAAAAACGATGCAAGGCACACCTCTTTCTTTTAGTCCCTAGCTCATTGCATTCCCCTTACGGGAGACTGATAAATCTGCTTCCGATAGCCAGCCCCAAAATTAAAAATAATACAAGATAGGAAAGGTAATCTGCCTTAGTATAGTGAAGAGGCTTCATCTTGGTCCTTCCCTCTCCTCCCTGATAGCAGCGCGCTTCCATAGCCATCGCAAGGTCATAGGCTCTTCGGAAGGCGGAGACAAAAAGGGGTACAAGGATGAGCACCATAGCCTTTGCTCTATCGAAAATGCTGCCGCTTTCAAAGTCTGCGCCTCTTGCCATCTGCGCTTTCATAATCTTATCCGTCTCTTCCACTAAAATCGGGATAAAACGGAGCGCGATGGACATCATCATCGCAATTTCATGTACAGGGAAATGAAATACTTTTAAGATTCCGAGTCCCTTTTTCCATGCCGTCTGTAAGAGAATTCGGCGTAGTGGTTAAAGGTTAAAAATGGAGCTCGAAAGCACCAGCATCACAAGACGAATCGCCATCATGCTTGCAATTTGCAGGCCTTCCTTGGTCATTTTCAAGAAAAAAATCCGAAACAACTCTTCTCCCGGTGTGAGAAAAAGATTAAAGCTCACGGAAAGCAAGAGTAAGAACAGCACGCTCTTTAAGCCTCTCACCATAAAGGAGAAGGGCACCTTCGATAAAAGAATAAAGCCGAAAAAGCACCAGAGCAAGCACTGCGTAGGCCGTCCAGGAATTCACAATGAAAAAGTGCAATTAAAACAAGAAGGTACCGGCAAGCTTTTACTCTTGGATCAAGTCTATGAATAAAGGAATCTACGGGATAATACTGCCCCTAAGGTTATTTCTCTAAGCATGGCTTACCCCCTTTCCCTCGGAAAAGCCCTGCGGAAAAAAATAGGTCGAAAGAGCCTGTACCGCCTCCGAAACGGTATTTCCAAGCGGAATCTCAAGACCCTTCTTTTTAAATCAAAGAGAAGCGCACGAATCTGCAGAAGCCCCAGTCCCATTTCCTCCAGCTCTTCCTTCTTGGAAAATACTTCCTCTACCGTGCCTTCCAGCTTCAATTCCCCCTGATGCAAAACCAGAACCTCGTCGGCATAACGCGCCACATCATCCATGGGTGGGAAACGAGAAGAATGGTCATCGCATAGTTTTTCCGAAGCCCTGCAATTTCTTCAAAAGTTCGTCTCTTCCTGCAGGATCAAGCCCAGCTGTCGGCTCGTCCAAGATAAAGCTCCGGCCCCATGGCAAGGACCCCTGCAATCGCAACCTTCCGCTTCTGCCCTCCGGAAAGCTCGAAAGGTGACTTTCCGTAAAGCTCTTCTCCGATTCCGAGACTCGCCAAGGCATCTTTCGCAAGAGCTTCCCCATCTTCCCTCGTCTTTCCCTGATTTAGGGGGCCGAACATCACATCCGCGAGGACCGTTTTCCTCAAAAAGCTGGTACTCCGGGTACTGGAAAACAAGCCCCTACCTTAAAGCGGAGCGCACGATAATCAAAGCCTTCCTCCGAAAGGGAAAGTCTTCCCTTTTTCTATGACCGTCTTCTTCCCCTTGAAAAAGAGGAAGGATTTTCCACTCTTCACGAGGGGCGGATTCTCCCGGAAGGAAACGAAAATCTCTCCCGACTCCGCCTTAATGAGCCCGTTTAAGTGCTGCACTAGCGTAGACTTTCCCGAGCCGGTGTGCCCGATTACCGCCGTAAGGCTTCCCCGCCGTATTTTTCATGCTTAAATCCTTTAGGGCAAAGCTCTCCATAGCCGTGCCCTCTTGGAAAATTGCGGAAAGGTGTTCCGCTTCCACGATATAGTCGCCTGCCTCAGGCTTCTCACCTTTTATATCTGCATCTTTCTGTATGTCTGCATCTTTCTGTACGTCTGCTTCTTCCTGTATATCTGCTTCTTTTTCCGGCTTTAATTCTTGCTCTTTTCGGGAAATCCCCTGCAAGACCGATGTCGTATCCAAATACTGCTTCTTGGAAGAAAGCTCCGATAAGTGCAAAAGCTCCTCCGCATTTTAAGCTTTCTTTCAGCCTAAAAAGCCCTCTTCCTTTAGCTTAGAGCTCTTCCTCCAGCTCCTCTTTTTCAGAATCGTCTTCTCTATCGGAAAGCCCTTTTTTTGTAATTTGTGCGCAAGCTCTGTAATCAGCGGCACGTCCATACGATATTCCTTTAAGCGCTCCACATTTTTGGAAAAACCTCGCGGGGACTTCCGTCCATAACGAGTTTTCCGCTGTCCATAAGGAGAATCCGATCTGCATTGACCGTCTCTTCCATATAGTGCGTAATCAAAATAATGCTGATGCCCTTCTTCCGCTTCAGCTCCAAAACCGATTCCAAAACCTCTTTTCTTCCACTCCGGGTCGAGCATAGCGGTCGGCTCATCGAGCACAATGGTCTTTTGGCTCCATGGCAAGAGTTCCTGCAATCGCTACACGCTGCTTCTGTCCGCCGGACAAGTGATTCGGAGACTTTAATCTGTAGGTCTCCATATGCACTGCGGAGAGGGCATTGTTTACCCTCTGCCAGATTTCATCGGTGGGAAGCCCGATATTTTCCGGCCCGAAGCCGACATCCTCTTCCACAACAGACGCAATAATCTGATTATCCGGATTCTGAAAGACCATCCCCACTTCTCTTCTTATCGGGAAAATGTTCTTCTCCTCCCGACTGTCCATTCCGGAAACCAGAATTGTGCCCTCTGTTGGAAGCTGCAAGGCATTGAAAAGCTTCGCTAAAGTCGATTTTCCGGATCCGTTATGTCCCAGAATGCAGACGAAACTCCCTTCCTCTATCGAAAAATTGAGTGCGGAAAGAGCAGACAAGGTTTCGATCACCTCATCATTTTCATTTCGCCTCGTGTATTGATAGGACAGATCTTTTACAACAATATTTTCCAAAGCACACTCCTGCTCTCTAAACCCATTGATTTACACTATACTCTTACTCTCTATGATGAAAAATATCCCGGAATATACGCATGTCACTCATCACGGACAGGATAAACTATCCGCAATTTGCTCTTGCAACATTTTTACAATAGATAGATGTGCTAAACAAGCAAAAAGCCCCACCGGATGATAACGCAAAATAAAAAGAATAAATTCTACTTTCCTTTTCCGGAAAAATTTATCCTTTTTATTTAGTCTGATTTGAACTGTTGTTTTATAATACTCCGTTTTTGAAACCGTTGTTTTGTACTATTCCGTTTTGTACTATTCTGTTTTAAACAGTTATTTTGATGTCTTGTTTGAAAATTTTCAATTTTTGTCCTATTTATGCCACCACGATATGGTTATAACGAAGGTCATGGCTCAAATCATAGACTTTTCCCGTTTTTATCTCTACTACTTTGGGACGAGTTGGATAGCGTTTATTATTTTTCTACTACCTTCGCCATTTCTCCATTGGACAGTTCTACGATAGAGTCTACAGGGATAGAGAATCACGCTTTCAATAAAGCTTTTGAATAATCTTGTTGTCCAGCTCTTCTCCCAAAGCAAGTATCATTTCCATCGCTTCCTTCCACTGATAGGCCCTTTATAGGGACGCCTCGTCACTAAAAGCGTCAAAAATATCCGCTACCGAAAGAATCCTGGAAAAAAAGAAATTTCTCCTTCCTTTTGACAGTCAGGATACCCTGCACCATTCATCTTCTCATGATGATGCAAAACACCGTCCAGAATAATCGGCGAAAAACTGTCTTTTTCCCTTAAAATTTCAAAACCATACAAACTGTGATTCTTGATGATTTCAAACTCTTCCTTGGTCAATTTTTCCGGGTTTGTTCAGGATTTCATTCAGGATCTTCGCCTTACCGACATCATGCAAAAGCCCGGTGATTCCCTAGCTGATGAATTTCATCCTTGGAAAGTCCGTACTCTCTCCCAATCATCATAGAAATTGCGACTACATCCACACTATGCTTAAAGGTATATTCATCACTGATTTTAATGAGATTTACATCGATTGCCACCGCATCATTTTTAAAGATAGCAGACTCCAGCTCTCCAAAAATATCCAGTGAATTGAAGTGAAATCTTCATCTTCCGTGTGGTCGAAAATATGATTCATTCGTGCTTCCAACTGATGCTTTACATCTACAGACAACTGAATTTTTAGCTCTGTCCGGTTTTCTGTGCTTCCGAATAATCCTTTTAGTTTCTTCCGGAATAGGAATTCTTTTTATCATCCACATAACGATAGGTATAAATTCCGGGATACATTTTTCTTTAATATAACGAATCTGATAGTCATCCAAATAAACCCCATTTTCAATCATGATTCTACCCATGGAGTCTTTGATACATTCTCCCAGCTGCATTCCCACCTTTATTTTTATCTTTTTGGATGAAAAATTTTTCTCTTCCATTTTACCCTCTACAGCTTTACTTTTTTTCGTCAACAGTACTTCTTTTTCATGACAAGGTCCTTCTTCTACAAAATGATAGTTACTTTGCTATCGTCTATAATCTTAATTTTTATAAGTCCTTATCAAAAATATAGCTTTCAACATAAATACTGTTGCAAATCAAGACTGCTATTTTCAAAGGTAATCCCTGATATAAAGTCCATTAACGAAATATTGCATGTCCTGCGAGTTATACTTGAGAATAAAAATAAAAGCTGTAGCACTCTTTTCTATTACAAATCTTCCTTTGCCTTCCTGACAATGTCCCCTACTCCGTTTAAGACAATGGAAGGGCGGTGAGGCATATTGTTTCACGGTTTCTTCATCCGAAATGCCGGACAGTACCAATACCGTGGACATTCCGCTCTCTAAACCGGAAATCACATCCGTATCCATTCTATCTCCAATCATAACTGCTTCCCCGGAGTGGCAGTTCAGGATTCGAAGCCCCTTCCGCATCATTAAAGGGTTCGGTTTTCCGCAGAAATAGGCTTTTTGTCCTGTAGCAATTTCAATCGGTGCAATCAGTGCTCCGCAGGCGGGAGAAATGCCGTCTTCCGTAGAGTCCGGAGACATCCGTAGTTGGCTAATCAGCTTTGCCCCGTTTAGAACTAAATTAGTGGCTCTGGTTACCGTCTCCAGTGAATAGGTTCTTCCTTCCCCTACAACTACATAATCCGGATTGACGTCATTCATGGTAATTCCCGCATCGTACAGCGCATTGAGAAGTCCTGCCTCTCCAATAGCATAAACCGAGCATCCCGGACTTTGTTCTTTCAAAAAAGCCGCTGTCGCAAGCGCACTGGTGTAAAAACGCTCTTCCGGTACATCGAGCCCCATTCTTTCCAGCTTCTGCTTCAGCTCACGTCTGGTAAGTCCCGAATTATTGGTCAAGAATAAATATTCTTTTTCCTTCCTCCTGCAACCACTGCACAAATTCCTTTACTCCCGGAAGCAAAAGTATTTCCATGGTAAACAGTACACCGTCCATATCGGAAATGAACCCTTTCATTTCATTAAAATTAATCATTTTCCCTCCCTAATCTATACTTCCGCTCATGGCTTTTCTCCTTGTGCAAAACAAACGGACGACCGCTTCGCTCTGTCCTGCAAACTCCATTCAGAGCTCGCTTCGCTCGCGCTGCTGCGTTTTTCATTTGTAAAACAAACGGACGACCGCTTCGCTCCGTCCTGCAAACTGCATTCGCACCTCGCTTCGCTCGCTGCTCATACGTTTTCCTCGTAAAACAGGACTTCGTCCTGCAAACGCATTCAGACCTCGCTCAGCTCGTGCTTCATGCGTTTGCGCCAAAAATCTACAAAATCTGCTTTCAAGCTGAGCTTGAAGCAGATTTTTATCGTTTACTAGCTTGTTTTACAAGTCGTCCTCAATAGCGGTGCTTTTGGCATACGCGGTGGAGCGTGCTTCGAAGAAGTCGGTCTTTACCATATTGAGCATCGGCGTACTGGGATACCCACTTCATGGACTCAGGCTCTTTCTCATAGCCCAGGGTAAAGGGTTCCAAAGCCCTAAGGAGCTGTAGCGTAGATTTCCCAGATACTTGATGTAATCCTCCACCATTTTTCCGTTTAACCCGGGAATGGCTTCTCCGATGACATACTGTCCCCAAAGCAATTTCCTGCTCTACGCCTTCTTTTTACCATGGCTGTGATTTTCCTCGATATGCTTTTTCATCGAAGAGCTCCGGCTCTTCCTTTTTCAGCTCCAGAAGAATGTTTCAGAATAACCAAAGGTGTGTATTTTCATCCCGGTTAATATAGCGGATTTCCTGCACGGAGCCCGGCATCTTTCCGTTTCTTCCGAGGTTATAGAAGAACATAAAGCCGGGTAGAAATAGATTCCCTCTAAGATGAAGTTTGCAATGCAGACACGGAGGAAGCTCTCCTTCGTTTGCGTTTCTACAAATTCATTGTAGAGGTTTCCGATAAATTCATTTCTACGAAGCAAGTGCTCATCCGTCTTCCACTGATAAAGAATGTCATTTCTTTCCGTCGGATTGCAAATGGTATCCAGCATATAGCTGTAGCTCTGGCTGTGGATGCACTCCTGAAAAGTCTGAATAGAAAGGCAGAGGTTGACCTCATTTGCCGTAACATACTGCGAAAATATTCGGCAGATTCGCAGACTGTAGGAATCAGATAGACAAGAAGCTTAAAATCTTATCATAAGCCGTCCGCTCCGGAACCGTCAGATTCGGATAATCACTCTTATCCTGATTTAAATTGATTTCCTCCGGCACCCAGAAATTGTTCATCGCCTGGCGATACCAGTCCGAAACCCACTCGTACTTCATATTGTTAAAATCATTGATGTTTGTCGTGTTGAAATTGATCATCCTACGATTTCGAACATCAGTATCCCCTTCCGGGTTAAATAAAGGCTTACGCTTAATCTCTTCCATTGTAACTTTCCTTTCCTACTGCCGAACGCAGTAGCTCCGTCGATTCTCTCTTTCAGTCCCTAAGGACTATAGCACAATTTTCTGCTAAATGCTCCCCGGAACCGCTATTCGCGTAAGGGAGTAAGTTAACACGCTTATAATGCACATACCTTGAAAAACTCTCTACATATGGGGCTTTTCATTCAATATCGCGTTATGAATATATAGAAACCGCACCTATAGCCTCTCTGAAAAAGCGTATGAAGACGTCGGCACATGCAGAAAACGAGCTTTAGCGAAGTTTGATGCTAGTGCCGCTACGTCTAGAGTCGAGCAGAGCGCCTTTTAAAGAGAGGCTATAGAACCAGTTTCAAACATCTTAACTAGAAAATCGATTACTCCCTTATGCGGAGCAAGACTCACATTCATCCGGGTCCAATGCTTTTCAGAACGTACACAGTAAAATCGTCTTTACACCGGACTCCCAAGCCAAAGTATAGAGGTTTAAAAGCTCACTCATCTTGTAATCGTTGGTAATCCAGAGGTTCACACTCTGCGCCTGATCAATATGTCTCTGGCGAAGTCCCGCAGCCCGTACCGACCAGGTCTGATCAATCTGGTGGGCCGACTTATAGTACCAATAGCTCTCCATGGAAGCTCCGGAGCAACTCTCGGTAAGATCGTCCTTCTTCTCCTCTAAGAAGAAACGGTTCATAATCGGATCCAGGCCTGCTGTTGTTCCAATCAGAATAGAGGTGGAACTGGTCGGTGCCGTTGCCAAAATCCATGCATTTCGGTTCCTTCATGCACTTCCTTTTCGAGCGCCTTTCCATTCGGAGAGCTATAGTCTCTTCTACGGAAATACTCTCCCGTTTTCCCCACTCGGAGCCGGCAAACTCTCTATAGCTTCCACGCTCCTTGGCAAGCTCTGCACTCGCCTTAATCGCCGCAAAATTAATATTTTCAAAAACGGTATCCACAAAGCGCAAATGCTCCTCGGACTCCCACGCAATATGGTGCTTCGCAAGCATGTGATGATAGCCGGAAACACCGAGCCCGATGGCACGATACTTCTTATTGGTCAGCTCCGCTTCCTTAACCGGATAGAAAGTTCAGGTCAATTACATTATCCAAGGCGCGAACGACCGTCTTCGTGATTTTTCTGCAACTCTTCCTTATTTTTCCACATCAATATTTCCAAGGCAGAGAGATGCCAGATTACAAACCACAAAATCGCCGGGCTTTTACGGTGCTGACAATGACTTCATCGCCCTCTTCCGTAATGACCTTTCCGCTCCAAAATCTCCGCTTCCTTCATATTCTGCGCAATTTCCGTGCAGAGGTTGGAGCAATAAATGATGCCTTTATGCTTATTCGGATTCATGCGGTTTACCGTGTCTCTATAAAAAGGCAAACAGTGTGCCGGTCTCTCACCGCGGACTTTAAAAATCAGGCGCACAATATCCTTTAACACATAAACTCTCTTACTGATTCGGTTATCGCGCACACAGTCTTCGTAGCGACTCTCCCATTCTTCCCCGTAGAAGTCCTCTAAGCAGTAGCCCTTTAATCAGGAAAAATGTCGTGCGGATCCATGAGATACCATTCCCTGATTTAAAGTCTTCCTTTACCTTCTTCCAGAAAAGGTCCGGGTAGCAAACCCCTGGAAAAACATCATGTGCTTTCATACGGTCATCGCCGTTATTGGTACGAAGCTGTAAAAATTCCGGTAAATCCTTGTGCCATGCATCCAAGATAAACTGCCACGGCACCCTGCCGCATTCCCAGCTGGTCTACCGCAACCGCGTGTGTCATTGACAACACGAGATCCAACGAATAACTCGCCGCTTGCCCCTCAAAAGCCGCGAATCTTTCCGCCGCGGGAGCGTACCTTTCCGAAATACATTCCCATACCGCCACCGTACTTTGGATACATCGGCAAAACGGAAATGCTCTGGTAAATGCCGTCCAAAGAGTCCGCAACCGTATCAATAAAGCAGGAGCTAGCTGATGATAAGGCTTTCTGGCATTGGACTGTGTAGGTGTCGCCATGGTTACCTGATGCAGCTCATAATATCGTAAAATTCCTTGACATAGAAGGCGCGGTTCTTTTTCCTCCTTCATGTGCAAGGTGCATAGCATCCGAGATACATCTCCTGGGGCGACTCGAGCGCAATATGCTGTCTATCCCGCATCACATAGCGGGAAAGGGAGAAGGTCCAGTCCGGAATAGGTGAAGAGGTCATTTCTTCCCTCGTCCATCAACTTCGCCAGCTCTTCCACTTCCTCCTTCGTATAAGTCTCCAAAAATATAGCTTCCGTAAAGTCCCTGCTCAGTTAGATAGCAAAGCTTCTCATAGAAGCTGTGAAGCGCGCGACTCTCTTCCGTCCTCTTTAATTCCTTATGGAAATGGTAAGAAAGCAGTCTTCCCGCAATCTTCTCCCAGTTCGGCTCTTCCTGTGTGGTAAGCTCTGCCGCCGCTCTTGTCAGAAGGGCGAGGCGCTCGGAATTTCCCTGTTCTCCCTTACTTAAGGAAAGATACTTTGCGGAAAGACGGGAGAGGTCATAATCCGGAAAATCCTTCTGGATCTTCTTCAAGACTTCCTCTATGCCTTCTTCTCCGATTTCTTCCTTGATTCTCTGGCGTAAAATGGCGAAGCGAGAGTCCGCTTTTTCTCTATAGAGAATATACGCTCTAGCTACCCGGTAGTCTCCGTTTTGCATGAGGGATTCCTCTACCGCATTCTGAATTTCTTCCACGGAAACACGGAACTTATCCTCCAGAGCCTCCTCCACCTTTCCCAAAAGAAAATGGAGCTTCTCCTCCTCTACTGTAATTCCCTCCGAGAGAAAGGCCTTTTCCATAGCTTTTTCAATCTTCTCTCCTCTGTAGTCCTCTTCTCCGAGTCCCCTCTTAATGATTGTTTTCATTTGAACCGCTTCCTTTATCTGATGTACACTCGATTTTGTAATCCATTCTTTACGCTGACCTACGATTTTTCCGGTGATGCGCGTTTGGGCAGTATTCCTTGCCTTATTTTTTCGCCCTCTCCCAATTACTTTAAAAATACTTATTCTGCTTCAACAGACCGAGCAGTTTTTTGGAAAAATATTTTCTAAAATCGGGTAGAATGGCAAAAAAAATACAGCTATAAGCAGTAAATAGGGCTGTAAAAGGGTATCTTTTTAATACGGAAGGAATCCCTCTAAAATACAAAATCTTGTGTCCGTTAATTGGCACCAACACAATATAGCAAGGATTTGTATTTTTCTCAGGACTTATTTATAGAAAAATCCGATACTGCATTTCTTAGAAATGGGGTATCGGATAATCAAGGATGATTTTCAGAAAAAGCAATCTATTTATAACTTTCTAGCCGGATTTAAAAATCATTTATCATCATAGTGTGTTCCACATTGAATTATCTCTATACTATTTTTCATTTATTCTAAACACAATTCTATTTTTCATCAATACGAACACTCCAATAACCTCCAAGGTCGCCTTTTAGCGGTTCCGGCTTCCCTGAACATTGATATCCATTTTCTATTAATATCCGTTAACAACTTATTGATTTTTCTTAGCGTCTTCTTATCTTGAGATTGCCAATGAAGATATTCTTCCCATGCAGATTCCTGCCACAATAGCTTTATTAGTCTACCTCGATTAAATCATGTTCCTCTAAGGCGCTCTTTTCCTGAACGAGACATTCTCTATACGACTTTTTAACTCCTTGATATTCCTATCACTATAAAAAGGATCTGCGGAAACCTCAAAAGGAATTCTATGCTCTTCCGACCTTTTTGCGAATATGGTAAAAGCGGCACTCATACTAAGCCCTAATTCTGCACACACCTGCTCCATATTCTTTTTATCCTCTACATCTAGCGAAAAATTCACATTTACTGCCTGTCCCATAGATTCACCCTCCTCATTTTATCTTGACTAAGTCTTTTCATTACATTGTAATGCATACTTAATGATAATTGCAAGACATTTATTTCAATATTCATTTGATTCTCTAAGTCAGTTCAAAAAGAGTTCAGGAATATAATCCAAAGAAATATAAATTCCCAAAGTTCAAATACCCCTGATGCCGCATTTTTCAATGGGCATCGGGGTTTCAAAGTCTTATTTAGGAAAAAGCAAAGCAGTCCCATTAGCCAAAAATTACCTTAGCGATTTGACATGCCTCGCAAATGCAAGTGTCCTCGCCCCTTGTCCTTTGCTTCCTTGAGCCTTCAAAAACTGGCTGCGGCCTTCTCTTCACCAAATATCTAGCCCCTTCCATGCTCGCTTCCTGCAAAAGAAATCAAATCATCAATACTTGTGATGTCCTCTTCCAATCCCCTGTAAAAGCGCTTCTGCTTTGCCCTTTTCGTCCGCAGTCCCATAGGCTCTAGATAGGCTTGCGCCGCTTCTCTGCCTTCCGGACAAAGACTGTTGGCCTTAAGCAGCTTTTTCCACTTCCTGTTTTACTTCCGTTTCGTCATATACCCCTCCTTGATAAACAACTCGAATAGCACGCTTTACTGCTATTTTATATAGTATTCCATCAAATATCCTCAGATATAAGACTGTTGTACAAACGGGATATCGCATGCTTTACACACGATACTCGATATGAATATAAATGCGAATCACTCCCCATACGGGGGACATATCACTTCCGCCTAAAGACAGGGCGCTCTTCTGTAGAATCATCCCCGCATACGCGGGACAAATTTGTGCACCCGTATAGCTCCCGTATCAAGTACTGGATCATCCCCGCATACGCTGGACAAATAAGGGAGCACGATTCTTAGCCTGGGTTTTGAGGATCATCTCCCGCATACGCGGGATCAAATTCTTCTTCGGCTACGATATTGGAAAGCTTGATGTAGGATCATCCCCGCATACGCGGGACAAATTTGGAAATTTCTTTTCCAGTTACATCCCAGTCAGGATCATCCCCGCATACGCGGGACAAATAGGCTACGTACAGCGAGTTTCCGCTATCCACGGGATCATCGCAGTACGCGGGACAAATCATCTCTAGGTTTTGTGTATCTCCCTCTCCGGGATCATCCCTCATACGCGGGACAAATCGTATCGGAGAAATCAAACACTACTGCAAGAAGGATCATCCCCGCATACGCGGGACAAATTGACTTTCAGCTTATCCGATACCGATTCAGGCAGGATCATCCCGCATACGCGGGACAAATCAAACCGGACGGTGCAGACCTTGATGAAGATTAGGATCATCCCCGCATACGCGGGACAAATGTATCATTAAGATTATCCGATGAAGATGAAAAGGGATCATCCCCGCATACGCGGGACAAATCTTTCTACTGCAGAGAGAGAAGCCGACAGCAGAGGATCATCCCAGCATACGCGGGACAAATTCGTAACTTTATCCGAAAGAGCGGAAAGCTCAGGATCATCCCGCATGCACGGGGACAAATTTAGGAATGGTCAGCGTTTTTCTTCACTGCTTGAGGATCATCTCGCATACGCTGGACAAATCTTTTGGAATTCCCTCCCAGAGATACTCCACAAGGATCATCCCCGCATACGCGGGACAAATAAAGCGTAAGTGTCGGCTTTCCTTGCGATTTTGGGATCATCCCCGCATACGCGGGACAAATTGGTTGGTCGGTCATTTTGTATTTCCCAGAATGGGATCATCCCCGCATACGCGGGACAAATGCAGATGACGCTAAGGAAATGAATTCAAGGCTAGGATCATCTCCCGCATACGCGGGACAAACATATACATATAATTGTATTTCATTATATCACTAGGATCATCCCCGCATACGCGGGACAAACATTTGCTACTTCATCACCCGAAGAAACAATAGGATCATCCCGCATACGCGGGACAAACGAGACTCTGACGATTGGTCGCACATCCAGTAAATGGATCATCCCCGCATACGCGGGACAAACATCAGAGACAATGACAGAGGAAACAAAGAAACCCGGGATCATCCCCGCACACGCGGGACAAACAAAAGTGGTAGCCATATCAGAGATATTACGGATCATCCCGCATACGCGGGACAAACAAGGTGATTGGTGCATTTAAGCTTTTCAAGTGGGATCATCTGCATACGCGGGACAAACTTTTGCTTTCTTTTTAATTATTTTTGAGCCTTGAGATCATCCCCGCATACGCGGGACAAACTACTATGAGCTTTTCAACAAGTCTATCCCAGGGATCATCCCCGCATACGCGGGACAAACAACAACTCTACTGCTTTTATCCGAAACTTTTATAGGATCATCTCGCACATACGCGGGACAAACTAAAATTTTACGATATTATTTATACCCTACCAGGATCATCCGCACTACGTCGGGACAAACCTACAGACTCCAAAAATCAATATCCCTATTTAGGATCATCCGCATACGCGGGACAAACGAGTGCTTTAGCGTTCTCCTTTTTTATTTTTCGGGATCATCCCGCATACGCGGGACAAACATACTCACCGTATCCATAACCAAAGATGGATAGGGATCATCCCCGCATACGCGGGACAAACGGGAAAAAGGCTAAAGTTAGTGGTTTACGAGAGGGATCATCCCCGCATACGCGGGACAAACATATCCTTCTTGTCACGTTCCCCATTGAAACCAGGGATCATCCCCGCATACGCGGGACAAACCCTAGATATAGCCTGAAACGCACTACGATTCGAGGATCATCCCCGCATACGCGGGACAAACTTGTCCACTGAATTCGTCATTTGTTTTAAATAGGGATCATCCCCGCATACGCGGGACAAACAAGCTGTATCCGCAAAGAATGGGGCAAATACAAGGATCATCCCCGCATACGCGGGACAAACTCGAAAGCGATGACAACATATCGGACTGGGACAGGATCATCCCCGCATACGCAGGACAAACGATTGATTTCTGACTCCCAGTTTCAAGCGTTTCGGATCATCCCGCATACGCGGGACAAACTTATCGAATTTCCAAAAACTAAGTCGGCAATAGGATCATCCCGCATACGCGGAACAAACCAGACAAGATGAATAAGGCCTTGATTCAGAATGGGATCATCCCCGCATACGCGGGACAAACCATCCCTAGAGTATCACTGTGAGACGTTCCTGGGATCATCCACGCACACGCGACAAACTTAAAACCGTAGACGACAATGCACCCGACTCATAGGATCATCTCGCATACGCGGGACAAACGGGGCAATCGGACTTCTTGAAAGGCTCTAGCAGGGATCATCCCGCATGCAGGACAAACTCTTTCTGCTTCAGAATCGCTAGGACAAATATAGGATCATCCCCACATACGCGGGACAAAACGTGGCATGGACATTGTTGAAAACTCCTACGATTGGGATCATCTCGGCATACGCGGGACAAACGACAGATACACTGATTTAAAAATCCAAAACCGGGATCATCCCCGCATACGCGGGACAAACACAATCATACCATACCCGCAATTCTTCCGTTGGGATCATCCCGCATACGCAGGATCAAAACTTTTACACGGACGGAGAAAAAGAAGTATATGGGATCATCCCCACATACGCGGGACAAACACTAAGATCCCCTAAAATAAAGAGCCCTACGGCAGATTTTTGACAAAAATCCATTCACTTTTGTTGCCAATTCATAAGTCAATTTAGCATCTTCCAAGCGCTCGATGCAACTGCTCTTTTTGTATGCCATAACTTGTAACGCAAAGTTTCTAACTTATAATTTTTCTGAAATGGTTTTTCTTTTTTGATTAATCTCATTAGATCCACAGAAGAATTTTTTTCAGATTGTTCATTCCCTTTTTTGAAGAAATGCACCTAAAAAACGAAGATCAAAAAGCAATGTTATATCCAACCAATATAGCTCCATCTAAAAATCCAGTAACTCCTTCAATACCGTCTCATCTCTTCCTTCTCTCTGTAGAAGTTCTGTTGTAATACCTGTTAATTCTGTGATTTCTTTTGGTAAATCACCATCTATTCAAAAAGATTGATATTCTAAAGTTGTAGCATCCGATAGAACTTTTACTGCTCCCACCTCTATCAGCCTATCATTTAAACCGTCTGTCTCCAAATCCAGAAAAACATAGCACTCTTTTTATTTTATTGCTATAAGGCTTAGTAAATTTCCTCGCTTTATAGAATTTAGTAGCATTACTAAATCCATCCTTTAGCTCTTCTCACCTTCACCTATGTCCGATTCTAATGGAAAACAAACCAAAGGGAATTCCATCACTATCGTATATCTCTCTCCTGCTATTCACCGTAAGAAAAGGTATAGCCAATTTCATTTCTAGTAGGGTAAGATATGGTCGCTCTCCGGTTCCTACTGTATCTTGAATTCTTTCCCAAAGTTTATCTCTTACTTTCGAATTAAAATTTCCAATATAAACTCCGGTAGCAATTTCTTGCATCCATTTAGATAAATCTCCCTTAAGAGAATTGCTGACCTTGGATAAAGTAATCACTGTCATCGGCATGATGAATCCTCACTGTAATTTACGCCATAAGAAACAAGCTTTTTCCTTGTCATCCCACAAACTAATACTGTCAACTTCAAAGAATTGATCTTCTTTCACCTCCAGCAATTTTTGAATATCCTTAACTATTCGTTCCAACAGTTTAGTCTCTGTAAAAATATCTCTCATTTTTTTGCGAACTTCTCGTGGAAGCTCCTCTTCTTCCGCACATTCTGAAACTGTCTGAAAGATACGCCGGTATCGAGGTCCAAGCCTTATACAGGTCGGCAATATCATACACAAAGGACAAGTCATGTCCTGTGTGCACAAAGCAAGCCTGGAGAAAGGCCCAAGGCAACAATCACGCTGTAAAGCCAATCCGTATAACGCAACATTGGCAACCGATGAGGCTTGATTTATCGGTGTTGCATCAAAGAAATCCTCCGGATCATAATCCCTTTATCCCCAAGACACATGATATTCCTTGGACATATTTCGGTAAACTGTTCTGATTCTAGCACCTTCTCTACCACGTAACTTCTTTTGCATTGTCAATCTGGATACATCTTCTCCTTCAAAAACGCATCTGGTACATTTTTCTGGCTATTCTAATCTGCTTCTACTATTACTCACCAAAGCGGCTTGTTTTTCTAAGAAACGAGAGGAATGAGACAAGGCCCTTCCATGGGCATATTGTCTCCTCCCCTTTCTCCCTGTCCATAGGACACTGGTACCCGTATCTCCCAAAAGCTCCATTGCTCTATGAGAAATATCTGTTCCCGGTCCCAGCATAAAAATACCGATCATAGAAACCGGTACACGAACAATACCATGCTGGTCTGCAACGGTAATAGAAGAATCTTGGCGTTGTATTTTAGCATGCTCTACATAAATAAAACTGACACGATCTCCAATTCTGGGAAGTTCATTTTAGCTCCACTTTCTTTTACATATGCATCACGATTCTTATTCATATTTTTATACCGGTATCACAGTTAATAAACCACAACCATATGCCTTTTTTCTTTCCATACCATCACATAATGTCTTCCTAAATTGCTCAGCATCAATAACGCTCAGTATTCCTTCATAGCTTACTTGATAAACAGGCGTATCCTTCATTCCTTTTCTTTTTCAGCGTTTCAAACTTTCTTTCCTTAATTACAAAAGTCTTCTATGTTCAAAAGAAAAATCCATTTTTCCGCCCTCTCTAAGAGAAAACGGCTTTGGTTTCGATGGTAAGATGTACGGTCTTTCCCGTTTTTCTCCTTCAATAGGCTTCCCTTTACAACCGGGTTTAAAAGTAGTACGGAAACGATACTTTTTCCCTTCTTGAATACTCGCCAAAAAGAATTGTAGGATTTTGTTTCTCCACTTCCATCCACGCCGTATTTTTCTAAAGCCTTTTAAGGAGGCTTTTTCTTCGCTTAAAAATAAGCAAATATTGTCTCCCCTGAATGCTATCAATTCTCCACAGTTTTCTTGAGCGTTCCAATATAGCAATTTGTCCTACAAAGGAATCTTCCACCCAACTATGATATGCTCCCAAATGGGTCAAGTCCCGGATTTTTCTACGGTTCTCTTTATCAATTTCCACTCTTGAAAGATACATTATGCCTCCTCCAATGTTGAAAAATATCATGTTCTACATTTCCCTACTCCTAAGTCTTTCTCTATTTCACTTAACACTTCGATAGATATACATAACTTCCTGCCTAAAGGCAAACTGCCTTCCCTTCTGCGAAAAAATATGAGAACATCTCTTCTTAGTTTCGATCTGATAATTTTCCTTCCGCTAATATCTCCTCATCGCATAAAACTTCCAGAGATATCTTCTCCCCAACCCCTTGTTCCACTTCTTATATCATGCGAGGCGACCTGCCAAGGCAAATTTCTAGAAAGCTATCCAGAATATCTTCTGCGCCTACTCCGATCCACAGGAACAGGCGAGGATCGTCTCCCCATAAAAAGGCTGAAAGTAAGGAGATTGGATAGCTTTTATAGAGTATCTACCAATTCGTCTTTACCGGAAATAGCAACAACAAAAAGAGCATCCTCCAAATAATAACGGTTCGTTACACACGTTCTTACACTCCGCTCCCGTGTCCTTATAGGATCTGGCAATATGGTAATCTCTTAATAACCTCCCATCCTGATCTATCCGTACTGCAAATTTTCAGTATGGATAACTCGCTTAATTTCTCTGCCTCATCTCTCTAGCCTAAACAGAGACGCTAACAGTCCTATCACTCGCATCTTTAGATGGATGAGTAATCGGTATAACGAGTCTCGAAATGGGAAGAAGTTCCGTAGGATTGAAGGGGCCTGCAAATTTCAGCAAAAATTGTCTTCATCCTCTCCTCCTTATAAACGATTATTTAGTTCTGCTCCTAAATCATTTAACAAATTAGACAAGCTAAGTTCCTCTTTCGCTCCCTCTAAAGATACGCCCCTCAGATAAGTTGAGGTAAAAAGAAAATTTCCGGCTTCTCTACAAATCGTTGCACGTTCTTATGCTCTTTAAACATTGCTTCTATAGACTCATTTATATCTGCCTTCCTGAGATAATTTTGTTAACTGCAGACTCAAATGCACCAACAAAACTTACCGGTCGATCTTTTCCTTAAGGATACTACAACGGAAGCCGGCATCGTCTGATTTTGCAAAGCTATTCATTTTTCCTGTGGGAAGAGAAATTTCAGAAGGCTTCCACAAATAGCTTTTATTGCTCAATAGTTTTGACCTTTATTTTCATTTAATTGGCGATAAAATTCATGCAGTGCAACATTGCCATATCGGTATAAAGGTTGAAGAGTTGTATTCTATAGTACCTAACATTCTCTGCCCCGGACTGATCCTCTTTTTGATAAATCATCTAAAGCTGTATAAAAAGTCAAACTCAGATTGTACTCCATGGGTGAAATCATGGGCAATTTGAGCAGAAACATCTTCATTTAGCTCATCATCCGCCACCATTCGACCAAACGGGGCAATATCAATAGCGATGATTGCTATTTAATATCTCCTGAAGTACTTTCTTGTCTAAATTATCACTTAATGGCTTCTTTTTGCCAAAATTATCAGCCTGTTCTTTCCCCTAAGAAAAATAAAGCTTTTACTTTTGTTATCTTTCGTTGTAGAAATTCCTCTTTGCATTAAAAGGTCTTTACAGATTTATTGACTGCATCTTCCATGGAAAGTTCCGGTTTTAAGTTCTCTGATTTTCTGCAAGAAAAACTCACTACATCTAAACTACGCACTCCCACATTGGATAGATTTTCCGTTTTTCCTTAAAAAGTAATCTCGCATTGCTTTCTTCGAAGACTGGGAACTAACTCTTGCTCTTCTTACTCCTCCATAAACCGCCGTCTTGGGACTACCTTATCATCTCTATTGATATTAGAGGGTGGAAGGTTTGAATTACATGGATGTCTAAAAATAACTTTTTCTTTACTCATTTGTGTTCTCCTTTTCTACAGTACTTTTTGAAATGATTGATAATAGGCTCTTGTCAATCCATCAGAATATTGTCCTGCTTACCTTTTTGCATCCAGAACAAATCATTTGCCAATTTAGGGTAATTCACGGATGGATTTGCTACATTTGCCTTTAAAATTTTTATCATTTGTCTAAGGTAGTGGGATAACTCCTCAAAACTTCCGGCTGTAACCATAGTATTAAAAGCGCTCATCCATCGCTTTTGTCTTACTTTCATCTCCACGAAGAGCCCGTAAGGTTTCTCCGATATTTCGAGTAGATTTTTCCTCTCCTCTTTCCAGCTTTGAGGATCCCTGCTGCATTAAAGCATAAATCTGTAAACTTAAATAAATCGCATTTTCCTCTGCTGTTACCCTCGCTTTTATTCCCCAGATATTCCTCCGGGAGATTTGCAAAAGCATGGGCCAAACCTGCGGACATGGTCAGTTCTTTTCCTATTGAATCTCTAATTCCTGCCAGTATGGGCTTTTTCCACTTCAAGGGTTTTGATAGGCTCAATTTCCGCAATGATTTTTCTCATCACCGCATCGACTGATTTTTCTTTCTTCGTCCATAGATCCTCCTATTCTTGATTTAATTTCTTCTTTAGTCTAATGAGAAAATATTCGTACACAGTAAAAAGATATTTTTAACGTCCTTTGCATTTTCCTCATATGTTCCTTTAATATCCCTCTGTCTGCATTCATTTACTTTTTCAAGGGCTCGTTCTTTCATGGAAAAGAATAGTAGTTCTTTCCACTCCTTAATCTTATCTTCTTTAGAACTGGACTCATCAGCTCCACTAAGCAATCTCTAAACGCTTTATCGAGACCGAAATAAGCTTGTTTCTAATTCTTCCTCTACAGACTTTTGGTATTTCTAATATCATACATATCTTTTAAAAACCCCTTGTAGATAAAAGCCAACTACTGCTTGGTCTTTCCACAAGTTCCTTGATACCATAACAGCCTTTTTCCCCTCAAATAACACAATCTCATGTAAAAGCTAGGTCGTCAATCATTTCATTTACCGAGTGCCCAAGTTGCATTTCCATCGTCTTGCATTCCGACCGCAGAATTCTAACGAGGTTTTTGAATATACTTTTTCTATCTTAGATAACAAGTAATAATTCGGTTCCCTACTATCTTCCGATACGTCTGGAAGGAACAGTAATTAAACCAAAGGATCTCCATAAAGCTGACCGGGTTCGGTATTTTCTAGGTGTATAAGTTTTTATTCTCTCCTGAATCATTGTATTTCCATAAAGTCATTGGCTCTATTTCCATCATTCATGATCCAGCTCCGGAAGCTTTACAATGTCAAGCTTAACATCTTTAGAAAAATGTATTGCCGAATCACAGTAAGATGCTCTACTCCAATTGGTATATAGTTCTGCAAGATATACTGCTATTCCTAGAAAACTCTATCTATATTTTCTCTGCCCGGGATACTCCAGCAAGGTCTTTGTATTGGCAATATATCTCCAACTGCTTTTACTGCTACTTTCAGATTCAGCATCAAAGTTTTCAAAACAATGTATCTCCATTTAGATAAATACCGCCAATATCAAATAGCCACCCTTTGGATACCTTATCTTTTCCTTCCAACGATTGCCTTTGTCAGAAAGCCCAATATAGCCTCAAAGCATAATAAGCCACCGGCAAAGCTTCCTTCCTTCATTTTTACTCTTGTATTCAATGGTCATTGGAAGAATAAAGCCACCTTATTATCGCTTTCTGATATATTTCTGTTTAAATTCTTACCGGAAATAGAACTAGGATTTTTCCATCTTTCATTCTGGACAAAATCTCTTCTTTCGTCACCTGATAAAAGGATATTTCTCATCCAAAAGGTAAAAATGTCTTTCAAAGGCTCCAAATGTCTAACTACTGATGGAATTTTCCTCTTTGCCACAAAAGTCTTCCACGTTTCCATAAGAGCATCATTGTATTCTCTTCGTCATCCTCGAAACAGCCTCCCTTTTGTCGGAATTTCTCGTCAGATTTCTAAAAACTCATGGGCTTCTCCATCAGCGTTACCGGGAGAACACGGCATGCAGTACCGCTAATGGGAATCGCGGCGTGCAAAATCTGCGTCGCCATCTCCCCTGCCAAGCAACGGTAGCCCTTTCGCATTTTCAAAAAGGGTAATGAGATACTTCTTTTATTTCTCTTCAAAACTCGAATCCAGTTTTCCTCTAATACATTAAATCGGCTCCAGCTTTACACCTCCTTTTTATGCCACTCGCAAAGTCATCGTAATGTAAAACACAATATTCTGTAAGGAAAAGTCATTGTTCTCGTCAAATATCAATCCTCACTTCCCTTTAACCACACTTCATTCTGCCACTCTGAAGTTCCGCCTGTTATAATCCTCTAAAATAACGGATGAGCCCCTCTTCTTTTGTCATCTTCTTTTCCCTTTCCATATGAATAATACTCTCTCCAAGCCTTAAAGTCTGGCAAACCAACTTTCTTGCAATTGACGCTTTAGAAAGCTCTTCTGAAATGTCCTTCTTCTCTTGAAAAGTCCATATCCCGCTCCATTTTTGCTGCTATCACTTCTATAGAAGAACCAGATATCTCGAACCTTGGCCTGACAAAGTTCTTCTGAATCTATATACGTATTATCAATAATCCATTTAAACTAATCCTCATCTGAGCACTCCAATTTAGGCTTATCTAATCGGAATCCTTCAGCTTTTTCTGCTTGTCGAGAAGGTTTCATTTTGCTTTCTTGCTCTCCTCATATTTCTTCAGTAACTCAGGGGCTAAACTCAGGATCCTTGTCTCCACATACTTCCTGCTGGGGAGAAATATCCTTTGGGATAGAGATGCTATTTCCTAAAGCATTGAGGTTTTGATAAAGTAAATAATCCCCATATACCCTTTTTGCTCAGTTTCCAATCTAGATTCTCCTCGTTCCATAAAGATAGAGTTTCGCTTCACTATGTTCCTTAGGCCTTTCTATCTTATGCCTATGAAGTCGACCTATTCTTTGGATTAACAGATCCACAGGACATAAATCACTAATCATTAAATCAAAATCAATGTCTAGGACTGCTCTATCACCTGGGTTCCCACTACGATAAAACGCTTAGGTCTCTCTGCATTTTTCCCGATTTTTTTGAGTAATTCCTCTTCTTTTTTGATGCGATCCGTGTCGATAAATCGAGAATGTAAAAGATGGACTTCTTCCTCCGGAAAAGCTTCTAATAAATCTTTGTGATTCTCTGCGCCCTCCCAACCGTATTTACAATAATGCCTATGACCGCTCCATTCTTACCAAGACTCTTTACGGTATCTACCAAATTCTCTTCGTCCAGCTGATAAAGCGTAACCTTTTCTTTTCTTCTTCTTGAAAGTCTGAAAAAAGATTCAACCTCACTTCCTTTGCTAAAGGTAAGTAAGGGATAGCTTTTCTGCCTGCGAAAATCAAAATTTCCTATGTCCTTCTCTTTGATTCCTCTACCTTTCAAGTAATACTTCATCAGGTCTTTTCTTCGTTCTATAGGTAAGGTCGCGGATAAGATTATCGTTGGCACTTTATAGGCTCCAAGCCATGTAAAAACCATGTAGAGGTACTGCCCCATAGTAGGCATCATAGGCGTGCACTTCATCAATGATGACAACCTTTTACTAAATCCCAAATGCCGAAGCATAAGATGTTTTTGTTTTAAAGCCATAAGGGTAAATGATCTACAGTTCCTACTATAAAATCATCCAGCATGGCCTTCTTTCTCCCGGAAAAACCATTCATTCACATGCACATACTTCGGGTCTCCGTCCGGATCTATTCCCTCGCTACAGTTTCTGGACAAGGATTGAAACTCTTTTTCATTTAAAGTCGCCTTTCCATGAGATAGGCGAAGAGATAATTTCTCTTGATTTTTCTTGCCCAGGGAATCTACCCAGGACTCCACTCTCGGAAAAATGCCATTGGAACTGGCTTGGGTAGGCAGGCCAAAGAAAACTCCGGCACATTCTTTCGCTTTTCCCGCCATTGTTCAGCAGTCATTAAAAGCCGCCTCTGTTTTTCCGCGACCCATGGGCGCCTCAGAATCACTAAGCCGATGTCCTCAGCCCCCGGCAATCTCTATAAAAACTTTTTCTGAAAGTCTCTAGGCATAAAGTGAAAGGAATTCTGATAAAGACTGCTTGCTTCAAAAAGGCGCTTCGCTTCCCATGTTTTGATTCTGCGTCCATTTTAGCCAGGCCGATTCCACCCTCTCACTTATTTGTGTTTCTTCTTTCTTCCCTATCTTCTTTGATTTACTGTAGTCATCCAACTCATGATCAACTTCATTCTGTAAAGAAAATAAAGGAAAATATTCCTCATTACTGGCTATCCAATCCGCCATGATTAAAAAGTCCGGAAAGTAAACGAGTTGCGTCGGTTTGGGACATCTAGGAAGCTCCTCTACATTTTTATAACCGCGACTCTCAATGCCCAGGAAAGTAGCTCCTCTTGTGTCGCTTTCCATTTTTGCATATTGGAGAATCTTCTTTTTCTTCCTGATAAAGTTGGCAGTATAAGCTCAACAAAGGACGTAAGACTATAGTTTTCCTTCGTAGGAACTCCATGATGGGCTCCCTATGATAGAGGCAGTCCTCTGTTGATACCCGCTAAACGGCAAAATCACTTCTCCTGCATAGGCATGGGGAGTTTCCCTCGATCTATTAGCTCCAAGTCTTTGATTCCGAAAAACCTTCCCCGTTCCGATTTTCTCCATCAAAAGCAGGTCTAGGTCCTCAAATTTTTGAAATCCTCTTTGAATCTGAAAGGCAGGGGTAGCCTTTCGATATCATGAATAGCTCCAATAAACATGACCAAAAACTTCGCTTCATCCTCTTCGACCTTCATAGATTTAGTAATATATGCTCTCTGTCCCTCTGAAAGCCAGTGTTCCCATAGAAGCCCCATCACTTCCCTTGTATCTTCCAGATGCCGCTTTAAAGACAGCCAGTAAAAATGCCATCCTTCTCTTTCTTTTTCGCCCTAAGTTCTAAACCGCTTCGCATAATTCTACAAATTCCTGTTCTCTGTTTCAGTATAAGCAACCCTATTAATTTAGTTGCATACTCATTGTTTTTATGCATTTTTCATTATTATTTTGTTTTTATTTGAAATAATTATAGCACTTTTTACAATTCAAACAAGAAGAAGTAAAGAGCCTCTTCATTGTTTTTCCGTCGATCCCCACCCTTCGTACAAAAACCATATCCGAATATGAGATTATGGGAGATTACTCACAACCCTGGTATAATGAATACCAAAATTCTATCGCTCTCATACTATTCTATTTTTCTCTACCACCATTCTCATTCTATCCTTTTTTGAAAGGAGCTGTTCTATGTCTAAAAAGAGTAGCAATTTAAAAATCCTCCACAGAACTAGATTTGAAGCGAAAGTTCTTAGCTGAACTCATTCTTATGGATGATATTTTTATGCGAGTCGTTTTAAAGGATGTAAAATGCACGGAATTTATTCTCCAAACCATTTTGGAAAAACCGGAACTTAGGTGAAAAAGCCAAAGTATTCAAAGTGATTTAAAGAATTTGGAAGGACGCTCTTTGGTTCTTGATTGCCTCGTACGGATAAAAAGGGAACCATTTACAATATTGAACTGCAAAATGACTCTCTAGGTGCCAGTCCAAAAACAGAGCACGCTATCATTCGGACTTATTGATATGAATATTTCTAAAAAGGAAAAATCTTTGATTATTTACCGGAAAGCTATGTTATATTTATTTGTGGTCGAGATATTTTTGAAAGGGATAAACAAATCTATCACATTTCCAGAATCATTAAAGAATCCGGAGAAGAATTTCCCGATCAAACCAATATTATCTATCTCAATACCAGTAAGAGTAGTAGCAACGACTTAGGAAAATTAATAGAAAGATTTCTATACTGCAGATCCTAAAAATGCATCTCGAAAAATACTTGCTAAGAGAGTTTCAAAGCTAAAAATTGCAGAGAACTTAGGAGAAAGGAGACGAAAAAGCCATGACTACATACCATGATCGTTTAAAGAAACAATGGAAAAAGAAGGAACAGAGGAAGGAATGGCTAAGGGAATGGCTAAAGGAATGGCTAAAGGGTCTAGCTGAAGGACTTGAAAAGTGAGGACATCATGGCTAAATTGATGGGAATCTTGGTTGAAGAAGGACGTATCGATGACCTCGCCAAAGCTTCCAAAGATAAATCCTATGAAAATCTCTCTGAAAGAGTTTCAGTTAATTTAAGTGAAGACAATAAGTTGAAAAAGAATATAATCTTTTCGTATTTTACCTGTTGCAAATAAGACATCGCAGGCAGTATTCCCATTACGCATACAGAATAAGATGTTATGTGCTTCGCTCAGATTACGCGTAAAAACACTGCACTTCCCTGTTTATTGGGGCTGTACAGTGTTTTTAGACAGTCTAATTTTCCCTAAAACTCCAGCTGCTCTCTTTACCTGTTCCTTGTGTTCCGCCTTGGATTTCTTTCTTCAAGGTTTCCAGCTCTTCCAGAAGCTCAAGAGCCGTAAAGGCCAAGACCTTGGCACCGAGTAAAAATAGAGGCTGAGCCAAGATTCGAGCAGGACGCTTTTCACAAATTCCGGGCTGTGTGCCGGAATTTTCTTTACTGATGCAAATGCTCGGTTGGATGGTCGGCACTCTCGGGAAACATTTCCCACATCGGAAGAGCCCATCTGCAATGCCTTCCAATCACAGGGGGTAAACTGTTCTCAGAAGCGATTCAAATGCTTTTCATATAAATCGTCAAAGGGAGGGCGTCGGCACGATATTTTTCCACCCAGTTTTTGATAAGCCTTCATCCTTCCCTTAGCCCCCACTAGAAAGGGCCGGGCCAGCCACAACATTTTCCACCTTCTTATATAAAAGCTTCGAGGCTCGGTTTTGCCGCTGGTGCGAAGATAAAACTTCGCATGAGCATAGTCCGGTACAACATTCAGGCAGAGCCGCCGGAAAGAATGACTCCGGTGAATTCGGGTATCATCGGTCAAATGCTGTCTTAAGGCATTGATGAATTATATAGGTCTGAATGAGAGAGCATCAAGGCATTGATTCCCTCTTCCGGCTCTCCTAGCCGCATGAGCGGACTTTCCCCAAAACTCGATGTCCACCGGAACACAGCCAGGTTTCTTCCTGTCCTCTTGTACTCATCCGCCGGGTGGGCACAAAGTGCAAAATCCACATCCTTAAAATATCCCTCTTTCACGAAGGAGCCTTTTTGCAGAACCTTCCTCACCGCCTTCTTCTCCCGGTGTCCCGTAAACACGGATCTCACCGCCCACTTCATCAATTACTTCCTTTAAGGCTACAGCGGGAAAGGGAGGCAGTTGTACCGAAAAGATTGTGTCCACAGCCGTGTCCCAGCCCTTCTAAGGCATCGTATTCCGCAAGGAAGACTACAACCGGTCCCTTTTTCTTACTCTTATAGCTTGCCGCAAATCCTGTCCTATGTCCTGCTGCAGGCATCTCCACGGAAAAGCCGAAGGAGGAAAGCGTCTTCGACAACTCTTCCGACGCAAAAACTCATAGTTACTAACCTCCGGTTTTTGTGAATAGCCAGTGCCAAGTCCTGAAAAAGCTTCCCTTCTTTCTCTACTTTTTGCAATTTTTCTTCCCTATCTGAAAAGCACGCTTCTATTCCTTTCTTTCCATATTTTTTCCCTCGTTTCTTCTTTTAAAAATAGGAGGAGCAAGCTCCTCCTCAGGTTTCATCGAACCCTCAATACTCTATCTAAAGATTTTTCTTAATCCCAAACCGGGATAGACTGTCCATCGTAGTGCTCTAAGATAACCTGCTTTACTTCATCGGAGTTGTAAGCCTTGTAATCTTCTGGAAGTCTTTCATCTCGATACGGTCCTTCTTAGCCACAATGATGTTCCAGTAATTCTTCATATCCGGTTCTTTGTAATCCTCATAAACGATAGCATCGTTCTTAAGAGTTAAGCCCGCGTCCCTTCGCTACACCGTTGTTAATGCAGGCAAAGGATAAGTCGGGAAGAAGCCGGAATCTGGGTAGCCATTTCCACAATCTCCACATCCTTGTTATACTTTTTCGATATCCATTACGGTCGGAGTAAGTCCCGCTTCCTTCTTCAAGGTCAGAAGCCGTTCTTCTCGAGGAACTTCAATGCTCTTCCTCCATTAGTTACATCGTTCGGGATAGCAATGATTAAGTGACCTGTTGCCTCGTCCAAGCTCTTATACTTGGATGAGTAAATGCCCATCGGTGCAAACCTGAGTATAGGCAAGAACACCTAAGTCAGTATAGCCTCTTTCCTTCACAAAATTATTGAAATAAATCTCGGTCTGGAAAGCATTTAAATCAATCTCGCCATCCTCCAAAAGCTTCATTCGGCTTAACATAATCGCTGAACTCTACCATCTCGAGCTTAATATTGTCTTTCTGAAAAGCTCATTTGCCTTCTCCACTCCTCATGATCGGAGCCGTTTACACCGAGCTTATAGGTGCGAAGCTCCCGGAATCCGCCTTTTCTTCCTTTGCGACTTCTGTTGCCTTCTCACTGCCCCTGCTCTGTCTCCTGCCTCCGCTTTCTTCTCTGTAGTCTTTGTTAGCTAGCACCGCCGCATGCCGCTAAAGATGTGCAGCCAAGTGCTACGGTAAGTCCCCAATGCTAAAATTCTTTTTCATAATTTTCTCCTCTAAACTTAAATTCATATCTTCATCCGCGATAGCTTTTACTTCTCCCAAATCCACCTTTTTAGAAACAACGTGCAGAAATTTTCTCTTATCGAAATGTCGGATACCTTAGTTATCGGTGGCTTACCAGCTTACTTAAGCTGTCTCCCACCCATTGTACGAAGAACACCATGACAAAGCATGATGACTATCGTCAGAAACATGACATCGGTCTTATTTTTGCCCATAGCCGTAACGGATGGCAGTCTCCGAGTCCGCCTCCGCCTACCGATCCGGCTACCGCCGAATAACTGATAAGACCGACCAGCATAATGGTCACCGCCTGAATGATGGCGGAAAATCCTTCCTTCAGCATGACTTTAAAAATGATAGCGATTTCCGAAAATCCCATTGCGCGGTATGCCCTCCATCACTCCCTTGTCAATGCTTTTGGAGCGCAAGCTCTGTCTGCTTCGCCATAAAGGGGATACAGGCAATAATTAGGGGGACTATAGCACCCTTCATTCCCTATTGTCGTTCCCATAATGGCCCGAACAAACTAGGGAATGGATGCAATCAAGATGACGAACGGGATGGAACGCACTGTATCTCACAATCTTGGAAAGAATGGAATAGAGCGGCGGGAAGGATAAAAAGCTCTCCCTTCTTTGTTACCGCAAGGACAATGCCCAAGGAACGCCGAGTAGCGCCGCAAATACACCGAGATGATGCTGACCATGATAAGCGTCTCATTCAAGGGATTTCACAATATAGGGCCAAAGCTTTGCCACATTCGGAAACATACTGTTTAGCCATTCCATATTCTGTCCTCCCTTCTCTCCTTATTTTCCTCCTCCGGTTTTAGAGCGTTATCCGGACTCTGCCCGCTGTCATGTCTCTCCTCTTCAATGAGATGCACTCTTCAGGCTTTTGTCCTGCAAGCTTTTGTCTCACAGACTTTTGCCCTTCAGCTTTTTGCCCGCCAAGCTCTTCTACCTTGATTTCTCTGTTCTTTAGATAGGCTACCGCGTCCAAAAATCTCCTTTCCCTCTCCCTTCATATCTATCGTAAGAGTTCCAAAGGGGACACCCGAAAGAATTTCGATATTGCCGAAGAGGATGGATACTTCTACGGGGTAGTTTCGAACCAGATCCATGATAGCCGGGTCATTGGCCTTCTCTCCGATAAAGGTAAGTTCATAGAGATTTTCTCTTGTTCTTCTCCGCAAGGGCAATCGCTTCCTTTCGGTAAGTGTTTTTCTCACGAAACTCCTTCGTGATACTGGACTTCGGTTCGGAAAATACCTCAACAAGGCTTCCTTCCTCTACAATCTTTCCCTCCTCCATCACGGCTACCTTATTGCAAATGCTTTTCACCACTTCCATCTGATGGGTAATCATCACTACCGTAAGCTTCAGCTTTTCCTGTAAGGAGCGGAGCAGTTCGATAATCTGCGTTGTGGTATTCGGATCCAATGCGGAAGTCGCCTCATCACAAAGAAGAATCTTAGGTCTTCCCACCAGGGCTCTTGCGATGGCCACTCTTTGCTTCTGTCCGCCGGATAGCTGTGAAGGGTAGGCTCTTTCCTGTCTTCCAAGCCTCGTCAGTCGAAGCATTTCCTCCACTCTTTCCTTTATTTCTTTTCCGGAAAGTTTTTCCTTGATTTTTAAGCGGTGCCGCCACGTTTTCAAACACATTCACGCAGAATTTTGAAAGGTTGAAATGCTGGAAAAATCATACCCATTCTTCGTCGTACAGCTCTAAGCTCTGCTTCCGAATAGCCGGTAATGTTTTTCCCTTCTACGATAACCACTCCGCTTGTCGGTTTTTCCAAGAGATTGATGCAACGAACCAAGGTGGATTTACCCGCACCGGAGTATCCGATAATACCGAAGATATCTCCCTCCTCAATCGCCAAGCTGACATCCCTTACTGCGTGAACACCCTCCCCGACTTTCTCCGAAGGAAAGGTTTTTACGATATTTTTAATTCAATAATAGCCATATTTTCCTCCGGCTCTATCTATCCTGTCTTCCTGTCCGGTCTTTTTCCTCTTGTTAAAAAACTGTCTTGCTCTTATGAAGACCGAAATGCTTAAAAAATAATCCCTCTATATCCACAGCCTTGGAGTACCACCCGGAAACACTGTGAACATTTTTGGGATTATAATCATCTTTTTCTTCTTGTCTAATTCTTATTCTATATAGTTTGCTATAGGTATAGACTATACCCATCTCAGCATTGAATGATAAAACTTATGCAAAAACAATCTCATTCCGAGAATCGTTTTTACTCTATGTAAACGTTTTTCCCTAGTACTTTTCTTCCCATGCCGCCTGTACAATAAAGCGCTGATCTCCTCCGCTCGGTCCGGAGCAGGTCGAAAGCGTAATCAAGTTAGGGCGAGTGGCGAAAATCAATCGCACCTTCCGGATAATTTCGGTAAGAAGAAAGCCTTCTAACAAGACGAATATATCGATCATAGCCGTCTTCTCCTTCAAAATCATCATAAATTTCACTGGAGGTATTCGTCAGATAATAAGCAAAAATCCTATAGCGGAAAATCCCATCCGGTCTACAAAGAAAAATATAGGGATTGGAATTGGCTAAATCCCCATTTCGCAAAAAATCCTTCAGTTTCCCGAACATCGTACCGTTCTTCATATTGTGCCCGAAGATAAAGGTATTGTTGTGATCATAGGAGCCTTTGGCATTAGAGTCCAGAAAAATGGCACCCGAAAAATTATTCTTTCCTTCAAAGGTCTTATGCAAATAATCCGCATTATCTTTACTGCTCACCACAGGATAACTGATTTGCAAAGCCGGAATATAAATTACCGCCGTAAAATCACCATTGATTTTCTTTAAAAGCATCATAATCAATCTGAAAAATCGGATGGGCAATATCTACCGGTTCTTCCGCCTCTGTTGATTCTTCAACTTTCTCTTCCGTCTTACTTTCTTCTTCCGTTTTTCTTTTCCTCTATAGTTTCCTGCTTAACCACAATATGCTCTTCGAGTGCTGTGTACTCGTCCTTCGCCGCCTTATATTCCTAAAAGTCATGAAGAAACAGTCCGCCGAAAACCAACATAGAAATAAATAAAACTGTGGGAATAAGATAATGAACAAAACCTTGTCTCTTCCTCTTGTGAGATTTGTTCTCCTTTTTGTATCTCTCTGTCTTCCTGCTTCTTATCTTCCATTTTTTCCCGATTCTTATCTCCCATTTCTTCTCCTCTATTCCCGTTTTCTCCTCTACTCATAGTCTTACCTTATTCATCGTCTATGCCAATGCGAAATCCTTCTTCAACAAACAAACCACTTCACAATTATTAGTCCTCGGAAAGAGGTCAACAGCACATAACTTTTTGCACTCTATAGCCTGCATTTTGAAGGGCTTCCAAGTCTCTTGCTAAACTCTTCGGCTTACACGCTACATAAATAAGTCTGTTTACACCATAACGAATAATTAAATCCAGCGCTTTTTGCATCCCGTCTCTCGGAGGATCCACAATAATAAAATCCGGATGCGGAAGAATGCTCGCCCCCAAGTTCAGTTCTCCATCGCAGTTCAGTTCTCCATTGCAGTCCAGTTCTCCATTGGCATCCCCTTTTACAGGGTTTTCCCCTTGCGCTTCCTCCCGCTTTGCACTCTCTTCCAAAACCTTAAGGACATCTCCTGCGATAAATTGACAGTTTGTAATCCCGTTTTCTATCGCGTTTTTCCTTGGCAGACTCCACTGCCTCCTCTACAATCTCTACGCCATAGGCTTTTTCGCAACCTGCTCATAAGCTGGGTAATTGTTCCCGTTCCGGAGTATAAGTCAAAGATAATCGGCTTTTTAACTGCAGTGTCCGATAAATCCGCATACTCCCGAATCTTCTCGTAGAGCTTTTTCCGCTCCCAAGGTATTGGTTTGGAAGAAGGAAAAAGGAGTGATTTTTAAAGTTTAAACCTAGAAGCTCCTCATAAAAAGTAATCCTTCCCATAAAGAATCTCCGTTCCCTGATTTACTACCGTATCGGCTACGCTTTCGTTTCTCGTATGCAGTATCCCCGCAAAATGTCCTTCCAGCTTTCCATCTTTTTCCAGAGAAAGCAGTCTTTCACACCAGCCTCTTAGCAAAGAATCCTCACTAAGATTAGCCAAAGAAGAACTAATCATAGTATTATCAGTACGCACAGCAGTCCGGGTGACGCCATTGCCTCCGTTCTGAGCCCCCTACTTCATCTGTTGCTATATTCTGTAATCCATCTTGTTCCGAAAGCTTCTTATCTTCAAAGCTATTGTGTATCAGGGGACAGTAAAAATCTCCCCCGTCTTCTCCGCCCTTCTGATTAAGAGATGCCCTAAGGTAGCCTTCATGTCTTTTTCTTATGAAAATACGAAATTCCCTTCTCCTGAAAAATAGACTCTCGTGGCAAGCAAAATCTCCCCCATGTCTCTACTCGGAAGACGACAATCCTCCGTATTTAAAATATTGAAAAAGCTGCGCTTTTGGTGTAGACCGAGGCAAAGCGGGCCGTCCTTTTCCTGATCTCCGAAGGAAAAATTCCATCTTATTTCGATAGGCCTCTTTTTCGGAGAGGAATAATGCCTTCAAAATGAAAATCTCCTATTACAAGAGGAGAAAAAGATCTCTGATTTTCCCCTTCTTTTTCTCTTCAGTTCCTCCTCATAGGAAATTCCTGATAAAAAAACACCCTCCGCAGCGATCCTCATTACTACACCACTCCATTCCTTCTCCTTTTTCCACAAGTTACAAACTATTTCTCCGTACGTTTTCTTCTCTGCCGATAGTATTTTTCTATTCAAGACAGCTGTATTGTACTATAGGGGTAAAGCTGTAAAAAGTCTGTGCAAAAAACGAGAGGGGACCGTACGCCCCCTTCGTTCTTTTCTTCATTCTTTATTCTTTTATTCTTCGTTCTCCAATTCTTCTTCATCATCAAAATCGTCATACTCATCCATATACTTAGGAGCCAAAAAAACGATAAACCAAATAAAGAAGACCGCAGAAGAGAAGAATACCACTAATGACGGCAAGTGCTACACAGGCCTTCTCTGCAATACTGTTTTTCTCCTCTTTTTCCTTCCGTCTTAAGGCATACTGTAAATCAGAGCTTAAATTCCTGGCCTCTTCTGTAAACTTTCTCGCTCTATCCTTTAAACTTTCTATATTCCACTGATCCATATATTCTCTTCCTTTCGAAAAATGACGAAGCTTCTTCCCTTACGATTCTCGCATACTCCCGTGTAGTAACCTTTAAAAAGCAGTATATCGGTCTTTTTTCCTGAAAATGCAATGCATAATCCAAGCTTATTCCAACACCCAGTTTCCGTCTGCCATCACAAAGTTCTTTTCCACCCCGAGTTTATTCGTCCAAAACTTAGTCAGTGCTACAGTATATGTCTCCTGGTCTTCCGTAAAAGCTGTCCTTCCTCTTATCCCAAAGTTCCTTGGAACTTGGCCAAAGACATATCTCGGATTCACGGCACTATAAAATGCAAAGCTTCCGCCATGCTGACCGTGATGTGCCATCTGCACAATATCCGCCTTTAATTTCCCCGCAGGAAGCTCTTCTAAAAAGCTTTCCGGCCGCCTCCCTAGGGAGGTCTCCGGTTATCAGAAGCTTTTTCCGTTAATCGTAATCATATAGCAAACGGAACTGTTATTTCCGGTATCAATCGGGATAGAATAAGCTGTATTCAAAATCTCCACCGACACATTACCATAGGAAAATGTCGTGCCTCTCGGAACTCTCATGCTTTCTTCTCCGCAGGATACGCGGCAAGGTCATCCATTACCTCTTTAATCATCGGTAATCTGTAGCCCTGCTCATACTGCTCATAGAAAGAGTAAGGCGCAAAGCTGTAGTAAATCTGTCCGGGATCAATATCATAATATTCCGGATGTCCCGCTACCTTTTGTTGCTCTAAAATAACGGAGAGTGCTCCGACATGGTCTTCATGGGGATGGGTAGCGACCATGCCGAAACTTTCCCCCTTGGACCGAATATTTTTGAAAGGTAGGGCGCATTGGTCTTTAAACCGCCGTCTATCACAATGAGGCTTCCGTCATTACTCTCCACCACTATACAAATCTGCTGGCCGCTCTCATTTCCCTTTATCATGGTAATCTTCGCACCTCCTAAGCCGATTGTTGAATCGGTATAAGTCAGTGTGCTTTCTCCATTTCGTACATAAATCGGTGCATTCCCGCCAGCTGCTCTTGTTCTGTGCAAGGCTTGCCTCGGTATTGGCGTTTCCATACACCACTCCTGTACTGTTTTTCCTCTGCAAATACCGGCGCTGTAAATAACAAGCTCATAGTTAAAACAAGCGCCACATTAATTTTTCTTCATCCTTACTCCTTATTCTCTGACTCCGTCCGCATTAATATTATAACCATCTTTCACGGTATTCTTTTTCCATTGCACCCAGTGGGAATCCGGGATCATTGACATTAAAGAAATACCACTTCTCTCCTATATTTTTCCCAACCTGTCTTCATATCGCCGTTTTGAATATCCAAATAGTACCACTGCCCGTCCAGAAGTCTCCATCCGTTCGCCATCTTTCCCATAGCGGCACCGTCCGTATCAAAATAGTACCATTTCCGCCTATTTCCTGCCAAGCACTAAGCATCACTCCGTCACCGTTCATATAATACCAGCTATCCCCGAGTTTCAACCAGCCCTTAAACATCTTTTCCTTCTTCATTAAAAATAGAACCAATGATCCTTAATCTGCATCCAGCCCTTCGCGAGTTTTCCCTTTTCCTCGTAGTACCAGTCCTCGCCGTTTTGTCTCCAGCCTCCTGCCGCATTTCCGGGACCATTGCCTTGGGAGTCCTCCTGATTTTTGCTGATTTTGTTGTCCGTTATACTTTGTAGATGCCCGCTTCTTGTTCGGATCTTCCCGGTCTTTCTTTGACTTTTCTTTTCTTTTTGCACTATACTCCTTGAAACTTCCCCTGGAAACCCCCTCTGCTTTTCATCGTAATTAAAGGAAGAAATACTCCCGCTGTCTCCATCCGGGTCTTCCGTACTGCCGCTAGTGTCCACATAAAGGGAATCCGAAAAATACTGCGCCATTTTCATCTTTTTATCATAGACTGCGCGAACCGCGATATGGTCAAACTCCTTTCCTCCACGAGTATAAGCGGAATAATTAAACCGTGGAGAATTGCTGTGCTTTTTTCGCTATTTTTTCTCATCCCCGTTTGCCGTGTTATAAAAAACCAGAACATCATATCCTGTGGCATAGTTAACCTTATCCCAGCTATAACTGCTTTCTCCGGAATTCGTAAAGTTTGTCGGCTCCTTTAAGACATGGAAAGGATAGGCATTGGCCTTCAATTTGATTGTACTCTTTGACTTCTCGCTCACAGCCATCTCATAAGCTCCGCGTACCTCAACTACAGTAGAGCTGTCAAAGAACTGTCCTTCCTCCGCTTTTTACCGTAATCGTATACGTATACGGTTTTTCGTGTATTGTATTTTCCGTCTACAGAAAAATTACTTATCTCATATCCGCTGTCCATGGCACGAGCGTCAGGCTTTTAGATAGGTCGCACCGGACTCCAGCTCCAAGTCTTCATCGGGACTGATATCGATTTGCACTCTTCCCACAAGTTGCTCCGCAAAAAAACGGGAAGAGCAAACATTCCGCTTAAAATTGCAGTTAAAAGTAGATTCTCTTCTTCATCATCTTGCTCCTTTTTATTCAAGAGTTTACACATAAAGTATAAAACACCTCCACAAATTCATCGTAATGATAATTCCTTACGGCGTCCATGCACCGTTTGCATCAAAACGATAGTCCACTCCATTTATATTTCTCGTTGTATTTTTCGAGCATTGCACCGGAGTCCTCCATATAATACCATACATTATTGATGAGTTTCCATCCTGTCCGCATTGCACCGTCTTGATTCAGCTAGTACCATTTTTCCATTCACATACTGCCAGTTCACCGCCATAGCGCCGGAATCTTTCAAATAATACCAGCGATTAGTATTAAACAACCATCCGGTTTGCATGATTCCCTGCCCATCCATGTAATACAAAGATTTTTTTACAAGCTTCCAGCCTGTAACAGCATTGCCGTTTTTCCATGAATTTCCACTGTCCGGGCAGGCTCTGCACCCATCCGTTTTTCCACAGTAGGAGTAGTCTTCCCCGGTCCCTACTCCGGAAAACAACGGTACCGTCTGAAGCGGAAGAAGTTTCGTTTTTTCTGAACAGGCTTTCCCGAAGTAGCATTTTTCGAGGAACCCCCGGAAGAAGTGGAAGAAGTGTTATTGCTTTCCATGTTTCTCTTTCCCGCATAGAAGGATTGCCTCCTCCATAAACTTTTCCAAGAAAATTCCGTGGTAACGAGGCCCTTGATTCCCTTTACCATACCTTTCTCACTGGATTGCCAGATTGTCGTTTTACTGCCATCTACCGGAACATAAACTCTGTTTTTCCGGATAAGTCGCAAACCAGACATCATAGGGGATATCGGAAAGGTTCATATGCTTTGTAAAGCCAGGTACGATTTGCATAGACCATAGGAATAAAAACCGGCGTCCTGCATTTTTACAGTAGGCATTTACCATAGCGGTCAAATCTTCTTTGCCGAGCCCTTCGGATAGCATGAGATGCCACTTCCAAATCATAGGCAACCGGATAATCCAGCTTATAGGATTCAATTTTTAAGGTCAAATCCGCCTCGGCCATAGCATCCGTCATGTTCTTCGCTGTAGAGCAAAGATAGACCCCTACCTTAATGCCCGCCTTCTGCGCGCCCTTTACATTGGCGTCAAAATAGGCATCTTCCTTTGTTCCGTAGGCAAGACGCACCATAACAAAATCCAGACCGTCCCTCTTTGCCATATCCCAATCTATCTGTCCACTCTCATTTTTGAAACTTGGAGACTTCCGTCCCCTTTTTCAAGATAGAAAATCCGAACCGTCCTGATTGGTATATCCATACCAGCCGGCATAGTCATCAGACACTGTAGCCCCTACGTCTTCCGAGATTATCACATTACCCGCTTTCCCGAGAGCATCTCCCGGTCCGTCCGCAAAGCTTTCGACAGAAAACGCCATAGATAAACCCATCAAAAATACAGCGGCAAAAGCTATTTTCTTTTTATGAAAACTTTTTTTATGAATATCCCGCAAAGCATACATTTTATCCTGTGTTTCCAAAAACATTTTTACCCACTCCTCCCCTTCTTATTCTCTTAGAGTATCGGCGAAAAAGTAAAATGGCAATAGTCTGGAAACAACCGTAAGAGATATTCAGAAAAGAGTAAGGACTTTGGGAAAAAGGGCTCTTTAAAGATCCTTGGAATAAGAGACAAAAAGCCCCGGAACTCTGAGTTTTCAGGAATCCGGGGCTTCTTATCACATTTTTTTGAGTTCCGCTTTTCGCTTCTTCTCGATTTTTCACACAAGTTTCTACTATCAAGAGAGAAACCGTCTCTAATATATAGCATATATTTCGACAAATAGACTAAATCGATGATGATTTTCTATTATTTTTTAAGAAATGTTTTTTTATATTAATCTTCTAATTGATTTTTATAGGTTTTATATGTTGCCGACTGGATGGTAACTCCCGAGCGGGAATTCAGAGCGGAAAGCATTCTTCCGTTTCAAGATAAATCCCCACATGGCCGGAATAAGCAAGTACATCTCCGGGTAAAGCATTTTTCCAAAGAACCTACATTCGCCCCCGCAGAACGAATCTCTGCAGAAGAATGAGGAAGGAAATCCAAAATGTCCAAAAATACTTTACTAAAAAGCCGGAGCAATCCGATCCGTGAACCAAACTTAATCCCCCATACCTATAGGGGCGCCCGATGAACTGCATAGCATAATCCACCACCTGCTGACTTCTACTTACCGTATCACCTGTCAGAACATCCTCGGAGAAAAGGATTTCACTTTGATCTTCCTTGGAAATGATTTCTCCCGATCGCTAAACACCAAAAATATCATCTTCTTGCGCATTCGGTGCGGCTGAAGCTTGGCAATGCATGGAAAGCGGACACGGCACAAACGCAAATTCAAAAACTGATTATCCCTTTTTATATTATGAAGAACGGAATTCCCCTAACTTCTTTCTTTTTTTGCCTCTTTGGGTTCTACCCCAGCGCCAAAAACTAGTCTTTACTTTTTCGCATAAAAATCTCCTCAAAAGAAAACTCAAACCTCAGTTTACAATGCTAGATTCTAGAAAAACTTATGAAGAAAATTAAAAACACAGTATGAAGATTAGCTGACAGTTTCTTACGAAGAAGCTTGGTTTTTTACTGTTTTTCATACCGTGTTTTTTACAATTTTATGACATTTTGAGTCTTTTGTATAAATATATTTAACTATATGTCGGATTCTCTTTTTTTCTATTACGTATCTCTGCCTCTTTTTCTTTATCCCTTTTTCTTTATCCCTTTTTTCTTTATCCCCTTTTTCTTTATCTCTTTTTCTTTATCTCTTTTCTTTATCTCTTTTTCTTTATCTCTTTTTCTTTATCTCTTTTTGTACCGACCCCCAAAAGTTAGACGAAAAATCTAACGATTGGAGGTCGGTATTTTTATATTAAATACTCTTTTGAATTTAAAAAGGAAGTTGCGCTTGCCTATCTAAATGGCGAAGGAGGTTATGGTTATCTTAAGAATAAGTATGATATTCCTACTCAGAGACTTGTTGAAACATGGGTTCATAATTATCAAACATTCGGAGATGATGGACTTATGCGTTCTCGTCAACGACAAATTTATTCTTTTGAAAAAGAAGCGTTCTGTTGTAGAGTTATACTTAACAAGTGAAATCTCATATCAGGCGTTAGCTTTACAAGAAAGGCATCTCAATCCGTGCATGATTGCAAAACTGGGTAAATCGCTTTTCGTGCGGCTGGAGCTGATGCATTGAAACCGCACAAGAAAGGCCGAAAAGAAAACATTGAATAAACCAATAGAAAACATTTCTATCCAAACTGCCGAAACTCCGGTTGATGTAAGTGCAAAACATGTCAAAGAGTTAGAGGAAGAATTACTGAAGCTTAGAATAGAGAATGCCTTTTTAAAAAGAACTGAGGAGGTCGCGTTTAGAGGACGAAGCAAAAAAATGAGAGAACAGCGCTCGTCATCAACAGCCTCGAGGAGAGTTCAAACTAAAAGACCTTCTCTCTTATATAGGCATGCCTAAGGCAACTTTTTATGTACTGGCAAAAAGATTTGACCGAGAGGCCCGGATAAAATACTAGAAGAAACGATTCTTACTATACGCGAGAACAACAAGGACTATGGTTATCGTAGAGTAGTAGGAGAATTACACAACAAAGGATATACGGTCAACAAAAAGAAAAGTTCAACGGATTATGCAGAAGCTAGGACTTCAGGTAACATCTTTTTACTCGTAAAAGCAGGAAATATAGTTCCTATAAAGGAAAAAGTTGGAACTGTTGCTCCTAATAGGATTAGAAGAAGGTTTAATACACATATACCGCACCAGAAAATAACCACCGATACAACAGAGTTAAAGTACTATGAAGTAGATACAAAAGGGCGCATGACTATGCACAAACTCTATTTAGATCCCTTTATGGATATGTGTAATGGAGAAATACTAAGCTTTGGAATAGATAAACATCCATCCGCAAAGAATGTAATGAATGCTCTTGAGCAGGCGATAGAAATCACATCCGATTGTCCTTATCGTAGAACATTCCATTCTGATCAAGGCTGGAGCTTATCAGATGTCAGCATATACGCATCGGCTGAAACAAGAACGTATTTTTCCAAAGTATGTCTAGAAAAGGCAAGTGCCTGGATAATGCAGTTATGGAAAAACTTCTTTGGCTTGCTAAAACAAGAAATCTATTATGGTGTGATTTATTACAGTTACGAAGAAATTGAAATCCGAAATAGAACGATATATAAAGTATTACAACGAACAAAAGAATAAAAGAAACTTGGATGGATGAGTCCTGTTCAATATAGGCTTAATCTCTTGGTTGCATAAAAACAGCGTAGCAGTCATAAAACTACTACGCTCAAAAAGTCTAACTTTTGGGGGTCACCTCATTTTCTTTATCTCTTTTTCTTTATCTCTTTCCTCCTCTTCTCTTTCTCCCAAGGGAGTATAACCGATTAGCTTTTTCCGAAACAGTTCTGTCAAAGAAATGTACTATCGGTCCCAAACAAAATGCGGAAAGAAGAGTCCCAATTCCTACAAGACCTCCGGTGAGAAAGGTTGCCAAAGCACAGAGTCCGTCGGTAAACATTCTGCAGGCAAAATAATGCTTTTTCGTTTTATCCCGAAGTCCCTAATGAAAGATAATCATAGGGGGCAATTCCAAGATTTGCCGTCTGGTACAGGGATACGCCCTAAGGAAGTGACGACAACGGCTATACCCGCCCAAACAATCTGGATAAATAGCCCCTGTTCCTCCGCAAGCCCGAAATTTTTCGCCAACAAGCCATAGAAAAAGCTCACTACATAACCTACCAAAAACCCCGTTTACAAAGGTTCCCGCTCCGATATATTTTTCTACCGAAAAAGAATCTGCACAATCAGAAAGATAATATTGGCATACAAGTTTTTGGAGTCCTAGAGAAATGCCGAAAATTTTCCGCTAAACGCATGTTTAAAGCGGAAATCGGATCATTTCCCAAATGAGACTCCTTAAAATAGGGCTATTCCGATAGAAATAATAAACACGCCAAGAACCATGCCCTAGGTATCTTTTAAGCATTACCCTGTCCTCTCTCTTGAAACCGCTTACGGATGTATCCACCTTGGAGGATATTACGGATGCACTACGATTGGACAGCCTCTCTGAATCCTGCCGTAAAAGCTCTGCCGCCTTGTTTCTCGGCAAATTAATACAGCCGTGGGAACCGTTATTCACATAGATATCCCCGCCGAAACGAGAACGCCAGCTTGCATCATGCAGTCCCACTCCGCCATTGAAGACATCCAGTAGTTCACATGCGCTTCATACTCCGGCTTTCCGTTAATCATCTTTCCTCTAAGCGTGCGATTGGTTTCTTTTCCCTTTAAGAAAAATACTCCTGCCGGAGTAGCTCTTTTCCCCGCGAAGTTATCCCCGTTACCGTCGGGCTCTCCCAAACGAGATTGCCTCCCTCATAGTAATATACATGTTGCATACCGAGGTCGATTTCCAAAAGGTCGTTTCGAACTGAAAGTCGCTCATACTGAGCGGGTCTATAACTATATGCCGGTTCTCTCTCCATGGTCCGGAAAGAAGAAATAGCCTGCTTTAAAGCTTCCTTTTCCGCCTGCACATTGATATGAAGTGCATAGGGACTCACCATCGCAATATCTTTCCCGCTGGCAGAATGGAAAAAACCGTATTTCCCGGGTTCCCGTATTTTCCTTCCAGATAATTGGCGTAAGCAAGGGCTTATCTTCATTAAACTCCACTCCTGGAAGCGGAGACACCTTTAACCATATCGAAAAGAGTCTCTCCTGAAAGGGTCTCTTTATGTCCTAAGATATTGGTGACTATTTCTACAGATTGCAAACGTTTCACCGCTTCTTCTTTGGCTTCCAAATCCGACTTATGAACCGTAATGCTTTCATAGAGTCCTCTTTGGCTTAAATCAATGGTATTCTCACCACGATTCAACGCGGAATAAACATTTTCATAAAAACCTTGCTTCATCAAGAGAATTCCCCTCCACCTCGGGAACAATCTTTCCGCTTTCTTTATCGATATAAGCATTCGTTGTTTTTACTGTCCTTTATGCAAGAGAGTTGCCTAAGTTTTTCTTTCAGTTTTTCTTCATTAAAGCTCGCCTTACTTCCTTCCAAGGAAAAATCATATCGACCGTCGGGATTATCTTTTAACTCTTCCTTCCCTTCTTTCTCCAATACTTCCTGCAAATTGCTCGGTGCGAAAAGACGATAGCCTATTTCCGACCCCTTTATCGTCTCCGTCTTATCCTTTCCTTTAATATATAAAGTATAATTCTGACTATACTCTCCTTCCAAATAGGCCTTCGCCTCCTCTACCGTCTTTCCAGAAAGAGTATTCCGTTTCCATAAGTCCCCTAAAACGAAGCGGTCCAATGCAAAAGTACAATTAGCAAAGACAAGCTGAACAACAATACGCCTAAGCAAAAATCCTGTTTTTCATCCATTCCTCCAAAAAGCGGTTTTTATTTGACACTGGCGACTAAAAGCAACGCCTTTTTCCCGATGAGCTAAAGCAACGTCTTGATTCCGGGGGCTAAAAGCTACACCATCTTTTTCCGACGGCTATAGTTTGCACCTTTTTTGTTCCGACGGCTAAAGAGACACTGTTTTAAGGCAACAAGCATCTCCCATTGGACACTATCGCTCTATTCTACATCTTCTTTCTCAAATTGAGTAGTCAGAATAATAGAAAAGTGCCCGCTCAGATAAGCTAAATTGTTCCTCCAATACTGAAGACCGATTGCCAAGAGTATATAAAAAAATAAGTGGTCGGATTTTTCCGTACCACCCATTTTTCATAAGAAGGTCAAGAACCAAATACTTTTTCTTAAAGCGATACCGGTCGGGCTCGCCGCCAAAGCCGCCCTGTGCCGTTTCCTTGAGACTGGTGGACATGCTGTCTCCTACAGACTTCATAGCGGCAATACATTCATCTACCGGAATCTTTAAATCGATTCCGGAAAGAACTATATCCGCGCTGGAAAAGGCAATCATCACACCGGAAACATTTCTTTTTATGCAGGGAATTTCACAAGTCCCGCCACAGGATCACAAACAAGTCCCATCTGGTTAATGAGGGATATCCCAGAGCGGTACCGCAGGCGGTAGGACTCCTCCCATAAAAGCTCCACCAATCGTCTGCAGCGAGTCATCCCGGATGCGGATCCGCATTCTGCCTGACATCCGCCTTCCGCTCCGGCAATGAATGCCTTTTTCTGCAATGACCATACCGAATGCTCCCGCTGTAAAAATAGACATCACTACATCTCTTTTTCTGAAATCCCTTGTCTTCATACATGGAAACCAGGCACCCCTGGAAGAATTCCGCAAGAGCCTGCCGTAGGCGTTGCCACAATCCTTCCCATTGCGAGCAGTACAATTAGACACACACATTGCCCTACCGATCGCTTTCGTGAGAAAAATTCCCGAAAAGCCCGCCGTTTGTTTTTCTCGGCATAGTTCAGCATCTTGTTCCCCTCTCCTCCGGTCAGTCCCGAAGTAGAACGAAGCCCCGGGTCATTTCCTTTCCCACGGAATCAATCATAACATCGAAATTTTTCCATCTGAGAATACAGCTCTTCACAAGACCTCTGCATCTGCTCTGCCTGGTCTTTTTAAACAAAGCTCACTGATTTTAATGCCTTGCGCTTCTGCGGCATCACAAAAGCTCTTTTTATGCTGGAATATTTAATCATTTTTCACCTTATCTTCTATTTATTAAATAGCACGAATCAAAAATAGCGTTTTGCACATTCGGAGCTTATTAATATCCTGCAAAAAGCTCCTTTGGCGGGAGCTGATCGACTTCAATCGTCATAAGAGCGGTCCCCCCTTTTCCGGACGACTGAGGCGGAAATTTCCGATATTTAAATCCTTGTACTTTTCATACATAATATGCGTTACTTCCGCAATGACCTCGGGTTTATCTTTATGTAATGCCAAAATGGTGTTATTTTCCCCTGTAAAATCCACACGCATGCCATTCACGGAATCCACACGAATATTTCCTCCGCCGATACTTGCCCCCTCGACGACTCCTTTTTGTCCATCTTCCAGAACATAGTGAATTCTTGCCGTATTGGGTGTGCTCCCGGAATATCGTTCTCAATAAAACGATAATCTATTCCTCTGTCTTTTTGCAATTTGCAGAGCATCCCGTATTTCTTCGTTATAGCTATGATATCCCATAATTCCCTGCAAGAAGAGCCCTGTCAGTCCCGTGCCCTCTATACGTTCTTGCAAAAAGAGCCGGACAGCTCAATATCCACCTGCTAAATTCTTTCCCTTCCGCAAGCTTTATTGACCACTCTTCCGAGTCTCACCGCTCCCGCTGTATGAGAACTGGAAGGCCCTATCATGATGGGACCGATTATATTAAATACATTCACGATATACCTCTTTTTCTAAACAGGGGTCACAAAAAGAACAGATCCTATTTTTCTAAAATCCTTCTTTTCGCAACCCCTTTTTAATTCCCCTTTTTCTCCGGAATTCTGCCATTCTGACGAAAGTCTATGCTTTCTTTTCTTTGGCAATCATTCTGGTATAGAACTCATTTACTACAACTCCGATTGCATTGTCTCCGGATACATTGCAAGCTGTTCCGAAAAGAATCCTGTGTAATGTGAGAGCCACCATGATAGCACAAATCGGTCCGTTCGGATCTCCCAGTTCCTTTCCGAAAATCATATAAAGGAAGGGGAGCGCCGTCATAATGGAACCGCCCGGTGCTCCGGGAGAGGCAACCATCGCAATACCCAGAGTCATAATGAACGGAACCACCGTGGACAAACTGATAGAATCCCGTTCATAAGGCAAACCGCCGTTGCACTGAGCGGTAATCGTAATCATGGAGCCGCACATATGGATATTGGCACAAAGAGGAACCACGAAGTTACGGATTTGTTCAGTAATCCCGTCATGCTTTGCACATTCAAGGTTAACCGGGATGGTAGCTGCAGAAGACTGTGTTCCAAGGGCGGTTGTATAACCCGGAATCTGATTTTTCATCAAAAGTAAACGGATTCTTCTTGGCAATCGTCCCTGCCACGATAAACTGCACAAAAAGATAGCAAAGGTGCATAATAATGACAACAATGAATACCTTCCAAAGAATAGAAAAGGATGGCAAAGGTCTTTCCGGAACGAGTCATATCCACAAAAGGTTCCCAGAATATACAAAGGAAGCAGAGGATAATCACTTTATGCAAAACCTTATCAATAATGCCGGAGAAATCTTTCATTCCTTCATAGAGGGTAGAACTGATTTCCTTGCCGCGCATTGTGGACAAAGCAAAAGCCCCAAGATAAAAAGCCAGAACCACAGCAGACAAAGTATCAAACATCGGCGGAATACTGATGCTGAAGAAAGATGCCACAGACTGATCTGCCGTTGCCTGAATCTGTGCCATCGCATCCTGTGACATAAAACTCGGGAACAAATTAATGGAAACAAGATAAGAAATCGTTCCGCCAATAAGGGTAGACCCATAGGCCAGAATAACCGTAAAAAGCAAAAGTTTTTCCGGCTCCCTGGGAAAGATCGGCAATTCCCATAGTAACATAGGCGAGAATCATTAACGGAATAACGAATTTCAGAAAATTACTGAAAAATACCGGATAGCGTCACAGCCAGACTGCAAAATCCGAGGGGAGCGTATTGCCCGATTAAAATACCGAGAATAATCGCGATAATAAGTTTTGGCACCAGCCCTATTTCTCTTTTTTCATTTCTTTCCTCCTTCAAAGGGATGAGACACACTCAACTTTGCTATATAAAATTCCCAAGCAGAGTAATTCTACTTGGGAATTATTATCAATAATATACAAGTAAAATGCCGCCGCTTTGTATATTATATCCTATGAAAATCTTTTTGTTAAGACTTTATTTCTAAAAGTATTCCCGCCAACAGCAACAATAAGCGGAGCAAATACCAAGGCAATTACGGTCATTAATTTTATTAAAATATTAATAGACGGGCCTGAGGTATCTTTAAAGGATCTCCCACAGTATCTCCCACCACTGCGGCCTTATGTGTATCCGAGCCTTTTCCTCCGTGATGTCCTTCTTCAATATACTTTTTGCATTATCCATGCACCCGCCTGAATTGGACATAAAGATAGCCATCATAACTCCGGACACGAGAGCTCCGGCAAAGTAAGCCTCAAGAGACTCCGCCCCGAGTAAAAGGTCGATTACGAGAGGTGCAAGAACAGCCAGGACTCCGGGAACAATCATTTCCCTTAAAGCCGCATGAGTGGAAATGCTGACACAGGTTCTATAGTCCGGTTTCTCCGTTCCCTGCATGATTCCCGGCTTCTCTCTAAACTGTCTTCTTACTTCAGAAATCATGGAAAATGCAGCTTTACTTACCGAACTCATCGTAAAAGCGGAGAAAAGGAAGGGGAGCATAGCACCGACGAAAAGACCGATACATCACGACTGTCCAATACATTTGATATTTTGCAAGCCTACCGCCTGCGCATAGGAAGCAAAAGGGCAAGTGCGGTAAGAGCCGCAGAACCGATGGCAAAACCCTTTCCCATGGTCGCCGTGGTATTTCCTACAGCATCCAGCTGATCCGTAATATTTCTAACTTCCTCGGGAAGGCCTGCCATCTCCGCAATACCTCCCGCATTATCCGCAATCGGGCCGTATGCATCTACCGCAACCGTAATAGCGGTTGTAGATAACATTCCCACAGCGGCAAGGGCAATGCCGTAAAGATTGAGCACATAATAGAAATAAAGATGGCAATACAAATCAGTAAAAATGGGAATAGCCGTCGAACGCATACCGATAGCCATGCCGGAAATAATATTGGTAGCCGGTCCCGTCTCGGACTGCTTTGCAATCTCCTTTACCGGATTATAGGAAGAAGAAGTATAGTACTCGGTTACGCTGCCGATAATCAAGTCCGGCAACGAGTCCTGCCATAACGGCGAATGCCGCATGAAAGTCACCAAAAGAAATATTGCGACAAAACAAAAGCAAAACCAATACCGCAACAGCGGAAGAATAGCTTGCCATCTTTAAGACCTTACTCGGATTATCTCCTCCCAGAGTAAGCACCAAAATACTTCCGAGAACGCAGGCAAGTAAGGAAAGTCCCTGCCAAAAGTAGGGGAATGCCACGCCCTCTACCGACTTTTGCTTCTAAAAAGTGCGCCAAGCGTCATGGCGGAAACCAAGGCTCCTACCATAGGACTCAAAAGGTCTGCTCCCATACCGGCAACATCACCTACATTATCTCCTACGTTATCGGCAATTACCGCAGGGTTTCTCGGGTCGTCCTCCGGGATTCCCGCTTCCACCTTACCTACCAAGTCTGCTCCGACATCGGCAGCCTTGGTATAATACCGCCACCCACACGGGCAAAAAGAGCAATACTGGAAGCTCCGAGAGAAAAGCCGGATAGTACGCCGACATCCTTCGTACAAAGGTAGAATATTCCGATGCCGAAAATTCCGAATCCGGACACACATACCCATGACGGAGCCTCCGGAAAAGGCAACGGAAAGCGCCTTTTTCATTCCGGACTGTCTTGCCGCCTCTGCCGTACGAACATTCGCGGCTGTCGCGGAACGCATGCCGAAGTAACCCGCCAAAGTAGAAAGTAAAGCGCCGAAAACAAAAGCGACTGCACTAAGCCAGCTTCTTGTTCCGAGGCCGATACACAAAAATAAAGTCTGCAAACAAAAAGAAGGATCCGATATTCTGCAAAAAGAAATGCTTCCGCGCCTTCTGCAATCGCCTTCGCAATTTCTTTCATTCTCTCATTTCGGAATCCTCTTTTAGAATCTTCTGTCCTTGGAATAAAGCGAACAGAAGACCCAAGATGCCAAGAACGGGCACCGAGTAAAATAAACTATTCATTTTTCCTCCTCTTCAAGTGAAACGCTAATGTCTCTTTTCTTGTATCAGACAATAATAGCAAAAGAATAGACATTTTTCTAGCATAAATTTTTAAAAGAAATTATTCTGCCTTTTTGCCTCTAAGAAGGTAGGAAATATTCCCTGCAAAATAAAAGGCCGCTCCGAAGAAAAAGCGCAATATCTCCAATATTAATAATCATCTTTTTCAAGAAACCTACTCGAATATAAAAGGTAGTCTGTAACCTTTCCCCTGCGCACTCGGTCAAAGGTGTTGGACATGGCTCCTCCCAATACAAGTGATGACCGAAGTTTTTGTAAAAGAAAAGCTATCTCCCGCGGTATAGCTATATAGGGTAAAGAAAAAGAAGAAACACCGTTGCCAAAACAGAGGCAAGGCAGACCAGACGGGGATAGTTTTTCCCCTTTTCCCATGGTAAAGCCCGGATTTTTCCGCCTTTCGAATCTCAAGAATACCTCTTGTCCCCTTCACAGTGCGAGGAAAGGCTCCGCCTTTTCCCGATTGATTTTTTCTTTTTCACCGCCTGATCCAAGGAAAATACGGAAATTGCCAGAAGGAGAAAAAGGGCAAGCCCTGCCACATGGATAAGCTTCTTTTTTTACTCTTCAACACGATTTTCTCCTCCTCCCTTTTAATGCGATTAATGTGCCGTTCAAACTCTCCGCTTTGCAAAAGTTCAGTAAGAATGCATTGTTCCAAAACAGGAACGGAGCGAGCTGTAAAGAGATTTTTGAAGTCCTCCTCCATTCTTTTCGCCGGAAGAAGGAGGTATGCCATTCTAAAAGCCGGCCCCTATCGTTTTAGAAAAACTGTTGAGGTAATATACCGAATCCCTCTCATCCATACTGAAAAGACTGTCCTCCGGCTTTCCGAGAGCGGAAAACTCGGAATCGTAATCATCCTCTATAATAAAAGCCTGATTTCGTTTGGCATAGTCCAAATACTCTTTCCTTTTTGAGACAGTCGCCGTAACCCCCGTCGGAAAGCTGTGAAAAGGGGTAACATGCAGGACCTTGCTTCTTGCTGTTTGCAATGCGGAGCTATGAATGCCATTTTTCCCATTTCCAGAAAATTCCAAACGAATGCCGTTTGCACGGTATATTTTTGCATTTTCATACGAGGGGAACTCCACTGCAAAGCTCCCTTCTCTTCCAAGAATCTGTACCAGAAGCGCATAAAGTTGCTCAGCACCGGCACCTATCAAAATTTGCTCCTCCTCCACAAAAATTCCTCTCGCCCTTCGGAGATAATCCTTCAATGCTTTCCTCAGAAAATACTTTCCCCTGCTCTCCGAAGGACTTACTATCTCCTCTCCGTATTTGGATAAAAACCTTACGAACGGTTTTCGCAATAACGGAATAGCTCATCTCCTCTTTATCTTCGCTCTGAAAAAGGAGTTCTAAGGAGAAGCTCTTCCTCTTGCTCCTCCACCGGAAATAACAGTCCATCCCTGTAGGAAACATAGTAGCCGCTCCTCTCTCTCCCCTCAATATATCCTTCCTCCAAAAGAAGAGCATAACTATGTTCCACTGTGAGAATAGAAAGCCCCATGGAGGAAGCCAGCAATCGCTTTGAAGGCATTTTTTCCTGAAAGCGATAACGTCCTTCAATAATATCCTTCCGAAGAGTCTTATATAGGTCAATATACTTAAAACGAGCGCTCATTCATCCTCCCTATATTGTCGTCAAATTCACCGAAAAGCTGAAAACCGCCGGTACTTTACAGAAAGTTCTTGTAATAGGAAAAAGCGGAGGGAATACTTAAGTTTAATTCGATTTCCTCTTTGGTAAATAGCTCGATGTCCTCTCTTAGCTCTTCGCAAAGCGGAAATTCTCCGCACTCTACCTCATAGCCTAGCATTTCCCATTCCTTATGTGTGAAAAATATGTCTTGCACTTCCCAGTTCTCGCAGTTTAAGCGGAATAAATCCCAGTTTTTTTCACCTCTTCCAAAAGCCTCCTTTTTTATTCAGAAAACCGGGAAGCTGATAAAACCCGTAAAGCCCTGCCAGAACGCCCTTCTTCGGTCTTTTTTCAGCACGATTTTTCTCTCCCAGTCGAATCAGGAAAATACTGTACTGTTCCTTCTTTCTTTCTCTCTCTCTTCTTAGGATAATTTTTCCTGTCTCCCTTCTTTTAAGCCGAGACAAAAAGAAGAAAGCGGGCAAGAGCCGCACTGAATCTGTCCCTTCGGAACACAAACCATAGCCCCCAAATCCATCAGCGCCTCATTAAAATCTCCGGGAAAGCTTTCATCCATTCTTTCCTGAAAATACCGAAATGCCAAGTCCTTTGCTTCCTTTGACAAAAATATCTCCTTCATAGGCGTTTAAACGAGCAAAGATACGAAGAAGATTCCCATCCACAGCAGGCATTTTTTTCCGAAAAACGATAGAGGAAATTGTCTGCGAGCGGTATAGTCTCCTATTCCGGGAAGGGATCGTATTGAATATTCCGCAGGCATTTTTCCCATGAAACTGCTCCATAATAAAGCTTAGCTCCTTTATGAAGATTTCTCGCCCTGGAATAATATCCCAACCCCTCCCAAAGCTTTTAATACCTCTTCCTCTTCCGATTGCGAAAGACTTGCTATATCAGGAAGTCGATCTATAAAACGATAAAAAAATAGTCTTTCACCGCTTCCACCCTGGTCTGTTGAAGCATAATCTCGGAAAGCCAAGTATAGTATGCATTTTTCTTCCCCTCCACGGGAGAATTCTCCCATTGTCCCGGAACCAGTGCAAAAGTTCTTCCGAAAAATCTCCTCTTTTTTTCCCTTTGCTTCTCTCCGCTTTGCAAATACTCTCTGTTCGCCACTCCGATTTTTCCCTTCTTTCCCGATTCTCCCCCTTTTATAGAAGAATTGCCACTAAAATAAGAACGATTCCCCCCAAGATATCCGCTTTTCCCGCATAAATCGTGACCGAATTTCTTTCCCACAAGAATAGCCGCATAAGATAAGATAAATGTCACTATACCGATAATTAACGAAGAAATACATACTTTTGGGAATACTGTACAGGAAAAAGGTGAACCCCAAGGATAGAGCGTCCACAGAAGTCCCGACAGCTTGAAACAGCAAGTTCTCAGACGCCTCTTCCCCTTCTTTATTTTTTTGCTTTTTAACGCCGCAGAGCAGCATTCTTAAGCCAAGATAGGAAAGAATCAAGGTGGAAATCGGCGAAATATATTGGATAAGCAGCGGTGCAAAATCCGTAAAAGTCTTTAACATAGCCCAGTACGGGCATAAAGAACTGAAAAAGCCGAAAGCGGAAGAGATACTCATTTTTCTCTCTTCTTTCATTGTCGGATTTTGTAAACCGTTCGCCATGGAAACCGCAACTGCATCCATGGCAAGGCCTATTCCTAACAATAAGCTCTTTACAATAAAACATATTTCTCCCTTATAAACAACTCTGCAATGGATAAACCGCTCTGCAATCCGTAATCTGCTTAATATTTATAAATGGCTCTAAAAGTTTATCAATCGCTCAACATGGATAAACCGCTCTGAAAGAACTTATTCCCTCGGATATAGTCAAAAGCCAGACGCCTGCTCCCCATCTTCCACATATACAATTCCGCAATAGCAAAAACCGAAACTTTTCAGTGCTTCTTGCATGGAAAGATTCTTCTCATGCGTATCGATTCGAAGATAAGGTACTCGTTCCAAGCAATAAGAAAAGCAAGCTTTTGCAATTCCCCTGCATTTTCCGGAAGAAGCAAGTCGATGTATGCGACCGTAAGGTTCCGCCTTTCGCCAATCTCCCCTTCTATCTTCCGATAGTTTTTTTCTCTTCTCCTATAAAAAGCTGAAAGCCCCCACTATTTCTCTTTCTTCCATGACATAAAGCGCCTCATCCCGTAAATCCTCTAAAGCGTCTTTTTCATTCGGATATTTCTTCCACTGCAATGTGTTTCCCCTCTGCTCTCATATGTTCTCTTGCCAAATCATAAATACGGCAAATTTCTTGAATATCCTCTTCCTTTGCTGTGCGAATTCTCATCCTCTTCCCCATCTTTATAGCAAGTTCCTTTTTTGAATGAAAGTAAACTCGTATTATAACACTACTTATTGGCAAAAATACTATACAAGGTTTTTTTGTCTTTATTTTTGTTAAAACAGCTTTGTTTTTCCGCTTTTTTTACACTTTCTTTTTGGGAAACCGCTTCTTCCCTGCATTAAAGATACTTTTATTTTTCGCTTTTTCCGCATTATCCATATGTGGATATTATCCGTATATGGATATTATCTACATATGGAGTATAGGAAATTCTCTGTCCGCGCCCTATACTGTTCTCAGATAAGGAAAGTGCTACAGTCACTATCCAATCAGGAGGTGGATATGCTTTCATTCTCATTATGAAATACTATTACTCTTCCTACTTTTACGCCGCCATACAGGATCTTTGGAAAAAGAAAGATTCCCCTTTGTTCTTCTTTATTTCCTACTTCTTTTCTTTCTCTATCTCGGATTCTTCCCATAATGGATTTACTCGGCCTCTATTTTTCTTTTTTCCTTTAAAACTGATTCTCAGTCTCTTTCTAAGCTATCCCCTCTTTTATTTTAGCGGAAGCGGAGGAGCGGATTGGAAACTCTGCTCCCTGCTTTTTGCTCTTCTCCCTTGGATTACAGCCTTTCCATTCTGCCTGCTTTTCCACACCCTTCTCTCTTCTTCTTTTTATCTTCTAAAAAGAAGAAATTCCTTTTGCCTTCTCCCTCTTTCTCTCTGCAGTTCCGATACTAAGTCTTTTTCTAAGGAGCGTTCTATGGAAAAATTTTAGCCATCTATGACGAAGACAGCCTTTATTGTAAGCGTCTTTCCTCTACCTTAGGCAAAACACAAAACTGCCCTTCCAGATTTACCCTTTAAGCAAAGCTGAAAATTTTGCAGAGTTTTGCAAAAAAGAAAAACCGGATCTTCTCCTTTTATCTGAAAAGCCAAAAGCTCTGCCATTTTCCACCGGAATTGGAAGAATACTGTATTTAAGCTGAAGAAAAACTGCTGAATGAAAAGAAACAAGAAAATACTATTTATAAATACCAGTCCGCAGACCGAATCATGCGGGAAATTCTATTGCAATACGGAGAGCTGGAACTTCTGGAAGAAACGAGACAAGGAAAGGCGGGATATATTTATGGTTTTACAGTCCCTCTGGGAAGAGTTGGAAAAACCGCTCTTTCCCTGGAATTGGCAGATGTTTTGGGAAAGGATCGAAAAACACTTTACATTTCCCTTTCTGAATTCGGTGGAATCGGAAAGAAGAACTGGAAGAAAAAGGAATGTCTTACAGAAGCCCTATATCATTTTTAAAGAAAATAATTTAAGCCCCTATAATACTTGAGCAATTTCCTATGAAAGAGGTTCCTATTCCGCTATTTTACCGGTAAGAAGCCCTGAAGACATAAGCAGTTTAAGCCCGAGAGAACTATCTTTTTTTCTGAATAAGATAGCGGAAGACTCAGGTGCAGCCTGTTTAATCATCGATACAGATTCTTCCATGAGTCTATATACGGAATGTTTTCCGGAAATGAAAAAGTCTTCATGCCGGTCTTAGACGACAAGAAATCAAAGGAAAAACTGGATTTTTCCAAAATTATCTGCATAAGAACCTTCCCCGGAAGTTCTCGATAATTTGTGCAATGCCATCTTCCCGGCACTTCATTAAAGGAATATGCAGAGTCCCTTGTCATACATTACATCTATGAAGAGGAATATCGGGAAAAAGAGCAATATAAGAAAATGGTGCTTTAGGGAGGGATTATGTTAGCTTTAGACAGTATCAAGCAAGAAATCAAAAAGAATTACTTAGCGATTTGGAAGAAAAGCAAGTTTCCGACACTCACCTATATCAGGAAATTGATACCGCCCTCCTAAACAGAAAGGAGCTCGCTTTAAGAGAAAAACTCTATCTTAGAACTGCGGTTTTCGACAGCTTTCGAAGGTTGGATTTGCTCTCCGAACTTTTAGATGATCCCGGCATTACGGAAATTATGATAAACAGTCCTGATGAAATCTTTGTGGAAAGAAAAGGGCAAATGGAAAGATGGAACAAAGCATTTCAAAGTGCCGAACAACTTTCTGACCTGATTCAACAAATCGTTTCCCGTATTAACCGCGCCGTCAACACCAAGAGTCCTATTGTAGACGCCAGACTCGAGGACGGCTCTCGTGTTCATGTGGTTCTCCCGCCAATTGCCCTGAAAGGACCGACTGTAACCATTCGAAAAATTTCCGGAACCTATTACTATGGACAAACTGATTCAGCTCGAAAGTTTAAACGAAGAAGTCTGCAGACTTTTTAAAATCTCTGGTTCGTGCTTCCCTACAATATTTTTTATTTCAGGAGGTACAAACAGCGGAAAAACCACCTTTCTGAATGCCTTATCCCAATATATCCCTAAGAGAGAAAGAATCATCACAATCGAAGACAGTGCAGAACTGCAAATTCAGGAAGTGGAAAATCTTGTATCTCTGAGAGCCGAAAATGCCAATGCGGAAGGCGAAGGTGCCATCAGTATTTCCGATCTGATTAAAGGCTTCGCTTCGAATGAGCCCTGAATCGGATTATTGTAGGAGAAGTCCGCGGGAAAGAATGCTTGGATATGCTAAACGCCATGAACACGGGACATGACGGCAGTATTTCCACCGGTCACGGGAACAGCAGTCGGGATATGCTGAGAAGAATGGAAACTATGGTACTGCAAGGAGCTGAACTCCCCTAAGCTCCATTCGGAACATGATTGCTTCCGCTATAGAAATCATGGTGCATTTGGGAAGAACTAAGGATCACAAAAAGAAGAGTGATGGAAATCAGCGAGTAATAGGAGTAGAAAATGAAGAAGTGCAACTCAAAAAGCTGTATCAATATAATGGAGAAAGTCTGGAAAAATTGTCGGATCTGTCTAACGAAGAAAAACTCCTGCATCGATTATAGGGATTATGAAATCAGCTTAGGAGAATACCTTTGGCATCTCGGGAAAGATTCTTCTTATGCTCCTTGCTTTTTGCTACTGCTTTTTATCACTCTTTCCTGCTCTTCCTCTTTCTTATCCCTCCCTCTCTTTTTATCCCCTTTTTTCTGAGAAAAAGCCTTCGGAAAAAGAGACAGGATATTCTCCTTTTCCAATTCAAGGAATTGCTCTCTATTTTAAGCTCTTATTTAAGTGCAGGCTACTCCATTGAAAACAGCTTCATCGCCTCCATTCCGGACCTAAGTGCTCTTATCGGGGAGAAAAAGCTATATGGTAGAAGAACTAAAACAGATTCAGCGAGCCTTAGCCATGAACCGCCCCTTTGGAAGAGCCTCTCTCCCGCTTTGCTCTTCGTTCAGGTCTGGATGATATTCACAATTTTTCCGAGATTTTTTTAGTCGCCAAGCGTTCAGGAGGGGAGCTATGTGAAATAATAAGGCACAGCAGCTCTATTATTCACGATAAACTGTCCATCCGTGAGGAAATTCTTTTCCTTAAGTGCAAGCAAAGCGCTTTGAGCAAAAATCATGAACGGAATTCCCTTCTTTATTATCCTCTACCTGAATACTTCTTCTCCGGATTTTTCCATATTCTTTATGACTCCTTTATGGGTAGAGCAATAATGACAATCGCTCTTCTCGTTTATCTCTTCGCTATTTATCTCTCCAACAAGATTATATCTATTCCCATTTAAAAGGTGAGCCAATGAAGAACATCTCTCATTATTTCCATAACTTTACACATCAACTTCTTTTCTCAAAAAGAAATCATGCTGAAAAAGCAACTTGCTATTCTCATCTTTTTCTCTTCTTCTCTCCGCCGTTCTCTCCTTGGGACTGCAAAAAGAAAGTCATATTCAATCCGGCTATACCTTTTAAAAAGAGAAGGGATTGAGGTTCCGAATACAGCCTACCGCTTAAAAGTACAGGGATTAAATCCGGGAAAAAGAGTATCTGTGTTACGATTTCTCCAAGAATATATACAAAAGAAGAAGCAGATCGAATTTTTCCGAATTTCACGAAAAATAGAAGCGCTGATTCTCCCTCCGGAGGAAAAGCTTTGATGATATCAGGACTTCCCTTCACTTAAATAATTATTTTCCGGAAGAAAATATAAAAATGAGCTGGAACTTTTGCCCTACCGCCTTGATTAACGGAGAAGAAAAAATCACGGAAGAGAACGATTCCGATTTTATCATGAACTACCGTCCCATTTTAGAGGACAAGGGAAAGATACGCCATGAAATGCTTAGGCAAAATCAGATTCTGGAAGGAAATCTCGAATTGAAGTTCAGCTGTAATATTTTGCCCCCTAAAGAAGAAATGGAAGCAGAGCTCGAAAACTATTTTCAAAGCCCGGAAGACTATCTTTATTATTCTCCTAACTATACTTTTCCTATCCGCATTTTCCCGGAAGAAAAAACCGCTTTAGAAAAATCTGAAGGAACTTTTTGGAAAAGAAAAATCCACGAGCTGAATCTGGAAGGGCGCGGTACTGATGAACTGAAACTCCCTAAAGAAATCGAGGGACATGCCCTTCATTTTACAGAGAAAAAAGTTACAGCTATCTTTTTATTCCTCTTCTCGGCCTCTTCATTGCCTTTCTTCTCCCCTTAGAGGAAAAGAGAAAAAGAAAAGAGAAAAGGAAAAGAAGAGAGAAAATTCTCTGCAAATGGACTATTCAGAACTGGTCTCCAAGCTGGTCGTCTATCTTGGTGCCGGACTATCTCTCAGAAATGCTTTTTCCGAAATTAGTAAACACTATAATTACCTGGTGGAGAATTGTGCCTTGAAAATCATCCCTTTATATGAAGAGCTTCACTGTTTGCTGAATCAATTGAAAAGCAATGTCGGAGAAGGAAAAGCTCACCTTGCTTTTTGCCACAAGGCTTTCTCTCCGCCCTTATAACAAGCTTATCAGTCTCATTGAACAAAAATAGGAAGAACGGCGCAAAACATCTTCGCTTGCAACTTCAGGTGGAGATGAGGAAGCCTTCGAAATGCGTAAGTCAACTGCCAAAAGGCTGGGAGAAGAAGCCGGCACCAAACTCTTGCTTCCCTTTTATGCAGCCTTCTCATCATCATGATGATTATCATATACCCTACGATGCGCTCCATGGGATAGAACAAGTCATATCCATTTTTCCCCTTTATTTCATCCTGTTTCGCCTAAAATCACAGGCATTCCGGTACAAACACGAAAAGAATCAAACTGTTATTACAGCGAAGAGGCTCTTGTCAAAACAGCAATCTCCTCTTTGCTTCGTAATAGACGGTGTAAGAATACAAGCGGTGTAAGAATACAAACGCTATAAGACTACAAAGCAGTGTAACACTGCAAAACCAAACGGTAATCCTAACGTATCTTTTTAAAGGAGGTAAACTATGCTTTTTTTCAAAAAAATTGAGAGAATCGCAATATGCACTGGATGCACTGCTCTTTACGTGCTTCGAGCAGTGCAAAAGAAAAGACGAGACTTAATAAGAGGAACGAAGCTCTGGGAACTATAGAGCTCGTTCTCATCATCGTAGTTCTCATTTCTCTTGTCGTTATTTTTCCGAGATCGCATTAAAAAATGTCTTGGATATTTTTGATAGAAAAAAGTGCTAAAAAGCGTGTAAAGGTTAACCCCAAGGAGAGAAAAAAATCATGATTAAAAAGAAATCCTGCCTCGATAACGGTATTTCTTTCCCTAAAGCTTTTGTGCTGATTGCCGCCTTAATTCTTACTCTTACGGAATCGGCCAGGACAATAGCACAAAGATATTATATGCAAACAGCTCTTAACAGCGCCATGGAATCCTTATTTTCCGAATTTCACAGGCCTCTCTGGGAAAACTACCGTATCTATGCCTTGGAATATCGAGATGATACATTGTTGCAAGAGGAATTAGCTGAATTTTATAAAAACCCTACTGCGATGCAAGGAATCTCTTTCCGGCAAGGGTAGAAAAATGATTTTTCTTTTCTCCGAAAGGGCCGTCTTCAGAACAGAATTATTTTGAAGAAGAGATACTGAGTACATGCCCGCACTTCTTACGAAGGATGCTATAGAATTCTTAGGAAAAAGCAGAACGAAAGCGGATATCCCCGTTCTTCTTAATGATTTAGAAAAAGGAAAAAGCAGACAGCATCCAACGTTTGCAGGATAAGTATGCATTAAATCATCACGATGTAGAGTATCTTGAGGATTGCATCAACGACATCGACCGGTATTGCAAAAATTCTGCTTCGTTGCATAGCATGCTTTATCCGATCTAAACGGAAATAATGCTTCAAGCTTTTTACATCATTCTTCCGCAGTACGCTCCAATCTGGAGTATCTGAAAAATACCGTATTCCGCTATGATGAGCGCGCTGAAATCCTGAAAGGGAAAGTCGAAGAATTGAGGCAAGACTTCGAAAACGGAAAAAGCGAATCTGGAGGAGGATGGAATTCAAGCTAGTGAAGCCGAACTGAACAGCTATGATGCTATATTAATGAAGGCGGAAATATCCGCCAAAAATCGACAGTCTCCCCACAGTGTCTGACAGCTTAATTTCCAATATCAAGAACATCGAGGAAAGTGTCAGTCGTTTCGAAGACTATATTCAGGAAGAAAAAGCAAAGAAGAAGGCGGAAGAAAAGTAAAGATGAGGACGAGGAGGAAGAAGATGACGAACTTGACTTGCAAGCAGAAATTGATGCATTTTACAGAGACACCGCAGAGTCCTGGAAAACACTCTGCATGCCCGAATATACAGGCTCTGTCACAAAAATCAATAAAAAAGAACATCCTGCAAGGGATACAGGACATGGGAAAGAAAAAGCTTTTGGAATTACTTCTCCCTCAGGGACGAGCATGCCCAAGCAGTGACGAAATCTATAACACTTCGTCCTTTCATACCACGTCTTCCGCAAACCCGCCGCAAGTGGGATTGCTGGGAGAATCTCCCTCCGTTACTTCCATTCCTATCATAAGGAAGATACCGAAGAAACCCTTCCTTACAGCGGTTCTACGAATTTGGAGCTGGAATATTTACTCCATGGAAAGAAAAAGCGACTACCAAAAACCTTGCGGCAGAGGTCAATTCTCTTTTAGCAGTAAGAGAAGCCATGAACTTCATTCACATCGTCTTGAGTGAGGAAAAGCGCCATGCCGTAGAGGAATTTGTATACAGCTTTCTTGCCGCTACCGCAAATCCGTTGTCATTGCCGTTTTTCAGTATTTTTTTGTCATCGGAGTATGGGCTTTTGCCCAGTCTGTTTTAGATGTAAAACATCTCCTGAATGAAAAAGAGTCCCCATGATGCACAGCATGGACTCCTGGGAGCTTTCCTTGAGTCACCTCCTTGATTTCCGATCTTACCTTGATACGGAAGAGGGAGGAAGCGAAGAAACGGGCCTATCCTACAAGGATTATCTTCGAGGCTTCCTTTTACTAAAGGTCTTATAAATCAGGACAAAATAAATAACGCCATGCTAAAGTCTGCATGGAAAAGATATTCAAAATACGGTAAGCGAAAAAGAAAGTTCCTTTCATATAAAACAATGTCTTTATTATCTCTCTACCGACGCCGGAATCATGTCCAGACACAGTCTCTACCATAAAGGATTTTTGGAAATGATTGGTGTAAATCCCTGGGAACTCCGGATACCGCTTCATTTTGCACTCCGACTATAAATATAAGAATCTCAGTCAATAAAGGAGGCCATATGAAATCCTATTCCCGCTTCCATGACCATCAAGCCTCTTTTCTCCCTAAACTTATTCATTTTAGCCATGGTTATGCTTATGACACCCGCTCTTAATTCTGAATCGAAGCATAAAAATATCTTCTATATTGAGAAAAATGCCAGAGCGGTCAGTATGTATAAATATCTGGAGCACTACGGCGTGAAGAAAACGGCAGTAGAGCGATGTCCCTCATATTGACGAACTCCTAAGTATGGGAGAAAGTGCAGTGGAGGATATACTTCTTCCGGAAGCTCTCCAAATGGAAGGAATGCAAAAATATACGCGCATGGAAATCGCATATTACAAAAAGACGATATTCTCCTGGATTTAGAATATGAAGAGCTGATTCCTCTTTCCATAATCAATAAAAATCTATTTATCAGGAAATCATCGCTCATAGAAGAGCCTGGATAGGGGTAAAAGGAGCAAGATGGGAAAATGAAGAGGAGAAGGAGCAAAAAGAGGAGGAAATGGTCTTTGTCATAGACGGGCCTTCCTCTGTTTATCATAGAATGAGAGACTGTAGCTATATTTCCAATGAATTTTTAAAGTGCTAACCCTAAGAAGAATAGACGGCAGTAACGCAAAATACGGCGGAAAGTTCTGTCCTTGCAAGAGCTGTAAACCCTCTTTGAACAGTGCCGTAGTGTATTATACGGAAGCCGGAAGAAGATACCACAGCACAACAGACTGTCCCGCCATGCGTTCCTCCGTCCATGAAATTCCTTTGTCTCAGGCCCTTGCAGAAGGAAGACACCCCTGCCCAAGATGTGGAGTTAGGGTTTATCAGAGAATTCTTTATTTCTTCTCAAAAACAAGTCTATCTTAAGGAGGTCACAATGAACTTTACGTTCATACTGCTACTTATCAGAGCCTTACTTTTCTTTTTCCTTTTTCATTGGCTGTTATATGGGATTTTCGAAAAAGACTTCTCCCCGGACACCTGCTTCTCTTTTTTCTGATTTTAGGAATTCCCTTGTATCTATTTTTCACTTTGGAAGATTTTTTCAAAACGGGTTTTGCTTTTACTCTTTCCTTCTTCTATAGCTTTTATCCCTTAGCATTTGCCTTTTTTTATGCTATTTTTTTGCCAAGCTTTCAAAAGGTGCTTTGGGAATGGGTGACGCCTTATTCCTCCTCTGCTCTTCTTTATATATGAACTATATGAGTTTTTTCTTCTTTTTCCTCTCAGGGCTTATTTGCTCCGCATTGATTTCTATTTTTCTTTCCCTCTATTACACAATCGGGATACCGCTCGCTACCCGCACGCTACTCGTTAAGAATAAGATATCTAAGATTTCGTGTTCACCACTTGTTAAGAAGAAAAGAAAAAAATCTCAAAAATCTCTTTTCCCTTTATCCCTTGTTTCATTCCCGGAGGAATATATCTCTTCTCCCTCTTGTTTTTTCAGAACAGTCTAAAGAACTAAGATACTTAAATAATTTAAAGGAGCCGATATGCATAGTATAGAAGCAAGTATTGTATTATTCATCACCTTTCTCTGCATTGTTTTCCTTCTGCAAAGTACCATTACACTCCATAGTCTTATCAAAGAAAGAAGTGAAAAAGAATATAGCCGAGAGCTAAAAAGCCACAGTCTTGGGAAAGAAAAAGATTTTTACAAGGTGGAATTGTACACTCGTTTCTTTTTCCGTTGCAGAAGATCTCTTTCTCCGAAAAAAACGAGGAAGAAGAGCTACCTTCGCAAACAAAAATAAAGCCGTCTGCTTTGGAGATTCCCATAGAAGAAAGGAAATGTCATGTTCCAAAAATTCTCTACAAATCGAAAAAGATCTGAGTCACAGTTATCTCTATCTCCATGAACAAGAGTGGAAAGAAGAGAATCACGAGCAAAAATTATACAAAAATGTTCTATCTCCGGAACTCTTCCATTTCGATTAATTCAAGAAGAGGAGGAAAATATATTTCAATACGACTTTTTCTTCTTATGAAAGGATGATGGATTATTTTGCAGAAAGAAAAATGTCACTCTCCCATATCATCAGTTTGTTCAAGTCCATCCACTGCACATTACTTCGCTTGGAAGAATACCTCCTTTCCCCGGAAATCCTAGGCTTGGATACCGCCCTTATCATGTATGACAGCGAAAAATAATCTCTTTCTTTTTTCCTCTTATCCCTTCCAAAAGTGAAGAGTTGAATAAGAAATCCGGCTTCTTATCGACTTTGTTGCAGAACACCTCGATGAGACAGACGAAAAGGCCATTCTCTCCTCCTTTTTCCTGCAACAGGAGAGGGATCCTTTACAAATAAAAACGGATTTTACAAATTTTACACTGCAGGAAGAAAAAAAGGAGAAGTGTGAATACGGCTAGGGAACAGGCATTTTTCTGATGGCAGAGAATGTCCGGATTACTCCGAAAGTGGTGAATCACTGAATAACTCTTGCTTTAAATCAAACGATGATTCTTTTTCTTAAGCAAAAGGAAAAGCAGGAAGGCACGAAAGGAAGTGCAACTCTTTCCGACTCTGTAAAAGAATGGGATCTTTCTTCCTGCACTTACGATGATTATATGAAGAGCATGAAAAATCCTTCCGATAATCCTGATTCCAAAAATAGGAAAAAGAGTTTTTCTTCTACGGATTTTTTTCCTTAACTTCTCAGGAAAAATCCTCCAAAGTCAGAAAAGAGCTCTTTCCTTTTTCCTTGCATAAAGCTGTTTCTCAAAAAAGGGAACAAAGAAAAAGAAGGTAATTCGGGCAGAACCGCAAAAGAAAAAGAAGAGGGCGGCAAATCATCCGAGCTCATAGCCCATGAAAAAAAGAAAGCAAAAAAGAAAGCTTTAAAAAAGTTTTTCCTCTGCCTTTTCCTCATGTCGCTCCTTCCTATTGTTCTATATTTTTTGGAAAGGACTATCTCTTTTACAAGAATACTTACCCTTCCTTCTTTTAATCGAAGCGGCAGCCCTGCTTTATGGCAGTTTGGATCTTCTTAGCGGACTTTTTTCCCGAAATTTTTCAGAACAAAAGCAGGACGCGCTTTAAATTAGAATCGCAGTTTGGACTTATAAATCTGCTTTATGGTCTCCCCTTTTAAATACTTGTAAAAATGCTATACTAAAAATATAATCGAAACGGGAGGTCACTATGGAACAATTTGATTTAGTAACAAATAAGTTGAAAGAGCTGGATATCGCCCTACGAGTAGTGAGATCATCCGCCTGCATTCACTACGGAAGAAGCAGACAGATACATTGAAGGTAAAGAAGGCGTTCGGACAAAAACCATGTTTTTGACAAACAAAAAAAGAAGAATAAGTTCTACTTAGTAATTATGGATGAGGCAAAACGCTTAGACATGAAGCTTTTCAGAGAACTTGTCGAAGAAAGTCAAATCAAAATGGCTTCAGAAGAACATCTTCATACAAAAATGCTACTTCCCCGGTACCGTCTCCCTTTTGGGCTATTGAACAATAAAAGAGCACGATGTGCAAGTTTATATTGATGAGGAAATCGTTCCGGAGGAAATAGTCTGTTTTCACCCTAACACCAATGAGAAAACGTTGTTTTTAAAAACGACGGATTTGTTTCGCTTTCTGGAAGAAATAGGTCAACCGGCACATGTGGTTTTACTCTAAGAAAAGGGGCTGTAAAAAGCAAAACCTATTTTTACAGCCCCTCAAGCTTTTCTTCCGCCACTTTTCCGATTTTCACCGTATTGCGATTTGCTTTTGCTTCATATAGCATCTGATCCGCCAGAAGCATCAGAGATTGTACCGTAGTTCTTTTAAAATAGCCGCCTATACTCAAAGTAATCTGTGCTTCGGGACATTCGGGAAGCACCGCCTTCTCTACCCTCTTACAGATTTTTAGATATTTTCTTCCGAAAGGCCTTCTCCGTAATTTGCGGAAAAACAAAGTAAAACTCATCTCCGCCATAACGCACCAAAATATCACTTCTTCTGACACAGGAATAAATCTCATTAACCGCAATCTGTAAAGCTTTATCCCCTATAGCATGGCCATAAGTATCATTAATTTCTTTAAAAGCGATCTACATCTATCATGGCAAGCGCCTGATGTGTTGTTCTTTTCAGCTTCTCATCATAGTACTTTCTATTCCACGCTTTAGTCAAACTGTCTTTATAAAGCTCCGCATTAAACTGAGACATTTTCTCGATAAAGCCGGTTCGCCCCGGAGTTCCTATCAACAAGGATTTTTCCATCGTGCTGACCATCTCCACCACAAGCGGTCTCTTTCCGTATTCCATATACTGCGCAATGATAAAGTAAATATTCTGTTTTAAAAATTCAAACTTTGAAGCTTTACTTTTTCTCTTCAAAGGCTTTTCATAATACAATGTTGACATTCCCCTGTAGCGATTCCATGGCGCTGTGCACATGGGTTCTTCACTATGATTTTGCCTTTATCGTCAAACCCTACTACCGACCTCGTTTTTGGGATCAATGACTCTGATAATATCAAAAGCGGAGGATAACTCCTCCAGCCTTTCTTTTAAAATCATTATAATCTTTGAGTCTCCATCAGATTCGTCAATCCTTCCGGTATCTCCATTTTCTGTCCTTCCTACGCAAGCAATTCCTTACAATAGTCTAATCTAGTCTGTCTCTTCCGTCCTCTTTTTAAGTTTTTCAAAAAGGGCTGACTCTCCTCTGTAATCATGGTTAATTTGTTCCTATTCAGGGTATGAATTTCCTAATATTACTTTTTCTTCAAACTCCGTATCATGAGAGCGCACTAAAAACATAGCGCTTCCACACGAAAGTTTTCATCTCTTAACAAGTGGCAGGGCGGAGCCGAGAGACATCTTGTTTTTATCTTCACATCTAAAATAAGAAAGTAAATATCCTTCTTCCGCACCTCCTACTCTTTCCCACATATCTTCAGGGTTCAAAAAGCTCCCAACAACGCTTTCTGTCGTCAGGATGTAAATTTATCGAAATATATTTTCTGACTTCTTCCGCTATATTCTCGCTTTTTCCATCTTTTTCATTGGGTTTGCCAATATATCGGAGTGAAGTATTCTTTTTCAAGTCCATGAGTAAAAACCATGTCGTAGAGGGAATATAAGGGACGCAAGGTATCATTCAAATCCCTAATCTTCCGGAAAACCTGATTGTTGGACAAAATATCAATCCTTATCAGATATATATTGGTTTCCTCAATGCCGGACACCAGTCTTACCTGTAATGGCAGTGCTTTCCTTCGGAAATAAAGTCCATAGACTCCACTTCTTTCGAGTTGCTTCACTATCGCCATGATTTCTCGCAAACGTTCTGCAAGAAAAAATACGGCTTTGTATTCAAAGTATCCTGAAAAATGTCTGACTCCCAGATACCCCTATAGGCCAATGTTATCGCGGTATGGCTTTTGTAAAATTAAGATGAACAAGTACTCCGCTTTTTCGGAACATATGGAAATCGGAATAACGGTTTCAAAACCGTAAAATAGTCGGCGAATTATCTAAACGGTTCAAAACGAAGGGAGTCGGACTGATAAGATTCACAAGTCCTACCTTATCATAGAGAATATTCTCTTGACTGTTTTCCACTCCATTTTTCCGAATCAACTCGCAAAGCCAATTCTCCATAGGCTCCGGTCTTCCAAAGTAATATCCCTTGCAGGCGTTCGCAACCCGCCTGCTTCAGAAAGAGATACTGTTCCTCCGTCTCAACTCCCTCGGCAACCGTATGAATACCGATTTCCTTCGCCATATACAAAATAGAAGAAATAATGATAAGCGATTTCTTTCCCATATCACTTAAAACCGCATATCTATCTTAAAGGTATCAAACTCAAATTCCTTTTTAGAAGATTTGGGAAGAATATCCGGAACAGTCATCCATCAAACCTGATAGCCCAGCCTCATTATCTTCTTTACTACAAACTTCATATAGCCTTCGTTATGCATGACCACAGACTCGAGTAGTTTTCAGTATGCAGAGATTTTGGAACCGCATACTCATTTACAATTTTTCCAGCTGATCAAGAAAATCTCCTATATTAAAATCCAGACGCGAAAAATTCAAGATACCGGAAAAACGATTTCTTTGCTTTTCAGGCGCGCTCCTATATTCTTACATATTTCCCGGAAAAACATAAAGGTCTAAAAGTGAATTTTTAATATTTTTCTAAAATCGGAATAAAAACCCCCAGGTAAATCATGCCGTATTTGGGGTCAAGCCAACGAGAGAGGGCTTCTGCACACGCAAACCCTCCTTGATAAACCACGCACATTAGCTTGAAGATATCACTTTTTAATCCACTTCTCGAAATCGCCTCCTCGCGTGGGCTTCAATATGCTTTTCTAATTCTAAACAGGCAGGTCCTTCTTTTCTTGCTTAGAATGTGTGTAACTGCGAATTCCCTTCTTTACCCCTTCTTTATTCTGATATTGCTCCATTAGAATTCCCCAGACAAACTACTACGCTACATAGGTTTTCGTCTGAAAGAGGGGAAAAATAAGCTGAAAATCATCTGTCTGACCCAGGATATTAAATCTTTGATAACTTCTCCTGCAATGATAAAGCCACAAACCGGAGGACAAAAGGCTACCGAACCCGGAATACTCTTCCACTCCAGCGTACCTTCTCTTTGCATGAAGAGTTCTGCTTTTTATGTTCAAGATTAAAATCAGCTACGACTTCCTGCTCAGCCAAAAAATCCGTTTGCTTTCCCTCATCAAAGTAAAGAGAGGGGTGCTTCGGTTTTTCCTCGGAATACACTACTTTAAGCTTTGCAATTCCCCTCTTTTTACATTCTCTCCGCATTACCTTCGCCAAGGGACACACTTTGGTTCGGTAAATATCCGCCACCTTAAAGGCAGTCGGATCCAGCTTGTTTTCCTGCTCCCATAGCACTGATAGTCAGAACTTTACAGTGATTCCGCTTCGCAGACAAGAGTAAGTTTTGCCGTTATAGTATCTACACAATCAACGACATAATCATAATCCGAAAAAGAAAAACGCTCTTTATTGTCAGGTAAATAAAAGCAGGGGAAGGCATGCACCTCACACTCAGGATATATAGTGTGAATTCTCTCGCCATGACTTCCACTTTACTTCTTCCTATGGTATCTTTTCGCTATAATTTGCCGATTTATATTGCTTTTTAGAAATAAAATCATTATCCACAATATCAATCCTGCCAACGCCGGTTCTGGCTAAAGCTTCCACAACATAGCCGCCAACTCCCCGACTCCAAAGACAATAACCTTGGAGGCTTTCAGCTCTCCATAGCGGGCTTCCCTAGCAACATTTCCGTTCTTGAAAATTCTTCCGACATTTCTTTCTCCGTTTCAGTCCTTGCGTAAATTTCTCCTGTGTCCTGTCCTTTTTCAGCCTTTGTGTAGAATTGGTCCGATATTCCTCTTGTTTCCGCTATGCGCTCTTCCACTGACTCAAGGATTTTTCAAACGTTTCCCAAGCCAAAGAGCGAGGAAAAGTTTAATACAATCAGGAATAATAGGGAATTACCCCTGACAGAAAGAGCCTTATAGAAGGACAAGGACATAAGTCTTTGAACCCATGCTGTTCTCGAGGAATATAGCGAAAGAACTATCCGAAAAAGAAAAGAGATGCTGCATAACAAAGCTTTAGGAAATAGCTCCATACCTAAACCGCCAAGATGAGCAGAAAATCATTCCTACAAGATAACCGCCGGTAGATCTAAAGAGTTTTTCTAAACTCTGCTCCATAATTGGAAAAAGACGGGCAATCCGCAAATTCCTAAAAGTAGATACAGAAGATGAAGCCAAAGTTGATAAATTCTTCCCTAAAACAGTTTGCGAGAGGCATACAGAAAAAGGTTCCCAGAGAAATCATGTACCGGTCCTATAGGAATCGATATTGGAGACAAAACAGCCATCACTGCAGTCATAAAAGCCGGGACAACAATCTCTTTTATTTCCATCTCATCATATTTTTCCATTTCTAATATCACAAAACTATAATCCATAATGCCTAAAACTATATGCATTAACATCTCATAACTCTGTATATTATAATTATAAAGTAATTTTTACATTCAATAAATAAATTATCAGGCTTCCAAATAACTGAGCAGCCACTCGCCTTCTCCGGAAAATTCCACTTTTCCCGCTCCGGCAGGAATAAAAAAACTGTCTCCCTGTTTTGCGGAAAGAAAATCCTCGGAAAACGAAGACAGCTCTTTTTCCCGATTCCCCTTTTTTTGACGGATTGATGCAGCTTCCTGCTATAAGAATGGCGGAAAGCTATCTTCGGATACTTCTCTTTGATACGTTTTCTGAGGAAAAAGTATAATTCTATCCACCGTAAAAATAAGGGCGAAGCTAAATGTTTTTCCTGAACCATAGCTTCCCCGGCTCTCTTACACTGCATAACCTCCAGTGCTTTTTCTATATGAAGCTCCCGTTCTTTTCCGTTCTTATCTTTTCTTCCATAGTCATACACTCGGTAAGTAAGATTGGAATTCTCTTGAATCTCTATAAGTAAGATTCCGGCACCTATAGCATGCACAGTGCCGGCAGGAATAAAGAAAACATCTCCTTTTTCAACAGGAACCTTCCGAAGCAAATCCGTAAGACGTTTCTCTTCTATTGCTTTTCCGGATTTCTTCTTTGTATAATCCTTCTCAAAACCGAAATATAGAAAAGCCCCTTCTTCCCTCTTCCAAAATCACTTATACTTCCGTTTTTCCAAGCTGTCCTTCATGAGCCATGGCATAAATGTCATCCGGATGAACTTGAACAGACAGAGGAAGCTTCGCATCAATAAGCTTAATCAAGAGTGGAAATTCTTGAAATTGATTTCCCAAAGTCCCCTTTGCTTCAGGATGCTTCGCCAAATATTCAGGCAGACTACAGTTTCCTCCGGCAAGTAGAACTTCACTCTTCCCATCTTTGATGGCAGGAAAGAACCCAGGCCTCCGCAAGCGGGAGATCCAGAAAAATTCAATATGATACCTTGTTTTTAAGCTTTCCTCCTCCCACAGATAATCCTTCTGCACTTTTGCTTTCAGACGATACACTTCCATTCTATCCTTCACTTTCTTTCGTCTTATTTTTGTTTTTCTTTGACTGCTTTCGTCTTGTTTTACTTTATTTTGCTTTTTCTTTGACTGCTTTCGTCTGTGCTTTCACCTTATTTTGTTTTTCTTTTGACTGCTTTCGTCTTGTTTTTATCTGATTTTTCATTTCTTTCGTCTTTATTGCCTAAACAAACTACGGAATGATACCGGGACCGTTTCACTTTCCGATTCCTCTATATCATCTCCCGGTCCGGAAAGATTATTTCCGGGTCCTTCAGAAGCACTGCTTCCGCTGTTTCGCAAAGGAAGCTTTCTACCCTGTTGATTGCTTTTTCGAGCTGTTGCTTTTAAAGAAGCACTGTCGGATGCTCCCTCCAAGTCCTTTAAACGAGCTATAGCTTCCGAAATTAACGTCTCCGTATCCCCGTCACGATATTTCCAGACTTTGTAAAGTGCTAAGAGGAAAGAAAAGCTTCGCTTTTAGCATTTTTGCCGCTTTCTTCCTTACTCTCCTCCTTCGAATGAACACTTTCTTCCTTTTTCTCAAATAAGCAGTTAATCTCATCCTCTCGCTCATCTTCTATCTTCAGAAATTCCTTTTTGCTTTGTAAAGATCTTTCCAAATACTCCGTCTTGAACTTTTCATCGTCAATATGATCAAGAAGTTCCCTGATTTCCGAAAAACAATGTTCTTGCTTTAAAAATATCCTCTACACTGTCTACTTCCATATTCTCATAGCTTTCCAACTTGAAATCACGAGTTTCTTTATTATCTTTTTCTATGTCCTTTCGTAAATAATCCTCTCCCTTTCTCTTTATTTTAAGAGAAACATAATCCGTAATTTGGGAAAACTCATCCGTTTCCTTAACCACTGTCTCCGGAACATCCCAATCCTCCGGGGTTAAGCCTTCATGAAGACCGTCCATGACATTTTTCCATATTTTTCCGGCATAGGTAGCTCCATAAATTCCGGGCATTTCCACCGGCATATCATGACCCACCCATACTGCCATGCTGTAGTACCTGGTATAGCCGCAGAACCAAGTATCCTTCGAGCCGTTACTGGTTCCCGTCTTTCCTGCGGCCGGCATACCGTTTTTTAACTGCAAACCTCTACCGGTTCCATACTCCGTACTCATTGTTCCTTTCAAAATATCCGTCATAATGAAGGCCGTGTCTTCACTGCTAAACCTGCGTGCTTTTTATAGTTTTTCATCAGCGACCACGCCGTCCTTTTTCCGATTCTATCTTCAATATACAGCTTTTTCCGTCGTATAGACCAGCCATTAGCCAGCGTGGAGTACCCTTTCGCCATATCCACAATACGCAGACCGTTCGTAAAGCCGCCGATAGAAACAGCAAGAGCATCATAATCTTTAGGGCTGATTCCCAGAAAATGCATTTTTCCAAATACTCCATGCCATTTTTAACGCCAACCTTATCTAAAACTTGCCATGCCACCGTATTTAAAGGGAACGATTCGTTGCCTCTCTAAGGCTAACCTTCCATAATAATTCCTCCGAGTTAGACGGTCCGTCATCCCACTTATGATCGTCAATGAGGCTTGACGCACGAAACCATCCGAGGTCCAAAGCAGGCGCATAATCCAGTAGCGGCTTTATAGAGGAACCCGGTTGACGGAAGCTCAGATATGCACGGTTATACTTATCTTCCGTGCCTCGTCCACCGATTGTCGCCACTACATATCCGCTTTTATTGTCTATAATGACCGCCGCTCCCTGCATGGAAAACTTTCCGTTTTTCCTGCAGATCCGTGAATTTCGATAAACCCTTGTCTAATAATTCCTGCGCTTTGCCTGGATTTCCGGATTCAGAGAAGTGTAGATTGTGTATCCCCCGCTACGAAGCTCACGATTATAAAGAGCATAACTTTCCTCATATCGGTCCTGATAGTTTTCTTTCTCCGTCTGATTGGCAAAATGATAAGTGAAAGGAAAGTGATTGACTTCCATCATTCTGATGGTCGCCGCATATAAGGCATAAGAATTCAGATAATCCTCATCTGTCGATTTTGCGTATTCTTTGAAATCTGAAGCGGGGTGGAAATCGCTTTTTCATACTCCGATACGCTGAGATACCCTACAGTCTGCATGGATTTCAGTACTTGATTCCGCTTTTTCCGCCCTGTCGAGGTGCCGTACAGGTTCATACCGGGAAGGAGCATTGGAAATTCCGGCAAGGGTTGCCGCCTCCTCCACCGTCAAATCTTTTTGCCGATTTATCAAAATAATATTGGCTTACGGCCTCTCACCCCGTAACAATTATTTCCATAGAAATTCGTATTGCAATAAATTTCCATGATATCCTCTTTGGAATACTTTTTCCAACTCTTATGCCAAAATGATTTCCACAATTTTACGGGCATAGGTTCTCTCCGAGCTCAAAAAGTATTTTTGACCACCTGCTGGTGATTGTAGAACCGCCCTGCGTTATTTTTCCCCTATTCTTCAAAAGTCAAAAAGCACGCAGAGTCGCTTTTATACTCCACTCCGTGGTGGCTCATAAACTTACGGTCCTCCTGTGCGATATAGGCATGCTGAAGGTTGGGCGAAAATCTGATCAATGCTGTCATACACAAAATGTCCGGCATTGATAGTTCCCAGCGTCTTTCCTTCGTAATCCAAAACCAGAGTATCGGATCTTTTTGTCAAGTCCTTCAGATTACTTCGGCAAGCTTTTCATTCGCACTTTTACCGCCCTGTTTAATTCCGGGCGAACAAAGAGCCCAGCAAAGACAGAATTGTCAATATAGCAAATAAAGAAAGTATGAGTTTCCCAGAAAAACGGAATACGGAGAATTTTTCCTTCTTCTTGCTCTTCCCTTTCTACTTTTCTTCTCTCATTTTCACCCTCTCCCTTTGCTATCTTTTTAGACAGCGTATATTTTTCCACCAATTCTAAGAACAAAATTCGGCACAAAAGCCCATGAGACTCTGTGCCGATTACGACGTATGTCAACGAAAACGTTCGAAAAGCTCAGTCCTCTTACTTTGCGTAGTCCACCGCCCTTGACTCTCGAATAATATTCACCTTGATGACCCCGGATATTGCATTTGATCCTGAATCTGTTTGGAAATATTCCTTGCCATAATAGTCATATCATCATCGCTGACCTCTTCCAGCACAACCATGATTCTTACTTCACGACCTGCCTGTACTGCAAAGGACTTTTCCACTCCCTGATAAGAGTTGGCAATCTCTTCCAGCTCCTTAAGACGATTGGTATACGTCTCCAAAGACTTTCTTCTTGCTCCCGGTCTCGCCGCAGAAATAGCATCCGCCGCCGCAACAATAAAGGAAATCATCGAACTGGGCTCCGTTCCGCCGTGATGAGATGCCACCGCATTGATTACCACCTCAGGCTCGTGGTATTTCTGGCAAAGTTCAATCCCGAGATCCACATGACTGCCCTCCCTCGTGATCTATCAGCTTTTCCGATATCATGAAGCAGACCTGCACGCTTGGCAAGGCGGGTATCCAGACCGAGTTCCTGTGCCAATAAGCCGGAAATCTGTGCGACCTCCATAGAATGCTGTAGAGCATTCTGCCCGAAAGAAGTACGGAACTTCATTCTCCCTAAAAGAAAAACGAGCTCCGGATGTATGCCGTGTAGTCCAAGCTCCAAAGTAGCCGACTCTCCTTCTTCTTTTATAGTATCGTTAACTTCCTTCCGGCTCTTCTCTACCACCTCTTCAATCCGAGTCGGATGAATTCTTCCGTCTACAATCAGTTTTTCCAGTGCAATACGGGCAACTTCCCTGCGAACCGGATCAAAGCCGGAAAGCACTACCGCTTCAGGAGTGTCGTCAATAATCAATTCCACTCCGTCAGCTGCTCCAGCGTACGAATATTTCTACCCTCTCGACCGATAATGCGTCCCTTCATCTCATCGTTCGGTAACTGTACTACGGAAACCGTAGACTCGGTCACCTGGTCCGCAGCACAGCGCTGGATTGCTTCTACAATATATTCTCTCGCTGTTTTTCCGCTTCTTCCTTCGTCTCTCGCATCATACTCTCTAATAATGAGAGCGGTATCATGTTTTATGCTGTCTTCAACAGAATGCAGTAACTCCTGCTTTGCCTGATCTTTGGTCAGTCTGAAACTCTTTCCAGCTCCACCAGCTTTTGCTTTTGGGTTGCTCAATCTCTTCTTCTCGGCTCTCAAGTCCTTCTTCCTTTTCAAAAGCTCAGATTCCTTTCGTTCCAAGCTTTGCCGCCTTCTTCCTCGGAGCTTTCTTCCCTCTTTAATATTCTTCGCTCCAGCTCTGTAACTTCTTTTCTTCTGTCCTTTAATTCCTTATCCAGATCATTCTTTGCTTTTAACGCTTCTTCCTTTGCTTCCAGTAAAGGCTTCTCTTTTGTTTTCTGCTGTTCTAATGGCATCATCAATGATTTCTCTGGACTTTTTCTTCAGCGCTTCTACCGTTTTCGCATACATAGACCGCTCTTTTATTCTGTCCAAGGATAAACATGATGATTCCACAACAACTGCCACAACTATAACTATGGCCATTTCCAATGGGGTCACGGTTTATACCTCCTTAAATATTCCTTTGTTAATGTACAAATATGTGAAGCAATTATTTTCTTGCGAAATGTCAGATTCCATATTCATCATTTCTAACATATTTATTCTAAAGTATCGGAAAAACAAGTGTCAACGAAAGCTTGCAGGAATTCGAAGATTGACTTCCCTGTGCATCCCGGTAGTTTGACAGCTTAATTCATTTTCAAGTCTCACAAAGCCTATATTGGCTTTATTTTTGTCAATTCACAAATTTATATTTGCACGTTATGCCATGGTATGTTATAATGAGAACAGGGGTGCTTTTATGAGATTAGGTTGGGCAAAAACAAAATATTCGATTTCTTACTATGTTAAGAAAACTATCTATGTTGATGGAAAAAACAAAGACTTAGTTATAAAACGATTAGGTTCCGAAAAATATATCCGTGAAACCTATGGCGTAACGGATGCTAAAAGCTGGGCAAAAGAACAGGTTCAACTAATGAATGATGCCGAGAAAGAAGATGCTTCTAAATTCAGCATCGAACTCTGTGCAGGAACGAATCTTGTAATCAATGAACAACGTCGTTTTAATGGTGGGTATCTTTTTCTACAAGACATTTACTATGAACTGGGCTTACATAAGATATGTCGAGCAATTGCAGCCAAGTATTCATTTAACTATGATCTTAATGACATCCTTTCTCGACTGATCTACACCAGAATCCTTTATCCTTCTTCAAAGAAAAAGCACCTTTGAGGACTCCGGGAAGTTCATAGAGCAACCCTCTTTTGAACTTCATGACATTTATCGCGCACTTTCCATTATGTCCAAAGAATCCGATTACATACAGAGTCGCCTGTTCAAAAACAGCTCTGCTTTCCAAGAAAGAAATACCCAAGTAATCTACTATGACTGCACAAACTTCTACTTCGAAATCGATTCAGCAGAAGGGGATAAGCAGTTTGGGAAAAGTAAGGAAAACAGACCTCTTCCTATTGTCGGAATGGGTTTGTTTATGGACAGTGATAGCATTCCCATTTCTTTTAGCTATCTACTCCGGAAATCGTAATGAGCAGACAACTATGATTCCACTTGAAAAAAAGATGCTTGAAAACTTTGACATGTCCAAGTTTATCGTATGCACGGATGCAGGGTTATCTTCCGCTACGAATAGAGTATTCAACTCTTATAATGGAGAAAATGGTATGCGGAGTTATATTACAACCCAACCCATAAAAACATTGAAGGGGTTTCTACAAGACTGGTGTCTATCCGATGACGAATGGCTCCTCGATGGTGATAAATCCGGAAAGAAATATAAATTGTCAGAGCTGGACAGTGAACGTGATAGAGATAAATATTTTTTTATAAAACGAGATGGATTAAAGAGGAAAGTATCATACGCACGGATAAAGGAGATAGGAGAAAAATCATAGAGCAAAAGCTGATTGTCTCCTACTCAATCAAATACCGCGATTACCAGCGCCACGTTCGCCAAGGGCAGATAGAACGCGCAATAAAGATTGTTGCATCCGGTGAAACCATTAACAAAAAGAAGGTAAATGATCCCCAAGCGCTTCATAAAACAGACCACACAAACGATGGTGAGCTTCACAGCCAAACCGTCAGCTATATCGATACTTCAGTGATTGATGCAGAAGAAAAAGTATGATGGATTCTATGCTGTGTGTACTAACCTAGATGACAGCATAGAAAGTATTATTAGAACAAATAAGCGCAGATGGGAAATCGAAGAATGTTTTCGTATCATGAAGACTGACTTTGAGGCTCGTCCGGTATATCTCAAACGACAGGACAGAATTCTCGCTCATTTTATTACCTGTTTTATTTCACTTATTGTATACCGATACTTGGAAAAGAAGCTAAACAACAAATATACCATTGACCAAATCCTTTCAGCACTTCAGGGTATGGATTTTATGAAATATGAGGGGAAAGGCTATCAGCCAGTTTACACACGAACAGAATTGACAGACGATTTACATGATGCCTTTGGATTCTGTACCTCAAACAGATTATACCTATTGCCAAAATGAAAAATATTTGTTCTAAAACCAAAAATAGACAGTATAACGTGCAATCATAAAAAGCAAAAAGTCTCGGAATCCGCCACCAGAGCGGGTTTTGAGACTTTTCACTTTAAAATACTGTCAAACTCGGGATTCTAAAGTATCGGAAAACAAGTGTCAACGAAAGCTTGCAGGAATTCGAAGATTGACTTCCTGTGCATCTCTTTATTCCTGAAATAAACTCATCATTTTCCCGGAAAGCTTTTCTCCTATCCCCATAATATTGTTCATAAAGAGAATCTCCTGTATTCCCTTTTCCCTGATAAGAGAGGGAAGCTTCTTTTCGTAATAACGATAATCCACCACATAGATATTTTTATAGTGTCGAGCCAAAAACGGTACAAAAGCATTGGCATAAGAATCCTTTATAATGAGAAGATTTTTTTCTCCGTTTTCATTATGAATTTCCACGTAAGGATGATCTCCAAGCATGAAGCAATTGTATTTATTACCGGGAAGCATAGAAGAGGCATCATTAATCAGCATGGCATCCCCTCCTTCCCATCCGCATTTTTGAAAATGCATGGAATTAACCGGTCCGGTATAGGCAACTACAGTGTCCGGATTTTTCCTTCAAAGCTTCAGGCCTATTCATATAAAAATAAAAGGTCCCTGTAAAATCCCCATATTCCGTTTTTGTGAATTTGTCCAGAGAAAAAGCATTTATTCCTCTTTTTACAATATTCCCGGTAAGCATAATATGCCCTCAAGCTGTGTCCAATGATGATCCGTTCGGAAATAGATATACTCCTTTCTATGTTCGTAAAGAGAGGAGAAAACGTCTATCGTGTGAATCTTCTTATTCATCAGACTATAAGTATAGGAAATGGCTCTGATCCATACCGGAAGAAGCCAGCTTTTTCCTGTGTTTTCGGATCCAAAAAGCACACCGAAAGAATTGGGAACCATTATGGTACTGACTTCCAAATCCGGATAAAGACTCTTCACCGTATTTAAGAGAGAAGCATAGCTTTCACTCCCTTTTCACTGAAATAATAAAGTTCAAAGGCCTCTTTTTCCGCTAAGATAAACGCTACCCTGCTGTTTCTCCCTGTAAGTTCCACATCCGTGTCCGCCTTTTGGATTTCCAGATTCCCTTCCCGCATCCGTTTCAAAGTTCGGCTCTCTGAAGAGGGCTTCTCCTGTGCTTCTTCTTCTCCCTTAAGTTCTTCCGTGCTTTCCTCTTGTTCTTTTACGGAAAATGTCTCCGCCACCTCTCCTTCATCCGGGATACTCTTTTTCCTTTTCCCGTCGCCGTACAAAACTTCTCCTTGCAAAACCGTACAGCCCCTTCACTTTTTCCGTCCAAGTTAAGCCACTCTTCCTTCCCCTGGTAGCTGTCCTGATACCAGGAGGCTATTTCCTGAAAATAGCTTCCTTTCAGAATTCCTGCTACGGATATTTTTCGGAAATTTCTTTAGTTCTCGCTTTTCCTCAACGGAATACTGCTTACGAAGAGGAAGAAAAATCCCTATTCCGAACAAAGAAAGAGAAATAGGAGAATCGAGGCGACAGAAAGCGCCTCATAAATACTTCCTTTCTCTTTATCCCATTTCATATTTTCCCCATCTCTTTCCTAAGAATCCTGCTTTAAAAATACAAGATTTGATTTTCAAAATACCCAACGTCCAAAAATGCCTATTCTGTTTTTTAAAATAATAAACATTGAAAAACGACTATTCTATTTTTAAATAATAAACATCCAAAAACGACTATCCGTTTATCAAAGAAAAGTTTAGCATTTCTCCTAAAACTGATTATAAAGGAAGGGCGTATAGCTCTGTCCGACCATGGCGGAAAAAGGAAATTGCCAAAGCCGCTAAAGCCAGTAAAATCTTAAAAAGATAATAGATATGCTCCCCTGTGGTCCAAGAAAAAAATCTTCCACTTCGTCTTTCTTTTGAATTTTCTTTAAGGCAAGAATGTGACGCTTATGCTCCTCTTCCGATAGTAACACTGTACCTTTGGGCTCGACTTTTTCGGAAGCCTTCTCCGTAACTTTCGGATTTCCCTCTTCGAAGTCTCTCCCTGTACCATTCGGCTCCACTCCTTCGGATTTCTCCTCTGCACCTTCCGGCTCTACTTCTTCAGAAGTCTCTTCTATGCCTTCCGGCTCTACTTCCTCGTCATTCTCTTCCATGCCGTAGAATCCTTCTTCCTCTTTCTTTCCTTTCCTCTCTTTTCTGATTCGTCCACGCATCATAAGATCCGCCCTAGGAGGTATCCAGCCTTTTAAAAAAAGAGCTCGAAAAAGGACGGCTAAGAAAGAGAAAAATATGATTTCGCAATAAAAGCAGGCTCTTCTCATCGGAAAAACGCTTGCACATTACGGAATAAATGTGCTTTCAGAACATTTTTTTATCGCAGAAAAAAATCCCGGTAACGGAAAAATCCAGGAAATATAGACCACAAGTAAAGTATAGACATGAAGAACCGGCGTTTTCAGCCCGGCAAGAAAACTACATATCTTTTTCTTCCATGATACGCAACGTGTTTTTTCCAAAAGCTATAACTTTCTTCCCCATGAGTTCCAAAACTATCAGCACAAAGAAATAAAGTCCCCAGAGAATAAAAATTAAAGCTTGCGCCATGCCAGATTCCCGTAAGAATCCAAATAAGTAAAAGGTTCAATACTCTTCTTCCGAAAGAAAGACGATTTCCGCCCAAAGGGATATAGATATAATCCCTGAAAAAAACAGAGAAAGGGAAATGTGCCACCGTCTCCAAAAAAATCCCGAACAGTTCTTGCTTCATAGGGATAATGAAAGTTCTCCGGAATAGTAAAGCCCGCCATTTCTCCTAATCCTATCGCCATATCCGTATAAGCTGAAAAATCCAGATAAATCTGGAGCATAAAGGAAAAGACCGGAGAAAAAACGGCAATGAAAGAAGGAAGAACTCCTCCCGGAAGTCCTTTAGCCTCTTCCAGGCTCAGGAAGGAATCGGACAGCTGTCCCAAGGCATCGGCAAGAATCAGTTTCTTCCACAGGCCAAAAAGAAAAAAACGAAATAATGCGCGGGAAAGTCGTGTAAAAATTCCATTCCCTATTCAGGATTTCCTCTCGAATATCTTTATAACGGAGAATCGGTCCCTGCGGAAGAACCGGAAATGCAAAAAGCATAGAGTACAAAATGGAACAAATTCTCCTCCGCCTTTCCCTCCTTTCTGCAATCCGAAAGGTAAGAAATAAAACGAAAAGTATAGAAAGAAATCCCGAAAGGCATAAAGCCTTTTTAGCCATAGAGGAAGTGATGAAAAATAGATGCTGTATTTAAAGAAAAGAAGCGGTAGAAGGAGTATTAGAATCGAAAACGCAAAATAACGCTTACTCTTCTCCTGAATCCGTTTCCCGACCGCAAAACTATACAACATAAGAGCAGTCAATATCAGTAAAGAGATGAGCCCCTGAGAAAGTAGGAAAACAAGGGAAAAGAAGAGAAAAATCTTATTCTCTCTCTTATTTTCCCTTTGCAAAAAAGAACTATCAGCTGCTTTTTTTCTGATACTCAGAATAAATGAAAAAACCAGAAATAAGGGCAGAAAGCCTCCCACAAATATCATTTCCGAAAATTGCATATTTCCCTCATACTCTATCCGCTCTAAGCGCTTTATCTACTTAAATCTTGCAAAGCCTCCAAAAATCCGTTATACTTCTACTGCTTCGGGGGCGATGAAGCTTGGGCCCCACGCAATGAGAGATACCGAACCGTGTCAGGATGGGAACATAGCAGCACTAAGGTAACCCTTTCATGTGCCGTGGGTAATCCTGGGTGGAGTTCCCGGAGCTTTTTTTATTCTATTCTATATACTCTTTTTCCCGTTCTCTTCCGTCTTCCGAATGACTTCTTCTACGGAAATTCCCTTCAGCCCCGCTAAAAAAATTCCGCTACATATCTAAGGTTTCCGGAATAATTTCTCGTCCCTCTTACGGGAACTGGTGCCATATAAAGGGCAATCCGTCTCCAGGACTATATGTTTAAGAGGAATCTCTTCCGCAACCTTTTTCAACTTTTTGGCATTCGTAAAGGTCAGTACGCCCCTCAATACCGATCATCATTCCCAAGGAAATAAAAATCTTTTTGCAACCTCGATAGGATAGGAGAAACAGTGAATTATTCCCCGTTCACATAGCCCTTTTTGATCTCGCATGATGCGGAAAGTATCTAAAGCCGCATCTCGGGAATGAATGACCACAGGAAGGTTTCTTTTTCGCCAACTCCAGCATCGTAATAAAGCATTCCTTCTGTACTTTCGGTTCCGGATTAAAGTAGTCCGCTACTTCTTCTCCCCGCTTCTTTCTTTCCTCATCCCTCTCTTTTTCCACTACAGTTCGTTTATCCAGTCTATAATAATCCAGCCCGATTTCTCCAAGCGCGAGAACCTCTTTACAAAAGGTAAGTAACTCCAGCTTATCCAATCCTTCAGAGCTTAATTCCGCTGCATTTTCAGGATGAAAACCCACTGCGGAATGAACAGCAAGAAGAGCCGACATGGTTCTTCGCAAGCTTTACAGCTTTTTTCAGAGCTCTCCAAATTGTAGCCGATTTCACAAATCCGATTCACGCCCTCTTCCGGTAGCCTCTTGAAAATCTCTTCTCTATCTTGATCAAAGCTCTCATCATTATAATGACAATGGGTATCGAAAATCATCTTTTCTCCCTTCCCTTATGCCGTAATCTTTGCACCGAGATAAATCAGCATATAGAAAAACTCAGGTGCAGAGGATAATAAATATAGAGGAATCTCCCCAACGGAATTCTTCCCTTCTCTCCGTTATAGAAAAAAATCGGAAGAAAACTGATTGCTGCTGACTCGAAATTCCCCAAAGAGAAGTATCGAGAAAAATACCCCTGAACAAATTCTAAGGGTCTTCTCTTTACGAAAATTATAAAGAGCCGCAATCATAAAGATACCTAAGGCTCCCGTAATCACAGCGCAAAATCTCCGCAACAGTCTGCAAAGCACTACACTTCCCCATTTCAAAAATCAGCTTTTCTCCGAAATTTTTTTCATAAGGAACATGGTAAAAATCCCCAAAGCCAAGGTAAACCCTATATTTTGCGCCGTAAAAATCAAACCATTTATTGAATAAACAAAGGTCAAAGGGAATTTCCGAGACCATTCCCATCAGAAGAACGCGAAGAAAATATTTTTTTCTATCCTTGGTATGAATAAACCCCTCTGTTAAGAGAAAGGCGAAAATAGGGAAGGCTAGCCTTCCTACAGTGCGGAAAATATGATACAGCCGCATAAGCTGCATCCCTTTTTCCGTGGCAATCGCCATCTCATGATATTCCTGTACAAAGCCGTAAAGCTGTCCATTGTAGATTACGACAGCGGCGTAATGATCATTGTCATGGAAACAAGGGCAAGAAGCTTCAACAAATCCGCTGAAACTCCTCCCCCTTTTTTCTTCGTGTCCACTGCATAAAGACCGGTCATATTATGCAATATCCGCTCCTGCCGGCATATCCCGTAAAGAAGTCATAAGAGATAAAACCTCTTCTCCATCTTCTTCAAAAAGCCGCTGACAGAAGCATACCCTGCGACTCATAGCCGGCTATCATTCTGGGCTTTAAGTTCACAAGAACCATTACTTTTTCCGACCAGTTCTTCCGGACGGTAGGCCGACTTAATCACCGGAAAGAATCTGGCGAACCTCCTCTCCAACCTGCACCTTAAAGAGAAGAAGCTTCTTGGACTTCTTCACTTCTTCCGCATGAAGAATCTTTCCGATACGAAAATCCAGCTTTTTCAAAGTCTTCATAACTTACTTCCGCTTTATAAGGAAGTACTACCGGATGAAGATCTCTCTCTGCATCGCCTTCCGTCGTAAAGCTTGGATTCGGCACTCTTATCTCCCTCTTTCTTCCCGGACTTTTTCTTCTTCCAGCGACCTTTTTGAATCTGCTCTTCCGTAATTTTTCTCCACTTCCTTCTCTATTTCCTTCCAGTCTTTTTCTGTCAAATAAAGTCGAAGGATTCTCGGAAACCCGCTATCCCGGATGGATAGAGCCCGAACTGACCAAGCTGTTCAAAAGCTCTTTTTCGGCCGAAAGCTCATCCAAAAATCGTCTTGGCCGTATCCGGCATAAAACTCTCAGAGAGAAGCCCCTATCACGATAGCCTCCGTCAGGGTTATACAGCACAGTTTTAAGACGAGGTGCAAGTTCCTCTTCTCTCGCCAAAATCCAAGGCTCCGTTTCATCAATATATTTGTTGGAACGTCTAAATATCTCGAAAAATAGCAGTCAGCTCATCCGAAACCCCTGTGTTCTTCCATTTTTCCACAGCAAGCTTAGCCTGAGAAAGTACCGTATTCCTTAAATCCTCATCCACCGGATCGGTGGCAGGCGTTTTTTCTACAATCCCCTCGAAATACTTATTGCTCATCGCAATGGTACGCTTTACAAGGTTTCCTAAGATATTCGCAAGCTGGGAATTATAGCGTTCTACCATAAGCTCCCAAGAGATTACACCGTCATTTTCAAAAGCATCTCGTGAAGAACAAAGAAACAGAACCGCATCCACACCAAAGAGGCGAACAAGGTCGTCCGCATAAATTACGTTTCCTCTGGATTTGGACATCTTCGTGCCTTCCTCTGCATTCCCTGCGCCGTGAGAAGCTAGAGGGTGACCGAATACCTGCTTCGGAAGCGGAATATCGAGGCTCATCAGGAAAATAGGCCAATATATCGTATGAAAACGAACGATATCCTTTCCAATCAAATGAAGGTCTGCCGGCCAATATTTCTTATATCTCTCTCCATGCTCTCCATCCGTGTCATACCCTATACCGGTGATATAGTTTGTGAGTGCATCGAGCCAGACATATACTACATTTTTCTCATCAAAATCTACAGGAATCCCCCAGGTAAAAGAAGAACGGAAACACAAAGATCCTGTAATCCCGGCTTTAAGAAGTTATTTACCATCTCATTCTTTCTGGAAACCGGCTGAATAAACTCGGGATGCGTCTCGATATGTTCCATTAAGCGATCCGCATACTTGGACATCTTAAAGAAGTACGCATCTTCAGTAGCTCTTTCCACCGGTCTTCCGCAATCCGGACATTTTTCCGTCTACAAGTTGCGTATCCGTCCAAAAAGACTCACAAGGCGTGCAATACCATCCCTCATATTTTCCCTTGTAGATATCTCCTTTTTCATACATCTTACGAAACATCTTCTGAACCTGTTTTTTTCATGATAGGGTTCCGTTGTACGCATAAATTTATCATAGGAGGTATTCATCAGATCCCAAATCGTCTTAATCTCTCCCTACTACCTCATCCACGAACTGCTTCGGTGTCTTTCCGGCCTCCTTCGCCTTACCCTCTATCTTCTGTCCATGCTCGTCAGTACCGGTCATAAAGAATACATCATAGCCTTTCGTAGCGCTTAAATCGAGCCATCGCATCCGCAAGAATAATTTCATAGGTATTTCCAATATGCGGTTTTTCCCTGATGCATAGGCAATCGCCGTGGTAATATAATAAGGCTTTTTCCATAGACTCTCCTTCTTTAACTGAACAAATGGATATGAACATTCCTAGTCTAGCATAGATTTTTCCTCTAGTCAACGATAGACAAAGAAAAAGAGCAGTTCCGCCCGTGCGGATTTCTGCTCTTTTGTCAAAGCTTATAAAATGTTTACGCTGTAAAGCGCTTTTCTTCGTAAAATGCTTATTTCTTAAATCATCCGCGCCGAATGGGAACTACTTTGCTTATTCAGCGCTCTTCACACCTCGTCCTTCACTTCTTCCACTTTCTCGAGCACATCATTCTTTACCGTCTCTGCCTTCTCGAGAGTAGCATCCTTCACCTCGCCTGCCTTTGCCGCCACTTCTTCCGCCTCTGCCTTCACTTTGTCCACTTGTGCCTCTACACCGGCTTTCAAAGCTTTCAGCTTGTCCTGATACTCGAAATCTTCGCCTGTGAAGCATGAATCTCATCCACCAAGTCCTGATAACCCGCGCCCGCCGCCTGATGGAACTCTTCAAAGTACTTCTTTCCAATCTTCGCATAAACAGCGCTAATCTTTCTTTCCTCGTCGTGAATCTGCGAATTTAACTTCGTGGTATCCGCAAAATCCTTACCTTTCTGCATCACGTCCCTGACTTGCATCGGAAAATCTTCTTTCCCAATTCATCAAAAAAATCCTCATAATCTGCCTCCTTTTACATTTTTCTATTCTACCATCTTTTTATTTGCGCCACAATTCTATTTTTAAAAAGATATCTCATGTTTCCGGGAGTTTGACAGTTAATTAGTTCCAAAAATCTCCGCAGGCCTTGAAAAGCCTGTATTTTTGTCAAATTTTTTCGAAAAATAGTACTAGCTTATTCAGCTATATGTGGTATAATGGGCGCATGGAGGGACTGCGTCATGAAAGTATCTGTATCAAAAATCTAAGAATCAGACCATCTATTACCTGAGTAAATCAGTTTGGGTAGATGGTAAATCCACTACTAAGACGATAGAGAAGATTGGTTCGGAAGATGAACTTTGAAGGTTTGCGGAGAGCTTACTCCGCTGGAGTGGGCAAAGCAGTATGCCGCCAAACGCTCCGCAGAAGAAAAAAAGCTTCAAAAAAAGACATTATGCTTTAAGTATTCTCTTCGACCTTGATTAAGAAAGAAGCTTGCCGTAGCGTAAACGTAGGCTACCTCTTTCTGAAGGACATCTACTATGATTTAAAAATCCATGACATCTGTGCACAGATTGCCGAAAAGTACAAGTTTGAGTTTGATCTGAATCAAATCCTGTCTATGCTACTTTTCTCCAGGATTATTTATCCCGGATCCAAGAGGTCTTCTCTGAACTTTCAAAAATTTCTTGAAAAGCCTGACTGCAAGCTCCATCACGTTTACTGCGCACTGGAAATCCTTGCAAAAGAGAATGATTTTTCCAGTCTCAACTTTACAAGAATTCCGAAATGGTACTGAATCGACACAAAAGAGTTCTTTACTATGACTGCACTAACTATTACTTCGAGATTGAGGAAGCGGATGATTTCAGAAAATATGGCCATTCCAAAGAAAAACCGTCCGAACCCGATTGTACAGATGGGGCTATTTATGGATGCTGATGGGATTCCACTCACCTTCTCCCTCTTTAACGGAAACGAGAATGAACAACCTTCGATGAAACCATTGGAGAAAAAGATTCTTTCTGACTTTGGAATGACGAAGTTTATTGTTTGTACAGATGCAGGACTATCATCAACTTCGAACCGTGTCTTCAACAACACTCCGAACCGGAAATTTGTTACCACGCAAGCAATCAAAAGCTGAAAAGGATATCTCAAGGATTACTGTCTTGATGAAGACGGATGGCACCTTATCGGAGATAAAAAGAGTACAAACTCAGTGAATTAGATGAAGTCGAGAATTACGAGAAGACATTCTATAAAGACCGGTGGATTAATGAAGACGATCTGGAGCAACATCTCGTTGTAACCTTCTCCCTTCCAATATCGGGACTATATGAGAAAGATACGGAACCGTCAGCTTGAACGTGCTGAAAAGCTCGTCGAAAAATCCTTCTTCTCTGAATAAAAAAGCGTCCGAACGATCCCAAGCGTTTTATACGTCAGAATCACTGCACCTCCGACGGTGAGATTGCGGATAAAATGATTCCTTCGATAGATGAAGATGTTGCCATAGAGGAGGAACGTTATGACGGTTTCTATGCGTATGCACAAACCTGGAGGATGATGTAGCGACGATTATGAGTATCAATCAAAAGAGATGGCAGATTGAAGAATGTTTCCGGATTATGAAGAGTGAATTTCAAGCCAGACCGGTATATCTCAGTAGAAAAAGATCGAATCACGGCACATTTCATTACCTGCTTCACCGCCCTGATTCTTTCATCGTATTCTGGAAAAGAAGTTAGAGAGCTATACCACTGAAAAACATCATAAGAACACTGAAGGAAAATGAACATGCTGATAGCTCCCGGTGAAGGATATATCCCTGAGTATACACGAACTGACCTTACAGACAAACTCCACGACACATTTGGTTTTAGAACGGATTACGAGATTGTATCTCAAAGAGAAATAAAAAGATTTTAACCACAACGAGAAAGTAGAAATATTGCTAGAATTCAAAAGATAATAAGAGTTTCATAAATGGCGTAATTACGCCGTTTATGGGCTCTTGACTCTTTCGCAACTGTCAAAGACGGGATTTTTTCTATTCTACCATCTTTTTATTTGCGCCACAATTCTATTTTTTAAAAAGATATCTCATGTTTCGCCTATGACACTTGTTAAGATAAAAAGAGTCTGCACGGAACTCTCTGAAACTCCATGCAGACTCTTTCTTCTCTTGTTTAATTCATTTTCCACGCGGCGTTCTGAGAGTAACTGTCCAGGGACTCGTTCTTTCAAAACACAGTGCAAACTACTTTCTGTTGAATGCGCCAAATCCCGGATAGTAAGCCGCCTCGCCAAGCTCTTCCTCGATACGAAGAAGCTGGTTGTACTTTGCCACTCTCTCGGAACGGGAAGGAGCACCGGTCTTAATCTGGCAGGTATTTAAAGCGACAGCCAGGTCGGCAATGGTGGTATCCTCCGTCTCACCGGAACGGTGGGATGCGATTGCGGTATAACCGGCCTTGTGCGCCATCTTGATTGCCTCTAAGGTCTCGGAAACGGAACCGATCTGGTTTAACTTAATAAGAATGGAATTTCCGCATCCCAAGCTTGATTCCCTTGAAAGACGCTCAGTGTTGGTTACGAAAGAGGTCATCCCCAACGAGGCTGCACTTTGTCGCCAAGCTCCTTGGTCATCTTCTCCCAGCCTTCCCAGTCTTCCTCATCGAGTCCATCCTCGATAGAGTAAATCGGGATACTTCTCAATCAGAGACTTCCAGTGTGCAATAAGCTCATCGGAAGTAAAGTCCTTACCGGACTTCGGCTGATGATAGAAGCCCTTTCCCTTTTTCGCTCTTCCACTCGGAGGAAGCTGCATCCATAGCCAGAACAAAGTCCTTACCCGGCTCATACCCTGCTCGCCTTGATCGCCTTTAAGATGTGCTCAATGGTATCCTCATCGGAAGCCAGGTTCGGTGCGAAACCGCCCTCATCTCCTACTGCAGTGGTATTGCCTTCATCCTTCAAAATCTTCTGGAGTGCGTGGAAAAACCTCAGTACACCAGCGAAGACCCTCACGGAAGGATGGAGCACCGCAGGCATAATCATAAACTCCTGTGTATCTACGGAGTTCGTAGCATGTGCACCGCCGTTTAAGATGTTCATCATCGGAACCGGAAGACGATTTCCGTTTACACCGCCAAGGAAACGATAAAGAGGGATATCTAAGGCATTTGCTGCAGCCTTTGCAGGTAGCAATAGAAACAGCAAGGATTGCATTTGCACCGAGCTTGGACTTATCCTTTCGTTCCGTCAGCCTCAAGCATAGCGCGATCTACTGCATAGATATCCATCGGATCCATACCAAGTAAAACATCATTGATTATCGTGTTAATATTTTTCAACAGCCTTGGAAACGCCCTTTCCGCCAAAGCGGGACTTATCGCCGTCACGAAGCTCCAATGCCTCAAACTCACCGGTGGATGCGCCTGAAGGTGCAGTACCTCTTCCTACAGTTCCGTCAGATAAAACCACCTCGGCTTCAACAGTCGGATTTCCTCTGGAGTCAATAATCTCTCTTCCAATGACCTTCTCAATCTCTAAGTAGCTCATTATGCCCTCTCTTTCTTATGCAAATCCTTTCGCATAAACCACATTTTTCCTTTTTATTTCAAGGCGATATGCACCTTAAAACTTGTAAAGCTTTATCATGTAGTGAAAAATGTTCTCCTACATCATAAAAACAACCTTTCTAATAGTAATGGATTGACTAATTTGTGTCAAGGCGGAAAAACCACCTCGGACCCTACAGAAAAACACCTCAGCCCTGCAGGCAATTTCCCCGATTACCTACAGAAAAGTTCCTCGAACACCTCGGTCTCGCCCTTCATAATCTTGAAAAACTTCCACATCGAAAAACCTTCTTTTTGGAAAAATGTCTTTCACGCTAGTCCCTTGGTCATAGCCGATTTCCACATAGACTCTTCCTCCCGGAAAAAGAAAAACGCTTCCCTTCCTTTGCAATTTCTTTCTATAAAAATCAAGGCCGTCCTCCCCTCCGTCCAGAGCTAAAGCGGGCTCATGAAGAGCAACTTCCGCATCGAGTGTTTCTATTACATCACGCCTTATAGGGTGGATTGGAAACCAAAATGTCAAAAGCGGAAATACCTTTTTCTTCCATAAAAGATGGAAGCGCATCAAAAAGGTCCGATTCCAGAAAATGCACGGAAGGATTAAGCCCTTGCTCTCGTATTCGATTAGGATCCGGTTCTTCCGCTAGAAAGCGCGGAGTATTGCCATTCTTCTTGGCACTTTCCTGTTCTAAAAAGCCTCCTGTAGTTCTCTTTTGCGACTTCCAGCGCTTTATCCGACTTATCGAGAAGCAGAACAGTTTTGCAGTGCAGATTTTTTTGCCAGAGTGAGACCGATACAGCCCTGAACCAGTACAGAGGTCCAGGATACTAAGTGCTTTCGCATCCGGCAACTCCTACACTTTCGTCTGTTAATTCTATTTTTCTTACCGCTTCTCTTATCTTGCGCTCCGAGACTTTTCCATTTTTCTTCTTCCTCCAAAAATGCGCTCCACAATGCACTCCGTATCTTGCCTTGGGACTAAGCACATTTTCGTTGACCAAGAAAGAAAGGCCGAAGAACTCCTGCCTGCCAAGAATTTGAGAAAGAGGAATACGCCGGAGACGTTTTTTTCCAAAAAGGTGAAAAAACGGTTAAGAGCGGAATCCGGCTCTTCATCAGCAGAAGAAGAAAGCGCTAAATCTCCGGTAACTCGCGAAGACGAAAGTGCCGGCTTCTCTTCTGCTCTTTTCCTATATAGGGTAAAAACCGCCTCTCTTTTTCCTAAAAAGATAGTCCTTTGTATCCAAAGAAAAGGCTTCCTGTAAAAGAAGTCTTAAGTCCAACTCTGCCTCTTCTACACCGGCTTCTTTTCAGGAGCGGAAGAGCATATTTTTCCAAATCAAGAAAAGAAAAGGCAGTGCTTTTGCCCTTTTCTCATCTTGACTCCTTTAAAAACTCTTCTTTCAGACTATTTGCCATCTTTTTCTTTCCCGTCTTCTCTCAAACCCCTGTCCTTCTCTCCGGCAATTTCTGTATTGAGTATTGCCCAAGCTCTATATTTTTCACCTACTTTTATCAAGTTTCATCCACTTTTTATCATCAAAAACTTGCATTTCCTTTATGGCTTTTTTCCGAAAAATGTTCCCTCTGAAATGCCCTCCAATCAAAGACCTTTTCCACAGCAGCAATGGCTACTTCCACCTCTTTGGCATCAGGCTCTTTCGTCGTCAGGCCCCTGCATCCACATACCGGGGATAAAGAGAATGCGCGTTAAAGCATTGTCCACCATACCCACAAGGCGAAGTACTTCATAGCTGATGCCGGCAATCACGGGAATAAGAAGAAGACGCGCCAAAACTTTCATCCACAGACTGTCAAATTGCAAGAACATAAAGAGAAAAATGGAAATCATCATCACATAAACGATGAAACTCGTTCCGCAACGTTTATGCTCTTTGGAGGAAAGAAGAACATTTTCCACGGTTAAATCAAGACCATGCTCCACACAGTTTATACACTTGTGCTCCGCCCCGTGATACTCAAAGGTTCTTCGGATATCCTTCGCCCGAGAAATCAACTTGATATAAATAATAAATATGAGGATACGAAGCAGTCCCTCCAGAAAGGCGAGCATCGGTGCAATCGGGAGGACTGTCTTTAAGAAATTCAGCAATATGGTCGGGAGTGCTACAAAAATAAAAATTGCAGCAGCAAAGGAGAAGACCATCACAAGAGCCGATAAGACCTGCTCAAGCTTATCGCCAAAGATTTTACCCATTGCTTTTTCAATAGCTCCCGGCTCAGAGCCTTCATCATCCTCATAAAAACTTGCACTATGACTTAAGCATTTCATTCCTAAAGCCATGGAGTCGTAAAAAGAAATGATTCCTCTTAAAAAGGGAGCTTCAAAAAGGATATTTGTCCGTAAGGGAAAGGTACTCGCTTTCCATAACATCGATTTCTCCGCTTGGCTTTCGAACCGCAACGGAGTATTTCTCTCCGTTTTTTTCATCATGATGCCTTCTATTACAGCCTGACCGCCTATTCCGCTATATACCTGTTTACTCAATCTTTTCCTCTTTTCTATTTTACTTACACTTTTTTTCTATTTTACTTACACTTTTATAAATCTATTTACTTTATAGTTCTACCTATACTCTGTAAGCAACGGGTATGCTGTACAAATTCTTATGCATTTTGGTTCTATCTGTTCCTATCATTCTAATGATACTTCTTCCTTCATACAATAGAGTCAAGCCATACTATCTCTATTTTATGAAAAAGAAGTGAACAAAGAAAGAATCGGCGCAAGAAAAAATCGAACAAAAAAAGCAGAGCCAAAGCCGGTGCTACTAAGGGATTTTTCCTTATGTGGAAGTACAACCTCTCCAATGCAGTTCCACACTATCCGGATGCGCTGTATCTTAAAGCCGTCCACAGTTCAGTTTTGTACACATAGACCTTCTCTACGAATTTCCCTGATAAGTTCCGGGGTAAGCTCCTTAATATCCGTGTATTTCCTTACGATTGAGAGAAAACCGTCCACATTACTGCTTTCCTTTTCGGTAGCAATCAGAGCTTTAAGTTCTGTCACACGAATTTCCAATGTGTGCTGATATTGCTCTACATGATAAAAATGATGGAAACCCACATTGCCATATCTTACTTACTATGCGACCACTAAACGAAGATACAACATGGGGAGCAAAATCAAAAAAAGGAATATATCCTTGATAAAAACGGAGAAAAGGTAAAAACTCAAAAATGGTAATTACAAAACAAGAAAAAAATAAATACAACAGACTGGAACGAGTAAGACAAAGCGGAAGAGTGGCGAAAAGCATGGGCAGACATTACAAACAAATATCTTGAAGAAAACAGCATACAGGACAAAAGTGGATCATCGCTCTTATCAAAGACAAGGCATAGAACAAATACCGACCATTCATTTAGGAGTGTCAGCAACCCAAATGGAGAAGAAAAGGCATAGCCACAGACAGAGGAAATATCAATCGAGAAATCAAACATCAAAATATGATTTTAAGAGAAATCTCAAGAAGAATAAAAGCCTTGTTAAGTTGGATAAGAGGAATAGGAAAAGAAGAAAAACACAACTCATCGACCAATCAGAAAAATATTTGAAGTATAAGGATATTTACAAAGCCTATACCAAAACAAAGAAAAAGCAAACAGGAAAGATTTTTTTATAACGAGCATACGGCAGAACTTATTTTTATTTGAAAGTGCCAAGAAATATCTGAAAGAGCAATTAGGGGAAAGCAAGACATTAGCCATCAGTAAATGGAAATCAGAAGTTGCCAATTTGAAGAAAAGAGAAAAAGAGCTTATACAATCAAATATTAGAGATACGAGAAGAAGTAGAACAAGCAGAAAAAGTTAAGACTTGTATAGAGCAGTTACAGGAACAAGAAAAAGCGACTTACAAAAGAAGAAGAGCCAAAATCTTGAATTATAAAAATTGTTGCATTGACAATTACTACGAATAGTGATATACTACGTATAGTGATATAAGGGACGGTGGTGGAATGAGAGATAATATATCAAGTGGAGCTTTTAACTGAAAACAACATTATTGGTTTTTATTGTCTTTTATATAAGGAACTACATGGATATGGAGTTAAACTGTTTATTGAAGAAAAACCAATGGGAGAGTTGTTTTTAGGAATGGGGACTCTATATGGAGCAATAAAGAATTTGGTTGAGAAAGGATGGATTGTTGAATCTTCAAGAGCAGATGGAAAAAGTAAATTATATTATAACTGAATTTGGGAAAGAACAGGTTAATAAAGAGGAAGAACGACTACGTGAACTTCAATTGTTGATAAAAGAATATAAAGGGTGAAGAACATGAAGAAAAATTAGATTTTTTTAGATCCAATAAATGATTTAGAAGCATGGTTAAATAAAATGTCTAAAAAGGGATATAGGTTAAAATCAATTAATAATTTTATATATGATTTTTGAAAAAGACCGATAAGGATTTTGCTTACTCCGCACAATTTATAGGAGCAAATTCTTCAAAGGAAAATAATGACTATATACAAATGCTAAAAGAAAATGGAACAAGGGTATATAGGGCACCATTAAACCAAGGTAAACTATAGCTTTTTGGGAAATTTAGATTCAGACCGTATGCTCATGGAGATGGCAAAATAGCGAACTCTTTTTCAAGGATATAATAAAGAAATTCTTGTAGTAGAAAAATGGCGGAAAAGAACCGCAAAAATTGTTAACTGACAAATCAGATTTAGCGGAGCAATACAAAAATATAAGAAATGCTTATTTGCAAGGATTTTTAATGATTTTTGACATTATTTGCATTTTCTATATATAAATTATACGAGAGTAATTTTGAAGTATTTAAGCTTGTTTTTAGCGGTATTAGTGGATTAGTTACATTGATAATTGCAACGATATTATTAAAGTCACAAAAAACTATAACAAATACAAAAATGAGTCTGATTTAATAGATTGATATTAAACTTTTAATTATGAGAGGAAACAGTAAATCAAAAAATTTACTGTTTTTCTTTGCCTAAAACTGAAAAATATCCTACAGAAAAAAAGCATCCATAAATATAAAAAGTTTTCTCCCAAAAATCAATAGTAAAGGACAAGGCAGTGCACGCAAAAAGGGTGTCGCCTTTGTCCTTTAACC